>ENA-UOOA01000006-UOOA01000006.1-human-gut-metagenome-genome-assembly--contig:-P61old-NODE-6-length-523549-cov-116.668495_pt1 | contig 523549 bp, 481 predicted proteins | sample MGYA00242467_ERZ724014 | MGnify/ENA metagenome assembly ERZ724014
CACTTCCATTAATGATTACAATTTTCATGCGTGTATCCTCCAACTTCCGATTTGTTAAACTCTCTCTGTTCCATCTTCTTGCCCTTCTGACAAGAAGCATACCTCGCTCCCATCTCTGTCAATTACGATTTTTACACAACCCTTTAAAAAAAGCCTTTGCATTATCCAGATCATTCTTATCCGGATGTCCTTTTGATATGCCTCCTATAAGCTTGAATGGTCCAAATGTATCGTATCCTTTACAAGAAAATTCTCCCACAATTCTTCCCTGCTTTTCTTTTATAATTCCCTTTATTGAATCAAAAACAGGTCTTCCACCATAAGTACACATAAGAAAAACATCCTTATTCTCTGGAAGATTTACTTCAGCAAAGTTGATTACGGCCTGGTGCATTTTACCAAAATAAATACCAGAGGCAAATCCTATAAGATCATACCCGGATAAGTCCTTTTCAGTAATCTTAGCTGCATCAATAATATCAACCCCATATTCATCTGCTATGGCATCAACAATTTTCTTTGTATTATTGTGATGAACCGATGCATATATAATAACTATTTTCATATCTGCTTCACTCCAGCTCATACGGATATCATACATCATCCGTGTAAGTGCAATACTGTCTTTAGCTGTATATACATCACTGCTGCAATATCCAAGTTTTACGCATCTGCTTACTTCCCTGATTTCATATTCAAAGCCATTTATATCAACCGGACACTCGATTGTTTCCGGTTCTTTTCCTTCCACCTCAAGTATCATAGTCTCAGCGTGTTGGAAATCCGGTAAAAATATACTTCCCTTCGTTCCCTCAATTCTGGCATTACGTTTTAATTCCTGCCCAATTGTCTGGACTGATTCTGCAGTACATCCATCGTTATATGTCAGTTTGAGACAGCTGTAATCATCTGTTCCATACTCATTAATATGTACTTTTTGAGTTTCTACATTCTGCGGCTCATCTCCTGTAACAATACGCAGAAATCCCAGATTGTAAATTCCTATATCCAACAAAGCACCTCCACCAAGTGCAGGGTTAAATTTGCGCTCTTTTCTGGCACCTGTTGCAACAAACCCATACTGACATGAAATATGTTTTATTTCTCCAATTACTCCTTGCTGTAAGATACTGCGTAAACGATTATACAATGGAAGAAACCATATCCAGAGTCCCTCCATGATAAAAAGATGCCTATCCCTTGCCAGCCTGTACAGTTCCTGTGCCTGTTTATCATTTATCGTAAACGGCTTTTCGCACAATACATGCTTTCCATGTTCAAGACATAACCTGCAATTCTCATAATGCAAAGTATTTGGTGTGGCTACATAAACAGCCTCAACATCCTGATCTTTAACCAGTGCTTCATACGAATCATAATATCTTGGGATATCATGCTCCTTAGCAAAGGCTTTTGCACTTTCAATGTTACGTGAACCAACTGCTACTAACTGTTCATTTTCTTTACTCATCTGATTTATAGTTGATGCAAATTTTTTTGCAATATTACCTGTAGCCAAAATTCCCCACTTCATCTTATCTCTCCCATCGATTCTATAAATTTATATGTAATATATACCCATTTAACAATTATTAAAAGAAACAAGTCTATTATACCTTATATCATCAGCTTCGCATATTCATTTTCTATCATATTTTATAATACAAAAGGCCAGACCCGCCAAGCCCAATGGTTACTGACGAATCTGACCTTTTACAATTATTAAAAATTTTATATATTATCCTTCAATCTCTTTAATAAGATTAACCATCTCAATAGCACCTTCAGCACACTCAAATCCCTTGTTGCCTGCCTTTGTTCCGGCGCGCTCAATTGCCTGCTCGATTGTATCCGTAGTAAGCACTCCAAACATAACAGGAATATCACTTGCTAAAGAAACATTTGCAATGCCCTTGGAAACCTCGCTGCACACATAATCGTAATGGCTTGTAGCACCTCTTATAACCGCACCAAGACATATAACTGCGTCATACTTGCCGCTTTTTGCCATCTTTGAAGCTATCAATGGTATCTCAAATGCGCCCGGCACCCATGCAAGGTCAATATTTTTCTCTGAAACATCATGTCTTACAAGCCCGTCTTTAGCTCCCGCAACAAGCTTAGACACAATAAATTCATTAAACCTTGCTGCTACAATACCTACCTTAATTCCACTGTCAACTAACTTACCTTCTAAAACTCTCATCATCAATTCCTCCTTATAAATAATTCATATTTTTACACTACATTTAAAATGTGTCCCATCTTTGTCTGCTTTGTCTTAAGATAGAACCTGTCAAAGCTGGTCGCATCTATCTCAATAGGCACTCTCTCACTGATTTCGATTCCAAAATCTGCAAGCTGGTATACCTTATCGGGATTGTTAGTAAGAAGCCTTAAGCTCTTAGCGCCTAAGTCTTTCAATATCTGTGCTCCTATGTAGTACTCGCGTGCGTCTCCCGGCAGACCAAGTGCCAGATTAGCCTCAAGTGTATCCATTCCCTGATCCTGAAGTGCATATGCCTTAAGCTTATTAACAAGCCCGATTCCTCTGCCCTCCTGTCTCATATAAAGAAGCACACCTCTGCCTTCATTGTTAATCTGTGTCATCGCTGACGCTAGCTGCTGACCGCAGTCACATTTCATTGAGCCAAATGCGTCTCCAGTCAGGCACTCTGAATGTACCCTGCACAAAAGATTGCTGCCATCACCAATGTCTCCCTTTACCAATGCAACATGATGCTCGCCATTTAACTTATTAACATAACAGTGTGCCATGAATTCCCCATACTTTGTCGGCATTCTTGTAACTGCCACACACTCAACCAGGTTGTCATGTCTCTTTCTGTATTCCTGAATTGCTTTAATTGTTATGAATTTGAGATTGAATTTTTCGGACATTTCTATGAGGTCTTCTTTTCTCATCATTGTTCCGTCCGCTTTCATTATTTCACAGCACAGACCACATTCTTTAAGTCCTGCTATTCTCATAAGGTCTACTGTTGCCTCTGTATGTCCGTTTCTTTCAAGAACTCCATTAGGTTTTGAACGTAGTGGAAACATATGTCCCGGTCTTCTGAAATCCTCAGGCTTTGCTTCATCTGACACACATGCTCTTGCAGTAAAGCCTCTCTCCTCTGCCGATATTCCTGTTGTCGTCTTAACATGGTCTATTGACACTGTAAATGCAGTTTCATGGTTATCAGTATTGTCAGCAACCATCTGTGTAAGTCCCAGCTTCCTGCACAAATCTCCACTCATAGGCATGCATATAAGTCCTTTTCCATATGTCGCCATGAAATTCACATTTTCAGTAGTTGCAAATTCAGCGGCACATATAAGGTCGCCCTCATTCTCTCTGCTTTCATCATCTGAGACAAGTATCAGCTTTCCATCCTGTAAATCCTTAACCGCCTCTTCAACTGTGTTATACTCAAACATTTTCTTTTACCTTCCTTTCCCTTTGATATTTTAAAATCCATTCTTTAGCAGGAATTCTCTTGTGATTCCCATCTGCGGTTCTTCTTCCCGCAGAGAAAGAAACCTCTCAATATATTTTCCGACAATGTCATTTTCGAGATTAACTACATCACCAGCTTTCCTAAGTGACAGCGTTGTCGCACCTGCCGTATGTGGTATTATTGATACTGAAAAGCTCTGGCTGTCCATCTTGGCAACCGTAAGACTTATTCCATCTATGGCAACCGAACCTTTTTCAACGATATATTTTAATATTCCGCTGTCTGTCTTAATCTTATACCATATCGCGTTATCATCCTTGGTTATCGCTGCAACTTTTCCTGTTCCATCAATATGTCCTGAAACTATATGCCCTCCGAACCTTCCATCTGCTGCCATTGCCCTTTCAAGATTAACAGCACTGCCACTCACCAGCTTGCCAAGTGATGAGCGGTTCAGCGTCTCATGCATTACATCCGCAGTAAATGTATTATCATATATCCCTGTCACTGTAAGGCACACACCATTGACAGCAATGCTGTCTCCTATATGTGTTCCCTTAAGGACTTTTTCTGCCTGTATTGTAAGAATTGCTGATGCCGTTCCTTTTTTTACATTATTTACATGTCCGATTTCTTCAATAATTCCTGTAAACATTACAACTCTCCTTCAATCAGAATATCGTCACCAAGAAGACGAACGGTTTTGTTTCTCAACCGATATGCTTCATCTACATTTGCAATACCCTGCCCTTCAACTGCTGTCTTACTGTCTGCCCCACCAAATATCTTAGGTGCAATGTAAGTCTGAACCCGGTTCACAATTCCAGCCTGCAATGCCGAAAAGTTAAGTGTTCCGCCTCCCTCTAGAATCACGCTGTCGATACCTTTTTCTCCAAGTATGTTCATAAGCTCTTTAAGGTCAACGTGCTGCTCTGATTCTTTTGTAATTATCACTTCACAGCCTGCATTTTCATATAAAGATTTCCTGTCGCTGTCGGTACTACATGTAGCAATTATTGTTGGTATCTGCCCTGCACTTTTTACAATTCTGCTGTCAAGCGGAGTTCTCAATCTGCTGTCGCATATGATTCGCACAGGATTGTGTGGATTGCTGACGGCTGTACTTCTACAGTCAAGCATTGGGTTATCAGCAATCACAGTGCCGACACCCACCATAATTGCCGCGTATCTGTGACGGTCTGCATGCACATTTTCTCTTGCCTGCTCACCTGTAATCCACTTGGAAAGTCCCTTATATGTGGCAATTTTTCCATCAAGTGTCTGTGCTGTTTTCATCACAACATATGGCTCTTTATTCCTTATGTAATGAAAGAATACATAATTCATCGCAAGACATTCTTCATTGCATACACAACCTTCAACTTTAATCCCGTGTTCTTCCAGATATTTAACACCTTTCCCACTTACCAGGGGATTAGGATCCATCGAACCTATCACAACCCTGCTTATTCCTGCCTGCACAAGTGCTTCAGTGCAAGGCGGCTGTTTCCCATGATGGCAGCACGGCTCAAGTGTCACATATATGGTTGCTCCACTGGTATCCTCCATACATCTTGAAAGTGCATCTCTTTCCGCATGAAGCTCACCATATTTCCTGTGCCAGCCTTCACCTATAATTCTGTCATCCTTTACAATAACAGCTCCAACCAGCGGATTAGGATTAACCCAGCCTGTTCCATTCTTTGCCAGTTCAATTGCCCGCTTCATGTAGAATTCATCTTGTTTTGAAAAATTGTTATTTATTTCCTGCTGCATATCTACACCTTCTTTCTGTTCCTTCCTGTCCTGCTTTTCTCTGTTCTGCTTTTTTCTGTCCTGATTTTCTCTATCCTTATTTTCCTTGTCTGCTGCATCTTAATTTCATTCTTAATGTGCTTGTTGCTTCCCTGATTTTACCGGCTCAAAGTCGTGATACCTATAAGTAGTCGCATTTTTAATGGTTTAGTAGGTCTTTTTTCGTCTTGTCTATAATATTAAACGCATTTTCATGCCTCAAAGACCTATAAATTCATCGTTTATGGCTCATTTAGTAGGTAATTGCTTAAGTTTTCTTTGGCTTTTCTCCAAAATAAACCTACCAAATTCTTAAAAAACTTGTATTAATAGGTTTTTGCCGAATTTACCTGCTGCCCTGCTGCTCTGAATTGCTATAATATGCCGCCAGATTGCTATGAATTGAATCGATGTAATATGCTGCCCGCCACAATTGCCAGTTCCAGCATTTCAGACCAGACTCCGCCTCAACAATACAGACACCCCAGCACAACCAAAATCCAGCCAGACAAAAAAAGCTTCCAAAGCAGTTTCATCTCACCACTTCAGAAGCCTTTCGCCAAAATATCGAATTTCTATAATCAAATTCTTACTCTGACAATCAAAAAAGCTCTGAGATAATAAATCATCTCAGAGCCAGTATCCACATTCAAGCCAGCCATTCATTCTAATATGATTACATTATGAATAACCAACTTTAATATCACTTCTTTCATCCAGACTTTACTGTCGGCTTCGGAATTACACCGAATCATGCTCTGGCTCGCGCCTCGGCTCGTGGGCTTTACCACCGGTAGGGAATTGCACCCTGCCCTGAAGTTCCATATGTATTAAATTATTTATAGTATACACCTGATTTTTAAAAAATCAAGTACTTGACATATTTATTAATATAAGGAAATGAATAAAACCAAAACATGTAAAAACCGGAACCTCGCACCCACACAGTAAGCGAGATTCCGGTCTCCTTAAAAAATATTAATTTTCTGGCTTTTTACCTTTAACCGTTAATCCTGCTGCCGCTCCTCCTATTACAAGCATAAGAAGCCATACAAATACATGTTTATTATCTCCCGTATCAGGCGCCTGTTCTTTTACTGTCTCTGTATTATCGTCTTTACACGTATCGGTCAATGATGTTGTATCTGTAATCTTTGCAACCACAGTCTGTGATTTTTCAATCTCAACAAGCCCATCCTGCTTGATGTAATATCTGTCACAATCTTTACAATACCAGTATTCAATATTTCCTTCATCTGTCCTGGTAGCCGCCTTTGCCGCTACTGACTGCAAGCCTTCATGCATACTCATATTGTAAGTACCATATTCTTCGCTGCAGATCGTACACACTGCTTTCTTCACACATGTTGCACTTCCGCCTGCGTGTTTACACTGATAACCACAAACCGTGCAGACACCGTTTTTCCAACCATGTGCTTCACTTGTCGATACTTCCTTATCACAGCAATCATATGCCTGCTTATGAGTTTTTTCTGTCTGTACCCAAACCTGTTTTCCACTGTGGTTTGCCATATCTTTATCTGTATACTCCTTGCCGCAGATTTCGCAAACCGCACCTTTTGTACATGTTGCTTCTCCTCCGCTGTGTACACATACATAACCACATGTTTCACAAGCACCATCTTTCCACTTATGATTTTCTTGTTCTAGCGTCACTTTACCGCAGCAATCATATCTCTTTTCATGTGTTGTTGCTGTCTGTATCCATTTTTCCACACCCGAATGATTATCTGCATTTATTTCTCCATATTCACTATGGCAGATATTGCAAACCGCTTTCTGCGTGCAGGTTGCTTTTCCGCCTGTATGAATACAATCGTATCCGCATACTGTGCAGTGTCCATTCTCCCAGATATGATCTGCTATATTAGTTACCCCAGCACCACAACAGTCATATTTTTTCTGATGAGTTTTTTCTGTCTGTACCCATACCTGTTCTCCACTGTGGTTTGCAGGATTTAAAGTACCATATTCAGCATTACAATCCGTGCAGACGGCTCTCTTTTTACATGTTGCTGCTCCACCCACACAGCTTTCTGTTTCTTCTATTGTACAGCCTGCTGTTGTACATTTGTGGGTATGTGTGCCGTTATCATTTGACTTCCATTCACCATATGTATGTTCTGCCTTTGCTGCTGTAACAATCTCACCACATTCACAAATTACAGGTGTTGTACAATCACCATCATCTGTACCACTATGTTTTGTCTTTGTTGTTGTTACCGTACAGCCGTCATTCTCGCACTCTTTCCAATGATAAGTACCGTCTTTTGTCCATGTGTCGCTGAAATTATGATTTGTCTGTGCCAGAAATATTTTCCGGCAGACAGAGCATATTGATTCTTTCGTACAGTCGCTGTTATCCATTGTATGATTCGCATTTACTGTAATAGACAGATAAATGCTGTATCCTTCATTATCTGTCAATGTTATTGTCTGTGTGCCATCTGCTGCAGATACAGTATAAATACCGGCCGCATCAGGTGTAAGCGTTTTATTTCCTGCCATTACCTGTATATAATCTAAAGAAGTTACTTTAAACTGTGCCTTCTCGCAGTATACTCCATTATTTTTAATACCGTCTACCACTGTATTCGGATTAATCGCATTATAATAATATGTAACTGTCTGTGTTTCTGATGTATACACACCCTTTTCATCGCCTGTCTTGCTTAAAAAAGTATATCCTGATGGAATCTTAATATTTTCAGGTACCGCATAATTCGTTCCCGATGTACCCTGAAGTGTAATCGATTCACGTAACTTCTGCTCACTGTCTTTTATCACATAATTAACAATTACTTTTCCTTTGCCTGATGTTACAGCCACATCATCAAAGCTTTCCTTATCTACAAGAATCATTGTAGTATACGCAGGTACAGTTATAACGGAGCCTGAGACTTCACCAAGTGATACAACTCCTGCACTTTCGCCATTTGCAATAACAACCCAGTCCGTAGCAGCTCTTCCTTGAACAGGAATTGTAATTTCTTTTGACACATCTGACTCATTATTTAATACTGCCATAGTATTCCACTCATCGTCTTTTGTACCTGAAAGCACATAAGCTTCAGAATTTTTTATTGTCTGCCTTTTCGCAAGCGGTGAAAATGCTTTTCGTATATCCATAAGTCCTCTATAATATGAGACTACATCTGCATACTCTGCTGAATCCTTCCATTCAACGTAACTGCTGTCTGCAAGAGTTGTTCCCTCAACGCTGTTACACATTTCTTCTCCGCCATCCATAAACAATGTTCCCGGCTTAGCATATTTCATTGCTGCTTTCTGCTTGTATATTTTTACGGCTTTTTCGTTTCTTTCGCCATAAGTGCCACCTGTGCTGCCGATTATTTCATCATATAAGGAAATTTTATTCTGTCTTTCTTCCTTTGTATAATTATCTCCCCATATAACCAGATTGGCATCTTCCTTTGCCAATGATGTCTTTATCTCATCCAGCCATTTATATACATACGAAGAACCTTTGTACTTCACATTGACACAGTCAATCAAATCCAGTGAAAATCCATCAACATGATATTCCTCTGCCCAATATTTCATGGAATTAACCATATAATTACGATACATCTTCCGCTCTGTAGAAAACTCATTGTCATATCCCGTATTTGTTGTATACCTTGTACCGTCAGTATTCAATCTGTAATAAAACCACGGAACCGACTTTTCAAGAGGATTTTCCTCTGAGGCATGCGTATACGGCATCTCCATCACAACAGAAAATCCCGCACTGTGAAGTGCCTGAATCATCTCTTTACATTCTTTTATAACAGTCTTGCTGTCTGACGGATTGGAAGCATAGCTTGCCTCAGGTACATTATAATTTAAAATCTCATACTCACTGTCGCCATCAAAATCCGCAAACGGTGCAAGCTGTACTGTCGTAACGCCAAGTTCCTTCAGATAATCAATACCAGATACAAGCTCTCCCGCACTGTTTACTTTTGCACCCTTTTCCGTAAAAGCACTGTACTTTCCGCCTGCAGTCATGCCCGATGCGGTATCTGATGAGAAATCCTTGACACTTATTTTATAAACAGTATTTGCTTTTGTCGAATCAACATACACATGTCTGTCCCTGTCCCAACCCTCAGGAGATACTGAAGATGTATCTGTTATATACGAACGCTTTCCGTCTTTGCTTACCGCAACCGAATATGGGTCCTGAATTTTATATTTTTCTGTTCTGTCGCTGCCAATATGGGTAATATCTGTTGTGGTAATCGTATAGTCATAATACAATCCGCCCCAATCACCAAGAAGTGTTATAATCCAGAGGCCATTCCATTCCCCATTTACAAGCATTTTCTCTAATGTATAAGCTCCTATATTACATGCATTGCTGTCATTATCATCACCTGTTGCATAAATATTAACTTTTACATATGTTGCCGCAGGTGCCCATAACAAAAATTCAGTTGACTGCTTTGTATATGTCGCTCCAAGCTGCCTGCCCTTACGTGTATGCCCCCAATCATCAACATATGTTCCATCATAAAAATATTCATTATCAATATCTTCTGCCACTTTATTAATATAGCTGTTAGGAATCGTAGGTATCTTTTTACTGTTATCTGCCGCAAACCCGGTAACGGCACTGCTTGAAAATACCATTCCAATTGACAATACCACCGCAGTAGTCTTTTTTAAGTTTAAATACTTCATAAACTATCCCTCCTTTTATTATACTCAATATATCTATGCAACACTCTAAAACATTACAAAATCACATTCTATCTTAGTGGTATTATACAATAAAAAGCATCAAAAAAAATGTCATTTACATGAAATGACATTTTTTCGACACGAACGATATTAAAATGAATGTTTATTCTTCACTTTTTAATCACAATTTATTTATAAAGTTCTGGACCTGATTTTTAAAAAATCAAGTACTTGACATATTTATTAATTTTATGATACTATACCACGGCACAATTAAATATGGTTATATTGGAAACGACACATCCCCCGGATGATAACGAACAACACATGTTTTGCTTAGGTTATTATTTAAGGAGGATTTTTTTATGCCAAAAAACAAGTTTCAGGATGTTATTTTCACAATTATTATGGCAACAATTATGGTCTATGGAATGGTCGTATATAATGTTGCCCTCAACACAGGTACTGTAAATGGTACTACTTTCTTAGCTGCAACACATGAATTGCCAATCATGGTTCCAATTGCATTCGTACTCGAATTCTTCGTTGTAGGAAAGATTGCTAAAATGCTTGCGTTCACAGTTATGCGTCCTACAGACAGACCTCAGTTCATCACATATGCAATATCAATATGTATATGCTGCATTATGTGTCCGGTTATGAGTCTCGTTGCAACATTTCTTTTCAAAGAGCCATCCTTTGGCATGTGGGTTAAAACATGGGCAATGAACTTTCCTATGGCAATCTGCTATCAGATGTTCTATTGCGGACCATTTGTAAGACTTATATTCAGGGCAATATTTGTTAGAAAAAATGCTGATGCAACAGAAGCTGTAACGGCTGCAGAGGCAGAATAATATTAATCACTAAGCAGGAGATTATTATCTTCTGCTTTTTTTCGCATAATCCGTATATTTCCACCAGAATATGTTAATATATGAATATCAATCCACAGATTGGAGAATTACCATGAAAGCATATGAAAGATTATTAAAATATGTCACTTTCCGTACACCAAGTGATGAAAACAGTGAAAACACGCCCTCATCTGCATGCCAGTTTGAGTTAGCCAGATTTCTTAAAAATGAGATGGAAGGATTGAATTTATCGGACATTGTACTTGACGATATGTGTTACCTGTACGGTAAGCTTCCGGCAACCAAAGGTTATGAAAATGTGCCTGCTATCGGATTTATTGCACATATGGATACCGTGTCCGATTATTGCAATCACGATATTACACCAGTAATAACAGAAAACTTTAATGGTGTATCACTCAAACTTCCTGCGGGAATAACCCTGTCTGTGCATGAGTTTCCTCATCTTGGCACTCTTAAGGAACGCACACTTATCACATCAGACGGAAGCACTATACTTGGTGCTGATGACAAAGCAGGTATTGCTGAAATCCTTACTATGATAGAACATTTGCAGAAAGGCAATATACCTCATGGAACAATATGTATTGCATTCACACCTGATGAAGAAATCGGCATGGGAGCTGAACATTTTAACATAGAACAGTTCGGTGCCAAATACGCCTACACAATTGACGGCGACACAGAAGGCGAGATTCAGTACGAAAACTTCAACGCATGCAAAGCGGATTTTCATATTAAAGGCTTCAATGTACACCCAGGTTCTGCCAAAGACACCATGATTAATGCCAGTCTTGTTGCAATGGAGATTAACAATGCACTTCCTGCTATGGAAACCCCTCGCAGCACAGAAGATTACGAGGGCTTCTACCATCTTGTCAGCATGTCTGGCGATGTCAGTGAGGCTTCGCTTAATTATATAGTAAGAGACCATGATAAGAATTTATTTGAAGCAAAGAAAAATACTCTGCGATTAATCGAAAAGAATATGAATGAAAAATGGGGCAAGGGAACTGTTACACTCACCATTAAAGACCAGTATAAGAATATGTCCGAAATCATTGCGGGCTGCATGAATCTTATTGATAATGCAAAGAAAGCCTGTGAACTGGCTGATATAACACCGCTTATTCTTCCTATCCGAGGGGGAACAGACGGCTGTCAGTTAAGCTTCAAAGGACTTCCATGCCCTAACCTTGGAACTGGAGGACACGCATACCACGGTCCTTATGAACATATTACTGTTGAAGGCATGGATATGACCGTTGCTATGCTTGTTAAATTGGTTGGAACATTTATCGAATAATATGCTCATATAATCAAAACAGCCGTATGGTCTTATGTAATACGCAAGACTTCACGGCTGTTTCTTTATTATCACGGCTTGCACACTCCACAAGCCTCATATCCCATATCAATAAGCTCATGCCTGCTTCCCGTATAAGTCTTTCTGTTGGAAGCCTCCATACTCTTTGCGCTGCTGCACGACTCCTTATGAAACTTCTTGGTATTCGTGTTAAGCACATAAGTCTGTACATTTGCAGAGTCTGAGACCGTCTGTGAACCACTCTCCGCTACCGAATCATCGGCATGGCTGCTGCCTGTTGCATAATCAATAGCAATTCCCGGCTGTGCATTAAAACAATACACATTGAAAAGAACTCCTTCGCCATTATCCTCAACTGACTTCGCCTCCATGTGCACACCGCTGGCAACAAGATTATCGCCAGAAAATACAGGTGTTACGCGGTACAGAACATGATTACCAGTTTCCTTTATGTAATCCGCCACCATATTTTCAAAAGGCAGCATACCATCAACATTAAGATATCTTGTTCCTGTAATCAGATTCTTTTCATTGGCATTCTCACCAGTAAGCTGATAACCTATAAGATGGCACCTGTTATACAGATATTTACCATCAACACTATCGTATTTCGCTGTCTGCCATCCCGTAGGTTTTACTTCACCAATTGCACCACGTTTCTCAGTAGGCATAATGTCTTTACCTATATTAGCAAATGCAGTAGTACATCTTCCAAGTCCATCCAGTTCTCCGTAACTCTCAAATGATATAGTCGTGAAGTCAGCATCATTAAACGCTGGGTTATTATCATTAATTACAACATATGGTTCACCCTGATATACTAAAGACGCCATATCATCTGCCACAGCCGTACTCTGAACCTCAGTACTACCAACAGTACCAGCCTGATTATCCTTCTTAGAAGAGCAACCGCTTAACCCAAATCCGCTTCCTGCAATAAAGAACACTAGTAAAAATGCGGTTACTCTCCTTAGCACTTCTAACCTTATATTATGCATGTATCATAACTCCTTATTTCTTTCTTACATATCTTTCTTCAGTAATTTTCTCGTGAGAATTACCCTCAAAATCAGTAGAACCCTCCAGCTTAAAATTATTAAGCATGTCCTTAGGAAACTTCACATCAGAAGGATACTTCCTATTCCATTTATACAGGTAAACCTCATCCACCATATCCTCATAAGAAACAATCTCAGAGTCCTCAACAAAACAGAAATCGTCCTTTCCAGCAAAACCAAACTCCTGATTAACCTCAATATTTTCATAATCACCAAAAAGCTGCTTACTATATAAAGAAAGCCATAACTTCCTGCCATCAAGCATCTTAATAATATGCTCATTCAGAACACTGTCCTTAGAAACACGTCTGTTATTAAACATAATTCCATAATCATCATCAACAATAGATATAACCTTCATAAAAAATCCTCCTTTTATATTCCCAGCGATGGAGCAACGCGACCAAAACTGAACCACACATCTCACCCCACCACTACAGCGAGGGTGTGCAAACACCCAACGCTGGCAGATAAAAACTCCCCGGGGTGGTGGGCTGGGTGTGGTTGTGTGGTTTAATTGGAAACCGTGTGAAGACGCCGGTACTTAGTGCGTGGGGAGAGCCGCCGCAAGGCGGCAAATCCCCACAAACTTAGTACCCGCTGCGTCTTCGCCCGAGCGGGAGCGCGTTTTCAATTAAACCATACAGCCATCCCCAGCCCCCTCTCCGGGGAGCCATTTTTTACCTACTTCTTAAAGGGAAACCTCCCCGATTCCAGCCTCTTCTTAAGCATCACCCCACCTATCGTCTGAGGCTGCTTAGCCGGACTATTTTCAGCTTCTCTTTCCTCTGCTTCTGCAATCCTGCGGCGAATCTCTTCCATCTTGTTATCCATTGCAGCAATCTGATCTGCACATGAAGACAATTCTGCAGCCAGCTGTTCTGCTTCAGAATCTGGAATATTCTTCTTATAACGAACCTTATGCTCCACGCTCGCCCAGAAATCCATGGCAATTGTACGGAGCTGAACCTCAACCTTCATCATCTTCTTTTCATTCTGAAGGAATATCGGTATCTCAATTATAAGGTGAAGACTTCTGTAACCACTTGGCTTAGGATTCTTGATATAATCCTTTCTCTCAACAAGCACTACATCGTCCTGCTTTAACAGGCAGTCCGCAAGCATATAGATATCTTCCGGGAAAGAACATATTACCCTTACTCCGGCAATATCTCTTATACCTTCCTCAATGCCTTCCATTGTTATAGGAATATTTTTCTTCTTCGCCTTCTTAAATATGCCATCCATAGACTTAATTCTGCTCTTGATACTCTCTATAGGATTTCTGTCATACTGTAATGAGAACTCCTCATTAAGCACCTTGAACTTAGTCTCAACCTCCATAATGGCGCATCTGTAATAAGCCATCAGTGTGTTAAACGGCATAATATTTTCTTTTAATAACTCTAGCATTTCATCAGAAAGGAGATTCTCTTTAATGAATCTTTCCTGCTCCTGCTTGAGTATCTCTTCTAATAACATAGTAACCCCTTTTACCTTTGATGCATCTTAAAGTGCCTTCTTAATAGCAGCTAAAAGCTCATCATATGTATCAAATGCCTCTAATTCAGGATTATCAGCCTTAATCTGCTCTGTACTCTTAAAGAGGAAGCCTGCCTTGCTTGCCTTAATCATTCCTAAGTCATTGTGGCTGTCTCCTGATGCAATAGTGTCATAGCCAATAGACTGTAAAGCCTTAACTGTTGTAAGCTTTGACTGCTCACAACGCATCTTGAAACCTGTAATCTCGCCATTGTCAGCTACCTCAAGTGAATTACAGAAAATAGTTGGCCAGCCCAGCTTCTTCATAAGCGGAGTAGCAAACTGTGTAAATGTATCTGAAATAATGATAACCTGTGTTATGCTTCTTAATTCATCAAGGAATTCCTTTGCTCCCGGAATTGGGTCTATCTTAGCAATAGTATCCTGAATCTCCTTAAGTCCAAGACCATGCTCCTTAAGAATGCCTAATCTCCAGTTCATAAGCTTATCATAATCTGGTTCGTCTCTTGTTGTTCTCTTAAGCTCTGGGATTCCGCTTGCCTCTGCAAATGCAATCCATATCTCTGGTACAAGAACGCCCTCAAGGTCTAAACATACAATATTCATATCATTATCTCCTCGCATAATATTATTATATACTCTCATGTATCTCATATGTGTTTACACACTATATATTATTGTAACCCACTACCTGTCAAAACTCAATATGCCATTTCTAAGTCTTTCAAGCCCATCCATTAAAGTTGTCTTAGGACATGCAACATTCAGTCTTAAGAAATGTTTTCCATCTCCGCCAAAGCCTTCTCCCGCTGACAGGAAAAGTCCTGTATTCTTTCTTATATATGCCGCAAGCCTTGTTGAATTGTCTGTGATATCAGACACATCAAGCCAGCAAAGATAAGTCGCATGTGATTCCACCATTGACACTCCCGGAATATTATCCTTTATGAACTTTTCGGTAATCTGTTTATTCTCATAGATATATGCTCTTAACTGCTCAAGCCATTCTTCGCCCTTTGTAAATGCAGCTATAGCCGCATCTACTGCGAACACATTTGGCTCAGCTACCTCATCGGTATTGATTGCACGCCATACCTTGTGACGTAGTCGTTCGTCCGGCACACATATTGCTGCTGTCTGTAAGCCTGCCATGTTAAATGTTTTCGTAGGTGCTATGCATGTTACAGATATATTCTTACACACCTCCGAAACACTTGCAAATGGCACATAATCAATGCCCGGGTCTGTAAGCTCGCAGTGAATCTCATCAGATATAACAACGACTCCATACTTGTAAGCAAGCTCTCCGATACGTGCAAGTTCTTCCTTTCTCCATACATTTCCACCCGGATTCTGTGGGTTGCACAGAATAAGAAGTGTTGTCTGTGGGTTCTTGAGCTTAACTTCAAGGTCTTCAAAATCTATTACATACCTGCCATTCTCATATGCAAGCTGGCTCTGTAACACATTTCTGCCATTATTAAGAATACTGTTAAAGAAAATGTTGTATACAGGTGTCATGATTACAACATTCTCTGCTGGTGTCGTAAGCTTTCTTACAGAGCTTGATATTGCAGGTATAACGCCTGTTACGAACATAAGCCAGTCGTCTTCCATCCTGAAATTGTGGCGTCTTTCCCACCAGCCTGTGTATGCATCATACCAGTCCTTTGATATCTCAGTATAACCGTATACACCGATGTCTGCCTTTGCCTTAATAGCCTCCGTTATCTCAGGTGCTGTCTTAAAATCCATGTCAGCAACCCACATAGGAAGCTCATTCTCTGCCACATTCCATTTTAAAGAATCCGTATTACGGCGGTTCACTACTGTATCAAAATCATATTTCATTCTCGGATTTCCCTTCTTAATTCTACTTATTAATTCCTGCATACTATCTTAGTAAGCGAAGGATCAACCTTATCCTTCTCAATTATAAGCTTATCTATACTGTCTGCTGTTATCGTTCCGGAAGTTGGATTTAACACGCTGTCAACCCTGCTGGTGATATCAGCATCTACAGTTGAATACTCGAAAGCAAGTGTTGTATTAATAAGCTTGCAGTTCTCCATAACAAGATTATCAATGTAACACAATCCCTGAAGGCTCTCTATTGTACAGTTAATAAACGTAAGATTCTTTGAATTCCAGCCAAGGTACTCACCTGAAATGTATGAATCATACACTGTTATATTTTCAGCATTCCAGAAAGCATCCTTGCTCATAAGTCTTGAATTTCTTATCTCAAGATTCTTACTTCCGTCAAATGGATAATTGCCAACAAGCTTAAGACCATCTATATTCATATCGTTGCTGTTCATTGCAAAATAATTACCCTTTGCCACTACATTTGTCATAGTAACATTATCACAGCTCCAGAGAGTTTCCTCTGCATTGACAAATTCCACATTCTTAAGGCCTAATCTGTTACATCTTCTGAAATTCTTAGGTGCTTCAATAATTGTATCCTCAACGTTAATATCGTTAGTGTACCATACTCCTGCTCTTCCCATCTCAAAGAAATAACAGTCCTTTACATTGACATTGTTGCAGTACCAGAGTGGATATTTCCACTTAAAGCTGCTGTTTACAAGCTCTATATTACTGCTCTCCTTTAATGGAGACTCACCATCATCAAATATAGAATCTTCAATACGAAGGTCTTTGCTTGCAAAAAGAGCACGTTCTCCTGTAAGAAGCTGCTGCTTAACTAATTCCTTTTCCATATTTACTCCATTCTTATCTACAAACATTAAAACCCAATCACCATATTATAAGTGATTGGGTTACATTCTAAACATTCTTAAGGTTCTCTACCATCTCTTCCATTGTGTGCCAGCCAAGTACTGCACATTTAACTCTTGCTGGCATATGAGAGATATCTCTTAATGCTCCGGCTTCATCAAGCTCATCAATCTCTTCCTCAGTTGCCTCGTCCTTAATCATCTTAAGAAAAAGTTCTGAAAGATGTACGGCCTCATCAATAGGCTTTCCAATGATAAGCTCAAGCATTATATCTGCTGATGCCTGCGATATTGCACAGCCATCTCCTGTAAATGCCCCATCAACAATAGTTTTCTTAGCATCATCAAACTTAAGCTTTAAGATTATGTCATCTCCACAGCTTGGATTAACACCCTCAAGCTCTAAGTCTGCATTGTCTATATCATGCTTATGATATGGATGCATGTTATGGTCCGTAAGAACCTCATTATAAAAAGTTTTAGTCTCCATATCCCATAAGCCCCCTGATCTTAGATAGTTCTTCTATAAAATGCTGTACTTCTTCTTCTGTGTTATAGAAAGCAAAGCTTGCTCTCGTTGTTGAATTAACCTTAAGGAAATCCATTAATGGCTGTGCACAGTGATGTCCTGCTCTTACTGCAATATGCTGTGAATCAAGTATAGAAGCAACATCATGTGGGTGTACTCCGTCAATTGTAAATGTGACTATACCCTCATGGTCTTCTGCCTTCGAAGAACCTATTAAGTTGACTCCCTTCATGTCATTAATGGCATCAACAGCAATCTTAGTAAGCTTTCGCTCCTGTGCCATAATTGTGTCAAATCCAACATTGTTAATATAATCAATTGCCGCATGAAGTCCGACTGCACCGCCAGTATTAACAGTTCCTGCCTCAAACTTATGTGGAACCTCTGCATATTTAACTCTGTCCCAGTGAACAATCTCAATCATCTCACCACCGCTTAAGAATGGTGGCATCTTGTCAAGAAGCTCTTTCTTGCCATATAATGCTCCGATTCCCATAGGTGCTAACATCTTATGTCCAGAAAATACAAGAAAGTCAACATCAATGTCTGTTACATTAACCGGCATATGAGGAACACTCTGTGCTCCGTCAGCCACAATAACCGCACCATGTGCATGTGCAACCTCTGCAATATGCTTTATATCATTAACTCTTCCTAATACATTAGAAACCTGGGTAACTGCTACAAGCCTAGTCTTATCTGTGATAACCTCTAAAGACTTGTCTGTAATCTCTCCATTCTCATCAGGTGTAAGCTGCTTTAATACCGCTCCACATTTTTCTGCAACCTGCTTCCATGGAAGGAAATTGCTGTGGTGTTCCATAACACTAACAACAATCTCATCACCCTCTTTAATGAAATTCATTCCATAACTGTATGCAATTAAGTTAAGACTCTCTGTAGCATTTCTTGTAAATACTATCTGGCTTGCATCTTTAGCACCAATAAACTGAGCTACTGCCTTTCTTGCATTCTCATAACTTTCTGTAGCAATCTCACTTAATTCGTATACACCTCTGAACGGATTGGCGTTCATCTCCTGATAATACTTATTAACTGCATCAAGAACAGCCTGTGGCTTCTGTGTAGTCGCTGCATTATCAAGATATGCAATATTGCTTCCCGAAATAAGTGGGAAATCTTTTCTTATAGACTCAATCGTCTTACTTAACTCACTCATTAATAAACCTCTTTAATGTAGTCATGTATCTCGTTCCTGATACCATCATCAGGGATTTTGCCGCATACGGCTAAAAGCTTAGCTGCTGCCAGCATATTATAACATTCTTGTGCCGGTATTCCTCTTGATTCAAGATAGAATAAAAGCTCCTCATCAGGCTTTCCTATAGTTGCACCGTGATTACCGACAACATCTTCTTCTGCACATAGAATAATAGGAATAGTCTGGTTGACACATTTTTCATCAATAAGAAGAACTTCTTCCTTCTCATTACCTACAGAACCTGCTGAACCCTTAACGAAATCAATAGTTCCTCTGAACAGCTTAAATGCTGTATCTCTCAATGCACCTGCCGCATTGATTGCACATTCTGTCTTCTTGCCGATATGTCTTACGCAGTAGTTCATATCAAGTCTTTCTTTACCTGCTGCAACATATCCAATCTCTGCAGACATAGAACTTCCATCACCTGCAAGCTTAATCTCACAGCCTTCGTATCTGTTCTTTCCGCTTAAATAAAGCTGCACAAGTTCAATTCTTGCACCATCTTCACAGTAACCACCGATATCATTAATAAATGTTGTCTCACTGCCTACCCTCTGAATCTGGATAAGACGGATAACCGAATCCTTGGCAGCATATAATCTTGTCTGTACTGCTGCAAAGCCTTCTCCATCTTTATCTCCATTAAAATCCATGTAAACATCAATGCTGGCATTCTCTTTAGTCTCAATACCAACAACATTAATGTCTGCATTGTTCTTGCCATAATTGAAATCAAGTCTTACGAAGCCTGCATTCTTCTTATCTGTTATATAATATACAGGTTCAGTCTGTGATTTCCTAGCTGCCTCTGTAATCTCCTGACCACATCCACCAATGATATTGTCAAGCTCACCATTATTAAGCTTTCCATCATCAATGAGACTTACATCATTAACAGAAGCATTTAACTCACCTGTACGATTAATCACAACCTCTCCAACCCTGCTCTGGTTCATATGAAGATGATTCCATGTCTTGGCTGGGATACGGTTTATTATCATGTCCTTTTCTTCGATACCTATCATATCATATTCCTCACTCTGATTAACTTAACCAATGCTGCCCTTCATCTCAAGACGGATAAGATTATTCATCTCCATTGCATACTCAAGTGGAAGCTCCTTAGATACATTATCAGCAAATCCTGAAACAATCATTGCTCTCGCATCATCTTCCGGAATTCCTCTTGACATAAGATAAAATACAGCATCATCACTGATTCGTCCAATTGTTGCCTCATGTCCTACATCCGCATCATTAACACGGATATCCATAGCCGGAATTGTATCAGATCTTGAAATATCATCTATCATAAGTGACTGACATGAAACTGATGATTTACTCTTCTTAGCCTTGGTAGTCATTGTTACCGCACTTCTGAAAGTACTGATTCCGCCACCCTTAGATATTGACTTAGTACTTACAACTGATGTTGTACCTGGTGCATTATGAACTACCTTCATACCTGTATCAAGGTTCTGTCCTGCTCCTGCAAATGTAATTCCTGTGAATTCACAGCTTGAGCGTTCTCCATTAAGGATACTCATAGGATACAGATATGATACATGCGAACCAAATGAGCCTGAAACCCATTCAATCTTACCACCTTCAGCAACAGTTGCTCTCTTAGTGTTAAGATTATACATATTCTTGCTCCAGTTCTCAATTGTTGAGTAACGAAGCTTTGCATTCTTAGCCACAAAAAGTTCAACCGCACCTGCATGAAGATTGGCAACATTATATTTAGGTGCTGAACATCCTTCAATAAAGTGAAGACTTGCACCCTCATCAACAATAATAAGTGTATGCTCAAACTGACCTGCTCCTGCAGCATTAAGTCTGAAATATGACTGCAGAGGAATCTCAAGATTAACTCCCTTTGGTACATACACAAATGAACCACCAGACCATACAGCTCCGTGAAGTGCTGCGAACTTATGATCCTGTGGTGTAATAAGCTTCATAAAATGCTCGTGTACCATATCTGCATATTCACCTGTAAGTGCACTTTCCATATCAGTGTATACAACACCCTGGTCAGCAACCTCCTTACGGACATTATGGTATACAAGCTCTGAGTCGTACTGTGCTCCAACTCCGGCTAACGACTCTCTCTCCGCCTTAGGAATACCTAATCTGTCAAATGTATCCTTAATCTCTTCTGGTACATCCTTCCAGTCACCCTTCATATTCGTATTGGCACGAACATAAGTAGCAATATTATCCATATTGAGTCCATCAATAGACGGACCCCAGTCAGGCACCTGCATATTATTATATATCTCTAATGACTTAAGTCTGAACTCTCTCATCCAAGCAGGATCATGCTTCTCTTCTGATATCTTCTCAACGATTTCTGGAGTAAGTCCCTGCTTTATTCTATAAGAATCGTTCTCTTCGTTCTTAATATCATAAACACTTCTGTTTATGTCATCTACAAATGTCTTTTCTTCCATTACAAGCCTCCGAGCCTTAATTACCTGATGAATCTTTCGAAACCATTCTCATTGATATCATCAATCATAGCACTGTCGCCTGTTGCAACAACATTACCATTGACAAGAACATGAGTATAATCCACCTTAAGTGCCTCTAAGATACGGGTGCTGTGAGTGATAATAAGAAGTGCTCCGTTCTGAGTCTTCTGATACTCTTCAACACCTAGCGATACTGTCTTAACAGCATCTACATCAAGTCCCGAGTCAGTCTCATCAAGAATAGCAAGAGAAGGCTCAAGCATAAGAAGCTGTAATATCTCAGCTTTCTTCTTCTCACCACCTGAGAAACCAACATTAAGGTCTCTGTCCATATATGATGGATCCATCTGAAGGAATTCCATCTTCTCCTGAAGGAGCTTCTTGAACTTGAAGTATGTCATCTTCTTTCCACGCTGCTCCATAGAACTTCTTATAAAATTACCAAGTGTAATACCAGGAACCTCAATAGGATTCTGGAAAGACAGAAAAAGACCTGCCTGTGATCTCTCAGCAACATTCTTAGAAAGTAAATCTTCTCCGTTAAATGTAACCTTACCACCTAATATCTCATATCTTGGGTTACCCATAAGAGCATAACCAAGAGTAGACTTACCTGCTCCGTTAGGTCCCATAAGTACATGAGTCTCCCCCTTATTAAGAGAAAGATCAACCCCATGAAGTATTTCTTTATCTTCAACACCAACCTTAAGCTGGCTCACATTTAATATTTCCTGTGCCATAATGCCTCCTTAGCTGTACATTCTTTTAGCAACACACATAATATCATTGAAAGAAAAGGTTGTAAAGTTATTCATAATAACAATTGTTACTATTGTTTAACATAGTTACTTCTCTTTCTTTGTTTCAGAAACTATCGTATTCTCATATATATCTTACTTCCCTGAGATAAAATATAAACACGGGTATGTCTTCACTGTAATCCTTGCTCTTTGATACTGTCATCTCCACCCACTTATACTCTCCATCAAGAAGCCGTCTGTATCTCAATCTCAATGATTTTTTATTGTTTCTGAAATGCTCAAGCACCCTGTCTGGATTGGCAAAATCTCTATATGTCCCGGCATCCTCAGGGTGAACTACTCCCATATCAATATATTTGTCAATATATTCCTTAATACTGCCTGATAATCCGGCATCTCTTATTATGTCCTCCTGGGTTGACTTTATAGGTTCATATCTGTCATGCAGAAAATCAGCCCTGAGTATCTTAATAAATGTATTATATATAATATCCATTGCATCTTCTCTTGCACCCGCCTGATAATCAGCTTCTTTCCATGTGAAAAGCACTCTCCTGTTATCCTCAGAATAATTCGCCGGCTTAGTAACCTCAAATACATACCATTTATATGTTCCGTTCATATTATATCTTATCTGGTATCTTCCTCTTTCTTTCCCCTCATCAAGCTGTTTCTTAATTCTGTTAAGATCAATAGCTTCCTTGTAAAGAGAAACATCGTCCGGGTGTATAACACCGTACTTAATATATCTGTATGCATATTCTGCAATAGTCTTAGGTCTTGGTGTCATAACATAATCAGGCTCAACTGTCCTTCTTATAAAGTGATATGCTCCCGTATCCAGATCAACATCTGCAATCTTCCAGAAGTAATCAGTTATCTCCTTAAGATAAGACTTATCATTCTTTCTTGTTCTTAAAACAATAAGCTTATCAGCTACATTATCCTTATCATCAACAAGCTTCTCATAATCACTTATAGGCATAGGTTTGTAATAATAGTAACCCTGTGCATATTCACAACCTAATAGTTCAAGCAGCTTAAGCTGTTCATCAGTCTCAATACCCTCAGCTATAGCCGGAAGATCAAGTTGTCTTGCCATATCAAGAACTGCAGTTATAATGCTTACACCTTTATCATTATTTTCCGGATTAAGGTCGAGAAATTTCATATCCAGCTTCAGAACATCTGCATCAATATCCTTAAGCATGTTAAGTGATGAATATCCGCTTCCAAAATCATCAATAAGAATCTTAAAGCCCGCATTCTTAAATGCCTTCTCTGTGTCCTTAATTACAGAACCATTCTCCACGTATGCACTCTCTGTAATCTCTATTTCAATATTCTCTGTTGAAATATTGTATTTTTCAATCATATCTTTAAGTATTCTTACAACATCCATAGAGTATATGTCTGCTCTCGAAACATTTATTGATATTGGCAGTACTGTTCTTCCCTCATCAAGCCATCTTCTTATAGTCTGACATACTTTATCCCATATATACACATCAAGTTTATTTATGAATCCGTTTTTTTCAAGCAACGGAATAAACTGTCCTGGTGAAATAAATCCTTTCTCAGGACTTATCCATCTCACAAGTGCCTCAGAACCAATAATCTTACCTGTCTGTAATATACACTTTGGCTGAAGATAAAATGTAAATTCTCCATTATCCATTGCACTGCATATCTCTGGCATAAGCTTTGCTTCTGCTTCCTGTTCCCTTGCCATACTCTCATCATACCAGCAGATATCCTTATCAGGGCGCTGTTTTGCTATCTCTAGCGCACCATACGCATAGTCACACATCTCTCCTGTGGTTATATCCTTATCTGCAGTCTTATATGCACCAAAATATGCCCTTGTAATATCATGTCCCCTGTATCCGTTAACAATACATGATATCTTTTCTCTGATAATATTAATTATATCATCGTTTTCTTCAAATATAACACAGAAATTGTCTCCACCCATATATCCAGAAATAGTTCCATACATGGCATCTATATTCTTAAGAGCTTCCCCAATCTCTATAAGAAGCTCATCACCAGTTTCACGGCCATACCACTTATTAATAAGATGGAAATTCTCTATATCCATAGCCAGTATGCAATATGTTTTGTTATCAAAAAGTACTGTTTTATCAGCTATTCTCCAGAAAGTTCTTCTTAATGGAAGATTCGTAGCCAGATCGTAATTATATCTATCAGGATTAATCCTTAACTTGTTATACCTGCTCATGTCTACCATAGCTGCCTCCTTTGTACCCTCAATATCTTATAAGCCCACGTTGCTCAAAATACCTTTTTCATTTTATCATTATTACATTGATAAAACAATAATTTAAATATAAAATAACTATCAACTGGATATGTTTAATAAAATTATATAAAGGAGACTTTAATATGGCAAAATACATAATGGCTCTTGATGCCGGAACAACAAGCAACCGCTGTATTCTTTTCAACAGAAGTGGTGAGATGTGCAGTGTTGCACAGAAAGAATTCACACAATATTTTCCAAAACCCGGCTGGGTCGAACATGATGCAGATGAAATCTGGTCAACAATTCTGGAAGTTGCCAGGCAGGCTCTTGCAAATGTAGGTGCTAATGCGTCAGATATTGCCTCAATAGGAATAACCAACCAGCGTGAAACAACAGTTGTATGGGACAGACATTCTGGTGAACCCGTATACAATGCTATTGTGTGGCAGTGCAGAAGAACTTCAGAATACGCAGATTCTCTTAAAGAGAAAGGGCTTACCGAAACAATCCGTAATAAAACCGGTCTTGTTATTGATGCATATTTTTCTGGAACTAAGTTAAAATGGATTCTTGATAATGTTAAAGGTGTCCGTGAGCGTGCCGAAAAAGGAGATTTGCTTTTTGGAACAATTGAAACATGGTTAATCTGGAAGCTTACTAAAGGTCAGGTTCACGCCACAGATTATTCCAATGCATCAAGAACAATGCTTTTCAATATTAATACACTTGAATGGGATGATGACATCTTAAAAGAGCTTAATATTCCAAAATGCATGCTTCCAAAGGCAGTCCCGTCAAGCAGCATATTCAGTGAGACCTCCGCTGAATTCTTCGGCTGTCCTATCCCAATCGGAGGAGCTGCCGGCGACCAGCAGGCTGCACTTTTCGGACAGACCTGTTTTGATGCCGGAGAGGCCAAGAATACATATGGAACAGGCTGCTTCCTTCTTATGAATACAGGAGAAAAGCCTATTTTCTCAAAGAACGGTCTTGTTACTACTATTGCATGGGGACTTGACGGTAAAGTGAACTATGCTCTTGAAGGTTCAATATATGTAGCCGGAGCTGCTATTCAGTGGCTTCGTGATGAAATGCATTTTATAGATTCTTCACAGGATTCAGAATACATGGCAAGAAAAGTTCCTGATACTAACGGATGCTATGTTGTTCCCGCATTTACAGGACTTGGTGCGCCATACTGGGACCAGTACGCAAGAGGTACTATCTTAGGAATAACCCGTGGTGTCAATAAATACCACATTATACGCGCCACACTTGAATCAATCGCTTATCAGGTAAACGATGTTCTTGCTGCAATGAAAGCAGATTCAGGCATAGAACTTTCTTCTCTTAAGGTCGATGGTGGAGCTAGTGCTAACAATCTTCTTATGCAGATGCAGGCTGATATATCCGGTGCTCCTGTAAACAGACCTGTATGTGTTGAAACAACTGCCATGGGCGCGGCTTACCTTGCCGGACTCTCAGTTGGTTACTGGAAAAGTACCGATGACATAAGAAAGAACTGGTCTGTAGACAGAACATTTGACCCTGAAATCACTCAGAATGAGCGTGATTCCAAAGTCAGAATGTGGAAAAAAGCTGTCTCTTATTCATTTAACTGGGATAAATAATTCCGTTGGATGATTCTTCTGACACGTAAAAGCGATATTGTGTGAAGTAAATTCATACAATATCGCTTAATCTTTTATTACCTTACAACACTCTTCTGGTTTTTGTGCATTGCACGAAATTTAGTAATGTTATTTTACCTATTATCCACCTTCTCTGGATACATATCATGATTTGCCATACGGTTGAATGCCACATCTTCCCACTTAGTTCCTGGCTTTCCATAATTGCAGTATGGATCAATGGAAATTCCACCACGTGGTGTGAATTTGCCCCACACTTCAATATACTTTGGCTCCATCAGCGTAATCAAATCCTTCATAATCACGTTCACGCAGTCCTCGTGAAAATCCCCATGATTACGGAATGAAAACAGGTACAGCTTTAAGCTCTTGCTTTCCACCATTCTCTCGCCTGGGACATACGAAATAATAATGTTTGCGAAATCAGGCTGCCCTGTAATTGGACAGAGACTTGTGAATTCCGGGCAGTTAAACTTCACGAAATAATCATTTTCTGGATGTTTGTTTACAAATGTTTCAAGCAGGCCAGGGTTGTAATCTGTCTCGTAATTGTTCTGCTGGTTGCCTAATAATGTTAAATTCTCTTTTTCTCTCATAGCTTTCTCCAATTTTTATTTTATTGCAGGGTCACTTACCCCATTTGCTGCAAATGCAGCCGCTCTGTCGATACAGGTTCCACATTTGCCGCAAGGCACATCCTTTCCTTCATAGCAGGACCATGTAAGCTCGTATGGTGCGTTAAGCTCTAAGCCCATCTTCACCACCTCCGCCTTAGTCATATTCACAAATGGCGCCTCCACCTTTAACTGATGTCCTGAGCCCTCAAAAATCGCCTGATTCATAGCATCATTAAACATCGGTGAACAGTCTGGATAGGCAAAACCGGCTGAATCATCTGCATGTGCGCCATAAAGAATCACGCTACAGTCCTTGCTTAGTGCAATGCTTGCCGCCGATGAAAGAAACAGTCCATTTCGAAATGGCACATAGGTGCTTACAGGCTTTTCGCCCTCCGTCTTTTCAATCTGCCTGGCATAGCTCTCCTCTGGAATTTCCTCTGTAGACTGCTGCAATAAAGAGCAGTTGCTATATTGAAAAATCTTACTCAGATCCAGGAATAACTGCTCCACTCCGTAAAATGCAGAAACAGCCTTTGCCGCCTGAATTTCTTTATCGTGCTTCTGTCCATAAGAAACTGACAGAGCAATTACATTGTCCTTTCCATATCGGCTCACTGCCAATGCCAGTGCCGTAGTGGAATCCACGCCACCGCTTGATAATACTAATGCTTTCATAACTCATCTCTCCTATCTTAGATACATTTGTAATGCTGCATCGTCCTTAAAGCTTCCTCTTAACTCTACAGTCATTGTTCTCGTGTTGTTTTTCTTAATTCCTCTTGCCGACACACAGCTGTGATATCCTTCAAGCACCACCGCAACATCCTCGCTTCCTGTTATCTCTGCCATAATGTCCGCAATATCCTGACCGATTCTTTCCTGTAACTGCAGTCTTCTTCCAACCATATCGCATATTCTTGCAATCTTTGATAAGCCTATAACCTTCCCATTAGGAATGTACGCAACTGTCGCCTTCATATCATACATAAGTGCCATATGGTGCTCGCAGTAAGAAAACAGGTCGATGTCCTTCATAACTACAACCTTAGAAGTATCAAGCTCCTCAATTTCATCCTCAAATGTCTTATCAAACATCTGCGCAATTTCGTGATTGGAGTAATTCATCCCAAGAAAGACCTCCTCGTACATCTTCGCAACTCGCTTTGGTGTATCCTTTAAGCCCTCTCTCTCCGGGTCGTCGCCCAATGCAACAAGAATCCCTCTAATATGCTCCTCAATCGCTTTCGTATCTATCATCATAATCTCCATTCTTGCTTCACCCCGCAAACTTTGGGCTGAAAGCACAAATTTGCATGTGAAAAATCTTTGATATTAGGATTTTTCACATTATACGCCCCTTTCCTCTGGGTTCCAGATTACCTTGTGCATCTGAATCTGAAGACGCAAATCATTCATCCTTTTACCGGTCATGAAATTCACGATTTCCACTGGCTCAATTGAACCAAACACTGAGCTTATGAATACCTGGCATCTTTCTGTCAGATGAAATTTTTCAATTATTTTCTCTGCACATTCCAAATCATTAATGCTGCCCGAAACGAACTTGACTGTGTCCTGCTTTCTTAGAGCTTCCATATTGGAGAGAAGCATTTTCTCCTCACAGCCGCTGGATGGCAGCTTGTAATCCATAGTAAGGCTAAGTTTTTCTTTTGAAAATGCATTGGCAAGGGGAGCAATATCAACCGCTCCATTAGTTTCAATCTCTACTCGAATGTCCGATTTGTTCAATAATTTTTCTACTAGACTCCTGATATCCTTCTGTAATAGAGGCTCTCCCCCTGTCAGCGTCACATTTTTAATGCCTGTCTCACTGACATATTCACAAATCTCATCTGGTGACAGCTCCTCGTAATCACAAGCTGGCTCATTGGCCCACTTTGTATCACAGTAGGAGCAATTCAGGTTACAACCCTTGAATCTGATAAACACCGCCAATTCTCCGGCTCTTCTTCCCTCTCCATTAATACTTATAAATTTCTCAACAACTTTCATATTAGTTTCTTTCCTTTATTCTTCGTATGCTGCTACATTATTAGGTGTCTCGTATACTTCCACTCTGTGGATTGGAAAGCCTTTTGCACTCATCAGCTCATAGAAATATTTTGAAAAATGCTCCGCAGTAGGTCTGAAGCCAACTTCAATCATACGAAACTCCTCCGCCTGTAATGCAGCAATTGTCGCACCTTTTAGAGAACCTTTTTCATAAATCAGGCTGTGGTCAAAATCATCACAGATATCCTTCAAAGCATTTTTTAAATCAGAAAAATCCACAAGCATTCCTCTTGTCTGACCCTCATCCTTTAACTGGTCTGCTGCTATTTCAACAACAACTCTCCAGCGGTGACCATGAAGATTCCTGCATTTTCCGTCATACCCCTTCAGAAAATGTGCAGAATCAAAGCTGCTCTCGGTTTTTAAATAATACATTTTAGTTTCTCCTCTAATTTATTGGGAATAAAAACAGAATTGCTTAGAAAAGAACGTGCCCCACTGTGAGCACATATAGAAAGCCCTGTAAATGTATACACACCTACAGGGCTAAATTACATAAAAAGTCTTCTTAGCAGCCCTGGTTTTATTTAACGACAGGATGGTACAAACGAACTGTCGCGCATTTTTATGCGATATGTCTATTATAAGTATTTTTCTGGATATGTCAATGTAAATTTTCCCCCAGCAGCTGCACCTTTATCACGTTCATTATGCGTGCCGGGTATGTTTCCTGAATTTCTCCTGCAATTGTTATTGAAACCATATCATTTACTGCCAGGTCAGACAGCTCAATCTCTGTTTCCTCCTTCGTCCATGAAGTTTTATATTTGACCCTATTAAACCAATCTTAAACCGATTAATCTTTTAATATATCTTATCAACCTCATCTTCATACACTGATTCAGTATGAGTATCAAATAGCACCCATTCCACCAGATCAAAACAATCTGGATTATCCTGCAAGAACCGGTTTACTGTATGTACCGCAATCTTTGCTGCCAACTCAACAGGAAAACTATATATTCCCGTTGATATTGAAGGAAATGCAATAGACCTGATTCCATTATCCATTGCCAGCTTCATAGAATTAAAATAGCAGTTAGCAAGAAGCTCCTCTTCTCTATCTCTGCCTCCATTCCATATCGGTCCTACAGTATGAATAACATAATCGCATGGTAAATTATAGGCTTTTGTTATCTTTGCTTCTCCAGTCACGCATCCGTGAAGTGTCCTACACTCAGCCAGAAGTTCCGGTCCTGCGGCTCTATGAATCGCACCATCTACACCGCCTCCGCCAAGAAGAGAGTTATTTGCTGCATTAACAATTGCCTGCACATCTGTTACTTTTGTTATATCTCCTTTTACTGTCTTAATCAAATACATCTTTCTTACCTGCCTGTTTATTATATTACCTCTGCCCCAAATGGCATCAGAGACAATTTAGCAATTTTGAAAAACTGCTTTCCGAAAGGAATTCCGATAATTGTTATACAACATATCAGACCTGCCAAAACCCACGACAGTCCACTCAACAATCCACCACATATAAACCAAAGTATATTTCCTAATATGCTCATATCAATATTCCTTCTCTATCTCTCCATCTATTCCATACATTTTCTTGAATGCATCAAGGTCTGCCTGATTTTTAATCAGCATAACCTCCTCTATCTTACCTGTATGAATGTCCTTAAAGCCTGCAACCTGCTCACCATTACATATGCTTGCCTTGATTACTGGTTTCTTATTTTCTTTATCATATGTCTTTATAGCTGTCTTTTTCTTAAATAGTCCCACTCTGAGCACCTTCTTTTGACTTTGCCATCAGTATAACAACTGCCTATACCATTCATCCTTCGTCATATCATCACCACAAATCGTATGGTTTCATGGTTTCTGAATTTCGATATTCATGTTTCTCATAATATCCTATCAGCTTACCCTCATCTCTGAGTGCCACCATGTAAACATCTTTATTCTGTTTCTCATTATGAAAAGTATAAACGATATTATGGCTTTCATCTGCTGCAAACCAGTCCACTACCTGCTGTATTTTATCTCTTGATTCCGGATTATGGCAGTCTAACAGGCTTCTTCCGATAAGTTTGTCGCCGCCTCGCTTCGCATAGCTGGTAACAGCTGCCGGATTCATGTAGATAATCTCATGTTTAAGATTGCATATAACAACGGATGCCCTGTCCTGATCAACAATACTCTTATAAAAACTGACATAGGATTTAAACTTAATTACCTTTTCATTATCCAGCCTCTTTTGAAGTTGTGGTTTCTTTCTTCGATAATAATCGTATATCTCTCCATCAGGTATCCAGATTTGTGCCTCATTTATCTTATCAAGTACAGCTTCAACAATCTGTTCATCTGCCAGTAAATCAGGTACTTTATCATGCTCTGTTACATACTTTTTGTATTCTTCATACACCCATTCTGTAATCTTATCCTTCTGCTTCATCTTTAGATTACTAAATTGTTTGTTCATCTGTAAAATCTGACCATCAATCTTTTTATGTATTTTAGTTTTCTTACTTTTTGCCATCTTCAGCTATCCTTTAAAACTTCACTATTTCCGGTTCATGGGTAAATGATGAGAATGTGGCTGTTGCATTCTTGAAATAGAATACCTCGGTATTTCCATCATCTGCTGAGTACATATTCTGTAAAGATGGATAAGCATCAAGCATAGACTGTCTTGCTTCTCTTCTGTCATCTTCTACAAGTTCTCCGGCTACACGAAGCCACTCGCCATTTTTAAATGCACAAATTTCTACCTTCGGGTTTGCGTGAATCTGCTTTGAAACATCCTTTACCTTGCCAGTCTGAATATACAGCTTTCCTTCAAAAATGTGTGCTGTTCCAAAAGGTCTTACCCTTGGCTGGTCGCCTTCTACTGTTGCCAAATAATATGTCTCTGCTTCTTTTAAAAATTTAGCTACTCGTTCCATGATGTAATCCTCCTGAATTGATTAATATCGTTTCATATTTACAAACAGTTTCATTTTATTGGTTATAAAAGTATATCTTCAATAAATCTATTGTTGCTTTGTCATTTATGACGGCCCGTCCTATTGTTATGCCATTGCTGATGATAATATATTCTCCGTTTTCATATCTGGCATTTACCAAATCATCTTCCCCTTTTAAGTCTATACATATACTTGATATAATTCCGCAAATCTCCTCTTGTGAGCTTCCGCTTTTTATCTCATAAGCATAATCCGCATCTCCTATCTCATTCAGATCAGTTACCAAACAATACTCCGCTCCATTCATCAGCATTTCTTCATTCAAAGTGGGTAATTGAGCCGTCTTATACTCATTAAATAAAAAGATAACTACAAGCGCAATGAATGCCGGAAAAAAGATACCGCCAAACCGCTGTGCATAATTTTGTTCTTCCCACCGCTTGCCATGACGACCAAACAGCGGTATTTTCATCTGCACCAAACCTGCTCCTATACTTACAAGCAAAAAATAAAATATAACTTTTATCAAAGACTCATCCCCCATTTAATCATTAATAAAAATATCGTTCCTAAAACGACGCCTACTAACCATATAAAGCGAAACACCTTGTTATATCTCGAACTATTAGAACACGGAACAAGCCAATATTCCTGTGGAAACCCCAAAAGGTATTCTTTTAATTCCTGCTTCAATTCCATGACTATACTCCACATTAATCCAGACAGCACAATGCACACCGTTCCATAATATGTAATTGGTGCATTTGTAACCACAGCAAAGAAATAATGTGCCATCTTAAGAAGGAAGATACACCACGCAATACAGCATGAAATTGTAAACGCCCTTTTCATTTTCCACTTCAAACCAAATATAACCTCTGGAACGAATACAGTCAATGCCCCCATCGGCAATCCTCCTGTTCGTCCATGTGTGAAATCGCTCTCCGACTCCAAAGACCAAATTCCTGTCAATACTATTACTGCTGGTATTAGTATGGTGCAGAACAAGTTATATGCAATAATCAACACATTTTCATTGTCGTCGTTCATAACTTAGCCCCCAATCAGTTCATCAAGCCTGATAGCCACTCTTCCTGATAATGAATAATACAATGCTGTTAGCTTTGCCTTGTCGTACAAATTTGCATACACATTATAATAACATAGCGATATTGACATACCGAAGCCAAATATTTTTAAGGGTATAGGCGTTACATCAAGTTCTTAGTATATGAAATTTGCAAATTATTCTTGGATTTGGCTCAAATCAAATGCACCGTTCTCAATCAACTTCAAAATTGTGTCTACCAAGTTGTTTTTTACAGTTTCACTTTCATTTTCAACGCCAGAATACTCTACGTAAATAGTGTTCTCTCCCATATCAAAGGTTGCATAATATATTACGGTTTTGATACCTTGACTATTTGACTTTGTTACGAAATATCCTGCATCGATATCAACGCCGTCTACACTTGAAGTGATTGTATTTCCATCAATGATAGTATCTAATAGATTTACACCCTGTTTAGATACTACCATTCTTGTATCACTAATTTTTCCCTCAAAACCCAGAATATTATGATTGTCAGCATCAAAGTAAGCATCTGCGATAACAGGCAGGTCTGCAAAAAGCATTTCAATCTCAGCATTGCTCAAAGGTCTTGTTGTTACATTTAAGTTAATTGAAGATTGTGATAAGTCATTTTTAACAAAAGTAATTGTTTCTCCACCATCCAGCGTGGCAATATCGTTTTTTGTACCAAACAGATTGCTTTGAAAAACTCCCACTCCAATCACAACAACGAGTACGAAGCAAGCAGCAACAGACACCCATTTTTGTCGATTAGTAATTTTACTTGTTTTTTTCATAGGTTCAGCCTCCTTAATATACTGATTATCGACATTTCCCAATGCCCTTAAAAGTTTCTTTTCTTTCATACAGAGATACCTTCTTTCTCTAACAATTTTTTAAGTTCGTTCCTTGAACGAAATAATGACATCTTGATTTTGCTCTCACTCATACCATATTCCGTTGCAATTTCTTTAATGGGCGATAAATACCAATATCTTCTCATAAAGATTTTTCGCTGTTCTAATGACAGGGAAGAAAGAAAGCGGTTGAGAATATCCGTTAGAGCAATTTCTTCAACAATGTTTTCTGTACTATCCAACGATGGTATGCACTCTTGTATTTCATCAAAAATCAATGACATTTGCCCGCCATAACGTTTCTTTGCATTGAGCAGTTCGTACCTGTCCAAAGATAAGTTGCGAGTAATCTTCCCTAAAAAAGTTTTTAGGACAGATGGACGGTTAGGCGGTATGCTGTTCCAAGCTCTTAAATAAGTATCATTTACACATTCCTCGCTATCTTCGTCATTGTGAAGAATATTAGAGGCTATATATCTGCAATACTTTCCGTATTTTTTTGAAGTTTCGGATATAGCAGCTTCGGAGCGCTCCCAATATAAATCTAATATCTGCTTATCATCCATAGGCTTCTCCTCCTTTCCCTTGTATTAAGGCCTTTCACCCTAATAAACGGGAAAAATGTGTCAAGCGTCACTTAAATTCAAAAAATATTTATTCAAAGATTAGCTTTCATTTTTTGAAAGAATATAATAAAACAGCAAAAGACGTACACCAACAAGTCTCTTAATATTCAATGCGGAAAAAGTTATTTCAAATGGGGGTTTAATTTTGCCCCCTTCAGGGGATTATACTGGTTCCACCAAAGGCGGGGTTTCGCAACACCATAATTACTTGTTGCTTCCTAAAGGAAGCTCATTACTTTCTTCCATCTTCTTACTTATCGTTTTCTTCCTGTTCCTGTATGTATTTTCTTACCGTTTCTTCATTCACATTTCCTACTGTCGATACGTAATATCCTCTCGCCCAAAAATGTCTATCTCCCCACTTGCTCCTATATTCCGTATGTCGATCAAACAACATCAATGTGCTTTTTCCCTTCAGATATGACATAAACTCTGAAACACATAGTTTCGGTGGAATTGCAATGTACATATGTACATGATCAATACATACTTTTCCATCTGTTAGTGTTACCTATTTCATCTCACACAATTTTTTGATTGTTTCTACTAAATCTCTCTTTGTTTCACCATACATTATTTTTCTTCTAAACTTTGGAATAAAAACAATGTGATATGTGCAATTCCAGCGTGTGTGTGTGTTATACTTTGATTATCCATTTGGATACCTCCTGTGTTTTGATATGGCCTGCGAAACCAATATCATTATAACACGCAAGGTTTTATTTTCTAGCACTCTAGGTAACGCTACGGCTTTGCCTCGGCCCCCATTTCAAATGGGGGATTAACAAAACTTTTCATTTACGGTTCATCCGGGAGCTGTACTACCTCTACAATTGCTTCAATTGTTTCAACCGGAGCATCACTCCATGGATATGCCGCATCATCACAGCCTGCCTGCTCAAGTAATTCTTTTGCATCAGGACCTAATAATTTCTGATATGCATCATACACAGATGCAAGCTTATTCGAAAATTCCACCTGTTCAGAGTTTCCTTTATCAGAAAACCATGATACTGTCTCTTTTTTAATCTCATCTGTGGTCATACTGGTTCCAACCCCCCAGTTAAGCAAATGTGCTGCAGTTTTAATAGAATTCATTCCATTTCCGGCTGTTCCTGGCTGAATATCCGAATCAATTTCATCTAATACACCTCTGAATTCTTTATATGACGGCTTCACATCCTGTAATTGATTTTGTTTCTTCGTCTCTGTTTGCTCCATATTATTATCTTCTGCTGTTGCCAGCTCACTATTATCTTCGCTCGTAACGACCTGCTCTGTACTGTTTCCAGTATTAGTCATAGTTTCGGTTTCCTGCTGCCCACATGCGGTCAATGAACATACCATAACTACCATAATCATCAAAAATAACTTATTCTTCATAATTTTTTCTCCTGTCATTCTACATTATTATTCGTTCCATGATGTATAACTGCCCATCTTTATATTCTGCGGTAATGTCACCTCCCATTCTTTCAGTCTCTACTCTCATGAAAACACTCCTAAAACATCTGTATAATTCTCGCAATCTCCATAACTACAATCTTTAGCATCACTCCACCGGACATCACATAAAACCATATCTCACGCATATGCTGTGACTTTGCAATTGGTGTTGCTATTGCTGCAATAATTATGATTGCAGCTCCGACACATCCAACGATGTTTGGAACGCTCACAAGTGAAAATATTCCAGGATTACAGCTTCCATCTATCGTATACTGAATTGTTTTATCCAGTCCGTCTCTTGCAGCTGCAAAGCAGCATATAACAAGACTATATGCCAAAATAAACAGGCTCCTTCTGCCCCAGAAATTAATGTTGCTTCTGTTACTGATTGAGTATCCAACAAACCCAACCAGCGATACAATCATAAGTGTAGTAACTGTTGTTACCATATTCCCAAAATAGAGTTTCATTCTTATCTGACCTCCCATAATATAAATGACGCAGTGCAAAACTGTAATATTACAATCTGCACTGCGTCTTAGCGTCTGGCTTCCTTTACTATAAATTTTTCTGCATCAATCAGGCTTTCTTCTTTACACTTTGGACAAAACAAAGGAAAATTTGTTAATACCGTATCTTTCCTTAATTTTAATCTTGTTTTATTTCCACATTTGGGGCAAAGAATCCATTCCTGATGCTCTGATTCATCGTTCAAATCACTTCACCCTTTCAACTTATCTGCATTTCCTGTAAAAAGTGATCCATATGCTCTTCCAGTAACTTTATCACATAACTTTTGTCTTCTGCTCCATCATATATGCTGTAAAGCAAAAATATAGGTCCATAAAAATCAAGTGCTGTCTGTCTGGCTTTTTCTGCATCACCCAGCATTCCTGAAAACAAAGCTTCCATATAAGCTAATGGTCCGCTTGCAAGATAATTCTGATATAGCTGTGCCATCTGTGGCTCTCTGTACTGTTCCAATGTCAGCATCTTACGAAAACAGCTTGAAAACTCTTCCTCTGTCCAATGAAGAAACTGCACCTTTGTGAACTGCTTAATCTTATCAAATGCCGTTTCTTTATACTCAGCTGTAACCTTTTCCAAATCACCCTCCGGCATTTCATACAGCTTTACTCTCTCAATATCCAATTCATTCATTTTGTCAATAATACTATCCAATATCTCCTGCTTGCTTTTATAATGCTTATATAATGCAGCCTTTGTTACTCCAAGTTTTGAAGCAATATCATTCATGGATGTTCCCATATATCCACTCTGTGCAAATAACTTCAAAGCTTCTTCCAATATTTTTTCCTTTGTGTTCTTTTCCTTGCTTTCCATGTCTATCTCCTAATTTAAATCTGTCATCAAGTTACCTTTTACCTGCTCTGTTACTGCCCCGGCTGCAAGTACTCCAGTTCTTCCTGCAATGTGAAGATTGGTGTTCTTGGTCTTGATTGAAGTATTGGATTCTCTATAGTTTCGCTTGAATCTTGATAGTCCCTTATTCTTCGGCTCTGACTGATGAATGGTGCTTTTTGTTTTTGTCCCTCGCTCCACCATATAGATATTATTCCCCTTGATAGAAGCCTTCTTCGGTTCGTGTGTGTGGATCTCGGCTTTCTGCTTGGTATGGATTACCATCGGTTTGTCATCGACCTTCTTGATTTTCAATTTTCTCACCTCCTTCTTTGTGAAATAAAATAAGCCGCTAGGGAGCAAATCACTCCTTAACGGCTATGTAAAATCATCCAATATTCAATTTTAAAAGCTCCGTAGAACTGCAATTTTCCATTTCATTATATATGGATTATTTATAAATACAACTCATTTTCCTTTCTCAGCGAACAAGCCTTTTTAAGGGCAAGTCCCACAATACCAACCATTACCCCGGATACTTTTCTCGCATTATGCGGGCACTGGCTGACACAACGCATACAGGAAATGCAGCTCTTTGAATCAGCCTTAAAGCTGTGCTGGTCAATCGCTTTTACAGGACAGCTTTCTGCACACAGCCCACACTTAACGCAATCTGCTGTAACTTTAGGAACAAGACCTGCACCGCCACCTTTTTTATAAGGACGATTACCGGGAACAGAGGTAACAGTTCCTTCTTTGACTGAGATTTGTTCTGCAAAGGTTTCAAGCTGTTTTTCATCATCTGCATCCGGTCTACCTGCGGCATACTGATGCATAATTGAATGTTCCGCTACGGCTGCAACTGCAGCAATAACATCAAATCCGCATTCTTTTGCAACATCCTCCATCTGGACAAGGGTATCTTCATAGGCTCTGTTGCCATACACACAAACTATGGTGCACTTTGCCCCGTTTCCGGATATTTTCTTAAATCTCTCAATTGCTACTTCCGGAGCAAGACCTCCATACGAAGGCATAGCTATTAAGGCTCTATCATCAGAATTGAACTGACACTCTGAAAAATCTTTATCAGCTTTTGTAAGGTCAATACATTCCACACCATTCCAATTTTTCGTTAAGATATCTGCAACTTTGGCAGTGCCTCCTGTGGGACTGAAAACAATCTTTACATTCATAATAACATTTCCTTTCATCTATATGGATTTTTGTTCACGCATAAGAATCGCATCGATACAATCTCCCAGTGTTTGCTCCTGCATTTTCATTGCCATCTCCTGCTCCAAGGTTTTGAACATATCTCCAAGAACCTGCTGGATATGCCTTCCGACAATACACTGGTCATTTGGATTCTGGTGAATGTCAAACAATGTCAAGTTCTGTTCACAGACCTCTTGGTAAATTTGAAGAAGCGATAACGTATCCGCATCCGAATTCATCCGAAAACCTCGGATTCCTCTGTGAGCAGATATGATTCCGGCATTTCTAAGAGAAGTCAGAATTTTACGAACGTAACTTGGATTCACTCCTGCGCTAGCTGCAATCTGTTCAGATGTTAGTGGAATATCCGATTTTGCTATCAATATTAAAGAATGAACAGCAACCGAAAATCTTGTATCCATTTGCTTTTCTCCTAAAAAATAAGTATCACTTACTGATACTTATTTTACACATTTTCATTTGTTTTGTCGACCCATAGATGTCGAATCTTTATCTCCATCATTTGTGCCTAAACAGAGAATGCCCATAAATAACGACCACTATTATCACAACTATCTCAGCAAACTTCAAAGTTTACTCTTCGTACCAATCTCTCCACAAAACTGAGAGTTATAGTGCTATCTTTTTCCATTTTCTAATCTTAGTTCTAAAGGTTCCGAATGGTGCAACCGTGTTAACATGTATAAACTTGTATACTTCCCAGACCGCTGTCTTAGTTGCTTCGTCAGCCCATTTTCTCATATGTGGTTTAAATAATTCTTCCTCACTTAGCAAATCGATCATTGCATAAATAGAATTAATATTATCATTCAACATATCTTTCAACTCCTGCAGTGACAGATACGCATATGTATCTGTGAACCATTGATATAATTCACCAAGCTGATTCCATTTAAAATCATCTGAAGGAGTTTTGACATGAAGACCTTTTCTTTCATCTGCTTCCCATTTAAGGACGAGCGTTGTCCATCCAACTTGGTAAGCGAGATTTTCTGCCGGAGTTCGATCAACTTCATCAACCCTCTTATCCTTTAAAGATTCTGGAATATCATTAAATTCAAAAATATACTTTGCAAAGCTTTTATTTATCTCTTTTTTAAGTTCGTCTTTATTCTCGTATGTTCTCAATAGTCTATTTCTCCAAACTTCGATTTTATTATCAGATTTTTCGTAGTTTTCTTTTATTTAACTTTTCAAGTTCCTCAAGACTATATCTTCTCAAATAATCTTTGCATTTTATCCCCATTCTAAATGCATCCATACATAGGAAGTCATCAAATCTGACTCCATGTTCCTTATCATTCAGATCTTCTACACTACGAAGCTTTATGCCTTGCTCTTCACAAATCTGATATAATTCCTGCAGCGTTGCCTGCCCCATAGACAGCATTTTATATCACAATACCATTACAATGATCAATCTCATGCTGAATTATCTGTGCCGTCCAGCCGGAATATTTCCCATGCTGCTTTTTAAAGCTCTGGTCAAGGTAATCCACCTCAATCTCCTGATATCTTTTGCATGGACGGACACCTTCCAATGAAAGACATCCTTCCTCTGTCTGATATGCTCCTGACTTCTTTGTAATCACTGGATTAATCATTGCAAACTGAAATGGTCCTGCTGCCACAACAATAATATTCTTCTTAACACCTATCATATTTGCAGCCATTCCAACACAATGGTCAAGATTGGCTCGCAGTGTGTCTAGCAAATCCGTTACCACCTGCTTATCTACTTCTGTCGCATCCACTGATTTCTGTTCAAGAAATAATGGATCTTTTACTATTTTCTTTACCATTAGTTCCATCCTTTCCAAACATCCGGCTGATATCCAAGTGTAGACCGCTTTCCGTTTCTTACTACAGGAGTTTTGATTACCTGTGGATTCTCAATCACCTTTTCCAGCTTGTCCTCATCTGCAGTATATTTAATAAGTGCAAGCAGGTCTTTATCTTTTCCATCCCAGTTAACCATATTTTCTAATCCACCATTTGCCTGAGCTACTGAATTAAATTCACCTTTACTCATGCCTTTTTCTTTCATATCTATAAACTGGTACTTGATACCACGCTCTTTGAAGAAACGCTCCGCCTTCTTAGTATCATTACATTTCTTAGTTCCAAATATCTGTATATTCATAATCAGTATTCCTTTGCTATCTCTTCATCTATTCCATACATAGCCTTAAAATGTTCGAGATCTGCTGGACTTTTCATCAGCATTACCTCTTCTACCTTACCTGTATGTATATCCTTAAAGCCTGCTACCTGCTCGCCATTGCAAATGCTCGCTTTAATCACAGGCTTTTTGTTTTGCTTATCATATGACTGTATTACACCTTTCTTCTTAAACAGTCCCATTTTGCTCACCTTCCTTCGCCTGTGCCATCAGCACAAGCTTCTCAAATGACTGTGCAAAACGCTCATCATCTTCATTTGTCCGCTTCTTAGGTCCTTTTATATGATTCTTAGCCGAACCTCGTCTTGCTTTCTTATTAAGGTGTCTTTCCATAAGCATCCTGTCAATATTTTCATCCGTGTACCACTTGCCGGACTGATGAATTGCATAGGCACCCTTACCAAGTGCCATTGCAGCAACGCCATAATCCTGCGACACCACTACATCCCCTTTATGACAAATGCTGATCAGTTTATAATCTACTGTATCTGCTCCTGCACCTACAACAATCACATCGCTGTAATCAGAATACAAAATGTGATTTGTATCACACAGCAATGTGGTGGAAATATTGTATTTCTCTGCTATTGTCTCGACAATATCCACTACCGGACACGCATCTGCATCTACAAATATCTGCATTTTCTCCTTAAATCCATTTCATATCAGTTATAGTTAATTGGTGTTCGTACTTCTATAAGATTTCCTGACGGATCATAGAATCTTACAAGTTTCTGTCCACCTTCAAGTTCCGTTAATTCCGTAACATAACTTACAACATACTTGCCAGACTCCAGTTTTTCAATAATACCTTCTATACCATTATCTTCAAAATAAAGTTCTGTCATATTGTTATGTGGAGTTGTATGTATTTTTGTACTATCATACCATACATCTACATCCTGTAATACAAGCCCCTCAGACATTATCACATTTCCTTCCATCCTTGTAATCACACGCAATCCAAACAATTCTTCATAAAAATCAATTGATTCGTCAATGTTATCAACAATAATCAATACATTTTTCAAACTCATGATTTATGTACCTGCCTCTCCATTTCTCGTTGAATCCATGTCATAATTACATCTACAAGATAATCCTGCTGCACCTGACTTAGTTCCTTGCCCGGCTGCATTTTATGCCACTTTCGGATGCACTCCCTGCAGCATGTAGCTGTTGCATGCTGAGCGATAAATACCGGATGACCTTTCATTGGTGTCTGCTTGCCATCATTTGCTATATATGCCGGAGCTTCTCTCTTTGCAATAAAGTCCTTAGCATGTTGTCTTATTGTATCAAGGTCTCGTCTCCAGACTCGGTCGTTGCTCCTGCTACGCAGGGTCGTCCACTGGACGACCGCAACCTTTTTCATTTATGTAATCAATATCTTTCTGCTTCAGATGAAAACTGCTTCGGAACTTGGAATTATCCAATCTATCAAACAACTGCTTATACCATTCATCCTTCGTCATATCATCACCACAAATCGTATGGTTTCATGGTTTCTGAATTTCGATATTCATGTTTCTCATAATATCCTATCAGCTTACCCTCATCTCTGAGTGCCACCATGTAAACATCTTTATTCTGTTTCTCATTATGAAAAGTATAAACGATATTATGGCTTTCATCTGCTGCAAACCAGTCCACTACCTGCTGTATTTTATCTCTTGATTCCGGATTATGGCAGTCTAACAGGCTTCTTCCGATAAGTTTGTCGCCGCCTCGCTTCGCATAGCTGGTAACAGCTGCCGGATTCATGTAGATAATCTCATGTTTAAGATTGCATATAACAACGGATGCCCTGTCCTGCTCAACAATACTCTTGTAAAAGCTGACCATCTACCTTTTTATGTATTTTTGTCTTTTTACTTTTTGTCAAATTTCTCCCACCTTTATATAATTAACAACTTTTGCTAGTATAGCGCATGTTTCGCATTTATCTTTTCACATTATAACATCTATCATATTTATCCGATTGGGTATGAGGTAGATAATTATTATATCTACCGCCTCTGTACTTATTCTATATATAGAATACACCTATTACAAACATTAATCAACCGTAATCACGCCGAATTTTAATATATTTTTACCCGTTTATCCATATTCGGTGCTTTGTGCTGTGTTTCGATTTGTGAAACCGATTCAAAAGTCAAGTTCCTCTTAAAAATTAAATGTTTCTGGGTCAGAACCGTGTTTTTCGTTCTTGTTAAGCTTATTTATGGCGTTCATATCATCCTCAGACAATTCAAAATCAAACACGTCAAAATTAGAAATAATTCTTTCCTGATGCGTTGACTTTGGAAGTACAATTATTCCTCTCTGAAGCTCCCATCTTAAAACAATCTGTGCAGGTGTCTTACCATACTTGTCAGCCAGTGCAATAATCACCTCATTTTCAAGTGTTCCTGCTCCGTTGCCTCCAAGTGGGCTGTAGGCTTCTATTGCAATACCATTCTTCTTAGCATATTCAACATTTTCAATATTAGCATAATAAGGATGAATCTCAATCTGGTTAACCGCTGGTACAACTGTCCAGTTTTCACTGAGAGTCTCAAGATGGTGAACATTGAAGTTACTTACACCGATTGCCTTGATTTTGCCAGCCTTGTACAGGTCCTCCATATCTGCCCACGCCTTCTCATATCCTTTAGCTGGCCAGTGAATCAGGTACAAGTCTATGTAATCAAGTCCCATGTCTTCCAAGGTCTGTAAAAATGCTTCTTTAGTTCTTCCCTGTCTAATATCCTCATTCCAAAGCTTAGTTGTAACAAATATATCCCTTCTGTCAACGACACTCATACGTATGCCTTCGCCTACGCTTTTTTCATTGCCGTAAACCTTAGCTGTATCAATATGTCTGTATCCAGCCTCAATCGCCCACTTTACTGCATTAGCTGTATCAGCTCCGTCTGGTGTTCTAAAAACACCAAGACCTATCTGTGGAATTTTAACTCCATTATTTAATGTAATATAATTCATATAATTCAAATCTCCTTTATCTGTTTTCTTTCATTTTACACCATGTAAACGTTCCACTTCAATTATAATATTGAGTCCTCTTACCTCAAAATTGATATGAAAAAATAGGACTTAAATCATTCAAGCCCTTGTTTTATAAGGTTTCTCTTGATTTAGTCCTATTTTAACGTATGCCCCTTTTATAATTAACCTCCATATATTTTATGGTTATATTATACACCGTTTTACACTTTTATGAGGAAATCCATAATTATACTCTCAGCATTCTGTATCCTATACCAATATGCGTCTGTATATACTGCGGGGAATTGACATCTTTTTCAATTTTCTTTCTTAATGTTGCCATAAATACTCTAAGTGATGCCAGATCATTTTCCCATGAACTGCCCCATATATTCTTAGTAATATAAGTGTATGTCAGCACTCTTCCGACATTTCTTGATAATAATATGAGAAGCTTATATTCAATAGGTGTAAGATGCAGCTCTTCTCCATTCAGATATGCACAGCCAGCCGCATAATCAATTTTTAAATCTCCATTCTCAAATACACTTTTATTCTGAGTCATATCCGTCTGCATAAGCGACAGTCTTCTTACTGTTACGCGTAATCTTGCAAGAAGCTCATCTACTGAAAATGGCTTTGTAAGATAATCGTCTGCCCCTGCATCAAGTGCCTCTATCTTATCCGCATCTTCAGTTCTTGCGCTTATAACAATTATTGGTGTATTAGTCCATGTTCTTATCTTTTTAATAACTTCCACCCCATCTATATCAGGAAGCCCTAAGTCTAGCAGAATTATATCAGGATTATGTGATGCAGTCTGTGAAATAGCACTCTCTCCATTCACAGCAGTTAAATACCTGTAATTATTAGTTTTTAATGTTGTTGTTATGAGATTTCTTATTGGTGAATCATCCTCAACTACAAGAACCTGTGTTTTATTCATTTAAATGTACCTCACTTAACTGCAGCTTGAATTCAAAAATGCATCCATGTGGCGTATTATCCCTTAATTCCAGTTCACTTCCATGTGCATTTATAATAGTTTTACATAAAGATAACCCAAGTCCGAGACTTCTTCTGTTATCTGCAATTTCATTGTTACAGGTAAAAAATGTATCAAATACATTTTCTTTCATATCATCAGGTATTCCCGCACCATTATCTTCAATGGATATAATTACATATCTGTCTTCTTTTCTTGCTTTAATATATATATCAGAGCCTTCCTGTGTATACTTTATGGCATTATCAACTATATTAATAATAACCTGTATTATAAGTCTGGCGTCCATTTTCACAAGAAGCAGTTCTTTGCCGCAATCCACATGTATTTTATGTTCACAGCTTTTTCTGTTGATATGTTTTAACGCTTCAGCAATAACTTCATCTATCAGCTGGTCAGACATATTAAGAGTTACTGTTCCATCCTCAAATCTTGTTACAAACAATATATTCTCTACAAGACTGATTAACCATTCTGAATCATCATATATATCTGTAAATATCTGCTCTCTCGTATCATTATCAAGCTTATCATAATTATACATAAGATTATTGGCATTACCTGATATTGACGTGAGTGGTGTTCTTAAATCGTGTGAAATCGTCCTTAAAAGATTAGCCCTTAACTGTAGTGTCTTTTCCCTGTAAGCAGCCTGTTCTGACATACGAACATGTTTTTTCAGTTTAGATGCCAGAGTTCCTGTAAGCATTGACGCAGCAAGCATAATAACACATGTGAGCGGATATCCTGTGTCATATGTATGAAAAGTAAATCTTGGTTCTGTCAGGAAGAAATTCATCAGAACAACACTTACAAGCGAACCCGCCACACTCCAGATATATCCATTAGTGAATATCGAAAGCAAAAGCACACACAGAAGATATACCATAGTAACATTTGATTCTGTAAATCCAATATATATAAGCAGCATTCCTATTAATGTTGCAATGCTTAAATAGCCTATTGTTATTAAGAATTCTTTTACAAGTTTCTTCAATGTCTTTTCCGTTATAATTACCACCTTATTTTATTTTGTATATAATAACACATTTTCAATTTAATATCTCTTTTTTTCGTTATCATCACTTTCATTCAATACAGCATTCATTGTATCTTTGTCATTGGTTCTTCTTGTTCTGTTCATAAATCCGTCTATTTTATTCATAACATACCATCCTGCTGCCATAAATAATAATATCACAACTATCAGTATTATTATAATTAATCCCGTCTTCATGCTCATGCCCCCTAATCTTAAACCTTAAAGCATTTTTTCAGATTTTTATAATCTCCTAACACAAGTAATGTAATATCTTCTGTAAGTACAATATCTGGTTCAACATTTACATTTATTGAGTCATTGTGCTTTATAGCCATTATGTTTACTCCATATTTTTTTCTTATATCAAGTTCAATAATACTTTTTCCTAACCACGACTCAGGAACTTCCACTTCAAGAATTGCATGAGTATTATCCAGTTGTATTAAATCAAGAATATGGTCCGCAGTATAGCGTATTGCAGCCCACTTTGCTTCGTGTTTTTCAGGATATACAACCGCATCTGCACCATTACGCAGCAGGAATTTTTCCTGTACATCCCGCTCAGCTCTTGATACCACATATCTGGCTCCAAGTTCCTTTAACAGTGATGTCGTTTCCAGCGAATTCTGAAAACTGTCACCAATTGTCACCATACACACATCAAAATTTCCAACACCTAATGATTTTAAAAATTCAGCATTCGTGCTGTCTCCAATCTGTGCATTTGTGACTATATTCATAACATCGTTAATTCTGTTCTCATCAGTATCAACTGCCATCACCTGATGTCCAAGCTGATTAAGCTGCATAGCCATATGTTTTCCAAATCTTCCGGCTCCTATAAGTAATACATTCTTTTTCATATTGTGCTCCTATCCTATATTAATCTTTTCTTCAGGAAATTTTGAATAGCTGTTTCCATTTCTAGAAAAAGCAGCATATATTAATGTAAGACCGCCAACTCTGCCCATAAACATAAGAATAATAAGAACAATTCTTGATAATATTCCAAGTTGTGGAGTAATACCTAATGTCAATCCGACTGTACCTACTGCTGATGCTGTTTCAAAAAGACATTTTCCTAATGAAATTCCATCTGTGACATTTATAATAAATGCACCTGTAACAAATAATGTAATGTACATCATAGCTATCGTAGCTGCATTTTTAACTGTATCGTTATCTATTCTTCTTTCAAAAAAATGAATATTCTTATTTCTCTTAAATGTTGCAACCATGTTTCCCATAAGAACTGCAAATGTAGTTGTTTTCATACCACCTGCTGTTGAACCTGGTGAACCACCTATAAGCATAAGAATTATCATAATCATTACAGATGCCTGTTTCATTGCATTAAGGTCAACCGTATTAAATCCAGCAGTCCTTAATGTCACTGATTGAAAAAGTGCCTTAAATACAGGCATTCTCTCACTTCCAGTCATCATATCATTTATCATAAATATAATTGCAGGTACTGTTATAAGAACGGCTGTTGTAACAATTATTAATTTGCTCTGCATCTTATATCTTTTAAAATGATACTTATTATTCTTAATATCTTCCCACGTAACAAATCCAATTCCACCTATCACAATAAGAAGCATCAATGTAATATTAATAACAGGATTACAGGCATATGTCGTCATTGAAGCAAATTGATTATCCGCTGTTCCTAGCACATCAAATCCTGCATTACAGAATGCTGATATTGAATGAAATATTGCAAACCAGATTCCTTTCAATCCATAATCCTTGCAGAATACCGGCATCATAAGCAATGCTCCTGATAATTCTATGATAAATGTTCCTTTTAATATAAATCCGGTAAGCCTGACTATTCCGCCAACCACTGGTGCTGATACAGATTCCTGCATAAAGCTTCTCTGCATTAAAGACACTTTCTTTCCTGACAATAAAGAAAATGCAACAGCAACAGTAATTACGCCAAGCCCTCCTATCTGTATAAGCGTAATTATTACAAGCTGTCCAAATAAAGACCAGTAGCTTCCTGTATCCAGTACTACTAATCCGGTAACGCATACCGCTGATGTAGATGTAAATAATGCATCACCAAACGGTGTTACACAGCCACTGGCTGATGAAACCGGCAGCATAAGAAGCAATGCTCCTAATATAATTAATCCACCAAATCCAATTGTTATAACCCGGAATGATGACAAATGTTTTCTTATCCTGTTGTCAAACATAAAAAATTCCCCTTTTCTAACATAATTGAAATCTACCAGAATTATGTTAAAAAAGGGGTTAAGCATTTTTATATGATATTAAGATTATATTAAGATTATTATCTCTCCCGAATCATGATAATCAGAAGATAAGCTGCTCCGAATACAACTATGCTTCCAACCATGATTAAATACATCTGTGGCACGCCAACGACATGTCCCCTGAATACAGGATTACAGTCGAGAGTGTTCCTTATGACTGTGACCGCTTCTGGCGGAAGCCCTGTGTCTGCCATCTCTTTATACACTCCGTTTAGCATATGGTTCTTAACCAGAGAAGTTCCGTATGTACCCGGAAGGTAAGACAATGCTTTCTGCAGCCCTGAACTAAAATTAGATATCGGCATGTATGCACCACACACAAATCCATACCCTGCACTTACGATTGTTCCAACCGCCGACAACTGCCCCTGCGTCTTTAGCGGATAGCTTACAATGCTTGAAAGCGTGCTCCCGAATAACACAAGAAGAATCATATCCAATATAACAAATATTACATCTGACGCACTCATATACCAGCCCATCTTCAATATGTAAAACAGGCATAATGCAAGTGCTGTGCCATTAACCATAAGCGAATTAAGTACTGTTGATAAGAAATATCCTATATAAATCTTTGTTTTGCTTACAGGCGAAACATCAAAATCTTTTCTTGCTCCGCTGGCTCTGTCCTGAACCATCGTAAGATTGACGCAGAATGTAACAGTTACACAGCTTACTGCAAGAAGTGCCGCAGCTAACTGTGCTGCCACTGTGCCGTCAATTATTTTGTCTGGTAAATCAATCATGTCCTTAGTTGCAGAAACAAAAGAATCTTTGTATACATTTGCTAAAAATGTTGCGTACAAAACAATAAGAATTACCGGAGTTATCATTGATGAAAACAACATTCCTTTGTCCTTAAAAAAGAGTTTTCTGTTTCTGCTTACAAGTGCGGTTATCTCTTTCATCACTGACCACCTCCCAATATTTTCCCAGTCACAGCAAGAAATACATCATCCATACCGCCTTTTACAACTTCATAATCACGGAATATCTCCTGATGTTTCACAATCATTTTCGTAGCTTCAAGTGTGTTCTTAACCTGAATCCTGTAACCATCACGGATTGCTTTGTACTCTGTTTCCAAAGCTTTAATCTCATCCTCTGTAACTCCATACAAAGATATCGTATCATGAACATATTCATTCTTTAATTCCAAAGGAGTTCCCTCTGCCACGATGCTTCCCTTATCAAGAATCACAACATATCCGGCACTTGCCGCCTCCTCCATATAATGAGTTGTAAGGAATACCGTCATGTTCTCCTCTGTACGAAGTCTCTCAATAACATTCCATATAAGAAGCCTTGTCTGCGGGTCAAGTCCCGTCGTCGGCTCATCAAGAATCAGTATCTCCGGTCTGTGAATCAGCGCCCTTGCAATATCAATTCTTCTTCTCTGTCCGCCTGACAGCTTACCAACCGGTCTGTTAATGTAATCCCCGAAATCAAGTATCTCCACCAGTTCTGCCAGTCTTTTTTCGAATGAATTTCCAGTAATTCCATACAACGCTGCCCTGCTTTTAAGATTCTCCTTAACTGTAAGAGGTTTATCAAGAACACTGTCCTGAAACACAACTCCCAGCAGCCTCTTTGTTTCACTGCCTGCCCTGTCTGCTTCTTTATCCTTAATCCACACATTTCCACTATCCTTGCGTAACTGCCCGCATATAATAGAAATCGTTGTGCTTTTTCCAGCACCATTTACACCTAAAAATGCGAACAATTCTCCCTTCTTTACGCGGAAACTTAAGTCATTAACTGCCTTCACATCGCCAAAACATTTATTCAGATGTTCTATCTTAATAATATCCGACATACGCCTCTCCTTATTGAGAATTACTTCATGTATTTATTAATCCATTTTACCACATCCAGCATGCCAAGTTGCATTCAGACAAAAAAGACACAAATCAATGTACTTTGTGCCTTAAAAATCATATTAGTTTCATAACATTTTTAGAATATATCCAGCATATTATCCAGATATATATCTTCTCTCACATGTATCTGGTACTCCGGCTTTATCATGTAATACAATAGGAATTCCAACACCAGTGCGCTTCCAAGTCCCCGTCCTTCAATCTTAAAATTGGAAAATCCCATTGGCATATATGTATTCCTTATATCATCAACACTGATAAATGCCGGATTCTCCATTGCCTTAGAAAACCGGTATCCACTCTGTGAATCCGGTGCAACGCATACATGATCTGGACAGTCCTCACCAAGATTCTGACGGCTCACAATCTCATAACAGTTCTTTCTGTCGTAACATCCGAACCAGCAGCACTCATTACACAGGAATTCCACCTTATCTTTTTCTTTATCTGTAAGCTTCACCAGCTTGTCAAATACTTTATTCAGCCTGAAATCCGGCACTACATACTGGAAATCTTCTCTTTTTACTTCATTCAGAAAATCATTAAAATCAGTCAACACCTTCGTTGTCGATGAGACAAGATAAAGATTCGGATAATGCTTCTTGATATACCTGGCAAGAATGTCAGAATGTACAATCACGCCATTGCTAATTTCCTCGCTGTCATTAAGTGCCTTACATAACGCATTACATTTTTCATCAGCTAAATGTTCTTCGCGAAGCAGTGAATTGCTGAATGTCAGCCTTGCCGATATCCCATATTCGCTCATCAGATTCATAACTTCCTGCACACCATGTTCACCGGAACCTATTCGTCCGCCGCCCCAGATACAGTCTGCAGGCGCACCATATATTGAGCCAATCCCGCACCAATCATAGAAATACTCTCTGTGCTCCCGATATATCGGCAAAAATGCTTCATACAACTCATAGAATTCAAACAGCCCCGGAAGATGGTAATATGCCTTCTTTATACTATTCATATAATGTATCTCCCTTCCTGCTGTCTACAATCCCATAATTTCATATATATACTTCATATCCATATTTTCACGGATTGCATCTGCCAGCTTGTCATACTCTCTCTGCTTATATTCTTCAAAGCTCATGTCTGAACCGCCGTGTGTCGCAATCCCACATCTTTTACCAAGCATATTTATAAAACCGTCACAGAATTCTTTCTCATCAAATATTCCGTGAAGATAAGTTCCTGCCACATTCCCACAGACACACCCATCCATATATTCCGTTCCATCGACAGTATTATATATTTTTGCAAATGCATGCGCCTGTCCTTCACCCACAGTACTCTCTCCCATATGAATTTCATACCCGGCACATTTTTTCTCTCCAAGCATTTCCCACATTCCTGACTGGCTGCAGATTATTCCTCTTGCTCTTGTACGGTGCTTAGACAATGTAAATGTTGTTGTAACCGGTAAAAGACCTATTCCCGGAACAACCTCTCCGGTTTCTGCATTACATGAATCATCAATAACATTTCCTAACATCTGGTAACCACCACATATTCCAAATACAGGTATCTCCTGCCTTGCACATTTTATAATCTGTGCTTCAATTCCATTCTTACGCAGCCATTTTAAATCATTAATGGTATTCTTGCTTCCCGGAAGAATTATAAGATTGGGATTTCCTATCTGTTCTGCCTTATCGACATATCTTAAATTAACCTCCGACAGCCTTTCGAGTGCATTAAAATCCGTAAAATTCGAAATATGAGGCAGTCTTATTACAACTATATCAAGCTTTTCCCCTAAAACATCTGAGTCCGATGTTTCAAGCCTTGAAGCAAGGCTGTCTTCATCTTCAATATCAAGCCTTACATAAGGAATTACCCCGGCAACAGGAATCGGACATATGTCATATAACTGTTTTATACCTGGCTCAAGTATCTTCCTGTCTCCACGGAACTTATTCATGACCAGACCTTTTACGCGCCTGCGTTCCTTTTCTTCAAGAAGCATGATTGTTCCAACAAGCTGCGCAAACACGCCACCACGGTCAATATCTCCAACAAGAAGCACCGGTGCATCTACAAGCTCCGCCATTCCCATATTAACAATATCATCTTTCTTAAGATTAATCTCTGCCGGACTTCCTGCGCCCTCAAGTACTATCACATCATATTTTCTGTCAAGAGTGTCATAGGCTTTTAATATGTCCGGAATCAGTTTCTTTTTATATTGGAAATATTCTTTAGCCGGCATATTTTTAAGCGGTGTTCCGTTTACAATAACCTGTGAACCCACATCGCTTGTCGGCTTTAACAATATGGGATTCATTTCTACACATGGTGCTATTCCTGCCGCTTCTGCCTGCATAACCTGTGCTCTTCCCATCTCCAGACCATCCGCTGTTATGTATGAATTCAATGCCATATTCTGTGATTTAAAAGGTGCTGCATTATACCCGTCCTGCTTCAGCACTCTTAATATTCCTGCCGTTATAATGCTCTTTCCTGCATTAGACATTGTTCCCTGAATCATAAGATTCTTTGCCATAATCACTGCACCCTGCCTTTCTTTTACACTTCCAGTATCTGTCTCATATTATTAATAAGAACTTCATTATCCGCATGCTGCTTTACTGCTATACGGTAGCAGTCAGCCGGCATATTATGATAACTCCCACATGACCGTATAAGTATCCCATGCTTTAATAATTCTTCCTGTATCATGCATCCTGCTTTACTTTGTGGCAGTCTGAATGTTAAATAATCTGCCTGTGACGGATAAACAATACATTTCATATCTGATAATTCATTGAAAAGAAACTGCCGTTCCCTCTGAATAAGTTCATGCGTATACTTCTCATAATCTTTATCCGCAAATGCCGCAATTCCTGCGCGCTGTGCCACAGACGACACATTCCATTCCGGAAGCTGTAATGAAACCCTGTTAATTAATCCGGTATTGGCACTCATCATATATCCTAATCTGATTCCCGCCATTGCATAAAACTTTGTAAATGCATTTATAATCACAAGATTATCATAATCATCCAGAAATCTTTTACAGCTTATAATTTCATACTGCGGATTAAACCTTAAAAAGCACTCATCAGCTACAACTACAATGTTCCTGTCCCTGCATATATCAAGTATATTAACAAGAATATCTTCAGGTATAAGGTTTCCTGTAGGATTATTGGGATTACATATAAAACACATCTGGATATCCATATCCTTAAGCTGACTGCATGCATCTGCATAACCAAATCCATTCTTTTCATCAAGTTTGTAATATTCAGTTTCTGCACCATACGCACTGACAGCGCGTTCATACCCCGAAAAAGATGGGGCTGCAACTGCACATTTATAAGGTTTTTCTGCCCTAACCACAGCCATTATAAGTTCAGAAGCACCATTTCCACACAGTATTCTTTCTGCCTGTACCCTCTCCTTACCGGCAACTGCCTCTCTTAACGCCGTATACCTGATATCAGGATATGTCTCATATCCGCTCATATTATTAAGAATTGCGTCCTGCACTCCATCCGGCATTCCAAGCGGATTAATATTAACCGAAAAATCAAGTGACACTTCCTTGTCATAGGTATTACCGCCATGTATCTGTTTTTCCATAAATGATAACCTTTCGTCTGATCAACAGAAATAACACATCACTGCACTTCTTATAATGAGCACAATAATAATCACAATAAATGCGGTGATGTACAATAAAATATTACTTCTTTTTATATCTTCAATTTCCAGCTCCCGGATTGAATCTCCAATCTGCGGCTTATGTACAAGTCTGCCAAAATAATAGTTGTCTCCTGACAGAGAAACCTTCAATGCTCCTGCACATGCCGATTCTGTCTGTGCAGAATTAGGACTGCTGTGTTTCATTCTGTCCCTTAAAAAAATCTTCCATGCATTGCCCATGCTGTAATGTGATAAATCTTTATTCCTTCCCATACACTTTTCTGCAAGCTGTGCAATTCCGGCAGCTGCAACCATAAGACATCCGCCTGCTCTTGCAGGAATAAGGTTCACAACATCATCCATTTTAGCTGCAAATCTTCCGAAATGCAGATATTTATCATTCTTATAGCCAATCATTGAATCCATAGTATTAACTGCCTTATATACGAAGCCCCCGACAGCACCGAAAAACATCATATAAAACAATGGCGCAACAACACCATCTGATGTATTTTCCGCAACCGTCTCAACAGCCGCACGCGTAATACCATGTTCATCAAGCTGGCTGGTATCTCTTCCGACAATCATTGATACAGCCTGTCTTGCCTGTGGAATCCCTTCATTTTTCAAAGCATAATATACTTTCATGCTCTCTGTTTTTAGTGATTTCACAGCAAGAATCTGATAGCACATAATTGTTTCGACTACACATCCAAGCACTATATTAATATAATAGCAGACCGCAAGTATGCCCGCTGTAACAATACCTGTTATTAATGGTGTTAAAACTGCCAGAACTATGCCTCTTTTATATTTCTTTGCTGCTGAATAATCTTCTTTTAACAAAATGCTTTCCAGCCATGAAATCAGTTTTCCTATCAGGCGTACCGGGTGATACAGCCAGTGCGGATCTCCGATAATCAGATCAAGCACATATCCACACATGATTGCTATAGTCTGACATGTAAATATACATGTAAAAATATTATTATTCATTATTTCTCCGTAATCTTTTTTATTGTACTTATATGTCCTTCCTCAGTAACATCGCAGATATATCCATCCCCATTGCCACAATGATAATCATAATAATCTCCACCATAGATTTCTGACAAAACCGCCATTATAGTTCCTCCATGAACAACACATGCAGCCGCATGCACCCCTGATTCCATGCACTCATTAACAACCTTGTTCCACGCATGGACACATCTTGTCCTGAAATCAGCTATATCTTCTCCCTGCGGAAAAGGTATTGTTCCATTACTGTCAATCCATTTCTGGTAATACTCATCGCCCGTCAGTTCTTTATAATTCTTTCCCTCGAATTTACCAAAGTCACATTCCCTGAAATCCTGCACAATTATCTGCTTCATGTCAGGATATATAAATGCTGCTGTCTGACTACATCTTTTTAAAGGACTTACATATAATGCCTGTACCTTCGGATAACATCCGGCACTCATATACTCTTGTATCTGTGCCGTTCCTGTATCACACAATGGTTCATCCGTAGTTCCTATATATCTCTTTTCAATGTTTCCTGCTGTTGCTCCATGTCTGATTAATACAATCTCCATATTCCTTACTGTCCGCCTTTCAGACACTGTCCTATTCCACAGATTACTCTTTCCACATGCACAGCCTTCTTAACTGCACTGCAAAGTACGCGTCCGACTGCTTCCCTGTATATTCTGTCCTCTTTTTCTAACGGAACTATTCCGCTTCCAACTTCATCACATATTATAATAATTTCCGGATTGATATCATACAGACTGTCTATCAGAGTGTCTGTTGATTTTCCTTCTTTAATAAATCTTTTTATAAGCAGATGCATATGATTTAATATTTCAGCATTTCCCAGGTCTTCAATATTACAATCTGCCCCATCTGCCACAACAGACATATTTTTCTTACTACATACATAATCAAGCTTTCCCTGATAAGCCCCACCAAAATATACTTCCATATTATCTCCATTCTGCTGGCTAAATTAATGTAATTACTGCAATTGCAGCCGTCATGCACAACTCGCTCACACAAAGCAGATAGCCCGCAAGGTCACCTGTTACCCCGCCAAACTGCTTATATGCCATATGCCTGTAATAGAGTAAAACAAGGAATGCTATAATGACAACAACTATTGCTGTTATAATACTGCACATACACATACATGAAATACATAATATAAGCTGCATTACAAGCATTATATTTACCCTCTTTCTGGCTGTAACACTTGTAAATGTATGAAGCATTCCGTTATTTCTTGCACCGCGGAAATTAACTGCTGCCAGTCCGCTGATAATTCTCGACAGATAAAAAGTAAATGCCATAATAATAATCTGCATATTTCCCGCCTTCTGTACAACAATAAATGCAGCAGCAAAATACAGCACATAATAAACCAGAAGTTTAATAACTGCAAATGCACCAATATGCGAATCCTTTAATATTGCCAGTTTCTTTTCCCTGTCACCATATGAATTAAGCGCATCACATGTATCCATATAACCGTCAACATGGATTCCTCCTGTTATAATAACCGGCAGTATGATAAGTACCAAAGTCCTGCTTATATCCGGCACATATAAAATTTCCCCGGCATATATCCATCCATAAACAAAAGCTCCTGTTATAAGTCCAACCAGCGGAAAGAATCCCATTACATATTTCATGTCTTTTTCATCTAATTCAAGATGTGGCATTGGTATTTTGGAATACATTGAAAATGCAATCACCATTGATTTAATCATCGACATCGCCAATATCCCCCTTTAAAAATACAGGAATTGAATATACAACTTCTACAACTGCATCTGCTGCTTTAGCAAGCCTCACATTAATCTCCCCAAGCCGCCTGATATAATCAGTTGTACCGGCATCATATTCACATCCGTCTGAAAATACTTCATTTGTTACAATGACAAGATGCCTGCATCCTGTATACAGTTTCATACAGTCATCAAATATGTCATCAGGTTTTCCGGCTTCTCCAAAACATTCATTGGCAAGAAGGTTAGACATGCACTCAACCAAAACCACCAGTCTTTCTTCTTTATCACAGCAATCCAATGCACTGCCTATATTCTGATACTGCTCTATCGTTTCAAAGCCTTTTCCCTCACGCTGCCTTTTATGCTTTTCAATTCTTATTCTGCCTTCCTCTCCGAAAGGCTGCATGGTTGCCACATAATATTTTTTATTATCCCTGGCAAGCCGGCAGCATATCTGTTCAGCATATTCTGACTTGCCGCTGCCGCTTACCCCTGTAATTATAATCAACATTTTCCATAATCCTCATATGCAGCTATCTGTATATCGTCAAATGTAGTATTTTCCCTGTACACCTGCAAAGCCATGTCAAGAAGCGGAAACATCATAACTGCCCCTGTTCCTTCGCCTAACGCAAGCTCTGCATGAATAACAGCTTTCTTTCCCAGACTGTCAAGAAGTGCTTTCATTGCCGGTTCTTTTCCCTGATGCGATACAATAATGTAATCATTAATCTCCGGCTGCAGCCTCACAGCAATAAATGCCGCAACCGTCGCGATAACACCATCAGCAACAACGGGTATCCCATACACTGCTCCTCCGATATACACTCCCACAAGTCCTGCTATATCAAGTCCGCCTATACTCTGTAATAGTTTTAATGGATTATCTGCGTATCTGCCATACATTTCTTTAGCCTTTGTAATGACTTCAACTTTCCTTTTAAGCCCTGAATCATCAAGTCCTGCACCTCTTCCGGTAACAGCTTCCGGCTCAAGGTTTAATAATATACTTGCAAGTGCTGTACTCGTAGTTGTATTGCCAATCCCCATCTCTCCTGTAGCAAGAATGTTATATCCTTGTTCACTGCACCATTCTACCTGCTTAATTCCTTCGTGAACTGCCTGTATGAGCTGTTCCTGTGACATTGCAGGTTCTCTAAGGAAATTTCTCGTACCTGTCATAACACGCCTGTTTACAAGATCTTTATAAGTTCCTACATCTGTTCCATCCGCAAGTTTATCTGCTGCAATACCTATATTCACAGGAATCACATCTGTTTTACTGCAAGCTGCCATTCTGCATACACTCGATATTCCATCCGCCATATTGCAGCTTACAACTGCAGTCACATCCTGTCCTGTCTGTGTAACTCCCTCTTCAACTATTCCGTTGTCTGCACACATTACAATAACAGCCCTTTTGTCTATATGTACATCAACTGTATTCTGGATTCCTGCTATCTGTGTTATTATTTCTTCCATAAGCCCAAGACCATGTAATGGCTTTGCTATTCCATTCCAGTGAGCTTTTGCTTTCATCACAGCGTCTCTATTAATACCTTTTATCTTATCCAGCTCCGGAATAAGTTCTGCTTCCTGTCTGCTGTTCTTCTTATACTTCATGCATGCATCCATGAATCTCTCTGCTACATTTTCATTACCATAAAAATAAATGTGTGGAAATCCGGCATATAAAGTATCACTTCCGTAACCAACAGAAGCTGTGCTGTTATCAGAAGCCTTTATGACTTCATAATCACTACCCGGACAGTCACTGTTCCAGTAATGAAATTCATGTGCACGGAAGCTTTGATTTTTATCTGCAAGCATTGTATCTTTTACAGCCTTAACGCTCATGTACCCGAAACGCTGTAATTTCCCGGCATTATACCCTGTCCCTCTGATAATTCCTGCCATTGGATATTTTTCTTTATCCGGAGTTTCAAGATACTCATGCAGATATAGAAAACCGCCACACTCCGCTATACACGGAAGACCTGACTGTATCCTGCCTGCAATATCCTCTCGCATTGATATATTTTCTGACAATTCCTCTGCATGAAGCTCAGGATATCCTCCATATAACAATAATCCGTCTATATTCTCAGGAAGAATGCTGTCTTTAAGAGGGCTGAAATATGTAAGTTCACATCCACTCTGTCTTAAATAATCAAGGTTATCTTCATAAAGAAAACAGAATGCTTCATCCTTTGCAACTGCTATTCTTAGATTTCTCTTTTTCTTTTCTTTGTAATGTATTTCATTCTCTGAGGCATTTTCTGCAATCTTAAGAATCCCGTCTATATCCAGTGTTTCTTTCATCTGACTTGCAATACAGGTGACTTTTTCCTGAAAATGTTCAACCTCTGCGGATGTAACAAGTCCAAGATGACGGCTTTCAAGAACGGCCTCCTTCTTATATGGCAGATAGCCTAATGGTTCTATCCCCATCTCTTTAACCATCTGTGCAGCATCTTTATATAATCTGGATGATAAATTGTTAAATATCACACCTCTGATATGACTATCTTTTTCATATCCTGTATATCCTTTTATGACTGCACCTATTGAATTACTCATACCACGGCAGTTTACTATAAGTATAACCGGTGTATCCGTAATGCCTGCTATATCATAGGAGCTTCCCTTTGTGCCAAATCCCTGACCGTCAAAGTATCCCATAACGCCCTCAACTACAGTTATATCACTCTCACATTCTTTGCGTGCAAGCAGATATTTTATTGTCTCATCATCACAGAACCAGCTGTCAAGATTGCCTGTACGCATATTCAGTACACGGGAATGAAACATAGAATCAATATAATCAGGTCCGCATTTTAATGCTGATGTCTTAAGTCCCATATCTTTAAAGCACTGGCATAAACCACAGACAATTGTTGTTTTACCACATCCGCTGCCTGTTCCGGCTATCATTATACGACTCATTGCATTCTCCTTCCCTCTATAATAAATACTGGATTATTTGCAGACATCATATGATATCTGCCTGTTTTCTTTATCTGCGTTACTGCAATCTGGACTATATCAAGTACGCTCATATTATTCTTTTCCATTAATGAAATCATATCCTGTAGTGTTTCTAAAGTTACTGCTGTAGCCACAACATGGACATTGGGATTTTTTCTAAGAATACTGTCAAAAATATATTCTGATTCGCCGCCACTTCCACCAATAAACACTTCATCCGGCACTGGAAGATTATCAATTACATCTGCTGCATTGCCATGTATAATCTCTATGTTATTAAGTCCGAATTTCTCTGCATTACGGGCAATAAGACTGCATCCTTCTTCTGTTCTCTCAACCGCATATACAGTTCCGTATGGTGCATGCAGTGCAAGCTCTACCGAAACAGAACCTGTTCCTGCGCCTATATCATACACACATGAATTCTTTCTGACTGCCATACGGCTGATTACACTTGCCCGTATTTCCCTCTTAGTCATTGGCACATCTGAACGGATAAAATAACTGTCAGGAATTCCTGTTATAGAAAATGTATGTGAATAATCATTGTATACTGCCATTACAGTAAGCCCTGCTGACTCATATTCTGTAAATTCTGACACTTCACCACTGGATATCTTTTCATTTTCATATGAAAGATTTTCCCCTATCCAAACATGTGCCTTTGAAAGCCCCACACTCTGAAGCTGCTTACATATCTGTGATACATTTCCCTGTGTCAGAAAATATGTCATCTCATTCTGTAAAACTACAGGTATGTAACTCTGTTTTTTTCCATGCACACTTACAAATGCCGCATTTTCCCAAGGTTTGCCAATTCTTGCGGCAAAATATATTACAGAAGATATTCCAGGCAGGATACGGTATTCATATTTTCCTTCAAGCGCATCTGCAAGCTTTCTTGTTCCACTGTAAAATCCAGTATCTCCGGACATAAGCACAACATATTCTTGTGCTTCTTCATGCTCAATAATACTTATTATATTATCTGCTGTCACAGCATAAAATGTCTTTTTATCCGGATATTCCTCTATCAACCGCTTTGAACCTATTATAATTTCTGCATTATCAATTGCAGCTTTTACTTCCTCTGTAATGCAGCTTTTACTGCCTGGTCCCATTCCAGCTATAATTACCCTTTTCATTACTCACTCCATCTTAACCTGTTAACACTGTGAATCAATATTTTCTTCAAGATACGCTATAATTTCCGAAAGCTTCTTACCATCATTCTCCAATGGCCGCCTGATTACAATGCAGTCAGTTCCTGTATTTAGTGCTGCGGATATTTTTTCTTCATACCCACCGTTATTTCCTGATTCTTTTGTAACAAGCACTCCAATATTAAACTGCCTGATTACTGCTTCGTTTAATTCCTGTGAAAACGGTCCCTGCATTCCGATTAAATGTGCCGGCATAATCCCTGCCTGTATTGCACTTTCCATCATCTGTGGATTCGGCAGAAGGCGAAGATACAGCCTGTCTTTAAAATCCTTAATATTGACATACTCAGGTATGTTCTTGCTTCCTGTCGTCATAAGAACATTTTTATGAATGAATCTGTCGTCATTCAGCAGTCTGACTACATCCTTCATTGTTTCAGTATATATGATATTGTCTGCATTATTACCAGCTCCCTCTGTATTCTCTTCTCTCAACACCCTGACATAAAAAATGTGTCTGCTGTCACATGCCTCTTTTATATTGTGGGTAACCTGTGTGGCATACGGATGTGTGGCATCAATAACTATGTCAGGATGGATTGCCTTTATCTCATCAGACATCTGTTTCCCATCCATTTTCCCGACATGTATATGCACATTATTCTGCTCAGGAAGCAGCTCTTTTCCATACTCAGTAGTTACATACACATGGGTAATACATTTTTTAACTGTAAGAAATTCACATATTCTGCGGCCTTCCGTTGTTCCGGCAAAAAGCATTATTGTCTTTTTCATACAACCTTATATCCTCTCGGTGTAACCATCTTTCCATTAATAATCTTAGTATGGCTGTTTCCAATATATACTGTCGTGAACATATCTGCCTTGAAATCAGCCAGCTCCTTTAATGTAAGAACCCCGGCTGTCTCATTATCCCTGCCTATATTCCTTACATATCCACATACTGTATCAGCCGGCTGTACTTCCATTACAATGTCACAGGCTTCTTTTAAATATCCTGCTCTCCTGCGGCTTGAAGGATTATATATGCACATTACCATATCGCTTTCAGCCATTGCCCTGATTCTTTTCTTTATCAGTTCCCACGGAGTCATACAGTCACTTAAGCTTATAACCGCAAAATCATGTGACAAAGGTGCTCCGAGACAGGCAGCACCACTATTGGCGGCTGTGACACCTGATATTACCTTAATATCAGTTCCTTCATCTGCAAGTTCATATACCAGACTCGCCATGCCATATACACCACTGTCTCCACTGCATACAAGTACTACATCCCTGCCTTCCTTTGCCATGTCTATGGCATACTGACAGCGCTCCTTTTCCTGCATCATATTAGTTGAATAATATTCTTTATCCGGAAAATACTGCTTCAATATATCAACATAAGTACTATAGCCAACTATTAACTGTGCTGACGATATTGCAGCTGACGCTTCCAGTGTCATATTATCTTTTGCACCACTTCCAAAACCAACTATCTTAAGCATATCATACTCCTTAATCTATACCATTTTATATACCGCAACAGTTATTCCGTTATCTGCCGTTTTTCCTGCAAGCTTTCTGCCTCCACCCGATGCTGCACATGCGCTGCGCTCACATACATTATCCACACCTATCTGCTCATTTACAAAAGCTGATGATGAAAAATCCCCCTCAATCTCTCTTAATGCTTCAGGTGTATATGTCCTGTATGGAACTTTAAATTTCCTTGCAAATTCAATAATTCCCTGTTCATGTGCTTTTCTGTCAACAGAGGCAGCTACTGCAATAGCTTCTGGCATCAGATTATTCATATCAAAAACCTTCTTAACCACCTGCTCTATCTCTTCTGCTGTCTTTCCCTTTTTGCATCCGATTCCAACTGCCAGATTTTGTGGCACAAGTTTTAATGTTCTCTTAAATACCACATTTTCATCAGGATGAGAAATTATCTGTACACCGCTTTCATATTTACCGTCTGCATTATCTGTATATGTAATCTGCCCATTCCATTGTTTTTCGGTCTCTCTTAACATTTTGACAAATGTTTCATCTCCTGTAATTCCAACAGCTTCCCCATTAAGTATCCGTCCTGATATATCCTGTATCATGACAGGATTAACTATTTTCATATTATGCTCTGCTGCAAATAAATCAACCGCAAACATTCCTCTTGTATCTGTAGCTGTAGTAATTACAGGTATTGCACCAATACTGCCTGCAAGTTCATTGCACCATTCATTGGCACCACCTATATGCCCTGAAAGCAGTGAAATAAGAAATTTGCCACTCTCGTCTGCAACAAGTACTGCCGGATCTGTTACCTTACTTTTAAGATATGGTGCTATTGTTCTTACCGCTATTGCAGCCGCACACACAAATAATATCCTGTCGCACATTGCGAACTCGTTCTTAATAACACTGCCGACAGTGGCAAAAGAAACTGCATATTCGCTGTAATCATCCGCACATCTTTTATGGCAGTAAATTGTAACTTCTCCATCCGTCACCGTGGAAGCCTTTTTTGCCACCTTCATTCCCTCATGTGTAAATGTTATTATAACAGTTCTCATTTTCTATACTCCGTTGTAAATTCAGGATCATATAACTTGGAAAATGAATATTTATCTCCTAAGAATTCTCCCACCATTATAAGTGCTGTCTTTGTAATTCCTGCCTTTTCGGCTTCTCTGTCAAGATTTTCCAATGTGGTCTTTATACATTTTTCATCCTTCCAGCTTGCCTTATAACATATTGCACATGGAGTATCCGGTGTATACGCTCCCTTATATAATTCTTCCTTAAGCTCCTTTAAATGTGATGAACTTAAGAATATAACCATTGAGGTTCCATGTGCCGCCAGCTTTGCAATGCTCTCATTATCCGGAACAGGTGTCCTTCCCGGCATCCTTGTAATAATTACTGACTGTGCAACCTCCGGCACTGTATATTCACAGTTCATTGCAGCTGCCGCAGCAAGAAAGCTGCTGACACCAGGACATATTTCACATGTAATTCCATGCTTTGCAAGTTCCTCAATCTGCTCCCTTATAGCTCCATAAAGTGAAGGATCTCCTGTATGCAGTCGCACTATATTCTTTCCTTCGCTCTCCGCCTTCACAATTACATTAATGACCTCATCCAGATTCATGTATGCACTGTTATATATCTCACAGTCTTTTTTTGCATATTCAAGCAGTTCTTCATTTACAAGTGAACCTGCATATATAATCACATCTGCCTCATTAAGCATGCGCATACCGCGAACCGTAATTAAATCTTTAGCCCCAGGTCCTGCCCCGACAATTTTAACCATAATCATTCTCCATTATTTATTATATCTTCTAGCAGCTTATCTGCTGTTTTTGTCTTACCTAATATTCCATATTCATTAGAGAATACAATTGCCCCGATTCTTATTTTACCGCTGCTTCTTCTTTGCAATACATCCTCTATGCGGATCATAAGCTGCTTCATTGTATTCTCAAGCATGTCCGATTTTTTCAATATATCAAGTACAGCCTCTGTCGTGACACAGTCAAGTATTTTTCTTGCAGTATCAGCCTCTGCACCTGCTCTTATGGCACAGGCTGCCAGGACTTCCATACGCCCGTCTGCAGCTTTTGAATGTGTATTCATTATTCCCGCACCCAGTTTTACAAGTTTTCCTATGTGTCCTACAAGAAGCATCGCTTCTGCGCCTGCATCACACACCATATCTATTGTATCACCTATATAATTACTGCATTTTATACTTCTTTTAAGTTCAATTCCAAGAGTATTAAGCAGAAAATCCTGCCCATAATTTCCCGGTGCAATCAGAAGAACTTTTTCGCCTTCTGCTATATGCATTTTAATTTCTGTCCTTATTGTATCAATAAGTGCCTGTTCACTCATAGGCTCTACTATTCCTGTTGTTCCAAGAATTGATATTCCCCCTGTTATTCCGAGGTTCGGATTAAATGTTTTCTTTGCAATTTCAACTCCCTGTGGTGCTGATATTACAACCTTTAAACTTCCCTCATAAGAATAATTCTCTGCTGCTTCCAATACACCTTCTTCAATCATTTTAAGCGGAACCGGATTAATTGCTGCTTCTCCTACCGGGCGCGACAGCCCTTTTTTAGTAATTCTTCCTACACCTGTTCCTCCATCTGTTACAACTCTTTTATCTGTACTGTCACCTTCTATATAAGAAACACTGGCATATATTAATATTCCGTTAGTTACATCAGGATCATCCCCGCTGTCTTTTTTTATTGCACATGTAACACTGTCCTGTTCCATTGTTATTTCATAAACAGGCAGCGTAAGTTCTACTCCCATCGGAGTAATCACACTGACACTTTCAATTCTCCTGCCTGACAAAAGCATACATGCCGCCGCTTTCGCCGCTGCGCAGGCACATGTTCCTGTTGTATATCCACATCGCATTTTTTTCTGATTCTTATATACATATCTCTCTAACATCTGCGCCACTCTTTATCATCATCTGCTGCCATATAAAACAATGCGTTCATAATTGCCGCCGCAACATTGCTTCCGCCTTTTCTGCCTCTTGCAACTATATATGGCATACCGCTTTCAATTATTTCTTCTTTTGCCTCAACTACATTTACAAACCCAACTGGAACTCCGATAACCAGTCTTGGTGCAAATGTGCCTTCATCATACAGTTCTCTTATTCTCATAAGTGCTGTTGGCGCATTTCCAACTACCATAATACATCCCGGATTGTCCTTTGCCGCCTTCTCCACACTGACCACTGCCCTTGTTATCTCACGGCTTGCAGCTTCTTTTGCAACACCTTCATCTGCCATATAACAGTTAAGTGAGCATCTAAATTTTTCAGCCATCTTATGATTTATTCCTGATTTTGCCATGTTGGTATCGGTCACAATCTCTGTACCCTCACGGATTGCCATCAGTGCTTTCTCTATAACGCCATCTGAAAACATCATGCTTGTCTCATATGAAAAGTCCGCTGTTGTATGAATAACTCTCTTAACAACCGGCTTGTATTCAGGTGGAATATCTGTTGTAAGTTCTTTTTCAATTATTGCAAATGACTGTTTTTCAATATCCATTGGCTTCATAATATCTATTCTCCTGTGAATAATGATTTCAATGTATCTATGTCTGGTTTTTTAAGAATAATTTTTTTCTTTTCTGCTGCATACTCCAGTACATCCTTTAACATGGCATTCATCTGCCCTACCGGACACCCCGTATCTATTACATAATCTGATTCATCAATCTTTCTGCATGCTGCTTCAAATGTATCTTTTCCTATAGGTTCAAACATTTTTTCTGTAATAACTTCTGATGCCAGTGCTTTTGCTACAGGAAAATCGCAATCATTTTCATAAAGAATCCCCGCTCTGAATGCTATTCCTAAGCGCTGTAATTCCCTGTATATAAATACACCTGTTCCTGCACCACCTGCTACAAACACCTTAGGCGTTCCTTCCGGCTTCTTTAATTCTGTGCTTCCATACATACAATTATAAGTTCCATGTGTAAGTCCGTAAAGACTGCTTATCCTGTCATCCGTAAATATTTTTTCCGGTCTTCCGAATTCAATCTTTCCATCTGCCCCGACACACATAACATAATCTGCTATTTTCGCCGCCAGTTCAATTTCATGTAATGATACTATAACTGCAACATTATCTTTAACCGCCATCTCCTGCAGTATATCAAGCAGTTCTATCTTATGTCTTATATCAAGAAATGAGGTTGGTTCATCAAGAACAATGACCTCCGGTTTCTGGCATATTGCCCTTGCAAGCATAATACGCTGGCGCTGTCCGTCACTAATCTGTGAAAAATCATTTTCGGCTATATCCAGTGCTGACACTTTTTTAAGTGACTCATTTACAATCACTTCATCTTCCTTAGTCAGTCTGCCAAAATAATTAGTATATGGATATCTTCCCATTGCCACAACATCACGGCATGTCATCATTTCTGTTTTAATTTTTTCCGTAAGAACAACCGACATTGTCTTTGCGTATTCTTTACTTGTAAAGTCACTTATCTTTCTGCCCTTGACATATATATTACCGCCTATTGGGTTCATTTCTCTTATAATATTCTTTATTATTGTTGATTTGCCTGCACCATTAGGTCCGATTAATACAAGAATCTCGCCTTTTTTTACCTTCAATGCTATATCTGACAAAAGGACTTTTCCATGATATCCAACGCTTAAATCCTCTGTCTGCACATATATCTGTTCCATATATTTCTCCACTTTTTATCCAATATTACTTTTTCTGCTTTACCATAAGCCAGATAACCACTGGTGCGCCAAATACCGCTGTAACTGTTCCTATTGCCAGTTCTGATGGTGAAAATATTGTTCTTGCAATAAGGTCACAGAACATACAAAAGACTGAACCACACAGGAAAATCGCTGGAATCGTAACTAGTGGTTTCGTTGTTTTAAGTGATAATCTTGTAATATGCGGAACTGCTATCCCCACAAACGATATCGGGCCTGCAAGTGCTGTAACACAGGCAGAAAGCATACTCGACAGCATTACTATACACACCCTGAAAAATCTGATATTAATTCCCATACTCTGTGCATATCCCTCTCCCAACAGATAAGCATTAATTGGTTTTGAAAATAAAAAAGTAATGAATGATGTTGGAAAAACAACTATAGCTGCAAGCTTTACAGCAGTCCATGAGCTTCCGGAAAAGCTGCCCATAGCCCAGTGGGTAAGATTGGCAATATCTGAATCATTTGCAAATGTAATACATAAATCAGTTATTGCAGAGCATATATAACTGATCATAATTCCTACAACTAAAAGCATAGACATGCTCTTTACTTTATTGGCAAAAAGCAATACATACAGCATTGCAAAAAGTGAACCTATAAATGCTGCTGCAATCTGAGCCCATAATGGCATTCCTGACACATATTTCAACAAGAAAATCATTGTAATGGCAACAAACATTTTGGCGCCTGACGAAATACCAAGCACAAACGGGCCTGCTATAGGATTCCTGAAAAATGTCTGTAATAAAAATCCCGACAATGACAATGCACCGCCAAGAATAGCAGCCATACATAATCGTGGTAATCGTATTTTCCAGATAATATTATATTCTGGTGTTCCAACATAATCCTTCAGAAATATTATCCTGAAAATCCTTGCGGGAGATATATTTATATTGCCTGTATTAATATTGAATATGACTGCTGCAACAAGTAATATCACAAGCAGCACATAAACGAATTGATAACGGAGTATCTGTTTTATATGCATTTTTTCTCCATTCTTATCTCTATTCTCAAAATGACTGCCTCATTAAGTACTATTTGCTTAATGTGACAGTCACTTTCAGACATAAGTTTTATTTTAACTTCTTTAAGTATGTAAGCTCTGATGTATCAGCATCAGCATTTAACATAAGGTTGATATCGTTAATCATACTTCCAATTGTATCTGCAATCTGGAAGAAATCTGGTGTTGTACACCATACATTTCCATCCTTAACAGCCTTTATATCAGCAAGAATACTGTTATATCCTGTAAAATCACTAAGAGTTGATGGCTTTCCGCCTAAGTTCCATACATAAATTATATAATCTGCATCCTTTGCCTTTTCATAAAAGCTTTCTATTCCCATTTCCTGTGTGCCTGTTTTATCAGCATTTAAATCTGAGAAAATGTAATCTCCACCTGCTATATTTACCATCTGTGCAAGATAGTCTCCTGCATTTCTGACATACAGCTTACCCTTTGATGTAATATAAAATACAGCTACAGATTTTCCTGTTTTTTCCACCTTTGAAAGAGTATCAACATATGCAGCCTGCGCGTTAAACATATCTGTTGCAGCATCCTCTTCATTACAGAGTGCAGCATAAAGCTTAGCCCACTCTACTCTTCCTAATGGATGATCTTCATAAGTAGACTGGTCTAATATGTAGTTAATTCCTAATTCTTTTAACTTTTCTGCAACATCAGGAACACTTGTAAGCATTGTTGAGAATATTGCAAGTGTAGGGGCACCTGCTATTATTGTTTCATAATCAGGAGCTTTGTAATCTCCTACATAAGTCAGCTTTCCATCATCAAATGCCTTCTTAACGGCATCAATATACCATGATTTTTTATCGTAAGTAACCTGGCTTATGTTATCAAGACAATTGCTTGCATTCATAAGAGATGTTACAGGTGTAGATGAAACAAGCATATTAGTCACAGGTGTTTTTAATATTACTGTATCAGAATCAACTCCTGATGGTGCAGACATTCCGTCCGGAACCAGTAAAAGCTTTGACTGCTTTGATACGATTGCTGTATCCTCATCTCTGTTAGTTATTGTGATGAGTTTGTAGCCACCCTTGTAATAATCTACAGAGAACAGCTTTGCATACTGTAATTCCATTGAATGGTCATATACAAGTTCTCCATCATAATTACCCTCGTTACCTGATTTCTTTTCTGTTCCACATCCACTCATTACAAGTGTAGACACAAGCATTACAAGCATAAGTATGAGTGACAGAAATCTTTTTTTCTTCATTTTCATTCTCCTTTTCCTTTCTCATGAAGTTATTGGATGATTCCGTCATTATCTGCAGAAAAGGAACAGACTCATGTGTCTGCATAAAAAACAATAGTCAGTTGTTCTCGCAACGACTATTATGGTTCTGCCTGTAAGCCGGTCTTCTGACTCACAGATCATAAGCAATATCCGCCTTCCCAGAATAAGAATAAATACTTCTTCCAGTGGCATAATGGATATCGCCTCCCTGTATACAGCAGCGGAACTGTTCAGGATTCGCACCTGATTCCCTGAAGTACATATATACTTCGCTTACAGTGATTATTTCGTTATCATCTGGATTATATCCAGCGTTTATTATTCCATATTATTACTAGAAATGCAATTGTTTTTCTTTTTTACTATAACTGTTGTAAGATACCCCTGTGCCTCTTCAAGTTCATCCAAACCATGATATATCTTTTCATTGTCCATGCCACAATTCGAAACTGCATTTATTTCATATGATTCCCCTGTTGTTTCCTGTCTGAGACGCAGTGCTGAAATCAACGCCTTCAGCCCCTTTCCCGACTTCATATACACACATGTTCCATCATATGAAAATGTATTCTCAGGTTTATACGCTGACGGGATAATATGAATTTCTTCATTCTTCTCTCCAAGTGATATCCCAAGTCTTGCTGCAACAGAGCAAAATGAAGGAACACCAGATATTATCTGTGCTCTCCAGCCATTTGCTTCTGCTCTTTTATGCATGTACATATATGTAGAATATATAGACGGATCACCTATTGTAAGCATTCCTACTTTCTGGCCTTTGCTCAAATATCCTTCTATGTTTTCATATATTTTATTATGTGAAATTTCAAGTTTTCCTTCATCCTTAATCATTGGAAATGGCATGCATAATACAGGCTTTTCCGAAATTTCATGATAAGCCTGCTCTGCTATGCGGTATGCATAACACTCTTCCTTTGACACTGCCGGAATCACTATCAGGTCGCACTCCCTGATTACCTCCAGTTCCTGCAATGTCATCTGCTTCGGATTACCTGTGCCAACTCCAATACCATACAATATGCCTGATTGTTCATCCGGTATGTACTCAAGCTGTGTTACGGCTTTCTGCAAATGTGACAGATACACCTGTCTTACTGCCGGATATTCGCCAATTCCTTTCAGGACACATTCCGGCGCATATCCTTCTTCTTTTAATATACTTGCAAATGAATCACTCTCTCCTGCCATATCATTATTGGCATGATCTCCTGCCACTAACATAAATGGTGCAAGAACTACTCTTGTATTAACAATCCCTTCATCTTTCATCTGCCTGATTACATCCTGAATTGTTCTCTTTCCCTCAACTGTTGCAATATAAACAGGATGTCTGGCATACGCCCTTAATGCCTGCTCAATTATCATATAGCTTTCATCAGCCGAATGCTCCGTTCCATGCCCCATAAAAATCAAAGGTGAATCACCGGCTGTTTCCTTTAATGACTCCCACAGTGCCTCCGAAACATCTGTGTAATCATCCACATTTGACAAAAGTGCATCAGCTGTAACTATCTTTTCAAAAAAAGTTCTGCATTGTTCAACTGCATTTTTCATCTGATTGTTCTCTATGCCATCTATTACATGGGTTGGAAATACCACAACCCCGGTTGCGCCCTGCTCTTTTAGACTCATCAGGGCTTCCAGCGGACTTTTTGCATCAATATGCTCATCCTGCTTCATATGATTTCTTACAATCCTGCTTGATACAGCCTCTTCTATAATCGTATCAGGATAAAGCATTGATACCTGATTCTTAATAGCTGTAATATTCTTTATTCTTGTCTCTGTATATGTAGTTCCAAAACTTACTATAAGAATAGCCTTTTTCATTGTGAGTTTCTTCTCCTATCTCATCTTTTCAGATAAAAACTTTACTATGTAATCATAATTTTCCGGAATATGCGGAAATGTACAATTCGTACAATCCTTTATCCGTTTCCCGCTTTCTCTTGTTATATACCGCGGTGTTCCCGGACAATCCTCATAGCAGTTCATGGGACAATAACAAAAAAGGCAGTTGAAATCCTGCCCTTCTTCTATCTTATGACATGGGTAATATTTACACTGGTCGTTCTTAAAATACCTGTAGCTGTTCTGTGTCATAACAGTCTCCTTATAACCTCACCAATATCCTTATTAACACATACAGATTTGTCCCTAATCTCATCCGGCGCATATGCCTGTCCATAGTTAAGACATATATAATGCGCATGCTGCCATTTATCTGTCATCTGCCAAAACGGATATTTTATTATAACAGGTGTATTATACCCTATACCAAGTTCTATGAAAACAATATTTTAATTTTTATGTCTCTCTAAAAACTGTTCATACCTCTGCACATATTCTTCTGCATTTTGTCGGTCTTGCCATATCTTCTCAGCCATTTTCTCAGCTTGTTACAGTAATAGTTTATAACAATAGTACAATACAGATGTGGGTGAATGCTTATATTTTTGTACAATCCATTATGATTTTCTGACACATATCATATCCTAACACAGAGCTGTTCAAAGCCAGTGTATAATTGCCTGCCATTCCCCATTTCTGCTCCGTGTAAAAGTTATAATTTGTCATACGCCTTTTATCTGTGTCCGCAATCATCTTGACTGCTTCATTCTCTTCAACATTATATAAGACCATGATACGCTGTGTTTTTTCCGGCATATTCCCATGTATAAACACATTTAACACATCATCCCTGTCTTTAAGAATATAATCAGCATTTCTTCCAACGATTACGCAAGGCTCCTTTCCAGCCAACTCCAAAATAACTTTCCTCTGTGCTTCATATACGATATCTTCTATGGACTTTCCTGTAATGTCACGTCCAGCAAATGCATATGCAAATAAACCTTTCTTTGGAGATAACTCAGCATTTTCCTTAATATACTCCGGTGATAAGCCTGACTGTTCTGCAATCTGTCCAATAATATCCTTGTCATAATATGCAATGCCAAGTTTCTTTGCCACTTCTTCACCGATAAAACGTCCACCGCTTCCAAATTCTCTGCTGATTGTAATAATCCTTTTTTCCATTTCCGGTTCCTCCTTAATTCAAAACATCTACTTTATTCTTTCTAATTCTCTTTAAAAATACATATCCTGCCAGACATGAAATAACCTCAGTTATTGGGAATGCCCACCAGATAAGAGAAACTCCCATCTGACCATTTCTGACAACCACAGAAAAAATTCCAGCCAGTGGCAGGATAATGATAAGCTGTCTCAGAAGAGAGATTACCAATGATTCAATGCCGCCATCCAGTGCCTGATAAATTCCCTGATAAGCAATATTTATCCCGGCAAACAGAAAGCTTATTGAGATTATCCTCATTGCTCCGATAAAATATTCCCTTGACTGTCCTGCATTGAACAAAGTTGCAAAAGCTCCAGGGAAAATTTCTGTAATTGAAATTCCCAGAATCATTAATACAACTGTATAGAGCAGTCCATACCTGATTCCATCCTGAATTCTCTTTTTACTTCTCATACCATAAGCAAATGCAATAATCGGAGTGATTGCATCTCTAAGCCCAAAGGCAAGGAATAATACAAACTGCTGTACTTTATAGAACAATCCATATGCAGTCTGTGCGGAAGGACTGAATTTCAAAATCAGATTCATCACATATACCATGATAGACATAAGTGCCTGTGCAATAATTGCAGGAAGTCCAATTGCATATATTTCCTTGATTATTCCGCTATCCGGTTTCATATACTCTACATCATGTTCAAATTCCTTATTCAGTTTCATATGAAATACTAACAATAATATTGCAGACGCAACCTGTCCAATAACAGTTGCATATGCAGCTCCCTTCACTCCCATTTCAGGAACCGGTCCAATACCATAAATCATAATAGGATCAAGAATAATATTTACCACTGCTCCAACTACCTGACCAATTGTAGAATAAAGAGAACGTCCGGTTGCCTGCAGCAGCTTTTCAAATAGTGAAAAGAAAATAATTCCAAATGAAATCACACAGCATATTCTTAAGTAATCTGTTCCCATTGAAATAACTTGAGGATCAACGGTCTGTGATGAAATATATGCCCTTACTCCAAAAATCCCAAACAACAGGCACACCACATAAATAATCACCCCAAGAAACAAACTGTTTCCCGCAACATTTGCTGCTTTTTTACCATTTCCCTGTCCAAGTGTTCTTGCAAGAAGTGCATTTGTTCCCACACCTGTTCCGATTCCAACTGCTACCATGAGCATCTGAACTGGAAACACCAGTGTTAGTGCATTAAGTGCCGCCTCACTTCCTGATCTCATGTTTCCAACAAAGGCACTGTCTACAATGTTGTAAACCGCCTGCAATGCCATAGATAAGATCATCGGTATTCCCATCTGAATCATGAGCTTATTTACCGGCATCTCTCTCATCTTGTTACTTTCTGCCATTTTATAATCCTCCTTGTTTTGCGGAAGCAAAATCCGAGCCCTTTGGTGAGGAGAGAATTCAGCCTCCTTTTTCTGCATAAAAAAAGTGTGCACTTACCTCGTAAGCTGGACTTACGCTGATAAGCTACACACTTTAAAATGCATTATATATTTTCATAATGTGCGACAGCAGGAGCACAAAAAAACGAGCAGCAAAACTGGATTTACGCTAGTCTGCTACTCGTTTATAAGTTATTATATTTTTCTTTTTGAAAATTGTCAAACAAAAATTGGAAATTAGTATTTATCAAAATCAATCAACTTTTTCAACCGGCCATGACTTTTTGAGTGCCACATAAGAAATCAGAAAATTTGCAAACCAGCCGGCTGGTACAGCAAGCCAGACAAACTCTATACCAAAACGCGGTGCACAAATCAGAGCAACTGACAGGCGGATTGCAAGGTTAACCATATTAGCTATAAGAAATGGCCGCATGATTCCCAGCCCACGAAGGACTCCATCCGTTGCCATCTTGATACCCATGAAAATGAAAAAGTAACCTAACCATTTCATGTAATCCCCTGACACCTGATATGCCAAAGCTGTTCCATCTTTACCAAGGAACAGTGAAGAAATGTGTGTATGCAGTGTCTCAATAACTATGAAAGCAAGGACTGCAAAACATATATCTAACACAAGCGCAGCGTGATATCCTTTTTTAATACGCCCAATTTTCTTTGCACCAAGATTCTGGGAAACATAAGGTGACACTGCATTTCCAATGGATACAAATATAAGTGAAAATACATTTTCTACTCTCATTGTCGCAGCATAACCTGCGAGTGCCTGTGTTCCGAACGGATTTACAACTGCCTGTACTATCATCATGCCAATCGATACTGTAGACTGCTGAAGAATTGATGGTATGGCAATCTGAAGCATTGAACGTAACTCCTTCCTGTCAAACCAGTCAAAATGACTTTTATACCGACGCATCCGGCAAAAGAAAGTTACAAATGAAAATACCGCTGAGATACCCTGTGCAATCAAGGTTGCAAGAGCTGCACCAAACACGCCAAGTCCTAAGCCAGCAACCATCCATAGGTCCATCAGAATATTTAAGACGGAAGAAAATATCAGAAGCACCAACGGAATCTTTGATTCACCGATTGAAGTAAACATTGTTGAAAGAATGTTGTACATAAACAGAAACGGAAATCCCACAAAATAAACACGAAGATACAGTACAGCTTCATCCAGTATATCAGCCGGCGTCTGTAATAAACCCATCATTGAATGTGATAACCCGAAACCAAAGATTCCCAATAGTATGCTTAAAATTAGGAAACTGATTAATGATGTTGATACAATGGTCTTCATTTTACTATAATTTCTTGCACCAAAATAACGGCTCACAAGCACTCCGGCACCTACCCCGGCACCAAGTGCCACACAAATAAATACATTTGTGAGAGCAGCGCATGCTCCGACAGCCGCAAGTGCAGATGATCCGACAAACTGACCGACAATAATTGAGTCGGCCATATTATATACCTGTTGAAAAAAACTGCCCAGAATCATGGGCATGGCAAAAACAGTCAGTGCTTTAAGGGGCGCATCGGTAATTAAATATTCATCCTTTGACATTCTTTTATTTCTCCTTGAATTTCTCGTTTTTATTCTCTCCCCATATACCCCCTGATATAATTCACAGCATCACTTATTTCATCAATAATCTTATCTGGAATCTGCAGATTATACTGTCTTAAATCTACATCCTGTAATAACTGTCCAAGGCTTGTACCCTGATTGTATTGAACAATAAACAGGCTGTATAGAGGTATTTTGTCCCCGAATACATCCATATAATTATTAACAAGTGAGAAGTTGATAGTTCCTAGCATTGTGTGACATTCAACAAGATACAATTTATCAGGAATGTAGTCATACACATGCATTTTATCATTCTTAATCTCTTCTAACAATAATTCCTGCCCATTTTCTGATTCAGCATCCATATCTTCTTCATAAAAATCTGATTCTGACGCAGCTGCTGTATCCTCACTTGAAGGGATTTCTTCTGCTGTCTCCGGGAATTCTGATATATCAATTCCTTCAAACAAAGTACTCATATCCCCTAGATTATTATCTTTTTCTCTCTCTCCAGCCTTGAGATCCCAGTCATCAACAAACTGCTTATAATTGCCATAATTGTTCTTAAGAAATTCCATGTTATCATATATTTCCTGTTCATTGACTCTCATCTTTACAATGGTAAGAATTGCATTGCCAAGCTGATCAATCGTTCCCACATATTTGCCGGTAAATACATCGTCCTTTAACACAAGCGACAGAAATAATGGTTCTCCTGACATATTTTTATAACCGGTATCAACAAATACATTGGTTGCATCATAACTTGTTACCATCTTAAGCTTAACATCCATATATATAATATGTTCATATGGATCAGCCAGAACATAATCTATTATCTTTGATATGGTTGGTGTCTCCACTGTTTCATCCACATTTTTTCTAATATTATATAAAACTTCTTCTTCTTTTCTCAGATAAATATTCTTATATATATTGGTCATTGCCCCTGCCTCCACTCTCACTGTAATAACTTCATAAGTACAGGAACAACCGCCTTCAATTGTTTCTGTACCTCATAAGGAATCTTTCCATAATCAATATTATCTGCCATATGAATTATTGCAGTATACTGATATTGCGGAATTGTTAATGTATATGCACTTCCGACAAACAAAGAATTAATAATACTTACATTAATCTTTCCAAATAATGTCGTTATCTCCGCTATTACATATGTACCCTTCTTAACCTCATAGACAACCGGCAAACTATTAATATTCATGCTCTGGATAATTGTCTGCTCCATCTCCACGGCATAATTACTATCGTCACCGGTATACATCATCTCCTGCTTCTCTTTTATCTTATTACTGATAAAATCGACAGTTTTAGGAATCAGTGGCTTTAGCTCTCTTTTAGCACGTTGCCATCCAATCAGATAGCTATAATAAACAATATCATTCTTGTGCGCCTTATTAAATGGCAGTATGGACAATGAAGCTGCTATCTTGTTAAGCGTCCCACAGTAGCTTCCTACAAATGCGTCGCCTCTTTTAGTAAGATTAATATAAATAAGTTCTTTAGTATCAGGTTTTATGTATCCTGTTTCAACCAGGGCATTAGTCGCTTTATGAACACTTTGTGGAGCCATTGAAGCATCCATATGATAAATCCTGTTTTCTATATCTTCATTGACATATGCAACAATATCTTCAATACTAATCTGACCAGCATACACATGAAGCAGATAGGCTATATTATTCTTAAGACTCTCGATTCCCATAATTGTATAGCCTTCTGCAATGGTAACATTCCTTGACTCCACACTGACCCCTTTACTTTGATTACTAAAAACTCTCTTATTTCCTGATGGACAATAAAATGTGAGATATTTTGCGTCAATTTGTGCAAAATAATTCTCAATATCAGCATTCGCTTTTTCTAATGTCCTGATACACTGCCTTTTTCTGCTCTTCTCAAGTCTTCTGTTATCAAGAATCATTGCCAGCTCATTTGTCGGAATCCTTGTATCATCAAATGACCACTTGATAAGCGGTAATCCAGCATCTTTTAATCTTTTATTAAGGTTATTCGGATTCTGTGAATAATGTGTATCACTTATAAATGCTTTAATTTCCTTATGCTTAGGTGCGTTAACATCATATAATGCCTCACTGTTCTTATGCATTACATGCCTCATGTCAGAGGCCCATTCAAGTACATCACACTGCTGTTCTGTCAGGCTGTCAGCCAGATTCGCAGATGTAGCTATTTCCTTGTTGCGCTCCATTCGCATTTTTACATATTCTTTTGATAAACTTATAAATATCCCTTCCTTCTATATTATTTTTAAACTTGACAAATGCTGTTTATATTATAATCTTTTTCACATGTAATTCCAATTAATTTATGATAAATCTGGTCATTTCACGACAGCATTTCTTTACCGGAAATATTCAAAAAAGCGCCCAGAAACTGCCCCGCAGCCTATCCGCTGCTTCTGTCTCTGAACGCTGTTATTATTCTTAAACCCATATTCTATTACTGTCAGACATTTTACTTTACATAAGTCTGTTAAGTGCTTCTGTCGCAAGTGCACTACGCACAGACTCTTTCTCTGTAAATGTTATCTGCGCACATTTAGTACTGCCTTTCATATTATGAGCAAGATATGTGAGTCCTGAATTAGTCTTGTCCAGAAATGGGACATCAATCTGGTTAGTATCGCCAAGTATCACCAGCTTGGACCCCTGTCCACATCGTGTGACAATATCCCTAATGAGCGACCTTCCTATATTCTGCGCTTCATCACATATTATAAAACTGTTCTTTATGCTCATACCTCTTATATAAGCTAATGGAAATACCCTCAACAGCCCTGTCTCCATCATATCATCTATCTGAATCTGTATCTGGGCATCTTCTTCATGATTACCCTTTCTAAGTAAATCCTCAAGATTAGAATAAAAGCATCCAAGCAATGGTCTTGTCTTATCCTCAAGTTCTCTAGGAAGGAAACCAAATGCTTCATCACTTGATACATTTGCACGTCCGATATATATTTTGTCATATGATGTGCTACTGGTATGTCTTGTAAATTCATCAGTATATGTCTTATCAAGTGCTGCTGCCATTGATAAAAATGTCTTTGCTGTTCCAGCAGGTCCACGTAGTATTACAAGCGGTATCTCCTCTGCCGGAGCTAAAAGTGCATCAAGTGCAAATCTCTGAAGCCTGTTCTGTGGTCTTATTCCAAATGCAGTTGTATCCTTCAGCAGCCTGATACAATTGTCTCTATATACACATAATGCAGAAGTATTACCGTCTGTAAGTGTTATATATTCATTTGCCACAAATGGCTTCTCATCAGCAAATATCTCTGGAGCAAGACTCTGCTTCTTATATATATCATCAATAATTTCCCGTGATGTTTTAATCTCACGATACCCCACATATGAAGACTCTTTTATCTGATCATTCTTATACTCCTGAACTTCAACTCCACATGCTGCTGCAGCAATTCTCATCATAATGTCATTAGTAACAAGGATAACTGCTCTCTTTGTCTTTCTTGCAATCCCAATACATGAGCTGATAATTCTGTTATCCGGCTTCTTAATGTCGAACCCCTCCGGAAGATTTTCCTGTGAAACCTCATTTGGCTCAAATATCAGCTTACCATCTGTTTCTTTCAGCTTAACTCCCTTTATAAGATTACCCCTGTTTCTTATATCTTCCAGTATTCTTGCCGTCTGACGCGCATTATATCCAATCTCCCCATCAAGATTTTTCTTTGAGTCCAGCTCCTGAAGCGTCGTTCCCGTAATAACAACCGTATTATCTTCAAAGCCATATATAGCACCAGGACTCTGAAGCAGAATGTTAGTATCAAGCACATAATATTTTTTCATAAGAAAATCATCCTCCTCTGCATATATTTACAGAACCTTTGAGCCATTTGCCATAAGTTTAAATGTTGCCCCCAGCATATCAGCTGCACCTCTGCACATCATCATTCTTCCAAGAAATATCTCAAAATACTCATACATTGAACATATCTTAGTATCAATCTGAAGATTAAGTGAAATCGTTTTCTTTTCTATATTGACCTTTAATTTATGCTCTGTTACCGCATAATTAACCCTGTCGTGTATATCAAATGCCGCCTTACCTTTTTCACTTCTTACCCTGTCTCGTCTTACATCTGTCTTATCAGCAATAATAAGTGCTGCTGAAACTACATCAACTGCACCACCCGTTGATTCATCATGGTTAGAAATTGCTGATACAATTGTTATTCTGTCTTTAATATCCATGTCCGATTTTTTCAATATTTCATTGGCAAGTAATCCACCATATTCCGCATGGTGTGACCTGTTAATTGCATTTCCAATATCATGCATATATCCGGCAATCTTAGCCAGTTCAATGTCATGCTCGCAATATCCGAATCTTTTAAGAATCATCGCTGCTGTATCAGCTACAATAGAGCAGTGAATCTGCGAATGATCCGTATATCCTAGAAGTCCCAGATTATAATTCCCCTTATTTATAAACTCATTAATTTCTTTATTCTTTTTTATTTCTTCAAATGTCAAAAAACCGCCTCCCTTTACTTTAAGTGTAAATGAGAGACGGCTTAACCGCTATCTTTGTTATGTAAAATAATGTAAAATCAATGTGAAATCATCTGTTAAGTGTCAGATGGCAACCTCAAAATCCCATATGCCAGATATCCGCTTCCTATAAATTCATAATATATCTCACCTTTATAGGTAAAATTCCTCTGTTTTCCCCTGTAAGTTCTGTGTAAATCACTTTCTTTTTATGAGTTTTCCTATAAATGTCTCATGTTCGGTAACTTTATAGGCAAATGCCACAACTATTTCTATAGTCGCCATCATTTCTGTCCTATAAACCTTTCAAAAATGCGACTACCTATAGGTATCATGTTATTCATACTGTTCTCCAGACAATCCTCGCACTAACTGAACAAAGCCTGAAAATACACCGATAGCATCAAAATTGTAAGAATTATTGTTTCTCCTAAAATTATAGCTAAAAATGTATTAAATCAAAGAATAATATTTATAACTACTTTACATATCCTAATAAGCCAGGAAGCCATAATGATAAAGCTGGTATATATGTAACAAGAAGAAGTACAATAAATATTACAGCAAAATGATAAAGCAAAGGTTTTATAACATCTTCTATTTTTGTCTTTCCAACCTTAACACCCACAAAAAGCGTTGTTCCAACTGGCGGAGTAATTGTTCCTATACATAAATTGAATATCATCATTATGCCAAAATGAATTGTATTCATACCAATAGCCTGACATATCGGAAGAAATATTGGTGTGAATATAAGGCAGGCTGGCGTCATATCCATAAATGTTCCAACGATAAGAAGAATAACATTTATTATAAGTAAAATAACATATTTGTTGTTGCTGATACCAAGCATTACTCCTGATATAGCCGCTGGTATACCAGTAAAAGCCATTACCCATGACATTATGCTCGATACACCTATAAGAAATATAATTATTCCTGTCATTTCTGCACTGTCCACAAGAAGCTTAGGAAGTTCACTGATTTTAATAGATTTGTAAAAAACAAGTGAAAGTATAAGGCTATATACAACAGCAACGATTGCCCCCTCTGTTGCAGTAAATATACCACCAATAATACCACCAATAACAATAACTATCATAAGGAGGCAAGGTAATGCCTCAATTATTATTTTTGTTTTTTCTTTAAGAGCATAATGCTTGTTACTTGTATATCCTCTTTTCTTTGCATAAAGATATATTACAACCATACATGCAATTCCCCATAATATTCCTGGAATATATCCAGCCATAAAAAGTGCCGCTATTGAAGTTCCTCCACTTACCATAGCAAATGTAATCATTACATTACTTGGAGGTATAAGTAAACCGGTAGGTGCTGTAGCTATATTAACGGCTGCTGAGAAATTTTTATCATACCCCTCCTTCTCTTCAACCGGACCTATAATAGCACCCATAGCTGAAGCAGCAGCTGTACCTGAACCTGATATTGCACCAAAAAGCATATTAGCTACAACATTAGTATGTGCAAGTGATCCTGGTATTCTCCCTGTAAATATCTTTGCGAAATTAATAAGTTTTATAGCAATTCCACCCCTATTCATTATATTACCAGCCAGAATGAAAAACGGAATAGCTATCAGATTAAATACTGATATTCCAGAAAATATTCTCTGTGCGCCTGTTATAAGTGCTGGTTCAGTCGATAATACCGGAAGAATCGCACATATTGATGAAACTGCAAGTGAAATCGCAATTGGAGCTCCTGCTATAAGCATTATAACAAGAATAACTAATATAATAAGACCTGATAACCACGCTATACTCATGCATTTTCTCCTTTCCTGATAAGACCTATAATATTTAAAATCCCATATAGTGTAATTATTATTCCAGTTATTGGAAGCACTATATATATATATCCCATAGGAATTCCAAGTGATGCTGTTTTCTGTGTCATTGACAGACTTGTAATGGATACACCTCCATAAACCATTACTATAAGTGCAAATGCTATTGTTATAATTTCAATTATAACATTAAGTATTGTTAATTTTTTACTACTTAACTTATCTGCAAGAAATCCCATCCTCATATGTTCTCTTTTTCCAAACACATATGCGGCTGCAAATAAAGACATCCATGTAAATGAATATGTCAGAAGTTCTTCTGATATAGTACTTGGATTATTAAAAATATATCTTACAAGTATCTGATAAGTTCCAATAATAACCATAAATCCAAAAAGTAATATACATGCAGTTTTAATTACTGTGTTAATTACCTTTCTTATATTATTTAATATAATCATTACTTTTCCTCCTTTACGCGATTATTTACATCCTGAATATGATTATATATATCAACTATTGAAGGATTTTCTTTAATCATATCCTGTTGCATGTTTTTTACTTTGTCTTTAAAAGGCGTAATGTCCGGATATATAAATTCCACACCCATCTCATTGTGTGCTATATTTTTAGCTTCTTCAACACATTTATCCCACTCTTGAAGTTCGACCTCCGTAGATCTTAAAGCAGCTTCCTTAAACACCTTTAATTCTTCTTCACTAAGTCCATTGATAAACTTAAGATTACCCACAAGCATGTCCGGTATTATCTGATGCATATTATATGTGTAATATTTGGCAACTTCTCCATGCTTATTATTAGTTAACGCAAGTTCATTATTTTCAGCTCCATCTATTACGCCCTGCTGGATAGCTGTGTATACTTCACCAAAACTCATAGGTGAGGCTGCCGCTCCAAATGCCTTCATCATTGCTACACTGGCTGGACTCTGCTGGACTCTAATCTTCATTCCTGAAAGATCTGCTGGAGTATTTATCGCCTTCTTACCATAGAAATTTCTCGTTCCTGCGTTATACCATGTAAGAACCCTGAAACCAGATGAGTCTGTTGACTCATATATTTTTTCCATATAATCTGTATCCTGCATTACAGCCTTATAACTCTCAACAGAGTCGAAAAGATATGGCATACTGAATACTTCATATACATCTGCAAATGTTTCAAGATTAGCTGTTCCTGCAACTGCAAAATCAATAGCTCCCGTCTGTGTTAATTCTATTGTTTTTTGTATTGAGCCTAATAATTCGTTTGGAAAAATCTGTACTTCGTATTTATCTCCAAGTCTTTCCTCAACATATTCTTTAAATGCAACAAGCCCAAAATATTCTGGATGTGTCTCTGACTGTGCTATAGCTATTCTTACAATGCGTTTCCCATTGTTTACAGATAGATTACATCCAAATAATCCAAATGTTATAACCATACATAGAACAAGTACCGTACATCTTTTAATCATTGTTTTAATCATTGTTTTCCTCCTTTGGTTTCAGTATGCTTATTAACTTTTAGTCGATTAACTGCTAGCTTTAAAATTGTTTTTCTATAACTATATAATAAACATAATACTTATCTCTTAATACAGTAAATGTTTGTCATAGATAAGGATTTTTTTGTTGTATTTCAACGCTTTTCACAGCTTATCTGCAATTTTATTGTGCATTTTTACTACACACAAAATAAACGAGCAGCTCATGTAAGATGTTAAATTAATCTAAAAACATCCAGCATGGGCTGCCCATTTATTAATTTTCAATTAAATTTTCACGAAATTTTGAAGGTATTTCTCCAACTATCCGCTTAAATATCTTAGCAAAATAATTGGAATCCTCATATCCCACCATTCTGCTTATATCTTTAATGCTATTATTGGTATCTGTAAGTAGTTCCTTTGCCTTTTTTATTCTATATTCCGTAAGATATGCCGTAAAATTCTGATTAAAATATTGTTTAAACAATTTACTAAAATATGCATCTGAATATCCCATATCTTCTGCTACTTCCTGCATTGAAATATCAAATGTATAATTATTTTCCACATATTCTCTTAAATATTTTATTGTAGTTTGCTCATCAAAATTTTTTACATTCTCTCTCTTTCTCTCAGGTTTATTTTCTTTGGTATTTCCCTTAAAATCACATTCCCTATCTAACTTTTGTATAGCCATGTCCATAACTGCCAGTAAATCATTAATGTCACATGGCTTTAACAGATAATCCAAAGCTCTTATCTTAATCGCATTTCTTGCATATTCAAAATCATCATAAGCAGTCAAAAAAATAATTGAACATTTATCATCTATCTGTCTTATATACTTAGCTGCCATTACACCATTCATCTCAGGCATGGATATGTCCATAATAATAATGTCATTTTTATGTTCACTGCACATATCAACTGCTTCTCTTCCATTTACAGCATGATATATATTTACTTTATCTCCATAATATCTATCAATCTTCTTAGCTAGTGCCATTCGTTCTATCTGTTCATCATCTACTAATAACACTCTGTACATAAGTTTCCCACCTACATTTTTTATTTACTACAATTATCAAAAAATATCTGTATAACTGTTCCATGTCCTTTTATACTATATATTTTCATCCCACTATTATTGTACATGCCCTTTATTCTGTATGCAATATTCCCTATTCCAACACCTACCATTTTTCTCTTTATTTCACCATCTGCATAATTTTTCATATCATTTTCAGTATTCGTGAAAGCACTTGTAGCGGGCAATAAAAATATATTATTCAAATATTTTCTTATATTTGCCAGTTTATCTTTCTCTATTCCAATCCCAGTATCCGCAACTGATAACCACATTTTACCATCTTTTTTAAATCCTCTTACATAGATAAGTCCCCCTTCTGACAAGGATGATAAACCATGTATAATAGCATTCTCAATAAGTGGCTGTAAAACAAATGTTGGCACAAGCTCCTTCATACAAGATTCGTCAACATCACATATGTATTTTATACGCTTTCCAAATCTCATCTGCTGTAAATACATATAGTCATCCATTATCTTCACTTCCTGTTCCAATGGCATAATAGATGTCTGTGTCCTAAGATTATATCTAAACAGACGGCTTAATGTATTAATCATTTTTTCAGTTGTTGCAGCATCCTCAATCTCTGCCGTTCCTGCAATAAGATTTAATGTATTAAATAAAAAATGTGGATTAATCTGGTTTTTGAGCATTTCAAAGCGCATATGTTCAAGCTGTTGTTCAACTTTATGTTTTTCTTTAAGCGTAGTAATATAATTCTTTGTTGAATGTTTCATTTCAGTAAATTCTTTAATAAGCAATGATATTTCATCATCACCTTTTATCTCTATATCATTTCCTGAATAATCATTCATACTTATTCTTCTTGCCTCATCTGATAACTTTAATATTGGTTTTACTATGCTATGGCTCATAAAAAGCCTTATCCATATAAATAATATTATTACTACAAGCGTAATAACAATACTTATGATAGGTATTATATAAAATAACTTCTTTTGACTGTTGTACTGTTCATCTCCCAACGATACTGTTACACTTTCATACTTTTTCACATATTCTTCTAAATAATTCTGTGCTTTATAACAATTATCTATTGCATTTCTATAACTATTCCCTCTAAGGTCAGATTCCGTAATACTCATATATATTTTGTCATAATTATCATATATATTATGAATAGACTGAACCGTAATGTATTGTTCCTCATTCATACAACTATAATCTGCCGGCATCTGTTTTAGAATACTTTTGGTATTGTTTCTAGCTTCATTAACCTGGTCAGAAGATATTTCCTGTGCATCTTCAAAATATAATTTTAATGTATTACGTTCCATAACTACAGCTCTATACAAATCTATGGCTTTTTCATTACTATCCAGCGTATTAGTCAGCATATTCATTCCTTTTATGGAAAGTAACACTCCTGATACAAGCGCAGTCAAAATAATAACACTACCTATTGTATATACATATTGAAATTTCGTTTTTAGAGACATAGACATTCCTACTCTTTCTCATTTTTTTCAATCATATCGTTATAACCTGTACAATATTTATCATATATAGGCTGTAATTTTCCCCTTAAACTTTGCCTTTCTTCATCGCTAACTTTAGTTACAGTTATATCTTCGTTTTTAATTATATTAACTGCCTCTTTCTCTGTATTATTCCATATATTTCTTTCATAAACAGCGGATTCTTTAGCACATTCTGTTATTATCATTTTGTCATCATCTGACAATTTACTCCATGTGTACTGGGATACAAGCTGAACCTCTGGAATTCTTGTGTGCTCATCGACCAGACAGTATTTGGCCTGTTCATAATGCTTAGAATATGTATATGCTACAAGGCTATTTTCTGCACCATCTATTTTCCCAGTCTGAAACCCCTTATACACTTCTGAATATGACATTTTCACTGGATTAGCTCCCAGCAATTCTACAGTTTCAGACATGAGCTCCGATTCCTGTACTCTTATATTCAGTCCATATAAATCCTGTATTGATGTAACCGGCTTTACAAAATAAAAACTTCGTGCTCCTGCATCGTACCATGATAATGCCCTGATGCCAAGACTACTTTCCTCTATTTCATCTATGAACTGCATGCCATCTTCTCCATTCAATACATCAAACATTTCCTGTCCATCAGAATATAAAAATGGCATCTGAATTACTTTTAATGCTGGAATATCATCTGATATTGAAGAAATAGACACTCTTGAAAAATCAACCCCGCCAAACTTAAGCTGTTCAATAACTGACTTTTCATCGCCCAGTTCCCCATTGCACTTAACAACTATCTTAATTCTTCCATTAGTTTTTTCATTGACAAGACGTGCAAATTCATTAGCCCCCTTTGAAGTCGGGTAATCTTCGACCTGATTTTCTGCATATACTAGTGTAATCTCTGGTACTGTAACAGAACTCTGCTTCTTATTGCTTCTTATCAGTAAAACTACTACTAAAAAAAATATACTTACTATAGCTGGCACAATTATCTTTTTTTTCATTATTACCCCCATTCATAACCACACGGAAATTTACTGTCTGAATATATGCTGTCTTAATTTCTTCAATGTTATTATTCATTAAAATGTACATTTCTTCAAAATTTTATTCTGACCTTTTGTGACTTTCTTCTGGATTATGGCAAATCGCCATTGTATTCCGGCTGCCTCCCGTCCTGCTTTATCCTTACACCTATTTTGATAAACTTATAAATATCCCTTCCTTCTATATTATTTTTAAACTTGACAAATGTTGTTTATATTATAATCCTTTTCACATATAATTCCAATTAATTTATTATAAATCTGGTCATTTCACGAAAACATTTCTTTACCGGTAATATTCAAAAAGCGCCCAGAAACCGCCCCGCAGCCTATCCGCTGCTTCAGTCTCTGAACGCTGTTATTATTCTTAAATCCAAAATGCCTGCTTAAATCATATTCTGCCACTCAGCAGAATAATCCTGGCAGCCAAAAGTTCAATTATCAGATACAATAATGTACACAGCTTCCTATAAATTCATAATATATCTCACTTTTATAGGTAAAATTCCTCTGTTTTCCCCTGTAAGTCCTGTGTAAATCACTTTCTTTTAATGATTTTTCCTATAAATGTCTCATGTTCGGTAACTTTATAGGCAAATGTAGCAACTATTTCTATAGTCATCATCATTTCTGTCCCATAAAACTTTCAAAAATGCGACTACCTATAGGTATCATGTTATTCATACTGTTCTCTAGGATGACAAAATTGTCATGGTTATCCCTATCGGACTTCTGTATCATATTATACATTCTTCTCCCCAGACACTCATCGCACTAACTGAACAAATCCTGAAAATACATAATAATCAACCCCGACCCCAGCAATAGTACAAAGATTGATACAGCCGCAAATGACAACACAATCAATCTTATAATTGTATTTCTTTTATCATCAGGATTCTTTTTCTTCCGGATAAAATACACCGGTAGCATCAAAATTGTAAGAATTATTGTTCCACATAAAATTATAGGTAAAAACGTCCTTATTAATATCATGCTCACATTCATTTCTCCTTCATTTAACATTTAACTTACATGTTAAATGTATTATAAGATCCCCCTTTATTTGTCAAGAACACAATTCCTTTTACCATTGCCGAGTACCTTTCCGTCTTATTCTTAATATTGTCCTAATTAACACCATAATAACTGTATAAATCTTTCCTCTCAAACTCTGCTATAAACACACAAGCTTCCTAATGAAGCACATCTTGCTAAAGAACTCAATATTGGAAGAAGTTCTCTTCGTGAAGCCATGAAATTACTTGCTTCACGTAACATTGTGACGATCAAGCAGGGATCTGGAACATATGTAGCATCATCACCCGGTGTAGTTGATGACCCCCTCGGATTTACATTCATACCTGACAAAAAAAAGCTTGTCCAGGATCTGCTCGAAGTCTGTTTTTTACTGGAGCCAGCTATCGCAGCTATGTCTGCAACATATGCGGATGATAATGATATTGAGAAAATTGTTTCTTTGTGCGATGAAGTTGAAGAACTTCTAAAACAGAAAAAGGATCATACCCAGAAAGATATAGAATTCCACACCGCAATAGCAATGGGAAGCAAGAATCTTATTATCCCAAGACTCATTCCGATTATCAACAGCTCAATTCCCCTTTTTGTTGAGACAACCGGTAATGTTCTTAAAGTAGAAACTATTGAAACACACCGTGAAATAGCTACTGCCATTGCACAGCATAATGCTATCAAAGCACAGGATGCCATGACCATGCACCTTATGTACAACAGAAGATGTATTAATTCTAAACAGAATTTATAATATAATGTAAACAGCCTTAATATAATGCTTTACATTTATATGAATATGTGCTTTAATAATGCCTGTACAAATCAATTATATAAGCAGAGTAGGAATATGTGCGTTAAGTGCCATATGGACAGGGAGTTGCCATACGGACGAAAAGATTTCTTGCGATACATAATCCGCATCCCGCTGCTACATATACTGGTCAACAGCCTCTTATGTAGTGCGAATACTACTGCAAAGGAGGTTATTTTTATGTCAATTTTATTAAAAAATTTTGCATTTTCAGCAAAAGAGTTCAGATGTCTCAAGTCAATTGTTGCTGCGGCTCTCCTCGTCGCACTTCACACTGTTTTAGCAGTTTTTGTATCTATTAATGTAACCCCGGCACTCAGAATTTCAGTATCTTTCCTCGCCAATTGTGCAATTGGATACATGTTTGGTCCTGTTATGGGATTCATGTGCGGAGGACTTGGCGATATAATCCAGTATATTATTAAGCCAACTGGTCCTTATTTCCCGGGCTGGACATTAAGTGCTGCTTTAGCTGGGCTTATCTATGGTTTATTTTTCTATGACTGCAATATCAAAATTTCCAAGAAAAAAATAACAGGTGAAAAACGCAGCCTTTTAGAGATTATAGATTTCAAATTCCTTATTAGAGTTGTGCTTGCCCTTACTATTGATACACTTCTTGTAAATGTTCTTCTTGGAACATACTGGTGCAGCATAATGTACGGCAAAGGATTTATGTTTTATCTTACAATGAGATTTACCAAAAATCTTATCCAGCTGCCTATCAACATTTTCTTAACTTACAATGTTATAGGAATCGTTAAAGTAATTAATAATAAAATATATAAAAACGAATAAACAAAACGCAGGATATAGTGACTAACTCCCATATATCCTGCGTTTTTTGATTTATCATTGCTTACTGCGTATTTAATCCGCTCTCCTGCTAATCTTTGCATGGCTTCAATTATTGATATGGAACTCTTATGAAACAATATATCCTAAAAAAGTGAGATTTTCCCTGTTTATACCCTCTTATAAATAATTGGTTCATCATATCCAAAAGTTCTTTTTCCGTTAACTTCCATGCTTTCAGATACTTCCAGGCAGCTATCAGAAAACTTTTCCCAAAGCTTAAATGTCATTACCGGTGAAAACTGGCTTATGCTGCCTCCCTCCCAGATTCCACTCTTTTCATGATAAAGTGCGGGTGTAAACTTTTCAAATTTTTTCAGTTCAGCATAATCAACATTCTTCATAGAATTATATGAAAATGTATTCTTGTCTTCTCCTGCTGGAATTTCATATGAAGAAAGAACAATTCCGTCGTCAGTTTCCATAATAAGGAAAATATGTGGTGATGCATGGCGTTTTCCATTGGTTTCATAATAACTTTCTTCAACAACAAATTTTCCATTAAAATCCTTAGGAATGTTTTTTATTTTATCATTACATATAGTATTGATGTGTTCTGCATAAGGATATATTTTTCCTGCCTTCTGCATCATATCAAACTGTTCTTTGTTATCAAAATGTCCTGTCATCATTCCTATAAATTTATCAAGTTTCATCTTATTTTTGCCTCCATCTTTAAATTTTATATAATTAATTTCGATGATTCACTACTCCATACCATCCTTAAGCCATTTGGCAATATTGGTGAAATCTATCTTAAGATTATCATCATATATATTCACCGGAACTGGCTTGTCAAATCCATAAATAACAGGATACACATCACTCTCGAAGAAATACACCAGAACCTTCTCCTGCATGTAATCAACTATCCAGTATTCACGCACCCCTGCTTCAATATACTTGGATAACTTCAAAGTGTAGTCCTTTTTCTTAGTAGATGGAGAAATTACTTCTACAAGAAAATCCGGTGCACCATATACACCAAAACGCTGAATCTTAGAAGAATCACATACAATGCCGACATCTGGCTGAACCATAGTCTTTTCATCACAATCAAGCTGTACATCTACTGGTGCAATAAAAGGACGACAGTTACCACCATTCTCCACAATAAAATTAGCAATCTGACGATGAATCTCTCCTCCAATTGACTGATGTCCAAAGGTTGGTGAAGCCATATCATAGAAATATCCATCAATCAGCTCAACCCTCTGTTCATCAGGCAAGGTACGGTAATCATCTACAGTATAACTTCCGTTCCTCTCATATCTGTTGTATACATGCTCTCTTACCTCAAGCGGTTCTTCAAAAAAATGCTCCAAAGCCAGAAGCGTATCGTATCTTGGATTCACCGTCTCCCCGGAAAAAATCTTCTGCACAGTACCTAATGGTACACCTGATAAATTGGCAATCTGTGCATATGTATAACCCTTTTCCTTCTTCTTATCCTTCATCTCCTGAATAGTCATAGCAATACCTCCTTATGAAAAAACAAGAATATCTGTTACCATTTTGATAGTAATAAAATATCCATATGTCAATCTGGAAATATCCAAAATATATCCATTTCATGTTATGCACTTCCATATTTTAACCGTTTTATGATTGAAATAAGAACATTTACCGATAAATTATCCGACATAACCACATTTGACATGATAACACTGTAATGAAATTATCAAGATGATTGCCGGAGATGGAAAGATTTAATCTTTCTGAGAAGGACGCTGAGCAGACTATCTGGAAAGATGACAAGCGACGCGCCGACAACTACCTCTACTATACAAACCGTATGTTAGGCGCTGCTGGCAACTTTGATATTACACTGAATACTGAACTTGGCTCTGATTATATTGTTAAATGTATTGAAAATGCGATGTAAAAATATACCCGGCTGTGCAAAACACAGCTGGGTATATTTATATTTTTTCTCTTCCAACCAGTTCTCCCCAATCATATTCCCCATCAAGCATCAGATCACCGTTAAATTCCATTGCCCGTTCTTCCAGTGATTTATGTTTATTACTAGTTGTTAATTTGTCATATAAAATAATCTCTTTTCCTGTATTTAAAAGCGAAAGATTCGCATTCACACAATCTTTAATATTTCGCAAAAACTCCAATCCCCCTATACATATAAAAAGGCTCTGCCTCACATCAGCAGAGCCTCTGACATTTTCCTTCAAAACCTATGGTTTCTAGCCAGATTGTGGTAAATGTCAAACCCGTATAAAGCTCATAAGGCACTGCTCTCTGGCACAACACCTTACTTCTTAGCTTGGCAGGTACTCAAGTTACCTATCTTTAATATTATATTACCTATCTTCAAGAAATATGTCAATTACAAATATTTTATTTTACTAAAAATTTATAATTTGTATTTTAAAAATCAAAACCCCATCTTCTTAAGTCCCGCAACAACCTGCACATAAAATTCCCGAACATCAAATCCTTTAATGTTCTCCCTATTAAGGTCTATCATATCACCATGCGATATGCCTCTTTTGCCACTGACAGTAAGAAACTGATAGTTCTGTCCCCATCGAAAGGATTCTTCTCCAACAAGTCCGTCATTAGGTCCATCAAAATATTTCACCAAAGGATATGTAAAATTAAGTGGGAATCTTCCCGAAGCCGGATGGTTTAGTTTAGAACCAACTGACTGATAATAAATGTCTGGATTATCCTTTATTTCATTGTTAAATTCACTGCATTTTTCTGATGTAAGGTCATATACGGCAGCAAGAAAATCAGGGTTAATGTCTCCGAGTTTAGCCGCTCCAGCGTTATATGCATTTGCAACCATCTGCTGCTGTTTTTCAGGAATTTTGCCAAGAAGATAATCAGCAAACTGACAGCCCCTGTGTGGTGTATTTATCGTTGTAAGAGAAGCCACATAAGGTGCAATATCTGTAAGTGCTATCGCTGCCCTCATGTCCAGTCCGCCTTTTGAATGGGCAATTACATTTACTTTCTCACAGCCTGTCTTAATGACAATCTGGTGAATCCTTTCTGCCAGCTCTTTAGCACTGTCTCGCACGGCCGCCGCACTGTTATGATTGCCATAACAAATCACTGCACCATTAGCCTCAAGCTCTGCCGGTATTCTTCCCCAGTAATTAAGATGTTCAAAATCCCTAAAAAATACGCCATGCACCATAAGAACAGGATATTTCGTACTGCATATCCGCTGTTCTTTGCGCTGCAGATTTCTCTTAGCACGCATTTTCTCCATGCGGACTTCCTCACCAACTGTCTTTATAATAATATGAAGCATGACAAGATGTGCAACAGGTATCCATCCGCACACGATTCCAAGCACTCTCCATCTGATTCCAAGCTGCTCAGATGTCGCATACACCATAATAATTCCTATCCAGAATATTATGCTTTCCACAAGAATTCCTATCCCTGCCCGGATAAGCCAGTAAACTGGCGTTTTTACTATTCCTGACGGACCGCCAAACCATTTTTCATAACAGCCTGTAATACCTAATATAAGATATATTGCTAATATTACTGTCGTCCAGCAGAATATTTTCAGCATAATTCTGCCAAAGTTACATACTTTAATTCTCCCCATAATTAATCTCCCCTATTGTTTTTCTCAACTTTCTTGCCGCCGAACTCACCGGATGTCTGCTGTCATAGACAAGACATATATTTCTCTTCGGAATATTATCCTTAAGAGATATCTTCACAATCTCTTTCTTATCAATCGATTCCTGCGCCATTGTATCTGGTAAGAATGCAAGTCCTAATTCACATTTTACAAGAGGAAGTATCTGGTCTGTTGTTGCAGCCTCCGTATCAGGCTCTAATTCAACCCCATGTGACATAAATAAATCTTTATAGAATCTGAATGTCATAGTCTCTCTGCCAAGGCATATCAGTGGATAATCCGTCAATTCTCTTATTGATAATTCCTGACTTCCCAATGCTGTAAATGTAGTTCCTCCGACAAGTATTTCCTGAAAAGAATGCAGCACCACCGTCTTTAGTGATGAATCTGCGTACACAGGTGATGATACCACTGCAAAGTCTACCAGTCCATTTTTTACTGCATCAACCGCCTCCGGCGTTGAATGATTATATATCTTAAGCCGGATTCCGGGATTGACCATGTGAAATGCTTTTAACTTATCAAGAAGAAATATATTAAGCGCAGTCTCACTTGCACCTATGGAAATACTGCCATGTGAAAGACTCGCACTGTCCGCAAGCTCTTCTTCTGCTGCCATAAGCTGTGTCATAGCCGCTGTAACCCTTATATACAGTTTTTCCCCCTCTGGTGTAAGCTGTATTCCCCGGTTATTTCTTACAAACAGTGTTGAATTAATCTGCTGTTCCAGACAGTTCATTGCCCTTGTAACATTAGGCTGGCTGCTTCCTAACGCCTGTGCGGCTTTCGTAAAATTCTTGTACCTGGCCACATAATAAAATATCTTGTAATACTCAAAATTAACGTCCATAACTTATCACTCCGTAATATCTGACATATCATATTGTTATAGCATTTATATCAATTATAGTTTTTACTTATTTCTGCCACAATAGTATAATCTAGCCGAAAATGAAAAACAAGAAGGAGCTGATGATTATGAAAGAAAAAACTATCTTTCCAAGAGAAGAAAAATCTGAGGTTTTATTTGATAAAATTCTAAATGACCCATGGGCTTATAATAAACTTTTCCAGACATTCTGTAACAATCTGTTTTGCAATGATGATTCTGAAGCAATACTTTCTCCGCTTCAATTCACGGAAGCATTATTCAACTGCTATTCTAATAAAGACTTATCTGCATTTCTTATGGCTATCACGCAAAATACCATGTTTGATTTACTGAGAAATTCATTTCTTATTCCATACCGCTTCAACGCTGATGGAAAGCAAAATCCCATAATTATGACCGACGATAAAGGTATGCTTCTTCCGGAATTTGCTGATTCTGTTCACGAAAAAGACTATCAGCATTTTTATAACATTTATAAGAACCTTGATAATAATAAAAATATGTTTCTTGCCGAGGCTTACAGATACAGTCACACGTATGGTGATGACCCGTCTGTAGTTGAGCAGCAGATTCTTGAGCGAAGCACAGGTATACTGCTTATCCGCGAACTGCCTGACACTGTCAGAATGAAGGAAACCGAGGCAGAGGCCTATAGTGCTGTATGGGATCTTATGCTTGAGCTTGAGAAGAATCTTCCAATGGCATACATATTCTATGGTCAGGATTCATTCGTTGAACACAATGAACATTTTGATGAACTTGGAATTTTCCTTCCTAATTCTATATTCTTACGAAACCTTGAACACCATGTTAAGAAAGCAGAGGCGATTATATATGCCAAGGACTAATTACATTGACATTATGGAAAAAAATCATATGGAAATTCCGTGGCACGACTATACGAATGCCGACAGCAATGCATTAATTGCTAATGCAGACCTTATAGAAAAAGCCTCCGTTATCGGTCGTGTAGGTCTGATTATGCTATCATGCGGCACTGGTGCATGGCGTGTCCGTACATCTATGAATAAGCTATCCAAGGAACTTGGAGTAACCTGTACCGTGGATGTTGGCCTTATGTCTATTGAATTTAACTGCTTTGATGGTAATGACTGCGTATCACAGTCGTTAAGCATTGCCAATACCGGTGTTAATACCTCCAAGCTTTACAGAATGGAACAGTTTGTTGACAATTTTCCTAATGAAGAAGCCCACCTTACAGGTGAAATGATTCATAAAAGGCTTGATGAAATTGAACAGATACATACCCTGTATTCACCAGTCAAGCTTGGACTTGCCGCCGCTCTAGCATGCTGCGGATTCACATTTCTGCTTGGCGGCGGTCCAATAGAGATGCTTTTCGCATTCATTGCAGCCGGAACAGGTAATCTTATAAGGACAAAGCTTATTAAACATCATTTTACACTATTCATGAATATAGCAGTTTCTATATCTGCATCATGCCTTATATATGCAATTCTGCTTAAACTTGCTATTCTGATGTTTAATATCCCTTTTGTACATGAAGCCGGATACATATGTTCCATGCTTTTCATAATACCGGGATTTCCTTTCATCACCAGCGGCATTGACCTTGCAAAGCTCGACCTGCGGTCAGGTATTGAAAGGCTGACATATTCAATAATTATTGTACTGGTTGCTACTGTGTTTGCATGGATTATGGCTTTATTACTACATTTACAGCCAGAAGAATTTACAACATTACATATTGGAAAAATGTTACATCTGATATTAAGACTTGTTGCCAGCTTCTGCGGTGTGTTCGGATTCTCTATTATGTTTAACAGTTCCGTTTCAATGGCGGCAATGGCGGCTCTTATCGGTTGTATTGCCAATACCCTGCGTCTTGAACTGGTTGATTTTACAGGCATGCCTGCCGCTGCTGCCGCATTTATTGGTGCTGCCACTGCCGGACTCCTTGCCTCATTTATTAAAAATTATAATGGATATCCTAGAATATCACTTACAGTTCCTTCCATAGTTATTATGGTACCCGGACTTTATTTATACCGTGCAATATACAATTTCGGCATAATGTCCCTGACAGAAGCGGTCTCATGGTTTACATCAGCAATTCTGATAATTGTTGCACTTCCGCTTGGACTTATATTTGCCAGAATTATTACGGACCGCACATTCCGTTATTGCACTTAATATTAACTATACATTTATATAAGGAGGAATTATTATTATGCTTACTTCTGTAACAGGTATTAACTGGGGCGACGAGGGCAAAGGCCGTGTAATTGACCTTCTTGCTGAAAATGCAGATATAGTCGTCAGGTATCAGGGCGGCAATAACGCCGGTCACACTGTTGTAACTAATCAGGGAAAATTTGTTCTTAATCTTCTGCCATCAGGAATACTTCACTCCGATGTTATATGTATTCTTGGAGACGGCATGGTTGTTGACCTTGAACACCTTGCCAACGAAATAAAGCAGATTGAAGACAGAGGAATACAGATTAATCCAAAACATTTGAAATTATCTAAAAAAGCTACAATATCTATGCCATGGCACAGGATACAAGATGAACTTGAAGAAAACAGACTGGAACGAACCGGCTCTGCTTTCGGTTCTACAAGACGAGGCATAGCATATGCCTACAGTGACAAATACAGAAAAAAGACTCTGCGTCTCGGCGACCTGCTTCACTTAGATGATACAGCTGTACAGGCAAGACTAAAAACTATTCTTGAATCCAAGAACCTTGAGCTTGCCGGCTGCTATCATCAGGAGCCTATGTCATATCCGGCACTTCTTGACTGGTGCAGGGAACAGGCTGAAAGGTTCAGCAAATACATATGCGATACAGGCACATTTATAGACAAGGCATTATCCTGTGGTAAAAAAGTTATTCTTGAGGCACAGTTAGGTGCATTAAGAGATATTGATTACGGTATCTTCCCTTACACATCAAGTTCATCAACCATATCAGCCTATGGTCCTATAGGTGCAGGAATCCCTGGAAGACACGCTGACCATGTTGTTGGTGTACTTAAAACCTATTCTACCTGTGTCGGTGCAGGACCTTTTGTTGCTGAAAATGCTGTTTCAGAAAAATGGCAGCAAGACTTAAGAGCAGCCGGTGGTGAATTCGGTGCTGCAACAGGCCGTCCTCGCCGTGTTGGTCCTTTTGATGCAGTTGCAAGCAGATACGGACTCAGATGCCAGCATGCAGACAAAATCGCACTAACCAAGCTTGATGTATTAAGCTCTATGAAAGAAATTCCTATAATTACAGGCTACAATGACCCAAACGGCTCTCTGGTTGAATTTGACCCAACTGATAACCTTGATTCATGCACTCCTGTTATATACAAAGTTCCCGGCTGGGAAGAAGATATATCACATTGCAGGACATTTGACGAGCTTCCTGCTAATGCAAAAAATTACATTAAAACAATTGAGGATATGCTTCATGCAGAAATCAACTTTATATCTGTCGGTGCTAAGAGAGATGAATATTTATTAAAAGGAGAGTGGCTATGAGACATCTGATAACCCCTATGGATCTTTCCGTTGAAGAAACTATGAATATATTAGATCTTGCGGAGCGGATATCCATTGGACCACAATTATATAAGCATGTTGCCGATGGCAGACAGCTTGCTACACTTTTTTACGAACCAAGTACCAGAACCCGTTTATCTTTCGAGTCTGCTATGTTAAGTCTTGGAGGACAGACACTGGGCTTTTCCAGCGCAACACAATCAAGTGCTTCTAAAGGTGAAACCGTTGCTGATACTGCAAGAGTTGTAAGCTGCTATGCAGATATAATTGCGATGAGACATCCAAAAGAAGGTGCTCCACTGCAGGCATCAATATATTCACGCATTCCTATAATAAACGCAGGAGACGGCGGTCATGCACACCCTACACAGACACTTATTGATATGATGACTATAAGACAGCGTAAAGGAAAGCTTAATAACCTGACTATCGGTTTCTGTGGCGACCTGAAATTCGGACGGACGGTACACTCCCTTGTCAGCAGCCTTACTCGTTTCTCTGATAATAAATTCTACTTCATATCTCCCGAAGAATTGCGGATTCCAGATTATCTGAGAGACGATGTATTAAATCCATCTAATTCAACTTATGAGGAAGTGTCAAGCCTTGAAGATACTCTTCCTAAACTTGATGTTCTGTATATGACAAGAGTACAGAAAGAAAGATTTTTCAATGAAGAAGAATATCTCCGTTTAAAAGATGTCTACATTCTTGACGAAGAAAAGTTAAAGCTGGCTGATAAAGATATGCCTGTTCTTCATCCTCTGCCACGAGTCGATGAGATTTCCCTTGATGTCGATGACGATCCAAGAGCTGCATATTTTGACCAGGTCCAGAATGGTAAATATATAAGAATGGCACTAATCATGGCATTGCTTGGTATTACTGATCCGGTAACCGGCAGAACAGTTCTTGATACACACAGCCTATAACTAAACATTCCATATAAAAACTGCCATCCGCTAAACTTAATGTTAAACGGACGGCAGTTTTATGTTTTTATATATTTATCCCCAGACTTCTTCCGGTTCTGCGTTATGCTCCCCTGTCCTTAAAACATCCGGCATATGCATAACCGGCAATCTGTCCATTGTCAACTGCCTTGATATATGGATATCTGTCTGAAATATTCACAATTCTTTGTCTGAATTCTTCTACAGAAGGCACATCATATTCAAATGTTATCGCTGTATACTTAACATATGGTGCATATATATCAAGAAGTTCCTCTGCATCTTCAATTGTTACATTCTGAATTTCCATAATTTTCTCTCACTGTTTCAAGATTAGTTATCAATGCATATATTACTCTTCCATATCGTCCATTCTCAACAATTCTTCCATGGTCAAACACCTGTATATGACCGCCATCTGCTTTCTGCATATAAAAATGCGTATAACCATTAGTATGTCCTTCATCTATCTGCTTCCATATATCCGCTATAACAGCTTCCCGTTCATCCACTCTAATGATATTACGGAAACTTCTTTTTGTATATACAAGCAGTTCATCCATGTTCTTACAGCCTGCAAATCTGATAAATTCACGGTTTGCAAAAAGAATTTCATCATCATTCTTATCTGCTTTGTATATGATAAATGCTCCTGGAAGATTTTCAGAAACATCTTTAAGTGCAAAACCAAGCTGTGTACGAATATCCTTTCTGAGTCCGTTCTTATATGCCATGCAGCCATTCTTTCCACGAAGTTTCACCTCATAAAGTGCAGTATCAGCACAACGCATGAGCTTTGATGGTTTGTCAGCATGAACCGGATATTCAGCATATCCAACTGATATAGTGAACTGATGCTCTTCACCTTCATATTTGAATGACCGTTTTAACTTTGTGAATTTCTCCAGTTTTTCCTTAACATCTGCACATGTACAATCTGGCAGGAAAATACAGAATTCATCACCACCGTTTCGTCCTAAAAGCACATTTTTATCAAAAAACTTCTGCATTCCCTCGGACAATACCTTAAGTGCTACATCGCCATAAGCATGACCATACATATCATTGATAGTCTTAAAATCATCAATATCAAATTCTACTCCTACACAGTGATTATCCGGATTCTGCTTAAGATACCTTGTTACTCTTTCATCATATCCATGACGGTTATTTATTCCTGTCAAAGCATCTGTTATAGCCAGCTTCTTAAACTTCTTTCTGTGTTCGTCAAGCACAAGCAGAGCACATGTAAACCATGTAAGAAGCAGTACAATAATAATTCCGCCTATTCCAGCCGCATACAGATATATTCTTTCAGACTGAGTCTTATATGGCATTATATCAAGCTTCCACTTGCTGTCTCCTATATCAAATGTATACGAAACAGGATTCTTTAACTCTTCTTCCGAGCCATACACTTCTTCAAATTCAGACTCCCACGGAAAAGCAGTTTTATATAATGTATAATTATAACCAAAATCTGAAAGTGCCTTCATTGAATCAGCAAAAATCTCAGGAACACGGATTATAACTATTGTAAATCCCCAGAAATCTTCATGTCCGTTTTCTTCAATGTATACAGGGTTTCTTACAGCTATACCATATCCTCCCTGCTTTAATTGAAATGGTCCCTGCATTGTAACAACTTTATTATCTCTTCCATAACGGCATATTTCACCACGATCTTTATCATTTAACAGATCAATCTTTCCCGCATCATTATCTTCCTGAGGATAAATATCTGTCACAACACCATCTGATGCAATCTGTATACTCTGAACAGAATCTGTCATCATCTCCTCTGCTATCTCATAGAATTTATTAAGCTGTCCATCATCACTTATAATTATCTGTCTTAATGTGTCCGAAACGCCTATGCCTTTCATAATATCTGTCTTCATACGCTCGGCATAAGTCATTGCGTTAAGATTCGCCATTGTCCTGTTTTGCTTATTCTGTTCGTTATTTATGCTGCATACAATACCTGCCACAGCACTCATTCCGATTATAAATACAACTAGTGGAATAATAATATTTTTCTTTATAAAATGCATCTAATTCACTCCAGACTGCTGATTTGTAAATATTTGTTTATTATATCACTTTAAATGTTATTCCGCATTAAAAAAGCTACCCAGATTCCCGTAAAACTCAACAGTCTGTTACAATTGAACATGAAAAACTCAACACACTTGATGATTCTGATTATATTGACTAATTATGCAATTCATTAATAAGCCAAATATTATCTTCTCATACCCATACCACAACTCATTGATGAGTCATTGTCTGGTATTTCTGAGACATATCTTACATTAAAGGCTGCATTGACTTCTGAAATCTCTTTCACCCCGTCAATGTAGTCTTTAAAATATGTCATTAAATCTATTCCGCTGCTCTCGCAGCCTTCCGTTTCTTCCCATTCCTTTATTAACTGGATTCTTTCTGATTTAGTTGTGTCTTTTATTAATGTGCTTTTCATTGTGAATCTCCTCTCGTATAATATTTAATAAACCTTTGGTATCTCTCCATCAATTCCATACATTTGTTTAAATGTATCTATATCTGCAGCCTGCTTAATCAGCATTATCTCCTCTATCTTACCGGTATGGATATCCTGAAATCCCGCAACCTGCTCCCCTGTGCATATGCTTGTCTTCAGTACTGGTTTCTTGTTCATTTTATCATAGGATTGTGTGTGTTTCTTTCTAAATATACTCATGATTTATAACTCCAAAGCCTGCCTGCTTGTATTGTGCTGCTTTCATGATTTTATCTATTAGCTTTCTTGCTCCAGTTCTAGATTTATAATCATTATATAAATTTTGCAACAACCTCAAGCTCTTTTCTCTTAGGTCTTTCAGGTGGCTCCTGTCCCCTGTAGCCAACAGCAATAACAGACACAACATTTTCACTGTCTGGAATATTAAGCAATTCTCTTAACGCCTCACCATCTCTAATGCCCATTACCAGAGTATCAAGCCCCAGTTCAGCAGCTTTAAGAAGCAGATTATCATTCTGCAGACCAAGGTCATAATAGCCCCAGCCGTCACCAGCCTCATTAACCTGACTGCCGGTATTCTTATCAAAGCCGACCATTCCCTTTACAAATGTTGTAACTATATATGCGCCTGCTCCTTCCGAATTAGCCTGATTAAATTCCGGAAGACATTTTTCTCTAAGTTCTTTCACCGCATTTTCAGATAATACACAGTAATATCTTGATGTCTGCAGATTCTTCCATGAAGGTGCATATGACGCAGCCTTAATAAGTTCCTCAAGCTGTTCCTTAGTAACCTTTCTCTCTGGATTATAATTTCTTATGCTTCTTTTCTCCATTACTGCCTGTAATTCCATATGTATACCTCTTTTCTATGATTATAGTTACTAATGTTTCCGCTCAATCTACACATCATTATCTGCTTATCATAAAATGCCTCCTCTAAGTAAGTTCATAATCCTTTAACTGCTTTCTGTATGTTCTATACTCCGGACAGTATTTTTCAACTTCCGCCCAGAATTCTGCCGAATGATTCATATATCTTCTGTGCGAAAGTTCATGCACAATAACATAATCCATCAGCTCCTGCGGCATATAATACAACTGGTAGTTGAAATTCACATTGCCTTTAGAGCTACAGCTTCCCCACCTTGTTTTCTGGTTACGGATAGTTATTCTTCCAACGCTCACATTCATTATATCGCAGTAAAACTGTACTCTTTTTTCAAATGTATCCTTTATATTATCAAGTTCCTGCTTCGACAGACATTCTACCCCCAGTGCACCTGTACCGTGTCTGTTATCTGATTTCTGTCTGACAAAATCCAGTTTCTGCCTGATCCAGTCCTCATGTTCATCTATAAATCGGTTAATCTCTGCTGATGACATTCGCAATGGAGTTCTTACTATCACTTTCCCATCTGCATGAACCTCTATTCCTATTGTTCTTCTTCTGGATTTTATTACCTGTATGTTCATGATTCTACCTTGTAAATGCTTTATCTTCCCACAACCTTCTTAAGATATTCATTTTTCAGCTTATTCTGCTCTTCAAGCCTCTTATTTTCATCTTTTAAATGCTGTATATATTCCCGTGTCAGTTTAACGCCTCCACGAACCGCTATGTCTTCATGCTTTTCCATCTCATCAAGCCACTGGAATAATGACTTTTCCCTGATTTCGTTATATGTGTTATCTTCTCTGTTAAACATTTTCCGCCTCCTTGCACACATCAACCCAGCCCTTAGCCCGTGACGCGTCTTCCAACTCAGCAATTGTGAGCTTCACTGCAGAATGATCGTTGCCTGCTGCCGGATACACAATATTGAACTGTTTAAGGCTTTCATCAAGATATACATCAATGCCCTCATTAATGCCAAATGGACAGACTCCACCGGGAGCGTGTCCGATTATATTCTCAACCTCTTCAAATGGTATCATCTTTGCTTTTACATGAAATGTGTCTTTATATTTTCTGTTATCTATCTTCGCAGTTCCTTCTGTGATTATCAATACTGCCTTGTCGCCCTGAAGAAAAGACATTGTCTTGGCTATCCTTCCTGGCTCGACTCCAAGTGCCTCCGCTGCCATTGCAACCGTGGCTGTTGATTCACCAAGCTGTATTACATGCTCTCTGTATCCTGCTTTCTCCAGATATCCAAGTGCTTTTTCTAATGACATATAAACCCTGCCTTCTTTCCACATATTTTTAAACAGTTTCTATAATACCACACACGCGGCTTCCAATGGCATATATTCTTAAAATTTCATATTTAGCAATTGCTGATTAAATAAAAATCCCGCGACAGTCATACAACCGCCACGGGATTAAAATCATTTATTCATATGTGTGTTTCTTATGCTTACCAAAAGCTGCCTGTTCCTCGACACTGTGGTCTGCAACATTCATCTTCTGATGTACTTTCTTTTTCTTTAATGGATGCTTTGGATTCTTATCCATAACAATCGCTCCCTTTCTAATTCAATAATAAATGATTAGTCATTAGCCTTCAATAGCAATGTACTTCTTATTCTCAACTGCTTTAGCTTCTTTCTTAGGAACTGAAAGTCTTAAGATACCATCTTCATACTTAGCCTTGATATCTTCCTGTGTGACACCTTCACCTACATAGAAGCTACGGCTCATAGCACCAGCATATCTTTCCTTACGGATGTATTTACCTTTCTTATCCTTTTCATCCTTATCAAGTCCCTTAGCAGCACTTATTGTAAGGTAACCGTTATCAAGCTGTGCATTAATTTCATCCTTCTTAAATCCTGGAAGATCAATATCAACTTCATAACCTGTATCAGTTTCCTTAACATCAGTCTTCATTACATTATTTGCATGCTTACCATATAAAGCCTTGTCAACTTCAGGAAATCCGAAGTCCATCCAATCATCATTAAATAAATTCTCTCCAAAAATACTAGGCATCAACATAAGTCATTCCTCCTTTAACATATACCATTATCTTGTTACCTTGTTTCTTTGGAACCGGGATGTTTCAGTAACCTCTTGAGGTACTTTCCTTTACTTTCGTACCTCTTTTGGTTCCCTTCCTTTGTTCTTGGCTATGTTATATACCTTTTTATTAGCACTGTCAAGGGGTGAGTGCTAATTTTTTTTATTTTCCAATTATAAAATCCCGCAACCCCAGTATTTACATGGGATTGCGGAATTATAAAATATTTATAAACTATATTTTTTCAGTCGTTTCAAAAGAAAATTATATAATTCTTTATTAAGTTCTCCGTTCTTTTCCTCATCTTCCATATATTCAGGAAGCGGCATATTTGTATCACATTCTCCACATATATCAATACCTAAAACCTTCTGGTTTCTTATAATTATCCCAAGCATATGCTCTAATGTCCCAAGCTTCATATGTCCCTGACTCCAATTGGTTTCACTTATGCTTTCATCAAGAACATCCTTATCAATAGATATGTATACAGGAACTGATAAATCAATCTGGTTTGTTTTAGATTCCATTGCTTCGGCTCTTATCTCCTGTGCTGAATATGTTATAAGTTTATTACTTCTTAACCCAATCGCATTAATATCTTTCTTCTCTGGTCCCACTAGAATAAGCTGGCAAATATACGGATTGTCTTTAATCACCTTTCCTGCCCAGTCTCCGCAGCTTGTTAATCCTTCAATCATAGGTTTTTGCATATCGGTATGGTGATCAAATACAACTAAAGAAAACGGTTCCTTAATTCTGTCAGTCATTATCTTAGTAACATAATGGTAGTTACCCGAATCAATAAAATGTATTCCATGAATTCCAACAGAATCAACTCTTTCACCTATCTGTTTTTCAGCTTCGTCTGATACATACATATCACATCCTGTAATATCAGTGCAGTCTATCCATGTAAGTGATGTTTTTTCCTTAGCAAATTCATCATCATATACACCTGTGAAATCAAGAATAAAATTGTTGTTTTTCTCTCTTTGCATTATTCAATCACCTCAATGGATGTTACTTTTTCTCAAATTCCTCGCTTATCTTCTCCACAAGATTATTCTTTGCAAGTCCATAAGCAATCTTAACTGTATTATACACTGTTTTGTCCGTTGCTGCTCCATGTCCCTTAACAACCGGCTTCTTAACGCCTAGAAGAATTGCTCCGCCTTCATTGTTGTAATCAAACTTTGGCTCAAGTCTGCCAATAAGTGCCTCAAGCTGTGCCTTTTGGGTATCAGATGCACCTGCTGCTGCCCTTCTTATATCATCAAACACAACCTTTGCTGTTCCCTCGATTGATTTAAGAAGCACATTCCCTGCAAATCCATCACATACAACAACATCTGCGTTGCCGTCTAACACTTCTTTGCCTTCAATATTACCTGTGAAATTAAAACCACATTTTTCTAAAAGCTCATGAGCTTCCTTAATAACATCACTTCCCTTTCCAGCTTCAATGCCATTAGAAAGTGTTGCAACTGTCGGATTCTCAATTCCGAGTGTCTTCATGTAAGCTACACCGAGTCTTGCAAAATCGACAAAACGGTCTGCCTTGCAGTCAATATTGGCACCGCAGTCAACTATACAGAATGGCTTGTCATTACGGCCATTAAGAACTACTGAAAGTGCCGGTCTTGTCGCATTTAACTTGCCAAGTATAAGGATAGAACTTATAAGCACAACTCCTGTTGCACCACATGTCACGAATCCACCGATATCCTCATTCATGCGGCACATTTTAAGTCCCTTGATTAAGGACGAATCAGTCTTATCGTGGTAAGCGTCAACCGGGTCATCATAATTAGTTATCTCCTGTGTGCAGTCCACTATCTCAAGCTGCGATTCATCATAAGTTACATTGGCAAGGAAATCCTCCAGCTCGGCCTTCCTTCCCATCAGATATACATACAAATCTTTATTCTCACTGATTGCCCTGATTGCACCCAAAACAAGCTCTGTCTGCGGCTTGTCAGCACCAAGCAAATCTACAACTATCTTTATCAAATCTCATCCTCCTTGTTTTACGAAGTAAAATCCGAGTCCATTGACGAGGAGAGGATTTAGCCCTCCTTCTGCTCCCTCCAGAAATTATCAAGCAGATTCTTATACACTGCCTCTGAAAATGGAGCTTTTGACAGCTTCTGCTTTGTCTCCTCTGACAAATGCTTTGTCGCAGCAAACTCTTTTCCAGCCGCCTCATACTTTGACAAATATCTGTCAAGTCTTGAACTTGCACCCAGTTCAATTAATGTCTTTAACTGTGGACATAGAATTGCTGTAAATCCATTTTTACCACATATGCACTCATATTCCTTAAGAAGCGAATCATAGACTGACTCTGACTCCGAATAAGCACATCCCGATATAAGAACCAATTTCTGTCCCGTCTTTGGATTTCTTATGCCGTGAAATGACTCGCCATTTTCAGGTGGCTTCTGTCCCCTGTAAGTACACATCATGCTTAAAAGTCTGTCTGTGAAAAGCTTCATCTGTCCTGGCATGCCGAAGAAATACAACGGATAACTTTCAATTATAATGTCTGCTTCTTCTATTCTTTTCTTAACTGCCGGCATGTCATCATTTTTGATAACACACTCGCCCTCAGTCCTTGCCCAGCATGAAAGACAGCCCATGCATGGAGTAACATTTAAGTCGGAGATATTAATTATCTCCGACTCGTATTCACCACCTTCGCACATTCCCTTTACAAATGCGTTGGTTACCGCCATTGTAGTGCTGGCACTCTTATGTGGACTTCCATTTAAAACTAATATCTTAGCCACGTCCAAATAATCCTCTTCTCTTTCTTGCAGGAGCCTGTGATACACCAAGTAACTGTGCTGCTCCAGGAACCTCTCCTACTGCCTCACTATATTCGCTGTAACGGCCTATTTTTCTGTATTTCTCATATCTGTCATCAAGAAGCTTATCAACCGGCTTCTTCTCTAACTGCTTTATTTCTTTTGAAAGGTCGTCAGCAAGCTTTTTCATAAAATGTGATGTTTCTTTCTCTTCTGAAAAATCTTCCGGTTCTTCAACAACCTTTTCTACGATACCCATTTTATTGAGGTCTGATGCTGTAAGCTTGAGATGTTCTGCTGCCTCTGGCGCTCTCTTAGGATCTTTAAATAGAATACTTGCACATGACTCAGGTGTGATTACTGAATAATATGCATTTTCAAGCATCCATACTTCATCCGCAACAGCAAGTGCAAGTGCACCGCCGCTCCCGCCTTCACCAATCATTACTGATATAATAGGTGTCTTAACATCTGTAAGCTCATACAGGTTGTTGGCAATTGCCTGTCCCTGTCCTCTTTCTTCTGCGCCCTTACCGCAGTTAGCACCCTGTGTATCAACAAAACAAATAACAGGTCTGTGGAACTTTTCAGCCTGCTTTATAAGTCTTAATGCTTTTCTGTATCCTTCTGGAAGAACGCAGCCAAAATTCCTTAAAAGTCTTTCGTTTAAATCTCTTCCTTTTTCAATTCCGATTACAGTTACAGGCTTTCCGTTAAGTCGTCCGATACCTCCAACAATGGCATGGTCGTCTGCAAAGCATCTGTCACCGTGAAGTTCTACAAAATCAGTTATTGTAGCATTTATATAATCCGATGCAGTTGCTCTGCCGCTCTTTCTTGTACGGCAGATTCTGTCATAAACACTTAAATTCTCGTTTGTCATGATTAATCTTTCTCCTTATATTGCAATGCAATACTGTTATGCACTTACTGTTTCTGCATGTATTGCAAGAATGTTAGCAAGATATGCCCTCTGTTCCTGTCTTGGCACGATATCATCTATAAATCCGTTCTTTAACTGGAACTCTGCGCTCTGGAAATTATCCGGAAGCACTTCACCTGTAACCTGCTCTACTACTCGCTTTCCTGCAAATCCAATCATTGCACCCGGTTCAGATATGATTATATCTCCAAGCATTGCAAAGCTTGCTGTAGCACCGCCCATTGTAGGGTCTGTTGTACATACAACATATAAGAGTCCTGCGTCACTATGTCTCTTGGCTGCTGCTGAAACCTTTGCCATCTGCATAAGTGACAGTGCACCCTCCTGCATTCTTGCACCACCTGAAACTGTATATCCGATAACCGGAAGTCTATTCTTTGTAGCATATTCAAAAAGTGCTGTAATTCTGTCCCCAACAACTGTTCCCATAGAACCCATCATGAAGTTAGGCTCCATAATGAATATACATGTATCATTCCCACCGATAGTTCCTCTGCCGCATACAACGCCCTCTGTCTCACCGCTCTTTTCTCTGGCAGACTCATACTTTTCCTTGTATGATGGAAAATCAATAGGATCTGTAAATTCCTGATCATTAAACATTACATCAAACTTTTCTGTAAGCATCTGAAGTCTGTTCTTTGCCGGCATGCGGTTTAGCTTCCCGCATAACGGGCATATGTAGTAATTCTTCTCCAAATCCTCTTTATTGATTTCTTCTTTACATTTGTTACATTTGACTGTCATTATTATTCTCCTGCCTTGATGTTCTCAATTGCTTCATTCAACGCATCAACTGTTGTAACTGTGTACATCTTTGCTTCTGGAAGTGTCTTCTTAACAAATCCTGTAAGTGTCTTTCCTGCTCCTACCTCGATAAATGTGTCTATTCCGTCAGCCCACATATTCTTTAATGTATCCTCAAACCTTACACTTGAAGAAGCCTGAAGTGCTATTGTTTCTATAATCTGTGCTGTATCCTGTGGATAAGGCTTTCCTGTTCTGTTGGCATATATCTCTGTCTGTGGAGCATTAATTGTCATTACCTTGAGTGCATTCTCAAGTTCTTCACTTGCATCCTTCATATAAGGAGTATGGAATGCACCGCTTACTGCAAGCTTAACTGCCCTGCCGCCTTTTTCCTTGATTGCTTCACAGAATGCGTCTATCTCGTCAGCACTTCCTGCACATGAAATCTGTCCCGGGCAATTATAATTAACTGGCCAGATTTCCTTGAATTCCTTACATGTCTCTTCAACAACTTCTGGAGCAAGCTTAAGTGCTGCTGCCATTCCGCCTGCATACTTTGTAGAAAGCTCACCCATCTTGGTTCCTCTGATAACTACCAGTTTAAATGCGTCCTCTATTGATAAAACTCCTGCATAAGCAAGCGCCGGAATCTCTCCAAGTGAAAATCCTGCTACAGCGTCAGCCTTAATTCCGGCATCCTTAAGCGCATTGGCAAATGCAAGGTCTGTAAGGAAAAGTGCCGGCTGTGTATTCTCTGTCTTGGTAAGCTCCTCGCCTTCTCCTTCAAAGCACACCTTAACTGTTCCCGGGCGGAGCGACTCCCCCAAATCATATAATTTCTTTGCATCAGAATCTGAATCGTATAGGTCTTTGCCCATTCCTACATACTGTGCACCCTGACCTGAAAATAATACTGCTATTTTTCCCATTACTTTATTCCTCCGTTCCATATATATCCTTGCGGTCTACTGTTGTAAATGTCATGCTTCCCTTTGCGTACACATTGCCATCTACCTTAACTACTGCGTCAAATGATGCGAGAACCTTGTTGATTCTTGTAGCTGTAACTGTAATATCAAGTGTATCTCCTGGAATTACAGGCTTTACAAACTTGAATCCGTCTACTTTAAGAAGCACATATAATCTGCCATCTTCCCTGCTCTTTCCACCGTCATCGATTACAAGTGAACAGAGCTGGGCGCAGCTTTCAATTATAAGTACGCCCGGCATTATAGGTGCATCAGGAAAATGTCCCATAAAATATGGTTCATTAATTGATACATTTTTAATACCTCTGGCACTTACATTAGGCTCAAGCTCTAACACCTTCTCAATCATCTGGAAAGGTGGGCGCTGTCCGATTCTTTTATTAATCTCAAATATGTTCATCATAATGATAATCCTCCATCAAGCACGATAACCTGACCTGTTACATATGAAAATGCGTCTGAGCAAAGTGATGATACAACATTTGCAACATCTTCTGCCTTTCCTAACTTATGCATCGGGATTGCGTCTAAATACTCTTTCTTCTTCTCTTCTGGAATTGCATCCAGCATCTCTGTCTCTATAAATCCCGGTGCTACTGCATTTACACGGATTCCGTAACCTGCAAGCTCCTTAGCCATTGTCTGTGTCATTGAATTAACAGCACCCTTTGTTGCACTGTATACAGACTGTCCCGGAAGTGCAAATTTCGAGCTGACTGATGACATGTTGATGATGACACCGCTCTTCTTTCTGAACATTTTAAGTACTGCCTGCTGTGCGCAGTAGAAGTAACCCTTAACATTTAAGTCCATGCATGTATCAAGTGTATCCTTGTTGAGCATGAGAAGGTACTCATCTCTTACAATTCCCGCGTTGTTTACGAGTACATCTATTCCGCCAAGCTCCTTACTTACATCTTTAACCATCTGCTTAACCTGATTGAGGTCTGAAACATCTGCTTTATATGTTATGGCTGTTCCGCCTGCTGCCACGATTTCATCAAGAACCTTCTGTGCCTGTTCCTCTGAATGGCTGTAGTTGATGACTACGGCATATCCGTCTTTTGCCAAACGTATAGCACAAGCCTTTCCAATACCACGGGAAGCTCCTGTAACTAATGCTACTTTCATATATGTGTGTCCTTTCTTTAAGAAAATGTCAGTTCTTTGTCATGGGCATCTGCCCCTGCTTCATTACTTGCTGAGTACGATTGCTGTGTATGAACCCCCTGCACCATATGCAACTACAAGTACATTGTTTAACTTAGAAGCTTCTACATTAGTCTTAGAAACGCTTCCGTCTGCTGCAATGCTGTATGCTTCCTGTGAAGGTATCTTTCCTGCAAACATAAGTGCTGCATGTGCTGCTGCTGTTGTAGCTGCTGCTGCTCTTGACTCACCAAGAACCTCCTTTAATTCCACAACCGGTTTTTCTGCCAGTTTGTCACCAAATACTGCTGTCAAGCCCTTGATTTCTACATCATCGACAGCCTTCATTCCGTTTGCAAAACCAAATACTGCATCTATATCATCAGTTGTCATTCCTGCGTCTGCTAATGCGTTATTAACTGCATTTGTAAGGCCTGCCTCTGAACCTGTAAGTGTTCCGAACTTAACATTTGAATGAGCCATTCCGTATCCTGCTGCATGGCAGTAAATTCTTGCACCACGTTCTTTGGCTGCCTTCTCGTCCTCGATAAGAACTGAAGCACTGCCATCGCTTAATACGAATCCGTCATTTCCTGCAAATGGAGCTACAACTTTTTCAGATGTGACACCTAATTTACCGAAAAGCTCTGTCATTATGTCGCTGTTCTCATCAGAACCTGTGGCTAACATAGCATTTTCCTGACCTGAACGGAGTACGCTCATTGCATATGCCATGCTTGCAAGACCAGACTGTGCACCGTTAGTAACTGTTACATTGTAGCCCTTGATTCCTGAACAGATTGAAAGATATCCGCCTGCTGCATTGTATACGGTGTTAGGAAATTTGAATGCACTTCCTGAAGCATTGCCCTTCTCTGTAATCATGCTCTGGAAATCACAGCATGTTCCAAGTGCGCCCTCTGACGTTCCCACAATTATTCCAATATCTGTTGCATTATCGTCTGTTACTGCATAATCAGCATCCTTAAGTGCTTCCATACCTGATACTGCCTGAAGCTGACTGAAATTATCAAGCTTTCTATAGAATGACATCTTAAGTCCAAGTGCATTATAATCTTCCTTGCCGACTGAACTTCTTAAATTAGCTTCTGTCAGAGCTTCATTTTTTACTGCATTTGCAACATATGTATCTACACCGTTGCCGCTTGGTGTAACCACACCAATACCTGTGATAACAAGGGGCTTCTTCTCTTCCTTAACTGTCACATTGCCAGCCTCTTTGCTAAAGATAATACTTGCGTTATTACCGCCGAATGCAAATGAGTTGTTCATTACGCTTGTAAGCTCTTTTTCATGTGCCTTATTAGGGCAGAAATCTATCTTTCCGGCCTTTTCGGCAAGCTTATCCATATCCTCGTCCTTAAATCCGAGTGTTGGAACTACTGTATTAGTTGTAAGTGCCTTGATTGAAAATACTGCTTCAATTGCTCCTGCTGCACCGAGGCAGTGTCCTGTCATAGCCTTTGTTGAGCTTACTGAAAGGTTATCGTTCTCGCCATCAAATATTGTATGTAATGATAAGAATTCTGCATCATCGTTCTTAGCTGTTCCTGTTCCATGTGCATTAACATATCCGATGTCCGATTTCTTCAATCCTGAATTCTTGATTGCTCTGTTGATAGCTTCCATCTGACCTTCTCCATCCGGTCTTGGAGCTGTGATATGGTGTGCGTCACTGCTGACACCAGCACCTAATACTTCACAATACATTTTTGCATTTCTTGCCTTAGCATGCTCGTAGCTTTCTACTACTACGACACCTGAACCTTCACCAAGTGTAATTCCTGTACATCTGTTGAATGGTGAGCAGCCATCTGCGTCAAGTGCATGAAGTGATAAGAATCCGGCATATGGTACTGCTGCAAATGTGTCTGAACCACCTGCAAGTACTACATCTGCCTTACCTGCTCTGATAAGCTCGCATGCGTATGCAATACTGATTGTTCCGGCTGCACATGCATTTGCAATATTAGTAACAACGCCGCCTGCATGGCACTGACCTGCAACCTGAGGTGCTATTGATGAGATTGGCATCTTAGTTACATCACTTGCTTTCTTGCCATGCTCATAATAATCAGAAATGCTGACTGCACCACCAACACAGCTTCCAATTATAACTGAAGCCTTAGGATTTCCTGCAAAATCATCAAGTCCTGCGTCCTTCATTGCCTCGCCAGCTGCCTTGATACAAAGCTGTGCTGAACGGTCTGCATCTTCGCTTCCCTCAAAATCTCCAAGTGTGTCGCACTTAACTTCTGCTGCAAGGTCTGCGTAACAGTCTGTTGTATCAAGTGTTGTTGTTTTATGTATTCCTGAAACCGAATTAATGGCATTATTCCATGCTTCATCTACTGAATTACCGATAGCACATATCATTCCAAGACCTGTAATGACTGCGCGGTTATTATTCTCTGTCATAATTACTCCTTTATGTTATTTTCATAATTTCTTATAATACTTTTTTGGGGGGTGGAGTGTGTAGTTGTCTTTGTTTTGGACTTTGTGAGGCATGTTCTTGCTTGTTATGTCCAATCTTCCAGCTCTGGTGCGTCGGTTTGGACTTTCCAAGTCTTGTTTCTGCCCACAACATCCAATCTGTCAATCTCGTCTCGCTGTTTTGGACTTTCAGGAATCCAATTCCACCAAAAAATCCAATTCATCGACTCTAGCATTCCCGTTTGGACTTTGTAAGCAATATTCCAGCCTAGAAGTCCAATCCGTCAGCAACATCCAAGCAATCAACCACAACTTATATCCGTAACTAATACGGGTGCCAGAAAAGTCATCTGACACCCGCCACATTTTATATATTATGCATTTTCTTCGATATACTTAGCGATTGTCTCAATGCTGTAGAAGTGTTCTTTGCCAACACCTGTCATCTGAACACCGAATTCATCATCAACATAAGCGATGATTTCAAGCGAATCGATTGAATCAAGTCCGATTTCACCATCTCCGAAAAGCTGTGTATCAAACTCTAAAACATCTGCATCAATTCCTAAATTCTCACATAAAAAGTCTTTTAACTTTGGCATAATTTCGTTAGTACTCATTATAATATTCCATCCTTTATTCTTTACTTATATTGTGCCGCCATTAAGCAAAGCACCTGCACATTATATACAATTCTGTAAAAATTTGGCATAACAAAACCCGTGTAGTGTTCGAAAACGCTACACGGGTTCTATAATTGTACTAATTTCGGACATTTCCATCAAAGTGTCTGAATATTATCAGCTAAGCATTGAAATATCAATAACCTCACCGCTCTCTGGCAATTACTTCTTCATATTAGATATAATAAGGTCAAGCTGTCCCTCAAATAATTTCTCGATTCTTTCAACAGTATCCTTGATTTCATCAACAGTCTTAGTCTTTTCTTCTTTAATAATCCATCTTATAAGCAATCCAAATATAGCTTCTTCATAAAAGCTGCATATAATCTCAACATCCTTAATAGATAGTATGTATCCTTCAGACATTTTTCTAATCTGCAAAAGTGCCAGATAATGAATCCGTGTCTTAACATATTTTTCCAACCACTCTCTTCCTCTTGCATCAAAAAGATTGGCCCATACTTTCCTATGGATTATGCTATATTCTATAAATCTCATAAGAACCTTGTCCATTTCCCCATTGTACTCTTCATTGAATTCATCAATCTTTGCCTGGACAACACCATCCAATACATCATATATATCAGAAAAATGATAGTAAAATGTGCTCCTCGTAATACCACATTCATCGGCTATATCTTTAACTGTGATTTTCTTCAGTGATTTTTTTTCAGCAAGTTCAAGTGTACACTTCATTATTGCTTTTCTTGTCAACTGCGACATGTAAATCTCCCCGTTCACTTATATTTGCCTGCATATTGTAGCATATTTAACGTTGAAAGTCACTTTTTACTTAATTATATTACTTATTATAAACATTTTAATTAATGAATATTTTATGACACATTTTCAACAAGGCTGTTGTATCTGATTCTCTTAGTAAGCATAAGATATCTTTTAGGTGTCATTCCGCAATATGTCTTAAAATCTCTTATAAACTGCGGCTGGTCATAATACCCAAGATTAACAGCTGCTTCCGTCATATTATCCACATTTCCATAATTAAGGAATTCCAGACTTCTCTGAAACTGTATTATCTTGCAGAATACCTTAGGGGAAAAACCCATCTGCTCAATAAAAATCTTATTAATATATCTTTCTGTATATCCAACTGTGTCAGCCATTTCTGAAATTCTCATCAAGCCTCCTGAATTATATGCCAGCTCTTTAACCGCCATAAGTATCTCCATCTTACCAAACGGCTTTTCCTGTCTCATCTCCAGTTTAGTATATTCTTCAAGAAAATAATTAATCCTGTCTTTGAATGTCTTCTTTTTTTCCATCCCACTTACAAATGTTCCATTATTATCAAGAAGTATATCTTCCAGATAGAATCTGCAGTCAACAAGATCCCGCAATGTCACATTAAGTCCAACCGGCATGCTTCCAGGCATGAACCTCACTCCAAAATACTCTTTCTTCCCCTGCCACTCTACATCTAATGCTTTAATAGGACTACCAATTGCATAAGCAGTCATTCCATTTTCTCCATATTCGAAAAGCATATCTACACAACTGTCAGGTACTGTAGTTATTTCCTTTGTTTTTTTAAGTCTGAATGTGTAGAAATGTGATATCCCCTGATTAAGATATATTTCCTGCTTAAAATCCTGCGTCTCCAATACAAGAAAAGGCTGAGTTGGTCTTAATTTGTCTGTTTTATACTCCATATTGCCTCCTCTTTTCCCCCTACATTTAAGCCAACGACAAGTTTGGACTTTTAGCAGATATATAATTCCACCAAAAGTCCAAGCCATATTATTTATATTTTAGCCTTAAATCTATCATATCGCAATGCATTTATATCTATAGATGTTTTTCCATCTACTATTAAATCTGCCAGTTCATGACCAATTGCGGGTGCTATTCCAAAACCATGGCCACAAAATCCTGTTGCAAGAACAAGCCCCGGAACCTCTGATACATTTCCTAATACAGGAACACCATCTTTCATCTGGTCAGCCCAGCCTGCCCACGTCCTTACTATCTTGGCATCCGCAAGATCTGGAAAATATTTCATAATACCTCTGCATATACAAGGAGCAGTAATGCTGCTGCATATCGGGGTTCCATTATCCTTATTGACTGCCTCATAACCTGATGAGCCACCAAATACGAATGAACCATGCTTTGTCTGATGTCCATAAAAATCAGCTTCTGCTGTTCCTAACATCTGGTCAAACATATGTGGTTCAGCTTCTGTTACAAGTGCTTCAATAAGTACTCTGCTCATAGGCACATCTATTCCTACCGTACCAAGAATTTCTTTACTTTCATAGCCGGCTGCCACAACAACTGTATCCGCTTCATATATATTATTAGGGGTGATTACCTTTTTTAATCGGCCTTTTATCTTCTTTAATTCTATTACCTTTTCACCCGTAATGAATCTTACGCCAAGCTTTCTTGCTGTCTTATAGAAACCCAATGTTGTCGTAAGCGGATTGGCATGACCATCTGTGGGACACCAGCTTGCACATGTTACCTCATCTGACAGATAAGGATTAATACGGCGTACTTCATCTCCATCTATCATTCTTACATCAAGTCCCACCTTGACAGCCCTTTCGGTAAGCCCTTCAAGAATCTGTTTATGTTTGTCATTCTTTCCAAGTCTTAAATTTCCATCCTGATGATATTCACAGTCAACTTCAAGTTCCTCTGATAATGATGGCCACAGGTTCTTTATTCCGTACATGACAAGAGGAAGTTCTCTCGGGTCTCGTCCTGACTGGCGGACACCTCCGCCATTTCTTGACGAGCCACCATTTCCAATATGGTCGCTGCCTTCAAGAACAATTACATCAGTGCCTTTCTTTGCCAGATAATAGGCTATAGCATTACCTATAATTCCGCCACCTATAATAATTACATCTGCTGTATTTGCCATAATTACACCTCCTTGTTGTCCTCTGCTTCATTACCAAGAATTCTCATTTCTGTAGGTCTCATTGGTGCTCTGCTTGTTGCCGGTTCAAGTGCTGCCGGCGACACTCCTAATTCCCTTGCAACAATTCCCTTAACAAGCTTTGCACAGGTCTGTCCCTGACATAGTCCCATTCCTGTTCTTAAATATCTTCTTATTTCTGTCATTGTCCACATACCATCATGAACAGCTTTTCTTATCTCACCCTTTGTAATCTCTTCACAGCGGCAGATGAGCATATCGTCATCTGGTGCCGGAACGAATTCTCCTATATCCCTTAAACGGTCATTTACTTCGTGCATATTCAATCCTCCTTATTTTGCGTACAAAATCCAGCCCCTGGTGAGGGGGAGGATTATGCCTCTTTCTTGAAAAATCTTGCCTTCATAACAAATTCTGAAGGAACTTTTATAGTAAGCAGATTGGTTTTATCAAATGCCGGTGAAGACTTCACACTGATAACCTCCGCCGCACATACCTTCTGTCCATTACGTCCAAGAGCTATTCCTCTGTCACCCGTCTTTGGCAAAGGTAAGAACTCATACGGCATCGTGACGCTTGCAAAGCCTTCTTCATATGTTTCGTCAACAAGGAAAATTGCCTGACCTGAACATGAAGCCACGCACATTCCACAACCAATGCATGTTGCACTTTCATCAACATCCGGAAGTGAAGTAATCTTTTCTCCTATCTTGATACATTTCTTAGGACATGCATCCTGACATGGATTACAAGGTATATTCTGGGTACATTCCATTACAGGATGAACTCCCGGTCTTCTTGTCACACCCGGAAATCTCTCAATCTCATCATCTGCAACATATCCTTTAGTAAGAAGTGTTGTAGAAATATCGATTCCTTCCTCTGTTTTTTCTATAAGCTTACCTCTGTTCTTTGGTGCAAACATTCCCTGCCTTAAACCATCAAGTGCTACATCAAGACTCTTTAAATTCTCATCTAATTCTGTTTTATCTATGTATCCCAGATACTCAGCTGCTGCGATTCCTGCCATACGTCCCTCAATCATAGCTGAACTTGCCTCTTCAATTCCTGAAACATCTCCAGCAACGAATACCCCCGGAATAGAAGTTCTTCCATATTCATCACATATAGGAACCTGTCCTCCACGCTTTGGATTATCCTCCATCTTACAGCCTGACATTTTAAGAAGCTGTGACATAGGTGAAAGTCCAACGGCCAGACATATTGTGTCTACATCAAAATATTTTTCTGTACCTTGTATGAATTTGAAAGATGAATCAACCTCTGCTATTGTTACTCCAGTAACATGGTCATCTCCTTCTGCTTTTACTATCGTATGTGACAGATAGAATGGAACTCCTGTACGTGCTACCTTTGCTGCATGCACTCCATATCCGCCAATTCTTGGTGCAGCATCAACAAGTGCCACAACCTCACAGCCACACTGTATAAGCTGATAACTTACAACAAGTCCTACATTTCCTGAGCCAAGCATAAGAATTCTGCTTCCTGGCTTAACTCCATGAAGATTCATCATTGTCTGTGCTGCTCCTGCACCAATAACCCCCGGCAATGTCCAGCCTGGAAATGTAACCATATTTTCTGCTGCGCCTGTAGCAATTATTATTGAATCTCCTTTAAAATGATGTATCTCATCGCCAATTCTTACTGTAATCTCTTTGTCCTGATACATTCCACAGACTGTTGCATTAAGAACAACCTTAACTCCTGCTGCATCTGCTTCCTTTAATAAATCTTCACCTATCTTAAAGCCCCTTATCTTAGCCTTATGCTCCTTAGAACCAAAGAATTTATGTATCTGCTTAAAAAGCTGTCCTCCTGGTTTTTCATTTTCATCAAATACAACTACTTCAAGTCCTCTCTTAGCTGCTTCTATTGCTGCTGATAACCCCGACGGACCTGCACCAACTATAATAAGATCAAATCGCTTCATATCCACACTTCCTTTCATCTACTGCTCTTCAAATGGTTTGTCACTCACTCCATACTGTGTCTGGACCTTCATGCCCTCCTCTAAAGGAGTAACACATGTCCTTATATTTGGTTTTCCATTAACAACCATTACGCAGTCTGTACATCTTCCTATCGCACAGAATATTCCTCTGGGCTTATGCTCTTTCTTTGTATATCTGTGTATCATAACGCCCTGCGCTTTAAGAGCCGCTGCAATTGGTTCTCCCTCATAGCCTGTCAGTTCTTTCCCATCAAAATAAAATGTTACAAGCCTTCCTTTTTCTTGTTTTCCCAATATTGGATGTTCTTCAATTCTTGCTCCCATAACTACCATCCTTTCTACATCTCTTTCTGGCTGCCTGCAATCTGTACGATATACAGGAAAAGCGCCCAGCCAGCGGATTTCGCTGTACTGGGCGCCTTTGCCTTAACAATTGTATGCTTTGAATTGTACGACCTCATTTATATTATAAATTGTAAAAATCAGAACTAAACTGTGCCAAAATCTATATACATAAACAAGTGCTGCTGATTGCAATATGTTCGTAAGATTTGTATTTGCATGACTATCAAAATAAATTTACATAAATTTCATGTATTCTTTTCCATAATGTGCTAGACAAACATATTAAAAGATGTTACTTTCTTATAGGACTAAAGGACTATTTATATTCGAATTTTTTATTCGATATAAAGCATTTATGAAAGGAAAATTAATGAACAAGTACGGACATGTAACCGTAACCAAAAGACTTACTCCTAACCTTAAGAAAAGACATGATTTTGCTTTAAGACTTGGAAGTATTATGCCAGATATTCTTCTGCATACTTACATCAAAGGTCATACATGGGATTCTTCATATGATAAAATTGCCAGAAGACTTCATCGCCTTGAAAGACACGGCAGAATGAATTGTTTATCCTTCTTATCTTTAGGATATGCTCTGCATTACATAGAAGATTACTTTACATTTCCACATAACTCATGGTATCCGGAACCAATGTCTGAACATGTGTTATATGAAATTAAGTTCATGAATTATATAAGAGAAGCTAAGAATGATATCGACAAACCTCTGATATCTAATAATGGACGCGGCGTGTCTGCTGACAGAATGTTAGATTATCTCATAACTAACCACAAACAGTATGCTGCTAACGAGCAGGGCTTTGATAATGACTATAGTTTCATCTCTTCTGTTGGTTATGCATTTGTTGACAACTATGTAAAACTATTCATGATTAACAGCGGCAAGGATATCGTTATTGAAATGAATGAAGACTACATTGCACTTAATACTAATATCTAAAGAATTGTACTTTAAAAAACACAAGTACAACATCCCACGGCTTAATGTACGCAATAGCTGATAAACACTGGGGTTGCGACCTTTTAGTAAAGTTGTAAAGTTCTAATATTGTCAAATTATACCTTGTTTTACCATAAACTGTGTGTTATATTAGACGCGTAGATGATTTTTGCTCAAATCATTGCAGGGCTTACCCTCTTCCTTGGGTAGGCCCTTTTTCTGCCTTATTCAGCCTATTCTTCATTTTTCTTACCACTTACCCTTGTAGAAATTACTGCTCCAAGCGGTACCATGCTAACCAATATTCTTCCATCAGGCTTTCTCGTAATCAGAGTACCGCCTCTCTGGATATAACTCTTATCTATGTCCTTATATCCCAGATAATCTATCGACATTCCATATGTCATCTGGATTCCCTTATATATAAGTGAAAGTGTATTCAGATGGTCATGTCCGCAAAACATCCATTTAATAACACCATTCTCCACTGCTTTATTAAAAAATGTTCCTTCAAACTTTGAAATCCCAAAATGCTCATTCTTCTCAGCAATACTGCCATGCTGATATATTACGCTCTTATCACCAAGTTTCATCTTACGGTATGCTTCCTTAAATTCCGCAGGCGGCATGTGGAAAAATGCCATCGCCTTAATATCTGGATTACATTTTTTCAAGTCATTAAGCCTGGTCATGCACCAATCCACCTGGTCATCATGTATCCGGTCAAATCCGCTGTAAAACCAGCCTCCCTCGCCATACATATTGGAATCAAGCATAACAAGCGGCAATAAAGCATTGCCATCTGAATCGGTAAGATTGATAAAGAAGTTTCCTACACCTGTAAGTTCTTTCCTGCCTTCTGTAAATATGCAGTATTTCCCTTTCTTATAAATCTGCGCAAGTTCTTCCTTATTACATGTCGAACCCATCTCACAATCGTGATTACCGAATACAAGTGTATACGGAATTGCAAAGCTGTCCATGAATTTCATCAGCTTGTATGCCTGCTTTCTGTTATTAAGCGTACCCGCCTTTGGCAGAAATGGAAATATAGAATCTCCTGTAAGCACTATCATATCAGGCTTTGCTTTATGAATAATCTTTGTTACTGCATTTAGCGCCAGGTTATCCTTCTTCCTTGATATGAAACCAAATCCCAGATGAAGGTCTGTAAGCTGCAATATCTTAAAATCTTTATTCTTATCAATTGTATATGTAAATGTTTCCTTGTCTGTCTGCTTTAAATTGTCCGATTTATACATACTTTCACGCCTTTCTTTCCGGCACTAAAATTAATACCGGTTATATATTTAGCTGAGTGGTATTAATGCTCCTATAGCAGAAACTATCGTCGATACTACCATAAGAATCTGAAATGGCAGCGTTCCTATCACTCCGCATATAGGACTGGCTCCTGCTTTCTTTCTTGATTTACCATATGTCAGAACGAGCATTATGCTCACCAGTACAACTACACCACTCATAATTCTTGTAAGTATTATAAAGCTGCTTACTCCGAATATTGCAAATAATATACATGGAACTGTCGCTATAAGCCAGCTTACACGGTTGCCGATTCCAACCTGCTCATGCACGACATCTCTTAAAGCAAGTGTGTTACTCCAGAATGTTGTAAGCAGTGCAAAAAGCGAAAAGATACCTGCAAGAATAACTGCCCATTTTCCGATGCTCTCTCCAAGCTGCATATAAGCAAGTTCCTTATCTATTGTTCCCTTAGTTCCAAGAAGAACTGTAAGTGTCACAACAAGCACGAACGCTGACGACAGACCAAAGCCTATGAATATTGATTTTCTTATCTTACCCGGATTGCCATCAAGTCCTTTAACAACCTGAATAACCGCCTGATTAGCTGATGTCGCAAATACAACCATACTATACAGTGCAAGCAGATTATTCCAATGGAAAGGTGCTGTATAGAATCCATTAACTGGATGTGTAAATGTTCCTACTGTCATAACTGCAACTATTCCCATAAGAAGTATTACAGCGTATTTCTGTGCAATTCCTACCGCCTTCATTCCCATGAATACTACAATTCCAGCAATCACATAATATATTATCTGTGCTGCCCACAGTGGAAGTCCAAACCAGTTCACAAATATCTGCGCTCCACCATTAATATTGCCACTTACTCCTATCATAATCGCAAGTCCATACACCACAAAAACAATCCAGCTGAATACTTTCTTCATCACTCCATGGAACAGCTCACCCTCAAAGCTTTTTACAAGCTGTACACCGCCGTTGTTATACGAAAGTTCCGCAATTATAAGATGCAGAATTACATTAATGATGTAAGCTGCTCCTACCATCCAGATAACATCAATCATACTGTTCTTAGTTGCAAGATACGGAACTGCTATAATTCCCGTTCCTATACTGTTTCCCACAATCATGCTTATTGCCTCAAATGTGGTGAGCTTTGCTTCTGATTTTATTGCCATGTATGCCTCCTTTTACTGCCTTGTTTCTTATCTGACTCTACTTTTCACTTCCTGCCTCTCGCCCTGGCTTCATTTTACCTACTATTTCGTCAATTTCTACTTCTTTCGTGGGTCTTTCCTATATTTATTATAGTATATCACCAACTAGCATTTGACCACAACCGCCCCCAGTGCTATATTATGTACGAAATAAGCGCACACAGAAAAGGAACAAACGCAATGAGCAGAAATGATGAAAACAACTATACACTGCGTCCTCTTACTATAGATGACGCTGAAGAATACAATGCACTTTTAAGGTATGCCTTTCAGGTAACTGAACAGGAGCTTGCCGAGACAGGCTGGAAGGACGATGAGATTACCCAGTCCAAATTCCCTGTTCTTCAAAGAGCTGATGTACTTGGCTGCTTCAATGGTGATGATCTGATTGCACAGTTTGCAGTATACCCTCTTGATATGAATATTTACGGTGTTAAATACAGCGTAGGCTTCGTTACAAGCGTATGTACATATCCTGAATACACAGGACATGGAATTATGAAAAGACTGATGATTCAGAGCCTTATACGAATGAGAGATGCACACAAATCATTTGCTTTGTTGTATCCATATTCAATTCCATTATACCGTGGTCTTGGCTGGGAAATTATCTCTAACAAGATGACTTATACAATCAAGGATACGCAGATTCCAAGAAAGCTTAATGAGCCCGGTTATGTCAGACGAGTTTCATGGGACGACAAAGAATTTAAGGAGCTTCATACCAAATTTGCTGAAAAGACACACGGCTGTCTATATAGAAACAACCTTGCATGGGAAGAATACTGGCGCTGGGACGAGGACGACACCTCTGTTGCCATCTATTATTCTAAGGACGATGTACCTTACGGATATATGGTATACATGATAAGTTCTGATGTCATGCATGTGAAAGAAATGATTTATCTTAACCGAGAGGCACAGCTTGGCTTGTGGGAATTCATACATGCCCACGATTCAATGATTGACGAGGTCCGTGGAAACAATTACTACAGTGAGCCAATCGCATTTGAACTCGATGACAGCGATATTAAAGAGACAATCCGTCCATACACAATGGGTCGAATTATTGATATCAGACAATTCTTTGCCAAATATGCCTGCGACCCAGACGAGCCATCTGTTTGCATACGCTTCTACATTGAAGATGACCTTCTCGCATGGAACAATGGTTACTTTACATTCTTTTTTGATAACGGCAAATGTATTGAAACCGAACAGCAGCCTGATTACGAAGTATCCATGTCAATCGGCACATTAACTACATTAATGCTTGGCTACAAAACCGCTGAGAAGCTGCATGTCATGGACAAGATACAGGCATCAGATGAAGCTATTGAACATCTAGATGACATACTTTTTCATAGAATTCCGTATGTTTCGGATTATATCTGATTATGATGCTGATATGATTTTTTAACACAAAAGCCCATAGAATCTGCTTCTATGGGCTTTCCTATCAATTATTATTCAATTTCTCATTCCTTATAACCAATGTTATTATTACCAAAACATTTATCATAAGAAATCAATAACAATCTTATGTGTCTTGTGGTTAAGCTTCATTCTGCTTGTATACACAAATTCAAAAAGAATATAAGTTGTAAGATAATAGAAAAAATTCATATTCTTTACCCAGAGCATTGGATAAAGAAGCATAAGCGGAATACCTGTAAGGATAAAGAATCTTCTTCGTCCAAACTTTCTTCCCAGCTTAGTTCTGTAAAAGCTGTCTGTAATAAATCCCATCAAAGGATTAAGAATTACATCAAGATATGTTGCAATTGAAAATATAAGCGTAGCCTTAACAACTGACATATTACAAAATGTCGTGTAAAAATATAAAAGCCATGCCCCGCTTATCGCCAAAGCTCCGCTTCCCAGCATATTACCACTTCCATATGCCAGCTTGTGAATGAGAGTTATCTTTTTGTTTTTAGTTACTGTGCCACTCATCATTAACCTCCATATCTTTTATATCACTTTGTATGTTATATATTTCGTGCTATATAATATATATCAGTCGCAAGAATGTCGAGTGTTAAAAATTAGACAATTTTACAAAAATATGATATAAAATATATATCATTAACATTTTGGGGGTATCTATGTTAAATATTACAGAAAAATCAGAAGATGAAGCTGCTAAAGATTATGTACTCAGACAGCTTATTTACAACATTGTCCACACTAACCTGCTGCCAGGTCAGAAGCTTGAAGCACCTGAACTCTGCTCACTTATGAATGTCAGCAATAATCCTTTACGCGAAGCAGAATTAGAACTTGCACAGTCAAAACTGATAGAGATAAAGCCTAAGATTGGAGCATTTGTATCATATGTTAATTCAGATATTGTAGAACAGCTCCGCGACTTACGCTGTGTACTTGAGGCACAGCTTGCAGTTGAAGCATGCGATATACTGACAAAGAACCAGCTTGATTCATTATATGAAAATGTAGCTTTATGGGAAATGTATATCAAACGCGGTGATGAAGAAAAGATTTTCACACTTGATAAAGAATTTCACGGAAGTCTGTATAAAATGTGTGGCAAAACTGTATGGTACAACCTTGTAGAAAGCATGGCACCACATTTTGACAGAACTACAATATTAAGTTTCAGATGCAAAGAAACAGGTAGAATCCTGAAAGACCATGGAGAACTTGTAGCCGCCATCGAGAATAAAGACAAAGAAAAAGCTGCCCATATATCGCAGAGACATATGAGCAGATATTCTGAAAATATTGATGCAATCAGAAAACATTTTCCTGATTATTTTAATGATTAACTGCGGCAACCGCATATCATACAATTAAATACGTGTTGTCCACTTTCCACAGTCCCACACATCGGTCGCAAGACCATCGTAGAACTCTGGTTCGTGGCAGACCATAAGTATACTGCCCTTATATGCCATAAGGGCTCTTTTTAATTCATCCTTAGCATCCACATCAAGGTGATTAGTAGGCTCATCAAGTACAAGGATGTTACTCTCACGGTTAATAAGCTTGCACAGACGCACCTTTGCCTGCTCTCCACCAGAAAGAACCTTAACCTTGCTCTCGATATGCTTGGTTGTAAGGCCACATTTGGCAAGGGCTGAACGAACCTCATACTGTGTATATCCCGGAAATTCCTGCCATATCTCCTCAAGACACGTAGTTTCAATTCCAGCCGGAGTCTCCTGCTCGAAATATCCTATCTCAAGATAATCTCCCTGCTCAACATCACCTGACAGAGGCTTAATAAGTCCTAATATGCTCTTTAGTAATGTAGATTTACCAATACCGTTAGCACCTGTAAGCACAATCTTCTGGCCTCGCTCCATCTCTAAGTTAAGCGGACTTGAAAGCGGCTCATCATAACCAATTACAAGGTCGTGTGTCTGGAAAATATATCTTCCCGGTGTTCTCGCTGTCTTGAAATTAAACTCTGGCTTTGGCTTCTCTGCTGCCAGCTCAATAATATCCATATTATCAAGCTTCTTCTGTCTAGACATTGCCATATTTCTTGTGGCAACTCGTGCTTTATTTCTTGCAACGAAATCCTTAAGCTCCGCAATCTCCTGCTGCTGCTTATTGTAAGCTGCCTCAAGCTGCGCCTTCTTCACAGCATATACCTTCTGGAAATTATCATAATCGCCTGTATAACGGTTCAGCTCCTGATTATCCATATGATAAATAACATTTATAACGCTGTTAAGGAATGGTATATCATGCGATATCAGTATAAATGCGTTCTCATAATCCTGAAGATATCTCTTAAGCCACTCGATATGCTCCTTATCAAGATAGTTAGTAGGCTCATCAAGAAGGAGAATGTCCGGCTTCTCAAGAAGCAGCTTTCCAAGCAGTACCTTAGTTCTCTGTCCACCTGAAAGCTCAGTTACATCCTTATCAAGTCCAAGGTCAGATAGTCCCAATGCTCTTGCAACTTCCTCAACCTTCGCATCTATCATATAGAAATCATGCATTGTAAGAAGGTCCTGAATCGTTCCCGCTTCTGCCATCAGCTTGTCCATCTCTTCTGGTGATGCATCGCCAAGCCCGGCGTATATCTCATTCATCTGATTCTCCATGTCATACAGAAAGTCAAATGCTGAAGCAAGCACTGACTGGATTGTCATGCCCTTCTCAAGCACAGCATGCTGGTCGAGATATCCGACTCTGACATTCTTAGCCCACTCAACTTTTCCCTCATCAGGCATAAGCTTGCCTGTTATTATATTCATAAATGTGGATTTACCTTCGCCGTTGGCTCCCACTAATCCAATCTTATCAAGCCTGTTAAGCTGGAAAGACACATTGTTAAAAATCGCTCTGTCGCCAAATCCGTGTGTAAGTCCGGTTACTGTAAGTAAACTCATATCTGATATCCTTTTCTATTAAAATTTCTTAAAGTATTATAAGTTATGTACATTATTATTGTAAATACCTTTATTATCTGATAAACTAAAATATTGTTTGTATACACAATTTATTAATTATTCTTACATGATAGGAGGGTTAATATACATGGATGAAATGTCATTTGAGTGGAGCGAACATGAACATCACTCTCACCACTCACATAATTCCGGTAATTCGCATCATCATCACTCGCACCATACAAAGAAGCATAAACGAAAACGTATCATAATCGGCGTTGTTATTGCGGTAATTCTTATTCTGGGATTAGGCGGAGCATTTGGTGCTGTTACTGCTAAAAAAGAAATATCTGATATAAAGCAACAGGCGGTAGTCCTTAAAGCGGACCTTAAAAATGTATTATCTGCACTGAAGGCACAGGATGCTGATTCCACATTTGCTGCATGCGATGAGCTTGATATAGCACTTGACAATATTAATGCCACATTAGACAAGCCTTTATGGAGAATGGTCTATAAAGTTCCTAAGTTTAAAGGTTACATAGACTCTGTAGAGAAACTTCTCTCTCTTGTAGATGAGGCTTCTAATGATATTGCACGTCCTACAGCAGCTGTTTTTGAAGAATATCCTTTATCTGAACTGAAGGTAGATGATGGTTTTAACATTACTGTTATTAATGCATATCTGTCTCTTCTTGAGGATATTGAGCCTAAGATTGACGATATTGTATATTCCATGAATCAGGTTAATCTCCCTATGGGACTTAACAGCATGATATCTGATTACTCTACACAGATTGCTTCAATGACTGGTTCATATGATAATCTCAAAGAGTTCCTTCCTCTGTTCAAGGCATTTATAGGAGATGGCTCTGACAGAACATATCTGCTTGCCGCACAGAACTCTTCTGAGATTCGTGCTTCCGGCGGCTTCCCTGGTTCAGTTGGAACCATAAGAATCCGCGATGGAATTCTTTCAATAGGTGATTTCAGCAGTGTATATAATGTTCTTTCAACTCACACTCCTTCTGCTGCCGGTATAACAGATGAGGAAAAAGAGCTTTTTGGTTCATGGATGAATGCACCAAGAGATGCATGTTTTGATCCTGCCTTTGAAAGAGTTGCTTATATATGGGCACTTGCCTACGAGCAGAAGAATTTTGAGCACGTTAATGGTGTTGTTTCCCTTACCCCTGCAATTATTCAGAACATGCTTGGATACATCGGCAATGTAACACTTTCCGATGGCACAGAGTTAACTGGAGATAATGCTACACAGGTTTTACAATATGACCTTTATTACAAGTACCTTAATGCAAATGCTTCTTCTTCTGCGGGCGATTACGTTGATAATTTATTTGCAGAAACAGCTAAGGTTACCATGGCAAAGCTGGTATCTGACTTTGATGTAAAAAAAGCCGGTGATTATTATAAAGTATTCTCGGATGGAGCTAAGAACCGTACAGTTATGATGTGGATGGAAGATGAGGCTGAACAGGCACTTGTTAAAAATGCCGGATGTTCCGGTGGACTTAATGATGACTCTGAGAATCCTGAAACCGGAGTATACTTTAGTATCTCTGATCCATGTAAGTTAGGATGGTTCCTCAATATAGACACACAGATAAGTGAGCCTGTTGTTAACAGTAATGGTTCAAGCACTTATGAAGTAACTGCTACATATAGCAATACATTAAGTGATAATGACAAAATCAATGCCGGTAGATACATCCTTGGAAGTTATGGTGGTACAATTACTGGTTATATCCATATATTTGCCCCTGCTGGCGGCTCTATCTCTGATATAGAGATGAGCAATGGAGATACAATGTACACTGGCAATTACAACAATCTTCAGGTTGCCTACAGATTTGGCAATTCAATTGCTCCTGGTTCAAGCATAACAGTAACATACAAAATTACTACTGCTTCTGGTGTTACTAACCCACTTGGTGTTAATTCAACACCTACATTACAGAACTACAGATAGATGATATTAATCACTATCTTTACACAATAAAAATTGGCGGCTGATATGAAAATCTATCAGCCGCCATTATTATTTATTCAATTATTATTTTACAACTTTCTTCTTTGATGAAACAACCATCACAACTACTCCTGCTGAGATAATCATTGCCAATGCAAATGGTACTGCATGCATTGTGTCTCCTGTCTCAGCAGTAGGCTCTTTAACTGTTGTATCTGTTCCTGTTGATGGAACATTTGCATCATCCTTATTATCAGGTGTTGAAGGTGTTGGATTAACCTCTTCACTGCCTGCTGTTAGCTTAGGAATAACTGTTACATTAGTCTTCTCTGTACAACCTGCATGTAAGCAGTGCTGTGACTTAGAGCCTTCTTCGGTAGTAGTGGCTTCCTTATCTACTGTGAACTCGTTGGCAAATTCATGTCCAAGGGCTTCGATTTCTCTTGTTTCTTCATGTCCACATACTGTACATATTCCATGCTTTTCACCCTTTTCTGTACATGTTGCTTCCTTAGTTGTTGTCCACTCAAATACATGAGATACAACTTCGCCAGCCTGTGGCTTAACGCTTATTGCTTCTTCACTTGTTGTATCAAGTCTTGCACCAACATTATCGCTTAATACACCGCTCTTAATAACTAAGAGATTATGCATATCAATTGTTCCATCTGCATTTCTTGATGGTCTAATTGTTGTATCTACACTTTCGAACCACTCATCTGTAGCCTTCTGACCAAGATTATTGTATGATTCTGAACCATTATAAATGTAGTTATCATCTCCGTGCTGTGAGAAAGGAATAAGGTCTGCCTTCGCTGTTAAATCAGCCTTAGACATAGATATAAGACCTCTAACCTTCCACTCTTTAAGCATAGAATCCATTGTATTAAGACCTACGCTATATGAATCTGCATTACCATTGTTATAAGCTGTACATCTTGTAATAGAGATATCAGGACAGCTGTTACTTGTTATTCCCTTTGCATGATTTCCAAATGAAACACAATTAATAAGCTTATGTCCGCCCTTAAGATATCCACCACCTAACTTAAATCCGTTACCTTCACCATAGTTATAACCTGCAGCAGTTACATCATCTGTTGTAAGCCATCCATTGTTGTATGCTACACAGTTTTCAATAGTAACTGAACCGATCATACCTGATACTGACTTAGCATAGAGATCCCAGCCATCATCAATATTGTTATGTGATATACAACCATAGAATCTGTTGCCTTCACCACATGTTAATTTTGCTGCAAATCCATCTGCATCATTTCTTCCTGCATCACAGTTATCAAATGATTCGCAGTTCTTGATAAGGTTTCCTGTTGGCCATAACTTACCCTGAATTCCAGCATAATTATCAGCTCCACCATTTCTGCTTATCTGAATACCGCTATTTGCCGCATGATTTACTGTACACATATCTATTGTATTATAGTTACCGCTTACCTGAATACCTACCCCTGATGAATCCTTTACATATAAACCATATACATGCCAATAACTTCCGATTACTGTAAGACCTGCGCCTGACAATACAACACCATCAGTTCCATCTGTTGAGATTGATTCTGCAACAAGATTAATTGGCTTATCTGCTGTTCCGCATACACTTCTGTTAATTGTAACCCATTTATCATATACACCATTCTTCATAAGAATAGTCTGTCCTGGCTGTGCATATGAAACTGCTGTATTAATATCTAATGGACTTTCTTCAGTTCCGTCACCAGTTGTCTTACCGTCTGAAGTTACAATAATTGTCTGTCCAGCCTCGCCATATACCTTACGGTTTACAGTTGTTTCACTTGTTACTGTCTTTGTTGATGTAATATTAGCAGCAGCTGCTGGTTCAAATTCTGCCTTAATAGTATTGCTTCCTACATTAACTGCAACTGGAATTCTTACAACTTCATCAGCTGTTACTTCCTTAGTAACAACCTTACCGTCAGCACTTCCTGTTACCTTTAAAGTTCCTGCACAATTAGGAACTACTGTGTATTCATACTCACCTGCTCCACATGTGTTAGAAGAATATACTCTGATTGATGGTGTTATCTTGTCTTCTACGACCTCAGATGTTGCAAGTCCCTTACTTTCTGATGTAGTAAACTTGATATCTGTAATCTTAACACCAATCTTTCTTGCTACCATAACACCTACAACTACAGTTCCATCTTCCTGTACTGATGTAAAATCATTAGCTGTAAGCTTCTGTGTCTGTGTTCCATTCTCTGTTGTTGCAACTGCTTCATATCCATCATCAGTCTTTCTTACTGTAAATGTATACTCAGCACCAACCTTAAACATATCTGTTCCTGTTAACTGGTTAAATTTAACATTATTATTAACTCTGTCTACACCATCTTTGTTAGATGTATCTGCTGATGTATAACCTGTGATATAACGCATTGTTGGTGCATTATTCTTAGAGCTGTACATCATTGATGAGAAGTAGTTAAAATATTTGTGTACATAACTTGGTGCACCCCAGTTATTAACACCTAATGTATCTGCAACTACAACACCAAAACCGGTCTGATTATCAGGTGTAAGAGATGCATCTGTTACTGTAAATGTTGCAGTTAATTCAAAGTTCTCTTTCTCTGGATTAACCTTAGTATAGTAATATGAGAATCCATCTTCATCATCAGAAATCTTTCCTGAAGCCTTAGCCTGAATTTCCATACTTCCGGTTGTATTAGTAATATCTTTTGCTTCAACTGTAGCAACTTTCTTAGATGCTGTATCACCATTAGCAATATTTATAACCTGTGCATTACCATCAGCCTCTGTAATAGTTGCCTTTGTCTCCTGAGCTGAACCAACAGTTGACACATACCAGTTCTTCTGTGCATTTGCAGTTATTGATAACTCTTTTTCTGAAACAGCTGAACAATATCCATCTGCTCTATTTGCAACAACACTGAATTCATATGTACTTCCAACTGTTAAATTCTTAACTGTATAATCACCTTCTGTGATTCCATCAATCTTAACTGCTGTGCTTTCATCAGAACCTTTAACCTTATATGTTAAAGTATAATCCTTTGCATCGCTTATATTAACCCAATCAAGATATACTTCTCCATTACCCTTGTTTTCAGCCCATGTAATAGTTGGCATCTTAACACCGAGTATGAAATCTTTTACTTCATAAACATCTGAAGCTTTATCTGCACAACCTAATCTCTGTGCTGTTGCTACAAATGTATAATCACCACTTTCATGAGCTGTAAAATTAACTGTTGCTGTTCCTTCTGATCTCTTTATAACAGCTTCTCCAGCCTGTCCATCATTATGAAGCATTGTTACCACAATATCTTCAGCCCCATTATACTCATCCACAATTCCTTCAACAGTAACAGTAAAACCATCTGCGCCTGCTTCTACTTTACTGATAACTGGCTTTGCTACTGATTCCCAGTCAACTACAGTCTTCTTATTTAACTGTGAATAATATACTTTCCAGATCTGAGCTGTTGCTCCTCCAAGGTATGCATAATATGTCTTGCCAGCTTCTACCTTTGCTTTAACAGTATTATATGTACTTGCATCTGTGGAATTTTTCACCTCTGCTGCCTTAGTTCCATCTTCCGCTACTATATAGAAAGTCTTGCCCTTTCCTATCTTAGTATCAATTGCTAACTCTCCATTAGCTGCTGCTGTATACTTTATATAACAACCACTATCTGGTACTGTTCCTGCTGAATTCTTTCCATTAGTCTGTGCCTTTGCTGATCCTGCCTTAGCATTATCTCCTAATGCACTGAACCCATCATCAAATGTCTTGTCATCTGTGGCATTATTATTAGCCCAGCCTGTTCCACATAATGTTAAACCATTATTATATGTTGTTGAAGCCAATATATCTGCAGCTAACCACTCTGCTTCTGCAGGTGTAAAGTATACCTGCCAAATCTGAGCTGTTGCTCCTCCAAGGTATGCATAGTATGTCTTTCCTGCTTCTACTTCTGCCTTAACAGTATTATATGTACTTCCAGAAGTTCCATTTTTTACTTCTGCTACCTTAGTTCCATCTTCTGCTATTACATAGAAAGTCTTGTTCTTTCCTATCTTAGTATTAATAGCTAAAGTTCCATTAACAGGTGCTGTATATTTTACATAGCATCCATTATCTGGTACTGTTCCTGCTGCTGTCTTTCCATCTGTCTGTGCCTTTGTAGATCCTGCCTTGGCATTGTCTCCTAATGCACTAAAACCGTCTTCAAATGTCTTGTCATCTGTAGCATTATTATTAGCCCAGCCTGAGCCACATAACACTAATCCTGAGTCTCCTTCTTGTGCTGCAAGAATATCTGCTGCTGACCATGTCACAACAGAAGACTCTGCACTTGCTGTCGATGCTTTAGCAACAATGTTATTAGAGCCGGTAACCGGCATAATACTAACAACCATTAAAGCTGCCATAAGAACAGACAACATTCTTTTAGTTCTTTTTCTCATGAAAAAAGCCTCCTTTTCCTTTTCATAAATCTGTAATAAGAGTACCATCTAATAGAACAAATAGTCAATAACACTTTTAGTAAATGTTTTTCTGAAAGTCGTTAAAACTAGATATTACTTTGTAATAATTGTACAATAATTATCATATATCTATATACAAAAATGAGGTCTGGATAACCAGACCTCATTCATATGTTTTATTATACTATTTGCTTACACTAAACTCTCTTTCTCTTCTTTTCGAAAAGAACTACGGCTGCTGCAAGTAATGCCATAAGCATAATTCCTGCATATACAGCTATCATATTTCTAGAGAAATCACCTGTCTTAGGAAGAACCTCAAGCTTAGTCTCTGCAATATAACCATCTGTAAAGCATGCTCTGAATGTATGCTCTGCTGCTTTTAAGCTCTTAATGTAAGAAGCCTTGAATGTAACAACTGTTGTGTTACCATTAGCTACTACTGTGTACTTAGAAGCATCAAGAACTACATCATCAACCATAATATAATCAAATGTAGATGCATCTGCATCGATTGTCCACACAATATCTGTAGATGTTCCCTGAATAACTGCAACATCTGTTGTATTACCTTTAACAACATCTTTACCTGTTATAGATATTGTCTTATGTCCCTTAATTCCCTCAGGAACTTCAATCTTAGCTGATGGAGTACCTGTCATTCTTGCACCTGTATTAGCTGCTGCCTTGTCTGTAAGTACAAGAAGACCATTCATGTTGATTGTGTTATCAGCATTTCTTGTTACCTTATGTGATGCATATACATGTGTTGCATGATCCATTGCTGTATCAACTGATTCAAACCAGTCATCTGTTACAGTTTTAGCTGAATTCTTAGCTGTTCCTTCATAATTCCAGAAGTAGTTAGTATCGTTATCAACCTTTGTCTTGTCCTGTGTTCCAAGTAACTTAAACTGCTCAACATTATCTTTCATATATGTTCTGTATGAAAGTACACCTGTTGCTGAGAAATCTGTATTCTTAGCTGAATTTGTATAAAGAGCAATATTATAAGACTCATTATTGAATGTTGTACAGTTAATTACATTAATATCTGGACAAGAGTTAGAATCAATACCCTTAGCCTTGTTATCAAATGCTACGCAGTTCTCAAGAACATGCTTGCCTGACATGCTGTCGCCACCAAGCTTAAATCCATTACCGTTACCAGCATTTGTACCATCTTCAAGGTAACCATTGCCATAAGCAACTGAATTCTTAATTGTTACAGCGCCAATTGAACCTGACTGAACCTTAGCAAAAAGATCCCATCCATCATCAGCGTTGTTGTATGAGATACAACCATCAAATACATTACCATCACCAACTGTTAACTTAGCTGCAAAACCATCGGCATCTTCATAACCTGCATCGGCGTTACCATATGATGTACAGTTAAGAATTAAGTTATATGCTGGCCACATATCAAATTCATCTGTTGTAAGATATCTGCTAACCTGAAGACCTGTATTACCATTGTGGTAAGTCATAATGTTATCCATTGTATTATACTTACCAGAAAGCTGAATACCCTTCTGTGCATTAGCTGAATTAGTTACATCAAATCCCTGGAAGTACCAGTAATCACCTGCAAGTACCATACCTGCACATAATCCCTGGAAATCAAATACTGGTCTTGAAGAAGCTTCTGTATCAGCTACCATCTGAATAGGCTTATCTGCTGTACCATTAACACCTCTCTCAACCTTAACTGTCTTATCAAGGTAATATGTACCTTCCATAACAACAATAGTCTGTCCTGGCTGTACATACTTAACAGCATCATAGATGCTCATTGGATCTTCCTTAGTACCAACACCATACTTACCTGGTGCTACATAAATTGACTGTCCTTCAACACCATATGTTCTGTATGTTACAGTAAATGTGCCTTCAATTGGCTCATATGATGACATAACCATATCCTTTTCTGGAATATAACCAGCATCTGGTGTAAATACATATCTAAATGAATTCTTACCTACATTAAGTGTTGTTGTTGCAGGCTTAACAACTGTATTAGCTGCAACAGCTACATCTGTAGCAATTGCGTTATCTTCACTATCCCAGATAGAAAGAACACCATCACAGTTAGCTGTGAATCTGAATTCATAATCACTTGTACCTGTTGCAGTCTTAGAATTAAATGCTGCATTAGTTACTAATTCTTCAATTGGCTTCTCTTCTGCTGGAGCATCATCAGATGGGTTAATTGTTGTAAATGTTACATCTGAGAATGTTGCCTGTGCATATCTACTTGTGAAGAAACCTACATATACATTATCAGAATCAAGCTGTGATAATGTTTCAGTATCATAATACTTCTTAGTTGTTGAATATGTTCCATCTACTGATTCGTATGATACAAAATATCCTGTGTTATTCTTCTGAATTGTAAGATACATCTCAGTAACAGGATTCTCTATTGTTGCATCAACTGGCTTAACAGCATTACCAATAACATTGACATTCTGTGCATATCTCTGCTCAAGAGGATACATAGCACTCTGGAACTGTTTTACTGTTTCAGTATCATTAGCTTCTATTGCTGCAATGTTATCCTTAGTAAGACCCTTCTTCTCCTGTGAAGCAATACCAATCTTCTGAGATACTTTAAGTGCTGTTGTATCATTAGTAACCTTACCAGCTTCTTCATTCCAGTAATATTCTGTCTTAGAAACTACAGCCATATAAGAATTGTTCCATCCAGAACCGCCAAGTCTGTCTGCTGCCATAAGACCGAAGCCTTCCTGACCATTAGATAAATTCCACTGATCTACAGTTACTTTAGCTCTTAATGTAAAGTTAAGTGATGTAGGTACTGATGTATAATAGAAATTAAGACCATCAAATGATGCTGGAACTAATTTTCCATTATTACCGCTTCCCTTAAGAACTCCATTAGCATCTACTGCTCCAGATCTTAATGTAACTGAACCTGTTTCATTAATGTTTCCTTCATATGCTGAATTAGATTCGCTTGCACCGTTACCATATACGATATAGCCCCATACCTGCTTAGCATCAGATGTTGCTGTTGCAGATATTGTTGACTTATCAGATACAGCAGCTGGTGTCTCTCTAACTGCTTCAACTGCAAAATCATACTTTGTTCCAACAGTTAATCCTGTAACATCATAAGATGTAGCAGATGTTGAACCAACCTTTGTTCCACCAACATAAACATTGTATGATGTAGCTTCCTTAACTGACTGCCATACAAGACTTACTGTACCATTACCCATGCTTGTTGCACTGCTGATAGATGGTGCTGAGAGTGGGTACTCAAAATTAAACTTAACTGTGTTACCAGCCTTGTCATTCTCACCCTCTCTAGAAGCTGTAATTGTAAATGTATATTCTCCTGAAGAAGCTGGAGTAAATTTAACCTGTCCACCTTCACCCTCAAGAGCATATCCCTTTGTTTCTGTATTACCTGAAGCATCTGTCATAACAACGCTTACCTTATCAGCACCGTCATTACCAAGAGCCATTGTAAATGGAACTACAACATCTGCTCCATCCTTAGCTACCTCTCCTATTACTGGAGCTGCAACTTCTGACCAGTCTTTTCTAGGAACAACTGGAGTATTTCCACCTCCAACTGTATCTGTAACAACTACCTTGAAGATATAATTGTTATTTTCAAGTCCTCCAAGATAATATGTTCCTGCATCTGCTAATTCTAATGTAGAAACTACTGTCTCGTTCTTTGCTGCTGTTACTTCTGTCTTAGTTACTACTGCACCTGAAGTATTGAAGATTGCCATCTGACGATTGTCTGCTCCACCTTCTACCCAGTAAATCTTAACCTTAGCTGTACCCTCTGTTTTGAAAGAAACAAAGTTCTTCATATTAGCAATATCAGCCTTACCACCAAAGTTAATTCTCTGTGCTAATATACTACCATCTGGCCATGTCTTTTCAGATCCATCAATCTTAGTCTTTGCACTCATATACAGTGTAAATGCATTATCTGTTCCTGCATTAACAGCCTGACCATCTGTATACTTACCTGCTGTAGTAGCTGTTTCAAGTTCAGCACCATCAAGTGTATATTCTTTGATAACTGGCTCTTCAACCGGTGCTGTCTCCTCAACTTCAATCTTGAAGATATAATTGTTATTCTCAAGACCACCAAGGTAATATGTTCCTGCATCTGCTAATTCTAATGTAGAAACTACTGCTTCATTCTTCGCTGCTGTTACCTCTGTCTTAGTTACTACATCTCCTTTAGAACCAAAGATTGCAATCTGTCGATTGTCTGCTCCACCTTCTACCCAGTAAACCTTTACCTTTGCTGCATTAGATGTCTTGAAAGAAACAAGATTCTTCATATTAGTAACATCTGCTTTGCCACCAAAGTTAACTCTCTGAGCACATATATATCCGTCTGACCAAGTCTTTTCACTTCCATCAATCTTAGTCTTTGCACTCATATAGAAAGTAAAATATCCATCTGTTCCTGCTGTAACAGCCTGACCATCTGTATATTTTCCAGCAGTTGTAGCTGCCTCTAACTCAGTACCTTCAAAAGTGTACTTCTTACCACTTTCTGCAGCTTTAGCTTTGCTTGTAAACATACCACTAAACATAGTAAATGGCATAATAGCAACAACCATAAGCACTGCTAAAAAAGCGGCTAAAATTCTTTTACCCTTTTTCATAAAATCCTCCTTATTATATTGTAGGCATAGTAAAGTTCCTGTTATTAACAGCATATAACATGTTCTTTTCGACATGTTGCACTACAACATGTCCCCTATACCAAAAGTTATTATCATTTTAACCCAACCGCCGATTTGCGTCAATAAGTATTATGGTTAATTTTTATGTATATTTTCTATATAATCAACTGATTTTGTGCAACTTTACTATAATTATTCCATGTTAATGTACATAATATCTAGATAAAACAATTACCCCCTGCAGTATCTGGCGATACTACAGGGGGTAATTATTCTACTGTCCACCAGTTGTTAATACTGACTGAACTGTCTTAAACAAAATCTTAATATCAAGCGTAATGCTCCAGTTATCAATATAATCCAGATCCATCTTAACAATTTCTTCAAAATCGCTAACCGTCTTTCTTCCATAAGCCTGCCACATTCCTGTAATACCCGGCTTCATGGAAAGTCTTCTCTTATGATGACCTTCATACTGCTTGAACTCTCCAACCGTTGGTGGTCTTGTACCAACAAGACTCATATCTCCCTTAAGAACATTAATGAACTGCGGAAGCTCATCAATACTTGTCTTTCTTATGAACTTGCCAACCTTAGTTATACGAGGGTCGTCTTTCATCTTAAACATAAGACCACTCATCTCATTCTGTGCCATAAGTTCTTTCTTTCGTTCCTCAGCATCCATATACATGGAACGGAACTTATATATCTCAAAATAACGGCCATTCTTTCCAACACGTTTCTGTTTGAAAAAGATTGGTCCCGGAGATTCAATCATAATTGCAGGTGCAACGAATATCATTGCAATTACCATAAACACAAGACCAACAAGCGAACCAAGAATATCTATACATCTCTTAACGAATAACCCTTTCCAGTCATATATTCTGTTAGCAAATGTAATGACAGGTACACTTCCTATGAAACCGAGCTTACAATCGAAATCCTTATAGCTGTCAAGAATCTCAAGCTTAAGATTAACTGCCACACCCATATCTTCAAGCTCCATAACCATTGGCTTGATGCTTTTGCGTGTCTTATAATCAACATCTATAAATACTTCATCAACAATTTCATTCTTAATGTATCTCATCATAGAATGAACATTTGCAACGACAGGAACACCTGATATTGTCTGACCTGTCATATCCTCATCTGTAATTACAACACCATCAAGCCGGCGCATCCAGTCGTTTCTTGATGCAACCTTTGCAAGTGTATCTTCGGCGCGGCTTTTAATTGTAACAACAAGAATACTATGTGTACGGATTCCACCATTACGATATCTCATATATATCTTAACGAGCATTCTTAATATATACATGAGAACTATCCCAAGGAAAAACGTTATGACATATACACTTCTTGGAACACCATGTATTGTCTTACTTAGAAGTTCATATACAGCTATGACTGCTGAAGCAATAAGACTCTTCTTAATAACAGAAGCAAACTCTTCAAACTTTCCCCTGTTAAGAACATCTCCTTTAATATTACAGAAAAGAGCTGTAATAAGAACTGCTATAATTATAGTAATTATATTATTGTTAAGTGTCTGCATGACTCTCCAGAATGACTGGTGTCTGTAACCTGTCAGCCATATGAATCCAGAAAGATAATATGCAAGAAACACTGCTATTGCATCAGTAAAAAATATTAAAACGTTCTGAATACTTTCTTTCGTTTTATTAACATTAATCATAAGTTAGTTAGCTTTTCCCCTCTATTAATTTTTATGTACTATATCTTCCTATAGATATAGTACATAACTAAAACCAGCCCAAAATAATTCAACATACGCTGACCAATCCGCACACTGAAATGAGCCTTGCTAACCATTATATAAACTCAGGGTAAAAATATCAAGCACTAATTTAACTAAAAAAGTAAAAATATTCAATTGCCGCATTATTATAATGATACATTGCTTTCATCAGATTCTTAAGTGCTTCATCATCTGAATATTGATATACATATCTTGCATATACAAACATTCCACATTCAACCATCATCTCTGTCTGCCTCTGACATAATAGAGTTATCTGGATTATCCGTGTTATATTCAAAATATTGCTGTGCTGCTGCTCCATAATTTAGCATTGCCTTGACCGCATTTATTTCTTCTTCTGAATATACACCATCTGCCGCATTAAACACAGATTCTGCATATTGCTTTACTGAATATGTATATATATTGCCTTTAATTCCATTACTTATAATTCTTGCACTTATTACATCTGACATCTGCTTTGGCGATATTCCACATGAAAATACATACAATCCATCTGATGTTACTCTTGCATCAGATAACATTTTCTTTGACACACATCCATCTGGCATTGTAAATTCCATATATGCACCTGAATCATTGACAACCTTATCAGGTAGATTCATATAAAAATTAATGTCAATCTTTCCATCCATGCATAAAGTATTACCTTCTAATCTGTCTCCTAACTCAACATTATTAGATGTAAATGCTTTAATTCTAAAGTTAAGATAAAACTTTTCGAAATTATAGCCATTATAATAATAGCTTCCCTCACAATTATCATCAAAGCTTACAGCATTCTCCCATACCATCTTCTCATCTGTGCCGCCTGGATTAGTACTTTCTGAATATCCATATTCAATTTCAAAACCGCCCTTATCCACGGTCACAACAACTGCATAATATGTATCTGGATTAAGAATTACTTCATGTTCAAGAGGAATTGTGTATATTCCTGCATATGTAGTTCTTCCACTTGTAGTTGCCTCTTCATGCTTAGTTCCGCTTGCTGGATTACCGGTGTCTGTTATGTCTGTATATATTTCAATTGTGTATCCCACATCAGCTGTCTGTGTACATGATAAAGATACTGACTTTAATGTCTCTGAATCAACGCCATCTTTCTTGGATACCTGAAAAACATTGGCTGCCTTAGAATAACCTATAGTTGCTGTATACAGACCACCGTCAAGCTGGTAATTGTTATCCAGCCCATCATCTGCTGACATATCAAATACCCATACATTATCCTGAAGCGAATATGTTTCATAAGACATCCAGAAGTAATCGAAATAAGTTCCCCGGCTGTTTCTTTGCATTGATTAAATAAGCATTCTGCAGATGCGCCACATCATAACCATATGCATATTTTCATCAAGACCGTTATTATATACTGTGCTGGCATTGCTATATGGAACATCTGATTCATTGACAACTCCTGACCACTGACTGAGTCTTCTGACTGCCATCTCATAATTGCCACCCTTGTTAAGATACGAATCACTGGCATTATCATTGTAATACTTTGAATAGTCACCTTTTGTTCCGCTAAGTGGATCTGTCACTGAATTATATGTAAAATGTATAAGCTGTAATTCACTCAGGTCTACACTTGAATCTCTCTGCCCTTTAGTAATCAAATCTGATTCTGCAAGCCCTATTGATGAGAATGCCCAACATGTTCAATATGGATTCTGGTTTCGTGACGGACGAGCCTTCTTATTTCTCATATTTCCCCCTTCACTGGTGTTAAATCGAACATAAAAAATTATACTTATAATATCATAGCATCGTAAAATTTTCCATATTCGGTTTATCAATAATTACCACATATTTACAAAAAGGAGTGGCACATATAATGTGTCACTCCTTTATCATCAGTTATTGTTTTCACTATTACCATAATAGCTGCCGTAATATTTTCCATAGTACTTTCCATAATAAGAACTGCCTGATACATCAACTTTATTAAGCACGCTTCCAAGAATCTTACAGCCTGTCTTTTCAAGCTGCTCTAATGATTTTCTTGCAAACTTATAGCTTATATCGCCAGCTCCTATTACAAGAATTCCACCGTCACACACCTTAGATATAACAGCTGCATCCACAACACTTCCTATTGGAGGTGTATCAATTATAACCATATCAAATGTATTTCTTGTCTCCTCTATCATCTGGGCAAATCTTTCATTACCAACAAGTTCACTTGGATTAGGTGGTACAGGTCCTGCAAATATCATGCAGAAATTAGGAACATCGCTTATACATATAACATCTTTAAGCTGATTCTTGCCTGAAAGATAATGTGTAAGTCCATACTTAATCTTTCCTTTCTTTCCTCTGTTTTTCATAACAGACTTTCTTGTATCTGCATCTATAAGTAATGTGTTCATTCCATTCTGTGCAAATGACATTGCAAGCTCGAATGCAACAGTACTCTTTCCTTCACCTGACATAGTGCTTGTTATAAATATTACTTTATTATTATCACCTGTAAATTCAATGTTAGTTCTTAACATCTTATAAGCTTCTCTTGTCCTGAAATCAAGATTGCTTTGCTTTACTAAAAACTCCTGCATCTCTGGTCCTCCATTCCTATTATGATTTGAAAATCTTTGACTTCGCATCATTCAGACTCTTCATTACTTTTCCATTATTATTGTTTGAAGACTTCCTTTTGTCAGAATTCTCATCTTCAGCACGATTCATAGGAATAAGCGCAAGTGTACTAATACCCAGATATTTCTCTATATCCTCTGAGCTTTTGATTGTATCATCAAGCAGATATTTAACAATAATAATTATCATTGATGCTATAATACCAATAACAATTCCCATAAATGTCCACTTTGTAATTGATGGAGAAACCGGTGCTGTAGGGAGATTAGCTGAATCTACTACATTAACAGCTTCAATATCCATAACCTGCGTAATATGCTTTGCTGCAAGGTCTCTTACTGCATTAGCTATCTTCTGTGCCTGCTCTGCACTCGAATCCGTAACTGTTATTGCAATAATTCGTGTATCATTAGTATTAACTGCCGAAACTCTTCCAACAAGACTCTCATATGTTTCATTGAGACTTAACTGTTTGATAACTCCTTCAATTACATAACGGCTTGTAACAAGCTGCTCGTAATCCTTTGACAAAGTTGTTGAAAGCTGTACATCACTATATGTAACTGAAGTACTGTTCTGCTTATTAAGAATATATACCTTAGTTGTTGACTGATACTGCGGTGTTATGAAAAAGTTACTGTATATGAATCCTACAGCTCCACATATAAAACCCGCTAATAATATCATCCACATTCTATGAAGTAATAATCCGAATATATCACCCAGATTAACTTCAATCTTATCTGTTCTTTTTCTTGGTTCCATTATCTGTTCTCCTTTAACGTATTAGTATCAGTTAACAATCTGTCAAATGCATTGCCATATAATATGCTGTCTACATACGCTTCATCATATTTTTTATAGAGCAGTTGTGTACATTCCTTCATCTTAGGTATTCTGCTGTGCTCACATCTGTGTGCGTCCGTTCCAACATAATCGACAAGCTCTTCTTTCAGAAGTCTGTGCACAAATTTCTTGATGTCCTTACCCATACTGCCTGTTATACTCGATGCATTAACCTGAATCTGTGCTCCCATATGCTTGATTTCCCTGATATTGTCAATATCTGCAACCATACATGCATATCTCTCAATATGCGCAATAATTGGATAATATCCTTCACCAATTATCTCATCGATTGAATTTCTTATATACTGATATGGATCAGATGGCATGAACTCAACAAGAATATGATTAGTACCATTCATCCTGCTAATCTTTCCCGAATCAATATAACTGCACATATCCTCAAAGTACAATATTTCATTCCCCTGATACAGATTCATATTAATTCTAAGCGTAGATGCTGCATCGTTAACTGCATTTATAAGCTCACTAATCTTCTGCGGAGTAGCATTATGATGTCCACTTTTAAAATGTGGAGTAGCAATCATATGTGTTATTCCTTCTGACTCTGCAATCTTGAGCATCTTAATAGTTTCTGTCATATTTCTGGAACCATCATCTATTCTCGGCATAATATGACAATGTACATCTACTATGTACTTTGCACTTTTTTTCTTATTACCAAACAACATAATATTCCTCATACCACTTTATTATTAAGTAAATCTTAAATAGATTATCAGTGTATATAGTATATGTCAATAATTTATCCAATCAATTCGTAACTCTCATTAATCTCGCCAGCCTTAATCTGAGCCATTCTTTCCGCAATTCTGTTCTTAACAAGTTCGGCGACTTCTTTTTTCTTAAGTTCACCATACTCAGAATATAGAATAGGTTTCAGAAAATGAACCTGGGTATCAACTTTCTCAAATGTATTGCTGTTCATGGATTTATATGAATCAAAAAGTGCTACAGGAACAATCGGCGTCTTAGTCTGTAAACTGCATGAAAAGCAGCCAGCCTGAAATTCCTGAAGTTCATTCTTATTATCAGTGTAGCCGCCCTCTGGAAATATAAGGAAGTTTCTTCCTGATTTAACCTGCCTGGTCACATCCATAATTGCTCTTACTTTATCGCGGTTATTGTCAAGATCAATAACTACTGCATCAATAAGACCACAGACCTGACGGCTCATAAGTCTTTCTGCCTGCTTCTTTCCCCACAGAACACCGCACGGTTTCTCCTGTGCGAGAATAATTCCCAATGCATCGTATTTACCCTGATGATTAGGATACATTATGTAATTACTGTCAGTCGGAATATTTTCTCTGCCATATACCTTTGTTCTTGTTCTGGCATGCTTTCTCATGTAGTTAATAATCCACTTGGCATATACAAACCGTTCTTCTGCAGAATGACTGCTTTTATTAGCAATCATCTTATTGGCCTTTGGTACAGCATGAAGCACCATGTACCAGCTTGATATAACAGTACATTTAAAACGCAGATTAAACATTCTTCTTCCTCATCTTTCTATATAATCCCCACTAATTATGCAAAATCTTCGCATGTGAGTATCACCGTGCACACGAAGAAAAATATTTTGTAAAATCATCACGAATGATAGCATATCCCGCCTCATTCGGATGCATGCCATCTTTACTATAATATTCCTTAATGTCATTAAGTGCAAGAAAACTTTCACGAAGGCTTAATATTTCACAATTATTTACCTTTGCAACGGTTCGCATTATTTCACCATATTCAGCAAACTCATCTTCCATCTGTTGAACTGAGTTCACATATTCTGACATAATATCTTTACCCACTCCACTTTTAAGCAGATGTGAAAGATACACTTCAATAGCTATCGGAGGTGCAATTACTGCTGTTACTGCAACTCCCTTTTCCTGCAACAAATGTATCATATCCTCATAATTCTTTTTAAAATCCAGTGGGGCAACTCTGTGCCTGTGTTCATAGTCACATCTACCCTCACATATCGACTTCCAGTCATAGTCGCAATCGTTACCACCGCATTCAAGAAATGCAGCATCAGGTACCGGATGACTTGACATTATCTGTGTAAGCCACATTTTTACTCTCTCTGATGTAAATGTCGGCATTGCAAAATTTAAAAACTTCATATTATATTGTGCCTGCATTTTCTCAAAACCGATTGCATCTGAACTGTGATAATTCCATGCTTCATCCGGCATAACCCCGCGCATAAGCGAGTCGCCAAACATATAATATGTTTTCATAAGCCGCCTCTTATCTTAAATTAGGAGCCGGAAGAGGATTCTCTGGTGTAACTGCATCCCAGTAATTGTTCATAAGCTTCTCTAATGCTCTCTGTGGGATCATTGGCTGTGAAGCATAATCAATCATATCCTGAGGGATATCCTCACCTTTTCCCATAACCTTACCAATCTCAGTATATCTCTTAAGATATTCATTAATCTGATTTACCATTGGTGGAATTGCAAACATTTCACTCTGTGGACATAGGAGAGCCTGATATCTGCCCTTGCCATAGATAAAGTTAAATTCCTTGATAAGTGCGTCATATATCTCCTGAGTCCTTCCGTATCCGCATGATGATATAACATAGAACTTCTTACCGCTTACATCATAACGGAATTCGTGAAACGCATTATCTCCGATATCTCTTACCTTACCCTTGTAAGTCTCCATAAGTGGCATTATTCTGTCAACAAATGTTTTCATTGGACCTGGCATGCCAAAGAAATACAGAGGAAAACTGTATATTATCACATCTGCGTTCATGAATTTAACATGAACATCCTGCATAACATCATTGATAACGCACTGTCCTGCTGTCTTTCCCCAACAGCTCATGCATCCCATACATGGCTTAATATCCATATCTTTAACTGTAAGAAGCTCAATCTCTGCTTCTGGATTAGTCTCCTTAAGCCCCTTAAGAACCGCATTTGTCATCTGCATAGTATTACTCTTAGGTCCCTTAGGGCTTCCGTTTACTACTAAAACCTTCATTATTAGTCCTCCATAAACTTCTCAAATGCTTTAAACTGTTTTCTCATCGTGTCATATCCGTACTGATAGCACTGAAGAAGTTTCTCGTTATTACTCTCAAAATGTCTTATCATCTGTTCCTCTGGGCGGATAACAAAGGCCCTGCCCTCTTCAACAAGCTTTTTCATGAATTTATCCTGTCTGTCATAAGCCTGTCGTCTGTGAGCCATAACCTCACAAAGCTCCGGATATTTTTTGTAACTCCACTCAATCAGCTTCTTTACCTTAGAATAATCTGTAGGCTTTGAACCTTCTGGTTTGGTAAGTACAACAACAATCTTGTCGCACCCCTTCTTAACTGCTCTCTCAACTGGTATCGAATCAATGATGCTTCCATCAAGATAATGATAGCCGTCAATTTCAACAGGTTCGCATATAAATGGCACAGAGCAGCTTGCCATCTGACACTTCAAGAATTCATCTTTAGTCTTAAAATTACCCTTATACTCAGCCTTTCCAGTCTCACAATTTACAATAACACTCTCGCACTCTGTTTTAGAAGCGAAAAATGTGTCAAAATCATAAGGAATGTCTTTAAGTGCATATTCGGCTACCAGCATTTCAAGATTAAGAATCTTCTTATTCTCAAAAAGCTGTCCTACTCCATAATAGGTTTCTGCATTCTCATGGGTAATTATCTTTTTAGTTCTTCCTTCCTGTCTGGAAACATAATTCACAGCATTACCTGCTCCAGCAGACACTCCGATAACGTAATCATAATAAATGTCTTTCTTAAGCATATAATCAAGAACTCCGGCTGAGAAAATACCTCTCATAGCCCCGCCTTCCAGTACAAGCCCTGTCTTTACTTCACTCATAAGTGACCTCTATTTAGCGTTAGCTTCTACATAATCGACAATATCTTTAACAGTTTCAAGCTTGGCATCAGAACTGAATCTAATCTTAAACTCATCCTCAACAGTTATTGCAAGCAACATCATATTAAGAGAATCAACTCCTAAATCTGTTGTAAGAATACTGTCCATTGTAATAGTTGATGGATCACACTGTGGCATAACCCTTCCAAAAATTTCCTTTAACTTCTCAAATACCATGATTAAATCTCCTTTTTCTTAATATTATTCTATTTCTATGCCTGGTTTCTTAATATCTTCATTGCACCATTTCTCTTGAAATCTTCTGTACGTAGCTTAAGCTTAAGCACTCTCTTGAATGGAGGGAGTTCCTTATTGACTTCATTAACAGTTTCCTGCAATCTGTTCTGGATTTCTTCCTCAGTTGCACCCTCTAATTCAGGCATATATGGAATAATCTCAACACCGATAACCGTGTTTCCATTCATTTCCATCTCCTGTACAAGACAATCCTTTACAAGCGGCTGCTTGTAGAACAATTCCTCTATCTCTTCTGGCGATACATTCTCACCATTAGGAAGAATGATAAGATTCTTGATACGTCCTGTGATGTATATCCAGTCATTATCATCAAACTCCACAAGGTCACCTGTCTTAAACCATCCATCTTCTAATACTTCTGCTGTATGCTCAGGATCCTTGTAATATTCCTTCATTACATTGTCACCCTTAATCCAGAGTTCTCCATCAACAACCTTAACCTGCTGTTCCGGATAAATGTGTCCCATAGACTCAGGCTTCTTATCTGTATCACAATTGCCTGATGTCAGGTTGGCACACTCTGTAAGTCCATAACCCGCGCATAATGTAATTCCTAATTCACGGCACTCTGCCATCTGTCTTGGAGGAACAGGTGCAGCTCCACACATAATAAGCTCAAGATCTCCTAAGAATGCTCTTCCCTTAAGCTTGGCAATGTTAAGGATAATCTCAACAAGACCAGGAACAAGTACAAGTGTTGTAGGTCTTACAACAGGAATATCACCGATACCGGCTCTCATATCAGTACATGTGTATGTAAGTGAGCCAGTGTAGAGCTTAGCCATATAACCCATAATCGCACCAAATATGTGTGAAAGAGGAAGCATAGCTATATATCTCTTATGAAGAATGTTACCCGGTCCGAATACACCATTAAATGAACCTCTCATAATAGAGCCGTGGCTATGAACTGCACCCTTAGGTGCTCCTGTAGTTCCACCTGTAAAGAATATGGCTGCTGTAGTATCCTTTTCAACATCTGCAAATGCACTTTCTTTCTCACCAATAGAATTGCTTGACCATGTCTTGCAAGGAAGATTAGCTGTAACCTCTGTAAATTCCTTACCAACGAACATACCGGCAAGGTCAAACTTCATGCTGATTCCCGCAAGTGCCTTATCGTTAAGTGCATTAGGAAGCATAATAAGTACATGTCCTGCCGCCGGAATTGCAAGGAAAAGCTCCATTGCATCAAGATCGTTTTTTGCAAGTACTGCTATGTTAGAACCCTTCTCAAGTCCTAATGAATTAATAAATGTAACTCTCTTAGCAACTCTTGAAACAAGCTCCTCATATGTATATGTAGTAACCTTGTCACTTATGGCTGGATAATCAGAATATTGCTTCTTAATAAATTCAAGAAACTTTGGAATAGTTGGAATATATTCCAAAGTAGCCATTTCATCAGTATCTACCATGTTATAAAAATAATTATTCATGATTTGCTCCTTTTTTACTTTATTGAAATCCGGTGGCAGCCGCAGCCCCGTCCGTCCTGCCACTACTTTCCGAGCTGCTTCACAATCTCCCGGAATCTCTTGCATTCCCCTGCAAGATACTCAGCATTAAGTCCCTTACCTTCTTTAGTAAGTTCCATTGGCTCGCCAACGTACAGCTTAAGTCTCTTCCCAAACAGCTTATGATATTCCCCGTTATTATATACCGGAACAATCTTCGCCCCTGACATTACTGCCAGCATCGCAAAGCCCGGCTTGAATTCGTCCATAACCCCTGTCTTGGAAGTATGTCCTTCTGGAAATATAATCATATTATCACCTGCTCGAAGATGTTCTGAAGCCCCTCTTATCCATGTGATATCTGTTCCAAAACGGTCAACCGATATGAACTTCCCACCACTTGTAAGCCATTTCAGAATCTTTTTGTCAGCCCAGTCTTTGGCTATTATGAGGACACTGTTTCTAAAAAGCATATAAAACATCTGGCCATCATTGTGTCCCACATGATTTCCAATGAATATGACTCCGCCCTTTTCAATCTCCTCTTTCGCCTTTCTGCTCTGATAACATATCTTCGGTCTGAACATAATATACAGGTAAGCATATAAAAGACCTCTTCCCATACTGGCTGTTACATTAATAAATGTATTTTTCTTTTTCATAAGATTAACCTCTTGTTGTGATTAACATTTATTGTGCATCTCTACTAGCTTAACAATTAATACACACATATTCCAATAACACACAATATATTTCCAATCAACATTGTATGTTTTTTAACAAATATTATCAAAGGTCAATTATTTCTTTTTTGATACTTATGTAACATTTTGTCGCATTTTGTTTACTATTGTTATTATTTGATGTACAATACATTTGGCTGACAAATGCCCATTTTATCGAATTTTTATAGGTATTTCATATGGAGTTAATAATTAACTGACTGGAGGTTTGTATGGAGAAATTATCAGATACTAATCCTATTACAGAAGCTAAACCTGACCGCAGAATTTTAAAGACTAAGAGAGCAATATATGAAGCTTTAGTTGAACTTATGCAGAAGAAGAAACTCAATTCAATTACTGTTACTGAACTTGCTGCGGCTGCCAATATCAACAGAAAAACATTCTACACTTATTATTCAACAGTTAATGATGTTCTTGATGAAGTCATTAATGAGCTTATATCTTCTCTTAAAGACCTTATGTATACTATGTCTGAGGATTACAACATGCTGTCTCCACAGACATTATTCGCATTTCTTAATACTATTATGTCTGATGTAGATATCGTAAGAGCCCTTTTTACTTCAGACAATGGCAATATGCTGTTTAACAAGCTTCAGAAAGCTTTGCAGGAAACCCTGCTCAAAGAACTGATTGATAATGATATCAAAATGAACATCCCACCTGAACAATACCCATTGATTTCCAGCTTTGTTGCTGGTGGAATGATTTATGTATACTACGAGTGGATAACTAACCCTAATGGAACATCACTTGACGAGATGGCCCGTACACTGACAACACTTATTATTTCTGGCGTTCACGCATTTTCATAAGGAGATATCATGACATTTAATGACAAGTTCAAATTCCTAATGGACATAACCAACACTAATAACACTACGCTTGCTACGGCAATCAACATTGATAATTCCGCAGTCAGCCTGTACCGCAATGGCAAAAGAAAATGTCCCCGCAATAAAGACGTCATAAGACGTATGGCAGACTATTTTGCCGGATCAATAAAACTTAACTACCAGCGTAAGGCACTTGCTCTTGCAGCAGATTACTCCCGCTTTAACCATTCAAGACCTGTATCAGAATATTCAGAAATGCTTTATCAATGGCTTGCTGATGAGCTTCCTGTTCCAAGTAATCTCGTTGACAGCATTCTCAATGAGAATGTTTCATCATCATCAACTAACACAGCACATGGCATAAGAACAATTGATGTTGTACCTAATGCAACAAGTGTATTATACAGCTGTACCGGCAAACGCCAGGCGATTCTCAGTTTCATTAACTACCTTCTGACGCTTGAAGACCCAGCAACAATATATGTATGGGTAGATGATGATGTGTACAGTATATTTGACAACAAAGAAATTATAGATTTCCTGCAGGAACTTATTATGAAGCTGTTAGATTATGGGTATGAAATATGTCTTATCTCACCATCACCTGTTAACACAACACAATTTTTTGAAGAATTCTTCTATTGGATTCCTGCGTTTCTTACAGGTCGTGTAAAATCATATTATTATCCAAGAATGAGAGATAATCTTTTTTCTAAGATAAGCATAATATATCCAGGGTATGCAGCCGTATATTCAGACTGTCTTTCTTCGATTCCTGACAAGACATTTACTGTACTTACTGCAGAGTCAGCAATTGTCTCAACCAAAGAAGTTGAATTCAAGACATTTTTATCATACTGTCGTCCAACAATGAATATATACGAATCCGCTGAAGATGTCTCAACGTGTTTCCAGAAATTCTTAAACACCCATGCATCACATATACAGAAAGGTCTCAGCCTTCCTCCTGCTGCAATGCCTTCAGAACTTATAGCACAATTCCTATCTGACAATCCTGACAGCCTCGGCGTTAGTATGAAAGCAGCTTACCAGCGTGAAATATTGTCTGATGTCACACGGAATATTGATATCTGTCCCCTGGCAACCGTCAGACAGATTATGACAGGTCGTGTTCCTGTAATTTTTCCTGTTATGAAACAGAATGTTCCTGTATATTACACTCCTAAAACATATGCCATGCATCTTAGGAATATAATCAACATAATGGACACTCATCCTGATTATTATTTCGTTCCGATTGAATACAAACCTGACGACAATGTATGCATAATCGTCAACGAAAGTTCTGAGGCACTTTTAATAAGAACTGCTTTCCCAAGCATGGTTTTTGATTTTAATCATCCACAGCTTGTGCAGAACTTTCAGGAATACCTTTACAGAATTGCCAATGAAGTTGGATATTCTGATATCAATCGTAAGAAAATACATTCACAATTAAAAGACCTTGTATCAGCACTTGAAAAAATCTAGAAAAAACCGGAGTATTGTATCTATAACAACACTCCGGGGAACTTGTATCTTCTCATATCATTTTATTTCTTACACTACTTCTTAAGCACATTTTTCTTTATATATTCAAATGTATACTCTTCACCTTTGTCTGCAAGCATCTGTAAGAGCTTATGAAGAAGCGCATCTGTTTCCGGATGCATAATATAATGTCCAAGTCCTTTAATATAATAATCCAAAGGGTCTGAATCCTTATATTTTTCTTTGTTATATATCCTGCTGGCAGCAATCCTGTCGCAGAACATCTCAGCAACATATTTGACCGGCATCTTCATACCGGCAAGTACTGTTCTGCTGCCGTCAACATCATAATCTATCCAGTATTCAAAATGATGCTTATTTCTGCCTTTATGATGCAGCCATGCCTTAGAAACTCCCTCATCTTCACGCTGTGCATTATTGGGACTTCTGTGTCCATCCTGATAATACTTCACTCCCGGTATAAATTCAGATGGCGAATACTTTGACAGATCATGCATCAGCCCCTGCCTGTAAATTCCAAGTTTAAAGCAGTATTTTCTTACCAGTCTTCTGTGCGCATTAACTGTGTGAAGATGTCCATTGAAATTATGCAGCAACTTCTTCAATGTCATACAGCCTCATCCTTTCCATCTTCATTATTCTATATACTCTTCCACATTTCTGTCTATAACCTCACCTGTATCCGGATTAACTGAAATGCCATTAACCACAAGTCTTTCATCAATCTGGATTACAAGACACTGTCTTCCATCAATAACCTGAGTACTTACAATGTCAGTTTTATCTGAATTAATCTTAATTACAACATCTGGCGTCTTTACTTCAAATTTCTTTCCAGATGAAACATTTGATGCAACAAGCTTTCCATGTTCTCCAGCAGCCATCTCAAAATGTTCCTCGAAATTCTCAAGTTTTTCTTCCTTAACGCCACTTTTCTCAAGCAAATTCTTCATCTCATTTTTATCAAGCATAACCGGTGCCGGACTCTCCTGCTTCTTCTCTTCTATAATCTGCTCAAGATTCGCGTGAATATTCTTCACAACCTGAAGGTCGGCTTCTTCTCCAACTGCCTCACTTACAAGCGATGTAAATGTTTCCTTCTGCTGCTTAGCAGGAAGCGGAGCAACACAATCAAGCAGACAATCAATAAGTCCGTCCTCAAACTCGCTTACATCTTTAGTATAAAACACCGTCATATCCTCATCTGCACTTCTCTTATTAAATGCAGGAAACAGAAATCCTACATCAGGCACATCAACCATATGATTCTGCTTCTTATCATGGAAATTATTATCCTCCTCATCATAGCCAAGCCCCGGCTTAGAAAGATTAACATGACATATACTGCATAAAATGTAGCTGTAAACCTCATCAGACGCATCTTCCATCTCAATATTATCAGTCGTAACCGTTGGAATGTCATACACCTGATTAATAAGAAGAATCAGATAATTGCCAACATAACTGTAATTATTAATAATTCTGTCATAGAATTCATCAAGAAGTCGGTCATCTTTAAGACCGCTGTCTCTTAAGTTCATTAAAAATGTTCTTGCACCCTCATCAGCATATGCATCAACATTAAACTTCATATCAATAAGATTCTTTCCCGGTGTACCTGAAAGCGTCTTCTTAAATATATCAAAATATTTGTGCTTCTCTTCTTCTGGAAGATTAAGAAAATTCTCATTAAACTGTGTTATTTTATTTCGCTCTCCATCAACATAGCAGCCGCATAATCTTAATATTCCACAATTCTCTAATGTATATTGTGATTTAATTTCACTAAGTTCTTTTCTTGTCATGATTAACTCCATCTTAGAAATTCTGTGTATATCTTTAAATATAATAACGTTGGGATATTATAACACATTTTATTTCTCCGCAGTGTACTTTCCATGTACATTCTCATAACTTATTGCTGCAGTATTCCAGCATATAAAAAACTTCCCCGGTTCTGGGGGAACCGGGGATGAGTAGAGGGGATAGAAATATAGTCAAATATAAGGAATTATGGAGTTATCCTTATATCTTTGTGTAATGTTATCAGCAAAATCAATCAAACCCATTCAAACAAATTCAATTTTTCTCGCTTTCATCTATATTATAGCATATTATTTATGTCAATCAACAGATTTTTTGCTAAATTTCGAAAAAAAGCAGTATTTTTTGTCGAATTTTTGTCAATTTTTATGACATTAGCTGTCAATATTATTTATTTTCTCTTTATACACCCTTGCAGTGGGTGTTATTGCCAGTCCTCCTTCTCCGGTTTCTTTAAGACATGCTGGCATGTCATCTCCTATTCTTCTCATGGAATCTATGACCTCATCAGCAGGAATTACGCTTTTAATACCTGCCATTGTCATCTGTGCTGCTGTAATCGCATTGACAGCCCCAGAAACATTTCTCTTAATACATGGAACTTCAACCAGACCACACACTGGATCACATGTAAGTCCGAGCATGCTCTTTAACGCAAGTGCAAGCGCATTGGCACAGCCTTTGCTATCTGCTCCCTGCATATATGCAAGTCCAGCAGCTGCCATTGCACTTGCTGAACCAATCTCTGCCTGACAGCCTCCTGCCGCTCCTGCAATAGATGCATTTTCAGCAATCACTGCTCCAATTCCTGCAGCAATTAAAAGTGCTTTAACACATTCCTCTTCCGTAACATTAAAACATTTTTCATAAGACAACAACACGGCTGGTATAACACCACACGACCCCGCGGTAGGCGCAGCAACAATTCTTTTCATGCATGCATTGGATTCGCCCATCTTAAGCGCCTTCTCCATAACCATGCCTATGAAATCTCCACAGATATTATTGCCCGACTCATTATACTGACGCATTCTGTATCCGTCGCCGCCTGCCATTCCACTTGGCGATTTTAACTGCCAGTCGTATAATTCATCTGCACTTTTCATTGCCCGGTACATCTGCTTCATCTGTGCAAATACATCACGTTCTGACATCATTTTGTCCTGTGCCTGTCCCATAAGAACAACCTGCCAGATTTCCTGATTATTATCTATGCTTAATTTTACAAGGTCACTTATTGAATGATATTCTGCCATAAAACCTCCTGCTTTTGATAACTCCAATTACTATATTCAATATCTATATTTAATTACAACATTTATCTTTGATTAAAATGTTATATCACATTGTCATATCATGCATTCACATCATACCAAGATAAGTCACTTTAACAACCCCTTCCGCATGCCTTAACCAGTTAATTCCGTCATCTGGTACTTCCTGGTCACATTCAAGCACCATAACAGAATTACCGCCCCTGTTGGCCCTGTATAACTGCATTGTGGCAATATTGACAGATTTATGTGCAAGCATTGAAGTAACTTCCGCAACATGCCCTGGCTGATCCATATTATGAACAACCAGAGTCGGGTAATCTCCTGAGAAATTCGTAGTAATTCCGTCAATCTGTGCAATATTAATTCTCGAACCACCAAGCGACTCCCCTACAATTTCAAGTTTTTTTCCAGTTACTGATGTAAGCAGAATCTGTGCTGTATTCGGATGTGCCTCTCTTAATGTTGATTCCCCAAAAACAACTTCTATGCCATGCTCCTTAGCAATCTCAAAACTATTTGGAATTCTCATGTCATCAGGCTTCATTCCAAGCAATCCTGCCACAAGTGCCTTTCTTGTTCCATGCCCCTTTCCAGTTGCCAGAAACGATCCGTATAAAAGTATCTCAGCTTTTGCTATAGGTTCTCCCATAAGTTTGCCAGCTATATATCCGATTCGTACTGCTCCGGCAGTATGTGAACTTGACGGACCAACCATCACAGGACCTATTATGTCAAATATATCCATACAATATCCTTCTTTCCATTTAATTTAAAACATTTTATTTCAGATGTTCATCTAAATGTTCAATATATTTTAAAAAAGCCACCGCTCCCTGCATGGAAGCGATGGCATCTTTGCTATCTTCATCTTTAGAATACTATTCTGGAAGTTTTTTGTAAAGTGTAAAATACATAGTTGTGAAGCTTGCCAGACCTCCTATTGCGTTAGAAATTGGCTCAGCAATAAACACGCCTTCAACGCCAAGCCCCAACATAGGAAGTACAATTGTAAGTGGTACAACAATAATTACTTTTCTGAATATTGAAAAAAATACTGCTCTCTTGGCACATCCTAATGCTGTAAATGTTGATTGTCCCACGAACTGGAACGACATAAAGAAAAAGCCAAAGAAATACAGCTTTAATGCATGTTCTCCTAAACTTATCATAGTCTTATCAGTTGTGAATACCGACAGAATTTCTTTAGGGAATATAATTACAGCCAGCCACACAACAAGCATATATAAAAATCCTATTACCGCCGTGAATCTTATAGCTTTTCTGACTCTCTCATACTGTTTTGCTCCATAATTGTACCCAAGAACAGGTTGTGCACCACTTCCAAGCGTACTTCCTGGAACAGAAAGAATCTCCCTGACAGAGTTAATTACAGTCATAATTCCAACGTACATGTCTCCACCATACATAAACAGCATTTTATTGCAAACAATCTGCACAAGGCAGTTAGTTCCCTGCATAACAAATCCCGATATACCAAGAGATGTTATCTTCCCAACCATACCGGCCTTCAGAATCAGATTTTCTTTTTTTATATGGTAAAACGTCTTCTTCCCGATAAAAAAGCTTACAACCCATACAAATGAAACTCCCTGACTTATAACAGTAGCTATCGCTGCACCATAGACTCCCATATGTAATCCGTATATGAATATTGGATCAAGAATAAGATTAATAACTGCGCCGAGCATAACAGTCATCATTCCTTTTTGGGGATACCCCTGTGCATTAATAAAGCCGTTAAGCCCCGTTGATAGTACTGAAAACATTGTACCAAGAAGATATATTTTAAGATACTGGTCAGCATATACATATGTTTCTTCACTTGCCCCAAAAAGGAAAAGCACTGGTCTTTTAAAAATGTAACATAAAACCATAAGAACAATTGATGTAATTGTCAGCAATGAAACAACCTGACCTAATATGAGCTCAGCTTTCTTTTCTTCTTTAGCACCTCTTGCCATAGAAAAAAGCGGCACACCACCTGTTGAAAACAGATTAGTAAATGCCGCAACAAGTGTCGTAATAGGAAAAACCAGACCGATTCCCGTCAAAGCATTGCTTCCAATAACTGGAAGATGTCCGATATATATACGATCCACCACATTATACAGAATCTGTATAAGCTGTGCGACCATTAGAGGAATCGCCTGATTAATAACATTCTTCCAGACTTTTCCCTGTGAAAAATCATTGCTCATTATTGTCCCTCATCATTCGAATGTTCTGTAATATCTTTAGCATCTACGATGATATCTGGTGCTGTTCTACCTTTCGAAGATGTTCCTGAAGCATTAGATGAAGCTCCTCCAGCCTTGCTCTTGTAACCTGCAACAATCTCTCCAGCTACTTCTCCAAGCTTATTTCCTGCCTTTTTTATACCTTTTTCAGCAGTTTTTGCAACCTTCATAGCCTTCTTATCAATTTCCTTTTCCTTAACAAATGAAGAAGCCTTATCAGCTGCCTTATTAGTTGCATCTACAGCCTTTCCAACCCCATTTAAAACCTTTTCCTTATTAATCAGACTCATAATTAATCTCCTTTCCATGTACCTGACATGTCCTTAATACATTCAGTTTCCATGCAATAAGTTCCTGTTTAATAATTATTGTCAATATTTCAGTGTAATTACTGAATTTATCTTATCCGTATTTAGTGATATTATACATCCATTGTCAATTTGGTAAAAATGTGCCTTAACCTCGTCATTTTTCAGCAATTCTTTACGATATTCGATACTTACAAAGTTAAATTGTGGTCCATAAAAATATTCTTCTGGCATAACGTCATATGCTGCATCCAGATAACTTATATTATGCATATGTCCAAGATAATCCACATCTCTTCTTAGAATATTATATAGAATTTCAACATAATCTGTATCAGGAAGGTCAACTTTCGTTATTTTCTCAGCAAATACACGTCTTTCTGGTTCAGATTCATATCTATTCATGATTTCTGGAGTAATTCTTACCGGTCTCCTTCTGTTCATATCCATATATATCCAGCGTGAAGTAGCAATAACGATAGTTTTGCCATCTTTGTCCGTTATCTTAAAATCTCTCTCCGCAAAGAGCTTATCAGCTGATGTTGACCATGTATATACAGTTAATTCATCATTATATTCAGGACGTTTAATAATCTGCATTTGCCAGTTAAGAACTACCCACGCACAGCCCGTTTCACTTATTTCATTGAGGCCAAGGCCAACAGTTGCCGAATGTAAACCGGCAATATTCTCAAGAATAGTAAGAATTGCCTTATTAGTTGCCTTATTTTCTCTTCCACAGTCCTCAAGACCAATTCTGTATGTGTAATTAAATACCATAATAACCTCATAAACTCATAAAATAACATTTGTCTGTCAATTATAACGTTAGTTCATAGATAACTCAAGTGATGTAGTAAAGAATTGTGCCACTAAACTCTTTCAGGCACAATATCTTGTGAAAATGTTTCACATGAAACATCGAAAACATATGTTCTTTATTATTGTAATGATTGTGTTTAATTTAAACCATTTTGTTTATTATTTGAACTGAGTTCACTTTTTTGAACTGAGTTCATTTTTTATTTATAATTTCCCTGATTCAAAATAATTTTACCTCATATTTTGCACTCAGTTCACTTTTAAAGTCTTATTCCTTATATTCTTACCTTTTCATCTTATATAAAACACTCTATAATAATATATACCAAAATATAAATATTAATAACAAAAATTGTTTTTCTTGTCAAAAAAGTGAACTGAGTTCAAAATATTTAAATCAAGAAATATTTTTATAAAAAATCAATTGAAAAGAAAATGAAATGATGTATAATTAAATGAGATTAATATAAGAAAGGAAATACCATGGCGGAAGTAATTAGTTTAATTAACGAAAAGGGCGGGGTAGGTAAGTCAACCTCTGCTATTACGATTGCCCAGATTCTGGCAATTTCAGAGTATAAGATACTGCTTATTGACCTCGATCCACAGATGAATACAACGAAAATGTACGGTCAAGCTGAAGCTAATCCTGATATAGATTATGAACGTTTGTTTTGTACTAAATTAAATAATAAATCTGAAGTAATAGACTTCATTACTGAAACAGACTATAACAATATATCTATACTCACAGCTTCAAGAGAACTTAACAGCCTCATCTATAAAATCTATGACAAGATGAAAGAGATTAATGTTGAATTATATCTCCGCAATAATCTTGGTCTTATTAAAGATGAATTTGATTACATAATTATAGATAACTCACCATTCAAATCATATCTTACATCATGTGCAATGTGTGCCAGCGATAAGGTAATAACACCTATATGCGTGGACAACTTCTCATATGACGGACTTATGTCACTTTTTGATACAATAGAAGAGCTTAATGACAAATACGCTTTAAGCATTGAATTTGCTGGAATCTTCATGACAAGAGTAGCAGGAAGAACTACACTTTTCAGACAAATGTACGAAAGTTATGAAAATATGTTCGGTGACAGATTCTTACCTATATCAATCAGGAACTGTATTGCAGTCAATGAATCAAACACAACATTTGAACCACTATTAACATATGATAAGAAGTGTCCGGCAGCCCTTGATTACGTTGAGCTTGTTAATTATCTTGGACTTATGGATACAGCACATTATCGTAAACTTGCCAGATATCTGAAAGGAGAGAAGTAGTAATGGCTAAGAAGAATTTTAGTGCCGGAACAACCAAATCAGGTGTACTTAATAACGACGGCGGCGAAAAGCTTAGAGAAATACAGGCTAAGACACAGTACAATTTCAAATACATTCCTAAAGATAAAATCATTCCTAACCCTAAGAATGAGCAGTATTCTCAGGATGGAATAGAAGCCCTCAAAGAAAGTATTCTTGTTAATGGCCTCCGACATAATCTTTCAGTATTATATGATGCAGAGACAGATTTGTACCGCCTTATATCAGGTGAGCGTAGATATCATGCAATATGTCAGATGACAGATAAAGAATACCGCAATAATTTTCCGGCAGGAATTCCTTGTAAAATAGAAAAATCCGATATATCAGCAATAGATGAAGAGATTATGCTTATATCAGCCAACCATGATGTAAGAGAATCAAGCATGGAAGTGAAGAGATGGGAAGTAAGTCGTCTTCTTGAACTTTACGAAGCAAAAAAACTCAATGGTGAAATTAAGAATATTCACGCAGAGATTGCCAACCAGCTTAATATATCTGAACGTCAGGCAAGAAAATATACTACAGCGGAGAAATTGATTCCTGAATTGTCAGAACTTCTAAATTCTAACGGTATTGATCTTAACCAGGCTGATAAATTCGGTAAACTCGATGAAGATGCACAGAAGACAATCCTTTCAATTATTCAGAAAAATGGAACAATAGAAAATGCTGAATTTCAGTCAATTAAGAAATTATCTGAAGAGAGAGCTGATGAAGCAAGAGAATATAAGAAACAGCTTGATTCAGCAACTAGAGAGATAGAAGATAAGCAGCATACTATTGAACTATTAGAACAGAAGATTAACAACTTCCAGAATGGTGATAAAACGTCAACTGATCAGGAACCTAATAAAGACGACATGGTTAAATTTGCTATGCAGGCAAAAGAGAAAGCTGAACGGGAAAAAGCAAAGATGGAAGCACAGGTTGAAAAGCTGAAGCAGCAACAGAAAGAAAAAGAGCAGCGACAGACATCTATATCTGATTCAGAACTTAAAAGAATTAATTCCATTGCTAAACTGGAGCAGTCACTTAATCTGTTAGAAAATAATTTTGATGTACTTAAGAATAACAAAGTTATTATCAGGAATGATGCTGAATTAAAAATTCGAGTTGAAATATTGAAAAATAGACTGGTTGATTTAATAGAAAATCTCTAATTTGACCATTTGAGCTTTTTTTCGATACATATACATATTTCTACAATTTAATAATAAAAATGCGTATATGAGCATTTTACAAGGTCATTATTTTGACGGGTATTATTCAGATTATAATTTTTCTGATATAATATCCGTCATTTATATATATATATTATTAACATTTTAACATATATTGATAACAGACAATTCTCTGAAGACAGATTTTTACTGGTTTTGTGAGAATTTTTAATGTCAATGTTTTTCATTTATACTGAATTTTTTTTATACAAATCAAAATATTTTTTTCAGAGAAAGTTTTTTCCTTGCACATTTGGAACTTTATTTTCATAAAAAGTATTTTTTTTTACTGGAAATGTCTTTTTTTTGTTGTAAATGGTATTTTTTTTTCAATTAAATACTAATATAACAGTCATATAATAGACAAAGTAGCAATATTATTATAATATTTATTAATTAAGACACATATATTTTATTTGGGAACAGGAAATATAAAGAAATAGGATAATAAATTTGATAAGATTATGTAGACTATAAAAAAAAGAGCACAGAAAAAAGACTGTTTGTTAAGCAGCCTTTTTAAGATTATCAAAATGTGTCCGAATAATAGTGGACAATAGGCCAGCAAGATTGCTGACAGTCTTTTCATACATGTAATATTGTTTATAAACAACCGACAGTGCATTCATAACAATTTCGTAAGAATAGTGTAATGAGAGACTTGCGATATCGTCAATCTCAATATCGCTGAGCTTCATCAGTTTATAAGAAGCCACTGGCGTATTCATATTAAAGAACGAACTGAATGTGTCAGATATATTTTCACCAGAATTAATATAAGCAACATTCTGATTGAAGTTCCATACAAATTGGTTAAGCATGTCTACGTATTCATCATGAACACAAGCTTTTTGGTTCTTTGGAATAAATGTTTTGTCGATTTCGAACCGGACAACATCATCTTTGAAACTAACACGGAAAATATCAGATGTGCTTATCAACTTAGCCTTAATAATTGAAGGTTTGCAATAAGCTGGAAGGGTATTTCTGATATCACGAATATTCTTATAATCTACACTTGCAACACCTTTAAGATCAGGTGAATCAAGACTTAGAAGTTCTCTGATAAATATTCTAAGTGACACAAGAGAGTCAATAGAATTAAGCCTGCTCATCAGTTCTTTGGACATAACAAGAAAACCACGGCCTCCCTTATTGGCAGGAAGGTAGTAGTTCTCATAATCATTGAGTATAACATTAATAAACCCATACTGTGTTTTTGAGTATGAGATGTATGTATATTCCTGAAGAACATGAAGATTATTCCATATAGTTCTTACATTACAGCCAATCATGTCCGCAAGTTCACCAGGATTAATATCATATATAATTCCATTTCTGTCAGGATTATAGAAATGCAACATAAGGAAAAGCTTAATTGCATTAGACTTAAGCATAGGTCTGTAACCATAACGATTCTTCTCGTTATGGTATATTTTTTTGTACACGTTCTTCTGGATCAATGCCTTATGTGGACAACTTGCACATGCGGCACAGGCATCAGCATAAGGTTTACTGTTCTTATCAAATGTATTAACAACAGTTCTGTATTTACATGTCTGACAAGCTGCATTATTATAATCAATAGTATCTTGTGTGGTTTCAATTACTTCTGTGTAATTCTTCTGAAATCCTAAAGATTGGATTATAGCAGCTTTGCCAATGTTAGCAAAATTGTCCAAGCATTTCACCCCCTTTTAGACCATAATTTAACAGTATTTGAGCTTGAAATCAAATCTTGGGTTTTACTCCAAATTTGTCCACATTAGAACTAATTTTGAATAATTTTACTCTGAAATAATCTACATTTTGAAAAAAATCTATTAATTTACTCCAAAATTATCTACGAAATTTCTTTATTTTTTTTGTGTAGACCATAAAAAGCAGATTTTGTGTAATTTACTCCAATTTTATCTACATTTGGATATAATTAGAAATTCAGAAAGAGGTAATAATTGAAAAAATCTAGTGTTTAAGCCAAAAATGTAGACATAGGTAAGAAATTTTCCAAGGAAAAATGTAGAAAAAATATCTTATTAAAATAGATAATAAACAAACAGATGGCATTTTTGACAGGTTTAATAAAAAAAATCACATGATTTACTCCAAAATTATCTACATTTAAATATTTTACTCCAAATATATCTACATCTTATGAGGCTACCATTAATAATTTACTCCCAGAATGTCTACATTTTTTTAAAGCATATTTCAAAATTACAAATCATAATTTAATAAAATTCATTATAAAATTGAAGAACCGCATAAATAGGGCAGTAGAGGCTATTTTTTATACTAAAATATAAAAATAAACGACAAAATACGTTGAAATGGCTTATTTATGGCAAATAAAAAAAGGATAATTGAAATTAATCAATTATCCTTTTTTATTCTACATCAGATTTTCAGAATAAAAAATGTAGACTTTATCAGATATTAAGACCATCAATTAACAATCCTTTATCATTCTTAGCATTATCAGAATTAAGATCCTCTATCTCTGCATCAGATAAAGGAAGGAAAGTTATAATAAATACGCCGTTCTTTAATTCGAATTTCTCGATTGCAATATGGTTATCAACGAACTCCTGAAGACTTTCCTGAATAAGCTGCAGGTTCTTCTTCTTATTCTTAAGCTTAAATCTTACAATTTTCTGGAAGTATGTATAACTATATTCATTAACCCTTGTTTCCTGATTAGCAATCTGCTCACGTTTTATTGCGTAACATATAATCTTGGAAAGGTTATTATCAAGAACATCATAAGAAGCAGAAGTAATAGAGATAAGCTTCTTCTGAATAATAGCATTACTGAGAATTTCTCCAAACTGTGCTATTGCATATGGTCTTTCAGCATCTTCTTTAATAACAATATTATCAAATAAATTGAAATAAATCTTGCTGCCTTCAGCTTCGTAAGAGAAGTTATATTCTACAAGCTTGCGACAGGAATTACTTATTTTGTTAAGAACATTCTTACCTACATGATAATCTACGACTTCTTTACCCAGCGTATTAAGATCGACAATTACTGATTTTTCTTTAGAGAACTCCTGCATATTAATATTCGATATAAATGCATTGACCAGCTTAAGGTCGTCAGTATCCATTGACTTCGGTGGGGTAAGCTTTCCATTATCAACCGTAACCTCTAACAGTTCATCACCTTCATCATCGGTAATAATCTCTTTTAATAAATTATTCGATGCAGTCTCCATCATCAGAGTGAAAGATGATGGGCTGAACAGAGGCTTATCAACAAGATCAACCGGATACATTCTAAGATATGAATCAATATTACCGGCAAGCTCACTTTCAATATATTTCCATGCACTTATTATTAAGTCATTCTTCAGGGAATTATATATTGAATTATTAGTGAAAGAGTACAGCCCTGGGAAATCAATTAACAGACTTCCTGAATCATTCTTCCATTCATTAGCTGCATCCTTCTTATCTTTGATAATGTCATTAAGTTCCTTATCACCATACAGTTTAGCATACTCATCAGGTCTTAAAGATCTAGCCAGTGAAATAAAACTTGCGAGAGGGTGTTTAGGATCATCAAAGTTCATATTGTCAATATCGTTGTTATATGCCTTATACCATCTTGCACGTTTCTGTAAACGCGACTTCTTAATCTTATTAATAATTGGCATTAAATCCTCACGGCTTGTCTTACCTTCAAGATATTCCATGAGAGTTTCATCTATAAGCTCTGCCACATTATCCGCCGGAAAATTCATTAGATTCTTTTTCTTATTAAAGAATTCGAGAATAGCAGGATTAATATGCTTGGCAAGCTCTTCTATAAATCGCCTAGAATACTGTTCCATATTAGCTCCTTCAATATAAATATATTATATTATACGGGCTTTCGACATAAAAAGCAAATGTGAACTGAGTTCAATTTGGAAGCCATTTTTAATTATTTGGTTTGTTTTTTCTTTTATTTTGATTTTAAAGTGGTGGGGTGATTTTTGTTTGATAATGTCTAGACATATGTCGTCATATGATGTAAAATATCAGTAATACACTACTCTATTGAAAGGAATACATATGATTTCAGTTAAATTTGAAGACGAAATATGGATATATTTTCAGACTAATCTAAGTTCAAGAACCAGAAAGGAATATTGGAATATTGTAAAAGATTTTGACAGATTGACAGGGCATGACCCAATGAAACTTACAAGAAAAGAAGCTTTGAATTATTACAATAACCTTATAGAAAAAGTTAACTCTAATAAACTTTCCTATAATACTGCCGTTATGCGTCTGTCGGTTATGAAATCTGTATGTACATTTATAGAAACATATACTGTTAACCACGGGAAGCGTTATATAAACCATTTTGAAAGCATGTCTCTTCCCGAACAGGATAAGATACTGCCTAAAGATGCAATTCCTGATGCCAGAGAAATTGATAATCTGCTCAGTGCGGCATTTGATGCCAATGATAACAAAGCATTTTTAATATTCTCACTTGTTATTAAGATGGGACTTACCAATCAGGAAATATGCAGTCTTAATAGAGAATTCATCTGTCATGACAGTGAAGGACATCTGTGTTTTAGTATGCCGCCTAAGAATCACATAAGCAGATTCCTTATAATTCCTGATGATATTGGGACATTACTTGATAGATACATTGATGCCGAGAATATCCAGAGTGGTGCTATCTTTCTGAATCATAGAAAGAACAGAATTAAGATGCGTGACACTGAACGATTACTTGCTTCTTATACAGAAAAGTTAGTAAAAAGCAGGAAGCTGCGTAGACATTACACAATGCAGACACTGCGTCATGCAGCAATAAGTTACATGCTGATTGGTGGTGCTTCTAAAGATGAGGTTGCCGCTTATACAGGAGTTACTGGAAAATGGATGAACAGATATGACCGTATTATTGCTTCAGATGTTATAAATGCAGCTGCCAATTATAATATAATTAATATCAGCCTTTCTGGAATTGACAATAACAGACATGAATAACTATAATACATTTTGATAAAATAACAGATTACGGAGGAACATTATGATATATAAACCATATAAACATTTGGTTCAATATTACGAAACTGATCAGATGGGAATTGTACATCATTCTAATTATATAAGATGGTTTGAAGAGGCAAGATCATATATCCTTGAAGAGAACGGATTTGGATATAAGAAGATGGAAGAGTTAGGCATAATAAGCCCTGTGTTATCAGTTAATGCCAGATATAAGTCAATGACACATTACTATGATACTGTAATTATTAACGTCAAAGTTGTAAAATATAACGGAGTAAAGATTACTCTTGAATATTCAGTGGTTGATGAAAAGACTGGTGAAGTCAGATGTACAGGTGAAAGTGAGCATTGTTTCCTTGATGCATCAGGCAGTCCTGTTTCATTGAAGCGTTCACTTCCGGAATTAAACGTCATATTTATAGAAATGTCTGAGAATGAATAACATTTTAACAATAATTTGATAAACAAAACCGCGGTACAGCATTACGCTATATCGCGGTTTCATAATTTAATAAATATTAATTATTTATGAATCTTTATCAAAAATATTATGATTAGATAAGACTTTCATAAAGCTTTGTGATTTCTTCAACACTTGTTTCTCTTGGGTTACCAGGACGGCATGCATCATCATATGCAGACTGTGCAAGGAAAGAAATATCCTCCGGCTTAACAATATCTTTAAGATCAGAAGGAATTCCAACATCAGCAGCAAGCTTCTTAACTGCATCAATCGCAGCCTTTCTGTATTCATCCTGAGTCATCTTTTCTGTGCCCTCAACACCCATTGCCTTGGCAATATCACGATATTTTTCACCTGTACATGGTGCATTGTATTCCATACCTGTTGGAAGAATAATAGCATTAGCAACACCATGTGGTGTATCATAAAGTGCTCCAAGAGGATGTGCCATAGAATGGACAATACCAAGACCTACATTAGAAAAGCCCATACCTGCTATGTACTGTCCTAAAGCCATTCCTTCTCTTCCTTCAGGAGTGTTATCAACTGCGCCTCTTAAACTCTTGGCAATAATCTCAATTGCTTTAAGATGGAACATATCAGATAATTCCCATGCTCCAGCTGTAATATAGCCTTCAATTGCATGTGTAAGTGCATCCATACCCGTGGCTGCAGTGAGTCCCTTAGGCATGCTTGACATCATGTCAGGATCTACAACAGCAACAACCGGAATATCGTGTGGATCCACACATACCATCTTGCGATTCTTCTCTGCATCAGTAATTACATAGTTGATAGTAACCTCTGCAGCTGTACCTGCTGTAGTAGGGACTGCAATAATTGGAACTGCTGGTTTCTTAGTATCAGCAACACCTTCAAGACTCCTTACATCTGCGAATTCAGGATTATTAATTATGATACCGATTGCCTTGGCTGTATCCATTGAAGAACCTCCACCAATAGCGATTAAGTAATCTGTTCCAGCATTCTTAAATGCTTCTACACCTGTCTGTACATTCTCAATAGTTGGATTAGGCTTGATGTTCGAATATAATTCATAAGGGAAGCCATTATCATCAAGAACTTTAAGGACCTTTGCTGTTACTCCAAACTTTACAAGATCAGGATCTGAACATACAAATGCTTTCTTGAATCCTCTTGACTTAACCTCTGTTGCAATCTCCTGGATTGCACCTGCTCCATGATAAGAAGTTCCGTTCAAAATAAATCTCTGTGCCATAAAAACGCCTCCATAATTATAAAATTGTTCACTTTTAATAAGTTGAATACATTTTAACATTGTGATAAAAAAATAACAAGCTGTGTTTTATTAAAAAAGTATAATAAAATTATGATTTCTTATAAACAATTACCCTTTATCTTCTTGGGAATAAATGTTATACTTATAACAATGATTGTTTAATTAGTAGAAGTGTAATTAACAATTTAACATTAAAAGGAGATACAGACATTATGAATATATCAGAATCAGTTAAATACATCGGTGTTGACGATACTACAATAGATTTATTTGAAAGCCAGTACGTTGTTCCAGAAGGCGTTTCATATAATTCATATGTAATACTTGATGAAAAGATTGCAATCATGGACACAGTCGATAAACGTGGAATGAAAGAATGGGAAGATAATCTCTTAAAGACTTTAGATGGAAAGAAAGCTGATTATGTAATAGTCCAGCATATGGAGCCTGATCATGCTGGAAGCCTTGCAAGACTTCTTGAACTTTTTCCTGATATAACTGTTGTTGGCAATGCAAAGACATTTGTTATGATTAATCAGTTCTTTGAAAATATTAACATTAAGGATTCCCTCACAGTCAAAGAAGGAGATACTCTTAATCTCGGTTCTCATACTCTTACATTCGTTATGGCTCCAATGGTTCACTGGCCAGAGGTTATGGTAACATATGAAAGCAGTGAAAAAATTCTTTTTTCAGCAGATGGATTCGGAAAATTTGGAGCGCTTTCTCTTACTGAGAATGAAGACTGGGCATGCGAAGCCAGAAGATATTACTTTAATATAGTTGGCAAGTATGGTGCACCAGTGCAGACTTTATTGAAGAAAGCATCAGCACTTGATATTAAGACTATATGTCCATTACATGGTCCTGTATTATCTGATAACCTTGGATATTACCTTGACTTATATAATACATGGAGCAGTTACCAGCCAGAAAGCAAAGGTATATTCATAGCATATGCGTCTATTCACGGTAACACTGCTGTTGCAGCCAATAGATTTGCAGATATACTTCGTGATAAGGGCGTTGAAAAGGTTGTTGTTACTGACCTTTCCAGATGTGATATTGCAGAAGCCGTTGAAGATGCTTTCAGATATGACAGAATGGTTTTAGCTGCTGCAAGTTATGATGCAGGTGTATTCCCAATTATGCAGGATTTTCTTCATCATCTTCAGTCAAAAGCATACCAAAATAGAACTATAGGACTTATTGAGAATGGTTCATGGGCTCCAACAGCAGCTAAGACAATGCGTAGTATACTTGATACGATGAAGAATATTACAATTGTTGAACCTGTTGTCACAATTAAATCAGCACTTAAAGAAAATGATATTCCAGCATTAGAAGAACTTGCTGATGCTTTAAAATAAACATTTTCTATTTCTATCTATAATGAAACAACAATATTGTTAAAGAGGGTGTTTTTATGAACAATTTCGCTGTTATAACAAAAGCAGAGCAGGACGTTGCTAAAGCAAAAGCACATTTATCTGTCCTTAAACAGAATATAGCTGACACTAAAACCAGACTTGATCAGGCAAAGAGTGATTACGAGAGTAATATTAATACAGCTCCAACCGATAATTCTGGTATTCATGATTTAATTTTGTCAGTAGATCTTATAAAGATTGAATTGAATAAAGCAGAAGCATCCCTTTTGTCACTTAATGATAAAATTAATACTGCCAAAGAAAATTCAAAGCATGCTTCAGATATACACTCTGCAGCAAAGCAGAGAACTATCGAGATGGGAGACAAATTCTATTCAGTCAAGAAAAAAGCCGATTCTTTTAAAGACAGCATTAATCAGGTAACTGAGGCTCTTGACGCTAAGAAAGCTATATATGATGAGTTTGCTGGTTCATCTGATAATTCTCAGGATAAAATTGATGAAGCAAAAGTTCAGCTTAAAGAATTACAAGAAAAATATACTAATACAGTTACATCTATTCAGGATCTTCAGGAGGAATATGATCGTAATTCAGCTCTTATATCAGGAAGAAAAGCAATGCTTGAAAAAGCTGAAGCTGAAGAAGCTGAAAAGAAAAAAGAATATGAGCAGATTCGTACAACAGAAACTTCTAAGAAAGTGGCTTATGACCGTGCTGTTGAAGTGCAGAACAGACTTAAACCAGCATATGAAGAAGCAGTTACTGCAGAGTCATCCGCAAAAGAAGAATATGACATTGCTGCCAGACAGCTTGAAGAAGCAAAAAAGGCATATGATGATGCAGTTAATGATGAAGCTTCTAAGGAAAAATTCTATAATTCACAGATTGACATAGGACGTGATTCTCATAATTATGATTTTGATGCTATTCTTGACAATTTAAGAACAGAACACAAGAAAGTTTCATTAATAAATGATTACACAATTAACAACCCTGATATCCGGGATTACTGCAAGGATTTAATTCTTTATAATCTTACAATAACCGGTTATAAAAATATATCTTTGGGTGAATGGATTAGTAATTTAAAAGGTTTATCAGGTCTTTCATATATACAGGTACGATACACCATGAATAATATTCCAGAAAAGACCAATTATTCATGTGAGATTAAGAATGACCCTGAAGGCAGAATTGATATATTTGAATGTGATATTACTGATATGACTAATGTAGTCAAAAGGCCTTTCTTTACTGAGAACGATTTCCTTTCTGGAAATGACATCTATCAGCTGAGCCTTAAGTCGATTCAGTATGATATTAACAATGCAGAGATTGCTTACAATACATCCAAGACAACAACAGATAATGCGGCATCTGATCTCGAAGAAAAGAAAAAAATTGTTCCAGAACTTAAAGATGCCTATGAAAAAGCTGTCAAGAATGCTGAATCAATCAAGATGAATTATAACACCCAGCGTGCTATGGTTAACCGTTCTAAGACTGATTATGATGAAGCTGCCAAGGTATCTGCTGATGCATATAAAGTATATGAAGAATACAAGGCTAAAGCTGATTCTATACTTGAAGAATATAATAGAATAACATCAACAACATCTTCTATTAACATTGAATATGAGAATGCCAGAAAGAATGTAGAAAAGATTCTCAATGATATTGATAGTGCTAAAAGCAATATAAAGAAACTTGAAGAATTTGATAGCAATTCTGTTTCAATGCTTAATAATGCCAAGCAGGAATATGAAGAGGCAAAAGCACGATATGATGAAGTAATTGATGCCCAGCATAATGCTGCTGAAAATATGCCACAGATTAAAGCAGAACTTGATGAATGTATCAAAGATGAAGAAGCTAAGAAAAAAGCTATGGAAGATGCTCTTGCAGATGAAATGAATATGCGCAAGAAAATTAAACAGACTAACGATGATATCAATCAGATACGCTTCAGACTTCATGAAGCAGAAGAAAAACTCAGTAAAGCTCAGGCTAATTCAGATGCTAATGGAAGAACTGCTGAATCACTAAAGTTAGTTTATGATAATGCCAAGACAGAATATGAAAAAGCTAATTATACATATACGCAAAGCAGTAGTATATGCAGCCAGCTTTCTAAAGTTTTTTATAAGCTTAATTATGAGGCTACACGAAGCGACTATAATAAAACAGATTATGATGAAGCCAAAACTGCATATGATTCTGCTTTACAGAAATTCAGCCAGTTAACAGGTATGACGTTTAACTATATAGACGAAACAGATTCTACAATAGATAATCAGCAGAGTTCTAAGAATTCTGAAGTTAAAGAAAAGGGATTATTTTCTAAATTCTTTGGTGGAAAAAAGAAATAATCAGTTACATACAACAAATATAACAGGATGGACTAATTAATGCTTTCAACAATTGAATCAATAAACAGCGTAATCAATAACTTTATCTGGGGGCTTCCGGCTATGATATGTATAATCGGTGTCGGTATCGTATTAAGTATAAGAACCAGATTTATCCAGATAAGGAAATTTCCTTATGCAATGAAGATAACTATAGGGCGCATGCTTAAGAAGCGTATTGCTTCTGACGGCGCCCTTACGCCATTTCAGGCAGTCTGTACGGCTCTTGCAGCAACCGTTGGAACTGGCAACATTGCTGGTGTAGCCGGTGCAATTGCAATAGGCGGTCCTGGAGCTGTATTCTGGATGTGGATATCAGCTATTCTTGGAATGTGCACTAAATTCTCTGAAGTTGTTCTTGCAGTACATTTCAAAGAAACTAATGATAAAGGCGAACTTGTTGGCGGACCAATGTATTACATAAAGAACGGACTAAAAAAACATTGGCACTGGCTTGCTTATCTTTTCTCAGCACTGGGAGTACTTACTGTATTTGGAACAGGTAATGCAACACAGGTTAATACAATTATTACTGCTATAGATTCAGCTTTAATTAATTACAGTATTATTTCTTCTGATTCAACACATATAGTTAATCTTATAATTGGAATTATCATTATGATTCTTATTGCGCTTATTATGATTGGCGGTATTAAAAGAATAGGTAAAGTTACAGAAAAACTAATTCCATTTATGGCAATACTTTATATAATTCTTGCTATTGGCGTTATAATAGCAAATATTTCAAATGTTCCTGCTGTATTCAAGTCAATATTTGAAGGTGCATTTTCTCCTGCATCAGTTACAGGTGGAGCAGTTGGAAGCTTCTTTATGAGTATGAAAAAAGGAGTCTCACGAGGTATCTTTTCTAATGAAGCCGGTCTTGGTACAGGATCAATTGCACATGCATGTGCAGATACAAGAAAACCTGTAAAGCAGGGCTTCTTCGGGATTTTTGAAGTATTTGTGGATACTATTGTAATATGTACATTAACTGCACTTGTTATATTATGCAGTGGTGTGCCTGTAGGATATGGTCAGGCTGCCGGAGCAGAACTTACTATATCTGGTTTTACATCTACTTATGGTGGATGGGTATCAATATTTACTGCTGTAGCAATGTGCTGTTTTGCATTTTCAACAGTTATTGGCTGGGGACTTTATGGACAGAGATGTATCGAATTTCTTTTTGGTCCTAAATCCATCAAACCTTTTATGGTTATTTACTCATTAGTTGCTGTCATAGGTGCAACTATGAACTTAGGCCTTATGTGGAGTATTGCAGAGACATTCAACGGACTTATGGTAATTCCTAACCTCATTGCTGTGTTCCTCCTTTCGGGTACAGTTGTACAGCTTGTAAAAGATTATTTTAATGATGAAGGCAAGAAGAAGGTAAATTAATAATGAAGCACATACTGCTCATAGCTACCGGTGGAACAATTGCATCTAAAGATAATGGCAATGGACTTACACCATCTATTGATGTTAATATTTTACTTGAATATATTCCAGCTATAAGACACATATGTTCAGTTAATGGAATATCCATTATGAATATCGACAGCAGCAATATGAACACAGATTATATTGCCAGAATATCTGAATGTATTAAAGATAACTATGATAATTATGATGGATTTGTAATAACACATGGAACTGATACATGCGCTTATACTGCTGCAGCATTATCATACCAGCTTGTAAATCTATCCAAACCTGTTATTCTCACTGGCTCTCAATTACCAATTGACGCAGATGGTACAGATGCTATTGATAATCTTGCGCATGCATTTATTTATTCATGTGAAGATATTTCTGGCGTATTTCTTGCATTTTATAGCAAATTAATATCTGGAAGGCATGCAAAGAAACTTAGAACAACCAATTTTAATGCATTTGAAAGTATTAATTATCCTGTAATTGCAACAATACATGATAATAAAGTAGTCTATAATAAAAATATAGCTATCTTTAAATGTAGTGGTAAATTTCATATTGAAACTGATATGTGCACTGACATAATGATTATTAATTTATTTCCAGGAATGGATTATAAAATATTTGATTACATTGAATCATCATGCAAAGGAGTTATCATTCAGGGATATGGTCTTGGCGGTATACCAGATAATATTACAGACTATATTCACAATCTGACTAGCAAAAATATATGTGTTGTTGTAACAACACAATGTCTGTATGAAGGAATAAATCTTAATGTTTATGAGATTGGACATAATCTTGCAAAAGAAAATGTCATTAATGGAAAAGATATGACTATAGAAAATCTAACAATGAAGCTTATGTGGTCTCTAGCACATTTTAATAATATTGATAATGTTAAGGATTTTATAGAAAAGGAGTTATATTAATATGCTGACTGAACAAAGACACGAAATAATTCTTAATCTTTTATCTGAAAAAAGAAGTATAACCGTTACTGAACTTAAAGAACTACTTAACACATCAGAATCAACTATACGGCGTGATCTTAATACACTTGATGAACAGGGTAAATTAACTAAAGTATTCGGTGGAGCTGTAGAGAAGAATAATGGAGTCTCAACTACGGAATTATCTGTTTCTCAGAAAGCTACAGTCAATACTGAAGAAAAGAAAAAAATTGCCATGTACGCGGCAAAGCTTGTTTCACCTAATGATTTCATATATATTGATGCCGGAACAACCACAGAATATCTTATTGATTATCTTGAAGAGAAAACCGCAACTTATGTAACTAATGCTGTTACACATGCAAGAAAACTTGCAATTGCAGGCTTTAAAGTAATACTTATTGGCGGGGAACTTAAAGGAATAACTGAAGCTGTCGTTGGTAATCAGGCAATTATTACTATAGACAGAATGAATTTTAATAAAGGTTTCTTTGGAACTAATGGAATAACTGAAAAATCAGGCTTCACAACTCCTGATATTAATGAAGCACTTGTTAAAGAAACAGCATTTGCACATTGTCATTTCAAATATATTCTTACAGACAGTTCCAAATTCGGAGAAACAAGTGCAGTAACATTTGGAAGTATTAACGAAGCAACTATTATTACAGACAAAAAAATTGGCAGCTTTGCAAAGCTGCCAAACATAATAACAGTATAATTATATCTAATATTATAGCACGCTGGCAATGATTTTACTTATAATAAGAACAAAGTTCCTGTCATAATCATTCCAGCGGCTTTTATGATTAAACACATCGTAGAAAAAATAGTATCTTCTATATTTAAATTCAAACCATGCACTGATGAATGCCATTATATTACTGTCTGATAACTCATTATATAATTCCTTATGCCATGCCTCCACAGATGAAACAATACCGATTGACATAGAATTATTCTTATTATATCTAGATAAAAATGCCTTATCATTAAGAATATTCGTCATATCCGGCATTCTCTTATATTCACCACAAGAATATATAAGCTCGGAATTATCATTATATATTCTCAGTCCATCAATCTCAAACTGCTCTAAAATATTATTGGCAACATCATCAATTGCATCTTTTCCTCTGGATACAAGTTCAAGAATTATGTCAGATACCACGCCTGACATATATTCTGAATGATCAGACAAATCAAGAATTTTATGAATATGCCTACTATTATTCTCAAGTGAACCATGCTTGCTTTCATTATATATAATAAATCTGTTTCGTCCTTTTTCTTTTGCAAGGTACAGGCATTTATCAGCTTTTCTGAAAAGTTCCTCGTAATCCATTCCATCTTTAGGAAACAGACTTACACCAACAGAAAGAGTAACTCCAAAATCTTCAATTCTGCTGTCAAATGCATATTGTAATTCCTTACGCATAGTTGTGAGAAGAATCCTCAAAGCCTCTTCGTCTTTAATATTATTAGTGAATATATAGAATTCATCTCCACCAAATCTTCCAGCAATTCCTCGTCCGTTAAGGTTAGCATTAATAATGCCTGCTATCTTACTTAATACTTCATCGCCAAAAAGATGACCATATGTATCATTAATGCTCTTGAAATTATCAACATCAAACATAATCATATAATGAATCTTATCATCTTTGGATGTGATTACTGATTTAGTATATTCCATGCATGCACGTTTATTAAGAAGTCCAGTGGCAGAATCAACAGCTTCACTTGTTGCATAATAAGGAATAACATCCGAAACACATCCATCAATAGTCTCAAGATAACCTGCAACAACAGACGTTTTATTCGTTGAAAACAGGCTGTCACCATTCACTTTGAACTTGTACAGTTCATCGTTATGCTCGTCAAGCGGCAGGTAAACCATACAGCTGAACATATTAGAACCATTCTTTAAATAATTATAAAATGTAGCAAACTCCTTACGCTCTGAATCAGACCTTAATATTCTTAACATTCTTTCCCTGAACTGTTCCAAAGTTCCCTTAATAGGTGCATTACACTGATTACCACGATACAGATATATTGTAAACATATCCGTGTAAGAATTGTAATCAAACAAATAATTTCTGTATGTAGAAAGTATTGTCCTGTACTTATTGACATTGTCCAAAGCCATAAGATACCTACTCTCAACTGCTGAAAGAAAATAACATCTGACTTCAATTACATTCTCACCTGACAGAATCTTCCCATTATTAGAAATTACCATATCTGTCCAGTAATATTCACCAATTCCATTTCTTAACAGAATCAGCATTCTGCAATTCTCACCCGGCTTAAGCGTCTCAAAAGCCATCTTAAAATCCTTAATTATCCTGATGAACAATATCAAGAAAATTAATACCCACAAGTTTTTCTACAAAATGATAGAAATGTTCATCCGCATTAATAACTTCATAATTTCTTCTAATTAAAACATCACAATACGCAACACAATTCTCTTTTCCAAAATGATTCTCTGATATAATCATAGTTCACGTCTCCATTCTGATAAATTATTATCATTGTAACACGAATATGACGAATTATCTAGGAAAAAATATATTAACTTATAAATGTATATTTACTTGAAAAACACATTTTAAAAATGTATTCTATTAGTACATTTAGTACATACATCAGGGGGTATATAAGGTGATTATTATGAATACAGATATTAAACTTGTGGCTCTTGATTTAGACAGGACAACTCTTAATTCAGAAAGCCATCTGTCAGAAGTAAACAGACAGGCATTAATTGATGCCATAAGCAACGGAGTACATGTGTGTATCGCAAGCGGACGTGCATTTGACACACTGCCTGAGGATGTCATATCAGTTCCCGGAATTGAATATGCAATAACAAGCAATGGTGCTGCCATATACCGTATTGCAGGCAAAGAGTGCCTTAAATCCTATGTTCTTACACCGGAATCAGTAAAGACAATTCTTAAACTCACAGAGAATGATATTGTGACATATGAAGCATTTATAAAAGGACAGGCCTTCGCTTCAACAGAATATACTGCACATCCTGAAAAATACGGTGCTACAGAACACTCACTTGCCTATGTCAGGAAAACAAGAATTCTTAAAGACGACATTGTATCCTTCATACTTGAACACTGCCATGAATTAGACAGTTTAGATATAGTAGTCGGCGATGAAGAATTAAAGAAAAACATAATTGACAGAATAAGAAAAGCCACAGACGAAGTGTACATGACAAGTTCAATAAGCCAGCTTCTTGAGATATCATATAAAGACGCCGGCAAGAAATCAGGCGTCAAATTCTTAACAGAATACCTCGGTCTGTCCCGTGAAAATGTAGCAGCCTTCGGTGACGCAGACAACGACACAGACATGATAGAATACGCCGGCGTAGGAATAGCAATGGAAAACGCCGCCCCACACCTGAAACAAATAGCCGACCACGTAACGCTGCACCACGATAAAGACGGCGTAGCATACGCATTCCGCAATATACTTAATATATGTTAATCTTGGGCTTTTCATTACTTTAATACACAACGATACCTGTCTATGGCTGACACCCGACTATAGACGAGCTGTGTTGGAGTTACTACCGCTATCTACAAAAGGTCGGTGCTTGAAGTCTCGTTCAAGCGAAGCGCGTTTGACTTCAAGCACCGTAATAAACTCTGTAGATAGCGGTATTTACTCCAACTAAGCGAGGATATCGGAGAGTGTCAGCCATAGACAGGTATCGTTGTGTTATAATTATATAATCAAAGCCCAAGATTACCACAGATTAATTTCAAGGTTGAAATGCGTCTGCAAAATGTGTAAAATATTATGAGATTTATTTAGCAATATAAGGAGATTAATAATGAACGAACAGGATTGTAAGAAATTAGCAGAGCTCTTATTCCCTGATGTGGATAAGACACCTGATTATTATGAGGAGAAATACCCATATAGAAAACTTCCTAATAAGGCAGAAGTAACAAGATTAGGTCCAAGCCCTACAGGCTTTATCCATCTTGGCAATCTCTACAGTGCTTTGGCTGATGAGAGAATTGCACATAAGAACGGCGGTGTATTCTACTTAAGAATTGAAGATACTGATGCCAAGAGAACTGTTGAAGGTGCTGTTGACCTTGTAATCAATTCTTTAAGATATTTTGATATTGAATTTGATGAAGGTGCAGGCTTCCCGGATTCTGACCCGGTTAATGCATACGGACCATATTATCAGACACAGAGAGTTGATATCTATCATACATTTGCAAAGGAGCTTGTACTTAAAGGTCTTGCTTACCCTTGCTTCTGTACAGAGGAAGAGCTTGAGGCTGTAAGGTTACAGCAGGAGACTGATAAGGTTCTTACTGGATATTATGGCAAATATGCTGTATGCCGTGACCTTTCTTTAGAGACTATCGAGGAAAATCTTAAGGCAGGAAAGCCTTATGTGCTTAGACTTCGTTCACAGGGAAGTCCTGAGAATGAAATCACATTTACAGACAGCATTAAGGGAGAGATTAAGCTTCCAGAGAATATCCATGATGTAGTTCTTCTTAAGAAAGATGGTATTCCAACATATCATTTTGCACACGCAATTGATGACCACTTTATGAGAACTACTACAGTTGTACGTGGCGGTGAATGGCTTGCTTCTGTTCCTATCCACTATGAATTATTCCATGTATTAGGCTTTAAGATGCCAAAATACGCACATACAGCACATCTTATGAAGTTTGATGAGGAAACAGGTGGAAAGAGAAAGTTATCTAAGAGAAAAGATCCGGAGCTTTCACTTGATTACTACAGAAAAGACGGATATCATCCATACACAATGAAGGTCTATCTTCTTACACTCCTTAACTCTAACTTTGAGGAATGGCATGAGAAGTTCCCTGACAAGGATATCAATGAATTCCCATTCTCAGTAGATAAGATGAGTGTTTCAGGTGCCTTATTTGATAAAGAAAAGCTTCATAACATCTGTAAGAATGAGCTTTCCAAGTTATCAGAGGATGATTTATATGAATTCCTTCACAACTGGGCATTAGAGAATGAACCTGAGATGGAAAAGGTATGGTTTGCTGACAAAGAGAAGTTACTTGCTATATTAAGACTTTACATGGGTGTTGGTGCTAAGAGAAGAAGAAAAGACTTCATGTATGCTAAGCAGATATTTGAACTTATCAGCTTCTTCTTTGATGGCGAGTCTGGTGAAAGAGATGAATTCAGATTAGCTGATGACGAGATTAAGGCTATTCTTAATGATTACCTTGCAGCTTATGACCATAATGATGATAACAGCATGTGGTTTAACAAGCTTAAGGAAATAGCTGACAAGAACGGCTATGCTTCTGATATGAAGGCTTACAAGGCTAATCCGGAGAACTTCAAGGGTAATGTATCAGACGTTGCAGAGGTTGTAAGAATTGCTGTAACCGGCAGAGCTAACACACCTGATTTATGGACTATCGTTCATATCATGGGCGAAGAGCAGATGAAAGAGCGTATAAGCCGTTTCCTTTAATTAATACTAGTTTATAAGTCAACATAATAAGGAGGCTATGTAATATGTATGACCTTATGATAATCGGCAGCGGACCTGCGGGAATATCTGCTGCACTCACTGCTAAAGCAAGAAATCTTAACTTTATATGGTTTGGTTCAAGAGCACTAAGCACTAAGATAGAGAAAGCCGAGAAAATCATGAATTATCCTGGACTTCCTGCTGTTACAGGAAGCGAAATGCAGTCTGTGTTCTTAAAGCAGATTGACGACTGTGGCATTACTATAACAGAGTCACAGGTTAATTCCATATATGACTGCGGCGGTTATTTTGCAGCCGGTGCTGATAATGAGATATATGAAGCCAAAGCTGTCATAATGACTGTTGGTATGACAACAACAAGAGAGATTGAAGGTGAAGCAAGGCTTTTAGGTTGTGGCGTAAGTTATTGTGCTACATGTGATGGAGCATTATATAAGAATAAGGATATTGCTGTTATATGTGCATCACCTAAATTCGAGGATGAAGTAACATTTTTAGCAGGACTTGCTAATCATATATATCTTTTCACACCTTATAAGGAAACCACGTTACAATATGATAACATAACGCATTTTAACGGACTTCCTGCAAGTGTTGACGGAGATAAGAAGGTTGCTTCAGTAACTTTCAAGGGAGAAGCTATCCCTGTAAGCGGAGCTTTCTTCTTAAAGGATTCTATCAATCCGGGTGTATTATTATCAGGACTTGATATGGCTGGTGGACATATTATTGTTGACAGAACTCAGATGACTAACATTGATGGTGTATATGCAGCAGGTGACTGTACAGGCAGACCTTATCAGTATGCCAAGGCTGTTGGTGAAGGAAATGTTGCTGTACACAGCGTACTTGAATATCTTAAAGAACATAAAGATAATTAGTTTAACAGGAGACGATTAATAATGGGCGAGATATGGGATATCTATGATGTCGATAAACAACTTACAGGCCGTACTATGAAACGTAATGACTGGAACATGAAAGATGGGGACTATCACCTGACTGTTCTTGGCATAATCAAAAGACCTGATAATACATTTTTAATAACACAGAGAGTCTTAACTAAAGCATGGGCACCGGGGCACTGGGAAGTCTCAGGCGGTGCATGCCAGGCTGGAGAGACATCTTTTCAGGCTGTCTGCCGTGAAGTATTAGAAGAAACCGGTGTTGATGTATCTCAGGCTGATGGCGGCTTTGAATTTTCTTACAGAAGAGATAATCCTGAAGAAAAGGATAATTATTTTGTTGATATCTATAAGTTTAACATGGATATTACAGAAGCAGATATACATTTACAGACAGAAGAAACTGCCGGTTTCAGATTTGCTACAGCAGACGAAATCAAGGTTATCGCTGACAAAGGAGAATTTCTTCATTACGACAGCATAAGGAAGGTTTTTGAATAATTAATTTAAAGACAGGGAGTTTTATATGCTGAAATATCTTAAAAAATACTGGCTTTTTGCCATTCTTGCACCTTTATTCATGGTGGGCGAGGTTCTTGCGGACCTCGTTCAGCCTCGTTTAATGAGCACCATCGTGGATGAAGGTGTTTTAGGTTTATCAAATAACGGTGTTGGGAATCTGAATCTTGTACTTACCGAAGGACTTAAGATGATAATATTCGTAATTCTTGGCGGATTATCTGGTATCTTATGTGGTGTGTGTTCTAATATTGCATCACAGAATTTCGGTAATGATCTAAGAAAAGACGCATTCAAAAAGATTATGTCATTCTCATTCGAACAGACTGACAAATTCTCTACAGGTTCGCTTATCACGCGAATTACCAACGATATAACACAGCTTCAGAATTTCATACAGATGAGCATGCGTGGTTTTATAAGGACATTTATGCTTTTTGCTGGTGGCATAATATGCATGTTATCCCTTAACCTAAGCTTTGGTGCAGTAATCGCGTGCGCCCTGCCGCTTGTAACCATATGTGTTATATATTTTCTTTCTAAAGCTAATCCACTTTTTTCCAAGCTTCAGCAGAAGCTCGACAATGTTAATAATGTGATGCAGGAAAATGTATCAGGCTTCCGTGTTGTCAAAGCATATGTTAAAGAAGATTACGAAAAAGAGCGGTTCGGAAAATCCAATGACGACCTTGTAAATACTCAGCTTAATGTGCTGATGATTTTCTCATATATGCAGCCAATTATGAATATTATTCTCAACCTGTCTGTAGTTGCAGTTATCAAGGTCGGTGGTATTCAGGTTTCCAGCGGTTCTGTTACACCAGGTAATGTCATGGCAGCAATTACATATGTCACGCAGTCACTTAATGCGGTTATGCGAATGACTAATATGTTCCAGACTGCTTCAAGAGGTATTGCTTCAGGCAGACGAATTAATGAGGTGCTTGCCTGCGAGCCTTCTATCAAAAACGGTTCATTTGACGGAAAACCTTCAGTTAAGGGTAAGATTGAATTTAAAAATGTAACATTTGCATATCCATTAACTGGCGATAAGAAGATTCTTGATAATATTAATCTTGTTATCAATCCCGGCGAAACTATCGGTATTCTTGGTGAAACCGGCTGTGGTAAAACAAGTCTTATTAACCTGATTCCAAGATTCTATGATGTATGCGAAGGAAGCGTACTTGTTGATGATATTGATGTAAGGGAATATAACCTTAAGAATCTGCGTGAGCGTATATCTGTCGCTCTGCAGAAAAGTGAAATATTCCAGAGCACTATTAAAGAGAACATCCAGTGGGGCCGTGAAAACGCAACTAACAATGACATTGCAAATGCAGCTTCTATCGCACAGGCTATGGAATTTATCAGTACTTCAGCAGATGGATTTGACACTCTTGTAACACAACAGGGAACGAGTCTTTCCGGCGGTCAGAAGCAGAGAGTTGCCATAAGCCGTACAATTCTTAAACAGGCAGAGATTATTATATTTGATGATGCAACAAGTGCACTTGACTTAAAGACAGAAGCTAATCTGTATTCAATGCTTAAAAATGCATATCCGGACACTACTAAGATTATTATTGCACAGCGAATTGCCTCTGTTAAAGATGCTGACAGAATTGTAATTCTTGATGACGGACATATAAGTGCTGTCGGTACTCATGAGGAGCTGCTGAAAAACAGTGCTATATATCAGGATATATATAATTCGCAGTTGAATAAGAAGTAGGCTTTACAAAATGTAAGTTAGAATCTAATCAAGGAGATAGAAATATTATGGCTGAGGATAAGAATACTTCACAAGTTAATATGAAAATTCCCGGCATGAAGGGAGGACCTAGAAATAGGGGTGCAGCTGTCGAAAAGCCTGTCAACGGCAAGGAAACATTTATGCGCCTTATGCAGTATTTTGCTAAAGAAATACCTGTGATTATCGCTCTTTTCATCGCTGTAGTTGTAATGGTTGTATGCTCTGTCTATGCTCCAAAGCTTCAGAGTCAGGCAATTGATTATATTTCTTTAAGAAAATTTAATAATTTAAACCATATACTTATCTTCATGTTGGTGGTATACATAATATACAGTATATGTACATTTATACAGACAAGACTAAGTGCCATATTAAGCCAGAGAATTGTAAAGCATATGAGACAGGATCTTTTTGATAAGATTGTCGGCATGTCTGTCAAGTATCTTGACCAGCATTCACATGGCGACATTATGAGCCGGATGACTAATGATGTTGAGAATATCTCCAACACTGTATCACAGTCCATGAGTTCGTTATTCTCAGGTGTTCTCACTATTATTGGAACTGTCATTATGATGGTTGCTTTATCCCCACAGCTTGCATTATGTTCCTGCACAACAGTAATTCTTACTATATTTGCAACTAAGAATTTGTCTAAAGCTATGAGAAAATTCTATTCCAGACGACAGGTTCTTTTAGGCCAGCTTAATGGAACTGTTGAGGAGATGGTCACTGGCATCAAGACTGTTACAGCATTTGACAGACAGGAAAATGTATGCAGTGATTTTGATAAAACTTCCGACGAACTGACTAAGGTTGGTATTAAAGCTGAGATTCTTGGTGGTTCTATGGGACCTGTTATGAATGTCATTAACAATATAGGCTTTGTCATTATTGCCGCAGCCGGAGGATATTTTGCAATTAAAGGATATGTATCTATCGGTGTAATATCAGCATTTATCGTATATGCCAAGCAGTTTGGCAGACCTATTGACGAGCTTGCCAATATATGGGGTCAGATTCAGACTGCAATAGCCGGTGCTGAGCGAGTATTTGCTGTTCTTGATGAACCTTCCGAGGACAAATCAGGTGAATTTACAATGGATAATTCTACCGGCAACATTGAATTTAACCATGTTGATTTCTCTTATATTCCGGGGAAACAAGTATTACATGATTTCAACCTTAAGGTTAAAGCAGGACAGAAGGTTGCACTTGTAGGAAGCACCGGAAGCGGCAAGACTACTGTTGTCAATCTTCTTATGAGATTCTACGATATTGACAACGGCAGTATAACCATTGATGGTGTTAATATTAAAGATATCGACTGTGAGAATCTTAGGAAGAATACTGCAATTGTTTTACAGGATACTGTTCTTTTTGCCGACACTGTAAAGAATAATCTTCTATATTCAAGACAGGATGCAACGGATACTGAAATCATTGCTGCTGCAAAGAAGGCTAACTGCCATAATATGATTATGCATCTTCCTGACGGATATGATTCCATGCTTGCCAAAGATGGACAGAATCTGTCACAGGGACAACGCCAGTTACTATCAATTGCAAGAGCATTTGTTGCCAGTCCTAAGATTCTTATACTCGATGAAGCAACCTCAAGTGTTGATACACGAACAGAAAAAAAGATTCAGGATGCAATGACTAATCTTATGAAGAACAGAACAAGCCTTATTATTGCACACCGACTGTCAACTATTCAGGACGCTGACGTCATAGTTGTTATGGATAATGGAAGAGTTGTCGAGACAGGTAATCATGAGTCTCTGCTTGCTGCTAAAGGCAGATATTATGAGCTGTATATGACACAGTTTGCTGGAAAGGCAATCTGATTAATAGGACAAGGAGATAAGAAAATTATGGATAATCGCAAGCATATGAGAACCGAAAAGAAAACAGCCGTAAAAAACAGTTTTGGACGGCTTCTGGCTACAGGTATATTTGTACTTATCCAGGTTGCGTGGCTGGCTTATCTTTTATTATATTTTTACAGGGACTACGCATGGATTTCATTATTAAGCACATTTATTGCAATTATTCTTGTGCTTAAGATATACGGAACATCTACTAATTCAGCCATGAAAATGCCATGGATAATTGTAATTCTTGCATTTCCTATACTTGGTATACTCATTTATCTGCTTTTTGGACGTTCCATTGTTACAAGGGCGGTAAAGAAAAGGTTCAATTCAATAGAAGAATCCTATAAAAAATCTCTTTCTCAGGATGAAAACATTCTTAAAGAGGTTAAAGATAAGGATATCTATATATATAACCAGTTCCATTATCTTAGTGATCATGAAGGATATCCTGTATATAAGAATACAGATATTGAATTTTATTCTATAGGTGAGGAAGGACTTGAAGCACAGCTTACAGAACTTGAAAAAGCTGAGAAGTTCATATTTATGGAATATCACGCTATTGAAGAGGCTTCCAGCTTTGACAGAATTAAGGACGTTCTTATAAAAAAGGCTGCTGCAGGCGTTGAAGTCCGTTTATTCTATGATGATGTAGGAAGTATCTTCTTCCTTAACAAGGATTTCATCAAGGAAATGCGTGCAAATGGCATTGACTGCCGTGTATTCAATCCAATCAAGCTTGCATTTAACATGTTCATGAATAACCGTGATCACAGAAAAATTACCGTAATTGACGGCAAGGTCGGATTCACTGGAGGTTATAATCTTGCTGACGAGTACTTTAACATAACACACCCATATGGGGAGTGGAAGGATACCGGTCTTAAACTGACCGGCGATGCCGTTAAGACTCTTACAATGCTGTTTCTTTCTATGTGGAACTCTATTAAGAAAACAGACGAGCCTCAGGATGATTATGTCAAATATATTAAAGCCTCTGACTATGGCTACAAGGCTGTTAATAATAATCAGTATGTTGTTCCTTACGCTGACAGTCCACTTAATAACAACAGGGTTGCTGAAAATGTTTATCTTAATATTATTAAGAGTGCCAAGCATTATCTTTACATTACAACACCATATCTGCTTATTACAGAAGAGATGTCCAGAGAGCTTGCAATGGCAGCAATGAGAGGTGTTGATGTTAGAATTGTAACACCTGGTATTCCTGATAAGAAGCTTACTTACAGCCTCACAAGATCATATTATGCAGATCTCGTAAGATACGGCGTAAGAATATACGAATACACACCGGGCTTCATTCATGCAAAACAGTGGGTAAGCGATGGAGAAGTATCTGTTGTAGGCACAATCAACATGGACTTCAGAAGTCTTTACCTTCACTTTGAAAATGCTGCATATGTATATGGCAGGGAAACTGCTGCCGACATACTTAATGATTTCTACAACATTTTCAGAAGAAGTGAGGAAGTAACCGACAAGTACATCAATAAGCCGAGAATCCTGAGAATCGGACAATGTATATTAAGACTGGTTGCACCTTTGTTCTAATTGGTGTATATTCATATTTGTTATTTCGTGTGTGAGATTCAGTTTTTAATTGTTTTGTCTGTGTCTGGCATATATGTTTGAATGATTCGTTAGAATTGCGTTAATTTATCAGGTGTTATTTTCGGCTCATGAGTTTGTGTACATTCGCCAGATGAACACTTTCACCTAGATGTACGTCTAAGGCACACTCTCTCATGAGTGTCTCGCTTAGTGGGAGTAAATGCCGCTATCTACAAAGTTTATTACGGTGCGGTAAATCAAACGCGCTTTGCTTGAACGTGCTTTCCCGCACCGCCCTTATGTATATAGCGGCATTAACTCACACACGCAATAACAAATATCAAGTTAATAAACATTTAACAAGGAGAAGTAATGAGAGAAGAAACTGTAACCGTGAAAATCGACCACCCATTAGGTAGCACTGATGAAGATAACCCCTCGGTGGTCTATCCTATTAATTGTGGCTATGTAGATGTCGAAAGAACAGCCGGATTTTCTGAACTTGATAAACAGAGAGTTTATCTGTTAGGTGTAGATGTTGCCGTTGATGAATATATCGGAGAGCTTATTGCTGTGGCAAGACGCCGTGATGATCCTGAAACAGTCTGGATAATAGCACCTGAAAATATATCTTACACAATCCAGCAGATTGAAGAAATGATATATTTCGAAGAGCAGTATTACGACAGTTTTGTTGAAATAGTTGATGAGGAATTATGGGATGCCTATGATGAGAATGAAAAGCTGTTAGGTTTCGATTTAAAAAGAAGCCAGGCAAAATCTTTACCTGATGGGGTATATCATGTCATTGTCAATGTCTATACTATGACTAAGGATGGTAAGCTTCTTACGACAGAACGTTCACGAAATAAAACATACCCTCTTAAGTGGGAAGTTACAGGTGGTTCTATACTTAAAGGTGAAACAGCGGCTGAAGGTGCGGTTCGTGAGTTATATGAAGAAACTGGCATTAAGATTTCTACTGAAGACCTCATTGTACTCTACAGCTATGTGGATAAACCTAAGCATGCCATATATCACAGTTATCTTAATTTAATAGAAAAAGAAGTCCATGTTACCCTTCAGGAAGGAGAAACCATGGACTACATGTATGTTCCGTATAAGGAATTTGATGAGCTTGTTAATTCTGACAGATTCGTTCCATCAGAACAGCGACGCTATAAGAATCAAGCCGTCTTTACGATGCTTTCACGATTCATTCCTGATTCAGCGGCTTCTACATAAGCAATTCCATATGTTCCTGGACCTACATGAGTTCCAACAGAACAGCCAATAGAGCTTACACAAACATTTCCATTAACATCAGATATATAAGTAAGACTCTTATTAATAAATGTTTCTAAGGATTCAGAGCAGTTGATATGACCAAACATGAAATCTCTTGTAAGACTTAATCCGTCTTTGGTGAGCTTATCATGCATAAGTTTTTCAGCTGCTTTTTTTCCTCTTGTTTTTCCAATCACAACAACTTTTCCATCTTCAATACTTACAACCGGTGTTATATGAAGCATTGTTCCTGCAAATGCAGCAGCTCCTGAAAGTCTGCCACCCATTTTAAGATATTTAAGTGAACCAACAACTGCTGTAAGCTTGATGTATTTTGACATCTCTGTACATGCAGCAGCGATATCAGCCGCATTTTTACCAGCATCTCTTAACTTTACTGCCTCTCTGATTAGGAGGGCTGTTCCAATCGAAGCACTTCTTGAATCTACCATGTATAGTTTCTTTCCTGTTTCTTCTTCAACATCTAAAGCAGCAAGGCAGGCACTCTGATATGTTCCTGATAAATCAGAAGATATGAATATTCCAAGTACATCATCCCCGGCAGCAACAGCTTCATTAAATACTTTCATGAATGTATCAGGGCTTGGCTGTGAAGTCTTAGGTAATTCATCACATTCAGCAAGTCTTGTATAAAATTCCTCGTGTGTTATCTCAACTCCATCTAAGAATTCTTCATTCCCAAACCTTACAGATATAGGAACAATCTGAATCCCCATTTTTCTTGCATCTTCTTTAGATATATCACATGTGCTGTCAGCAATAATTCTTAACATAATCATTCTCCTTTAAAGATTTTGATATATTTTGATATTCAAAGTTTCTTGTTGAATGTTATCATTTAATTAAATAATTGTCAAGGGTATTTTGATATTCAAAGTTTTAGCAGGAATTTCTTGAACAAAAATATGTGATTTAAATATCATCATGTGTTTTTTTAGTATTTATATATACACAGAATTGATATAATCAATATAAATATATTCTCATAAAAATGGGGTGTGTAAAGAATTATGAATATTACGAAACTAGTATTGGGTGCATGCAGCACAAATGTATATATTGTTTCTTCGAATAAGAAAAATGCAATTCTGATTGACCCAGCAGATAATGCTGCTGAAATTATTAAAACAATTGAAGAAAATGGATTGTGTCTTAAATACATTTTTATAACACATGGTCATACAGATCATATTTTAGCATTAAAAGAAGTGAAAGAATATTTTAATGTACCTGTTATTATATCTAAAATTGATGCCGGACGACTTGAAGACGAAGAACTCATTAATGAAAGACCTTATGTTAAAATACCTTATAAAGCTGTAAAAGCCGATATATTAATTTGTGAAGACGATATAATTAATCTTGATGAGTTATCATTTTCTTTCTTAGGTATGCCAGGACATACAGACGGTTCAATGGCAATCATTGTTAACGATAATATTTTCTCTGGTGACACCATTATGTTTGAAAAACATGGTAAAACTTCTTTACCTGGCGGAAATGAGAAATTACTTATTTCATCAATAGAAAAAATGATGAACACTTTAATTGGCGATTATAAAATATACCCTGGTCATAGACAAGAGACATCTCTTGATTATGAGCGTAAATGCAGACTAAGTACTGTTATTACAGGTTATTAATTATTTATCTTAATTGTAATTAACATATTTCTTGACATATTTTAAAATAAGCATTAAAATCATGCACTTAGGACAGTATCATTTACGAAATTCACACAAGAGGTTTCATCAATTATGGCAAAAGATTTAACTCAGGGCAGAATTATGCCTATGTTAATTAAATTCACAATTCCACTTATACTAGGAAATATATTTCAGCTTACTTATAATGCGGTTGACTCTATTATTGTCGGAAGATTTGTTGGAAAAGAAGCACTTGCTGCTGTTGGAATATGCAATCCAATAACTACACTCATTATTCTTTTCCTTAACGGATTATGTATGGGTGCAAGTATTCTTATGGGTAATTATTTCGGCGGTAAGAAAATGGACACACTTTCCCGCCAGATAAGTACAACTATGATATCAGGTATGATATTCTCACTTGCACTTACACTGATTGCAATAGTATTTACAAGACCTATTCTTATGCTTGTTCAGGTTGACAGATCAATTATGACACTTACAACCCAGTACTTAAGAATAATCATGTTAGGACTCATCTTCACATTCCTTTATAACTTTTTCTCAAGCACTTTAAGGGCATTGGGAGATAGTGCAACACCACTGTATTTCCTTATCATAAGTGCAGTTTTAAATGTATTTGGTGACCTTTTCTTTGTTGTTGTCCTGAAAGCCGGCAGCAATGGATGTGCAGTTGCAACTGTAGTAAGCGAGGCTCTCTGCTGTGTATTCTGCATGATATATATTAAATTCAAAGTACCGATTCTGTGTCTTGGCAAGAAGTGGCTTGTATTTGACCGCTCACTGCTTAAGAAAACTATAAGCTACGGCTGGGCATCTGCTATGCAGCAGGCTACTGTACAGCTTGGTAAAATAGGAATACAGGCTATTATTAACACTATGGGCGTTTCGGTTTCAGCCGCATTTGCAGTAGTAAACAGAATTGATGACTATGCATATACACCCGAGCAGAATATTGCACACGGAATGACAGCTATGATGGCACAGAACAAAGGTGCCGGAAGAGACGACAGAGTAATCAAAGGCTTTAAAGCCGGTATTATTCTTGAGATAATATATGGAATCTTCATATTCTTTGTATGTTTTGTATTTGCAAGACCACTTATGAAACTGTTCACTTCGGATACTGAGGTTATAAGACACGGTGTAATCTACCTTAAGCTTATCTCTATAATGTACATACTACCTGCCATCACTAATGGTATTCAGGGATATTTCAGAGGAATCGGCGACTTAAAAATTACCCTGCTTTCAAGCTTTATCAATATGGGTGTCCGTGTACTTGCCGCCATACCACTTGTATTTGCATTAGGCATGGGAATAGAAGCACTTCCTTTCTCTTATCTTGCTGGCTGGATTGGCATGCTTATTGCGGAAGTGCCATTGCTTGTTAAGAATTACAGGGCATATATTAAAAGTATAAGATAGTTATAATCCCCTCACAAAGCATCAGCCTTGTGAGGGGATTATTATTATCTCATCTTCTGAACATTTTTCTTTCTCATAAGCAACGCACCAATACCTATAAGTACCAAGCCTATTGCACAGCCAGACACTAAAGTAATAAAAAATATATTTCCATTAATACTAAGAGCCGTGCTCCAATCAGACAGATTCATATGACTTATTGTAAGCACCTTCCTTTTGTAGAGAATAAACTCAAGAAAATCATCGGCAAAAACAACCCATAATACAGATATTATCGTACTAATTCCGGCTCTCATCAGTCCATGGACAGGAAGATATCTGATCACAAGAAATACAAGCCATACACCAAGCATAAGTACAACAGCTACTGTATATCCGTCTTTCATACCTGTAAAACCAGAATGATAATACACTATAAACATTGTAAGGAATAGCCACAATGTATCCCATGTCATTGTTATAAGTGCTTTCTTGTCACTAAGTACCGGTGGAAGTGACACAAGACATATCACTATCGGAAACAGCACTATTGATATACCAAATGCTGTAGGTATAGCCCAAAAAAGGAAGTTTCCTCCGCCATTCATCCGGTCAACGAAAAACAATATAAGCATAAGTGATGCAACGCCTGCAAGAATACATTTTAACAGACGGTTATTCGTAGACATAAGCGGAACTACCGTAAGTGCTGCAACAAGCATCATAGAAGCAGTAACAACCGAAAATACGCCTAAACCCATACCAGTTGCAAGCTGTACTATAAATGTAATGACAATCGGCAGCATGAGAATTGCTGCAATCACAACTCCCGCCTTGTATGCTGCATTACGCTCTTTTTTTGCATGTCTTTCAAGTACTCCTTTTGATTCCTTTGCAAGCACTTCATCAACGTTGTTTTCCTGTAATTCATGATATATCTTCTGGCAGTCACTACAGCCTGCCATATGCTTTTCAACAAAGCTGCAGCTTGCTTCACTGCAGGCTTTGTCATAATAAAGGGGCAGTAAGTCCTGCACGATTTCACATTCTTTATTACTCATATCTAATCAATCCTTTCTTTTATTTTCAGTCTGGCCCTATGATAAGTTACTCTGGCCCAGTTCTCAGTTTTTCCAAATACCATTCCAATCTGTGCAAATGTGAGTTCTCCAAAAACTCTCAACTGAAATACCTCTTTATACGGCTCCGGTAGTTCATGAAGAACCATATGAATCTGCAAAGCAGAATCTGTATCTGAAATTTTATCCGCCAGATCAGCCGTCTGCTGCGGTAAAGTCTCATCAAGCTCAGAAAACTTCTTATTTTTCCTGCATTCATCAATTGCGAGATTCTTAGCAATACTGCAAAGCCATGTGAGCTCACCCGCCTTGCCCTCATACGGACGTTTGGCAGTCATGGCTTTGTAAAAAGTATTTTGTGTGATTTCTTCAGCAAGAGACTGATTCTTTACTATAGTAACCACATAAGAATACACCTGCATATAATAGGAATTGTACAATTTCTCGTAATTCAGAACTGGTCACCTCCTTCCGTCTTACATAGGTTAGACGCACGAAATGGATTTTTGTTACAACATTTTTCAGAATATTTTATAGAATTTTTTAAAATGTGTCAAAAAATGTATGCCAAAGGTACAGGCAGATGTGTTATTATACATATTGAAATAGGGATACCGCAATCCCACTGGCTTTAGACGGTGGGTTAAGGTAGCCGGAAGCGGAGGTTTGTACTATACTTGCGTTATGGGAATGTGGAAATCAAAAACAGACACAAATAGATGTTGAGAAAATATATAGAAAATCAAGGGTAGGAAGGTGGCGACAGTGGGTGTTAAAAGCATATAAATACAGGATATATCCTAATAGTGAACAAAGAATTCAGATTGCAAAAACATTTGGCTGTTGCCGTTTTGTTTACAATCAGACATTGGCATATCGGAAAGAAATATACGAGAAAGAGAAAAAGTCAGTTAGTAAAACGGATTGTAATAATTACTGTAACAGAGAATTAAAGAAAGATTATGAATGGTTAAAAGAAATAGATAAATTTGCTCTGACCAACGCAATCTATAACATGGACACTGCATATCAAAAATTCTTTAAGGAGCATGCAGGATATCCGAAATTCAAGAGCAAACACGATAACCATAAATCATACACAACAAACTTCACAAATGGAAATATTGCGGTAGATTTTGAGACAGGGAAGATAAAATTGCCAAAATTAAAAGCGGTAAAAGCAAGGTTACACAGGGAATATAGTGGGCAGATTAAATCAGCGACCGTTTCGCAGGTTTCCAGTGGAAAATACTATGTGTCCATACTTGTAGAAACGGAGCATAAGGAACTGGCACATACAAATCATAACATAGGAATCGATTTAGGAATTAAAGATTTATGTATTACTTCCGATGGGAAAGTATATGAGAATCTAAAAATTATAAAAAAATACGAGAAACAGCTTGTAAAACTGCAAAGGCAACTGTCACATAAAGGAAAGAGAAGTAAGAACTATTATAAAACAAAGAAAAAGATAGCATTATGCCATGAGAAAATAAGGAATATAAGAAAAGATTATCTACATAAAGTTTCACATGAGATTATCAGCGAAAACCAAGTGATAGTTTCAGAGAATCTACAGATAAAAAATATGGTAAAAAATCATCATTTGGCAAAAGCCATAAGTGATGTATCATGGTATGAGCTGACAAGACAGTTAGAGTATAAGGCAAAATGGAATGGCAGGAAATACATCAAAATAGATACATTTTATGCTAGTAGTCAATTATGTTCTGTTTGCGGGTATCAGAATCCAGATACAAAAGATTTGTCAGTGAGGACATGGATATGTCCGAAATGCGGAGCAGAACATGACAGGGATATCAATGCCGCGGAAAATATACTGACAGAAGGATTAAGACAAATAGCATAAAGAAATATATAGGGCAGGGACTGCCCAAATTAACGCCTGTGGAGATAGTAGGTTACGAGGTCGATGAAGCAGGAAGCCTATTGGCTTAAGACAATGGGTAGTTCACTTTGATTCAGGAGAATTAATTATGATTAGAAAAGAACAGCTGCGTCTATACGCAATTACAGATACAAGCTGGCTTAACGGAGCCAGTCTCATTGATGTTGTTGAAAATGTATTAAAAAATGGAGCAACATTTTTACAATTAAGAGAAAAAAATGCATCGCATGATGAAATAGTTGAAAAAGCAAAAGCAATTAAGCCAATTGCACGAAAATATGGAGTACCATTCGTTATTGATGATGATGTGCAGGCGGCACTTGAAGCTGACGCTGACGGAGTACATATCGGACAGAGTGACACTGACTATATGACTGCAAGAAGTATTCTTGGAGATAATAAGATTATCGGCATGACCGCCAAGACAGTAGAACAAGCGAAAGAAGCCGAAAGACTTGGTGCAGATTATATCGGAACCGGTGCTGTATTTGGCTCAAGTACCAAAAAGGATGCTGTATACATGCCTCGTGAGAGACTGATTGAGGTTGCAGGTTCAGTTAATATCCCTGTCGTTGCAATCGGCGGTATTGATTACGACAACTGCGGTGAGCTTGCAGGCACTGGTGTTGACGGGATTGCTGTTGTTTCAGCTATATTTGCCGCTGATGATCCTGGACTTGCTACGAAAGAGCTTTACTTAAAGACTGGCCGTGTATTTAATTATCACAGGGATTTCATATTTGACATGGACGGAACTATTCTTGATTCTATGCCTTACTGGAGAAATGTTTCCAAGGAATACGCCATGCAGTATGTTGATAAGTTACCTGACGACTTCGACGAGCGTACTTATGTAATGGATCTTGATGAATGTTCTGCTTATTTCCGTGATGAATTAGGCATAAGCACCGATGCAGCAACTATGCGACAGACCGCCGTGGATATTATGACAAGACACTACAGCACAGATATTCCGGCTAAAGACGGAATGCTTGAATTAATCAGACGTGAGCATGAAGCCGGTTCTTGCATGTGCATATTTACAAGCTCTGACAGAGGCTGTGTTGACGCTGCACTTAACCGTCTTGGAATAACTGACTGTTTTAACAACATTTTTACAGTATATGACATTCCATATAATAAAAAGAATCCGGAAAGCTACAAGCTTATCGCTGAAAAAATGCATTTTAAACCGGAAGATACATGGGTATATGAAGATGTTCTTCACGGCATTGAATCTGCAAGACAGGGTGGATTTAAGATATGTGCTGTATATGATGAGGATTCTAAGAAGCATTGGAACGAAATCTGCGCATTTGCAGACGAAATAAGAGATATAAGAAATGATTGAGGATTAGTAATGAAGAAAAAAGTTGTTGTTGGCATGTCAGGGGGCGTTGATTCCTCTGTTGCCGCTTATCTATTAAAGGAACAGGGCTATGATGTAATAGGTGTGACTATGCAGATATGGCAGGACGATGCAACAGAAGCCGCTGAGAACGGCTGCTGCGGTATCAGCGCTGTTGATGATGCAAGACGTGTTGCAGGTCAGCTTGACATCCCATATTATGTAATGAATTTTAAGAATGAGTTCAAATGTAATGTAATTGACTATTTTGTTGACGAATATAAAAAAGGCCGTACACCTAATCCATGTATCGCCTGCAACCGTTATGTAAAGTGGGAATCTCTTCTTAAGAGAAGTCTTGAAATAGGAGCAGATTACATTGCAACAGGACACTATGCAAGAATCCACCAGCTTCCTAATGGCAGATACACTATATGCAATTCAGTAACTGCCAGGAAAGACCAGACTTACGCACTTTATAATCTTACACAGGAACAGTTATCACACACACTTCTTCCTATTGGTGATTATACTAAGGATCAGGTCCGTGAAATTGCATCTAAGATTGGTATTACTGTTGCCAAGAAGCCTGACAGTATGGAAATATGCTTTATTCCTGATAATGACTATGCAGGCTTTATAACACGTGAAACAGGCTATACTTCTGTTCCCGGTAATTTCATTGACGTCAATGGCAATGTAATTGGAAGACATCAAGGTATCATACACTACACAGTTGGTCAGAGAAAAGGTCTTGGACTTGCTCTTGGAAAGCCGGCATTTGTTGTTGCTATACGACCTGAAACCAACGAGGTTGTAATCGGTGATAATTCAGATGTGTTCTCACCTAAGCTTTACGCCAACAACCTTAATTTCATGTCGATACCTTCACTTGAAGGTGAAATGCATGCCAAAGGTAAAATCCGTTACAGCCATGAGGGTGATATGTGTACTATAAGAATGTTTGATGAAAATACTCTTGAATGTACATTTGACGAGCCTGTTCGTGCCGTAACACCAGGTCAGGCGCTTGTATTATATGACGGGGACAATGTACTTGGCGGTGGAACTATTATTTAATTATTTTTTAATTAATAAGGACAATATTATGGAAAAACTTATATATATGGATAACGCAGCAACTACATCAACCGCACCAGAGGTTGTGTCTGCAATGCTTCCATTCTTTACTGAATATTACGGCAATCCTTCTTCTGTATATAATTTTGCCCAGAAAAGCAAGATGGCTATTGAAGATGCAAGGGAAATTATAGCTGACAGTATTGGTGCTGCTAAAAGCAATGAAATATATTTTACAGGCGGTGGAAGCGAGTCTGATAACTGGGCTTTAAAGTCTGCTGCATTCGGACTTAGAGATAAAGGCAACCACATTATAACAACTAAAATAGAGCATCATGCAATTCTTAATACATGTGCATATCTTGAAAAGAATGGATTCGAGATAACTTACCTTGATGTTGACAGCGAGGGCTTTGTTTCATTAGAAGATGTCGAGAATGCCATCACTGACAAAACAATTCTTATAAGTGTTATGTTTGCCAACAATGAAATCGGAACAATTGAACCTGTCTGTGAAATAGGTGAGATTGCACATAAGCATGGCATTCTTTTTCATACTGATGCAGTTCAGGCTATGTGTCATGTCCCAATTAATGTCACAGAGATGAATATTGACCTGTTAAGTGCAAGCGCACACAAGTTCCACGGTCCTAAAGGCGTCGGTTTCATGTACATGAAGAATTCTGCCAAGTTAGAGCCTTTCATCCATGGCGGGGCACAGGAGCGTGCAAGACGCGCCGGAACAAGCAATGTTCCAGGCATTGTCGGCATGGGTCAGGCTGTAAAGCTTGCCTTAGGTACACTTGATAAAGATACACATACAATTATTAATATGCGTAATTATATTGTTGACAGGATTCTTGGTGAGATTCCTGACGTTACTTTTGATGGACCTTGTATTGATGCTAATGCCGATGTCAATGCTGTTTCGGTAGGTTTGCCCATGTGCAGCCTGAAGCGTCTTCCGTCTAATATGCATTTCTGCTTTAAAGATGTTTCGGGTGATTCTTTACTTATTATGCTTGATATGAACGGTATATGTGCATCCAGCGGTTCAGCATGTGCTGCAGGCTCAATCGACCCTTCACATGTGCTTCTTGCTATCGGACGAAGCAAAGGTGAAACTAAAGGTGCTTTAAGATTAAGCATAGATAAGGATTTAACCAAGGAAGATGCTGACTATGCAATAGATGCACTGAAAGCCGCAGTTGCGAGGCTGCGTAGATAAAGCTAAACATTATATCCGTAAATCCACATAATATGGTCTTACATCCAGCAATTTTCATTAAAACAAAGTGAGTTTTCCCATAAATTCATAAATAATATAAGGTTTATAGGTATATTCTATCAATTTTACTATATAAAAAGTCTTTAATGATACCAATATACCTATAAACAATCTGCTTATTTACAACTTATAGGCTTACGCAACAACTATCTATATAAACATCAGCATTTTTGACCTATAGGACAATTAAATATACGACTATCTATAGGTATCATGTTGTATAGCATAATGCTGTATCATGAATCATCCGTAATGAATATCCTTCAGACTCCCCAATTCAACAACAAAAACAATATAATCTTTAAAATATTTTCAAAAAAATCACACAAACCTATTGACATAGTAGGGATAAGGGTTTATATTATCATCAACATCAAGAAAGCGATACATTTTTGAAATAAATTAAAAGGATGGTAATTAATTATGGCAAAGAAATCTTACTCAGAAAGAAATTTAAAGTTTGAAACATTACAGCTTCATGTGGGACAGGAACAGCCTGATCCAGTAACAGATGCTAGAGCAGTACCTATTTACCTTACATCATCATATGTATTCCATAACAGCCAGCATGCTGCTGACAGATTTGGTCTTAAGGATGCAGGTAACATCTACGGACGTCTTACTAATCCAACTGAAGATGTATTTGAAAAAAGAATTGCGGCACTTGAAGGTGGTGTAGCAGCACTTGCTGTTGGTTCTGGTGCAGCAGCTTTAGCTTATGCTTTTCAGGCACTTGCTCATGCAGGAGACCACATCGTAGCAGCTAAGAATATCTACGGTGGAACATATAATCTTCTTGCACATACACTTCCAGATTACGGAATTGAAGCTACATTCGTAGATCCTTTTGATTATGATGCTATTGAAGCAGCAATCAAACCTAATACTAAGGCTGTTCAGATTGAAACACTTGGAAATCCTAATTCAGAAGTTGTTGATATCGAAAGAATTGCTAAGATTGCACATGCACACAACATTCCACTTGTTGTTGATAACACATTTGCAACGCCTTACCTTGTAAGACCTATTGAATACGGTGCAGACATCGTTATCCATTCAGCTACTAAGTTCATCGGTGGACATGGTACAACACTTGGTGGTGTAATCGTTGATAGTGGTAAATTTGACTGGGTAGGGGCTGCTGATAAGTTCCCATGGCTTGTTGAGCCAAATGTATCATACCACGGTGTTAGCTTTGCAAAGGATACAGCACCTGCTGCATTCGTTACATATATCAGAGCTATCCTTCTTCGTGATACAGGAGCTACAATTTCTCCAGTTCATTCATTCATCTTCCTTCAGGGACTTGAAACATTATCACTCAGAGTTGAGAGACATGTAGAGAACGCATTAAAGGTTGTTCAGTACTTAAAGGATCAGCCATTAGTTGAGAAGGTAAATCATCCTTCAATCTCTACTAACGAAGAACAGCAGGCTCTTTATAAGAAGTACTTCCCTAACGGCGGTGGTTCAATCTTTACATTTGAAATCAAGGGTGGTGCTGCCCAAGCACAGAAGTTCATTGATAACCTTGAGTTATTCTCACTTCTTGCTAATGTTGCCGATGTTAAATCATTAGCAATACACCCTGCAAGCACAACTCATTCAGAGTGCAACGAAGCTGAGCTTCTTGATCAGGGAATCAAGCCTAACACAATCAGACTTTCAATTGGTACAGAGAATATTGATGATATCATTGAAGATCTTGATGAAGCATTTAAGGCTTTACAGTAATTTGCCATATATATCCTTTCCGGTATAATATATTTACATCACAAAAGGGGGCTGATATCATCAATGATCATCAGTCCCCCTTTTGAATTATATTAATCAGATTTTTAATTAGTTAAGTTATTTCTTTTTCTTAAAATGTACTTCTGGAACAGCAACACTATCATATGTCACATGTGTCTTATCATTGTTATCATCTGTAATCATATCAGAAGATATATCAACATCTTCATCATCAGAATCTCCTTTATGTATCTCTGGAATAGCAAGATTATCATATGACAGATTATAATCTTGCTTAGGAGTGTTACCTTTATTCTTAACTTTTTTAAATATATTAAACATAGCATTCCCTCCTCGATATTTATAATATATTAATAAAGAATGTAATAACAAGACTGTTAAGAAAATCAGCAAAAAGACTTCCTATAAGTGGTATAAGAAGATAAGCCTTAACCGACGGAACGTATTTGTCACATACAGCCTGCATGTTAGCCATGGCGTTAGGAGTAGCTCCCATACCGAATCCACATGTTCCTGCAACAAGTACTGCTGAATCATAATCTCTTCCCATAACATTAAATACAACAAAATAAGTAAATAAAACAATAACAATAACCTGAGCTCCAAGAAGAATAACAAGTGGAAGAGCAAGTGAAGCAAGCTGCCACAACTTAAGTGTAATCATCGCCATACCCAAGAACAACGATAAGCAGATACCACCAAGGTCGTTGATTTCACCCATATGAATAACAAGCTTTCCATGTCCCGCATATTCTGCAATATTACGCATAAGAGCTGCTGCAATCATAGCACCTATATATATAGGGAAAGTAAGACCAGTCTTGGTAAGTGCCCATGAAAAAATCGTTCCTAAACCAATAGCAAGAATAAGCTGGAATACTGCTGAAGCATACATTCTTGAATGTCTCTCATGCTTTTTCTCATCCTCAACAAGAAGACTATCATCTTCAGGAATTGCTGTAGATAAGAGGTCTTTCTTCTCAATCAGTCTCTTGCCTAACGGACCACCGACAAGACTTCCAAATATAAGACCAAATGTAGCAGCAGCAGTACATATTGTTGTTGCACCCTGAACATTAAAATCTTCAAGGACCGGTCCAAATGCACCTGCTGTACCATGTCCACCAACCATAGGAATAGAACCTGTACACATGCCAATAAGTGAATCAAGTCCAAGCAGCTTTGATAAACTAACTGCAACACAGTTCTGTATGAATATAAGAACAATGACTAATCCTAAAAATATGACCATTGATTTTCCACCCTTCTTAAGTACCTTAAGATTTGCCTGAAATCCAACAGATGTAAAGAAAAATACCATGCATACTTCTTTAAGTGTATCATCAAATGAGAACTCTAATATATGTGTTACATAACACACACATGTAAATATAGCAAATAACAGACCTCCAACAACTGGAGCCGGTATACAGAATCTTTCAAGAAATCGTATTTTCTTTCGTAAAAAACTTCCCAGAAGCAGTACAAGTACCGCAATAGCAAGCGTCTGATACATATCTAACTGAACTTTCATTAAACTTCTCCATTCTTTATTACATTAACCTGATATACAGATTTAATTATTCTGTCAAAACTTTGATGCCATTCTCTGTATAATAATCTGCCGCACCTGAATGGAATGGAATATCCACTCCGTTAGCAGCTTCTTTAACGTTGAATGTAATGTCAAGAGAAGTAGCATACTTGAAGTCATCTGCATGCTCATATAAAGTCTTAGTCACATTCTTAATAACATCATCTGACAGCGACTGTCTTGCAATCAGAACTGCCTTAATACCAATAGTAGTAACAGCTGTATCCTGGCCCTGATAAGTTCCCGCCGGAATAGTGTACTTTTCGCAGAGGGAATATGCTGATAACATCTTATCAATACATTTGTCATCAAGACTTATAAGACTGATATCACATTCCTTTGACAACTGCTCTATAACTCCGGTTCTTGTTCCTGCAGTACAGAAAAATGCATCAATGTCGCCATTTTTAAGCTTTGCAGCGGCTTCAGTATAATCCATATTAACCTTATTAATAAGTTCATCTGCAATACCGCTCATCTTTAATATCTGCTCTGCATTCTTTTCGGTTCCTGACTCAGAAGCACCAACACTTACAGTCTTGTTAATCAGATCATCAACACTTGTGATTCCAGAATCATTTCTTACAACAATCTGACAGGCTTCTGTATAAAGAGACGCAACTGCCTTATAACCCTTCTGATACTTCTTATCAGTGAAGGCTCCTGTTGCATTATAAGCATCACTTAACAAATCTGCCTGAACAATAGCAAGGTCGATATACCCATCAGATATAAGTCTTAAATTAGCAACCGAACCAGCAGTAGTCCTTGTTTCAAATGTATATCCATCTATTTCTTTATCAGCAAGCTGTGTAAATGTGCTTGCAAATGAATAATACATACCACCAATATCTGCTGCACCAAATTTCAGGTTCTTGCTATGCCCGCTGCAGCCTGTAATCACAAGCAGCATACATGACATTAATACACATAATATTTTCTTCATTCATTCGTCCTCGTATTAATATTTGTATTTATCCTCGTAATAATAATTCTTTCTCGTAAACCTTACCATTCTTTATGTACAATCTTGGAACTCGCTTACTTACTGCACAAGTAAGTTCATACGGAATAGTTCCTGCAAGCTGTGCCATATGCTCAATAGGATTAGCCTTACCAAATATTTCAACTTCGCTTCCAACATCGACGTTCATCTTATCAGTAAGATCAATCATGCACATATCCATACATATCTTGCCTCTCTGTGGAACAGGACCTTCCTCAGTCATAAGCTCATATCTGTTAGAAAGGCATCTGAAATATCCATCTGCATATCCATAAGGAACGACTCCCATTCTTGTTTTCCTGTCAGTCTTATATATTCCACCATAGCTTATAGCTGTTCCAGCAGGGTAAGTCTTAATAGTACTTACTGTTGTCTTAAGAGACATAACTGGCTTAAGTCCAAGTTCCTGTGCAAAATCGCCATAACCATAAAGCAGAAGTCCTGGTCTTACCATATCAAGCCAGGTCTCTGGATATCTGGCAACAGCACCAGTATTGGCACAATGTCTTATTTTAAATTTTTTCCCTAGTTTTTTTTCTACTGCATCAATTACGCTTGTAAACAATTCAAACTGATGCTTAGTATATGCCTCACATTCTTCCCCGAATTCATCAGATACAGCAAAATGTGTAAATATTCCCTCTGCGTCAAGGCCGGGAAGTGAACAGCCCTCACATATTCCTTCAACACCACTGTCAAAATAATCACCATCACAAAGGTAACCAAGTCGTGACATACCTGTATCAACCTTGATGTGAATCTTTAATGTACCACCACATCTGACAGCTTCTTCACTGTATTCAAGTGCCTTGGCCTTACATGTGACAGCCTGTGTTATATTGTTCTTAATAAGCTGCCCAACCTCTTCCTTAGGTGTATGACCTAATATAAGAATTGGCATTGTAATTGAATTATGTCTTAATTCTATTGCCTCATCTATACTGCTGACAGCAAGATAATCTGCTCCTAATTCCTGTAACAGTCTGCTCACCTGAACAGAACCATGACCATAAGCGTCTGCTTTCACAACACCTAAGAACTTAACATTTTCTCCAATTCTCTTTCGTAATGTTTCATAATTGTGTGCAAGTGCATCCATATCTATTTCAGCCCATGTTCTTCTTAATGTTGAATCCATAATAATCTGCCTCCATAATCTAAACATACTTTGATATTTTACCATTTAATTGATAAATAGTGAATATTTTTTAATTTAATTTTAGGTTGACATTTTATAGTAATGCCAGAATAAAGTCATAAGATTGGAGGAGTTCGTATGAAAAAGAAACTTTTTGCTTTATTAAATATAAGTACTATATTGTTAAGCCTATTCTTAACAGGATGTTCCGAAAAAAATTCTAAGATAACATTAAATAACACACAGTGCACATACATAGTATCTAATAATGATAATATTATTCTTGAATCTAATACTAATAAAACCGTATTAGATGATGAAATCCCAGAACGCAGCATATCATGCTGGGGTGATAGCATGATACAAGGAGCTGGATGTAACGAAGCATATATATACTCTGATAATGGTATTGAAGACATATCTTACTTTACAACTCCATCTGCTCTGCAATATTTTACATCAATCAATACCTACAACTTTGGTGTAGGTGGTGAAAATTCCTATCAGATTGCTTTACGTGCGGGCGGAATTCCAATATACACTGACCGTGATATCTATATAACCGACCACTCATTAGCTTATGTAAAATTTGTTGATGAACATGAAGAAACAATCGATATGGATGACTACAGCGGATATGGATATGAAAATAACACATATCCAGACACAGTATATATTAATGATGTTTTATGTTATGTCGAAAGAGCTGATGATGGCTTATATATTTCTATATGTTCTGATGCAGACTGTGATTCTGTAACTGAAATGTATATTAACGCATGGACAAGGGTTATTCCTAAGGCAGCTTATGACCATCGCAATGATATTCTTATTCTTGAGATGGGAAGTAATGGTGGCTGGGAGAATGATTATGATGAACTTATAAAACAATATCAGAATATAATTGATAACAGCTATTATGCTGATTATATAATTGTTGGTGATACTGATAATCCGGGAGAATCAGCTGACATATATCAGGATGTATACGATGATAATGGTAATTATGCAGGACTTCATGCAACATTATGGGAACAGGCTCTGTATGATGCATTTGGACAACATTTCCTTAACACAAGACTTTATCTTATGGAAAATGCGTTCTCTGACTGTGGACTTACACCAACCGAGAATGATATAATTGATATACAGACAGGCAACCTGCCTGAACAGATTCGTGCTGATTTCACACATTTTAACTCTTATGGATATTATTCCAAAGCCAAAGCTATATACTTAAAAGGCATAGAGCTTGGCTACTGGAATTAATATTATTCAACTGGAGGCTTATATATGAGAATATTATTAGTTGAAGATGACCGCTCATTATCAAGAGCCGTATCAACTATATTACAGAAGAATAATTATTCCGTTGACTGCGTTAACAATGGTCAGCTTGCACTTGACTATCTTGAACAGGATATATATGACGCAGTAATAATGGATATAATGATGCCGGTAATGGATGGAATTACTGCTTTAAAGAATTTAAGAAAACGTGGCAATAACATTCCTGTTCTTATGCTTACAGCAAAGACTGAAATCGATGATAAAGTAGAATGTCTTGATAACGGTGCTAATGACTATCTTACCAAGCCATTCGACACAAGAGAACTTCTTGCCAGATTACGCGTTCTTACTCGCAATGAAAGACAGCATGACAGTGTTATGACACTTGGCAATATAACACTAAACACATCTACATGTGAATTGTCATCAGCAACAGACTCATTTCTTCTTACGAATAAAGAATATCAGATGATGCTGATGTTCATGAATAATAAAGACCATGTTATTTCGGCAGAACATTTTATGGAGAAAATCTGGGACATTGAATCTGATTCTGATATCAGCACCGTATGGACTTATATATCTTATCTCAGGAGAAAACTCGAAGCTTTAAAGTCTGATTATTCTATTGCTACAAGAAGAAATATGGGATATTATTTAAAAAATAACAACTAATATAAAGAAGGTATATAATGTCAAAAAAAAATAAAGCATCTAATTATAATGAGAAAATGCTTACCCGCTTAAGAATACAGTTTATAGTTCTTTCAATGGCAGTTGTAATAATTATGCAGGGATTTATTGTGTATACAAGTGTCAGAAACACATACAATAAGATGGTCGCTAAATCCGACCATCTTGTTTCATCTATATACATTAATGTTCTTGATAAAAAACCATTGAAAGCCGATGCAAGATATTTCTATATAATATTTGATAAAAATAATAACCCCAGAACCATTAATGTCGATAATATATCTGATATTTCTGAAGATGAGGCTTTGGCAACATATCATGAAGCATATGAAACTGGCGAACTTGATGGATTTTACAATGGTTACAGATATTGCATATACGAAAAAGAGAAACGTACAATTGCTGTATTCGTGCTTCGAAGTAATATGATAGATGATGTTAAGAAAACTGCAGTTTCACTTATCGAAGGTTCATGCATAGGTATAGGTATTATGCTTCTTGTTCTTATATTTGCTTCAAAGCTTATCGTTATGCCTATTGCTAAAGCACACCGCAAACAGAAAGAATTCATAACATCTGCAAGCCATGAGCTTAAGACTCCTATAACTGTAATAAGAGCAGATGCTGATATATTACTGATGGATGATGAGAATAATGAATGGCTCGCCGATATAAAGAAGCAGGCGGAGAATCTTACCACAATGACTAATAATCTTGTAACACTTGCGCGAATGGACGAACGCAACGGCAATATTCCCCGTATTGATTTCCCTGTTTCAGAGCTTGCAGAGGAAGTTGTCCATTCATATAATGCACTTGCAATGGATTTCGGAAAGCATTTTTCATATGATATCAAACCTAATCTTTCATGCTGCGGAAATGCAGCATCTGTAAGACAGCTTTTCACCATACTTCTTGATAATGCTTTCAAATATTCACCAGATAATGGCAACATTAACTTTATATTATCATCGTCTGGAAACTACATAACACTTTGCGTAACTAATGATGTCGAACATATTGATAAGGGCCTGACTGACAGAATGTTTGACAGATTCTACCGGGCTGATTCAACTTCCGCAAGAATAACCGGACATGGTCTTGGGCTATCTATAGCCGAAGCTATTGTTGCCGAGCATAATGGCAGTATCAAAGCCAAAGCTAATGGTGAACATGAAATAATTATTAAAGCACAGCTCCATATTAAATAACACATATTGACCCAATATGTTATAATGAAAAAGAATTTAGTGTAATGCTAAATTCTTTTTTATTTTATAGTAGAGTGGAGAATTTAATACGAGGGGAGAAATTAATTTATGGAGCCAGATTACCAGAATAATTACCAGGATGAGCTTCATCTTGACGATGAAGTGTATGAGATTAAGTCCGACAGGATTAATCCGGAATATCTTAACAATCCACCAAGAAGAAAAAGATACTCTGAAACCAATCCAAAAGACATGCCAGTTATACTTATTATAATTCTAGCCAACTTCATTGCAGGAGTAATGTGTATAATAGCAGGCAGCGACCATTTTGAAACAGGTGGTCTTAATTATCAGTATATTCACAATAATAAAGAATATATAAGACTTCTGACTTATATGTTCCTGCATGCTAATGTGCCTCATTTTGTTAATAATATGATTGCACTTTACATATTCGGTTCAAGACTTGAGCCCCGTGTCGGTTCACTTCGTACTGCAATTATATACTTTGGCTCAGGAATTGCATCAGGTCTTGTATCTGTATATGTATCACATCTTATCAATCCAGATGTTATCCGTTTCGCAGCCGGAGCATCAGGTGCAATATTCGGTGTAATGTGTGCAACACTGTTTACCAACTTCAGTTCCAAGACCGATTCTAACAAAACAACCGTTATCGTATCTATCGCGTTAATTGTTGTATATGCACTTATATCCAATGGTGCTAATGTTGATATTCTCGGTCACTTAGGAGGCGGTATTGCAGGTGGAATTCTTATATTCATTCTGTATCATGACTATCTTGATGATGCATTTGAAAGCACTGTATCAACAATAATCGCAATTATGCTTACGGTAATCATAAGCTTTGTTGGTGTAAGCAGCGCAGGTATAGGAACTAAAGCTAATCCTATGCAGGATTCGCGTATTGATGTTGTAAAGTCACAGCAGATATTCAAGGATTATACTGTAACATATGGGGAATGCCTTGATAACAAATGTACTGACCCGGAATGGACTATATTCAGTTCTAGCGATAAAAAGAAAGTAGTAGAATTCAATGGTAATGTAGTATATAATAACATGAATTCTTCTTTGAAGATTCAATTCGTATATAATGATTCTGATGATTACTGGGCTCTAAGCTATATGGCCCTTAACGGCACTGCAATGGATAGTAATGGTGCAGCCCTGCTACTTAACTATCTGTGCAGCGATTACTTCAATTAGGAGGCGATTTACATGTTTAAGCTGTTTGATTCTGATGACGATGATCTTGGGTATCTTGATGATACTGTGCATATTAACTGGAAAAAATTTCTGCCGGCAATCATAATTGCTGTAGTAGCAGTAATTGCATTAATAATTGTACTTATTGTTTCTTTCGGTCATAAAGGCAAAAAAACTCTTTCAAATGTATCTTCAACCGAAGAGACTTCATCTGTCAATGGAACTGATGCCGACGGCAATAATACTTTAAGCGATAAAGATGAGAAAGAACTGGATCCACAGTACTCTGATACTGACGGTTCCATGAATCAGTCTGCCGGTAATGGTGCTTCTGTAGTCCTTTCCAACAGTACTAACGAGACATCAGATATCACAATCGGTATAGATGTATCAAAATTTCAGGGAACTATAGACTGGGCACAGGTTGCTTCATCAGGTGTTGATTTTGCAATGATAAGAGTTGGCTACAGAGCGCAGAAAACAGGCGTTATCTATGCTGATACCAATGCAAAGTATAACATGCAGCAGGCTGCCGCTAACGGAATCAAAGTCGGAGCATACTTCTTCTCATCAGCAGTTAATGAGGCTGAAGCAATTGAAGAAGCAGACTGGGTTGCAGATTTCATCTCAGATTACAGCATAACTTACCCTGTTGCATTTGACTGTGAGGGCTTCAATACATCTGAAAGCAGACAGAAGAGCATGACTAAGGCCGAAAGAACTGCCGCTGCCACTTCATTTTTACAAGAAATATATGATAAAGGCTATACACCCATGTTCTATGCAGCTTCATCTGAGCTTTCCAACAACAACCAGTGGAACACTGCAAGCTTAGAAAATTCATATAAGATATGGGTTGCACAATATCCGTCAACGCCTTATCCAGAGACTCCATCCACATCATATACAGGAACATGCAGCATGTGGCAGTATACTAATCAGGGCAGGGTAGCAGGAATTGGTACAAATGTTGATATTAACGTTGCATATTTTGGTTATTCTGAAAGTAACGGTTCTCTAAGCGGTGAAACTGCAGCTGCCGCATCACCTGATGTAGAAGCAGGCATGGTATTCACATCTGTTAATGATACTGTTACTGCCAAAGATGAAGTAAGGCTTCGTGACAAGCCTAGTCAGGATACCGACGCAACAGTAATTACAACACTTGTTAATGGTGAAACAGTCACCCGGACAGGTACAAGCAGCAGCGGCTGGTCAAGACTTGTCTACAACGGACAGACTGTATACGCTGTTACAAGTTATTTAACAACAGACCTTACACCTAAGACAACTGAAAGTCCTACAACCGGATTTAACACGAAATTCACGGACTGTAACGACACAGTAACACCTAAAGACGAAGTTAATCTGAGAAATAAACCTAGTGTGACAGATGCAGATTCTGTTGTTGTTGCAACTGCTAAAAAAGGCGAGCTTTTCACCAGAACCGGCTATAATACAGAGGTTGGCTGGTCAAGGGTTATATATAACGGTCAGACACTTTACTGTGTTACAAGCCTGCTTTCTATCCAATAAATTTAAAATATCAGGAGAATTATTGTGAGTATTATAATCACTGATTTATGCAAAACCTTTGATGACAATGAAGTTCTTAAAAATGTTAATATAACACTTAAAGATAATTCTATATATTGTCTTATGGGAACTTCCGGCATTGGAAAAACAACGCTTTTAAGAATTCTAATGGGACTTGAACATGCTGATTCCGGCAGTATATCCGGTATAGATATAAAAAGCATATCTTGTATGTTTCAGGAGAACAGGCTTATTCCTGACCTTTCAGCAATAGATAATGTCAGAATAGTACTTCGTGGTAAACCAAATAGACAAGAAATCCGTAATAATCTGTTATCAATTCTTCCAGATGATAGTCTTGATATGCCTGTAAATTCATTATCCGGTGGAATGAAAAGAAGAGTTGCACTTGCAAGAGCATTATCATATCCGGGCAAATTAATAATACTTGATGAACCATTCACAGGTTTAGATAAGAATACTAAGTTAAATGTAATAGACTATATCTTAAAAATGCGTAATAACCGTACTTTGCTTATTGCAACTCATGGAACTGATGATGCCAATCTGTTAGGGGCTGAAATAATAAAGCTTGATAAAAATATTAATTAGACCATTAATTAAAGGGAGACTGTCTTATGACAATCTCCCTTATTAATATTATGTGACTACATTTCTTCGATAATCTTTCTTGCAACATATACACCACTGGCAGAAGCGTGTGATAATGAATGTGTAACGCCGCTTCCGTCGCCAATTATGTATAAGCCCTTATATCTTGTCTCAAGATTGTTGTCAATCTCCACTTCCATGTTATAGAACTTAACCTCAACACCATACAGAAGTGTATCATCATTGGCAGTTCCCGGTGCAATCTTATCAAGTGCGTAAATCATCTCAATAATTCCATCAAGAATTCTCTTAGGAAGTACAAGACTTAAATCCCCCGGAGTAGCAGCAAGAGTAGGCTTTACGAGTCCCTCCTCAATTCGCTTTTCTGTACTTCTTCTTCCTCTCATAAGGTCACCGAATCTCTGAACAATAACGCCACCACCAAGCATATTGGAAAGTCTCGCAATACTTTCACCGTATCCGTTACTATCCTTGAATGGCTCTGAAAAATGCTTTGCAACAAGAAGCGCAAAGTTGGTGTTCTCTGTCTGCTTCTCAGCACCTTCATAGCTGTGTCCGTTAACTGTTACAATTCCATTAGTGTTCTCATTAACTACGATTCCATTAGGATTCATACAGAAGGTTCTAACAAGGTCCTCGAATTTCTCTGTTCTATATACAATTTTGCTTTCGTACAGTTCATCTGTAAGATGTGCAAATATAACGGCCGGAAGCTCAACTCGCACACCAATATCAACTCGATTTGACTTAGTTGGAATCTCAAGCTTCTGACAGACATTTTCAATCCATTTGCTTCCGCTTCGGCCAACAGAAACAATACATTTGTCACAATCCATGTACTCGTCCTTATAGAATACTCTGTAACCGCCATCTATCACCTCAATGTTGCTTACAGGAGTATTAAAGTAGAAGTCTATATGGTCCTTCATCTCATTGTACATATTCTCAAGAACAACATAGTTAATATCTGTTCCAAGATGTCTTACTGACGCATCAAGAAGCTTTAACTTGTTCTGCATGCATAAAGTCTTGAACTTAGTGCCTGCTGTCGAATACATGTGAGTCTCTTCACCACCATGTGATGTATTAATTGTATCAACATACTTCATCAGGTCAATTGACTGATCCCTGCCAATATATTCATAAAGAGTTCCACCGAAATCATTAGTTATATTATATTTACCATCTGAAAATGCACCAGCACCACCAAATCCGTTCATAATCGCACATGTTGGACATTTGATACATGATTTAACCTTCTTGCCGTCTATAGGACATTTTCTCTTTTCTAATGTGTTGCCTTCTTCAAACACAGCAACTCTTGTCTCTGGTGACTTCTTCATAAGCTCATACGCAGAAAAGATTCCACCCGGTCCGGCTCCAATAATAATTACATCGTATTCCATACATTATCCTCCTCGGAGAAATATCTTAGAATATTATATCATAGAATCGGGGTTATGTGGTATAGTGTAGGTATTAATTAGAGTATTTAGCATCAGACTACTTATTGATGAGCAAGGTATTATCATCAAGGCTAATGATAAGGTCAAAGCAGCAGATGATGCTGAAAATATGCTTAAGGAATTAAGTTAATATAATAAAATTATTTTGGAAGATGAATGGCGGAATTTTATGACAGAAAAAGATTGGGAAAAGCTCCTTAGAATAAAGACTACCGGCAGGGATGACTCCAGATCAGACACATACAGGTATCCGTATGAACCAACTTCTTACGAAGTGCTTAACAAGCTGGCCAACACCGGAATCATCGGCAAGAACAATACTTTGCTTGATTATGGCTGTGGGAAAGGACGAGTCAGTCTTTTCATGGCTTACCAAACCAAATGTCACTCTATTGGCATAGAATACGACAACCGTATATTTGAGCGTGCCATAGCTAATAAAGAGAGCAGTATATCCGGTGGCAGAGTCACATTTATAAATGAAGACGCACTTAAGTATAATATACCTAAAGAAGCTGACAGATTTTTCTTCTTTAATCCGTTCTCTGTCGAAATCTTTAAGGGCGTACTGGCAAATATTATGGATAGCTTTTATTACAATCACAGAGAGATGTATATGATTTTCTATTACCCTTCAGATGAGTACCTTATGTGTCTGTCTCAGGAATACGGCGTGAGTCTGTATGATGAGATTGACTGTAGAGATATATCTTTCGGGGAAGCCCGGAGGGAGAGAATGGTGGTATATAGAATTGGAGAAAATACGGAGGTATAAGACACATGAAATTTGAATCAGCCCATCCAGACGATTTTAATGAAATTAACCATGAGTATTTAATTGACAAGCTGTGAATGATTTGATATCATTGCACAGTAAATTAATAAGACAGTTCGTTTGTACCATCCTGTCTCTAAATAAAACCAGGACTATTATTTTTATAATTCATAATTGGAAATTTTTAGGGAAATAATCTATTAAGGCACGGGTACAGATGTATCCGTGTTTTTTTAATGCAATATAAGCAAATGGAGAAAAGATTTATGTATATTTTAAAAACAGAGGCTAGTTTTGATTCTGCACATTTTCTTGCAGGATACAATGGAAAATGCAGCAATCTTCATGGACATAGATGGAAGATTGTTCTTGAAGTTCAAACTGAGGAACTAAAGGAAGATGATCAGCATAAGGGTATGTATGTTGATTTTGGAGAACTTAAAAAAGATTTAAGAAACATAGCAGATTCAATGGATCATGCATTAATTATAGAAAGAAATTCATTGAAGGATACAACATTTGAAGCTTTAAAAAGCGAGAATTTCAAAATTATTGAACTTGATTTCCGTCCGACAGCGGAGAATATGGCCAAATATTTTTATGAAAAAATAAAAATACTTGGATACAACATGAGAGCTGTAACTGTATATGAAACTCCTGCTAATAGTGCAACTTATATGGAATGATTTTAAATAATTTTTAATCTGAAAGGATTTATATATGAGTAAATACGAAGTAGTTGAAAAATTTGTAAGTATTAATGGTGAAGGAACTAAAGCCGGGCAACTAGCGGTTTTTATACGCTTTAAGGGCTGTAATCTTAACTGTAAATACTGCGATACCAAATGGGCTAATGAGCAGGAGACACCTTCTCAACCAATGACAGAAAAAGAAATTCTTGATTATGTTTTATCGACAGGAGTAAAAAATGTCACTCTTACTGGTGGTGAACCACTGTTAAGAGAAGGTATTGAAAATGTAATAACAGTTCTTGCAGAAAACAATCTGAACATTGAAATAGAGACTAACGGCAGTGTTTATCTTGATAAAATCCGTAAGCTTCACAAAGAGAATGTAACTTTTACAATGGATTATAAGCTTTCATGCAGTGGTATGGAAGCCGCCATGAATGTGGATAATTTTAATATTTTAAGTAGCAATGATACTGTCAAATTTGTAGCAGGTTGTCGAGAGGATCTTATAAAGGCAAAACAGATTATAGAAAAATATAATCTGTATGGAAAATGTAACCTTTATATAAGTCCGGTATTTGGAATGATAGAACCTGAGGAAATTGTTAATTTTATGAAAGAGAATGTAATGAATGATGTTAATATGCAGATTCAGTTACATAAAATTATATGGTCACCAGACAAAAAAGGAGTCTGACATGGAAAAACATAAGAAAATAGACACTAAGGCAATTGAATATCATATAGCTGGTATTCTTAAGGCTCTGGGTGATAACCCTGAACGGGAGGGCTTAAAAGATACACCTAAAAGAGTTGCAAAAATGTATGAAGAAGTTTTTGATGGAATGAATTATACAAATGAAGAAATTGCGGATATGTTTAACAAAACATTTGCACTGGATATGGATGAAGAAGAGTCTGAACAAATAGAATGTAAATGTCAGAGTGGAACTTCCAATATGGTAGTGGTAAAAGATATAGATATTTTCAGTTATTGTGAGCATCATCTTGCTCTTATGTATGATATGAAGGTAACAGTTGCTTATATTCCAAATGGAAGAGTAATAGGTCTTAGTAAGATAGCAAGAATAGCAGATATGGTATCTAAAAGACTGCAGCTTCAAGAAAGAATAGGAAGTGATATTGCTGATATTATGCAGATGGTTACTGGTGCCAAAGATATAGCAGTATTTATTGAAGGATGTCATAGCTGCATGACCGCAAGAGGAATTAAAAAAGCTAACACAAAAACATATACACAAACATTAAGAGGGAGATTTAACAATGAAAGCAATGGTTTTGTTCAGTGGTGGAATAGATAGTACAACATGCCTTGGCATGGCAGTAGAAAAATATGGTCCAGAAAATGTTATTGCGTTATCAATATCATATGGGCAGAAACATACAAAAGAGATAGAAGCGTCAGATAAAATAGTAAAATACTATAATGTAGAACATATTTATCTTGACCTTGCAAAAATATTTCAATATAGTGATTGTTCATTATTATCACATTCTGATAAGGAAATACCTAAAGAATCATATGATGAGCAGATTAAGAGCACAAATGGTTCTCCTGTTTCAACATATGTTCCATTTAGAAATGGGTTATTTTTATCAAGTGCTGCCAGTATAGCAATTTCAAAAGGCTGCAGTGAGATATATTATGGGGCACATGCGGATGATGCGGCTGGAAGTGCATATCCTGACTGCAGCAGTGATTTTAATAATGCAATAAATGAGGCTATATATCTTGGAAGTGGAAAGCAGATTAAGGTTGTAGCACCATTTATCAATGAAACAAAGGATCAGGTTGTAAAAAAGGGGCTTGAGCTAAATGTACCTTATAAGTACACATGGAGTTGCTATGAAGGCAGCGAAAAACCTTGTGGAAAGTGTGGAACATGTATAGATAGAGCCAGAGCATTTGAGTTAAACGGAATTAATGATCCAGCTATGGAATAAAAAGGAGAAAATTATGACTGGAAGAAGTAAAGAAGAAACAGCAGATATAACATTATTGGGAAATCAGAAAACACAGTATCCAAGTGATTATGCACCGGAGATGTTAGAGACTTTTGAGAATAAACATCAGGGTAATGATTATTTTGTAAAATTTAATTGCCCAGAATTTACAAGTTTGTGTCCTATAACAGGGCAGCCAGATTTTGCAACTGTTACAATATCATATGTACCAAACATTAAAATGGTGGAAAGTAAATCATTAAAATTATATTTATTCAGTTTCAGAAATCATGGTGATTTTCATGAAGACTGTATGAATATTATCATGAAAGATTTGATAAAACTTATGGATCCCAAATACATAGAGGTATGGGGAAAATTTACTCCTAGAGGTGGAATATCAATAGATCCTTACTGTAATTATGGAAAACCTGGAACAAAATGGGAGGAGATAGCATTCAACAGAATGGCAAACCATGATATGTATCCAGAAAAGGTCGATAATAGATAATAATAGATAAAATAACGCCGATAAATCAGGATTTATCGGCGTTTTACAGTTATAAATTGCTCGTTACAGTAGTAAAGTACACATTTTAATCACTTCGCTAAATTGCAGTTTAACGAAGTGATTACCTTGCAAGCAATAAATTACTCTTAAAAATGTTGCATGCCTTTCATTCTAATTATTCTTTTTCTTCTCTCTTCTTATAAAAAGACAGACACATATAACAACAAAAACAACAGTTGCAGCTATAAGAATTGGCCATACCGGAATCGGACAGACAGATGCCTTTATAAGCTTAAGTCCCTGATAAAGTGTGCATACACCGAATATCGAGAATATTGCGAATGCAAGTGTATTAAGCAGTCCGTCCGGAGTCTTGCTCTTTAACATATATCCGACTAACATACCAAGAATGTCAGCCGCAAAAAGTCCAAGTGAACATCCTATCCATACAACAAGAGCTGCACTCATACCTTCATTAGCACCAAATGTTATGGCTGTAAGTTGTGTCTTATCACCAAGTTCTGCAATGAAAAATGTACAGAAAACTGCAAGTGGTGCAAACTTAATCTTTGATTTGCCGCTGCCTTCTTCTTCGTCATCATCATCCCCTGCAATAGTTGATGCAGCAAAATAAAGAAATGCAAGTGCTGCAATAGTCTTTATAAGCCAGTCAGGAATAAATTCACTGACAAGCCCACCTGCTAAAACAGCAAGTCCGTTAAGTACAAGAATTGCTACAGCAGTTCCTGATATAATATCTCTTAACTTATATTTAGAAGTAAGAGCAATAAGCATGAGCTGGGTTTTATCGCCCATCTCAGCTATGAATTCAGTAAAAAACACTTTTAAAAACAACAGCATTTGTATGTTACCTCATTTATCTTATTATGATATAAACTGCATATATCACATAAAGTGCAACCATTGAAAAACCTTCGATTCTTCCGATTTTCTTCTTTGTTCCAGCAAATATCCATACACATATTGTAAATACAATAAGCACACACAAATCTATAATATTTTCTGTAATTATGCTGATTGGACTGATTGCTGATGCAATACCAAGTACCATAAGTATGTTAAATACATTTGAACCAATCGCATTACCAAGTGCCATATCGACTTCGTTCTTTCTGGCTGCAACTATTGAAGTTACAAGCTCTGGAAGTGATGTTCCTATTGAAACTATTGTAAGCCCAATAAGTGTCTGGCTCATTCCGAGGTCACTCGCTATTCTTGAGGCAGCGTCTACTGTAATATCTCCGCCTATTGCAATCGCAGCCGCACCGCCAATAATGAACAGAATACTAAGCGGAACTGAAATTAACTTAATATCTTCATCAGAACCGCCCTCAATCTCAACTTTTTTACCTTCTTTGCTTGCCTTTAGTGCAATCTTAATCATGTAAAAAATGTATCCTGCAAATGCACCGATAAATATTACACCATCAAAATGTCCAAGCATCATACCTGACTTATCACCAAACCCAAGGATTCCTAAAAGCAATAAAAGTCCTGCACAGATAAGTGAAAATGGGATATCTCTTTTTATTGTTTCTTTTGCAACATTTACTGTGGCTATCATTGCACACACACCAATAACAACCATCAGGTTAAATATATTAGATCCTACTACATTACTTACGGCAAGCTCATTGTTGCCTGTAATTGATGCAGATACACTGACCGCCGTTTCTGGAAGCGATGTTCCCATTGCAACAATTGTAAGTCCAATAATAATAGACGGAACATGTAGTCTCTTTGCTACACTTGAGCTTCCTTCTACGAAAAAGTCTGCACCTTTAATAAGCAGAACAAAACCGATTATAAGACATACAAGTACAAGAGCAAATGGTGCATTGTTAATGAATTTTTCCATGTTTTCCTCCTTTTTTTCTCTCCATAATAAGTGTCGTCAGCTTAAAAACTCTGCCACTACTATATCCAACAGATAAAAAAAGACTCATGTATATCAACTACCTGCCGTGTACAACACTAGCTGTTAATTGATATACATGAGTCTCATTATTTAAGATTTGCCAGATTATACTCTTTAATTATAATCAGAATGTTGACAAATCACACTTTCGCGCTAACTACTCCCTCATGGAATATTTAATTACTTGATAAATAATATCAAATGCGTGCATGTGTGTCAATAACTAATTCTTATGAAATCTCTTTTCTTCCTCATAAGCAGGCTCACATGTAAGATTCATGCCCAGTCTCTTAAATGTATCCTTGTCAACCGCTGAAAGAATAACTGTTGAATGAACATCACATGCATAAAGCTTAGGCATCTGCTTTAATGCCTTGTCAGCTAACGGATTGGCTACAACTGAAGATGAAAGTGCAATAAGAATTTCATCTGTATGAAGTCTTGGATTCCTGCTGCCAAGATAGTTAGTCTTTAAAGTCTGGATTGGACTGATTGACTCAGGTGATAACAGGTCAACTGAATCATCTATTCCTGCAAGCTGCTTTAATGCATTAAGCAATGCTGATGACGCAGCACCTAACAGATCACCTGTTTTTCCAGTAACAATAGTTCCGTCTTCTAACTCAATTGCAACCGCCGGTTTATCACCGCTTTTTGCTGACTTTTCAAGTGCAGCATTAACAACAGGTCTTGAAGATGGTGTGATTCCTGCCTGATTCATTAAAAGCTCAATCTTATAAATTTCCTGACTGTTTACACCGGTTCTCTTCTGGTCGCATAAATATTTGTAATATCTTCTGATAATCTCCATATTAGAAGCATAACGGCATGCATCATCATCAACAATACAGTTACCAGCCATATTAACACCCATATCTGTTGGTGACTTATATGGACTCTCACCGGCAATGAGCTCGAACATAGCATTAAGCACAGGGAATATCTCGATATCTCTGTTATAATTAACCGTTGTTTTACCATATGCTTCCAAATGGAAAGGATCAATCATATTAACATCATTAAGGTCTGCTGTCGCTGCCTCATAAGCAAGATTAACAGGGTGCTTAAGTGGAATATTCCAGATTGGGAATGTCTCAAACTTCGCATATCCAGCCTTAACACCATGCTTATATTCATGGTAAAGCTGTGAAAGACATGTAGCCATCTTTCCGCTTCCAGGTCCAGGTGCAGTAACAACTACAAGTGGTCTGGTAGTCTTAATAAATTCATTCTTTCCGTAACCATCATCACTTACAATCTTGGCAACATCATTAGGATATCCGGCAATCTTGTAATGCTTGAAATTCTTAATTCCATGTGCATCTAACACCTTGATAAAATTATCAACCTCTGGCTGCTGGAAATACTTAGTGATGCAGACACTGCCTACAAAAAGTCCATAATCAGTAAATTCATCTATAAGTCTTAATACTTCCTGATCATATGTAATTCCGTAATCGCCACGAATCTTATTACTTGCAATATCTTCTGCACTTATTGCAATAACAACCTCAGCCTGCTCCTTTAACTGTAAAAGCATCTGAAGCTTTGAGTCCGGCTTGAATCCTGGAAGAACCCTTGAAGCATGATAATCATCGAACAGCTTTCCGCCAAACTCAAGATATAACTTATTGTCAAATTTGGCAATTCTCTCCTTAATATGCTCAGACTGCATTTTTAAATATTTGTCATTATCAAATCCTATCTTCATAATCTTATTCCTTTAAGTAAAATTCTTTAATAAAATTAACACAAATCACAAAATTTATCCAGTTCTTTAGTGACAATATTTTTCGTTTTGAACTTCGGATTATTGTATAATCTGCCTCGTGCCATGACTAAATCCACGTTACGAAGTGCCCTGAGATCATCCAACGGATTATTCTTAGTTACAATCAGGTCAGCACATTTACCGGCTTCAACAGAACCCGTATCATCACCAATCCCTGCCATTACTGCACTGTTGAGCGTAGCTGTGTATAATGCAAATGCATTGCTTACACCTACATATTTGTGGAAATAATAAAGCTCTCTCCAGAAATCATACTGTGTAATCCATGGACAGCCAACATCATTACCAAGTACGACCGGAATGTCGTTGGCAATTGCTGCCTTGGCACATTCCTTTATTCCCTCAAACACGATATTGCCATTGTACTGCTCAACCTCTGACGCATTAGATACGCTTCTGTCAAAAAGAGCATATGGCAGTGCAGGTGATAATGTTGTGCATAAAAATGCATTATTCTCCTTAAACAAATGTATTATCTCATCATCAGGCTTTGCTCCATGCTCTATTGAATCAACACCATTTTCAAGTGCAACCCTTACACCCTCTGGCGACTCTACATGTGCAGCTACCTTATATCCAAGTGCATGTGCCTTATCACATACAGCCTTAACCATCTCAGGTTTCATCTTAAGCTCGCCAGGAACACCCTTAGCCTTTGCGTCGAGTACGCCGCCTGTAATCATAAGCTTAATAAGGTCAACATTCTGGCTCTTTGCGATATCAACCTGAACAAGTGCTTCATCTATATTGTTAGCAGCTACCGCAACCGAACCAGCCATATGTCCACCCGGCACAGAAATTCCTTCATTAGCTGCAAGTATTCTTGGTCCGTCAGTCTTGCCATTTCTGATATCATCCCTTACTCTTGTATCAAAATCAGCCAGACCTCCGACAGTTCTTATAGTAGTAACACCACTCATAAGCTCTGTCTTTGCAAAATCCTTTACAACCTTATATGTCACAGCCCTTGAAAGTGCTGTTCCCATAAGCAGCTTAACCGTCTTTTCGTTATCTCTCTGCTTTTTCTGTGGTTTTCCATTGCCTGCAAGATGAACATGCATATTAATAAGCCCCGGCATAAGGTATTTACCCTCAAGATTAATCTCCTTAAAGCCGTCTGGTACAGTGTTACCCTTCACAATACCAGTAATCTTGTCATCTTCAACAAGCACAGAATGGCCATCCAAAACTTTCATATCCTTAGTTCCATCAAGGATATGTCCATTAGTAAAAATGTATTTCATAACCATCCGCTCCTTGCTTTTAGCATAATCTTAGATTATTTTACCACATTTTCACCAGTAATGTCACATGAAATAAATGCTTTCTAGAATATCATCACAACAGCATGCACAACAAATGCCATCACCCACGCAATCAGGCACTGCCATACAACCATTATAACAGCCCATTTTCCGCCAAGCTCACGCTTTACTGAAGCAATTGCTGCGATACAAGGTGTGTACAGAAGACTGAATACAAGCATTGCGGCTGCACCGGCTGTTGAAAGTGCTGACTGTATGCCTGTCCCGAAAAGTATCTGCATTGTTGATACGACACTTTCCTTTGCCATGACACCACACAGCAAAGATGTACATATTCTCCAGTCACCTAATCCTAAAGGTGCAAATACAGGGGCTATTATTCCCGCAATAAGTGCAAGTATGCTATCCTTTGAATCTGTAACAAGATTAAGGTGCAGATTGAAGCTTTGTAAAAACCAGACAATTACAGTTGCAACAAATATAACTGTAAATGCTCTCTGCAGGAAATCCCTGGCCTTTTCCCATAATAACTGCAAAACATTTTTCATGCCTGGAAGTCTGTAATTAGGAAGCTCCATAACGAAAGGAACAGCTTCGCCTTTAAACAAGGTTCCTTTATAAAGCAATGCCACAAGAATTCCCATAATAATTCCAAAGAAATATAATCCACCCATTATAAGTGCACCCTTTCCCGGAAAAAATGCACTGACAAAGAATGAATATATTGGCAGCTTGGCTGAACAGCTCATAAATGGTGTAAGAAGAATTGTCATCTTCCTGTCTCTCTCACTAGGAAGCGTTCTTGTTGCCATAACCGCAGGAACAGTACATCCAAATCCAATCAACATAGGAACAATACTTCTTCCTGACAGACCAATCTTTCTTAACAGTTTATCCATAAAAAATGCTACTCTTGCAATATAACCACTGTCCTCCATAAGTGATAAGAAGAAAAACAGTGTAACAATAATTGGCAGGAATGAAAGCACTGAGCCGACACCTGCAAATATTCCATCAATTACAAGGCTGTGAATAACCTTATTCACACCTGCCGCTGCAAGTGCATTGTCAACAACGCCAGTAAGTGCATCAATGCCAAGCTGCAGCAGATTCTGTAAAAATGCGCCTATTACATTAAATGTAAGAAAGAATATTGCAAGCATAATTGCTACAAAGCAAGGTATTGCCGTATATTTTCCAGTAAGAATCTTATCAATCTTCTGGCTTCGTATTCTTTCTTTACTTGCCTTAGGCTTAACAACATTAGCTTCACATATCTTCTCTATAAATGTAAATCTCATGTCCGCGATTGCCGCGCTTCTGTCAAGACCTCTCTCATTCTCCAACTGAAGTACAATATGCTCAAGCATTTCTTTTTCATTCTCATCAAGCTGCAACAGTTTTAATATAAGAGGGTCACCCTCAATAATCTTACTTGCTGCAAATCTTACTGGAATATCAGCTCTCTTTGCATGATCCTCTATAAGATGAATTACTGCATGTATACATCTGTGTACTGCTCCTCCGAAATCATTCTCATCACAGTAATCAGTTCTTTCCGGCTTTTCCTGATATTCTGCAATATGAAGTGCATGCCTTATAAGCTCGTCAACGCCTTCATTCTTGGCAGCAGATATAGGAATAACCGGGATTCCAAGCATATTCTCCATGCCATTAATATCAATAGAACCTGAATTGCCTACTACCTCATCCATCATATTAAGTGCAAGAACCATAGGCACATCCATCTCTAAAAGCTGCATTGTAAGATACATATTTCTCTCAATATTAGTTGCATCAACAATATTAATAATCGCCTTTGGCTTCTCATTAAGCACAAAATTTCTCGAAACAATCTCCTCACTGCTGTACGGAGACATAGAATATATTCCCGGTAAATCCGTAACTGATGTATTCTCATGTCCCTTAATCATACCGCTCTTGCAGTCAACCGTAACTCCCGGAAAATTTCCGACATGCTGGTTAGAACCGGTAAGCTGATTAAACAGCGTTGTCTTTCCGCAATTCTGGTTACCAACCAGTGCAAATGTAAGCTTTGTTCCTTCAGGAAGCTTTTCTCCATCTCCCTTAGCATGGTATTTACCAGTCTCACCAAGTCCCGGATGGTCAGACTTATATATTCGGTCTGGTCTTTCGTGTTTTCTTGTACGCTCATCTATAGGATCAATAGTAATCTCTCCTGCATCGGCAACTCGAAGTGTCAGTTCATATCCATGTATCTGTAATTCCATTGGATCACCCATAGGCGCCAGTTTTACAAGCGTAACCTCCGCCCCGGGAATTACGCCCATATCAAGAAAATGCTGTCTTAATGCGCCTTCACCACCAACTGAGGTAATTCTTGCACATTGTCCAATCTTAAGTTCATTTAACTTCATGTGTGTTTTCCTTTTCTAAATAATCTGCCCAAATCATTATTGATAATTCTTCTCAATAATTATTGTAGCACACATGACAAGTGCAGGACACCCCTTAATTGGCATCCTGCACATTTTTCTTAATATTCGGCTTCACTTCTGCAGGGAATAAATCACTTCGTAGTCGCAATCATATCCGCAATCGCCCATCTGCCATCATATTTCACGAAATAGAATGTCGAATCAATAACATCTTTTCTCGCACCACCTGAGGTAAGCGTCATATTCTTTGTAAATGCAATATGGCATGAATAACAGTCATCATTATATTCAATATAATTATCAACTGTCACTCCTGTATACGGATTTCCCGACAATGTGTGGTCACTGATAAATGTAATATCCGCACTTGAAGCATAATCTTTCGCAAGATTCCAGTAATAAGAATCCTCAATAAGATACTGCTGCACTGTTGCAAGTCCATGACCTGAACCGCTTAAATCATTAGTAAGGAAATTATCCCATATTTTTGCCATATTAAGAGCTTCTTCTTTTCTTTCTGATGGCATATCGGCAGAATTGCCACTTGCAGCTACAGATACATTTCCCTTAGCATCTACATTTGCAGTAACTTCACTGCCTGATGCATTATATATCTTAATCTCCGGCTTATTGACAAATCCTGTCAGCTTATATTCAACTGACTTTGGCATTGTAACATATTTAGAAACATTCACAAAATCAGGATTTTCTATAACCTTACCAGTCTTGTAATCATCTGACACAGTTATTCCATTAACTGTAAATGTATACCCTTCCGGAATTGATACAGTATAATCGTTAGTCTTTGCTGAAAATACAGGCTCAATTGATTTAACCTTCCAGTCAAACACTGTGAGTATCCCAAGAACAACATGCTGGTCTTTAGCTTCCAGAGTCATTCTGGCAACCTTCTTGTCATCAGCATATATGTCATACATAGGCTCTTCTGTATTATAACTGCCCTCTGATTTCTTATATGTATAGTCAGTTGTACCATCTAATTCGGACATGTACATATTGACAAATGTATCTTTTCCCTCAAATTCACTGCTGGCTGGAAGCTCAATATTATCAGCCAATGTCTTATCAGCAGCCATCTTTGTAAAGTCATTAAGGAAATCATTCATTACCTTGTCCGACTGTGAATTTTCATATTTCTTAAGGCATGAACCTGTATATGCAATCATACAGATTGCAAGAATAAGAAGAATCACTGCATATACGGCAAGCCCTGTCCAGTAATTTAATGGTATATTGATTCTGCCTATCTTTATAGACTTCTTAGCATTATTTTTCATATCTACACAGTTCTCCTTCCAATTACTTAGGCATTACAACAAATGCTGTTGGCAGCTTCCATGATGAATTCTGATAATAAAATGTTACGCTTGTCATCTCATAGCCGCCGTTATATACCATTGTTGAAGAACTTCCGCCATCAAGGTTGGCTGCATTGACTGCTCCGTATTCCTGCATGACTGATATCAGGTCTGACGCAGTTGCACCAAGATGTCCTGAAGCTCCTCTTCCGTCAGTAACTAAAAGAAGTATAGCTCCGTCAGCTCTCTGTCCGATTGCTGTTCTTGGGTTAGCCCCACTTCCCTGACCTTTCAATACTCTTGCTTCATTGTTAATAATAAGCGGAACAAAATGATTATTAGAATCAGAGCTTTCCTCCTGAAATGCAACAGCATCCCTGATTCCAGCTTCATTAACATAGCTTTCAAAATCTGCTGCCGACATACCATCTATATCTTTAACAACTAAAAGGTTATCCTTATTAAGTCCAATTAAGTAAAGACCTGAAAGTGCTGAAGGACTGTTATATGTAATCTTACCGTCCTGCACTACAATTCCAAGTGGTGATCCGCCTCTGTTTCCTGATGAAACATACAGACCGCCGTTAACTCCTGCAACAGCTCCTGCTCCGCTCACAATCTCATGAAGCTCCTTACCGTAATCTCCCCATGGGTATGTAGTTCCGACCTTAACCTGTGACGGATCTTTTATAATCAGCATTTTTCCAAAGAATGACCTTCCTGAAATCTCAACCATTCTTATTCCATTACCGTCAAACTGCTCTACCTCTCCGTTATTGTCAACCGTCTGTGTATCTGTGTCTGTTGATATATTAATAAGAGATGTGTCAATATCTGAATCCATTGACTCCATCTTATTAGCATTAATTACCTCATTAATCTGTGCATCTGTACAGAACCACGAAGCAAGAAACTTCATCTGACCTGATTCAAGAACTGTTGATATAAAAAGATTTCTGGCTGCAGGTGCTGAATCGCTGCATATTCTCTTAATCATAATGAATAAAGTTCCCACCAGCATTACTATAGTAACAAGTACCACCAGTAATACCCTGCCTATAATTCTGGCAATTTTCTTTCCCATAATTTTCTCCCTATTCTGTGTTATATATTATTCCAGCATCATTGCCTTAGATATCACTGAACCTGAAATACTGAAAATATTAATTATTATATCACTAATATGGCAGTGTTTGCCATATATAATTTGAAATTCTCATCGCTGTCCGCACGGACAGCTCATATGCCAGAACTGCGTTCTGGCATTGTCACGACGCTCCTCGAATGTACAAGAAGAAGTCCCAGCCCATGCAAGCATGGCTGTCACTTCTTCTTGTACATTCTCATCGCTGTCCGCGCAAAAAAAGAGCGATAGCAGAGTTAATTTGCCGTCGCTCTTTTTAAAAAATATGAGGGAGAAAAAATGTTTTCTTTACTCCATCATAATACAACATACTTTGTGATATGTTAATATATATTATATAAAGCATTTCTAAAAAAAATATAAACTGGCATTCATCTTATTCTGGTCGTCCAAGATAAAATCCCTGCACTAAATCAATGCCATTATCCCTTAAGAATTCATACTCTTCCCTTGATTCAACGCCCTCAGCAAGCACCTTGATGCCTCTCTTATGGAAGCTGTCTCTATAATAATAGTAATACTCCTGCTTATCAACATCATTCTCAATATCTGTTATCAGGCTTCTGTCAAGCTTTACGATATGCGGTGCAAATATATCCACTGCCATCATATTATTATTGCCTGTTCCAAAATCATCAAGTGCAATATTAAAACGGCTTCTGTTAATGGTATTCTTCTTAGACTTCCATTTATCAATGTCTAACGCAGTGTATTCCAGAATCTCTATTATTCCCTTATCTCCCAGAACATCTGCATAGAATTCATCAAAAACAGCCTGCTCCTCTGCAGTAAATGATTCCGCAGGAAATGAATTAATTGCAATATATGAATTATAACCTCTTCTCGCATAACACTGGACTGCACCAAATATCGTAGCAACCTCAAGTGTATGCAAATCACCTTTTTTGCGGAATTCTTCAATCAGATTAATTACTGATATATTCTTTGGTCTCATTAAAGCTTCATGTGCATATATCTCCTTACCATCCGGAAAGAAAATAGGCTGAAATGAATAACTTATTTCTAGCTTTACAAGCTTATCTTTAATCTCTTCTTCAAGCGGAAAAATGCTGTAGTCTACCATATTTTCGTCAAAACCCTCTCACATTATTTATAAACAACATTAAGAATTCTACCGCTTTATTACATTCTTTGCAACTGTTATATTCATTCACAATTAATCACAAATAATCATCATAAATGTGTCAGTTCTGACATTTTACTGCATGCAATCCTAAAGTTTTCTATCTTCATATCAGAATAACTGATTACAAAGCTGTGGCTGTATTCATCTGTATTATTATGATAGTACTCAGATAACGCATTTATATGGATGCCATCTTTCTCAAGTCTTCTTTTTACCTCATTATCAGAAAGTAATGTATTAAGTTCAAGAATAAAATGCAGTCCTGAATCAGCCTCTCTTACTCTTCCAACACATTTGAACGGCTCCTCTTTAAGTACTGAAAGAACAGCCTCTCTCTGTTTCGTATAATACAGTCTCATTCTGTTTAAATGTTTCTCAAAATACCCTTCTTCTATAAATGCAGCAAGTGCATACTGCTCGAAATTAGATACAGTACATGCATAAAAGTCAAGTTTTTCCTGATATGTTGCTGCCAGATGTGGTGGAAGAACCATATAACTGATTCGGATTGTTGGTGTCAGTGTTCTTGAAAATGTATTCATATATATAACCTTTTCGTTTATATCTATGCTTTTCATAGTCGGAATTGTCTTTCCTGTCATGCGGAATTCTGAATCATAATCATCTTCTATTATATATCTGTCCGGCTTTTCATTAGCCCATGCAAGCAGTTCAAAACGCCGGCTTACCGGCATTGTTATACCCGTCGGATAATGATGTGTAGGACTTATATGAACAATATCTGCCATACATTCTCTTACAGCTTCCGGTTTCATTCCTTCAGCATCCATACCGGCATAATAGAATTTCACATTATTACTTGCATATATCCTTGCTATCTTAGAATATCCTGGATCTTCAACACAATACACTTTATCTCTTCCCAAAAGCTGTATAAGAAGACTATACATATATTCCGTTCCGGCGCCAATGATTATCTGTCCTGGTGTTACCTGCATATCACGAAATGAAGCCAGATGCATAGCAATTGCTTTTCTTAACTCCCATGTTCCTTCTCCCGGAGATATCTTCATAAGATCATCCTGCCTGTCTGTTATAACACGTCTCATAAGCTTAGCCCATGTTGCAAATGGAAAGCTTCCAGGATCTGTCCTGTTTGATGATAAATCCGATTTATATCCAGTCTTCTTTGCGGTTATTTCGGGAACTTCATATTTTACTGGCTTTATCCTTGCAACACCTGAAATATCTGATACATAATAGCCTTTCTTAGGAACAGAATATATATATCCTTCACTCATAAGCTGTCCATATGAATTCTCTACTGTTATGGTGCTTATTCCAAGATTGACAGCAAGCGTTCTCTTTGAAGGAAGATGCTCACCCTTAACAAGTCTGCCTTCTATTATATCTTTTTTGATACATTTGTATAAATATTCATATATTGATTCTTTTCCAATGTTTTCAAACGAGTATGTTAACATAATCTGACCTTATTTCTTTTTCAAAAATCTCCCTTTATATTAATGTCAGTTATTATAACATGCCTGATGAAATGTAGCAAATATTCTGCAAATATTACATATATTTCTTCTCTTTTCTGTCACACAAGATATAGAATGCCACATTTAATACAATTCCAAAAATAGTTGCAACCGGAGCAGCCAGACCAATCTTAGTAAGGCTCGCATCAGGCTGTATACTCATACAATACGCAAATGGCAGACGGACAAGCAGTGTCTGTGTAAGGCCCTGAATCATTACCCATACCGTCTTGTCATGACCATTAAAATATCCAATCATACTGAATAATATCGCAGTAACAATCGTCTCTAATGCAAATCCCTTAAGGTAATCATATCCATTCTGGATAACGGCCTCGTCAGTTGTAAATATTGCTGTGAGAAGGTCACCCTTAAACATCACAAACAGGAATACTATACAACCTATCACAAGTCCAACACCAATACCGGCAAACATCGTCTTCTTTGCTCTCTTTTCATTGCCTGCACCGACATTCTGTGAAACAAATGACGCCATTGACTGCATAAGTGAGCTTGGTATGAGCATTGCAAAATTAACTATTTTACATGCAACGCCATATCCTGACGATGCCTGTAATCCCAGTCTGTTAACGAATGCGCATAAAGCAAGGAATGAAATCTGTGTAAGAAATTCCTGTAATGCAAGCGGAAGTCCGACCTTTAATGCTCTCCTGCAATGTCTGTTAATTGAGAAATCTTTCTTAGTTATCTTAAACGGAAGTTTTCTCTTAAAAAGTAATACAAGTGCAAATACAACACTTACCGCCTGTGCTGCGACTGTCGCAATAGCAGCTCCGGCAGCATTCATGTTAAACCCTGCAACAAGAACAAGATCACCCACAATATTAATAACACATGCAACTGCAACGAATATAAGAGGTGATTTGCTGTCTCCAAGTCCCCTGAATATTGCTGAAAGAAGATTATATGCAACTATAAAGAATATTCCTGAGCCACATATTTTTACATATACAGATGTAAGACCTACTGCTTCTTTCGGTGCCTGCATTATAACTGCAATCTGTCTTGAAAAAATAATCATAACAACGAAAAGCACCACTGAAATCATTGTAAACACAACAATAGCTCCACCTATCAGAGCGCCTATCTGCTCCGGTCTTTTCTCACCAATATATCTTGCAATAAGCACTGTAACACCCATTGCAAACTGTGTTATAACAAATGTAACTAAATTAAGTACCTGGCTTCCTGTCGATACTGCTGAAAGGCCCTCAGTAGTTCCGAATCTTCCAACAACAAGCAAGTCAACTGCACCATACGCCGCCTGTAATATTAATGCCCCAAGTATTGGCATCATAAAAGGAATCAGCTTCCCTAATATACTTCCCTGTGTAAAATCTGATTTTGAATTATTCAACGTCAACTTTCCTTTCGCTCATCACCTTGTAGAATTTGTTAATAGTTTCGATCATAGAATCAGCCTCTTCATCACTAATATCCGTAAGATATCCGCTAAGCCGGCTGTAATAGTCAGCATCATATTTCTTAGACAACTCTTCACCCTTATCTGTAACCGTAATATAAGTTATCCTTGCATCTTTCTGTGAAGTAGTCTTCTTAAGATATCCCTTAGCTTCCATTTCTTTGACAGTACGGGTAACACCTGGTCTTGGCAGATTAAGCCAATCACTGATATCCGAAACCTTGACACAGTCATTTCTCTCTAACAGATGATGAATCACATCAATATACTGGATATAAGCAGGTGCAACCCCATCTGGCAGCTCTGGCAGCAGTTCCCTAATCCTCTTAGCCAGATAGCAGGCATCCAGCATTCTCTTAATCTTGTCTGGTTTCATAATACATTCGTCTCCTTAAGCTGTATAATTATAGAGTTAATTATCTTTGTTAATTATCACAGGTAATTATATATACATATTCTTGTGGTGTCAACATGATCATTCCAATAATTTCCAGCAAAAAACACCTATAAGACGAGTCCTATGAACTGTCTTATAGGTGTTTACAGAATAATTATCAAACTAATACATGATTTTTTCTTAATATTATTTTACTCCAAGCCCCTTTTCAAGATCCTTAAGCATCATATCAAGTGCCTGAATTCCACCCTCTGCTGTATACCATACATTAGGATTTTCAAGATAAACAATATGATTATTCTTATATGCAGGAGTTGATTTTACAAGATCATTTTGGACTATTTCCTTAGCAGATTCTGCACCTGCTTTTCCTATAGCCTTATCTCTGTCCATAACAAATATATATTCTGGATCCTTTGCAACTACTGTTTCAAAAGAAGCCTCATTTCCATGTGTTGAAGTATTTCCTGTTGCTCCAAGATTGTTAAAGCCAATCTCATTTCCTATAATCGAGCATCTTCCATCATTACCAAGAATATTAAAGCTTCCGCTTGTTGTCATTCCTACAAGAGCATTCTTTCCAGATGCAATATTCTTTAAGTTGTTAATTCTGTCATTATACTGATTAACCTTATCTTCAACTTCATTCTCTTTGCCAAATATAGATGCTATTGTTCTTGCATTTTTCAAAGTACTTTCAACAAGTCCGATACTGCTGTCTGTTGCAAGATAAACAACAGGAGCTATTTCACTTAACTTATCATATGAAGCTGACAATCTTCCACCGATAAATATTATATCTGGTTCACATTCCATAACTGCTTCAATATCAGCTTCTTTGATTGTACCAAGATTCTTTATGCTCTTGTTTTCTGAATAATGAGAAAGATAATCAATGCTTGTCTGTGCCATTCCAACAACTTTATCACCAACACCGATACTATCTATTATATCAAGAGCAGCAAGGTCAAGAATTGCTATTCTTTCAGGATTATATGGAACCTCAAGCTGTGTCTGCTCTTTCTGTCCATTTAATGTTGTTATTGTTACGCTTGCTGGTTCAGTAGTTCCTTCTAAACCTCTATTATCCTTACTTGTCTGGTTACCACACGCAGTAAGCGAAAGAACCATAAGTGCCATTAATAATATAGCTGTGATTTTTTTCATTATATGTTATCCTCTTCTATTTTTATTTTTCTGAACAATGCCTCGCGACTGGCACCGTACATATATGCTAAAGCCCGCATGCAAGGCTTGAAGCCATAATAAATTAATAATATATCGACAGTGGTCTGCCCTGTATATTCATTATTTCAAAATCAACATTATATATTTCTGATAAGACTTCTTTGGTCATAACCTCATCAACTGTGCCAAATTTGGCAACTCTTCCGTCTTTAAATGCACATATATAATCAGAATAAAATGCTGCATAATTAATCTCATGTAAAACTGTGACAACTGTTTTTCCAAGTTCATCACTGAGTTTTCTTATAATCTTCATCAGATTAGTTGCATGATATATATCAAGATTGTTTGTAGGCTCATCAAGAAGAATAAATTCTGTATCCTGTGCTATAACCATCGCAATATATGCACGCTGTCTCTGTCCTCCAGATAATTCATCTATAAACCTGTTTCTGAATTCATTAAGTTCCATGTATTCAATTGACTTATTAATTATATCTTTATCCTTATCAGTAAGCCTTCCGCCTGAATGAGGAAACCTTCCAAATGCCACAAGTTCTTCAACTGTAAGCTTCATTTGTATGTTATTACTCTGGGTAAGTATTGCCAGATGCTTTGCAAGCTCCTTACTTTTCCAGTCATGCATTGACTTTCCCTGAAATTCAATAATACCTGCATCATTAGCAATAAGCCTTGATATCATTCCCATAACTGTAGATTTTCCCGCTCCATTAGGTCCAATAAATGATGTAACTTTACCCTTAGGTATAGAAAAGCTTACTGAATCTACAACTACTTTTTTGTCATATTTTTTCAACAATTTATCTACAACCATTATTGCTCTCCTTCTTCTTATTATGCTCTCTTTTCTGCAAGCAGCAGATACAGAAAATATATTCCTCCTCCAACCGTAATAAACACACTTACAGGAATTGCATAGACAAATACCCTTTCAACTATAAGCTGTCCAAATATAAGTCCTATCATCCCAAATAATGCAGAACCAAGTATCAGCTGTGTATGACGGTATGTTTTTAACATCTGTCTTGAAAGATTAGCAATTATCAGTCCAAGAAATGATATGGGTCCAACCATTGCTGTAGCTACCGATATACATAATGTCACAGCTAGCAGAAGTCTTCTTATACATCTGTCATAATCAACTCCAAGATTAACAGTCTGCTCTTTTCCAAGTGTAAGTACATCAAGCATTGCAAGTTCTTTTCGGAATACCACAATAATTGCTGCAATTATAATCAGTGAAAAAATTATTATTTCTGAATTAACATTGCTGAAGCTTGCTACTAATGAAGTAAGAAGTGTGTCATACTCATTAGGATCCATTATTCTTGTCAGTGTGCTTTGTATGCTCGAAAAGAATGATGTAAGAACTGTTCCAATAAGTAAAACATAAAGTACATTATGATTAGTCGCTTTAAACAGATAACTATATATAAATGTCGCTACAAAACCCATTATCACAAGGTCAAGTGCAAAGCTCATATTTGCATTAATAACAAGCATGCTGCCCGATCCTAAGAAAAACACTACTGCTGTATGTATTAATGTATAAAGCGAATTCATTCCTAAAAGACACGGTGTAACAATAGTATTATTTATAACTGACTGAAACACTATTGATGCCCCACCTATCGTAAATGCAGTTATTACCATTGCAATAAGCTTGGGATATCTTATTTTGAATGCAAATCTCATAAGTCTTTCATTATGAAATTTAACACCAATTGTCATATAAGCTGCCATTGCAAGCAGAACGATAACAGCAAGAATTATCAGTTTATATATATTCCTTTTCCTGTTCATTATTTACCTCTTTCTGCTCATTAAATAATTTAATATTCACAATTTTTCTTCCATGCTTAAGTCTGTATATTAACAGTGCTACAAATATCAGACTTCCAAGTATTCCAACTATAAGTTCAATTGGAAGCTCATACGGCATAATAATAACTCTTCCGATAATATCACATACCAGAACAAACAAAGCTCCAAAAAGTGCAGTGTCAACAAGAGTTCCTCTTATCTTGTCGCCCTTGAACATTGCAACCACATTGGGAACAATCAGTCCTATATAAGAAATCGAACCAACAACCACTATTATTGATGCTGTAATCATCGCTGCTATTGTAAGTCCTGCAAAAAGGACCAAATTATATGGAACTCCAAGATTCTTTGAGAAATCTTTTCCCATACCCACAATGTTAAAATGATTAGCAAATATAAATGCCAGTATTACTAGTGGCACGGTCAGATAAACTATTTCGTATCTTCCCTTTAATACCATTGAAAAATGTCCTACCAGCCATGTTGACAATGCCTGTGTAACTTCATATTTGTAAGCAAGGAAGTTCGTAACTCCCCCGATAACATTTCCAAACATTATTCCGACAAGCGGAACCATGACAATGTCCTTATACTGTATTCGCTGTATAAACCAGACAAAAATCCATGTACCAAGTATTGCGCTGATAAATGCAAATATCGCCCTGCCCCATATCGTGGCATCCGGCACAAATATAAGTGCCAGAAGAATTCCAAACTGAGCTGATGAAATTGTTGCTCCGGTTGTTGGCGAAACAAATTTATTCATGCACAGCTGCTGCATTATAAGTCCTGCTACACTCATTCCTACTCCTGTACACAAAATTGCCAGAAGTCTTGGAAGTCTTGATATCACAAAGACTTCCATTGACTGTAAATCCAAAAAAAGATTTTTTATATTAATATCAATTACCCCTATAAAAAGCGACACAACAGACAACACAAGTAGAAGTATCGCTAGAGTCAATGTAATTATATTTTTCTTAATAAATGTCTTTATCATAATTACCATTATTCTCCTTTTTCACTTACTATTGTTAGAATGCACTAACTCGCATCCTTTAAAAAACAGCATTAGTAAATGCTGTGAACAACGGTGATTATAAATAAGCTAATCTTTATTGACAAGAACTTACTTTTTTGTAAGTATGTCAATATTATTCTTAGTGCCATACATTCTGGAAAATGAATGGGCAATATTAACTATTTCACATATACCTGAATATTCAGGATTTATCTCATAAACAACAACTTTAGGCGGTGTACTGACTAATACATGTTTTAATATCAGACCACTTTCTTCCATTTCATTAAGCTGCGACATTAAAACCTTTGGCGTTATACTGTCAATAGTTTTTTCGAGCATAGAAAATCTGTTATCTCCATTCATAATATGCCATAAAATTCTTAATTTCCATTTTCCACCAATAAGATCATTCATCATAACAAGATTGCAGTCGTACTGTTTTTTCAGTTTCATTGTTACCTCCTTTTCCTACTGCAATGGTGTTTTTGCATAAAAAAATACAGTGAGTCCCATTACAGTCGGATTTATGCTGTAATGCTACTCACTGTTTGTTAGTATATTATTAAATTATTTTTGTATTGTCAAGAAGTAAATTTTGGTTTTATTCTATGGTTTTACTCTACATTTTTCAATGCATCCGTCTTAGGAATCTTAGAAATCTTCACAAGCTGAAGCACAGCAACAACCGTATAGCATACAATTCCAAGAATAACCATCTCAACAAAGCAGCTTCTTCTTACCATGTATGGAATATATCCAGTCATCGAAGTGTACAGATATGATGAAAATGTCCATTTAAGCATAGCATTTACTATAGGTACAGAAACAACCAGTGATATAACTACCATAATCGAAGTTGCAACTATATACAGTCCGCCAATCTCTCCATTCTTAAAGCCAAGTATCTTAGTCATAGAAATTGACTGTGCATTCTTTTCAATAATCTGCTTTGATAACAGATACATAAGAAGTACGAACATTATAATTCCAAAATACTTCAGTATATACATCATCTCGCCCATTGAAACCTTCATCTGGTTAGACACTTTGATAAGGTCTTCATATGTAACTATTGAAGCAACATATTTGTCATCAATATCTGTCAGCTTCTTATCTGTAAAGTATCCAGTGAAGTAATCATCAGCCTTGTCAAATGTAGCAATAAAGTTTTTTCTTGTCATGAATACTGCAAGCGCAGCGTCATATTTATAACTTCCTGCTATTGTGAATTCATACTCATTATCTGAATACGGATCCTTCAGTTTAAATGTATCACCTTTTTTAAGTCCGTATTTGACCATTACACCATTAGATACAAGTATCTCATCATCCTTGATATCCACATCAACATACCTGCTGTTATCCTGAATACCATATATCATTATATCGTCTGTCATATATTTTTCATCAGTTGTATCAAGCGATGTCACACAGTATTTTTCTGCACCAGAAACATCAGTTTCTGCCTGACTTTTTAACACATACTGATAATCACATATCTGTGACTTTTTAACAACATCAGCATAATCATCAATAAGCGGCTCGAACATGATACTGAATACAACAAGTGCACCTGCAATCAGTATTCCTAAGAACAATGTCAGATAATTAGGTATATTCTGGAACATTATTCTTAATCTGAATCTTGTCATGAAAGGAAGCTTGTGGCTTAACTTTATAAGCTTTTTTCTCTTTCTGTTAGTAAGCTCATGCCTTAAGAATTTAAGTGGAGAAAGCCGGAGTTTCTTTTCAAGCACAATAAGATTAACAACAAAAATAATAATAATTGGAACAACTGTCGTATCAACAAATGCTTCTGCATTAAGCAGTGTCGTGTAAGTACACAGGCTGTAGCTGTTATAATACACATTTACAAAAAACTTCTCCAGAAGAGTGTAGCCAAGTATATTACCAACAACAGCAGCGACCAGTGTTACAGCAACAGGAAGGACCATGTAATGTCTTACAATCTCACTTCTCTTATAACCTGATGCGCGGAGTGTTCCGATAACACCTGCCTCCTGACTGATTGTGTTAGATGTTGTAACAGCGAATACAAATGCAATTACAACCATTACAATATAGTCAAAAAGCATAATTGTTGCCTTATCTGAACCCATATCATCTCCTGTGAAATTAACAGCCTTGTTAGTATATCTTGGCAGATAATCAGAAACACTGATAATATCCGTATTACCACTCATCATGAGCTTTGTATCATAGTCTTTGATAACATCTCCAAGATTTTCAAGAAAATCTTCAGAAGCCTCTTTTTCTGCTTTATCTCCTGAAACCTCTTTGTTATATTTCCATGCATAATTATATTTGACATGATTGCTTGAAACATTTTCAAAGCCCTTATCAGTCATAACAGCAATAGAAAAATTAGTTGAGTCAAACATCATGTCTGAATTATTCTCAAAAAGACAGCTGTAATCAGGAACTGCAACAAAACCGGTAACCTTTAATTCTTTTCCTGCGAGCTTAATTGTTTCGCCAATCTTAATCTTTGCATTCTGTGCATACATACGGTCAAGTGCTATTTCGTTATCGGCAGCAGGCATTTTGCCTTCCATAACGCACTCAAGATTAATCTCTGTCCTGTCTTTATACACTCTGATTGTATCACCGCTGTCAGCCTCATCTTCCTCAAAATATCTTAAGTCGTAAAGCTTGCTGTCAGTTTTATTCTCAATATCTTTTATAAGAGAACTGTCAGGCTCTTTATCTAATGTAAAATGTCCATCTTCAAGATTATATTTATTAAAGCCCTCATCATATGAGTGCTTAACACTGTTGTCTGCCACAAGGAATCCGCTTACTAACGAAATCATCATAACCATAAATAAGAATATAACAAGATATTTACCAAAGTCATGCTTTAATTCTCTTGGCAGACGCTTATTTAAAGGATTTCTCATACTTAACTCCTCTCTTACCATTCAAGGTCTGCTGCTGCAATCTTGTTATCATTAACATAGTTCTTACGGATTCTGCCATCTCTTAATGTAATAACCCTGTCTGCCATATTTTTGATAGCGTCATTATGTGTAACTATTATTATAGTATTACCGTACTTCTTATTAACGTCTTCAATAAGCTTTAATATATCCTTAGATGTGTTGTAATCAAGTGCTCCTGTGGGCTCATCACATAACAGGATATCAGGATTTTTAATAAGTGCTCTTCCTATTGAAGTTCTCTGCTGCTGACCACCTGATAACTGGTTAGGCTTCTTATCAGCGTGATCTGAAAGTCCTAATGTATTAAGAATCTCATCTGTATCAAGTGCCTTGTCACTTAAGTAAGCACCAACCTCAATATTCTCTCTTACAGTAAGGTTAGGTATAAGATTATACATCTGAAAAACATATCCGAGATGTTTTCTTCTGTACTGTGTGAGACGCTTCTCATTCATATCTGCTGTCTTTTCGCCATCTATTGATATGTAACCCTCGTCTGCATCGTCAATACCACCAATTATATTAAGCAGTGTTGACTTACCAGAGCCTGATGGACCAAGTAATACAACGATTTCCCCTTTATTAACTTCTATGTCAATACCATTCAATACTTCCACCCGGCTCTCGCCTTCTCCATAATGCTTTTTGATTCCCTTAATCTCCAAAAACATATTTGCCTCCTTCAGACTCACCCTTTCACATTCTTATATGAACAATCGTTCATACATTCATTATATTACTACTTCTGAATTTTGTGTCAATATATGATATTTTATCGTTTTATGGCACAAAAAAAGTAAGCATAGTTAGAATACCCTAACCATGCTTACTTTATCACATTTTACTATATAATTCACTCCTTCTTATTGATAAATATTATCAATAGTTTAGCGGCATTTTATTTATCTTTATCAGCCAGCTCATCAATAAGCCTTATTGATTCCATAATCATACTGTCACAATGTGCCTTTTTTTCACCACCCTTTAAAGCATTATCTCTTAAAAGGTCTGCACAGTTAGTCATTCCATCGTGGTTATCCCTGATAGTTCTCTGAAATGTACCAACAACAGCTGGACTGCTTACTCCCAATGCTCCAAGCACCATAAGTCCTCCGGTAATTGCACCACATGTCCCACCACATTTCATACCACCGCCGAAATTACATCCAAGGCATTCTGCCTGCGTCTCACTCAATCCCAGATCATCAGCATAAGCCATCATAATAGTTTCTGCACAGTTATAACATTTTTCAGGTGAACGAAGTTCTTTAGCTTTTTCTATATGTCTGTTCATATCTTATCCTCATCTTTCTGAATTATATCCGTTACTGTTCCATAAATGCGAACTTCTTCTTTCTTACCCTGATAAAGAAGAATACACTTAACGCGACTGAAGCAAGCTCTGCAATAGGCCATGCCCACCATACAAGATTAACATTCCCTGTTTTCGAAAAAATATAAGCACATGGCACAAGGAATATAATCTGTCTTACAAATGATACAAGCATGCTGTATATGCTGCTTCCAAGTGCCTGAAAGAACGAACTGCATATAATACATATTCCTGCAAATATAAAACTTATTGATATCGTCCTTAAAGCAGGAACGCCCATTCGTATCATATCTGACGATGCACTAAATATTGACAGCATTGGAACTGGGAATATCTGAACTGCAATCATAAAAAGTATCATTATTATCTCTGCATACATTACCGCAAGCTTAAGTGTCTGTATAACTCTGTCTTCTCTCTTTGCTCCATAATTAAAAGCAATTATAGGAACCATTCCACTGTTCATACCAAATATTGGCATAAATGCAAAGCTCTGCAGCTTAAAATACACGCCGAATACAGCAACCGCTGTTGATGTGAATACAACCAGAATCTTATTCATACAGAATGTCATAACAGAACCAATCGCCATCATAATAACTGACGGAATTCCTATGAATAAGATATTGCCAATTCTTTTTCCTGATGGTCTGAATCCCTTAAAAGTAATATGTATCTCTTTATTAACCTTAATATTAAATATCACTGCCATAACGGCTGCAACAATCTGGCCCGCAACCGTAGCTGCTGCTGCACCTACAATACCAAGCTTTGGTGCACCAAGCAGACCAAATATAAGTATCGGGTCAAGAATAATATTAATTATTGCACCTGTACCCTGTGTAATCATGCTGTAAAATGTTCTTCCTGTAGCCTGTAATAATCTCTCAAATATCATCTGGAACAGACAACCAAAGCTGACTATAAGAATAACTGAAAGATAATCATAACCATAGTCAGCTATCACTTCATTAGCTCCCTGAATAACAAAAAACTCTCTGGCAAAGAAAAGTCCTATAGCAAGAAATATTATATAGCTGCAGGCTGTTATGAATATACCCTGTACAGCCATCTTATCAGCTTCTTCATGCCTTCCTTCTCCTAATGCCCTTGAAAGCAGCGCGTTAGTACCTACACCCACACCACCTGCAACACCAATCATAAGATTCTGCATTGGAAATGCCATTGAAACCGCTGTAAGTGCTTCTTCACTTATTCTTGCAACAAATATACTGTCAACAATATTATACAGTGCCTGTACAAGCATTGATATCATCATTGGCAGAGCCATATTAATAAGCAACTTATTAACAGGCATTATACCCATTTTATTTTCTTTCATTGTATTACTCATAAAATTCTTCTCCCTTATTCTCCTCGTCAAAATATTCGTATTCTTTCATATTATCTTTGGTTTTATTCTGCTCGTCAATAGCATTGCCAAGCCCCTTCAATGCTGAGAAAGGAAGGAATATCTTAGCCCTGCTTTCCATATCCATTCTTGGTCTTTTACTCGGCACCGGCCATTTCATATTGATTATATCATCATATTTTCCCATAAGCTATGCCCTGTGACCTCCTATCTGCCCGTTCCTTTCAATAGCAGTCGCCTTACTCTGCAGGTTATTAGCTTTCATGACCGCATTCTTACCAAATTTTTTCTTAATATCAAGCATGGCATGCTGCATCTTCTTTTCGCGTTCAAGCTGTGTCTGGTCTGTAAACATGTCATACTGCTGAAAACCCTCATTTGTAAGATTGGCAACTGTAAGATTTAACTTTCGGATATACAATTTTCTGTTAGTATATTTGTCATATATATCAAAAAAAGCTTCTCTTAACTGTTTTGATGAAGATGTACATGTCGTAAGCGAAACAGATTTACTAAGTCCCTGAGGAACTTCCCTTCCATATCTGTCTACATGGATTTCACCCTTGTAAGTTCCTTCATCAACATTTACCCTGTCATAAGTTACATTTAACGCAATCGAATCGGTCACAAAGCCTTTATCTACTAAATCCAGTGCAAGTTCATCTGCCATCTCTCCAACTACAATCCTTGCATCTTCAAATGTGTATGGCTCTTTTAACACCTGTCCTGAACACAGGCTGCTCGCCTTGGGCTTATATTTCTTAATATCTGCAATTGTACACGGTTCATATCCCCATGCGTGGTCTATAAGAATCTCTGCATCTACACCAAACTGCTTATACAGCCAGTCCTCATCTTCAAGGGACATTCTCGCAATATCCCCCATAGTCTTTATCCCATGTTTTTCAAGCTGTCTTGATATTCCTGGTCCAACCCTCCAGAAGTCAGTAAGAGGTGTATGACCCCATAACATTTTTCTGTAATCATTAACACTTAATTCTGCGATACGCACTCCCTTGCTGTCTGCCTGTATATGCTTTGCAACTATATCCATTGCTATCTTGCACAGATACAGATTAGGTGCAATTCCTGCCGTAGCCGTTATTCCTGTCGTATCATACACATCCTCTATAACTTTTGCTGTAAGCTGTCTTGCCGTCATATTATACAGCTTCATATAGTCTGTTGCATCAATAAATACTTCATCAATACTATATACGGTTATGTCATCCTTGCTGAAATATTTAAGATATATAGAATATATTTTAGACGAATATTTCATATAAAGTCCCATTCTTGGAACTGCTACAGTATATTCAAGCTTCTTTCCTGTGCGTTCTTCAATTTCTTTTGCCTTCTGTTCTACCTCAAAAAGCCTGCTTCGTCCGGAAAGTCCATATTTCTTAAGAGAAGGAGTAACTGCCAGGCATATTGTTTTGGCTGTTCTTGATTCATCAGCCACTACAAGATTAGCTGTAAGCGGATCTGATTCTCTTTCAACACACTCTACACTTGCATAGAATGATTTAAGATCAATTGCAATATATACTCTTTCCATTACATCCTCCTATACTTAATCCTAGAAAAAGACACACCAGCATATACCAGTGTGTCTTGTAGTTTCATAATAATTCTAGCCAATTTTCATTGCAATATTCATTTCCATGAATACTTCCGAATCATCTGTAAGTAATGGTATTGCAATGTTCTTGGTATACATCGTATCTATCTTTCCAGTTCCCCGTCCAACGGTTGGAGGAGTAATATCAATGCCTATATTTCTAACTGAAAATACTGTTGCAGCATTACCACCGTACCCTCTGTCAGTTCAACCATTTTAGCATATGGCTTTCCTATTTTTAATTCCACCTGACAGGCGTCTCTTACTATTGCAATCGCAGACTCTAAAAATGGATTGATATAATTAACATTCATATCTGCCATAGAACTTCCTCTTTCGCCACATGCCCTGATATATCTAATCAGCTATTATCTTTTTCATAATATCAAGTGGAACATAATAACTCACACCTAATGGATTAATAACTATTCCTGATGCACCAATCTCCTTCACTGACTTTAACAGCTCCATATATGTATATAACATATTCTCATGCTTATCAAAATAGCATTTATCAAGCTCTATACCATCTGTAAATACAGGAAGCGCCAATACCTGCTCGCCTTCTTTATGCTCTACCTTATCAGTTATATCCACATAAGGATGTGCAATCGAAACAGAATCATCTTTTTCTTCCTTAGTACAAGGAACCATTAAATCTGCATTGCGGAGTGCTACCTTTAAATCTGTCTCTTTAGATGCAAGAACTGGTGAATTATCATCAACTTTATCTTTTCTGAATTCCTGAAAGAAAGAAATAAGTGCATTCTGTAATGCAGGGTTAGTAACATATTCATCCTTAAAGAACATATCATATGTTGCAATTTCTTCTCTTGATATAGTAAGCATATTGTCCCTGCCATCTATAAATCTGATATTCTTAATACCATTTCTGTACATATGTCCAACTTCAGACATAATACCCTGACCATCTTCTATGCCAAATGAAATACTGAAGCCATATTTTTTAAGTCTTTCTTCAACTTTAAGATGATTAGCATAATCATAAAGTACAACAATATCATTATCTACAACATATGGATAGCCTGTATTATCGCAGTATATAGTCCATAAATGTTCTGCATTCATAAGCTTTTCAATAACAATTTTACGGTAAATGTCATTAAGCCAGCTAAAGTAACCAGCATCATTAACATTCTTCTTTTCTTCCGCTTCATTAATTAATGCAGGAATAATTTTTGTAAGTACTTCAACACTGTCAGATAAAGCAAGGTTCTTAATATATTCACAGCCCTTATCCTCATCTTTAAAAATATGTCTTGTAATATCCTGTGCCTTTGTTGAATCCATTATATTCTCCAATCTTTTACTAGCTAAATCTTATACTGACAGAATACCACAATATTGATATTCTTTCAATAAATGATGTTTTAATCTGCCTTAATCAAAGCATTTTTTATAGAATCAGAATCGCTATTTTTATTCAGTAAAAACATAAGCATTAAACGTGCCTTATATGGTTCTAAATCTGTATAATAAATATTATCCGCTGAGTTGTCTTTAATCTTGGTATCCAAAACATCTTTACTGCATGTGATAACCACCGGCGCAATATTCTTCTGTGATATAATTTCATAAGTTTCACTTGATATATCAGCACCAGCTGTTGATGGTATTATTACCATTCCATTGCTGATATAAATTTTCTTGGATAATTCATCCATGTTAGCACCTATATAATCATAGAAAATATCTACATCAGGCAATGTTTTTACAGAAGAAATGTCAAATACATCAGATACATTCTTGTTAACCATACAATCCTGTGGCAGTGATTCTGCCTCTCCATTAATATATGACTTAACCTGTGATATTAGTGCTGCCTGCTTTGTATCATCATTAAGATTCTTAATTATAACCAACGGCTTTTTATCCTCAACAGTCAATGATATAAAATATGAAACATAATTAATATACTGTTCTTCTCCGATAAGTATTATTCCTTTTGTCTTATCATCCTCAATATTTTCATTAATTTCTTTAACAGCCTTTAACATACCCGATACTGAATAATCAGACATCTTATCTGTACCAAGTATATATATTCCCTGATTATCATTATCTTCTTCTGATGAAATCTGTTCATCAGAAGAAGTATCATTATTCCCTGTATCATTCTGTGATTCAGTCTGTTCCTGCCTTGTCTCATCCTGACTTATAACATATTTCATTGGATTACCAAACATTAAACTGCACCCTGTCAACATTAAGGATGCAATCATAAAACCAGACATTGTTATACAAAACTTTTTATTAATCATTTATTAACCTCTTGCAGAAACATTAGTAATCTGTAAACCTTACCTGTATCAGATTATAGTAAGAATTCCAAGCGATTTAAGAAGGAGAAGAAATAAAAGAATTGGAGCAATCCACTTTACCATAACAGTATAAAGCCACTTTCTTCCCATCTTAATTCCTGTTTTCTCTACTTCATCTATAACAGTCTTTGGCTTAAGTATCCATCCTATAAGGATACATGTTCCTATAGAAACTATTGGCATAAGTACATTATTGCTGACATAATCCATAATATCAAGCACCTGTGCATGTACTCCGTTTGGAAGCTTAATATTAAAGAACAGTTTGTTATATCCTAAACATACGATAACTGCAGCAGCTATACCAATTACGGTCTCTATTGCTGTAGCCTTGTTTCTGTTTAACTTAAACTCATCCATAAAACTTGAAACAATAGCTTCCATAATTGAAACTGCACTTGTAAGGGCTGCAAAGAATACCATTGCAAAGAATATTGCACCAATTACATTTCCTGCAAATCCCATAGAATCAAATACCTTAGGAAGCGAAACAAACATAAGACTTGGACCTGATGCTGTCATTCCGTCTCTTCCCATGAATACAAATACAGCAGGAATAATCATTACACCTGCAAGAAATGCAACTACCGTATCAAATATCTCAATCTGATTAATTGACTTTCCAAGATTAGCATCATCACTTACGTATGAACCATATGCAATCATAATACCCATAGCAACACTTAAACTGTAGAAAAGCTGTCCCATTGCATCCATAAGAACTGTACAGAACTGCTTCACAGTAATTCCTTTCATATTAGGAATTACATAGGCTCCTAATCCCTGTAAACCTGTTCTTGTTGTGCCATCAATGTCTGTATATGAAATTGTAAGTGAATATACAGATACGCCAAGAACAAGCACAATAAGTAATGGCATGATAATCTTTGATGATGATTCAATACCGCTGTTAACACCACGGAATATAATAAATGCAACAATTATTGTAAACACGAGCATCATTATGATTGGCTCTGCTGTCTGACCAATAAATCCTGAGAAATATCCATCCTGTGCTGCTGCATGTCCATTACCTGTAATATAAACAAGAAGATACTTAAGTACCCATCCGCCGATTGTTACATAGTATGGAAATATCATTATAGGTACAATACACGCTATAATACCCAGTGGCTTCCACTTACTCTTTAACTTGCTGTAAGCTGTAAGCGGACTCTGCTTTGTCTTTCGTCCAATAGCAATTTCTGTTGTGAGTAGAGTAAAACCAAATGTTAATGCTAAAACAATGTAAATAACGAGGAATAATCCTCCTCCATCTTTAGCTGCCAAATAAGGAAATCTCCATATGTTACCAAGTCCTACAGCACTACCCGCTGCTGCAAGAACGAACCCTATAGAGCCCTTGAATGAATTACGATTTTCGTTCATTTCATAACCTTCCCTTTTTTAATATATACTTGTAAATTATACCTAATAATATCAAGTCGGTCAACTGTTTAGCAAAAAAGAGACACCGTGTTTACACAGTGCCTCTTCATTAAATATCACATATTAATTATTACCACGATTATCAATCTTGGCAATATCAACTATAGATAATTCCTGATTATTGAATGCATGCTCAAGACTTGATATAAGTGCATGGGCTGTATCAAGACTTGTAAGGCAGTGAACGCCTGTCTCAATAGCATATCTTCTGATAAGGAATCCGTCCTTGGCTCTCTCAATTCCATTCTCTGGTGTATCAATTACAAGGTCAATCTTATGTTCTAAGATAAGGTCAAGAAGTGTAGGTGCTTCCTGTCCAATCTTATTAACCTGAATTGCATGAACTCCATTTTCCTTAAGGACCTTGGCTGTTCCTCTTGAAGCATATATCTTGTAACCAAGTGCTTCGAATCTTTGTGCGATATCAATACCATCCTGCTTATCCTTATCTGCAAGAGTCATGATAATCTGCTTATGCTTTGGAAGTCTGATTCCAGCGCCCTCGAATGCCTTATAAAGTGCCTCATCAAAGCTCTTAGATATACCAAGACACTCACCTGTAGACTTCATCTCTGGTCCAAGGCTGATATCGGCGCCTCTGATCTTCTCAAATGAGAATACAGGCATCTTAATTGCATAGTAATCTGCTGCCTTCTGAAGTCCTGGCTCATATCCTAATTCCTTAATTGTCTTACCGATAATAACCTGTGTTGCAAGCTTAACTATAGGAATACCTGTAACCTTGCTGATGTATGGTACTGTACGGCTTGAACGAGGGTTAACCTCAATTACATATACCTGGTCATTATATACGATAAACTGAATGTTAATCATACCCTTTACATGAAGTGCTCTTGCAAGTCTTCCTGTATAATCTTCGATCATATCTACAATCCTAGGTGATATAGACTTAGCTGGATATACTGAAATACTGTCTCCTGAGTGGATACCGGCTCTCTCAATATGCTCCATGATACCAGGAATAAGAATATCCTGACCATCGCATACAGCATCAACTTCTATTTCCTTACCCATAAGGTACTTATCAACAAGGATTGGGTGATCCTGCTTAATTCTGTTGATGATGTTCATGAATTCAACTACATCTTCATCAGATACAGCAATCTGCATTCCCTGTCCACCAAGTACATATGAAGGTCTTACAAGCACAGGATAGCCAAGCTCATTGGCAGCCTTAAGAGCTTCATCAACTGTAAATACAGTCTGTCCCTTAGCTCTTGGAATCTGTGTCTGCTCAAGAATCTCATCAAAAAGCTCTCTATCCTCAGCAGCATCTACATCTTCTGCCTTAGTTCCAAGAATAGGAACTCCCATCTTCATAAGTGCTTCTGTAAGCTTGATAGCCGTCTGTCCACCAAACTGTACAACTGCACCGTCCGGCTTCTCAAAATCTACGATTGATTCAACATCTTCTGCTGTAAGTGGTTCAAAGTAAAGCTTATCAGCAATATCAAAGTCAGTAGAAACTGTCTCTGGGTTATTATTTATAATAACTGTCTCGAAACCTTCTTTTTTGAATGCCCATGTACAATGAACTGAACAGAAGTCGAACTCGATACCCTGTCCGATTCTGATTGGACCAGAACCAAGTACAAGAACCTTCTTCTTATTCTTAGTCTCTACAGCTTCGTTCTCACTGCCATATACTGAATAATAGTATGGTGTTGTAGCTGCGAACTCTGCAGCACATGTATCAACCATCTTAAATGCTGCATGTATATTATACTTGTCTCTTAATTCCTTGATTTCTCTTTCTGTGTGACCTGTCAAATCGCCGATAACATTGTCAGGGAATTCAATTCTCTTAGCTTCTCTTAAAAGGCTCTCTGTAAGAGGTCCTCTCTTAAGAGCATTCTCCATATCAACAATAATCTGGAGCTTATCAATAAACCATAGGTCAATCTTAGTTATGTCATGCATCTTGGCTGCAGAAATGTGTCTTCTTAAACCTTCAGCTATCTTCCAGATTCTTCTGTCGTCTACAATTGCAAGCTCTTCAAGAAGCTCTTCATCTGTAAGTCCTGTAAAGTCATATGACATAAGGCTGTCAACATGCTGTTCAAGAGAACGGATAGCCTTCATAAGACCACCCTCGAAGTTATCAGAAATACTCATAACCTCACCAGTAGCCTTCATCTGTGTTGTAAGTGTTCTCTTAGCTGAGATAAACTTATCAAATGGAAGTCTAGGAATCTTAACTACGCAGTAATCAAGTGCTGGCTCGAAACTTGCATATGTCTTTCCTGTAACCGCATTCTTAATCTCATCAAGTGTGTAACCAAGTGCAATCTTAGCTGCAACCTTGGCAATAGGATAACCTGTTGCCTTAGAAGCTAATGCTGATGAACGGCTTACACGAGGGTTAACCTCAATTACACAGTACTCAAAGCTGTCCGGATGAAGTGCATACTGTACATTACATCCACCTGTGATACCTAATTCATCAATAATTCTTAATGCAGATGTTCTTAACATCTGATATTCCTTATCAGAAAGTGTCTGTGAAGGAGCAACTACAATACTGTCACCTGTATGAACACCAACAGGGTCGATATTCTCCATGTTACAGATCGTAATACATGTTCCGTTGCTGTCACGCATTACTTCGTATTCAATTTCCTTCCAGCCGGCGATACAACGCTCAACAAGAACTTCACCAACTCTTGAAAGTCTTAAACCATTCTCAAGAATTTCTCTTAATTCCTGGACATTGTTAGCAATACCACCGCCGCTTCCACCAAGTGTGTAAGCTGGACGCAGAACCACAGGATAGCCAATCTTAGCAGCAAATGCTTCACCATCTTCAACGTTGTTAACAACAAGTGAAGGAGCACATGGCTCACCAATCTTTTCCATAGTTTCCTTGAACATAAGACGGTCTTCTGCCTTCTTGATTGTAAGTGCAGTTGTACCAATAAGCTTTACATTATGTTCCTCAAGGAATCCAGTCTCTGCGATTTCCATTGCAAGGTTAAGTCCAGCCTGTCCACCAAGTGTAGGTAAAATGCTGTCTGGCTTTTCCTTTAAGATAATCTGCTTTAATGCTTCAACTGTAAGAGGCTCAATATATACCTCATCAGCAATATCTTTATCTGTCATGATAGTAGCAGGGTTAGAGTTAACCAGTACTACCTCAATTCCTTCCTCTTTAAGAGAACGGCATGCCTGTGTTCCGGCATAGTCAAATTCTGCTGCCTGACCAATAACAATTGGACCAGAACCTATAACTAATACTTTCTTAATACTCTCAATCTTTGGCATGTTCTTAGTCCTCCTTCTTCATCATATCCATAAATCTGTCAAACAGGTACGCTGTATCCTGTGGACCTGCGCAGGCTTCTGGATGGAACTGTACTGTGAATATATTCTTACCAACATATTCAAGTCCCTCATTAGTCTTGTCATTAACATTCTCAAATGCTGGTACTGCAACCTTACTGTCTAATGTGCTTTCATCTACAACATAACCATGGTTCTGTGATGATATATAACATTTGCCAGTCTTTAAATCCTTAACAGGGTGATTAGCACCTCTGTGTCCGTACTTAAGTCTGTGAGTATCAGCTCCAGTAGCAAGTGCCATAAGCTGATGTCCAAGACAGATTGCAAATATTGGTACATTGCTGTTATACAGCTTCTTAATCTCTTCAATTATCTCTACACATTCCTTAGGATCTCCAGGACCATTAGATAACATAATTCCATCAGGATTAGTTGCAAGAATCTCTTCTGCCTTAGTATATGCAGGATATACTGTAACTTCACAGCCTCTGTTATTAAGTGATCTCGCAATATTCTTCTTTGCGCCAAAGTCCATAAGAGCAACCTTAGGTCCTTTTCCTGGAAGAACATACTTTTCTGAACATGTAACCTTTCTTACAACACCCTTAACACTGTACTCCTTAATCTTAGGAAGTACCTCATCAAGATTGTAATTCTCATTAGTTGTAATCATACCATTCATAGTACCCTTTTCTCTTAATATCTTAGTAAGGGCTCTTGTGTCAATCCCACAAATACCTGGGATATCATTATCAAGAAGGAATTTCTGGATAGGATCTTCATTTCTGAAGTTGCTTGCCATTCTGGAAAGCTCACGTACAATATATCCATCTGGCCATGCTTTCTGGGATTCCATATCCTTATAGCATACTCCGTAATTACCAATAAGAGGATATGTCATTGTTACTGCCTGTCCTGCGTATGAAGGATCAGTCAGCACCTCCAGATATCCTGTCATAGATGTGTTAAAGACAATCTCACTAATAACTTCGCGGGTCGAACCTATGCTGGTTCCTTCAAAAACCGTTCCATCTTCAAGTATCAAAAATGCTTTCATGAATGCCACCTTAATTCCTTTCGTTTATTTAATTTAATCATATGCCAAGAGACGCTAAAATAACTTTTGCGCAAAAAAAAAGACACAAAAATGCCTTTTTTCTCTCAAACTTTACAATATGTTACCATAGTTAAATGCATTTTTCAAGCAAATATTTATCTATATATCGCATAAAAATACATACCAAAAAACAGCCCTCCAAAACAGAGGGCTGTCAGTATCCTATTATTCGTTATCTTGTCCTTGTAATTCCTGTCCTGTTCACATTCCATACCTGAACACAGTCTTTATTCTGAATAGCCATCATTTGCCCTACACTTTTATCCTGATTATTACCGAACCAGCTTTTTGCAAATGTAGCTGCAAGCGGATTAACGAAAGATTTCTGATAAACATTTGATGACACTTTAAGACACAATTTCTTTTTTTTCTTCCATTGTGCATATATTGTCACATTGCCACCATCTTCCTCTACAAGCTTTGAAACAGTATCTTTGTCTTTATAGTTCTTCCCGCTTCCGTCTTCCGCTGTATTCCACGAATCAAAATCATACCCTGGTCTTTCTGGAGCTTCCGGAAGCTCATTTTCTTTTTCATATCCAGTTATAATTGTCGTATCAGATTCATATCCGCCATTAGAATCAATATTAATATTGTATATATTCTCTTTCCATACAGCATACACATCAACTATCTTTCCTAACTTGTCAGCAAGATTAAGTTTTCCGTCAACACCACCTTCAATATATGTACCATCTTCCATCTCCCATACATAACCTGTCCATCCGGTAAGTGTATATACATCTTTAACCGCTGGCAGATGATCAATCTCATCATATGTATAGAATCTGCTGTAGAATCCTTCGTCTTCATACCAGTCCCATTCACCATTATCAACAACATGTATGTCTTCACTGGCTTCATCTGGTCTGTTATTATACAGATGAACCTCATAAAATACCGGCTGCCATATCGCATACAGAACAGCTTTGCCACTCTCGTCAGGTGTCAGATCAACAACTGACATAGTTGTATAAAACTGCCCACTGTCATCACTTTTCGTATTCCATCCTGAAAGATAATAACCTATTCTTGAAAGATTACTTCCTGTAAGCCTTAATCGGCTTCCAAGCCTTGCTGTTATATCATCCATGTGGCCATTAACCTCTGTAACCGTGTTATTATCAAATGTAATGACATAATTCCATATAGCATATATAGTGACATCTTCATTGTATTCCCTGATATCTTCAGACTTAATTATACCGGAGTCTCCATATCTGTCAAAAGACCACCCTACGAACATAAGCCCATTAGAAGCCTCTGCCTGTTCATTAAATCCTTTCAGTTCATCTCCTCTGTCGTAATATGCCTTTTCATCTTCTGGAATATATATTGTACTTATCCCTCTATCTTTGGCCACTCCGGCATCATAATGCACAACAAATGAATATCTTTCCCATATTGCCTTAATAACAATATTTTCGTCTGCAAATGCTCCTATGTTGACCCTTACTCCATCTACACCGTAATCATCATAATCGCCATCTCCGCCTGTAACTTTCCAGCCAGTAAGTATATAGCCATCCTTACTTACTGTGCCTACTCTTACATATGGGGTGATACCAACACAATCATAATAATTAGAAGTTGTAGCATCCTCTTTCGGTATGGATGCATGGTAATCCAATATCGTATGATATACTCCATTACGGTCTGGCAGATACAGTCCAGTTCCCAGGTCATCTCTCCATTGGCCCTGATTCGGTCCGTGGTCTATCTGTGACTGATAATATATTCCATCACACACTCCTCCGTCCAAATCTATTGTTATATTGTGATGAACCCTGTATTCATCTTCTGCTGCCTGCGATATAACAACGCCACCAATAAGCAGTATTCCTAATAGCACAATGCCAGCCAGAATTCGCTTGTCTTTTATTATTCTACATTTCATAAACAATCTCCTTATGTATAAATTCATCACGTCCATAAACTCCATAAGAAAATTCCCGAAATATACAAAAAACATGCGCAGTATTAAAATCCCTTTTGCAAAATTATAATACCACGCATGTTTATATTATTCAAATACTTTTTAGTTTTTTAATAGTGTTTTAATCTTTAATCTCAACCTGGCCAATATATTTCCATGAACTTCCCTTATCAGAAGACTGATACTTTGCTGCTGTCTTACCATCATTGTACACTGCATTCTTCCCCTGTGTAAGATATATTGTTACAATTCCTGTTGAATCAACAACCGGTGTAAGAGCTTCCTTATATACATCACTCCATTTGAGCTGTTCAAATGAATCCGTACCTGTCTTACCAGAATCCGTCTTGGTTTCTGTCTCCTGTCCCTGAGGATTAGCTGCCGAACTGTCAAGTTCCTGCTCCTCAAGTATCACTTTTGAAAATGTTTTGCCACCATCATCTGTTTTATAAAGATTACTATCCATACCATCAACATAATTGTAACAGAAGAATCCTATATCGGTTGAAAGATAAACGACACCTTTAATTATATTAGTAGCTGGTCCGCTTCCAACAGTCTCCCAGCTTTCTCCTCCGTTACTAGTACTATATATTCTTGATGATTCATTTGTATCATTGCTCTTTCCATATCCACAGACAATAACACCATGATCAGCATCAAAGAATCTTACATAATAGTAATCAGCTGTATATATATTATCAAGCTCACATGTTGTCCAGTTTTCGCCCTTATCATCCGAATATACAACAGTCACAGGTATCCTGGTATTATTTGCTGTCTTACCACCATATACGAAAGCCGTCTTTTCTGTTGTTATCATATAACTGCCTTCTTTAAGCGTTGTTGCACTGTTGTTATCTTCATACATAAGATATGAGTATGACACTGGAACCGAAACATATTTCTCTCCGTCATAAGTAACAAGAAGTGAATTATCCTTAATTGAATAATTGGCAAGCTGATCTTTATTAGAGTTGCTTGTAACTTCTGTATCACCGCCTGAATCCACACCCTGTTTTGCGTAATATTGCTTAAGCCCATAATCTTCCGAACTCATAACTGATGTAACATACAATCTTGCTGTATTATCATAATTATTATCAAGATAAAATGAGACTACCCATTCGCATTTGATTTTCCCATCATCCTGGATTCCTTCCCAAGACGAGAAATAATCCGAATTAAGATCCTGCGGTATAATCCAGAAAGAAATTAATACCGTATTATTAGACAAATCCAGCAAACTTACAGAATCAACACCTGATTTGGTAATATATTTTGCATATGATACATATTTCTGTCTGTACTGTGCAATATAATTTTCTATCCATTTGGTTCCAAGCCCTACCATATCGGGATTGGTAAAATTAAACACATTATCTGTATCATAATCACTTACAGCATCATCTCTGATAACATTCCAGTCATCATCAATTCTTATTGAAAATGTATATCTTGACTTAATATCAAGCTTATCAGACATATATTTACTTACATAGCTGTATGCAAACATTCCAATAACCATAAGGCAGAATATAACCAGTGCCGCATATGTAAGAATCCTGGTATGAAATTTCTTGCTCATCTGGTACATAGCCCACCTCCTGATTTAATTAGAATTCTCTCTTATTATGCATAGCCTCTCTTATAATTACACGATAGTACTTATACCACCATAAGAAATACATTGCCCCTGCTCCAAGAAGAAACATAACACACACAACAAATGGATGAATTGCATATATCCAGCTTGCTGTGACTCTTCCATTAAGTACAGGCAGTCCATATGCAAGTATAACGCATATAGCCATTACTGTACCGTTAAGGACGCTTCTATTCTCATACACACCTCTGAAATGGTCAAATGTTATAATTGCAAGCATTTCACCTATCGGTCTTGCACATGCTGTAATTATACACAACATAAGTGCATTAAACACTGGTTCTCCAAGTATTGTAAGTATAATGAAATAAAATATAAATTCTGTAATTAATTTATATATAAACTTTCCTAAAAAGTTCATATATGGACTTACAAGCATTACACGAATCATAAGATAATCCCTGTCACCCATTGCAAAAATAGTAGTATTGGCAAGGCTTCCACATATTGTTGAAAGCATTATAAACAGATATATTATTGATATATTCTGATGAATTCTTATTAAAGGGAAGAAATGAGCCAGTATAATATACGGGCCATATATAAGAAGCACAACATATAAGAATTTTCTTATAAATTCCCATGCAAGCATAAACGCCTGCGCCAATGCTCCAATAAATGCCCTGCTCTTTGATTTCTCACCAAAAGATTCTTCTTTTACCAGTTTCTTAAGTATAGGAAGCTTCTTAATAATCTTAATTCCCGCCTCTGTTCCTTCGTAATATCTTAATATTTTCTCAGCAAACAGCTTTCTAAATAATTTCATTGTCTGCCTCCCCAAGTATATCTAATACTGCGCCTTTAATCTCTGGAATCTGCATAGTTTCGTATGATATCTGATTAAGTTCACCGTTATTAAGGACAACTACATCCTGAGATATTCTGTGTGCAACATCAAGCAGACCAGTAGATATAAGGATTATGTGCTCATTCTTAACCTCATTAAGAACGCTAAGCATATCATCAACATATTCATCAGTACAATAATCAAGTGCCTCATCAAACATCATGACATATGGCTTCTGTATAAGAAATGCTGCAAGCTGGAGTCTCTTTTTCTCTTCAAAGCTGTAATCTCCAATATGTCTGTCTCTTATCAACCCTGTAAGCTTCACTTTATCAAGATAATATTCAGGCTTTTCGCTGTTCTTATTCATATCACAGAGCATACTGATAAACTGATATCCTGTAATAAGCATAGGCAGAACACTCTGCTTTGCAGCAAAGAAAAGCGTGCACTTCTCCTTAGTCTCAACAGTGCCTGAGTCTACCGGAATATCTCCTGCGATACACTCAAACAGAGTTGTTCTTCCTGCTCCTGCACCGCCAAGAACTGGATATATATTTCCTTCTTCAAATGTATATTCAACATCAGTAAGAATCTCATTCCTACCAAAGCTTTTCTTCAAATGATTCAAATGTAACATTTATAAATCTCCTGCATCCAATATGTCATATCATTATATTACATATTTATTTGGTTTGTAAACCTTCAAAACCTTATTATATTGCATTTATTCAGCAACAATGATATAATCTTGAAATATTTTGCTAATAATATAAAAAAATGTAGAGGTGTACAGTATTGAAAGATTTTTTTAAAAGAAAAGGCTGGAGAATATGCTTTGCAGCATATATATTTATATACCTTCCATGGTTTTCAACTCTTGAAAAAGTAATTAACAGTGATTATCCCGGGCTTCATATCATCAATATTCCTTTTGATAATATGATACCTTTCTGTGAATACTTTATAATTCCATATGTATTATGGTTTTTATATGTGGTTGCAGCTTGCATATATATGTATTTTAAGGCAGATAATAAAGAATTCATACAGTTTGCGTTATCACTCATAATCGGTATGTCACTCTCTCTTACTATATGCATGATATATCCTAATGGTCTTACATTAAGACCTGATTATATCCCTGATAACTTCTGTGGAAAGATAATCAATGCACTATATACAATAGATACTTCAACAAATGTATTTCCAAGTATACATGTATACAACTCACTGGCAGTTAATTTTGCATTACTGCGTTGCAAAGCTTTAAAAGGACATATAATAACAAAGACATTATCTTCCATTCTTTGCATCCTTATATGCCTTGCAACCGTATTTTTAAAGCAGCATTCTGTAGTCGATGTAATCGGAGCAATAATTCTTTATATCGTTCTTTACATTTTCATATATGTTATTGACTACAGCCGGTTAAAGAAAGTTTAGTGGATTCTCTTTAAACATTTTGAAAGAAGTTCTATAAGAAGAACTACAACAAACAATACAATAAGAATTGAGCCAACGGCGTCCCATCTGTAATTGTTCATATAGACAATCAGTGGGGCGCCGATTCCGCCTGCTCCAACAAGTCCTAATGTACTTGCCGACCGCACATTCACATCCAGTCTGTACATCACAGCATCCTTAAACTGGAACTTAAGCTCAGGCACTGCCACATACCGTAGTCTTGCTATGAATCCTGTTCCTGCACATTTGCACGCATTCCATGACGCCATATTCCAGTTATCAACTGCAACTGTAAATCTCTTTGTCAGAAGTCCTATACTGCACATCATCATTGTAAGCATTCCGGCAAAGCTGCCAGGTCCCGTAACCCTTATGAATATAAGTCCATACACATACACAGGTACAGTTCTTATTGCCATAACAACAAGCCTGCCAATAAAAGCCACCGGTGCCGGAACGAATTTTCTCGAATTAATAAGCGTAAGTATTGCTGCAAAAACTGCTCCGGCACATGTTCCTGCAACTGCAATAGCAATAGTTTCAAGCATCAGATACATAACACCACTCTTTCCGGTCATAAACATGTATCCCCAGTCCGGATGCGTAATTCCGTGCATAATTGCGCCAACAACCTTAATACCAAGCTTTGATGTTGATACATCTTTAACTGCACTGAGACTGTATACAAAAAATGCCATGATACATACACTTATAATTACATTTGCAGTTGTATTTCTCTTAATCCGTCCATTAAGATATGCTTTCAGGAATGTACTTATTCCCTCAATCACTAACACTGCGACAAAAAGCATAACAAGAATCATTCCAACCCTGCCGTATTCACGCCAGCTTATCTTTTCATTAAGCAGAAGTCCTATTCCACCTGCACCTACATAGCCAAGTATTGCCGCATGTCTTATATTGGCTTCCAGCACATAAAGTGAATTGCTAAGATATCCTGGCAGCAGTTCAATAATAACTGTCCGTGAAAATGCTTTAAATCTTCCTGCTCCTATAGCTGTAACTGCTTCGTATGGCTTCAGTGTCAGGCCTTCAATATCCTCACCGCCAATTCTTGCCATTACAGCCCATGTCGATACAGCTATTGCAATCGTACCCGCTGCCGCACCAAGTCCCCATATAAATGTTGCTACAAGTGCGAGTATAAGCACAGGAATTGTTCTTACACACTGTACAATAACTCTCACTACAATCCTTACATATGGTTTCTTTATAAGATTGCCTGCATATAAAAATGCAGTAAAAAGTCCAAACACAGCACCTATAAATGTACCCGCAATCGACATCTGCACGGTCTTAATAAGTGGTTCAATAATCTTACCACAATATCCTGTATCTGGTGGGAACATTCTTTTTATGAATAATACAGCCTGACTGCCTCTATTTATAATCACATTCATATCAAAGCCTGTTACAGCAAAACAGAATATTATTATAAAAAGCATTACCAGTGTAGTAATTCTTCTTATAGCCTTCATTCTATTCATACTTTTCATACGCACCACCATATATGAATTCAATATCCTCATTTGTTACCTCTGACGACTTTTTATCAAGTACAAGTCTGCCACCAGCAATTCCTATAATTCTGTCTGATTTCTTCAATGCAAGCTCTACTGAATGACTGTTCATAATAACCGTTATATTGTACTGCCTGTTAAGCTGTACAAGAATATCAGTAATCTGTTCTGCACTATATGGGTCTAGAGAAGCAACCGGTTCATCCGCAAGAATAATATCAGGCTTCTGCATTAGTGCCCTTGCAATTGCAACTCTCTGTTTCTGTCCACCCGAAAGTTTTCCCGCATATGAATACATTTTTTCAGATAATCCCACTGCTTCAAGCTGCTTTCTTGCATATTCCTTCTGCTCCTTAGTAAATATACCAAAAAGTGCCTGAAAAGCATTTCTATCTGCCAATGCCCCATTAAGCACATTGTCTAAGCAGGTAATTGTATCAACAAGGCAGAAATCCTGATATATAGTGCCTATTGTTTTCTGAATATCTCTTTTCTTTCTTCCCTTAAGTTTTGTAAAATCCTGGTTATTAATAATAATTCGGCCTGCAGTTGGCTTAATCATTCCATTAAGCAAGCGAAAAAGAGTGGTCTTTCCAGCACCACTCTTTCCAATTACTGATATGAATTCACCCTGTTCTACTGAAAAACTAATGTTATCAAGGGCTTTGTCTCCACCTTTATATAATTTACTCACACTGTCTATCTGTAACATGTATATTGTCCTCCCAGACAGCTTAAAGGTGAATTATTTCTTTAACATATTCTGCGCCGCACGCTCTGCATCATAATCAGAGCTTTGGGCATACTGATATCCAATATGGCTTAATACATTCAAAACTTTAAGTCCGTCTTCACTTTTTCCTATATTAATACAAGCATCTGCAAATGCTTTCTTAAAGCCTTCTGACATAATATCTGAATTCTTACTAACACATATTGTATCATCCATTATCTGATCTGTCACTGCCAAAACTGCAGTCTGTTTATAACAATCATCTGTACCACCGAATTTGCTCATCCAGTTAGCTGCATATTTTGCTCTCATATGTGCAAATCCGACAATAACATCAACCTGTCCTGCTGCAAGTCTTGACATAGATGTTGTATATGAATCAGACTGTACGACATTGGCAAGGTCACTTATCTGCTTCCCATAATTATTGTAAAGCCACAGACTTGGGTATATATAACCTGATGCTGATGAAGCACCCATTACAGCCCATGTTGCACCATTCAAATCATCCCATGTAAGCTTCTGTCCTGCATTGACCTTGGCAGCAAGCTCCTGTCCCTTAGTACTTGGTCCTGCAAGAATTATTGAACGGTAATATGTTGTAAGATTATCTGTAAATGCTTCCTCCGTTCCGTCATTCCAGTCCTTGGCATTAAGAGAATCCTTGTTAATAGCTTTTCTCTGTGCAGTAAGCAGAACATCACAGTCATCATCATATGTAACATAAGTTCCGCCAGAAATAAAGCCTGCATCCGCTGTTCCGGCACTTAAAGCTTCTCCTACTGCACTGTAAGATGTTCCTACTGTAATCTCAACATTGCCTACATTATAGCCCTGTGCAGCAAGTTCATCTTTAATCATGCCGCCAAGAGGCTCAAGTCCTGTAAGCAGCGTATCAGCATCCTGATACGGTGCAATCATTATTCTGAATGTATCAATATCCTTAGAATCTTCTTTAGTTGTATCTTTTCCACAGCCTGTCAGCCCTGCTGATAATCCCATGCAAAATGTCGCTGTAAGTAACACAGCAATTCCTTTTTTCAAATATTTTGTTAATTTCATTATTTTGTCTCTCTTCCAATGTCCTTTAACATATTCTTATCGCTTCTAATTGTAGCACATGCAACAGTAGTAAGCATATTACCTGTAATAGTAGCAGACGCACCAGACTGAAATGCCTTGATTCCGTCTCCTGTAAGAAGTGCTCTTCCTGCACCAAGTCTTATATCAGCCTCTGGGTTAATATATCTAAAGAATGCTATTGTTCTTAATATCTCAGGCTCAGTAAGTCTTCTCTCATTCTCAAGAGGTGTACCCTTAATTGGCATAAGTGTATTAAGAGGAATAGAGTCAACTCCGACTTCTGCAAGACTTATTGCCATATCAAGTCTGTCTTCCCAGTCTTCGCCCATTCCTATTATACCACCTGAACATGCCCACATGCCTTCCGCTTTTACAAGCTTCAAAGTCTCAATCTTCATGTCATATGTATGTGTAGTGCATATATTAGGAAAATTTCTTCTTGAAGTCTCAATATTATGGTGATAACTTGTAACACCTGCTTCATGAAGTCTGTGAAGCTGCTCAGCATTAAGAAATCCCATAGATGCACACAGCTCAATATCACATTCTTTATTCATAGTCTCATAAGCATGAACAGCCTTTTCAAATTCTTCACCAGTAAGAGCTTTTCCAGCCGTAACAATTGAGAAACGGTCAACACCTTCTGACTCATTCAGCTTACATGCCTTTACAATATCCTCTTCTGGAAGAAAATCATATACTTCGCAGTCAGTATGATTGTGTGCAGACTGGGCGCAATACTTACAGTCTTCTGGACATTTGCCGCTTCTCCCATTAATTATAGAACATAAGTCAACCTTATCTCCAACAAAATGCTTTCTTATTCTGTCCGCACCCTCGCAAAGCTCATCTAAGTCACAGTTAAGGAAAAATGTCAAATCATCCTGTCTTTTAATTCTTCTTCCGTTAATAATCTCTTCTGCCAGTTCTAATGGTGTCATATATACATACCTCTTTTGAAAAATATTTATTAGATTATAGAACTGAAAAAGGCGAATGTCAACTTTGTTATTCTCATAAGTTGACATTCGCCAAAAATCATTATTAATGATGGAACAGTCTCATTCCAGTAAAGCACATAGCCATTCCACGCTTATTGGCTGTTTCAATAACCTGATCATCTCTTACAGAACCACCAGGCTGTGCTACATACTTAACACCTGACTTGTATGCTCTCTCAATATTATCTCCGAATGGGAAGAATGCATCCGAACCGATTGTTACATCAGTATTACCTGCAAGCCATTCTTTCTTTTCCTCAACAGTGAATACAGATGGTTTCTCTGTAAATACTCTCTCCCAGTCATTGAGAATATCTTCATATTCATCACCAATATAGAGGTCAATTGCATTATCTCTGTCAGCACGGCCCACACCTTCCTTAAATGGAAGATTGAGAACCTTTGGATTCTGACGCAGATACCAGTTATCAGCCTTCTGACCTGCAAGCCTTGTACAATGGATTCTTGACTGCTGTCCTGCTCCGATACCGATTGCCTGTCCATTCTTAACATAGCATACAGAATTAGACTGTGTATACTTAAGTGTGATAAGAGCAATAATCATATCAATCTTAGCTGATTCAGGGATTTCCTTGTTCTCTGTTACAACATTTGATAAAAGCTCCTTATCAATAACGAACTCATTTCTTCCCTGCTCAAATGTTACTCCAAATACCTGCTTTCTCTCAATTGGTTCAGGCTTATACTCAGGGTCAATCTTAATGATATTATAGTTACCCTTCTTCTTAGCCTTTAATATCTCAAGTGCCTCCGGCTCATATCCAGGAGCAACAATACCATCTGAAACCTCATGCTGGATAAGCTTTGCTGTAGCAACATCACATACATCTGATAATGATATGAAATCACCGAAAGATGACATTCTGTCCGCACCTCTTGCTCTTGCATATGCACATGCGATTGGGCTTAATTCTCCGATTGCTTCATCAACCCAGTAAATCTTCTTCTCAACATCTGTAAGAGGTAGTCCTACTGCAGCACCTGCTGGAGATACATGCTTGAAAGATGTAGCTGCTGGAAGTCCTGTAGCCTTCTTTAACTCCTTAACAAGCTGATATCCGTTAAATGCATCTAGGAAATTAATATATCCTGGTCTGCCGTTAAGAATCTCTACAGGAAGGTCACTTCCGTCTGCCATAAATATTCTTGAAGGCTTCTGATTAGGGTTACATCCGTATTTTAACTGAAATTCATTCATATTCTTTCTCCTTAATTACTTTACATTCTTGTTAATTATTCTTGTTTCGTATTCACCTGTAGCAATATCAATATATCTCACAAAAAGTGAAACTTTGTTATCTGCATTAAGATTATTCCAGATCATCTGTGTGAATTCTTCAATATCACCAGATATCTTAACCCATGTAGGTTCTCCCTCATAGCTTGGAAGTGGATTGCCATCACCCATATATGTATGGATATAATGTCCTTCTCCTGCAAATGCTGCATCATATGTATATGTGTGTCTTTCACAGATGTCAGGATTACCATTATGGCTCTTTAATATTGACATTGCATATGAATATTCATTATTCTCAATATGAAGCACACTTGAAATTCTTGGAGTATAGTTAGGAGCATCATGCTCATATTTTCTTACTCTTAAAGATTCTTCAAATGTCTTACCTTCTGAAAGACCGTCATAAACCGTATCAGTCTGGTCTCCATTAGTAACAATAGTATTATTGCCAAGTACTCTTACAGGAGCATAGATAATAAGCTCTGGTGCAACTAAAAGTGTTGATGGATCAAAAGCCTCTGTTCTGATACCCTCTCCGTCCTGTATGAATACACGGTTACGGCTGCTCTCGCTTCTTCCCATAATAAAGTAAGCTGAAACTGCCTTCTTACCATCCTCTGACATACCGGCAACAATTCCTCTGCCTGGATAAGCACATCCTGATAATTCCTCTGAAAGGTTCTTAATTGTCATAACTGACCTCCTGTTAAATGTGATGACTGCGTTCGCTATTCATGGTTCTTTTGTGCGAGTAGCGATGGGAATATCCGTAAAAAATCCCCAATCCATGCAAGCATGATTGTGAATTTTCACTCCAATCCTCATCACTACTAATTTGCCGCATGCGGCAAATGCAAAAAGCCGACCGCCTGGGAACGCAGCTTATAGCTTAACGTTGCCCAGGCGGTCGGCTTTTTCTTAATATAAACTGTACTCCCTGTGGGTTATCCCACAATGCTTTTTAAGCATCTTCCGCCAGTTGTACAGCGCTTATTAATAACATACAACAAAATGTATTAAATTGCAACACCATTCTTCTTAAGAAGTTCTCTTGCTGTTTCAACTGAATCAACACCTGTTGCATTCTTAATTGGAGCAAATTCCTTTTCTCTTACTACTTCAAATGGAAGGCAGCTGTCAAGCTCATGAATCATATCAAGAACAAGACCTTCGAACTTATATCCGTTAGGCTTTTCTGGCTTAATTAAATTACCATCAGCATCAATATATGGAATCTTCTTCTCAACAATATGTAATGGCAGATTCTTCCCAACAATTGTTTCAAGATCAGAAACCCTGAACAGATAGTTAAGAATAACTCCGAAATTATATGCAGGGTCACCCTTTGAATTCTTGGCATCCATCATCTCTTTAGTAAGTTCATAATACTCAACAATAGAAGGCTTGCCATCTTCAAGACACATAACGCCAACCTTCTCATCGGGAGCTGCCTTTCTTACAACCTTAGAACCAACTGCACAGTGTTTTTCAATTGTTGCACCGATAAATACAGGGTCTGCAATTCTCTGAAGAACATTATCAACAGCGAATACATTCAACCACTCAATTCCATTGTTCTCAAGAACCTGTGTTAATCCAGCCTTCTTTAAAGAGATATACCAGCCACCATTACCATTAGGTGATGTAGCCATTCTTCCCTTCTCTTCAAGATATATCTTACCGTCATAATCAGTAGCTGCTGCCATCTCCTGTTTGAAGAAATGTACATACTCGCTCTTATATCCAAAGAAGTTATTTTCTTTAAAGAAAGAGACTGTAACATCATTATTCTTCTCACTTGTCATAACAAATAAATGTATATATGTTTCTGTCTCTTTAACGACATCCATAAGATTGTTAATAAGACACTCAAATATATAAAGTTCCTTGTTAATACCTACATTATACATTCCCTTAGGATTATCAGAACCAAGTCTTGTTCCCATTCCACCTGCAAGAAGAATTGCTCCAACCTTACCGGCCTTAATTGCCTCTACACCTGTATTCTTAAATGTATCATAGTTAGCTTTTATCTCATCAAGTTCCATTGCATCAAGAGGTGTAATCTCACCTTTCTTAACAAGTTCAGACTTATGTTCAATTGCTGATAAAACTTCCATATCAGTCTTATCAACCTGCTCAAGAAGTGCATTCTTCTCATCATCTGATAATTCATCATAATATCTTAATATCTGTTCCTGACCGTACTTTGAAAGCTTCAGCTTTGCTTCTTCTAAATTCACTTTAATTTCCTCACTTATTTAATAGCTTATTGTCTGATAACATCTTTATAATTCTAACACATTAATAGTTTCCAAGCAACTTAATTGACTCAGCTTCCTCTTCAATACCTCTTAACGCATTCATAACTCTTGGATCATCAATATTACCGGTAAAATCAACAAAGAAACGGAAATTCCATCTCTTTCCCTCTACATTGCCCTCAATTGGTCTTGATTCAATCTTATTCATATTAAGACCATTATATATAATATGGCTTAACAGGTTATAAAGAGTTCCGGCTTCATTAGCTGTCTCAAATACAATACTCATCTTCTGTGCATTCTTAACAAACTTTCTTGCATTAGTAACAATAACAAATCTTGTCGTATTGCCTTCCTGATCTGTAATTCCAGTTTTTAAGATATCAAGACCATAAAGCTCTGCAGCTTCCTTACTTGCAATAGCAACATGAGTCTTATTATGCTCCTGAAAAATCACCTTTGCTGCAAGTGCTGTATTAGCCTGACTGATTCTCTGCCAGTCCTTGTGAGTATCTAAGAATCTGTCACACTGCATAAGTCCCTGTGGATGAGAATATACAGCAGTTACATTTTCAAGGTCAGTTCCCGGAAGCCCTAATAACAAATGTTCAATCTTAACATAAGTCTCTGCAATTATGTAATTATCATATTCCTGTAACAGATCATACACATCCGCAACAATTCCTGCGTTGGAATTCTCAATAGGAAGAACTGCATAATCAGCTTTCCCCTGCTTAACTGCTTCCATGCACTCTCTCCATGTAGGAACATTGAAATTATCAACATCCTTGCCAAAGAAATTAATCATGGCAGCGTATGAATATGCACCCGGAACCCCCTGATATACTACCTTGCAATCTTTCTTATTAATCTCATCAATAGCCTCATATGGCTCTCTTAATGTCTGTCCCATCTTTTCAAGAAGCATATACTGATTCTTTCTTGAGTTAGCCATAATCTGTGCAAACAGATCATCAATAGCATGAACATTATCCGGATTCTTAACAAGTTTCTTAACTGATTCCAACTTAGCTTTCTCTCTTGCCGGATCAAGAACCTTCTTACCTGTCTCAATCTTATATTCTGCAACCTCAGTTGTCAGTTTCATTCTCTCTTCAAACAACTCAACAAGCTGGCTGTCGATTTTGTCAATATTATTTCGTATCTCATTCAGATCTAACATATACTTCTCCTCTTTAAAGCGATGTATTGCTTTCATTGTATCACATTTTTAATGATATGCAATAAATCTGATTCCGATATGCACAAAAATTCCCGCACAATCGTGCGGGAATAAATATATCTTACTCTTCAGTTTTCTCTTCTTCAATCTTAATCGAAAGTTCATCAAGCTGCTTAGCATCTACAACATCAGGTGCATTAGTAAGAAGACAAGATGCATCCTTTACCTTAGGGAAAGCAATGACATCTCTGATTGAATCCCTCTTAGCCATAAGCATTACAAGTCTGTCAAGACCATATGCAAGTCCTGCGTGTGGTGGTACACCATACTTAAATGCATCAAGAAGGAATCCGAACTTTTCATTAGCGACCTCATCTGTAAGTCCAAGTGCCTTGAACATTCTGCTCTGAACATCAGCCTGATGGATTCTTACTGAACCACCACCGATTTCTGTTCCGTTAAGAACAATATCATAAGCCTTGGCACGAACTGCCCCAGGATTAGTTTCAAGCATATCAAGATCCTCATCCATAGGCATTGTGAATGGGTGATGCATTGCAACAAATCTTTCTTCTTCATCTGACCATTCAAACTGTGGGAACTCTGTTACCCATAAGAACTTATAATCAGACTTATTAAGAAGTCCCATCTGGCCTGCAAGTTCTACTCTTAATGCACCAAGTACATTCCATACAATCTTATTTCTGTCAGCAGCGAATAAAAGAAGATCTCCTGCTTCACCATCCATAGCCTTAACAAGAGCATCCATCTGCTCCTCTGTCATAAACTTTGCAAATGATGACTTATATGAACCATCTTCATGAATTGCAATATAAGCAAGGCCCTTAGCACCATATCCCTTAGCAAAATCAACAAGTGCATCAATCTTCTTACGAGGCATGCTTCCCTGTCCCTTTGCATTGATACCTCTTACAGAACCACCATTTTCAAGTGCTCCCGTAAATACGCCAAATCCGCAGTCCTTAACGATATCTGATACATTCTGTAATTCCATACCGAATCTTAAATCTGGCTTATCTGAACCGAATCTGTCCATAGCTTCCTGCCATGTCATTCTCTGGATTGGAAGTTTTACATCTACATCAAGGACTTCCTTGAAGAGGTATGCAAGAAGTCTTTCATTAACATCAATTACATCATCAACATCAACGAATGATAACTCCATATCAATCTGTGTGAATTCAGGCTGTCTGTCTGCTCTTAAATCTTCATCTCTGAAGCATCTTGCAATCTGCATATATCTGTCATAACCAGAGCACATAAGCATCTGCTTAAAAAGCTGTGGTGACTGTGGAAGTGCATAGAACTTGCCTGGATGAATACGGCTTGGTACAAGGTAATCTCTTGCTCCCTCTGGTGTAGACTTAGTAAGCATAGGTGTTTCAATCTCCAAGAACCCTTCCTTTGCAAGGAATGCTCTTGTAAGAGTTGCAACCTTACTTCTCATAATAATATTAGACTGGATATCAGGTCTTCTAAGATCAAGACATCTGTACTTAAGTCTGATATCTTCCTTTGTCTGGATATTCTCCTCAATTGGGAATGGAGGTGTCTCTGACTCAGAAAGAATTCTTAAAGTCTTAGCAGCAATCTCAATATCACCTGTCTTTAAATTCTCATTAATAGCACCACTTCTCTTAACAACTTCACCCTCAACAGCGATTACGAATTCATTACGAAGTGTATATGCCTTATCAAAACCTTCCTTACCAATTATATTCTCGTCAAAAAGAATCTGAAGAATACCGCTTCTGTCTCTTAAATCAACGAAAATAAGTGCACCAAGATTTCTTCTCTTGGCAACCCAACCCATAACAGTAACCTTCTTACCAATATCAGCCGATGAAACCTCTGTACATCTGTGCGATCTCTTTAAGCCAACCATTGACTCTGCCATCTTACTTTACCTCTTTCCTGTAATTAATTACTAATCTGCGAAGGATAGAATATCTTCGAGAGTAAGACTATCTAAATCTATCTTACTATTTCTTATTATCTCAAATGTTTCTTCCTCGTGAATCATTCGCTGAAACTCAATAAACACCTTCATATCAAGATTCTTAATCTCTTCAATAAGAATGTTCACAGCCGTATCAACATCAAAAGCCTTTCTATACGGTCTGTCTGATATCAGCGCTGCAAATTCGTCTGCCACCTTAAGAATCCTTGCTCCCAATGGAATACCTGTTCCCTTAAGATTATCAGGATAACCACTTCCATCATAACATTCATGGTGCCAAAGAACAACTTTCATTATATTATCCGAATACTCATAATTTTTCAATACATCAAAGCTGATTTTAGAGTGCATTCTCATATATTTCATCTCTTCAACCGATAATTCCACTGAATTTCTGCCATATAAGTATTCTGATAATTTAAGTTTTCCAATATCATGCATCATTCCGGCAATTTTTAGCTCATAACATTCCTCTTCACTAAGCCCCATGCGCTTAGCAAGCTGATATGTCAAATTAGCCACAAGAACACCATGCTCTATACCATTCTTATAATCGTTAAAAATGTACTGCAATTGCTCTGCATCACTAATCTCCGTATTATATCCCATGTACATTCTCCTGCTTAATGTCAATTATTAACGCCATGATGAGACATCGGGGTTGTTGATGTTATCGGTAAAAATGTATATCCTTCCGATAATCCCCATTCAATTATCTGTTCAACAGCGTCAACACTGAAATTCTTAATATCATGCTGTAAAACTATTGATACATTATTGCTCTTAATTCCATCAATAACATTGTTTACTACCTGTGAAGTGCTTGTTGTTGCTCCGGCATCTCCACTTGAGACATTCCAGTCACAGTATCTGAATCCGTGCTCCTGCACAGCACATACAAGCTGACTCATTATTCCTCTGCAATATCTTCTACTTATAGTATTAGATGAACCACCCGGAAATCTCACAATATCAGCACTCTTTCCTGTCTGTGCAATTATTATATCATTCATCTCATTCAGGTCATCAAAATACGCATCAATACTTTGATATATTCTCGCATAATCATGTGATGCTGAATGTATGGCTACAGTATGCCCTCTCTGTGCTTCCTTTGCAATAAGATTCTGATAATCCGGTTTTCCATTAGTTACAAAGAATGTTACTTTCACATTATATCTGTCAAGAATATCCAGAAGCTTATCTGTATATGGTCCCGGACCATCATCGAATGTCAGATAAACAACCTTATCACCCGGATTAACAGCATTATCCGGCATAGGCATATATACCTTAATCGTTCTTTCTGCTCTCGCTTCATTACCTGAACTGTCAGACACTGTGTATGTTATAGTATATCTGCCTGTATTCTCAGTATCAACATCTCCAGATACACACACCTTATCCGTAACATCCCCATCACATATATCAACCGCAGAATATCCAGGTTCTTTATATTCAGATCCTTTCTTTACATAGTAAACATCTCCACCATCAAGAAATATACCTGGTGCTGTCGTATCTACCACATGTACTATTCTTTCTGCAAATGCTTCATTACCTGACGAGTCCTTTACTGAATATACAATCGTAGTATCACCGACTATTCTTGTATCTATCTGTATATCAGCCTCAACCTTATCAGTTATATCTCCATCATAGTTATCATTAGCACTAAAGCCAGCATCTTCATAAGATTCACCAGCTTCGATAGTAACGTCACTGTCACATGCAAGACTGATAACTGGCGCCTGTGTATCCACAACATCTACAACCACATTTTTAGAAACATGTTTCTTCTTTCTTGAAGCGACAACCTTTATCTCATACTTTCCAAGCTTTGTAACATCTACATCTCCTTCGATTTCAATATCTGTTTTGTCCTTCTCATCAAATAAATGTTTCTTAGTTGCTGTCTTAATAACTGATTCATCAAAATCACTTCCATATTCAACAACTATAGTATCGGGGCATCGTATCTCAATCTTACTATCCCTGACTGATTTCACTATAAAAACTATCGTCAGTATGATAAAAATCATAACCAGACCTGTAATCAGACCTTTTGCCCATCTTTTCTTCATATCAATTACCAGCTTTCTCATTTGAACATAATATTGTATGGGTATTATACTTCTTTAATGCATAATAAGCCAGTAAAATCATTAAGAAAATCAAGCTATTTCGATAATTCTTCCGGTTCTCGCATTGGATCTGTGGGAAATTGATATAACTGTTCTGTTCTCACTTACCCTGTTCAATGCTTCAAGTACATTTTTCTCAGTATCAGCATCAAGATTGGCTGTTATCTCATCAAGCAGAAGCAATCTTGGCTTTGCTGCTGCAGCCCTTGCAATTGACAATAACTGCCACTGTCCCTGCGAGAAATCTTCCGGCTTACATATAGTATCATAGCCCTTCTCAAGCTCCATGATTGCATCATGAAGACCTGCTGTCTTAGCTGCTTCAATTACATCTTCATCAGTAACCTCGCTATCATACAAGGTTATCTGGTCTTTGACAGTTCCCGGAACCATATGAAATGTCTGCTCAACATATCCATATATCTTTCTCTTTTCACAATCCGGAATAGCCGTAGCCTTCTGTCCTGCAATTGATACGCTTCCTTTACCTGGCTCGTAAAGCCCAAGAAGAAGCTTGAATATTGTACTTTTTCCCGCTCCTGTTCTTCCTGACAGAGTAACCTGCTCGCCCTCCTTAACAGAAAAACTTAAGTTCTTCAAAATATTTTTATCATCATATGCAAATGTTACATTATTGAAATCGACAATCACATAACTATCAGCTTCCATGGCAGTATTTCCTATGATGCATGAATCCTTCTTAACTGATAATTCATCCATCTCGAAAAATTCATTAATTCTATGTACACCAGCGATTGCTGACTGGATAGTCTGAATCTCCATACCAAGGCTCTCAACAGGTGTGAATATCTGGGAAATATAATTAATTACCGCAACTGCAGTACCTGCTGACATACCAAAAAGTGTAAGCACTGTCTGGTTACCTGAGGCTGAAAAAAGCATTACCACAGCAACAACAATTGCATTGAGAGTAAGAATTACAGGTGAATATACAGCATCATAGAAATTAGTTTTCTCAACTGCTGCGTAACTTTCGCATATATACTCATCATATCTTTGTGCCATATAATTCTCTTTGCCAAGAGTATGTATTGTTCTTATATTATGAAGAGTTTCCGGAACGTGTCCTGATGCTCTTCCTACAGCTCTTCTGTTCTCAATCTGCGCTTCCAGCATATTTTTCTGAATAGTTCTTGTGAATATGAACAGGAAAGGAAGAAGAACAAGAAGCACAATGGCAAGTCCCTTATTCTTAAACCATATAACAGCAACTATACTTATTATCTTACAGGCATCAGCAAACATACTGACAATTCCTGATGCAAACAGATTCTCAACTGTATCAGCATCACCAACAAATCTTGAAACAACAGTTCCAGGTTCCTGACTTGTAAGACCACTTGTTGTAAGACAGCTGTACTTATACATCAACGCACTTCTTAATGAGTGTGTAATCTTTTGTCCGAATACTGTAAGAAAAGTTTCTCTTGCACTCTCCATAAGACCTGTTATAAGAAGAAATCCGAAATACATAATAATCATATAAAATGCCGGCATTGTACCTGATGTAATTGTATCAATAATCTTTGCAAGAATAAGTGGTGGAAACAGTGCCGTTACAATTGCACCAACAACATTAATTACAATCCCTGCTGTAAGCAGCCACTTTTCTTTTATTGTGTTCAATATAACTCTGCCAACACTTTTATTCTTCATCAGATGCGCCTCCCTTCTGTTCATTATAAAGAACCGCATACTGTGGGCATTTATTCATAATCTCATCATGTGTACCGGCTATGGTTTTTCCGTTCTCCAACCATATAACCTTATCCATCTGTGGGAACAGATATAATCTGTGTGAAATAAGAATCACAATACAATCCTTTGTGTATTCTTTAAGATTAGCAAATACCTCTCTTTCAGTGTACTTATCAAGTGCTGAAAATGGATCATCTAATATAATTAACGGCTTCTTATGACAGAGTGTTCTGGCAAGTGCAAGTCTCTGTGCCTGTCCTCCTGACAGTCTCACGCCTGTATTCCCAACATAAGTGTCCTGTCCGTTTTCCATATCATTTACTTCTTCGTCAAAGCACACTGCCTTAAGAAGCTTAGCCACATCCTTATCATCACCCATCAGAATATTATTCTTAACTGTATCGTTAAACAATTCCGGGTCATGGCCCAGATATGCTACAAGTCCTGCCTTTTTCGCATCATCAAGTTCTGAAAGTTCATTGCCTGCAATCTTGATGCTTCCCTTATATGGATATTCGCATAAAAACACCTTTCCAAGAGTTGACTTGCCACATGCAACAGAACCCGTTACTCCGATTATGTCTCCTTTTTCTGCTTCAAATGTTACATTTTCGAATATATCAGGACCTCCCGGATAAGCAAATGTAAGTTCTTTTACTTCAAGTGTGTCACACTTTACACTGTTATCCGCATATTTATAATTCTCATGCTTCATAAGCGGTTTAATTCTATTCCATGACACCTGTGCCTTATGTACTGCATTAAACAGCTTTGCTGCATGTGAGGACTTTTTAGAAAGTTTTGCAAAGCATGATACAAATGTGGCTAAAATAGCAATGTCCCAGCTCTTCCAGCCTGTTCCCAGAACATTTCTGCTTCCAGAATATAATATAAATATAACTCCGGCAAGTGCTATAACCTTGTATATCGGAGGAAATGCTGTTCCCCATATATTAGCCCTTACTGCCGACTTTTCATAGGCTGTAAGATTATCTTCATACGCCTGTTTTCTTTCCTGCTCACAGCCATATACACGGTATGTAACCGCATTTTCTGCTCTTTCAAGCGTTGCTTCACTAAGCCTTCCTGACTGTACCTTATATTCTTCACCTGTCTTTTGTACAACAGCCTTCATCTTCTCTGCAATGATATAAGATATTGGCGGGAATATCATACATATAAGCCCAAGTCTCCAGTCATAGAAAAGAAGCATTCCTGCATATGCTGCAAGTGCAACACCCGTATCAAATATCTCAGTTGTGAACTTTCTCATCCCTTCAGCACAATCATCAACATCCAGGATAGCTTTGGTAAGAATGTCTCCAGCTCCTTCTTCCTGCAGCTGCGGTCTGCTCTTATGTACAAGGCTGTTATATAGAACCTCTTTCATGTTCTTATTAACATTATTAGCGAATCTTCTTACATAGAATCTCTTGATATACCTTGATATCTGCACTACTGCAATTGCAATCACATAAAATATTACAAGAATAAGCATATCTGTAAATGTTGATTTTCCACCAAGTATATTAACAAGACAGCCAGTCATTCGTCCTTCAAACCACGGACCTGCAAGAAGTCCGAGATTGTATACAAGACCAGATATCGTTATTATCAGAAGTATATTCCACTGGGATTTAAAATAATATGACACCCTGTCGGTCATGATATTATTCTTTTCTGTGTTACTCATCTTCTTCAGCCTCTATTCCTATATGTGAACCTCTTTCTGACAATACGTCTATTTTATAAAGTCAATTAAAACTCAAATATATATGTATTCTTAACTTTCTCAAGAACTTCCTTAAATAACACATTATTAAACTGTGTGTTATCTATATCTTTTACGATCTGTTCTGCTTTGGCATATTCGCCTTTGTTGACATACACATTATAATCAATTGCTTTCTTGTAAGCGTCTGCAAATGTATAATAATCCTGTGTATCATTAGCAATATCTTTACCCATTCCAATGTTGTATTCTGTCTTTTCAAGAAGTCTGTCATAACTTCCATCAATAAAATCCTGATAAAGACTGTCTTCCTCATACCCCGACATTCTTCCATTAATTCTGTACATATCTTCAAATATATCAGCTGCGCATGGAATTATAATAACAATCATAATCGCACATATCACATAGAAAAGAACTGATATATTAAACTTTTTCTTTATTATTCTTCTCATTCAACTCCCCTCCTTGTAATGAGTGTTAGTATATCCGTCTGTGACATATCAGCAAGTCCTGATATATCTTCATCTGTCAGATTAAAATACGCCTTTAATAATTCATGTGACTTCTCATGCATATCCTTAATATACTTTGCACTTTCCTCTGAAACATTGTGATAAGATGAATTAAAACATCTGTCCACATCATCTTCCATTTCAGAAACTGCTCTTGCTATAGTGTTCATATACTCACTGCTGTAGTATGAATTATTTTCTTCCTCCATCATATTAATTATACCTTTTCTGAGATATGTATAATTACTTGCAACATTGTAGAAATCATTCCATGCATATCTGTCACCATTATCTTTTAATGAACAGTCTCCATTAGAATACATACTATATACAGTTGTATATTCTCCATCCTCCAGCAGCTTTCTTAATCTTGTCTGTATTTCCTCACTATGCGAGTCATAATACTTCTGCTGTTTTCTCTGTGCCATATCATAACCAAGCATAGTATTGCTTCCTATAACAGCCAGTGCAAGAGCAATAATTGATATAACAAGTGCCGTTACCGGAACAATGTATTTGACAAACCATTTGCTGTTGCCAATTACTTTGGAACGTGTTCTGTTAAACTTTTTATCATATTGCTCCATATCATCAATATGCTTCTTAAATTCAACATTAGGCGAACCGCAATTAGGGCAGAATTTCTGGGTCATCTGTATAGGTGCACCACAATTATAACATTTCATGGCTTATTTCCCTCCCTCATTATATCTCTGATACAGCGACTGCTCATAATTTTCTCCAAGCTTATAATCGTAATAGCCGTCCTGATATAGCTCATTAAGCATTGTCTCTATCTCTTTGTCAGTGGCTTTTGCTGTGTTACTCAGATAATCTTTTGCCTCTTCAACCCATCCATCTACAAGCTTCTTTTCATCTGATGAACACTGAATGTAATAATTATAATCATAATCTTTTTTATTATAGAAATGTATGATATCTAATGACTCTCTAAGCCCTCTTGAAAATTCATATTCTGTAAGCTTCTCTTGACTGCGCGTCTTATCGTATGTATCCGAAGCACTACTATAATACCTGTCATAGATATTAATCAAATAATAATGGCTCCATTTTCTAATCAAATTCAAATCACCTTTATAGTTCTTTAAAAGTGCCGATACCTGTCCATAATCACACTTATCATATAAAGAATTGAGTTCATTAATATTATCATTATACCATTCTAATGACTTGTGTATCTCTTTTCTGTTTCGTGAAGAATCATACATGCTTGTATATGAGCCATATCCAAACAGACTTCCGGCAAAAACTGCTGCTGCAATTGCAGCACATACTATGCCTGCACTTTTCAAAGTACTCTTAATGATGTATTTTCTGGCATTCTTATCAAGAGACTCCATTCCTTCATTCAGGTTATACAGATCTTTCATGTACTTCTGTTCTGAATTCTCATACTGCATCGCACCACAATATGGGCATGCAGTCTCGTTATCTCCTATATCTGCCCCACAATTACTGCATATCATAGCTCTATCCCCTTTTATCAGTTATTGTATTATGCAGATACTCCTTTAATCTGCATAATTATCTTTTATAATACTCTGCAATTGTACCAACTACAACATCCATCTGTAAAGGTTTTGACAGATGAGCATTCATTCCGGCTTCAACACATTTTCTGGCATCCTCCTCAAATGCATTGGCTGTCATTGCAATTATAGGAATCTGTGCTGCATCCGGTCTGTTCATTGTCCTTATTTTCTTCGTTGCAGACATTCCGTCCATCTTAGGCATCATAATATCCATAAGAATCACATCATATGTATGTGGTGCACACCTTGCAAATTCCCTGACAGCCTGCTCACCATCACTGACAACAGTAACATTAGCGCCTTCATCCACCAGAAGTGTCTGTGCAATCTCGGCATTAAGTTCATTATCTTCAGCAAGCAGAATATTAACACCGGTAATATCAGCCTTCTGTTCTTCTTTATTATTGTGAATATCATCAGTTTCACTGGCAATCTCGAAAGGAATTCTGATTACAAATGTTGAGCCTTCCCCTTCCTTACTTGTGACATTAATTGTTCCATTCATTTTGTCAACCAGACTCTTAACAATAGCCATACCAAGTCCTGTTCCTTGATAAACACTTCTGGCATCAGTCTTTTCCTGTACAAATGGTTCAAATATATGTTCAAGAAATTCTTCACTCATGCCAATTCCCGTATCAGTAACAGTCCATTCATATGTAACAATTCCATCCTGTGTTCCAATACATTTAAAATATGTTGAAACCATTCCTCCAGCTTTATTATATTTGATGCAGTTAGCGTATATATTCAGAAATAACTGGCGTAAATGCAGAGGACTTCCGTATACATATGGATACATAACTTTTCCTGCCACATTGTCATACTTAAGATTGACACCTGAATCTGAGGCACGCTGTTCAACTATAGTAATAATATCCTTTGCAAGCTTGTTAAGATCCACGACCTCTCTTGAAAGCTCAATCTGACCATCCTCTAACTTACTCATCTGGAGAATATCATTAATAAGTGATAAAAGATGATTAGCAGCTATTGTCATCTTCTTTCTGTTAGCATTAATCATATCTGTATCTTCTTTATGACTCTCATCAATTCTTAACAGGCCTATTATTCCATTAAGCGGCGTCCTTATATCATGTGTCATTCTTGATAAGAAATCAGTCTTGGCAGCATTAGCCTTTTCCTCTCTGCGTACTGCCTCCTGTAACTGCTCATTTTTTTCCTGCAGCGTCTTTGCATACTGTTGCTGCATTTCATACTGTTCGCGCTCATATACCTGAACTGTTTTCCAGCGCATCATATTAAGTACAAGTACAGCAAACATGTAGACGGCAAATGTATACTGCATGTTTCTTGGTGTTGTCTTAAAAACATTTCTTTCCGGCATATAAACATACACATAATAATCTCTTCCTCGTTCCATAAGACCATAATTATGTGAACCCCACCTTCTGTTACTGTCAGCATGTACTATTTTGCCACTTACACCAGTCTTCTTTATCTTTTTTAATACATTATATTTGTCAACATCTTCACCAACCATACTGTCATCATTAGACGCTATTATCTGATTTCCCTTTGTAACAACAATCTTTCCATCTTCCTTGTCATCATAACCTGATAATATATGTGTAAATGATAGGTTGTAATTATCAACATATTCTGCCGGAGTATGATAATAGACAACAACAATCCCACTTTCATCTGGCATACCACATGCTGCAAGGTCAACATATGAACCATCTTCACAGTTAATTCTTGTCGCATATGTTTTTTCAGGATGCTCAACAACATTAATAAGTGAAGCACTGTCAAGATATTCGTTAAGCGCATCTGCGCCATATCCATCTGTATATTGTTGTGCTATAAGTCCACCTTTTGAATCCATGATTATAACTGCTGACAGATAACATTCCTGCATATTCTTTTTAATAAATTCTTCTGTAAATATATCTTTATCTGAAAGTCTGCGTTCATATGTGATATTATGGTTTATCTGCTGCGCACTTTCAATAACCCTCATCAGGCTCTTTGTTTCTGATGCAAGATTATGTCTTGTAAAGCTATTGCACTGTTCATTAATATAATGTGCTGTATCTGAAAGTGTTTCCTGTGTAGTTTTTATATCAACATTTACAGCAATCAAAAGCACAATCATCATTATAAACAGTCCTGATATAATCTCAATCGGCCATATTCTTTTTCTCTTCTTTCTGGCAATGGTATTATTTTCCATAACTATCCACCTCCAGATATTTATCCGCATCAGAAATATATCTGCTGATTATCTTCTTCTCTGTACCATCATTTCTCATCTGATTAAGAACTTCTGTAAGCTGCCTCTCAATCCCACGGTCATCATTTTTGTCAAATGCTACCCCAAGTCCTACTGTCTCTAATGGTTCATCAAGAATCCTGAACTCAATATTATAATCTTTCATGTACTGGCATATTGCAGTTTCATGAGCCGCAAGAGCATCTGCATAGCCTTTGCTTAAAAAAGGATATATAAGTTCTCTTTTCTGCAAAGCTATCAATGACCTTATAGCCGGGATACGCTCATCAGTCTTGTTAAGAAATATCTTCTCAGGTCTCGTAGTAGTCTGTACTGCAATTGTCTTTCCTTCTAGATCTCCAAGAGAATATATATCACTTTCCATATCCACAGCAACAACCTGACGGCTGACCATATAAGGTCCTGCCCATCTGTATTCATTCTCCCTGCCATCCATGCTAAAGCTTCCCCATGCACAATCAATTGTTCTGTCAGCAAGAAGATTCTTCTTATCTTCCCAGTCAATATATATAAATCTGGCCTTGTAACCCATTCTTTTAAATGCTTCCGTAGCAAGCTCAACATCTATTCCAGTAGCATTACCATCTGTATCAACATAATTATATGGCGGATAATTGTCACTTCCTATGACTATTTCCGGCAATTCTGTCTCATTATTGGGGCTGTCTGACCTTTCTTTTTTTCCACAGCCATAAAAAGAAGCTGCATATATGCTTAGCAGACATATTATAATCAAAAAGCTTTTAATCTTACGCACTTACTTTCCCTCTCCTACATATATTTAAAAATATGTTCTATTATAATACAAAAAACTGCTGATTACTAACCTGATTGACAGTTTTCGTACGACATAAATCGACAAATTTTTATAGTCGGTTTTCATCTGGCCATATTCCGGATTATAATAATTTATTGACACATTTACACATATATATTAGTATAATGTTAATAAGAGGGAGTAGTTAGCATCGTATCTGGTGCAATAGTAATCGTCATCACGCTGAACAGCCGGTTATTATTACAATTAACGAGACTTTTATCAATTCATTTTTGATGCGATAAAGGTCTCTTTTTATATCATTCCATTCCTTTATCGCAAGAAAGGAGCTTATTATGGAATATTTGTTACTACTCATCGGTTTCGTGCTATTAATAAAAGGCGCGGATTTCTTCGTGGAGGGAAGTTCTTCCCTTGCCAAAATCCTTAAAGTACCAAGCGTTATCATCGGACTTACCATTGTTGCAATGGGGACCAGTGCCCCTGAAGCATCTGTTAGTATTAACGCTGCCCTTTCTGGCAGTAATGACATTGCAATCAGCAATGTTGTTGGTTCTAACATATTTAATGGTCTTGTCGTTGTGGGTATCTGTGCATTTATAGCAGGATTTTCTACTAACCGTGACATTCTCAAGCGTGATATGCCTGTTAATATAATAATAACTGCTATTCTTTGCTTTATGTTTATTGATGGCAGACTTTCAAGAATTGAAGGCATTATTCTCCTTGCCGGAATGGCAGCTTACATCACATGCATGATAATATCAGCACTTAAAAACAGGGAAGAAGCTGAGGATTGTAAAATAATGCCTTTGCCTAAAAGTCTTCTTTATATTACCGGTGGTCTTATAGCTGTAATATTCGGTGGTAATCTTGTTGTAGATAAAGCCTGTATCATAGCTGCTAACTTTGGTGTAAGCCAGAATTTCATAGGTCTTACAATAGTTGCAATCGGAACATCCCTGCCCGAGCTTGTAACTTCTATAGTTGCCACAAGGAAAGGTGACAGCGGACTCGCGCTTGGCAATGCAATCGGCTCTAACATATTTAATATATTATTTATCTTAGGAATGTCTGCTACGATACAGCCTCTTCACGTTCTTTCTGAATCACTTATTGACTGTATCATACTTCTTGCCAGTGGAATTGTATTATTTCTCTTCGCATTTACCAAGAAGACTATGAGCAGATGGGAAGGTGCTGCATGTATTCTTATGTATGTGGGATATACGGCTTATCTTTTTGTACGCTAAAGGTATTTTAAATTAATTATGCATAAATAAATGCACCGTAAGTATATCTCTAACATACTTACGGTGCATTTGTGTTAAATATTATGTTCTTTTCTTCTTTTTGACGCTTCTTTATAAACCTGCTCATCAGTACGCGCTGAAATAACAATTATTTTCATAACCTCATCGACATACTCTATCTTGTATACCACTCTTATTCCTATATCCCTAAACTTAATCTTCATCAAGTTAGTAAGATTAGTATTTTCTTTATTCCCTAATGGCTTTCCATAACCGCCTTGACTTACAGGCAATGGATTCTTACTCACCTTTTTTATCCCCTTAAGAACCTGAATCTGAACGGAATGGTCGAGCCTTTTCATATCCTTCTCTGCTTCCTGTAAAAACTCAATCCCCCATATCATTCGATATCAATATCCTCCGCATTTTCAAGCTCTTTTTCATCTATCCCAAGATTTCTCATAACATAATCCATAGAAACCGTTTCTTTATTGCCATTATCTTCAATACGCTTAGTAGCTTCAATCAGAAGATAATAATCCTCTTCAATCTCCGTTAGTCTTGTATATTCCTCTGGTGACAGAATAACTGCTGATGGCTGATTATTCTTCAAAACAATCAGCTCCTTTTCATCATGAAGTCTGTCAAATATCTTTGAAGCCTGACCTTTATTAAATTGAGAAATTGGAATCAGACATTGTAAAATATTAGTTGCTATTGCCACATTTATCACCTCCATATATTTTCTATATATAGAGTATCTTTTTTAGGAAAATATGTCAACAAATTTGTTGTAAAATTTCACAAATATTTTGAATATCTGGGTTTGGCTGCTTGTCGTTTGACTCGACGGCCTGTCGTTTGGCTGTTTGGCATTCAGTTGCTCATCGTTCCTATAAATTTTATTTTTTTGCTTGTCTTATAGGCACATTTCTTAAAAAAATCATCTAAACTAATAAAAGCAACTCAAAAACACCCATAAAACAACATTTACATGCTATCTTATGGGTATTTCATAATAAAATCTTCTTAAAAAATCAAAAATCGCTGAAATTCAACCTATAAATCTATAATCAATACGACTACCTATAGGTATCACGTCAAATCCTGCCTTATACAAACAGTTTATTGATGACCATCGGTTTATCTCCGACAGGCAGTTTATCGATAACAAGTTGCTTATCAGCCATGAAGTCCTGCTGACTGACGAATCATATCCTCAACAACAATATCGTATATCTCCCCGATAGTACTGCAATACTCAAGTACCTTCCAAGGCTCATTAGTATGGAAATGAATCTTGATAAGATCCTCATCACCTGCTGCAATCAGGCAGTTTCCTTCAAAATGCTCTGTAATATAATCTGCAATAACGTCCTCATCTAAATCTTCATCTCTTCTGTCAATAAGAAGCTGTGTATCATAACGATATGCAAACTGATCATCTTCAACATCTACACTATGTATATCTGACATAAAACATTCCTCCATAATCTGTCTTTATGTGTGGCAGCCAATTTGTTTCACCTGACTAACCCGGCACATTATCTCACATATCAGCAATAACTTCAAGCATCAGAATATTCTTCTGATAAAATTATACAATCCATTATTCCATACACTGACCTCATGCGCTCCCGGTCTTATATAGAAAATGTGGTTAATTCCATGACTTGACATATAATCTGAATAGTTAATAGCAGATTCCTTGCAGTAAGGATCACTGTCACCAGTTACAATAAGAGTAACCAAAGGCTGCTTCTCACCATCCTTAACAAATTCAGGCAGAAGAAATCCTCTGTTTCCATAAACTCTTTCTCCACTTCCTGTATCAACCACTCCTCCGACCGGGGCAAATGCACCTACATATCCAAACACATCAGGATGTGCAAAACACAGGAAAAGCGATTCTCTTCCGCCAAGTGAATATCCTGCTATTGCAGTATTCTCTCTTCCCATTCTGGTAGAATAATGCTCGTTAATATATGGAATCAATGCATTAATAACATCATACTCACACGCATCATATTTTGCTGTAAGTTCAGAGAAATCATAGTCTGACTCCTGACCACCATCAGCATCTGTGAATACAGTAAAGCTCACCATAATCACAGGATTCCTGTTATAATCATCAACTGCATTCTGTGCAACATACAAAGCCCCAATTCTGTTATATTCAGAATAACTTCCGCTCATTCCATGCAAAAGATACACAACCGGATAACGCTGTGACTCATCATAATCTCTCGGAAGATATACACAAGCCTTTCGCTCACTTCCGGTTGTTGGTGAATAATAACTTATCTCATCAACATTTCCATATGTTACACCCGGTCTTTCATCATTATAATCATCTGGTGTGTCATACTCTGCTGCCACTTCACTAGATACGGCTCTGCTCTTGCACCCCGACAATCCTGTCACTGTAAATGCTGTCACCAGTGCCATTAACACAGCACCTATCTTGTACATATTTCTTGAAATCATAATCCAGTACCTCTGACAAACCTTCTTACAATCTCCAAGCCGCCAACCGGTGCACAGAATTTCTGATTATGCTTTCTGCACTCTTCATAGACATATTCTAGGTTGAACCACTCAACGCCGTCCAATTCTTCCTTCTGCAATGTAAGTTCATCTATATTGACTGGCTTCGTGTATACATAGACAAATGCAATCTCACTGTCCTTAAACATCTTGCCATAAAATTCTTTTTCATATTGGATTACAAATGTATCAACAAACTGCAAATCATCAACAGAAGCCTTAATTCCAAGTTCCTCATGCAGTTCTCTTATAGCAGATTCCTCCGGTTCGTCACCGGCCTGAATATGTCCCGCCGAAGAAGTATCATATCTTCCTGGAAATGAGTCCTTATTCATAGCCCTTTTCTGCAACAGTACCTCTGCTCCCTCATCAGACTTTCTTACAATCCACACATGCGCCGTTCTATGCCTGATTCCCTCACTATGTGCAGTCTTACGCTCAACAGTCTCGTCTGTTGGTTTTCCATTCTCATCAACGATATCAAGTAATTCCATGTCAAATCCGTACTCCATCATAATAAAAAAGCCACCAGCTATCGCGAGTTCTACGGGAAAAATAAAGTGATTGGACCTAGACTCCGATAGTACCGCTTTCGCAGCACCCCTCCCAGGACTGGTGGCTTACATATTATATTACTATGTGATGGAAAATTCCATAGGGTATAATATCACATTTTAAAAAACCGCACTAAGCAGGAAGAACAATACATATATTACAAATGTTTCTCCAACTGTATATAATGCGGTCTTTACCCATACATTAGGCTTCTCCACATGCTGTACAGTTCCAGCATTTGCAGTAATCTTTTTCTGATATTCCTTAATAATCATGATTCCCACAACCGCACCTATAACGCAAGCAATTATGTACAAATAATATGAAAACATCGGTTTTGCCTGAACATAGCCACCATATTCGTCGTTCATTGTATTAGTAATAACAAAATATAGACTTATCAACGCAAGTGCAGATGAGCCAAATGCAGCAACTGCCTCCTTACCCCAGCCTTTTCCTTCATTCTTGACCATACATATGCAAAATGCTGAAATAGGCGCAAGCAGGAATACAATCATTCCTACAGTGCCATTTTCTTCTTCATCTGAGTCATAATAATCATAATAGCTGTCCTGAGTTGTATCTTCCGTTTCAAATGTTAAATCAGCCATACTTACACTTCCAACATTAACCCCTGCACATGACACTGTAAACATAGGAAAAAAGAAGCATGCTGCAGCCACTATTGCAGCAATCTTCATTATAAGTCTGCCCTTAATCTTATGTCCTGCAATATTAATTGATACATCTTCTTCTACAGGCTGTCCGGCTGCTGCCTGAACCGGCTGCTGTGGCATAACGTATTCATAATTATATTTCTGTCCACCTGCATTAACATAACTGTTATCTGGTTTATTATTGCCAACCGCCTCATTAAAATCAACAACCTTGCTCTCTACTTCCGCCCCGCAATAATTACAGAAACGGACATTATCTTCCAGTTCCTTTCCACATTTTTTACAAAACATAGCTTTGTCCTCCTTCATATATGTTTAAGTTCTTTTGATTACACATATATGGTAACATTTAGGTTGGACACGATATGTCAGTCTCTAAATTTTTGTAATAAAAAATGACGCAGACCTTTGCCCACGCCATCTAATAAATCCGCATATTCTATTTATTATCACACACCTCATCAGTCCAGGTATTATACTTTCCACTGTTGCTTTTCCTAATGTCCTCCTCATTGTAATTATCGAGCTGCTCCTTAAGCAGCTCAATCTGTAATTGTGTCTTCCTGTTAAGCTCGTACAATTCATTAATCTTGTATTTAAAAAAGATCATAATAGTCAGGCTAAACCCAACCCAATATATGAGAAATAAGGTTGTAAATTTTCTTAACTTATGTTCTCTGCGCTGCTGCCTTTTACGTTCATTGATATAACCCATTTTTCGCTCCGTATCCATCATTCCTCCTCAATTTTTATATAATCATTGTATTAATCCAGACTGACATGCTGTGTCACAGCAAAATATTCATTAATAAATTTACTGTGACAGGCTTTGTCGCTAATCTGATATAACATATTGTCTATAAAATATAGTATAATCAATATCAGGAGGCATCGGATATGGATAATGAATATAAGAATTACAAAGCTGACAGAGTCCTTAAACTGCTGTTTCGGGCTTTAAAGGGCGAGTCCCTCTCGGTAGCCGCACTCGCCGACGAAAGTAATGTGTCAACAAGAAGCATAACAAGAGATATTAACGATTTGAAAGCATTCCTTGCCGACTATCGCGATATCCTTGGCAATGCCGAGTTAAAATACTCTGCTTCAGACCACTGCTACACATTAGAGATGGACAATCTGTTTTCTAATAAAGAACTTTTCGCCATAGCTAAAGTGCTTATCGGAAGCAGGGCGTTCAGCCATGAAGAACTGCTCACAATAATAGGAAAACTGAAAACACACACAAGCTATTCAGACAAAAAACGCCTTGAACAGCTTATTGCCAAAGAAATGTTTAACTATGAGGAAGTCGGCTCAGACTGCGACAGCGTGATTGATAATGTCTGGAAGCTTTCCAACTACATTCAGGAACAGCGTGCAATCACAATCAGCTATTACAAAATGAACCGTGACAGGGTCAAGCGCAGAATCATACCAGTATCAATAATGTTTAGTGAATACTACTTCTATCTGATTGCATACAAATGTGAAAACACATTATCTGATACACCTACATATTTCAGAATCGACAGAATCTGTGATATGACTGTTCACAGGGAAAAACTTGAGCTTCCTAAAAATGTTGAATTTGATGAGGGACTGCTCCGCAAACGAAGCCAGTTCATGTGGCCGGGACCACTCAGAAAAATCAGATTTGAATTCACCGGACCATCACTCCAGGCTATTCTTGACCGTCTGCCAACCGCTAAAGTAATTGACCGCTACGACAACAAATATCTCATTGAAGCGGAAGTCTACGGCAACGGAATCAAAATGTTCCTGTTAAGTCAGGGCTCATGGGTAAAAGTAATTGCCCCTGATGAATTTGTTAAAGAAATGAAAGATGAGATAGAAAAAATGCAGTTGCTTTATTAAGAAAATATTTAAACAACAACTCCCCATAAGAAGTCAACGCTTATGGGGAGTTTATTATTAATATTCAGTTATTATCCACATCAGATTTTACTTAACAAATCTGCCTTCTTCGCAGCGAATTCCTCTTCCGAAATAATTCCTGCATCCTTTAACTGTGCAAGCTTCTGCAACTGCTCCAATGCGTCAGGCTGCGCCGGAGCTGCCTGAACCTGAATAGGCTGTGCTGCGGCTTTCTTAGCATTTTTTCTCATCTCATGATAGATTGCTATAATTCGTGTTGCCTCGGCAAGATACAGGGTATTGATAACCTCTTTAGAACCAGCAACTGAAACCTCCAAATCGCATAGCTTAAATGCAGCTGTAAGTGCAGTATCAATAACTGCCGTCAGAAAATCACTTGATGTAGAATTCTGAATCGTTGACATGCTTGTCACATCTTCAAAATAAAACTGCTTGACATTAGCCGTTGCTCCAAGCATTTCCCTGTTCACAAATATCAGCTGATTATCAGTGCACGCAACATAATCCACCGCTGTAAGCGAGTCTACGCCTCCTGCATAGAAAAGAAGCTGCTCATCATCGTCAATAAAGTACTTCTTAACCTGCGCATATATCTTATCACCAATCTTGGCTCTTATCTGGTCGTTGACCTCCTGCCTGTCAATCGTGAAATCCTGCTTTCCTAGGCACTCAAAATAATAATTAAGTGACATAAAATCCTGTCTGTAAGAGCCTTTAATGCTGATTGTAGTCAGCTTAACTCCGTTAATCATCACATTTGCAGCAGAATCATTAATCTCCATTACAAATGTATTGATACTGGCTGTCGGAATCTTACCCTTAACCCAGAAACTGCTGTCATTCTCATATCTGAACTTAAATGCAATGAAATTCTCAGTGATAACCATACCAACGTCATTGCCATCTTTAATAAAAATGTGTGGAACTGCGCCCTGCAAATCGACACCACCCTTATCAGCAAACTTCTTCATTGCTTTTTCATCAATGTATGGTGACATTGTAAGGCATGAAATGTTAGGTCTGCTGCCAGGAAGCACAAGCATTTCATAATAATCCTTAGTAAACTTGTCAATCGCAGCCCTGTCGCCTTCGCCCCAGAACTTCGCACCTCCTTCAGCATACTCTGCAGTAATACTCTCAATCAGCTTCGCTGAGTATTCATTCACTTCCTGTTCCATAGCTGCTGTATAAGCCTGCTTCTCAGCTTTCTTCTGCTCATTAGCCTCTTTCATCTTGCCATAAGTATCCATTGCTGAATCCTTCATCGCACCAGCTTTCTCTGCAGCCTTTCCTGCTGTTTCCTTTAACTTGTCCATAAATCCCATAGTCATATCCTCCTTTGGTTGTTCACTTTATTTGATGTCTAAAGTGTACCGCCGGAGAGTGACAGGATATGGCAGAGTAAAATTATGAAAATAAAAAGATTTCTTTTTGCTTCACCAATATAAAACAAAAAAAAATCTTTTTTACCCCCAACTATTTTACAATACTAATACTTCTTCTGAATCCATATAATCACAAAATTCCTTAGTATTAGAATATGGTAAATCAACTTTCATAAAATCAGCAAGTTTATATAACCCTGTATTTATTGAATCTATATCATTTGATTCCAAACCTGTATTTATTTCTTCCTGAATAGATTCAAATTGTAACCTCTGCTCTTTCATTGTCTCTAATGCGACTCTGTCGAATAATTCAGTTGCTTCTTGAACGTCTTTTATTCGTTCATCGAATATCTCTTTTACTCGTTCATATCTTTTTTCTGCTTTTGTACTAAATAAATCTGCTTTATTTAATATATACATAAATAATGCTGATGCAATTCCTGACAACATCGTTGACAAAACAACTGACCAAGGCTCACCTATTCCGATTTTGTTTAATAAAGATTCTAATGCAACTCCTGATATAGCAATTACACTGCCTCCAATTAACTTAATAATTGCATCACCTTTCTGTGCTGGTGACATTGCTTTTGCATTTTTACCAAACAGGATTTGCACAGAACCCACTATTATCTTCACGCCTTCTTTTAGAATCTTCAGAACTTGTTTCAACATTCCCACAAATAAACTGATTATTCCTTCTATTAATGAAGATACAAAGCCTTTAACAAAATCCAGTATACTATCACCAAAAAATGCTTTTGCATGAGTCATTACATATTTTTTTACTCTTGTAAAACGAATTCCCAAAGCCTGAGTTCCTGAATCCGCCCCAACGCCTTCCTTTAAACCATTTTTAAATATGTCCGATATTTCATAATAAATAGGCTTTACAATAAACAATATAAGATTACCCACTGCGTAATCTTTAGCCTGACCGGCAGCATTTTTTACCGCTGTTCCTCTTATTTCATTTGTCTTTTTCTTTATTAAATTCTGTTCTATTTGATTTCTTTGTTCTTCTGTTGGTGCCTGTCCATTATTTTCTTTAAATTCATTTACGGCATTTTTCATTGCCTTTTCATCTACTTGACCTTTTCCAACAAGATTTTTAGCAACCGTTTTATTAACATCAGACTCAATAGATTTGGTAGCTTCTTTTTGTTTTTGCAGCATGATTTTTTTAGTATTTTCATCTAATGGCTTTCCATGCTCGTCCATCCATTCTATATACTGCTTATTGGTCATATCTCTTTTTACCTGATTTATTTCAGCAGAAGTTATTGCAAGATTAGACTCACTATTGGCTATTCTCTTTAAATCTGAATCATCCAGAGCATAATTATGTTTATATTGTTCATGTAATTGTTTTAATGGAACAATATGATCTGGTTGAGCCTGTTTCCTATGTGTCTCATCATTATAATTATCAGGCATATTATTCTGGCTAACATATAAATTATCTTTTCCCGTGTATTCATCTTTAATTTTTTTCTCACCATGACGCTGTTTTTCCTTGTAATCATTCATAGCAGATGAATCTTCTAAATTAGACCTTACATATTCCTGGGTTGAATTTGAATTAACTGAACCATTATATTGTGGTCGGTCACCATTTTTCCCATCTTTTTTCCATTTCTCTAATTGAACCTGATACTCGATTTCATCATGATTAATGTTTTTATATTCCGTATATCCATTTACATTGGTGTGATTATCCTCCAAATCATCATATGAAAAACTAGTACATTCTTCAACAACTCTAGATGCTGTAAGCCCCTTTTTTCTTGCTGCTCTTCCACCAGATGTAGCTTCAAGAAGTCCATCTATAACTGACATAAACACAGGTTTCAACACTTCATCCTCCAAATGTTCTGCCGAGTCAAATTTTTCATGAACCTCATCTAACACTTCCTGAGATGTCTTTTCATCATATAATTCCATCTCCTGTAATAATCTGCTAATCTCTAATGGTGACGCGTATTCTAATTCTTCTATTGCTTTTTTTCTCTCTTCATCCATACTTAACACTCCTATGCAGCCTTATATATTGATTCAATTTCTTTTTTATTACCACTTATTTTACCATCATATTCCTCAACATCTTTCTGTTTTTCAACACTCAAAAGCTGAGTCTCTGTCATTGTTTTTAAAATCTTACTTGCAGTAACTATAGCTTCAACTTCTTTTTGCTGCATCTTTGGTAAAACTTTTACACTCATCTGCTTTCCAACTATCTGATGTGCGAATGCTAAACTTCTAACCAATAAATAATTAATAGAACTATCTAACCTAATTAACAGATTATTATACATTTCAATAACTGAAGTAAACATATCAGCAACCTGCTTAATTGATTTTTCTATTATGTATATCTTATTTATTTCGCTATCCATTCTACTAATTTCTGAATTGATTTTAGCCTCTTCTTCTTTCACATTGTATAATGTTTCTTTAGCCTTTTTTCTAGTATAAAATCCCAATGTAAATATTGCCTGAAATGTAGTTTTTACTTTATGAGCATTGAAATCTATTGTAAAAAGTTGTTCTCTGCTTCTAATAGTATCTACGTTTAATACTGATTCAATATACTCTTCTACGCTATATTCATCAGAAATCCGTATATCCTTTATTTTACTTATTTTATTTGCCATAGCAGGAAACAATTCCCTTTTAATCATTCTTTTACTGTCATTTATTGATTTTACATGTTCTTCAATAAGTGAAGTAATCCTTTCTATTTCTTTTTGAAAATGTTCCCGTTTTTCATTGTACCGTTTGGATATCTCATCATATAATCTTTCAGCTTCTTCAAACTTATCTTTACCTGAAATTCGTGCAGCAACTTTTTTCACTCCATTTGCGGCTGCTTTTGCTCCACTTGCTATTGCACTACCAACTTTCTTTACTCCACTTGCTATTGCGCTACCAACTTTACGAATAAATCCTCCAAAAATTCCCATGATTATTCCTCCTATTATCGTTTATTAATATACTCATATGCTTCATCTAAAAGATCATTGAAATCCTGTGTCCATCTAACCATTTTCTTGATTTCTGAATCTCTGAATCCAAAATCTTCTCCTAATTTTCTAATCCAACTGTCTTCTATATCATCAATTCCTTCATCAGCGTCTAAAACTCCCGCAAGTTCTATAATTACAGCCTTTTTTATTTTTTTAGTACTTGCCTGAAAAGCAGTTACTAATTCTTCTTGTTTCTTGTTCTTAATAACGTAATCCTGCATTTCCAATTCTAATTTAAAAGCTTGTAGTACAGCTTTCTCCGTTTCTTTGGCCTCATCACCATTAGCCATTATTGCAATATTGGCAAGTTCCAAAAAATTTTTTCCTTCTCTTTCATTCAACATTCCTAAAAACATATGTTTATCCTCCATTATTTTATTTTATTACCTTTATTATCATAATTGGTAATCTCCTCTTTTATAGAGCCATTGCGATTAAATCTTTCTATTCTTTTCTTAACCTGTCCATTTGGATGATAATAGATTTCTCTTATAATCTGTCCTTTAGTATCATAATCTCTACTGCTCTCTTCCATTCCATCGCTTGAATACTCTACGTCAAAGACTTTTTTCCCTTCAACATAACGTTCTGTTTTAGTAAGTTTGTTATTTTTATAGTGCATTTCAAATACAGATTTTGTATCTTTATCCTCAATTTTTTCTATTCTGTCAGGCTTTTTTACTTCTGCTTGAATATTTGAATCCGACTGATTCTTTTCAATATATTTTTTTATAAATATCATCAAAGAATCAATACCACTAATACTATTCTTTATATTTTCCAATTTAGTGTTAATATCAGATTGATAATTTCTCAAGTAATAGTCTGTATCTTTGCTATAGTCCTCTAACTTCTTAGTAATTTCATGAGAATTATTCAAATAATCTGTATTTAATTGTTTTAAATCTGCATTAGTTTTTATAACTTCATCATTCTGTCTGATAATTTCATTTGAAAGACTCTTTATTTGCTGTTTTGATTCTCTTGATAAATTTATTACCTGATTAAATAATCTGTCATACAGTTTTTTATTATCATCAAATTTTTCAGATTGATAATCATTCAATTCTACAAACTTTTTGAGTAATCTCTTTTCTATATCTGATAAACTTGAAGATAAACTTTGTATTTTCTCATCAGTTCTTAACTCACTCTGATTCAACTGACTCTTAATATCAGACATATTATTAAGAATATCTGTATTATTTTTTTGTATGTAATTCTTTATATTAATGAGATTATCATCAATTGTTTTACTGCCAGCTTTTATATTTTCAGTTATTGTCTTAGATTCATTATCAAATTTAGTCGATAATTTCAAGTTATTATCTACAACAGATTTATTGTAGTCAATTATAGCCTTTTCTAAATCACCTGACTTACTAATAATATCATTATGAGTATTTTGAACTTTTTCTTTTAAATCATCTATTTGCTGCAATGTTCTTGTATTATTATTTTCATTCTGATTTATTATTTTATTGAATTTATTATCATTAATCTGTTCATTTTGATTTATTAATCCAATAATATTATCAACATATTTATTTAATTGTTCAGATTTTGTAACTTCTTTCGTTGAATATTCATCAAAATTATTCTTTATTATTTCATTATTGTCATTTACAGCTTTTTTCAATACCTCAACTAATTCTATTGTTTCATTCTTATAATTAAATAATATATTATCGATTTCTTTCGAAGAATTAACTATACTTTCAATAACAGCAGCCTGAGTATTTGATATATTATTATTTAATAATGTAGAATTATCTTTATAAATATCCATAATTTCAATATTTGAATCTATCATCTGATTACTCAAATCTGAAATATTATTTTTTATTTTATCTGTTTTATCCGCAAAAGAATCTTCCACTTTATTAAACTCTTTTTCTAAAGTTTCTGTTATTCCATCATTATAATTAGCCATTATATTCTTTACTTCACCAAAGGAATCTGTCATATTGTTAGAAACCATTGTTCTGAATTCTTTAATGTTATCCTCTAATGACTTTGACTGTATACAATAACTATCAATTATCTCTGAACTGTTATTGCTTATATTAGCATTAACTTCTGATATATTATTATTGATAGTCTCTGAATTATTAACAACAGCCTTCTCAACTCTTTCAACATCTTGATTCAGAGTATCAATAATCATTGTTCTATCATCAGCCATTGTATTTTTGATTTCATCAGATGAACTTGTAACATTTTCTATAATAGAATTATGAATATTTGTCAGATTATCCTCTAATAATTGTGTCTTTTCTTTATATAAAGTTTTAAATTCTTCATCATTTCTATTTATATCTGAATTAAGTTCTAATATTTTTTCATTAATAATATTTGAATTATCAATAATCATTGTTCTGTCATCAGCCATTATATTCTTAATTTCTTCAGACGAATTTGTAACATTTTCTATAATAGAATTATAAACATTTGTAACATTATCATCTAATAACTGTGTCTTTTCTTTATATAAAGCCTTAAACTCTTCGTTGCTTCTATTCATATCTGAATTAAGTTCTAATATTTTTTCATTAATAATATTTGAACTATCAACCATTATATTCTTAATTTCACTAGAAGAGTTTTCAACATTTTCTACAATGGAATTATAAATACTTGTAAGATTATTATCTAATAATTGTGTCTTTTCTTCAAATAACTCCTTATTTTTCTTTATTTTTTCTAAGATTTCCAATGCCTGATTATTTAAAATCTTATTTAAACATGAAATGTCTGAAACTACCTTTTCATAATGCTTCATATTCAAATTCATATCTTCATCAATCTTATCTAATTGTTTGCGATTGCACTTCTCTATTACACTTATAGTTAACTGTGTTTCTTCATTAATTTGATCAATTATACTATCCTGTAATTTACTTGTATTAGACTCTACTGTATTTACAACTGTTTTCTGAGCATCATTAATTAATTCTGTCAATTGATTAGAATTTTCAGATAAATTTTCAATCAAAGAGTCTATTCTTTCATTGAATAAATTTCTATTGTTATCATCCAACTCATTTATATATTGGTGCATTTTCAGCATTTGCTCATCAATATGATCCATTCGCGAAATCATATATTTTTTATACTTATCACGAATGAAGCTATATACAACTGCTATATAATATAATAAAAATCCTGTTAATAATATTTCTATAATATAGCAACCCCATGTAGGAATAATTAAACTTATAAATCCAAAATTCATTAAACTTATTACAAGATAAATAGATATAAAATAATACCATTTTAATATATTATCTTGTATAAATTTGTTAATTTTTAAAACCACTTTCATTTTGTCTCCTCCTTAGCCTTATATCACTTCCACCATATCTCCCTGACTTCTCAGCCACATATCGATGCCCTTACCGAACACCTCTGCAGATATGGTGTATATGCCATCTTTTTCTTCCAGAATCTTTGCGGTTGGCAGCCTGTCAAGAACTGCTTCCACGCTTGTTCCTTTATACTTGAACCTGACCTTCTGGAGTTTGCCTCCATACATGAACTGGATTCGCTTTCTGAACTCGCCTTCTTTAAAACGGTTGCCATAAGGAATCTTGAATTGTTCATCAAGCACCTTGTAATCGCTAATCCTGTCGATTCTGTATATAGTTGGAAATGCGTCATTAATCACATCAAAGTCAGCTTTAACCTCTTCATCATCAATGAATGCTGTCAGGTAAAAATAATACTCTGAAAACATTATTGCGACTGGTTTTACTTTTCTTTTTACAATCTCACCATCTTTGGTGCGTTTGTAATCCATCTCTAGATAGCGGCTCTCATGTATTGCCTGCCCTATGTCCCACATTTTATCTAAGAATTCTGACTTATGCGTAAGTTCAACATAATGGAATTCTTCATTACTTATCAGGTCTTCCACAAGTTCCTGACTGTCTTTTGGCACACAGCAGTCAATCATACGGCTTAATATGCTTATCATCTCTTTCTTGGTAAACGCCCTGCTGTCCAGCAGTATCTTGCATATTGCAAGTATCTCGCTGTTTGTTAGCTTTGTCTTATATATCTGATTGAGATAATGTCCGCCTTTCTTCTTGTCATATTCAATTGTGTTGATCACTCCGCTCTTTCCAGCTTCCTGTTCAAAGAAATTATTAATTGCACTTATATCACGCTGAATGGATCGCTCAGACACACCATATCTGGCAGCTTCAGCTTCTTTGTCAACTACTTCTCCTTCCATAAAACGTTGATACAAGCTTAATACACGGCTTACTTTATCATTGTAGTCATTCTCCATAAGTAATTCTCCTCATTTCAGTAAGATAATGTAATGCAATATTTCACGATTTAATCTGTTAATATTTTAGCACTTTATTGTAAAAAATGTTAATATAAAATCAGTTTTTGTGAATTTTTATGCAACATTTTCACAAATGTAAGTTCTTATAATTATTCATTATACAATTAATGAAAATATATTAAATTCTGTAAACACATATATCATATACAGCAACATAACCATGAATAAAAACAGATAAATAATTGCCAGAATCGGATATCCTATGCTTCTTAACTTAATCAGCCTGCATTCTTCATAATACTCTTCGTAATTAGCATACGGAGTCTTTTCTTCTTCTGGTAATTTATTCCACACCTGTCTTGAGTTATATCTGATATTGAATAGATACGGTCTTTTCAGATATACATAATCACTATCGTTATCATTTTCAACATTATTATTGTCACTCATCTTATGCCTCCTCATTTTGCTTCTCTTTTATGTTTTAATGATAACAGACAGGTCGGACATTATATGTCTTAGTGTCATATTTTGTCTTTTTATTTTATAAATGCTTTATATTGTCTGTGACTAATCTTATTTTAGTTGTAGATAATTATAACATTAACAATTCAATATTACAATTATATGTATTAAGTTTATAATCTTTGTTGTGGGGGATTTCATGAAAGATATTGATTTTGAAAGTATTGGAAAGAAGTTGAAAGAAATACGCTTATCTAAAGGTTTGCCACAGGACGCTGTTGCCAGTGCCGCTGAGGTCAATACTTCTCATATAAGCAATATTGAAAATAACCGTGTGAAAGTTTCCCTGCCTACACTTATCTATATATGTAATGCACTAGGTGTAACTGTGGATTATGTGTTATCAGGTGAATATACTGGAGATTATTCTTCAATCGACAGGGAAATCATGAAAGAGATTCAGTCTCTTTCTGATAAAGAAAAGGAACGTGTTTTAAGGGTTGTGCGTGCCCTCAAGTAATCTCACTGCATAGTTAAATCCTGCCATAAAGCTTTCTTTTTTCGCAACTTCAGCAACTGCCATATATTTATCACGCTCACATTCATAATCGCTCCATGTTGCCAGTTCTTTGAACTGCATCAGCTCATGTTCAATCTGTTTTTCTACTAATTCATCCACATTTTTCATTATATCTGTCTGACTTACAAGCATGTTATATAATCCTTCTAATTCGTTCTGCATAATTATTCCATCCTGTATATAATTTATGGTGTTCAAGCTGCCTACATAATTACTCCCAGCCTATTTCTTTTAAATAATACCAGTTAGGTCAGACACTTATTGTCATATTGTTTTATTTTATAAAAAAATCAGGCTTTGGATTTCTCCGCCGCCTGATTACAACTCTATTAATTCAATTCAATTTTATCGCTAAACCAACTAATCAGCCTTTTTCTCTTGCCACCTCAAACTCCTGCTTTATCTGCGCAAGAAGCTCAGGATTAACAAGAACATCACATATTGAATCAGCCATTATCTTTGCTGCGTATACTATAGCATTATGCGCTGCATCACTCTTTCCTGCTTTAAGATAGGCTTCTGAATGTGGCTGTGCATCCTTGTCTGTGAATGCAATTCTTATACATGAGCCTGGAACTTCATATAACACATTGCCGAAATCTGTCGAGCCAGTCCTTTCGCGTGGTGGTGCGATTGATGGAGCATTCTCATATGCTGCATTTGCCATAAGCATATCATTGACCTTATGGCACACAACCTTGCTCTTGAATGGAAGGTCTCTCTGAACTTCATATGTTGTTCCAGTCATAAGCGCAGCTCCTTTTAAAATGTTGTAGAATCTGTCTACAACTTCATCAAGGTATTTCGTGCTGTATGAACGGAGTGTATATTCTGCAACAGTAAGGTCCGGAACTACATTTGGAGGGCCACCGGCATTACGGATTGTGTAATGCATTCTTGTGTCGTCTTTAACATGCTCTCTTAACATCTCAATTGCATGGAATGATAATAACGCTGCATCAAGTGCGCTGCGTCCTTCTTCTGGACTTATTGCAGCATGGCTTTTTACTCCGTGGAATGTTACCACGAAATTCTCGAGTGCCATACATTTTTCATCTACTGATGTATTAGGTGAGCCATGCGACATAAATGCAAGATCAAGCTCTTTCATATAACCTTTATCGAGCATAATTATCTTACCGCCAAGAGTTTCCTCTGCCGGAGTTCCATACACAACAAGCCTGCATGGATAATCCTGAAGGCAGTTCTTTACTGCGATTGCTGCCCCTATTCCGGCAGGTCCCTGAAGATGATGTCCACACGCATGTCCGATTTTTTCAAGAGCGTCATATTCAACAAGAATTCCAATCACCGGGCCGTCACTTCCATTATCCCATGTTGCCCTGAATGCTGTTTCAAGTCCTGTTCCACGCTCTACCACAAATCCTTCTTTTTCAAGATAACTGCACAATATATCAGATGTCTTGTACTCTTCCCCGCTTATCTCCGCAAGGTCGAATATCTCATCTGACATCTGGCATAAATCTTCTTTATAGCTGTCAATAACCGCTCCAAGCTGCTTCTTAATATCGTCTGACATAATATCTGCTCCTAATCAATTCTAATATCCAATCATTAATGCACCAAGCATAAACAGGCATCCAAGTGCTGTCCATATAAGGAACAGTGGCATCATGAACTTAAGCCATTTACTGTATGGAATCTTTGATACAGCAAGATATCCCATAAGTGATGATGACATTGGAAGTACTGAGTTAGAGAATCCGTCTCCTAACTGGAACGCAAGTACTGATGTCTGTCTTGATATTCCTACAAGGTCTGAAACCGGCACCATAAGTGGCATTGTAACTGCTGCCTGACCTGTTCCTGACACGATTACGCAGTTAATAAGTGACTGACATAAGAACATACCAACAGCCTTAATTGAATCTGGCATAACATTTACAATATTAACAATTCCGTACACGATAGTATCAAGAATATTGGCATCACTTAATATTACCTCAACTGTACGGGCAATTCCGATTATAAGACATCCTACAATAATGCCTTTAGCACCTTCTCCGAATTCCCTTGCAATTCTGCTAGGACCGTAACCGCTGATAAATCCGCATATTACACCCATAAATATGAACAGGCCTGACATTTCTTCAAAGTACCAGCCCTTCTTTGAAAGGCCATATATAAGTATTCCAAAGCCAAGTGCCATAACAATAAGAACTGCAATCTGTCTTACCGTAATTGTGTCTGTTGCATTGTCAAATGTGTACTCCTGGTCTTCAGGGATTCCATATATTACGCTTTTTTCAGGATGTGCTGCAACCTTTCTTGCATAGCAGATTATGTATGCACTTGTAGCAGCAAGAAGCACAACAAGAATAAATACTCTGTAAGCCATCCCGGAGAACAACTGTAATTCTGCTATATCCTGCGCAACTCCTACATTGAACGGATTAAGTAATCCGGCTGTGAATCCAACCGCTGCACCGAGTGCAATCATTGCTGTTCCTGTAACTTTATCAAGCCCTAAGAATAACGCAAGTGTAATTCCGATAGGAACGAATATCATAACCTCTGATGACATTCCCATTGTGAATCCAAATATAGAAAATAATGTCAAAAATACAGGAATTACAACATATTTGTGCTTAGAAAATGTCTTAGATAACTTCTTGCATAACGCTGTAAGTGCACCTGTTGATGTAATTACCTGAAAAGCTCCGCCGATTATCAGCATAAATGTGATTGTTGACGCTGATTTAACAATTCCGGTATAGATTGCTGAAGGAATCTTTAACGGATTAAGCGGACTTGATGCTATTCTGTGATAACTTCCAGCTTCAACTAAAGTCTTGCCTGTTACTGCATCTTTAAATCTTGTAAACTCGCCTGCCGGCACAATATATGTTGCCGCTGCAGCAATAAGAATAATTACCACAAGTATTACAAATGTATGTGGCGTTTTCCATTTTTTCTTTGCTTTTGTTTCCATGAAATTTTCTCCCATAACAAATTTATATTTTTATACATTTTAATATAAATCATACTAAAAATAAAATTGTATGTTTTTATCGAAAGTATAAATCTAATTTATAGTTTCGATTGATTGATACATTTTAATTATGTATAATTATTACATTATTATTGAAACATGCACTATTTTAGAAAGGGAATTCATATGATTACTGAAAAAGACATGCAATATGTTCTTACAATTGCTAATTACGGAAATCTTACCAAGGCCGCCAATGCTCTGTTCTTGTCGCAGCCGGCTTTGAGCATACATCTTAAACAGCTTGAAACTTCACTTGGCATACAGCTTTTTGAAAGAAAAGGCCGCCGCATGATTCTTACATATGCAGGCGAGGAATTCGTGAAATCTGCCAGAGATATTACTATGAAATGCTTTGAGCTTGAAGACCGCATGATTGATATTGGCAAAAATGTAGCTGTTAAACTCCGCATTGGTTACATGGTACGTCAGGTTGAGTCTCTCTTTCCTTCTGTTATGACTGCATTTAACAGACTGTATCCACAGTCAGTTGTATATGCCATTGACGGACATCTCTCAGACCATGAAGAGCAGCTTCTTGCCGGTGACCTTGATATGTTCTTTGGATATAACAGCGTGAGCAACACCAGACTTTCCTATGAAACCATATATGAAGACTGTCTTGTTGCCATTCTTCCCAAAAGCCACCCTGCTGTATCTTTCGCAGAGTCTAAAGAATCATGCATCTATCCATGGCTTGATCTTGCGCATGTAAGAAAAGAAAGATTCATCCTGCAGCACAGCAACCAGAGTATAAGACAGCTTGAAGAAGACGCCCTTTTCTATGCTGATGTCCTGCCAGAGCTTACCTATAAGATAAGCAGTATTGACGCAGGAATCCGACTTGCTGAACAGGGATATGGAATTGCATTTACACTAAACAGTTATCTTACTTCAATGAAGCTTTCACCTGATTCAGTTGTATTACAGGTTGGCGACCCAGACATGCGTATACCATTCTCCGCCGCCTTCCGCAAGGAAGATGAAAACCGGAAAGAACTGAAAGAATGGATACGGCTGACTAAAGAGCTTGTTTCCGGACAATAAAATAACCGGCTGATACTGCATTTAGCTGTACCAGCCGGTATCTTAATATTATTCAATTATAAAACTTCTACAAGCTCAATCCTGAAATTCAGTTCTTTTCCTGCCATCTCATGATTAGCGTCAAATGTAATCTCAGTATCAGTTAAAGCAGCAACCCTAGCTGGGAATGGCTGTCCATACATATTCTGAAAATATACTTTATCATCAACTTTAAGTTCTTCTGCACCAGGAAGCTCACTTATAGGCAGTGTTATGAAAGCTCTTGGATCGGCTTCTCCATACGCCTCCTCTGGCATAAGATGAACATCAATAACGTCTCCGACATTCATTGTTGCAACAGCCTTGTCAAAACCCTGAATCATCATTCCTGCTCCACAAGTAAATTCAAGCGGTTCACCTCTGTCGTAAGAAGAATCAAACTGTGTTCCATCATTAAGAGTTCCTTTATAATGAACCTTTACCTTCTTTCCCACATTAGGTCCTTCAAATGATGGTGTAAATGTACCACAGCCACCGCCGCAGCCGCCACAACCACTACCACAGTCTGATTCACCTTCATCACTTCCACAATGTCCGCAACCTGACTCTTCATCTTCATGGCTTCCACAGTGTCCGCAGCCATGACCTTCTTCATGATCGTGATGATGGTCGCAATTAACTCCTGCTGATGTTAAATCGCCATTAAGATATGCCTCAACTGCTGCATCTGCTTCTCCATCTGCTCCTGAATATACATCAATTCCAGCTTCTGAAAGTGCTGTGACTGCACCGTTACCAATTCCGCCACATATAAGAACATCTACACCTTTATCCTTAAGAACAGCTGCCAATGCGCTATGACCAGCTCCATCAGTGCCAATTACCTCTGCACGGACAATATTCTTTCCTTCTGCCTCATAAATCTTAAAGCTCTCAGAATGTCCGAAATGCTGAAAAATCTGACCATTCTCGTATGTTACTGCTATTTTCATTAATAATCCTCCTGATTAATATTTATTTATCCTCATACAGTGCATGATAGACTTTAAGGAACTTTTCATCTCTTTCCCCAGTTTTATCCTGTCTCTGCCATCAGAATAATCGTAAAATCCTTTTGCTACACATTATAACACTTCTTACTCATTATTATCTCTCCAATAGTCTTATAATATTAATAACATTTACTACATGGCGTATAGCCAAGGCTTTGTGCTTTCTCTAGCGTAACCTGACTCGGATTCTTCATATTACTGCATGAACTGCTTCTATGGTATTTCTTTCCAGATTTGGGAATCCATACCATTGTAGAACTACCAGAATTGTTAGAAACCACTGGTTCCTCTACTGCCTGCTGTTTCTCCTCAACCTGAGGTGCAGCAGCTTCTGTCTTCTCAGTTACTGCCTCTGTAGTCTTTTCTTTAGTGACTTTTTCTGTGTTGGCAACGCTCTGTGTTGTCTGTTCTTTACTAACGGAAACTGTTGTCTGTGCTACAGATTTCGTCGTAGCATTTTCCGCTGTCTCTGTACCACAACCCACGAGCATACATATACTCATGATAATTACCATTAATAAACATCTTGTTCTGCCTCGCATATTAATCAGCTCCTTTGTACATATATAATTGTTCCGACCATTATTTCACTGATAAAATAGTATCATAATATGTACATTTCCGCAAGATAACGAGTTCATTAGTAATTATCACCACATAAAAACTATGCCACATGTATGCACTACATATGGCAGGTTTACACTAAGAACATATATTTTCTAAAACTCATTCCCCTCAAAGAACTTCCGCTTTCTCTCAATCATCTCATCAATTCTCTCGACATAGCTTCTGACGTCTTTGACATTCTCTATTCTCTCAATTCTTACAGAATGATTAGCATCGCCTTCATTATGGAACACAACCTTGGTTGAAGCACCTGCGCCACACGCAATTATGGTCTGTTTTTCTTCCATAATAAGAATATTATATATACATTCAAGACCAGAAACTGCATAACCAACATTTTCAAAGTTCCCGGCCATATTCTTCTGACGGTACATATAATATGGCTGCATGTTAAGGTCACGGGCTGTCTGTTCTGTCATTGCAATAATATTATCTGTATTCTCTATTGAAAGTTCCGCATACTGCTCACGCAAAATGTTGAGTCTTGATGCTCTCTTAATTGCAAGTGAATGTACAGTAAGGCTCTCTGGTCCCATAGCCTTAATTTCATTAAGAGTATGAGCGACCTCATCAACTCCCTCTCCTGGGAGTCCTAGAATCATATCCATGTTAATATTATCAAGTCCGGCTTCCCTTGCCATTGTATATGCATTCTTAATATCTTCAACCGTATGCTTTCTTCCGATTAAATCAAGTGTTTTCTGATTCATTGTCTGCGGATTAATAGATATTCTTCCAACATTATGTACCTTAAGTACTCTGAACTTATCAGGTGTCACGCTGTCCGGTCTTCCAGCCTCAACAGTAAGCTCGCGGCATCTGCTCAAGTCAAATGCTTCTTCAACTACTGTCAGTACTTTATCTAACTGTTCTGCACTCAAAGTTGTAGGTGTTCCGCCACCCATGTACACTGTATCCAGTCTTCTGCCTTTCATGGATTCAGCGACGAATCTTATCTCTTTAATAAGTGCATCAACATAATTATCAACATAATCTTTGTATGCACCAAGTGCATATGATGAAAATGAGCAGTACAGGCAGATACTTGGGCAGAACGGAATTCCTATGTACAGGCTGTAACCTGTCTTATAATCCATATCTGTAAGTATATCCAGTTCTTTCCTCGCTACTGTAAGGGCAAGGTCTGCTTTTTCCTCACTCGCATAATGCTTTTCCATAAAATGCTTCTTAATCTGTTCTTTGGCTGCACCTTCTTCAAGCATTGTATATGCAATTTTACTTGGTCTTACACCTGTAAGATATCCCCACGGAAGTTTCTTTCCAGTCTTTTCTGAAAGTCTCTTATATAAGCTGTCTTTGAATACTTCATGGGCATTCTTCTTATCAAGACCTGTGATATCCGGCACCTCTATTGTAATAATCTCGTCATCATCTTCTGGCTTGGAATCTGCTTTAAGTGCTGTAACCTCAGTTCTTGGATAAAATGAGCGGACAAGTACAACCGCATCATCATAAAACAAGTCATTATCAATCTTAATATATATCATCGTTGCTTCCTTTTCGCTTGTGGACATCACATAAATGGATTGTTCTGCTTTTCGTATCCAATCGTTGTGAACTCACCATGTCCGGGATATACATCTGTATCATCAGGAAGCTTGCAAAGCTTATCATGAAGAGATTCCATCATTGCCGCAGAACTTGCCGTAGGATAATCTGTTCTTCCAACTGAACCTGCAAATAATGTATCTCCTGACATAAGAGTCTTGTCCGATTCAATATAATAACATGTTCCACCTGCTGTGTGTCCCGGTGTATGAATTGCTTTTATCTTAAGTCCTGCAAGTTCAAGAATATCCCCATCATTATGAAGTACATCTGCTGTAACTCTCAGACTCATTCCATATGCATTAGAAAGATTTCTTGCAGGTGAATCAAGCAGCTTCTCCTCATCACATGATGCATATATCTTAATCCCATAATGCTCATGCACTTCATTAGCAGCACCTATATGGTCAAAATGTCCATGTGTAAGAAGTATTGCCTGTGGCTTACTTCCCGAACGTACAACCATATCATATATAGACTCAGGCGAATCCGCCGGATCAATAATAATGCTTTCATTATTCTCTTTATTAATTATAAGATAGCAGTTAGTTCCTACTGGTCCTAATACTCTTGATTCAATCTTTATCATACATCTCTCCTAGCCTGCAGTTCTGGTTATATCAGTAACTCCATCTATTTTTCTTAACTTATCTATAATTCTGTTAAGTTCTTCTTTTCCGTGAATATCAAATCCCATGCTTATTGTTGCAACATTTTTCTTATTAAGACGACAGTTCATGGATTTAACATCAATTTCTGCTTCTGTAAACATTCTTGATATATCAACAATCAGTCCTGTTCTGTTATTAGCAAATATATTAATCTCTACTTCATAAGTATCATTAGTCTGTCCCTGTTCCCATTCAGCTTCAATAAGACGTGCACGCTCGTTGGCTGGGAAGTTGATTATATTAACACAGTCCGTTCTGTGAATTGATATACCTCTTCCTCGTGTAACAAATCCGACAATCTCATCTCCTGGAACCGGATTACAGCATTTTGAAAATCTCACAGCAACGTCATGGATTCCCTTAACAACAATTCCACCCTTGCCTTCCTTCTTCTTGGCCTTATCCTTAGATTCTGCCGCAACAATTTCTTCAAGAACGTCTTTATCTGTAATCTCTGCTTTCTTGGTCTTTTGATGTTCTTCGTTAAGTCTGTTTACAATCTGACTTTCCTTTAATGCACCATGACCAACTGCTGCAAGAATTGAATTCCAGTCCTTAAAACCATATTTATTAAGACATTTTTCAACATATTCAGGTCTTGTAATATCAGATAAAACAATTCCCTTAGTCTTGCAGTAATTGGCAATCATTTCCTTGCCCTTAAGAATATTATCTTCCTTTAACTCCTGCTTAAACCACTGGTTTATCTTGTTTCGTGCCTGAGTACTCTTTACTATTGAAAGCCAGTCTCTGCTTGGTCCTTTGGAATTCTGTGATGTAATAATCTCTATTCTGTCACCTGACTTGATGACATAATCAATATTAACAAGCTTTCCATTAACTCTTGCTCCTACCATCTTGTTTCCTACTGCACTATGTATGCTGTACGCAAAATCTATAGGACAAGAACCTGCTGGAAGTGTTTTAACATCTCCTGAAGGTGTGAAACAATATACGCTGTCTGAAAAAAGATTCAAATCATTCTTAATTGATGATAAGAATTCCTTATTATCAGACATCTCTTTCTGCCATTCAAGAATCTGTCTTAACCAGCTAAGTTTAGCCTCTTCGCTCTTATCAGTCTTCTCTCCAGTATTGCCCTCTTTGTACTTCCAATGGGCAGCAATACCATATTCAGCAATCTTATGCATCTCATAAGTTCTTATCTGAATCTCAAATGGCTGTCCGTTTGATGCAATAAGAGTTGTATGAAGCGACTGATAATTATTAGGCTTAGGCATAGCAATATAATCCTTGAAACGTCCTGGAATAGGCTTATACATTTCATGGATTACACCAAGTGCCGCATAACAGTCTTTAACTGTATCAACCTTTATTCTTACTGCAAATATGTCATATATCTGGTCAAGCGTCTTATTCTGGTTAACCATTTTTCTGTAAATTGAGAAGAAATGTTTAACTCTTCCGTCTATCTCAGCCTCAATACCGGCATTGCTTATATGCATGCCGACTTCTTTAATTATGCTCTTTATAAATGCTTCCCTGCCTGGTCTGTTTAAGTTGACCTGTTCAACAAGATCATTATATACATCAGGCATAAGATATTTCATTGATAAATCATCAAGCTCTACCTTAATCTTGGAAATACCTAACCTGTGGGCTATTGGAGCATATATTTCCATTGTCTCTCTTGATTTCTCAATCTGCTTTGCCGGCGACTGATACTGCATTGTACGCATATTATGCAGTCTGTCGGCAAGCTTTATAAGGATAACTCTTATATCCTTTGCCATTGCAAGGAACATTTTTCTAAGGTTTTCTGCCTGGACCTCAATCTTATCATGCTGGTAATTGAGCTGTGTCAGCTTTGTTACACCATCTACTAACAGTGCCACCTCATCACCAAATTCTTTTGCAACATCTTCACTTGTCATAACTGTATCTTCAACAACATCATGAAGAAGACCTGCAATAATTGACTCCTTATCAAGCTCTAATTCAGCCAGAATAATAGCAACACATAAAGGGTGGATTATATATGGCTCACCCGATTTCCTGAACTGTCCCTCATGTGCCTTTCTTGCGGTCTCGTATGCCTTCTCGATATCAGACAGATCTGTAGATGGGTGGTATTTCTTTATAGCTGTAATAAGATCCTTATATAATTCCTCAGGACTTGTAAAATCTGCCGGTGTATCCACCGCTCTTTCAACCTGATTAGTTTTGTTATGGCTTGCGCCTGGTAACTCTATATTCTCTGGCATACGTGCCTCCATTCTCTGGTAATTGTCCAGCGTTATAGTTTTCTTAAGCCCATTATTTATACACTGGCATATGTTCTTTCCATAAATTCTCTTGTAGCCACTGCATTTTCTGGAACAGTATTCTCCAGAGTACAGTGTACATATGGCTTATGTTCCTTAATCTTCTTTAACAGAAGCCTATAATTAAGTCCTCCGCCTGTCACAGGATTACCCTTTCCTGTGCCTGCTGCCACTGACTTAAGCTCACTGCCTTCAACAATATAATCCTTACAGTGAACAACAGCAATGTCCTTTAATAACAGGTCAAATGCTTTCTCAATAATCTCATCCTGCTGTGCAAGATTATCAACACATAACAGGTTAACCGGATCAAATATAATCTGAAGATTAGGTGAATCAATAGCATCAAGTACCTTTCTTGCACGTTCAACAGTGTATACAATGTGCTTCCATACAGGCTCAATTGCCACAATAACACCAAACTGTTCAGCATATTTAACTATTGGTCTTAAATTATCAATAAAGCACTGAAGAGCCTCCTCACTGTGATTAGCTGGCTCATACTTATACTCCTCATTAACCGCACCAGTCTCAGTACCAACAACTCCACAGCCAAGAATACTTGCAAATCTTATATGTGCCTTATACTTCTCAACAATCTCCTTATGTTTCTCAGGATTAGGATTGCAAAGGTTAAGATAACAGCCAAGTACTGCAACATCAACCTTATTCTCTGTACATAATTCCTTAATATACATAGCGAGTCCTGGAGTCATAGTCTCCACGCCCGGCTTAAACTCCTTAATAGACTTACTGAGTGCAATATGCATACAGTGAAAACCCTGTGCATGTATATTAGGTATAAGCTCCTCTAATGGAGCGTATGCTACATCATGTGCTCTTATTCCGATTCTCATAAAAAACCACCTTTCCGTCAATTACAAACACTTTTGAAAGATTATACTATATATTACATAAAAAAACCAGTAAATATCTGCGACTTTTCCAAGCTGTAATGGCGTTAATGCTGCTATATACAAAAGAACGGTGAGAGAAAGCCCGCCCAAGCGAAACGCGTTTGCTTTCTCTCACCGTATTAAACTCTGTATACACCTTTATCTCAATTATGAATACAGCTTTACATTATTAATTAATCCTGTATCTCCAAGTGCCTTATAATATGTAACAAGCGGTATAAAGCTCTGTGCAAATCCTTTCGTACTGTCACCAGAAACAATAACAGCATCATCTATAACCTTTTTAGAACCAACTCCTGCCCTGCCTGTGTTATTAATATTAGTTTCAAATGTTTTGAAACCATACTCAAGATATTTCTTATCACCTGTCAGTTCATAGGCAATTGCCAGTGATTCCAGAAGAAGTGTGTTATTTCCATTCCTTGAAAGTGAAGGAAGCTCCTTATAATAGAACAAACCATTGTCAAGAGTACAATTCTCTACAATATCATCAATTGCTCTTATAAGCATCTGCTTAATATCTTCTCTTGGGAATACCCTGTAATATCTCATTACGCTTCCTGCAGCTACTGATATCATAAATCCTACTCTTATAAGAGTATTGTCAGTATATGGAGCAAGCCAGTTGCCATACTCCTCTTCCCATATCTTAAAGCTGTCAATAATCCACTCACACTTTGCAAGCCATTTTTCATCTCTTGTCTCCACATATAATGCAACAAGTGCACGTAAAGCCCAGCCAGTTTCTCTCGCATTGGCTTCTCCCGGTTTGGCATACATTGGTGTATCCAGAAGTCTTAATATGTTATCACCTATACTTATAGCTGTCTCAAGACCTCTCTCATCACCTGTAAAATGATAGTAATCAATCACTCCTTCAACCCATTCATGTGAGCATACCATTATTCCATTCTTACAATGACCTGCTGTATGTTCCCACTGTCCACCTATTCTTAATGGATTCTTGCTGTAATGGCATACATCAACATCCATCTGATGCTTTGCTGAAACTATTAAATAGTCAAGGAATCTTCTGATTCCAGTTCTTGCATACATAAGAGCGCATGAATGCGGATAATCATATTCATTATTACTCCATACAGGTTTTCCGCCACCTCTTCCTTGTAAAGTATATCCCATATCAATAGAATCGCCCCAATTCAGCATGCCGTAGCATCTTGAATGATTATCAGCCCTTGCAATAAGTGCGATTTCGACTTCATCCACAAGATGTTCAGGGAATACATCCATACACACTTCTGCCTTCTTGAATTCCTCTGGTGCTATGCATGGTCTGTCAGGCATCTGGTATATTGTACTTCTGTTATCAAGCTCCCACATCTGCATATCCGGTTCATGGAAATGCATCAGGAATCTCTGTTCCTTTGCCATACCAGACTGCATAACAACATTTCCAATATCCTCTGGAACAAGCATAACAGCTACTCCGCCGTCATATGCCTTAACTGCCTTCGGATAATTCTGCTGTGCCTGATATACAGTTATACACAATCCATCATTTCCATCAGTATAATCTGCAAGAAATGTACCATAGAATACCTCTGCAAAATGTTCATTTGCTTCCTTTACAAGATATGCATCATCGATAATCTTATTAACCTGCACTCCATCTCTTCCAATATAGAAATCAGTCTTATAATTAGAGCTTCCAACAAGTGTTCTTACATTGGAAACAGGTGCTTTACCAGATATCATCTCTAATTCCCCGGTTCCTCTTGTGTGATACACAGGTCCATTCTCTTTAGAATTATCCGTAAGTACATCTCCACATCCGGTAGAATCATTACCCATATTAATGTGCATATCAAACAAATCATCACTTGCAGTGACTGTCTCATCAGGCTTTGCATAAAATACCAGAGATTTGATATGAAGCTCATCATAAGTTGTATTAATAATTCTGTATGAAACATCAATCCATGACTTAGCTGCATATGATGTAAGTGTTATCTCAAAATCAACTTTTTTATTATTAAGAATGTTACTTCCTTTAGCTCTGATTACACATTTTACAGGACCTGCGTCTATAATCTTCCATTCACCAATATTAATGTCGTATAATCCCATATCATCTTTCAGATATGGTCCTTCAAAATTCTGAGCGGTATAATGTTTTCTTCCATCATCAAGTGTTTCAAATATATTCTGGGAATTATTCTTTACTGTAAATGTAACACAGCCTGTGTCAACACACAGTCCCTGCTCAGTCTGAGTCACAGATACTCCTTTTCCTTCATACTTTCCATCAGTCTCTTTTTCAAACTCAAGCACTGCACCCTTATTAGCCGGAATATCGGCAAGAAAATCCACATACAGGTATCTTATGCTTCCATCTGCATGCTTTGATGTAACCTTTGGCTGAACCATGCATTTTTTGCCATTCTGTGTAATGGCTATCCTGTCAGCACTCTTTAATTCGCCTTCTTTAAAAGGAAGTGCTATGCCTGCCGGTTCCTGTAATCTGTCATACCTGTAAAGCTTGTCAAAATAAATTTTCATTATATGTACCCTCCATTGTTTGTCACGAGCAAATCTGCTATAATTGTACAACAGATTTAAATCATTTGCTATAGTCTTAATATAGCATTCATAATTCTGTAATTCATGTGATAAGATGTCATTATTGGCTAATAATACAGATTTATTGCAACTTTTAGAAAGAAGGTTTATATTATGCATTATGCCGAGATAAAAACCTGTGATATTGCTAACGGACCAGGGGTGCGTACATCTCTTTTTGTAAGTGGATGCACACACCGATGCAAAGGTTGTTTTAACGAAATTGCATGGGACTTTAATTATGGCAGGGACTTCACAGATGATACAATTAAAGAAATCATTGATTCCCTCGCCCCAGACTATGTTACAGGGCTCACACTTCTAGGAGGTGAACCATTTGAACACAGCAACCAGCAGGGACTCCTTCCATTGCTGAGGGAAGTACGCAGAATATATCCTGACCTAAGTATATGGTGCTTTACAGGATATCTGTTTGACAAGGATATTGTTGGAAGAATGTGCAATGAATGGAAAGAAACTAAAGAAATGCTTCAATACATCGACGTCATAGTCGACGGTAAATTTGAAGAAGACAAGAAAGACATGATGCTTCAGTTCAAGGGTTCATCTAACCAGAGGACAATCCTTGTAAAAGAATCACTAGAATCAGGTAATATCGTACTTCTGTACGATTAATAATAAAAAGGAGTTTACGCAATGTCACAGAAAGTTAATATTAAGAAATTAAATCCAGATGCCTGTATCCCAACATACGGAACAGAGTTCTCAGCAGGAGCAGACCTCTACTCAGGAATGCCAGAAGCTGTAACAGTTATGCCAGGCACAACTGAATTCATCAAAACAGGAATAGCAATGGAGATACCAGCAGGCCTCGTAGGCCTCATCTATGCAAGAAGCGGAATGGCATGTAAAAAAGGTCTTGCCCCAGCCAACAAAGTAGGCGTAATAGATTCTGACTACAGAGGTGAAATCATAGTAGCCCTCCACAACCATTCAGATAATCCTGTAACCATAGAACCAAAAGACAGAATCGCACAGATAGTCTTAGCTCCATACATCACAGCAGACTTCAACGAAGTAGAAGAACTTGACGACACAGAAAGAGGCGAAGGAGGCTTCGGCTCAACAGGCACGAAATAATACAGGAACCGGCAGCATAATAATATGCTGCCGGTTCCCACTCACAACCTAAATTCTTTCCTGCCTTACTTATAAGAAATGTTGGCATGTTCAATAACATAGTCCTGTGCCTTCTGTACAAGCATAGCCTTTACAATCTTATCTTTTCCGTATTTTTCAACAAATGTATCCGCATTAGAGTATCCGTTATCAGCCGCAAAATCATCAAGAGAACCTTTATAATCGTATTCTCTCATTGTCATATTGCGGTCTTTAACTATAGCCTCCATGATAAGCTGCTGTGTAGCAGATTTCTTAACAAAGTCATCAAAAGAAAGTCCATACTGCTTCTGACAATATTCATCCTTTGAAAGATTAGAAAAATCCGCATAAAAACCAATAGATGTTTCAAGTCTGGATCTTGTTTCTTCCATAAGTGAATCAGGATAACTGCTTATCTTGAATGTATCCTGTAAAGAAGATAATACATCTTCCTGTATCTTGTTCTCAACCTTTGAATTAATATCAGTTTCAAGAGATTCCTTTATTGACTGTCTATATTCTTCGATTGTATCATATCCAAATGTTTCCTTAACATATGCATTAGTAAGCATTGGCACATTAGGCTGTGAAACTGTCTGCATTGTAAGCTCAAACACTACCTTAGTTCCTGCATATACTGTATTGCTATATGTTTCCGGCAAATCAATTACCATGACCTTAGTCTCTCCAGCCTTCATTCCATAGAGTGCTTCATCAAGCTCTTCTATGTCAAGTCCAAGCTTATCTTTTCCAAGTATCATTGTAACACCATCTGTATTAGACAGTCCTGTTGACTGTGAACCCGAACTTGTAGCAACATAAGTTACAAGTATCTGATCTCCATCAACAGCACCTCTGCTGACTTCTGAATAAGTTGTATCATTCTCTATATCTTTAGCAATCTTATCATCAATAAGCTGATTTTCTATAGAAGTTTTATCAACTGTTACAGCTATATCCTCATATTTTCCAAGCTGTACATAATCATTAACATTATAATCGTATTTTACTTCAATCTCTTTATTACATGCAGTTGCCATAAGCATTGTTGCTGATAATAAAACTATTGATGCTTTTCTCAAAAAATTTTTTTTCACAATAGACCTCCGCTCTTACTTCTCTATACAGAAGTAAAAAATTGACTTTCATACTATATCACATAAAAGAGATTTTATCCATATCTGTTCATATTAGTTCACAGAAATATCATACATTTTAAAAATAAAAGACTGCCGCTTTCACGACAGCCTATTATCTCAATGATATATAATATATAATCAATTATGCAAGCTTAGACTTAGCAACCTCTGCGAGCTTAGCAAATCCTTCTGCATCGTTAACAGCCATCTCAGATAATACCTTTCTGTTAAGATCGATATTAGCTAACTTAAGACCATACATGAACTTGCTGTATGAAAGTCCGTTAATTCTTGCAGCAGCATTGATTCTGGCAATCCATAACTGTCTGAACTGTCTCTTCTTCTGCTTTCTGCCCTTATAACTCTCTGTAAGAGCTCTCATAACTGACTGCTTAGCAACTCTGTACTGCTTAGATCTTGCTCCTCTATAACCCTTAGCGAGCTTTAATACTCTGTTATGCTTCTTCTTTGCGTTTAATCCGCCTTTAATTCTTGCCATTTTATAAATTCCTCCTTAAACTATATCTCTAAATAAATGTTGTTATACCATTAATCTTAGAGATAAGGCATAATCTTCTTCATTGTCTTAACATTAGTTGCATCAGTCATAGCTGCCTGTCTAAGATTTCTCTTTCTCTTAGCTGACTTCTTTGTAAGAATATGGCTCTTGAATGCCTTCATTCTCTTTAACTTACCTGTTCCAGTTACTTTAAAACGCTTTGCAGCTGCTCTTTTTGTCTTTACCTTTGGCATAATAATCCTCCTAAAAATGTCTGTTAGTTGTTATTTATTTTAACGTTTTTCAGTTAAAAACATCATCATGCTCCTGCCTTCCATCTTAGGAGCCTTCTCAATTACAGCTATATCGCCAAGCTTTTCTGCAAAATCCTCTAATATATGCTTAGTAGAGTCGATATGAGCCATTTCTCTTCCTCTGAATCTTAATGATACTTTAACCTTGTTACCTTTCTCAATGAACTTTCTTGCTGAGTTACACTTAGTATTAAGGTCATTGACATCGATGTTAGGTGATAAACGAACTTCCTTAACTTCTACTGTCTTCTGTTTCTTCTTAGCTTCCTTTTCCCTGCGGAGCTGTTCGTACTTGAACTTGCCATAATCTACAATTCTGCATACAGGTGGATTAGCTGATGGCGAAACCATTACTAAATCTACTCCTGCATCCTTAGCCATGTTTAAAGCATCTCTTAATGCCATAACTCCAAGCTGCTGTCCTTCTTCTCCAATAACACGAACCTCTTTGCATCTGATCTGTTCGTTAATCATTAACTCGTTAATAGCGGTACACCCCCATATAAAAAAATAAAGTGAATAGCACAGCTATCCACTTTCTTTAATCAAAACACAATCCTATATTATGTGTAATTCTTAAATATCAACCCGAGTCGCCCTGTGCGCTGAGGTGAGAGTGGATACTCTGCTTTGCTTTGCAACTATTGCATAATATCATTCCAAGCAGCATATGTCAACCCCATTTCAAAAATTTATTTGCAAAATTTTATTACAATGCAATTAATCTTAAGTCTTGGAATATCACCTCAATAATGATATTATAATACAGAAAATAAATCAAGAAAGGATCTGACATTTATGAAAGATTTTCTTATATCAACTGACACAACTGCCGATTTGCCTGACAATTATGTTAAAGAAAACAACATTGATATCCACACTCTTTTCTATGCATTTGGTGAAGTAATCTATGGAACAGACAATACTATGCCTGAGAAAGAATTTTTCGACCGAATGCGTAAAGGCGAGATGCCAACAACTATGGCATGCAATCCGCAAGATTGTAAGACAATATTTGAAAAACGCGTCAATGAGGGCTTTGATATTCTTCATATTGCATTTTCATCAGCACTTTCCAGCAGTTACAATAACGCCTGCATAGCTGCCAATGAAGTTATGGAAGAACATCCGGGAGCGCGAATCGTTGTTATCGATTCTTTAGCTGCATCAATGGGTGAAGGTCTTATAGTATATAAAGCTATCGAAATGAAGAAATCCGGAAAATCTATGGACGAAATAATAGACTTTGTCAATGAGCACAAGCTTAATGTAGTACATAATTTTACTGTTGATGACTTAAACCACTTATATAGAGGCGGCCGTGTTTCTAAGACTACTGCCATTATTGGTACACTTGCCAATATCAAGCCAATCCTTCATGTAAATAATGAAGGCAGGCTTATTAATATAGGAAAAGTCCGTGGAAGAAAGAAATCACTTATTGCTTTAGTTGACCGTATGGAGGAACATATAGGTTCATACAGGGATAAGAATGATATTGTATTCATCAGTCATGGTGACTGCTTACAAGATGCACAGTTCGTAGCAGGTCTTGTCAAAGAAAGATTCGGCATAGATAACATATGGATTAATTATATATGTCCTACAATTGGCACACATTCCGGTCCTGGAACAGTTGCACTCTTCTTTATGGGTGAATCAAGATAATATACATGCAAAACTGGCAGGGGGTTTACCACCCTGCCAGTTCTTTTATCTGTTCTACCAACGTATTCACATCTACAGGCTTAGATATAAGTCCATTCATGCCTATCTTTTGCAACATCTCCATCTCTGTTCCAAAGCCATCTGCTGTCATAGCAATTATTGGCACATCTGTACATTTTCCATTCTTAGTTCTTATAATCTTCGTAGTCTCTATACCATCCATTCCTGGCATTCTCACATCCATAAGAACTGCATCTATGTCATCCGCCTGTTCACTCTCAAGCAGTTCAATCGCTGAACTGCCATCTTCTGCCTCATAAACCGTTATATCTTCATCTTCAAGAATATCTCTTACAAGTTCCCTGTTAAAATCATTATCATCAACTACAAGTACACATTTATCCATGCTGTTCTCCTCTGACACATAATCATAAGATTCATATTATAACACATTATTCTCTCTTATTTCTGAAACAAGCTTTCTTCTGTATGCCCTGCAGCCATTTTCATTCCAGTATTTTCTCTTTTCAACCTTAATAACCTCAAATGTTGTATGGAAAATATCTGTCTTATAGCTTGTATATGGTTCTCTTCCTGGATAGAATACAGTAATTGAATCTGCACATTCATCTATCTTAAGACCGTAATCCTTAGCAAACTTTCGTGATTCATAGGGGCTTCTTATCATCTTGATATGTGCATAATATCCTACAAGATAAGCAAAATAGTTCATATCAAATTTATCAAGCCATCTGCCATCACTTGCCATAAATACTATAACAGGGAATGTTCTTCCTTCATCTGCAATCAGTGTTGTAAGATCATCATAATCCTTACTGTCTTCAACGTATCTTACAGATTCCCTCATTCTTTCCACATCAACAATTCCTATATTGTCTGCAATCTCTCCAAAGAAATTAGGTCTTGAAAACAGTACATTTTCATTATCCCTGTATCTGTCTGCCGGCTCTGCATATCTGTTAGATACCGTGAATTTCAGTCTGTCACCTTCTCTGCATACAACTGCTTCAGATATCCATACTCTTGTTGGTATCTTAGTATCAAGATGTGTAGTTTTTTCAGAAAAATATACATTATCTGCATCATATAAAAGATTAACAGAATATCCTGGTTCCGCATTAACATAAGTTCCAGCACTATCTGGCAGGTCTGTAAATACATCCTCAAATCTTGACTTAACCCACGAATATATATATCCTGTAGCTTTTCTGAACGCATCTGCCATGACAAGATTGCTAAGATCAATATATGTATCAGCCTTAAACACCATATATGAACCAAACTGCTTGAACGGCTCAAATCTTCTTCTCTTGGCTATATTATCATTCTCCTGCTTCTTCTCATGTTCTATCCTTGCAAATGCTTCTTTCAGCCTTTCATCTTCAGGTCCAATCTGGTTAACTATCTTTACAATATTATTAACAGTTATCTCTGGTCCTTTATCTCCTGTATTATCCCAAAGCTGTCTTAGTAACGGTTCTCTTTTAAACTTATAGAACTTCTTGGCAAGCTCTGTATCTTCATCAAATATCTCTTCAATATATGGATGCAGCGATTCTCTTGTAAACTTCAGTCTGTAATGGCACCTTAACATATAGTTCCATTTTCTGTCTTTGTAATGCTGATGACCTAAATCTTCAATCAGACCCACAACTGAATCATCACATAGCTCCAGTGTAGCAAGAATACTGTTCATCTTTCTCGCAAGAGCTTCATTACCCGTGCCAAAGGCTGAGCCTTTATATCTCATATCATGTTCAATCTCATGCCAGCCCTCAAAAGAATTGGTTCTTACCTGTATCTCAAATGTATCATCCACATAATCTCCAAGCGACGGATTAACAATGGTCTTGCTAAGATATCCCGGCAGCTTGAATATTCCGTTAATCTTCATTGCCCTGAACTCATATTCATTGGCCTCTGTTGTATTCCACACACCTGGCATAGAGAATATCGTATCAAGAAAATTCTTAACAATCTCAACATCATCCGCATAATACAGTATAATTCTGATTCCAATAAGATCCTGCATCTTCTTATCCTGATTATCAGTTCCCGGTCTTCTGTAATCCTTTAATATCAGCTTATTAAGCATTGAATCCGGAGCCTTTACCCTGTATGCAACCCTGTAATAAAATCCTGCTTTCCTAAGTTTTTCCTCTATAATACTCAAAAGATCATCTTTAACTATATCAGGAACATATATCTTTTCTACATTCTCCTTAGTAAATAATTCATTAACTTCATTCATATCCTAACCTCTTATTCCCGCCACTTTGGCAAACTGTGTCTCCACCCTTGCCCTTAAGCGGTTTTTTATTACCTCTGTTGCAAATGCAGCTTCAACACCATTCATTATCAGCTGCTTAACATCTTTCTTCTCCATATTAAATATATCTGCAACCAATGCCAGTTCTCTAGCTTCTGTAGTATCAGAAACCATCATATTATCCGTATTAACAGTAACTCTTATCCCCTTATTCATAAGCTGCTGTATCGGATAATCCCCTATTGTCTCATATATTTTAGTATTCAGATTGCTTGTCGGACATAATTCCAGCACAACACCTCTGTCTGCAAGTTCCTGCATAACTAAAGGATTCTCTATACATCTTATGCCATGTCCTATTCTTTTTGCCTGAAAATTCAATGCACATTCAACACTTTCTGCTCCGGCTGCCTCGCCTGCATGAATAGTAAATGGCACTCCTTTCTGCACTGCATCCCTGAATACATCTGCAAATGTATCCGTTGCATAAAGTCCTTCTGCCCCTGCAAGGTCTGCCGCCACAACACCGCTTCCCTCTTCAGCATATAATGCAGCAAGTCTTACTGTCTCCATATTAGCATCCTTATTATCATCCGAACGCATACAGCATAATATAAGATTGTGACAGGAATATGACTTCCAGTACTTTCTTGATTCATCGAGTCCCTCACATGCTGCTTCAACAATCTCCTGCTGTGACAATCCTTTTCTTGTATGAAGCTGCGGTGCAAATCTTATCTCGCTGTATATTACCCCCTGTTCTTCCTGCTCCTTAACAAGCTGACATACACTATATTTAACAGCATCACGCGTCTGCAAAAGTTGAAGTGGAAATTCGAATTTTTCAAGATATTCATTAAGGTTCTTACAATCTGATGATACACTCAGCTTCGCTGACAATTCTACATCATCACCTGTTTCTATATTCTGCATATCAGAAAGATGTCTTACAGATTCAAGCGACAATGAACCATCAAGATGTACATGCAGGTCTGTAAGGCAATCCAGTTTTTCTATCCATTCTATATTGCTACTATTCAAAAAAACACCCTCTAACATAATAATATCTTATATACACTTCTTTACATTTTAAACTTCATTCAGTATATTTGCAACACTGATACGCTTTTCCATCCACATTTTACCAAGTGTTTTAATAAATTTTATGATTAATTTATATTCAGCACATTTGCATTAAATATACATGCGTGTTATAATCTATATATCATTATCGTTATAAGTAATCGGGGGATATAATTATGTCAGTTATTCATGAATCAGCAGAAAACTATCTTGAATCAATATTAATGTTAAGTAAAAAGCTTCCTGTTGTTCGTTCGATTGATGTTGCCAACGAATTAGGCTTCAAGAAATCAAGTGTAAGCATTGCAATGAAGAATTTAAGAGAATCTAATCATATAACTGTAACTAAGGAAGGTTACATATACCTTACAGAATCCGGTAAGGAGATTGCAGAGATGATTTACGAGCGTCATCAGCTTCTCACATCATGGCTCACACGACTTGGTGTTGACCCTAAGGTTGCTGAAGAAGATGCCTGCCGTATCGAACATGATATAAGCAAAGAATCATTCAATGCTATTAAGAAAGCAATATCTTAATTTTTCTCATATAATTTCCTTCTCTGAAATAGCCATGGCGGATAATTCACCATGGCTATTTCGCTTATTATTTCCAATTGTTTATCCTGCAAATTCCTGTGCCCAGAAACCGCTATATTGACCATTGCTTAGTCCCACACTGTATCCAAGTCCCATTTTTGTATACTCAGGGCTTAATATATTGGCTTTGTGTCCCTCTGAACTCATCCAACCATATTTACCATTAACAACATCTTCTGGAGTAGGCTGACCTGCCGCTATATTCTCTCCGCACATCATATATCCAATATTACAATAATCAACTACAGTAAAGCATTCTCTGCCACCAGGTCTTGTATGACTAAGCTCCCCTGTCCTGTCCATCTCAATCGCCCTCATGTTAGCTGCATTACACAGTGCCTCATCCAGTACGAGCGGAGCAACGCCAGCATTAGCTCTTTCAATATTAACAAGTTCTAACACCCTGTTTGCAAATTCACTATATGTAACCGTATTAATCTTTGCAATTGCAAGAAGGCTTTCATCATCAATGACATTAGCACTTTCGCCAGAAGATGAATCATCTGAATTCTCTCCGGCATCAGATGAACCGCCATTGTCATCTGATTCTGAGCCGTAACCGGAGCCATTATCCTGATAGCTGTCACCCTGACTGGTATCAGCCTGATATCCACTATTCTGTGAATTCTCCTGCACATTATCATTATCTGTGCCTGAGTCCGCATTTCCAGCATCTGTCTGATTTTCAGATAAATCTGATGCATTGGCATCCTGCTGATTACTTTCAGCCTGCTTATTGTTCTCACTATCTGTTTTCTGTGTGACTTTTTCAAATGTCTCTTCGTATGCAATTGCTTTAGTTGTTACTTGCTCTTTATTAATGTCCTTCTCTTTAGAAGCCACATTATCTCTGGCAGCGCTGCCACAACCTGCGAACAGACCTCCTGCAATCATTACAGCAATAAAAGCTGCTGTATATCGTCTCTTCATAATATTTGTCCCCCGTTTATCTACTCCTTGACAGTTTCACTGTCAAAGAAAATCATAACATACTGGCATAAGATTTTCCATAAGCATTTTTTGTCATCAATACCATATAAACCTGTATAATTGCCATAAATTACCATTTATACTACTATTATTATGCTGATAAAATGTTATTTTTCTAATAGTCCAATCTCGATTAGATGAACTATGGAGGAATACTATATGCAGGAGTATCGTAATAGAATCCGTGAATTACGTGAAGAAAAACATATAACACAAGTAAGATTAAGTACTGAACTGGGGGTTGCTCAGGAAACCATAAGTGCATACGAACAGGGAAGACACCTTCCAAGCGTCACATCACTTATGAAGCTTAGCGTAATATTAGATGCAAGTATGGACTATATAATGATGAAATCTGATGTCAGAAATGTTGTACAGGTAAAATCATTATCTGATAATGAAACAAGACTTCTCAGATATTATAAAAAGCTTAACACATCAGGTAAAGAAAAAGCACTTTCATACCTCGAAGGCCTTAATGACGGATTAAGAGCTGGCCGTAAATAGCATATTTTTAAGTAATATATAAGCCTCCCTGACAAATATACGTCCGGGAGGCTATTAGTTTAATTAACCTTATTATTCAAGATATCCTGTGTATTCTGCTGTCTTCAATATATCGTTAGCTCTTGCAATCTCTTCCTTAGTCGGTGGCATTACATCAGAAAGTGTATATGGAATTCCTAATTCTTCCCATTTGAATACACCAAGTGTATGATATGGAAGCACCTCAAATCTTTTTACTGTCTTTAAGCTGGCAACAAAATCTCTTAACTGTTCAAGATCTTCCTGTGCATCTGTAACTCCAGGAACAAGAACATGTCTTATCCACATATCCTTATTGTGGTCAGACAGATACTTTGCAAGGTCAAGAATGTTCTTATTAGTCCATCCTGTAAGGTCCTTATGCTTCTCATCATTAATCTCTTTAATATCAAGAAGAAAAAGGTCTGTGACTGCCATCAGTTTATCAAACTTTTCAAGATACTCAGGCTCCATCTTGAAAGGATTGCCTGATGTATCAAGCGTTGTGTGCACACCATTCTTCTTTGCAATTTCAAAAAGTTCTGTTACGAACTCCATCTGAAGAAGCGCTTCACCACCACTTACAGTAATTCCTCCGCCATTCTTCCAGTAATTCTTGTAACGATAAGCTTTATCAAATACCTGCTGTGCTGTCTCCAATGTGCCGCCTTCTTCTTTCCAAGTCTCAGGGTTATGGCAATATCTGCATCTCATATGACATCCTTTAAGAAATACGATATATCTTACACCTGGTCCATCAACCGAGCCAAAGCTTTCTACCTGATGAATTCTACCTTTAATACTTTCATTCATAGCATTTTCCTCTTCCATAATTATTACTTTATAAATGTATTATCACAAAACAGCGATAATTTACTCCAAAAATATCTACATTTTATAGAAACATATATTTGGTGCATTAAATATAACACATCCCCTATATATTGTCAGTTTGAAATCATCATGTTTGCATAAAAAAGCAAAATGTAGACCTTTTTACCTACATTTATCTGTTTCTATAACGTATTCTCTCAAGCCTGTTTATCTCATAACATTTTTCACACATGCCAAACTTATGATTCCATTCCAGCTTCTTTCCGCATCGTTTGCATCTGTTAAAAAACTCGCCATTAGTAAGCTCACTTACTATTCGTTCTGATATATCTTCCTTCAACATTCTTATACGCTCATTATATTCTGAAATATTGAGTGCATTACAATACGAATTCAGCAGATCCAGTTTTTTATATAACTGCTCCAGATCATCAAGTTTCATGTTCGTTATATCATCATATTCTGTATCAACATAGTACCACATTCTGCTTACAGGTTCACCATCTGCTGTCATATCAACCAGATCCTGCCACAGATATTTTAATTGTTCACTATTTTCATCAAATGGTATATTAATAAGACTGTATTCCAGGTCTTTGTTAATCTTATCGCCATGTTTTTTCTCAATATATTCAGCAAGCTTAATACGGTTCTTAAGATCAGCAACTGAAAAACATTTTTTCTCAATAGTCTTTAACCATATCTTAAATATTTCCGACAGACTGTATGGCATATCAAGCACTTTTCTAGGCGGCTGTATAACGCAGCTTGTTATCTGTTCATATCTTCCATAAAGAAGCTCACCTATCTGTTCCCTGTCCTCTAAAGAATTAACATATCCCTGATCATACATTCCTTTTCGTCCGGATCTTCCGGCAATCTGCTTAACCTCACTCATATTAAGAGATCTCTTTGATTTGCCATCAAATTTTCTTGCTTCAGTAAATATAACTCTTCTTATTGGAAGATTCACTCCCATTCCAATCGCATCAGTACATACAACTATCTTACTTTCGCCACTTAAGAACCTTGCAACCTCTGCTTTTCTTACACTGTAAGGAAGCGAACCATATATAACACTTACTTTATAACCTTCCTTTTTAAGCAGTGTTGCAAGCATAAGTACCTTTCTTCGCGAAAATGCAACTAAAGCATCACCATCCTGTATATCATCCGGAAATATGAAATCATGGTCTTCCATTATAAGCCTTGAATTTCTCTTATGTCTTATGTCTGTATATGTGTCTCCACACATTTTTATAAGCATTTTAACGATATGTATTGCATTCGGTGACATGCATATGTGAATAACATCCGCATTGACACCAAGAATTGCTTCTGTCCACGCCCAGCCCCTGTCTTTGTCTGACACCATCTGGGCTTCATCTATTACACAGACATCATAATGCCTGCTTATATCCATCTTCTCTACAGTACACGATAAATGCTTTGCGCCTTCCCTTATGTCCTTCTCTTCACCTGTTGTTAAAGAACAGTTAATTCCTCTGGCAAGGCTCATCTCCTGAATCTCTAACGCAAGCAGCCTTAAAGGTGCAAGGTACATTCCTGCATCTGCATTGTAAAAATCCTCAAGTGCATCATGGGTTTTTCCAGTATTAGTCTCCCCTATATGCAATATAAAATGTCTCTTTATATTTCTGGCTTCAGGATACAGCTGTGTTATATCCTCAGGTATGCTCTCCATTAAGGCGGTCTTTATCTTAAGTTCCTTAAGACTCGCAAGATCCTTTGGCACGAATTTCTTCTTTTTCTTTTTATAGTAATATCTAGCCATTTATTTTCCTATTGTTTTCTTAAATATAAACAAGAAGCATGACAATGCATAATAAATTACATATTGTCACGCTTCTTTCTGTAAGGTCAGTCTAATTATTTAGCTGCTGCAGGATTATTCTTCTTAGTAGCAATCTCATCCTTAAGCATTGCAACAAATTCGTCCTTAGATACTGTAGTTGACTTCTGCTCGCCGTGAAGTCTGTAGCTTACAGTTCCTTCTGCTGCTTCATTCTTACCAAGCACAATAAGGTAAGGAATCTTCTTTACCTGAGCTTCTCTTACTCTGTATCCAAGCTTTTCTGCTCTCTCATCAATCTCAACTCTGATTCCATTATCAGCAAGATAATCATAGAGACCATGTGCATAAGCATTTAACTCCTCATCTTCATTCTTAACCGGAAGAATTGTAGCCTGTACAGGAGCAAGCCATAATGGAAGGTTGCCCTTTGTCTCCTCAAGTATATAAGCCATGAATCTGTCAAGAGAACCAAGGATAGCTCTGTGAAGAACTACAGGTGTCTTTCTCTGTCCATCTTTATCAATGTATGTTAAGTTGAACTTAGATGGAAGACAGAAATCAAGCTGACATGTTGATAAAGTATATTCATTACCGATAGCAGGCTTAACATTAACATCAAGCTTAGGTCCGTAGAATGCAGCCTCTCCGATTTCCTCTGTGTACTCAATTCCGATATCATTAAGAACTTTTCTTAATGCATTCTCAGCATTGTTCCACATTTCATCATCATCATGATACTTTACCTTGTCCTCTGGATCTCTTAATGAGAGAACACAGCGGTAATCTGTAATATTGAAATCCTTATATGTCTCAAATATAAGGTCTACAACCTTGGCAAATTCTGACTCAATCTGCTCTGGTGTTACGAAAAGATGGGCATCATTCTGACAGAAATGTCTTCCTCTCTCAATACCCTTTAATGTTCCACTTGCCTCAAATCTGAAGTCATGTGCAATCTCACCGATTCTTATAGGAAGATCCTTGTAAGAATGCATTTTGTTAGCATATATCATCATATGGTGAGGGCAGTTCATTGGTCTTAAGACAAATGATTCGCCTTCAACTTCCATAGCTGGAAACATGTTTTCCTTGTAGTGATCCCAGTGGCCTGATGTCTTGTAAAGATTAACTGTACCAACACATGGTGTCATTACATGAAGATATCCAAGTTTTCTTTCCTTGTCCTTAATGTAATTCTCAAGCTCCTGCCATACTGTATATCCCTTTGGTAAGAACATTGGAAGTCCACGACCGATTAAGTCATCTGACATGAAAAGTTCCATTTCCTTGCCAATCTTTCTGTGGTCACGTTCCTTTGCTTCCTCAAGAAGCTTAAGATGTTCTTCAAGCTCCTCAGCTGTTGGGAAACATACACCATAGATTCTCTGCATTACATGATTGCTGGCATCACCCTTCCAGTATACACCAGAATATTTAACAAGCTTGAAGTTCTTGCAGAGCTTAGTATTATCGACATGAGGTCCACGACAGAGGTCTGTGAAATCGCCCTGGTCATATACTGTAATGTTGCCGTCTTCAAGGCCGCTTATAAGATCAAGCTTATACATATCATCCTTGAACATCTCAAGGGCTTCTTCCTTAGAAACTTCTCTTCTATATATTTTCTTGCCTTCCTTGCAGATTTTCTTCATTTCTTTTTCGATAGCTTCAATAGCTTCGTCATTGATTACATTATCTCCAAGGTCTATATCATAATAGAATCCCTCTTTTACTACTGGTCCAACCCAGAACTTAGCATGTGGATATAAATGCTTAACTGCCTGTGCCATAACATGTGCACATGAATGATTAAGAGTATTCAGTCTTTCATCTTCCTTAAAATTAACCATGATAAATCTCCTTTTGTGTTAATATTTTTGTTCCTATTCTCATCGCTGTTTGTGCTCGTAGCTCATGTTCCAGAGCTTCGCTCTGTCACTGTCGCGGTGCTCCTCGAATATCCATGCAAAGTCCACACCCTGTGCAAGCACAGTTGTTGACTTTCCCTGTATATTCTCATCGCTACTCGCGCAAAAAAGCCCCTTATACAGTGGCTTTCCAGCTTGCTGTATAAGGGGCGAATATTCAATCCGCGGTTCCACCCTTATTATTCTCTCATGTAGGAGAACATCTCATTACGATTATAACGGAATCACCGTGCCGTATTGGGGCCGCTCAGAGGTGGTTTTCCCACATTCGTATTCTAAGGCACTTCCACCACATATGCCTCTCTCTGTAGAACCGTAACATAGTACTCTTCTCGTCAACACTTTGATTAAAAGTATATTTCAAAAGCTACCCGATGTCAACCTGTTAATCACAGATTTTATATTCAATTTTTATTTTAAGACAATTTCATATCTCCATCTTTAACCCAGCCAATCTTCTTAAGAAGCATATTAATAAGCGGGCAAAGAACTGCCGGAAGAACAAATGATATAAGTATCATTCCAGCCCAGTCAAATCCTGTAATTGCTGCCTTAGTTCCATTGGCAATGTCATTTACCCAGCCTGAATATACTCCAATCTGACCGACAAATCCGCAAGTTCCCATACCGGATGATACCGGAGTACCATTCATCTGCAGCTTGAACAGGCATGTTGCCATAGGACCTGTAATTGCAGACGTAACTATCGGTGCAATCCATATTCTCGGATTCTTAATGATATTTCCCATCTGAAGCATTGATGTACCAATTCCCTGAGATACAAGTCCGCCCCAGCGGTTTTCCTTAAACGACATAACCGCAAAGCCAACCATCTGTGCGCAACAGCCTGCAACTGCTGCTCCACCCGCAAGTCCTGTAAGTCCAAATGCAGCACATATAGCTGCAGATGATATAGGAAGTGTAAGCGCAATTCCAACAAGTACTGATACCGCAATTCCCATAAGGAAAGGCTGGAGATTAGTTGCAAGCATAATAAGCTCGCCAATCTTCATTGCCGCTTTTCCTAAAGCCGGAGCAATAAGAGCTGCAACGCCTGTTCCAACACCTATAGTAACAAGCGGTGTAACAAGAATATCTACCTTAGTTTCTTTAGAAATCATTTTACCTACTTCTGCTGCAATAATTGCAACAAAATATACCGCAAGCGGACCGCCCGCACCACCAAGTGCATTAGATGCAAATCCAACAGTTATGAGTGAAAACAGCACAAGTGGAGGACATTTCAGCGCATAACCAATAGCAACTGCCATTGCCGGTCCACTCATTGCTGACGCAAGCCCTCCAACTGTATAATTTACGCCACTCACTGTTGCCACAGTATTAGTAAGAAAACCGATATGTAACTGTGTTCCCAGTGTATTAAGAATTGTTCCTATAAGCAGCGAGCAAAACAGTCCCTGTGCCATCGCTCCCAGTGCATCAATTCCATACCTTTTAACTGAAACTTCAATATCCTTGCGTTTCAGAAAAGATTTAAATTTCTCCCACATAAATAGACCTCACTTTGTAAATTTTCATTATGATAGCATATTCTGTGGGATTTGTGAATTGTTCGCAGCTGATAATAAATTAATGTTTATCATAAAGCAATGCTTATTAGAATGTACTCCTTACTAGAAAGTGATGCTGCCTATTATCCCATCCATTTTCCCAAGAGCTGATTTTCTTTCTCTTATAGCTCTCTCTAATGACATTTTTTCATAAGATGTACCTTTAAGTTCTTCAATAGTCCATTCATCTCCTAAATATGCCATCTCATCAATAAAAATTTCTTTTTCATTTTCTTTCATAACTATATATCCTCCTTAATGTGACCTCAAATTTTCCAATAATTGTTCTGCCATCTCAATAAGTTCTGCCGTTTCTGACTGATTATCATACATATTATTAATCTTTTCTTTAAGAATCATTACCTGCTCATCTACTGTCATGTATTCAAGCTTTGCAATTTCTAATAATCTGTATCCAAACCGTTGATACAATCTTATCTTTTTAATCTTTTTTACTGCAGCATCATCATATAGCAGGTAACCATACTTATTCTTTGTAGTTGCTTTAACCAAGCCATAGTTTTCATATGTCTGCACAATCTTTCTCGTCACTCCTGTTTCCTTGCATACTTCTTTAAGTGTCATTAAATCATTCCTCATAGGCCCTCCTTTAACCTATGACTGCTCCAACGGAGCAGTCAAATGGTTTTTACAAAAAATTTGATTTTCATAAAAGGCCATGTAAATTTCGCGAAAAATGATTATGATTATATATGTGAAAGCATGAAAAAAGCGCCCTAGTCAATTGACTAGAGCGCTACTGTTAATATTTAACTCCAATTACATATAAACAATTTCATATTCTTTAAATCCTGATAAAAAAGCTTTTATAATATTTTTTATATTTTCTGATGCATTATCATAAATCCCCTTAGATTCAACATCTTCAAGTCCCATTTGTTCAATTTCATCTACTATTTCCTCATACTGCGAAAACTCAATAGGATTCAAAATATTATTTGATTCTGAACATGTTACTGTGTCCCATATTACATAATTATCATTCAACTGTATTTCAGGCAACTTAATATATATTTTACTACTATCATTATCAACATTAATAACCATTTTGCTCATATCATACCCAACTTTAACAACACCACTTGCTTTAATTTCAATAGAATTTGTTGTTCCAAAAATTTTGATGTTATCCAACCAATATCTTGCAGAGTCTCTACCATAAGTTACAGTATACTCACCACTATAACTTGATAATTCAGCTATTCCTTTCAGCTTTGCCTCTACTTCTTCAATAGTAACTATACTTTTTTCATTTTCTCCTGGCAATTTAAGGTCTATGCCACTTTGATTATTCTTTTGCTCTAATTTCCATTTGCCTTCATTTCTTAAATTAGCAGTTTGAAAACCAGCAACAAATGTAAGTGCCAAAACAAAAATACTCAAAATTATCTTAAAACATTTTTTCATATCTGGTCTCCTATGTCCATGCCGTTACAATCACTAATAAATAAAACGCCACAATAAGACCTATAATTGTTAATAAAATACCTAAAGCTTTTTTCATTGGTATTACCTCCTAAATTTATCTTTCAGTTAACTGATTAATTATTCTAAAAGTTATACAATTATATAACCCCATTATCCGATAAGAATTTTCTATACATATCTTCAACTCTTTCCAAATCATCTTTATGAAGATTTCCTATCTTAAATATAAAACTATCTTTTGTAAGAAATATCATCCCATTCTGTTTCATCATTCCATTCATCCGCAGATGATACAGTTGCTTTTCCTTCACTGTTATAATTCGTATTCTTCATAGCCAGCTTATACGCTTGCATTCCATATATACCACTATTCATATCCGGGTGAAATGGCAACGCCTGTTCCCTTACAGCCTGTTTTGCTGCCATTGTAAAAAATGTGGTCATGTCCAACCCTAGATTAGACATAAGTTCCTGTAACTGACTTTTCAATGTTTCATCAATTCTCATAGTAACATTTGTATTTGCCATTATCATCACTCCTTTCATCTTCTATTTTATTATATTCTTTCGCATATTTTTTCAATGCATTGTTATAACAGCGCACATATTATATCATAATATGAAATAACATATCAATTCTATTCCCTTAAATCTATCCTATTTTTAAGGGAATAAGCAATATAATAAGCGAATATCTCCTTAGAGTTCTATCCATGCCAGTTCTCAATATACTAATCATCTATATTCTGTCACACAAATATAATACAATCTAACACCTGATACCTATCAATAGTCGCATTTTACAACTTCTTATGGGTAATTTTTCCATCAAATCATCATATTCAAGCCAATACTGCATCAAAAAAGCCTATAAGATGTTCAAGCAAAACAATCTTATAGGCTTTTCAACTCTAAGTATTCAATTTACCTGCCAAAACTACCTATCAATCAACACAAAAAATGTTTCTTATAGGAAGACGGCAATTCCACGCTATATTTTAGACATTAGCGACTGAATTTCCTCATGCGAAATCGCCAAAGCTGCCAGATCTCACCGATGCAGTGATGCCGCCAACGCCACAGCAATCAAGCAAGCTAGCCAGCAAGCCCCTAAGAAATCCTCGTCTCACGAATTACTTTTCTTACAGCCAGCACCTTGCCTGCTGAAACTGAAAGCTCATCGACACCCATCTTAAGAAATTCTTCTGTGAGTGTTGTGTCTGCACCAAGTTCACCACAGATACCTGCCCAGATGCCCTCTGCATGTGCATTCTCAACTACCATTCTTATCATGGCAAGAATGGCTGGATGATGAGCATCGTAGAAATCATCAAGCTTTGTGTTCTGACGGTCAATCGCAAGCGTGTACTGTGTCAGGTCATTAGTTCCAATACTGAAGAAATCCACCTTCTTAGCAAGCTGACGGCTCATAATTACTGCTGCCGGAGTCTCAATCATAATTCCACTCTTAGGATTGCCAAATTCAATTCCCTGCTCTGTAAGCTCAGCCTTGACTTCATTCTCAATAACCTTAATCTTATCAACTTCCTGTTCGCTGATTATCATAGGGTACATGATAGATATGTTTCCATACGCGCTTGCTCTGTAAAGAGCACGTAACTGTGTCTTGAATATCTCAGGTCTTGTCAGGCATATCCTGATTGCTCTAAGACCAAGAGCAGGATTATCCTCTTTATCCAATTCGAAATAATCACACTGCTTATCAGCACCGATATCAAGAGTCCTTATAATTACCGGTTTTCCGGCCATGCTTTCAGCTACAGTACGATATATGTTGAACTGTTCTTCTTCTGTTGGAAATGTATCAGATTCAAGATATATGAATTCACTTCGAAACAGTCCGATTCCTGCTGCATCATTGGCAATAACATTTGCAAGATCCTTAATGTTACCAATATTAGAATAAAGCTTAATCTTCTTGCCATCTAAAGTCACATCTTCCTTGCCTTTAAGTTCCTGCAAAAGAGCTTTCTTCTCATTGTCTTTGCGTTGTTCCTCCTGCATTGCTGACAGGATTGTCTCATCAGGTTCAATGTATACAACACCGTTAGTTCCATCGACAACAGCAAGCTTTCCATTAAGAGATTCATCAATGACAATATCTGAACCAATCAAAGCCGGAATCCCCATTGTTCTTGCAAGAATTGCAGTATGTGAATTAACTGAACCCTTCCGTGTAACAAATGATAATATCTTGCTCTTATCCATCTGGACTGTCTCTGATGGTGCCAGATCCTCTGCCACCATAATAACAGGCTCATCTGCATCTACACCGCTTCCTGTATTGCCGGAAAGTATTCCTAACAGTCTTTCTGTAATATCTTTGACATCTGCTGCTCTTCCACGCATATATTCATCGTCCATAGCCGCAAACATCTGTGAAAAATTATCCCCTGTCTGGGCTATGGCATATTCTGCATTCACCATCTGACTCTCGATAATATGCTCAACAGATTCCTTATAATCGTCATCCTCAAGCATCATCTGATGAATCTCAAATATTGCCGCATTAGCCTCGCCAACTTCGCGAAGTGCTTTATCATGAAGTTCCCCCAGTTGTTTAAAGGCTGTTTCTACAGCTTCATAATAACGGTTCTTCTCTGCTTCTGCATCAGTAATCTTTACACGCTTAACCTGATGTTCACCTTTTTCATATACCATTATCTTACCTATAGCAATGCCTCCAAATACACTTTTTCCAGTATATTTATTCATGTGCACCTCCTAACTGCTACATATTGCTCTTCATGAATTCTTCAATCTTAGCTGCTGCAGCCTCTTCATCTTCACCTTCTACAGTAATTGTAACTTCATTTCCACATTTTACTGCAAGTGCCATAACACCGAAGATTTTCTTGCAGTCTCCTGACTTGCCATCCTTAGTAATTGTAATCTTACTGCTAAATTCCTTGGCTGCCTTTACAAGCTCTCCTGCCGGACGAGCATGTATGCCTTCTGCATCTGTAATAACGTACTTAAATTCCTTCATAATTAAACCCCGCCTTTCTTAGGCTGCTTTCTTCTTAAAGAGCCCTAAACATATTGTTGAGATGATAGTTCCTGCCACAAGTGCAATCACATAATATATTGCATTGCCTACTACAGGGAATACGAAAATGCCGCCATGTGGTGCCATTAAAGTACATTTGAAAAACATACTGACAGCACCTGCTGCACCTGAACCTATGATACATGCTGGTATTACATGTAAAGGATCTGCTGCCGCATAGGGTATTGCACCTTCTGTTATAAATGCAAGTCCCATAATAAAGTTAGTTGGACCAGCATCTCTTTCTTCCTTAGTAAACTTATTCTTAAAAAGTATTGTTGCAAGAGCAATCGCACATGGTGGAACCATACCACCTATCATTACTGCTGCCATTATATCATAATTACCTGTTGCAATGGAAGCAGTTCCGAAAACATATGCTGCTTTATTGAATGGACCACCCATATCAATTGCCATCATGGCTGCAAGTATGAATCCAAGAAGAACCCTGCTTGTACTTCCCATTCCTGCAAGGAAGCTGTTAAGTCCTGTGTTAATTCCACCCATTACCGGCTCTACTATAAATGTCATTCCAAGTCCTATTACCAGAATACCGACTACCGGATATATAAGTACAGGTGCTATCTTTTCCAACGCCTCTGGTAACTTATCACATATCTTTCTTAAAAGAACTATAATATATCCTGCTGCAAAACCTGCAACCAGAGCTCCTAAGAATCCAGACTTTCCATTAGCTGCGATATAACCGCCAACAAAACCAAGTGCAAGTGCTGGTCTGTCACCAATGGCCATTGCAATAAATCCTGCCAGAACAGGGAGCATGAAGCCAAATGCTGCTCCACCGATAGACTTAAACAGTGCCGCAACAGGTGTTATCGTACCAAAGTTGCTTCGTTCTGCCTCTGACAGTGCATTCATATCAACATTAAGTCCATCAATAAGAAATGCTATGGCAATCAGAATACCTCCGCCTACAACGAAAGGTAACATATGTGATACACCATTCATAAGCTGTGTATATATCTTATGTCCAATTCCGCCGCCTTTCTTTGCTGATGTGCTTTCCTTCTTCTCAGAAGTTCCTGCCTTATATACAGGTGCATCTCCTGCAAGAGCTTTCTTTATAAGTTCATCTGCTTTATTAATTCCATCTGAAACCTGACACTCAATTACTTTCTTTCCGTCAAATCTCTCCATTGGAACCTGTGCATCTGCTGCTACAATAATACATTCTGCTGATTCAATATCTTCATCTGTCAACACATTCTTAGCTCCGCCAGAACCTCTTGTCTCAATCTTAATTGCACATCCAGCCTTAGCTGCTGCCTTCTCAAGTCCTTCTGCTGCCATGTAAGTATGTGCAATACCTGTCGGGCAGGAAGTAACTGCAAGAATCTTAGCCAGCTTGTCATCTTCCTTTTCAAGTCTTTCATCTATACTCTTAGCTTCCTCATCAGCCCCATCAATAATTTCAAGGAATTCCTCCGGGCTTCCGGCTTTCATAAGCTTTGCTACGAAATTCTCATCCATAAGAAGCACTGATAACTTACTTAACACATCAAGATGTACATTATCCTTAGTATCCGGCGCTGCAATAAGGAAAAGAACCTTTACCGGCTCATCATCAAGCGATTCAAAATCAACTCCATCCTTAATAATCATTGCTGCAAGTCCTGGTGCATTAACAGCACTGCATTTGCCATGAGGAATTGCTATTCCTTCTCCTACACCTGTTGTACTTTCTTCTTCTCTTGCATATACTTTAGCCTTGTAGCTTTCGATATCATCAATCTTTCCGCTCTTTGCCATAAGTTCTACAGCCATATCAAGAGCCTCACTCTTTGTCTTAGGAGCAGCATTAAGATTGATACTTCTCTTATCAAGTAAATCTGTAATTCTCATAAAATACCTCCATTCATTACATTATCCCTTGCAGGTAACCTCCACCCGCTTTAATACCTCTGAAATCTCTCTTTTTGTTGCTAGATTTTCTGAAAATGCACTGGCACTTCCTGTTGCAACGCCCATCCGGAATGCATCTTCATAATTGCCTGTCTGAAGATACCCCGCCATAAATCCTGCAACCATTGAATCACCTGCACCTACTGAATTCTTAAGCTCGCCCTTTGGTGCATCTGCTTCATATACGTTTCCATGTTCATCAATAAGAACTGCGCCTTTTCCACCCATCGATATAAGCACATTGACAGCTCCCATATTCTGCAGCTTCCTTGCATATGGAATAACCTCTTCCTTAGATTCAAGCTTAACACCAAATATATCTCCAAGTTCATGCTGATTAGGCTTGATAAGAAATGGGTGATATTCAAGGACATTAAGTAAAAGCCTGCTTGTCGCATCAACTATGATCTTAACATCTCTTCCCTGTAGTCTTTCCATTATTCTTCTGTATATATCGTCTGATATACATGAAGGAATACTTCCTGCAAGCACAAGAACATCTCCACTTGAAAGTCTGTCAATCTTACTTACAAGAGAATGGAGATTATCTTCTGATATCTGAGGTCCCATTCCGTTAATCTCTGTTCCATCTATGTTCTTAATCTTCATGTTTATTCTTGAAAAGCCATTATCAATCTGAATAAAATCTGTATTAATGCCATACTCTGATACCATGTCACATATCTGTTTTCCGGTAAACCCGGCTACAAAACCAAATGCTGTTGTATCAAATTCAAGATTATTAAGAACTATCGAAACATTAATTCCTTTACCACCTGGAAGCATATGCTCATATGATGTTCTGTTCGTCATCCCCAGTTCAAAACTCTTAACTTCCACTATATAATCCAGTGACGGATTAAATGTTACTGTATATACCATTGTCTCTCCTTTCTGGCTTCACGACCTTTTTGTTATAATTATAATACAATCACGTCCATTCAAAATCAATCATATTCATCCACAAACTTTCAGATTATTTTTGTGCATTTTTAACAAATTATCATCAGAATGCTTTCCCTAAATATACATTATGTATTAACTTCATAACTTTCAGTATCGGTCAAAAACCAAAAAATATGCCAGAACTTCAGACTCAGCCAAAGTTCCGGCATATTAGTATTATATATTATTATATTAATGTTTTCCCTTAAGAAGTGGTGATAATGGCTTATATATAAGCATTGATATTCCCACGTCAATAAGTCCCTTGACTATTGTAAAAGGAAGATTAAAGCATATCAGACACTGCATGATTGATTTCATAGATGGAATTATAGCCTGATACAGACTTAATATTACCACCTCTGGCATTGCCAGTTTATAATACACAGGATACACTATTAAATAATTCGAGAACACACTGAATACACCCATTGCCACGGCACCGCATAAACCGCCAAGCAATGCTCCTGTCTTAGACCTTTTCTTCTTATAAACAATTCCTGCTGTAAACACGAATACGGAACCGAGTATAAAGTTAGAAAGTTCACCAACAAGCATGCTCTGTGAAGCCGCCAGGTGTACAACATTCTTAATGAGACATATTATAATACCTGCCACCGGTCCGAGTGCATAAGCACCAAGCAACGCCGGAAGATCCGAAAAATCAAACTTGATAAATCCTGGCATAATAGGAATCGGTATCTCCAGATACATAAGAACTACTGCTACCGCTGAAAGCATACCCGTCACTGCTATCGTTCTCACATTACTCTTAGTATTAACATTACTCATTGCTTTTATTCTCCCTTGTATTCTGTAATATTATTCTGCCTCCTTAAGGTGCATCTTTTTTGATGCATGCTCCATAGCTTCAACAAGAGTTCTCATATCACTAAGTATCTGTGTAGTTCTTTCTTCACCAAGTTCAGCAATAACATTACCATAATATTCTCTGTTATTGTCCTCTCTTTTTTTCAAGAAATCCCTTCCGGAATCAGTGAATACGAGATATGTACCATCTGTTCCTTTGCCATCATGTTTCCATAAAGCATAACCCATGTCCTTAAGACTGCTTGCGATTGCCGATGTCTGTGGAATTGATATTCTCATAAATGAAGACAAATCCTTAAGATATGTCTTATCCTTGCCATCAATGCAATCTTTCTCCATTACCTTGAGTGCAATATAATCTGCCAGCTCAAGACCATTGTAAAAATTCTTTCTTCTCTCCTTATCCATCAGGAACCTCTGGAATATAAGTTCTGTAGATAATTCGAAGCTTTCAAAACTATTGTTCATGTCCCTATCTCCTCTCTGTTTTAAAATAATGATTCGATAGATTTATATTATCAGAAAAATCCTGCTATGTCTGTATAACAATCATGAACAATTGTTAAAAAGTTATAAACTCATTTTCTATTGTTTACAGCATTCCGCCCATCTGTAACCCACTTGTATAAGTTCAGATTTATCCGCATAAGAATAAATCTTATTCTTAGTACCTATTCTCAATGAATTTTCACAATCATGCTTATGAATCAGCATTGACCTGTTATTAAGTATGTAATCATAATCATCAGAAACATCGTCTGCCTTAACCGCAATATCAATAAAACGGCCTGTGTATTTTGATTCCCCTGTAGAATATATGTAGTCAAGCCCAGGCTGGACATTATACAGAAAAACGTTAAAGCATATTCCCTCTCCATTATCTTCTACAGAATATGCTTCCATAAGAACCCCTCTGCACATAAGCTCTTCCCTGTTAAATATAGGTGTCACTCTGTACATTACATGATTAGACGTTTCTTCCAGATATCTTGCAATCTTTACCACATATACATTCATATTGTCTGCCATATATGGACTTGCGGTTATATAATTTTTCTTATCTGTATCAGAACCGCCGAAACACCATGGAATAATCTGGGTTCTTACCTGACAGGCACCACCAATTTCCTCATATGTGGCATTATTCCATCCTGTCGGATGAATACTGTCAGAATCACCTTTCTTATCATCTTCTGCAGGCATAGAATCATAATTAATACATGCAATAGCCGATGTTCCTCTTTTAAGGCTGTCAAGCGGTCCATATTTCAGATAGCATTCATCTTTAATCTCTGAACCTGTAAAATACGGCTTATTATCATTAACATATACATAAGGATTATCACCCTTATATTCCGTAATATCATCATAGGAAAAATGAATACTTTTTGAATTAACATTATTGGCAGAAACATTAGCAAAAAGCTTATATCCGCCAAATATAATCAGCACTAGTAATATTATTCCTATTATTTTCTTTCTCATTTCGTATCGCCCTTCTTCATTCCTGGTATCTGTGCCAGAATAACCGCTGTAAATACCAGAATGCAACCCATTATCTCTCTCTTTTTTAATACCTCTCCAAGTATAATCCATCCTGCAAGCGCTGCAAACACTGATTCAAGACTCATAACAATAGATGCCACCGAAGGCTGTGCATATTTCTGTCCAACCATCTGAAGTGTATATGCTATACCGCCTGACAATACACCTGCATAAAGTATCGGAATAAGCGCAGCTTTAATTCCTGCAAATGTAACATTTTCCGTAAATATCATAGCAAATGTTGAAACAATTGCAATAACCATAAATTGTATACAGGACATTTTCATGCTGTCAGCACTTGAAAATTTATCAATAACCAGAATGTGTATTGTAAAGCATATTGCTCCCAGGAACACAAGGACATCTCCAAGATATATTCCTGATACACCACCAGACATACATAAAAGATACATTCCGGCAACGCATCCTGCAACAGAAACGCCGGTTATCCAGTGCATTTTCTTACCCATAAAAACCGAAACTACCGAAACCATAACAACATAAGTTGCTGTAATAAAGCCCGACCTTCCTGATGCCGCGACCCCTTGTGGATATACACTTATTCCATACTGCTGGAAAGTCATCGCTGCAAAGAGAACAATTCCGCATATTATGCCTGCACCCAGTGGCCATGTCTGCAAACGGCTTTCATTCTCTGTACTAATCACTTTCCCTGAATTATTTCTTTTATCCAATACATTTTTAATTATAATTACGACTGCCAGAAATAGTGCTCCGACTATAGACCTTGCAGCATTAAATGTAAATGTTCCCACTGCTCCTGCACCACTTGTCTGTGCAACAAATGCCGTTCCCCAGATAAATGCAGTAAGAAGCAGTATCAGGCTTCCCTTTATATTATTCATTGCTCTTACCCTTATTAATATATTTGATACCTGTAAATGCACCTATAAGAATAACAAAACCTATAATAAGAGGAACAACAGGATTCTGTACAAATCCTGCAATAACATATGTCACACAAGAAATAACTGCAACTACAATTACATATGGGAGCTGTGTAGACACATGATTCATATGATTACACTGTGCTCCTGCCGAAGCCATAATTGTCGTGTCAGATATTGGTGAACAATGGTCTCCACAGACAGCTCCAGCCATACATGCTGAGATTGATATAATCATCATTGTATGGTTCGTTCCTGAAAATGTATTTACAACAATAGGAATAAGAATTCCAAATGTTCCCCACGAAGTTCCTGTTGCAAAAGCAAGGAATACCGCAACCAGGAATATAACTGCAGGCAGAATACTTAACCAGCCGCCCGATACTCCTTTTACAAGTCCGGCAACAAACTCCTTAGCGCCCAGACTGTCTGTCATTGCTTTGAGTGTCCATGCAAATGTAAGAATAAGGATTGCCGGTACCATTGCCTTGAATCCTTCCGGTATGCATGAACATGACTCATTAAATGAAAGTACCCTTCTTACAGCATAGAACACAATTGTTATTATAAGCGCAAAGAAACTTCCAAGCATAAGTCCTACCGAAGCATCACTTCCTGAAAATGCATCAACAAAACCTACTCCCTTGAAAAAATCTCCTGAATATAGCATTCCAATTATGCAGCATACTATAAGTGTAATAATTGGAAACAGCAGATCTAACACTCTTCCGCGGCCCTTAATTACATCTTCTGTTGCGTTAGCATATGGTCTGTCAGGAGTTGTATACAAGTCTCCCTTAGCTGCATTTTCTTCATGAACTGCCATAGAGCCAAAATCAACATTTAATGCAACAATAAGAATCATTGCTGCTATAGTAAATAACGCATAATAATTGTAAGGAATAGCCTTAATAAATATTCCAAAACCGTCTTCGCCTTCAACAAAGCCCGTTACCGCTGCTGCCCATGAAGATATAGGTGCAATAATACAGATAGGTGCCGCTGTTGCATCAATAAGATATGCAAGCTTTGCCCTTGAAACATTATGCTTGTCTGTTACCGGACGCATAACACTTCCGACAGTAAGACAGTTAAAATAATCATCAATAAATATAAGAATTCCAAGAAGAACTGTAACAAGCTGTGCTCCAACTCTTGTCTTAATATGTCTTCCAGCCCATTCACCGAATGCTGCCGAACCGCCTGCCTTGTTCATCATACATACCATAATTCCAAGTACAACAAGGAATATAAGAATTCCTACATTATATGGGTCTGAAAGGACACCTACCAGACCATCTTCAAATATATGCAGAATTGATTTTTCCAAGCTGAATCCGCTTTGGAATATATTACCATAAAACAATCCTCCAATTACAATTCCAATAAAAAGTGAACTGTAAACCTCCTTAGTAATCAACGCTAATACGATAGCAACCAGTGGCGGTATAAGTGCCCAGATAGTTGCATACAGATTAGGTACATACTGAATAACTTCTTCCATCGTATCTCTCCTTTAATATACTTTCTACTTTTATTATGTTAATTGTGTATTCTGCTCTCACTACATGTAAAATATATAACCTGATAATCCTTTGCAATCTCGTCAAGAAGCTTCATAGCCCCCTTAATATTATTATCATCCATATTAACAAACGGATCATCAAATAAAAGAAACGGCTTTTCATCCTTATACATAGCCTCAACAAGTGCCATTCGCATGCATATTCCAACCAGATCCTGCTTTCCTGCGCTAAGATATCCAATATCCCTTGGCATATTCTGTTCCATGACAGTAAGCTTTGTATCTGCATCCATACTGAATGTATCTGGTTCATATCCTGCAAGAATTTTGAAATATTTTCTAAACCCTGCCATAACAGGTTCCATATATTTAGCAGTAAACGACTGTTTTGAATCTTCCATTATCTGTTTAGTTAATTTTAACAGTCTTTCCTTTTTTATCTCATTTTCTTGCACGCTTTCCAGCTCATTAAGTTCTTGCCTGAAATTCTCACACTCTTCTGCCTGAATCTGAAGGTTTTCAAGCTGTCTGTTACACTGTGCTATCTGCTCTGAATAATTCTCAATTATAATATCAGTCTGCGACATATCAGCAGCAATATCTTCAAGTGAAATATTGTCATCTTCATCCTCGTCTGCTGCAAATAAACTTATATCTGTACCTGTCTCAAAATCATTCTTTGCTGAGACTGCATTTTCATACTCACTTTTAGCACGATAATATTCATCCAGCTTTTTGTCAAGTCTTCTGAGCATTTCTCCAACACTATCCTCGTCACTATAATCTTTCACATAAGACTTAATGAACTGTGTAATCCCATCAATCTGCTCTTCATACTGTCTGCTATAAGCCTCCTGCTTTGAAAGCTCATTGTTAATTCTTATAAAATCAGCAGTATCTCTCTTTATTTTTTCTATTGCAAGTAAATAATTACTAATATCATCCATACAAATATAACTCTTTAAGAAATTCCGTATTCTGCCCTCAAGCAAGCTTATTTCTTCATGTATTCCAGAATCATCCTGCTGTGCTTCCCTCACTTTCAGCTCACGATAATTCTCTATATCATGACGTAACTTGGAAAGCTCCCATTCCATATTGTCCATGTTATATGCAATTCCATATTTTTCGCAGAAACTCCTTACAATATCCTGCGCATCTGCAATACTCTTCCTGTCAGCTTCTAATTCAGACTCCATGGCATTTTGTCTCTCTGCTGATTCCTCACTCATATTTCTAAATGTCTCATCATGTTGTTTTTTCTTTATAGAACCAATTCTTCCTGATAAACCACTTATAAATATACCCGCAATTATCAGTGTTATTCCTACCGCCATTACTTTAAACGAAAGAATCCCACCAATAACCGCCAAGATAACTCCTGCGACAATTCCCGTAACACTGTTATTCTTATATTCTTTCGCCTTTTCAAGCTTTGCGTTTTCATTTTCTCTCACAATTTCTAATTTAATTTCCTTGCCTGCAAGAGAATTCTGTTTATTCCTGGCTGCTATCCATCTGTCATGAATTATTCCTATATCTTCGTCAGGAACACCCCCTGCAAAACGCCTTTTTAACTGATTCAGTTTTTTCTGCTCATCCTCTGACAGCCTGTTTTTTGAACACTGATTTCTAAGCTCATCAAGTCTGACAGCAAGCCCCTGATATTCATCAAGAACAGCATTATCAGGAACCCCATGCCCATATATTTTCTGAAGTTCTTCGAATCGCCTTTTATCTTTCTCATCGACACGAGCCAGTCTGCCACTTAACTTTCCTGCATCATCAAAAATTTCAATCTGCTCTATTATCTCATTTTTTTCAGGAATAATACCATTGAAATATTCTTTCAGATGTTCAAAAATATTCTTTTTATTGTTACATTCTTTTAACAATAACTGATACTTTTCCTTCATTGCCTGAACATCTTTTTTTGCACTTAAAACCTTCTGTTGTTCCTGCAGCTTTTCTTTACTGGCTTTGAGATTTTCTCTTTTTTCACACAATTCATCTCTTATCTTAGTCTGCTCATCAATAGTCTTATCTATTTCTGCATAATTATTAATCTGAGCTGTCAGCTGTGTGATTTTTGATTTCCTTTTTGCAATAGAACCTGTAACCCTTGTACTCGTTATATTGTTAAGTTCTGCCGTAAGTCTTGCCACCGCAGTCTCAAAATTGTTAATATCATCAGTATTGTCTGCCAGATTACCTATCTTGGCATTAATACTGTCAGTTGTCGTTGTAACACAGTCATTCTGTCCAATGAATACTGTTCTTTCAAAAGATTGAGCATCTATCTTAAACAATTCATCTCCTATATCAGAAGAAAAATCATTGCATTCCATATTTGTATCTTTTCTTACAAGCAGAAATTCATCATCTGCCTGTTTCTTTCCAAACACTCTTCTAAGTGAATAAACAACATCATTTACCTTAAATATAATTTCACCGCCATATACTCCTTTCTGCCATGGCATATAACGGTTTCTTTCCTTATCTGCAAGTTTCTTCTTACTTTCATTCTTAAAGCCATAAAACATTACCCGGATAAATGCAGCCAGTGTACTTTTGCCCCAGCCATTATCCTCACATATAGTATTACATTCACCAGAGAAATCATATGTAACATTATTCAGTTTTCCAAAATTCTCAATTGTACAACTGATAAGTCTCATCAGTCTATCTCCTCTCCCTGTAATGCCTGTAGTCCATATCTTATGATCTCAGCTTTATCCTGTTCACTAATATCATTTCTTGCCATAACATTTCTTATATATTCACCCTTAAGCGACATATCATGCTCATATGACATATAATCAATATTATATATTGTATTGTCCTTTATCTTAAATGCATAGAATTTCTGCTCAAACTGCTTACCCAGGTAATCCGTGTTTTTTTCACATTCGACATCAAGAGCACCTGTAAGTTCAACTTTAACAAGACTCTCTTTCGTATATCCTGACATTTCTAGAAAACTTCTTACACGTTTTTCTATTTCAAACGTATTTTCACACCCTGTAACATCGACCTGTGCAACATAAATATTTCTTCTTGCAAATGGAATAAAATATGTATCAGAACTGCCAGATGTTTCATCAATATCAAGCACTACAAAGCCATGTTCTCCTGACTCATCAAAGCCCCTTCCCTCAAGACATCCTGGATAACAATACACTCCTCTGGCGTCCAGCCTGTCACTTGAATATTCATGTACATGTCCAAGTGCAAGATAATCAATTCCACGGTTTCTTAAATCCTTAAGGCTTATTATCTGTGCATTGTTCTTAGAAAGATGAGAAGCCTCCTGCCCATGCAGTACAACAATATTATAATTGCCTGCATTAAGAGAAAGGCTTCCATATATCTTACCCGCATTATCACTGTCAAGCTCCACGCCGGTAATAACAATATTCTTTGTAATACCACAATTATTAATTATACCAGCATTGTAACTTGTCCACTCTTTTCCAAACATACGAAGATTAGCAGGAATCTCATCCAGATATGATACAAAGCTTCCATTGTCATGATTACCCTGCAGATAATAAAATGTAACACCTGGATTATTAATTATTATATTATATACTTCCTTCTTTGCTCCAACTGATATGTTCCTTGTATCAAACAAATCCCCCGCAATTATAATAACCCCGATACGCTCCTTCACAGCATATCCAACCATATCCTTAAAAGATGCCAGCAGCTCATTTCTACGTTCTCTTGCCTTATCTTTATCAAGATTAGCCGTCATCGCTGAATCCAGATGAATATCTGCACAATGCAAAATCTTCATATCTTCTCAACCTCAACTGATATATACTAATTAATGTGTAGAATACACCCCTTCAACATGAACCATCTCCGTTGTTTCATTCTGAATATATATTCTGTACGAGCCACTCATAGTCAGCTCAAATATGTGTGAGTCATTGCCATTGACAATAATATATCTTTTAGAACCATCAGGCTGTATAATTCCCGCTCTTACACTATGAAATGGTTCTACCGAAAACACACTTAAAACTATCCTCTGCCCAGAAGATGCATGAAAGCTTGATGTTGACCTTCTGCCCACTGCATACACATCCCATGAAATCGTTCCATTTGAAGCACATGGCATTATTTCATCAGGATTAACATCTTCTTCATACACCTCTGTAACCGCTGAATCTTCATAATCAGCAGCTTCATAATATTCTGGTTTAGATGCCTGTAACTCTCTTTCTTCATCAGCAGTTACCTCCGCAACCTTAACTGATGTTTCAGTTACCGATGTAGCTGCCCACGTCACCATAACAGAACTCATAATAACAAATAAAGTCAGTATAGCTGCTGCAACCGGCATTGGTCTTTTCTTGACATTATAACTCTTCATAACATGCTGCATTCTTTCTCTTAAACTGCTTTTATTCTCATACAGACTTGCAGACAGCATATCATAAAGATTATTGTTTCTCACAGCAATATTAAATATTATTTCATAATATTCATGCAGTCCATTCTCTGACATACATACAGAATAGTCACATGCATACTCAGCATATTTAATAAATCTTCTGCAAAAAATCCATACAATCGGATTAAAGAAATTAAGTATACTTGCCACAGCAAGAAGATATCTGAAACATATATCATTATGAACCACATGCATAAGTTCATGTGCAAATACAACTCTCATCTCTTTCTCAGAAAAATGTTCCGCATTAACAACAACACATGGTCTGCGTATTCCTGTCACATATGCAGTAGTTGTTCTGTATGACTGCCTTAATGTGATTTTATGTTTTCCAAGCCCCATCTGTTCTTTTATATCACGGAAAATCCTGTTCATCTCCTTATTACAGGCAAATGATTCTTTCCTTATTGATAAAATTCTTAGTCTCTTAAATACATAAATCATTATTGCAACAACCAGACCTGTTATCCATACAATGGCAACAGCCCTTGTCACATTGATTATTAGCGGTGATATATCAAATGCATAGCCGTTCCACACGAACCTTAAACGGTCAATCATTCTTATCATGTAATACATTACCGGAATTATCCAGAACAATACAACAACTTTTCCAAGTCTGTATGACATATTAAGATATCCTGTCTTATCAAGTAAATATGAAGTTATAAGCCACGCAACAGTTAGCACACTACCCGTAAATGTAGTTATTACAATCATGTAAAACAAATCTGTCCATAGCATAATCTGCTGCGCTCCTAAGTTAAATATATTAATCCGACATATTAATAAATATATCACATTTTTATATAAAAACATAGAACTTCTTTGTATAAAATGGTATACTTAATTTATATTTATTGTTCGTATTAATCATATACACAGAAGGGAGTATTTATGCAATATAATGTCAAAAAATGGGGGATTCTCCCCGATGGTACAATGTGTCATATTATTCAGCTTTCATATAATGGCATATCGCTTTATGTTTCAGACTACGGTGCAACATTCCAGTCAATGTTCGTAACTGATTCATTCGGCACACAGCACGACATAATCCTTGGTTATGATACCCCGGAAGAATATTATTATGACCAGCAGAACTTTGGTGGAACAATGGGCCGATTCGCCAACAGAATTGCCGGGGCATGCATAACTCTTAACGGTAAAGACTGGCACCTTCCTGCCAACGAAGGTAATAATACTCTTCACAGCGGACACGGCTTCAACAAATGTATGTGGCAGTATGATGTTAATCCCGAGGCTCTCATCCTCACACTTAACAGCCCGCATCTGGAGAATGGATTTCCTGGTAATCTTAAAGTTACCCAGACAATTACTATTACTGACAGGAATTCAATACTTGTGCATTATGACGCAATGTCAGATATGGATACGGTATGCAGCTTCACCAATCATAGTTACTTTAATTTTTCTGGGGTAAAGAATATCTGTAATTATATAGTATCTGTAGGAGCAGATTGCTACACCCCTGTAGACAGCAGCAATATCCCCACAGGTGACATTCTGCCTGTTGAAGGAACAATGTATGATTTCCGTAATCCAAGAAGAGTTGGAACAGATTATATTGATATCAATTACGTTCTCTCTGATGCATATGAATATGCCGCTAAAGTAACCGACCCAGAAGCAGGCATAAGCATGTCTGTAAAGACCAGTTTCCCAGGATTGCAGCTGTATAACGGTAATTATATAGGTAACTGTACCGGTAAATACAATATGCCATACAACGATCAGCATGGCATATGTTTTGAGCCTCAGTTTTTCCCTGACTCAATGCATCATAATAACTTTCCGTCCCCTTTTCTTAAAGCCGGAGAGCATCTTGACAGATATATAGAATACATTTTCTAAACAGAAACTGCATTACCAAAGCGCACAACGTAAAAAAGAACCGCCCCTGAAATCAGGACGGTTCTTTTTAATCTAAAAGCATATCTAACCTTTAACACCACCAAGTGTAACACCTCTTACAATGAACTTTGAAAGACAGATATATACTATAATTACCGGAACAATAGCAAATGCTATCATCATATATACCTGACCCATATCAAACTTCAGGAAATCTGCACTACGAAGCTGTGCTATTAACAAAGGAAGTGTTTTCTTACTTGCCTTGTTAATAAGGAGTGAAGGTATAAAATAATTATTCCATGATGATACGAAAGTAAATATCAACTGAACAGCCAGAGCTGGCTTCATAAGAGGCAGAACAATCTGGTTAAATATTCTAAACTCTCTTGCGCCATCAATTCTTGCCGCCTCTATAAGTTCCATTGGAAGCACACTGTCCATATACTGCTTAATGAAGAAGAATACTACAGGCGCTGCGATTGAAGGAACAATAAGAGGTATATATGAATTCAGAAGTTTCCAGTCTCCGATCAACTTAACAAATCCAAGTGCTGACACCTGTGTTGGCACCATCATTACAAGAAGAATGAATGTAAATGCAAACTTCTTTAATTTAAAGTCATATGCATGAATAGCAAATGCTGTGAGTGCTGAGAAATACACCGACAGAACTGCTGAGCATGCAGCAACAAACAAACTGTTAAACATACCCTTAATAACCGGAATATTCTCATTAGCCAGAACATTCTTCATATTTACCATAAATGACTTTCCCGGAAGAAATGAGAATCCCTTCTGGATATCAGGGTGTGATCTTGTTGTATTAATAATAAGTACATAGAACGAGAAAAGGCACAAGAATGTTATAAGAATAAGTACAATATAACATAACACTCTCTCCGTTGTAAGTATTATCCTGTCTTTCACTCCAGCATTAGTGCCTTTAATATCGGCACTTGCAGAGGCTTTACCTGAATTATTCATATTACTTCGCCTCCTTTGCTTTTTTCTTCTTAGCTTTTCTTATTCCCGCCGCTTCCATATCCTTTGTTATATAATTAAATACAACTATACTAAGTACTGCTGTTACAATAAACAGAATAACTGAAAGCGCACCTGCCATACCATAATTCTTACTATAAAGATGCTTATTAAGATACATAATAACCGTCATACTTGTTCTATCCGGATTACCATTACCATTAGTAAGTATCTGAGGAACATCGAACATCTGGATACCACCGATTAATGATGTGATAAGTGTGTATGCCAGAATAGGCTTAATAAGTGGAAGTGTAATCTTTCCAAATATCTGTCTTGAATTAGCACCATCAATTCTTGCTGCTTCAAAAAGGCAAGGATCAACACCCATAATTGCAGCCATAAGAATTATTGTTGTATTACCAAACCACATAAGGAAGTTCATAAGAGCAATCAGTCCTCTTGCTCCTGCTACCTCTGCAAGGAATCTATATGTAGGCAATCCCATACTGTTAAGCATGTTATTGATTGGTCCCTGATCCGCAAATATTGCGTAGAATAACATGGCAAATGCAGATGCCATAATCAAATTAGGCATATAGATTATAGTTTTGAAAAATCCTGTACATTTTAATCTTAATCTAAGATCTGTAAACCATGACGCCAGAAGCAATGATATAAGAATCTGTGGAATAAATCCCATCAGCCACATTATCATTGTATTCTTCAGATAGAGCAATGTATCACCGTTAAACAGTATGGCCTTGTAATTGTCAAATCCAACGAACTTAGGTCCGACCTGCATAAGCCCAACCATATAGTTCTCAAAAAAACTATTATAAAATGTAGATATCAGTGGTATTAATGAAAACACAATATATACTGCAAAGAACGGTATAAGAAATATGTATCCCCATTTTGCATAGCTTACTAACTTTTTCTTCTTTTTATTCATACATATCTCCATTCCTGCCATATAAAAAGGCACAGCCATATAACATACTTATTATAATGACTGTGCCTTAATGACTAGCAATTACTAATTACTTTGAAAGGTTTGGATATTTCTCAATAGCTGCTTTATAGAAGTTATCAAGAGCCTTATCCTTAGTTACATTGCCATCGAAGTAATCCTTCATAGCCTTCTGGAATTCTTCATTAAGACCCTGGTCATAAGAAGAAATATTCTTCATGCTGATCTTAGGAGCTGACTTAGCAAATAACTTGATATGATTCTGACCGCCAAGGAAATCTGACTTGAAGTTACTGCTAGCGATTTCATTCATACCTGATGTTGTATTAGTATAATCCTGAGTATCTTCTGTAATCTTCTTCATTGTAGCCTTATCACAGCAAAGTGTCTTCATAACATCTTTTACAAGGTTAGCGTTATCTGTTCCTGCTGCTGCACAAATCCATGTACCACCCCAGTAGTAGCTCTGTGGACCTTCACATACTGCATAGTCGCCGTAGATACCGTTACCAACCTCTTCCTTACCACCTTCCTTAACAGGTGTAGCAAGTGAGTTACCTAAAAGTGTAAAGTTAATTCCCCATGTTGAGTAGAAGAAGCCAAACACCTTACCAGAAGGTCCCTGATCTGCTGCCCATGTTGAATCCCAAAGAGATGACTTATTATTATAGCCCTTATCTGTATATTTCTTAGTCTGATCAACCCACTTCATAATGTTATCATCAATAACAATCTTGTTATTAGAATCAACCCAAGGAGCTGATACATTGTTAGAGAATACTCTGTATGAATCATCATAACCTGAAAGCATCTTGTAGCCCTTAGCAGCAGCCTGTTCAGCTACCTTATCAAACTTATCCCAAGTTGAAAGTGCTTCCTGAACCTTATCCGGATCATCTGTTCCAAGAACATCCTTAGCAATAGAACGTCTGTAAGCAAAGAGTCCTGGAGTTGCCTGCCATGTTGTAGCCTTAAGTTTTCCTTTGCTGTCAGTTGCGATATCCTTTGTGTACTGATACATATCCTTAAGGTCATCATCTGTAAGACCTACATCTTTTACATCAAGTGTGTAATCACTGTTAACATACTTTAAAGCATAATCAGCTTCGATAAGGAACATATCAATCTTATCATCTGCTGCCGCATCCTTCTGCTTTAATAATGCAGCATCAAGAGCATTCTGATAAGCGTTGTTTTCATTAGGAGTAATTACCCAGTTTACCTTAACATCTGAAGGAACATTCTTATAATATCCTTCAAATCTGCTCTTAAACTCTTCATTCCAGCAGTAAATGTTAAGTACCTTACCCTGTTCCTCAGGCTTAGTATTAACTGCTGCCGAACCACCATCCTTTGATCCACAACCTGCTAATGTGGAAAGCACCATCATTGTACCAAGTGCCATACTTAATAATCTCTTTTTCATAAAAAACCCTCCATAAATCTTAGACGACACCTTTAGTTTCCTATTCTTTTAATTGTTTCCCCTTCGATTAGTTCCGCATCTACAACAACCCTCTTTACTATCGTTGACCTGGGATTCTCTATAGCACTTATAAGCTCATCTGCGGCAATCCTGCCGATTTCCCTGGTATTCTGACGAATTGTTGTAATCTTAGGATTTAACATCTGCGAGAATCTTGTTCCATCGTAACCCGCAACAGACACATTCTTCGGACTATGCAATTTCATATTCCTAATAGCATTCTTTCCTCCAACCACAGATAAATCATCCGGATAAAAAATACATGTTGGCGGTTCCTTTAATTTTAACAGCTCATATGTAAGCTTCTCAGCTTTTATCGAATCAAGATAGGTCGATTCTTTAATGTATTCATCTGGAACTTCTACCCCTAATTCACCCATTGTCTTATAAAAGGCTGCCAGACGCTCTTTCGTAACCTCTGATTCAACGTTTCCATAAATATAAGCTATCTTTCTGTGTCCCCTGCTGTACGCGTAACGTACTAATTCACTCATCCCTTTCACGTTGTTAGAATTGACCGATGTACTGCCATTGAAAATGTAGTCGATGGTCACAACTGGTAATCTCCCGTTAACCATTTCATAGATTTCAGGATTGCTGAAATCCTCACAAGCTACAAGCACGCCATCAAAATTCCTGTATAAACAGTGTTCATAGAAAGTCATCTTCTTAGAGTGATTGCTTACAAATGTAATATCATACCCCTTCTTCTCTGCTTCATTCTTAAAACTCTCAAGAACCTCGGCGAAATACTCATGTGCAAGACCATTATTAAGAAGAACTCCTATGTTATATGAACGGTTCGTCTTAAGTGCTCTGGCTGCTGAATTCGGATAATATCCAAGTCTGTTAGCTGCCTCTTTAACTTTCCTGCGTGTCTCTTCACTGATGTCACTATGGTCATTGAGAGCTTTACTTACTGTAGCAATTGAAACCCCACATTCTACAGCAACATCTTTCATAGATACCATAGATTCATTCCTTTCATGCATTACTTAATCGTTTTCGTAGCTTTACTATAACTCATATCAGATATAAATGCAAGCACTTTTGTAAATTTTACTTATTTTCTTATATATCATCGTATCTTTTGTGCATTTCTACCAATTCTTATTCAAATTCAAAATAATCATTGATTTAATCCAAGCCTTAAAATATACTTATTACTATAAAATCAATATTAGAACTTGTACCTTAATGCACTTAATCGTTTTCTATAAATTATATGTGTACAGGAGGTATAATATGCAATTCGGTTTTTTTGATGACATCAATAAAGAATATGTCATAACTACACCAGAAACTCCATTGCCATGGATTAATTACTTAGGCTGCGAGAATTTTTTCAGTCTTAAGAGCAATACTGGCGGAGGATACTGTTTCTATAAGGATGCCAAGCTGCTCCGACTCACAAGATATCGCTATAATAATTCTCCTTTAGATAACAACGGCCACTACATTTATATTAAAGATGAGGATACCATATGGAATCCTGGATGGCAGCCATCCCAGACACCAGTTGAGGATTATACATGTCGTCACGGACTTGGATATACAGTGATTTCTTCATCTAAGAATGACATTAAAGCTACACAGACTGCTCTCGTTCCTATTGGAGATAATTGTGAACTTGATAAACTTACTATTAAGAACACAGGAAATTCTGTTAAACATTTATCTGTATATTCTTATATAGAATTCTGTTTATGGAATGCAGTTGATGACTGCAACAACTTCCAGCGTAACTTCAGCACAGGCGAAGTTGAAGTTCAGCCGGAGATTAATATTGGCACCGCTGCCATGTCAGCAATATATCACAAGACAGAATACCGTGAGCGGCGTAACCATTATGCTGTTCATGCCGTCAGCACTGCTGCCAACGGTTTCGATACAAGCAGAGAAAGTTTCATCGGTACATACGGAAGTCCTGCAATGCCTAAAGCTGTTAAAGAAGGTACATCTTATAATTCTATTGCAAGCGGATGGTCACCTGTTGGATCTTTCAGAATCGATATTGACCTTGAGCCGGGCGAAGAGAAAGAATATGTATTCATTATAGGATATGCAGAGAACCCTGATGATAAGAAGTGGGAATCTTTCGGAATTGTTAACAAAGAACCTGCATATGCCCTTCTTGAAAAATACAACACTCCGGCAAAATTTGATACAGCTCTTGCTGCTTTAAAAGATTACTGGACTCATCTTCTCTCGTCTTATATTGTTGACACAGAAGACAAGAAGCTCTGCCGTATGGTTAATATATGGAACCAATATCAGTGTATGGTAACATTTAACATGTCAAGATCTGCTTCATATTATGAGTCTGGAACCGGTCGTGGTATGGGATTTAGAGATTCCTGTCAGGATTTACTTGGCTTCGTACACCTTATTCCTGATTCAGCAAGACAGAGAATTCTTGATATTGCTGCCACTCAATTTGAAGATGGAAGTGCTTACCACCAGTATCAGCCATTAACCAAGAAAGGTAATTCTGATATTGGTTCAGGCTTTAACGATGATCCTCTCTGGCTTATTGCAGGAACAGCTGCATATCTTAAAGAAACAGGCGATTTCAGTATTCTTGATGAAAATGTAGCATTTGACTGCGATACAAGTAAGGCACAGCCACTTATGGAACATTTAAGAAGGTCCTTCAATTATACAACTACTCATCTTGGACCGCATAAGCTGCCACTTATCGGAAGAGCTGACTGGAATGACTGTCTCAACTTAAACTGCTTCTCTTCTGCTCCGGGTGAATCTTTCCAGACTACCGGACCATCAGAAGGACCTGTTGCTGAATCGGTATTTATCGCTGGAATGTATGTAAAATATGGCAATGAATATGCAGACATATGCCACATATCAGGTCTTACAGAGGAAGAAAATGCTGTACGTTCCCATGTTGAGGACATGTATAAAGCTGTTCTTGATGCAGGCTGGGATGGTGAATGGTTCCTTCGTGCATATGATGCCGAAAGCCGTAAGGTTGGTTCACATGAATGTGAAGATGGACAGATATACATTGAACCACAGGGCTTCTGTGTTATGGCAGGTATAGGTGTCAAAGAAGGACTCGCACAGAAAGCTATGGATTCAGTAGAAAAAATTCTTGATACAAAGTACGGAATTATGATTTTACAACCAGCTTACAGGTCATATCATCTTGAACTCGGTGAGGTATCTTCTTATCCACCTGGATACAAAGAAAATGCTGGAATATTCTGTCATAATAATCCGTGGGTATCTATTGCCGAAACCGTTGTTAATGATAAGAACAGAGCATTCGAAACATACAAAAAAATATGTCCGGCATATCTTGAAGAGATAAGTGAGATACACAGAACCGAACCTTATGTATATTCACAGATGATTGCCGGCAAAGATGCCGCAAGATTTGGTGAAGCCAAAAACAGCTGGCTTACAGGCACCGCTGCATGGACATTTACAAGTATATCTCAATATATACTTGGTGTAAGAGCTTCATTTGAAGGACTCACCATTGACCCTTGTCTGCCTGATTCCATTAAGAATCTGACAATTACAAGAAAATTCAGAGATGCTGTATATAACATTACTATCAGCAATGAGAAGCACGAAAGAGTTTCTTCTCTTATTGTCAATGGCAGTGAAATCAGTGGCAACACTGTTCCATATAATAAAGACACTAAAGTATATAATGTAACTGTTAACATCTGACAACTATAAAGAAAGGAATTATTATGTTTGATAAGAACTTTTTATGGGGTACCGCCTCTAGTTCCTATCAGATAGAGGGAGCCTTTACCGAAGATGGCAAAGGTCTTTCTATCTGGGACACATTCTCTAATAAACCGGGTAATATTGCACATGATGAGAATGGCAATAAAGCATGTGACCACTATCACCGCTATCGCGAGGATATTGCACTTATGAAAAATCTTGGTATTCAGGCATACCGCTTTTCAATTTCATGGTCACGAATATTTCCTGATGGAATTGTTAATGATTCTGACGGCAATATCCGCTACAACAAAGCCGGACTTGATTTCTATGATAAGATTGTAAACTTATGCCTTGAAAATAATATCAAACCATTCATAACGATTTATCACTGGGATTTACCTCAGTCACTTGAAGATAAAGGTGGATGGCTCAACCGTGAGACTGCCTTCATATTTGCTGATTACGCTGAATTCATATGCGAACATTTTTCAGACCGTGTAACTAATATCGCCACCATCAATGAGCCACAGATTATATCCGGACTCGGATACATGCTTGGACTTCATGCTCCAGGTAAGAAGCTTGACGCAGTATCTGTCCTGTCTGTAATCCACCATCTTGCACTCGCTCACGGTCTTGCTGTTACTAAGATGCGTGCCGTTTCAAAACAGCCTGTAAAAACCGGTTTTTCCAGCACTGGTGACCTGTGCTATCCTTCAAAAGAATGTGATGAAGACATTGATGCTGCAAGAGCTGAATGTTTCAATATAGTTAAAGGCAACATGACTTTTAACCATACTATATTCTGCGACATGACATGTCTTGGCAGATATCCTGACATTGCTGGTACAGAATTACATCTTGAACCTGGTCTTGAAAAAATCGGACATTATGAAGAACTGCCATTCGTAAAAGATGGCGATATTGAACTGATACATCAGCCAATTGACTATCTTGGCATAAATGTATATAACGGACATGAAATAAATGCAGCCGGCCATATTAACAAAAAACCAGGCAGTCCACGAACAGCTCTTGGCTGGCCTGTAACTCCCGGTGTTATGAATTATGGTATAAGATATCTGTATGAAAGATATAATCTTCCAATATATATATTTGAGGATGGACTTGCCTGCAACGATATCATAAGTCTTGATGGCAAAGTCCACGACAGCAACCGTATCGACTTTCTTACAAGATATCTCACAGACCTTGAGAAAGCCTACAAAGCCGGTGTCCCAATACTCGGCTACTTCCACTGGTCATTCACAGATAATTTCGAATGGCACAGCGGCTACGACCCAAGATTCGGGTTAGTGTTCGTAGACTATGAAACACAACAGAGAATTCCAAAGGATTCCGCATATTGGTATTCTGATTTAATTAAGAAGTCATCCAACTAAATATTGGTATTAATAAGTGTGCATGACGCCGTGGCATCTGTATATATGACATGTTCTCATGGATTCCTGCATCTAGTGTGAGTAAATGCCGCCATCTATAGAGTTTATTACAGTGCTGAAAATCAAACGCGCTTCGCTTGAACGAGATTTCCAGCACTGAACTTTTATAGATAGCGGCATTAACTCACACACGATTCGGAATAAATCGAACATATCATATATACAGACGCCACGGCTGTTATTCACTTCATATACGGCAATTCATTAGGATATGCACTATATAGAAGTACCTCGGCGGTTGTACGCCCTCATGCCCATAACCCAATTTAATCATTCCTACGATTATTAAAGTACACAAAATTATCAATTGCATCGAATATATCATCGAAATTCTCCCTTGGTGCTGCGTCTATGTATGCTTTTAGAATTGCATTTTCTTTCTCGCCCTTATATCTTCCATAGAATATGTCATATAGGTTGTGTCCTCTGACATATTTTCTGATATTCTCCATGTTGTCTATGATGTCCTGTCTTGTCTCAATTGTTATGTTCAGTTTTTCTAACATTTTCTTAGTGCTGACAAGGCGGTACAGGTATTCTTTATATTTGGCATACAATATATCATAGAACTGGTCTACACTTTTTACAACGCCTATCTTAGTCATTATCTCAGGGTCAAGAAAATAATTCTCAAATGAATAATATTTTAATATAAGCACATTACGGTCTGTTACTCTTGGCAGATTGCCATAATCCTGCTTTGCACGCTGCTTATAGTAATTGGTAAGCTGGTCTCTTAAATGGTCAGCATCCTTACCATCTCCATCTCTTATCATAAGGAACTCATCCTTAAGATATAATGTATTTATATATTTCAGATTGGCATAAGTCTTGATGTTTGTACAACTGTTAGTTGCAATTATCGCTATACGATTGAGATTGCCATTCTCATCTATAACTTCTGAATAATATTTCTCCAGAAGTAGCGGCAGACGGCTTCTGTCCTGTTTTCCTTCCACTATAAATACAAAGCTCACATTCATAAGGTCATTAGCAGCATATCCAAGATCATCTAATATATCATCAATATCTGCTTCCGGAGTAACGACTGTATTATTATCTCTGTCATTAACCACCTGACGAATCTGTCTTGTAGTAAAGTTAAATAACATCTGCGGTGAATGCGTGCAGAATATAACCTGATTCTTTCTTGAAAGCTTGTACAGGATTTCACTTGCTATCTTCTGTAGCTGAGGATGTAGATATATTTCCGGATCTTCAATCAGAATAATGTATGGCACAGTACTTCCATATTCTGCATATGTTTCAAGCAGCGACAGAATGTAAATACTGTTCAGTCCATCTGAAAGGTCATTGACATCCCCATCAGTGTCACGCATTTCATTGTGAACAATTGTATCAACATGCATGAGTTTCTCTGCATCAAATGTAATCTGATAATGAATCCTTTCTCCAATACCACCATTGTTTCTGAACTTCTCATTAAGTTTGTTCTCAAAATTAGCCAGATTAAAATTAAACAGCTTATACTGCATAAGTCTCGCTGTTTCTAATAAAGATAGCTGTTCCGGTTTCTTGCGGTTAATGATTCCTATGCAATTAAAGCACTGATTACACATCTTATGCTTATCAAATATACACACGTTATCTTTAAGGTCTGCATATTCAGTTCCACCCTGTAGCATGATAAGATCTTCCTGAATCGATGACTTACGTCTCTCATGGTCAACATAGAATATTCTAGGAAGAACTGTCTTTATATAAATATTATTCTTCTTAACTCCATCCCTGTACTTAATCTTACCATCCCGGCTATATACATACTCAAATTCAAGAATACCATCATTTAACGATGGAAGTTTATTGCAAAAATCCTTATACCACAAGTCATAATGTTTAAAAGAGCTTACCTGTCCCTTCTGATACAATACAGCCAGATCCTCATCTTCAATACTGATGCGAACTGTAATGCTTATATTACCTTCGTTGTCATTGAAATCTCTTAATGAAACTTCGTAATCTCCAGTAACCGCTCTTATTGCGTCAAGAACCACACTCTTTCCTGCATTATTTCTTCCAACAAGAATCAGTACATCTTCGACATCATTAATCTCAAGTTCTCTGATTGATTTAAAATTTCTGATTAAAAGATATTCTATCCTCATACCTGTCCTCTGCCCCCTGATACATTTCTGCCAGCATATATTCTGGTGTATTATCATTAAATGTTGATATTCCTTTACCCGTATTAGGATTCTTTTTGGAATATACCATATCCACAACAAATGCAACTATCAGTGCCGCACACACTGCACCAACAACCCTCAGTTTAATCTTTCTGAAGAAATTATCAAGAAGCGGTGCAATAATATATACGATTGCAACTCCTCCAAGTCCAAATACTAAAAGACCTTCAGCACATATTCTTCCATTAAGGTTAAGGAAATAGCCATTATAATTCCACCATCTTCTTCCGCAGCTGATTTCCAGATACAAAGATGTAAAATATTCAACAAATCCGCATAAAACTACTGATGCAAAGAATTCCACAACCGGCTTATTTCTTAATTTTTTAAGACATATCAGTATGAGTATTCCACCTGAACCATATATAGGAAGCCACGGTCCATGAAGAACACCTCTGTTTACAAATGTATGTGACGATATCAGATGAAGCGTAACCTCCCATATCCATCCCACAAAACATAACGAAAAGAATATCAGTATAAGCGATGGTATTGAATAATTACGCATATACACTGTATTTTCAAGGTCAACTCTGTGTTCCTTAAGATTGAAAAGGCGGGCAGGATAGGCTTTTCCAACTGCTTCTGCTTTATTCTTACTCATACGAAGCATTTCCTTCTTTTTTTCTTCAAATTCCAGCTCTGCCTTGCTGTTAATAAGTATTATGCCAAATGTGTTTGCTAAAAATACTCTTAATTTCTTCAATCTTCCTATTCTCGAATTGTGGTAATCATCAAAATCAATCTGTGGCTGCGGACTATCTATAAGTTCATATACATCTGCGTATGCATTTTTAAGCTGCTCTTCTGATGGTCTTTCATACAGATATGAATCATTAAGCCACTTAACCGCCTCTGGTTCTTTTTCAAGATATACTGTTCTTACATTTGCATAGAATTCTGCATAAAATGCAGCTTTATAAGGATTCACAAACAGCACTCCTACAACTCCTAACGTTGCCATTCCAATCACTGTCCAGCCAATGAATGATAATCCATACAGAAATGCCCTCCATTTGTAGCCTTTCATCATCTTTCTTGATAAGGTTATAGCCTCATTTGCCTTCATATCAGGATTCTCCGCGATAATGTATGGCACAAGCATGTATGAAAAATGCTTCACAAATATACCTACAATTGTAAGTGACCATAATATTTCATATACATTATTGACAATAAGCACCCACGATGCCTTCATCCATCTTTTTACCCAGAGAAGAAACATAAACTTTCCAGGTGGAACAGCATCATATGTGCGCGTTTCAAGCACTATTCTTCTTGATATAACAAGATAAGTTTTCTTGATAAAAAATGTTATAAACACATATACCATAAGTGCCACTATCAGAAGTATAAGCACTACTGCCCTTCTTGAACTTATGACTGATGATAGTGAATCCACAAATGTAAATACAATTCCACCTGATGTTATACCATTAACTAAAGATGCAAATACTCCTCTTGTTCTTCCCAATACCTTGGTTGCATTGTCTTTGGCCTCTGAAACCTTCGCATCAGACTGCGTCCTTCCAAAATCATCGTCACCCGTGATTACTGCGCCCATTGCCTGAACCACAGAACTTACAATCGAACTGTTGGCGACAGTATCAACATTTGCTTCAACCGATGCTGCACCTTGAATTTCATTGTTAACTGTTCCTAAACTTTTAAAGGCTTCCATCGTCTCTGTATATTCAGAGCCGATGAAAGCCGCAAAAAAGCAGACTGCTACTAACAGCCAGTAATGTTTTTTTAAGTTCTTCTTAGCATTTTTAGCAAGTTCTTTTCTCTTAAAATTCATATTCCAACAATCTTCTTTATTTATTAAGTACAGTCTTGCGTACTACTCCAAGCGGATCTTTAACCATAAGTATAACAATCCATATGATAAGTCCAAAAGCTACCACTGATAAACCCAAAAATGCGTCATTAAGCATATCTGATGATGCCGGAGTAAAATACTCTGCCCCCAGTTCAATATATTCCACAACTGCATCTACCATCCACATAAGTGATGCACCCCAGTACATAAGCGCAAGTGTTCCAAGTTTTAACTGCGAACGCCTGTCATTAGTATACCATATGATAGTAGTTATAACCGCTGCAAATACAGCTATAAGTAATGTCATAATTATCTCTCCAATCCTTTAACTTCTGCTTCCTTAGCTGCTTTCTTTTCTACTCCGGAAGCTATTGCTACCATGCCGACCCACACAGCTGTAACAACCACTGCCATGCCAACACCGGCAGTTGCCATCTCATGTAACATCTGCACAGCATCATCCGGATTACCTGCTGCTGTCAAAAATGGAAAGAATGGTGTAACCTCGCCATGCCATACATGCTCGAATGCAAGTAAAGCTGTTCCTCCCCAAAGCATATTGTTAAGCCACTTTAACTTTCTAGAAAATGGAAGTGCCTTTTCTTCCTTAACTGCTTCTGCAGCACCTTCTGTCTCGCACGAACATATTTCCTTCTTCTCTTTCTTTTCAACAATCTTAGTTATCGCTGTTGTAACGATAGCTTCAGTACCTGGTACTATAAAACATGCCATATTAAATTCCTCCTGATTCACGATGCATTTTCATGTCCCAAAATGCATATATTTATATGTATTTTACCTATTTCACATTGGATTGTCAAACATTGTAAAATATACATTTTCACATATATTTTCTCTTTATTCCCTCTGCTGAATATGATATAGTAAATCAGATAGGATTCACTTTGGAAAGGAGATGTTCTTATGAAAAAGAGCTTTAAAAGACTGTTAAGCTGCATATTTATAATAACTTTCTTCCTTGTTGGCATGTGCCTTGACAGAGCCAATGTATCTGTTCCTGAAGTGGACTCTTTTTCTGTATCAGAAGCTAAGGTATTCGCTACACCTGAGCCTTCTGTCAGTGATACCATGCCATGTACAACTGAAATGCTTGGACTTGTGAGAACATCAATCACCAATCTTACAGCAGACAGAAGCAGTTCCCGCAATGTATTACGCATATTCCAATTCTTACTTTGCGGTCTGTGTGCAGCTATCGGTATCAGTATCTATTTCAAATCGACAGGCGTAATGCATGATTCTATCACATGCAGCACTACTGTCACTCTTAATTATATCCATCAGACTGACGGCAAAAAATAACAGATTATCATTAAATCAGAACATTTTCTGGTAATACATTATTCATGTATATTATTAACAATATTAAACAATTATATGTAGAGGCAATAAATATGAATATTTTAATGATAATCGGTATTATTCTGGGTGGAGGTGTATCTGTTGCATCCACCGTTGGAATAACTGTAGGTATTTTCGGAACCATTGTATATAAATTTTGCAGAAAGCTTCGTTTCGGAATATCTATGTTTGACTAAGTTTGAAGGGATGAATAATAATATGTTAGGTAATATAACAGTCGGTATCGTCATTGTTCTTGCTGTTGCTGCCTGTGGACTTGGTGTGTGGCTTGACAGAGCCAAATCGGACAGTCAGGACAACAACACTGACGCACAATCTAAGAATTAAATGATAAAGGCGGTCACATCAGATTCTGTTCTGATATGACCGCTTTTCTTACCACTTTTACTTGCTTTCATGGTAGCTGTTAAGCAAATCTTCAATTCTCATATTAATATTTTCAGGAAATGTTGCATCATTTCCGATTTTAACCCACAAATCAATGTTCTTATATTTCTTCTCTCCCATTGTATTATGTCTGTCCTGCTTCGAAGATACTTCTATCTTTACCATTGCACGCTTCTGCTCAAGTATCGGAATAAGCACATAATATAATCTGTCATCTTTAAATGATATGTATCCCACTTCTTTTCCCGAACGAGTCATTAAATACAGTCTATGCTTTTTTATTCCTGCCGGAAACAGCTTCATTCCAGCTTTGATAAATCCAGATTCAGGTGACATTTCAAGCATTGCTCCGACATAAAATACATTTGCAGCATCATCAATTGATGTAAGAATATTTTCCAATGTATCTGATGTTGCAGTAAACTGCTGTGCTAACAGATATGCAAGTTCTGCCTGATATATGATTTTGTATTCTGAATCATGCACTCTTCCTGTTTCTTCATCAATTCTGTTAAGAAGTTCCTCACTACATTCATATATACTGCGCAGAAACAACTTAAAATCCTCATCTGGCATCCACATATATCTGCCTCGTGCAATCTTAAATCTTCCAATGTTGTTGCCATTGTAATCTTCAGCATAATGATACACATTGCGTTGGCAAAAGGCATGTTCATTCTCTGGAGCTGTAAAATCATATTCTTCATTTTCCTGATCAGTGCCATAATATTTCTCATCATATTCGGAATATTTATAATCATATTTATAGTTACTCTTCAATGATTCCTGCCCAGTCTGATTGAAAAGAACAGTATATGCTTCATTAATTTCATATGCACTGTATCTATATACATTTTCTTTGTTTGATTTATCTCTGTTTAGCACAGCATCCGGATGCACCATATGCATAAGCCGTCTGTACCGCTTCTTCAATTCCATCTTAGTAATATCTGATCTAACATCAAATATTTTATATGCCTGCTGAACCGTCATAAATACTGTATTCCTTCTACATTTTTTCTAAGTTATCATACACCATTTTTAAAAATTTTACTATTTTTATTATTCCTGTTGACAGTTATATTGTTATAGTGTACTATTGTGCTAGTACACGGGTACGCGTCATGTGTACATTACCTATTACAGGAGGAGGGATTATGGACTATAAGGCTAATATACCAATTTATCTTCAGGTAATTGATGATATCAAAAAGAGAATTCTTACCGGTGAGATTAAGCTTGGCGACAAACTTCCATCAACCAGGGAACTTGCCGTACAGTACACGGTCAATCCTAACACTGCTGCAAGAATATACAATGAACTTGAACAGTGTGGTCTGTGCTATACCAAAAGAGGTCTTGGCACATTTGTATCAGAGGATGTGCATCTGATTGATACATTAAAGGCAGAACTTTCCAGTGAAATGATTGAGACTTTCATTTCCGGAATGACAAGCCTTGGTTTTTCTAAAGATGAGATTATTAATCTCATTAAGAATTATCACGAATAAAATATGGAGGAATTTAATTATGCTGCAATGTAAAAATGTTACTAAAAAGTATATGAAGATGACTGCCGTTAATGGTGTTTCCATCGACTTCATGCCTGGCAGAATATACGCTCTGCTTGGCTCTAACGGAAGCGGCAAAACAACTTTAATGAAGATGATAGCAGGTCTGGTAAAACCTACTTCCGGGGACATCACTCTTTCAGGTGTTCCAATAGGAGTAGAAACTAAGAAACACATAGCTTATATGCCTACTGAAAGTTATTTTTATAACTATATGAGCTGTGCTGATATTGGAAAATATTATGCTGATTTCTTTGAGGATTTCTCACTTGACCAGTACTACAACTATCTTAATGAGATGAAGCTTACACCTGACATGAAAGCCAGCAAGATGTCATCAGGAATGATGGCTAAGCTTAAGCTTGCTGTTAATCTTTCAAGAAATGCATCAGTAATTATGCTTGATGAACCACTTAATGGTGTCGATATCGTTGCAAGAGAGCAGGTTATCAATGCGGTAATCAGCAAGGCTTCACCTGATAAGATTATCATCATGTCGAGCCACCTTGTTGATGAGCTTGAAGCTGTTATTGACTACGCAGTATTTATCAAAGACGGTGTGATTGTTTCACAGGGAGATGCTGAAAATTTACGAACAGCTTCGGGCATGTCAATCGTTGACCAGTACAAACGCATTTATGCATATTAAAAGGGGGAATCTTCAATGTTAAAATTAACAAAATACGAATTGAGAAAGAATCTTCTCGGTATAGGAATCGTGGCAGGTATTATCTGTGTACTTCAGGCTCTGTTTATGTTTTTCTGCCTGACTGAAAATCTTAACTATACAAGCCTTTTCGGAGGACTTTTAATAATAGCTGCCTCTGTAAGTTATTTTATTGTATTTATATTTGGAGTTGTAACATATAACAGAGAACTTTCAAGCAAAAGCAGTTACCTGATATTCATGACACCTAACTCATCTCTTAGCATAATTACATCAAAGCTGCTCTATACACTGATTATTGGAATAGGAATTTCAGCAATATTCATCGGCTTTGGAGTTCTTGATATATTCATGATGGCTGGTGTCTTTGGTGACCTGGCTGACGCACTCAAGAATTTCTCAGAAATGTTAAAGATTATGGGTATTGATGTTATCAACATAATTATTAATATTGTAGCTGGAATAATATCATTCCTTATAGCTTTCTTCTTCCTTATATCACTTGCATACTTTGCCATAACACTATCTTCAACTGCCTTGCAGAACAAGAAGATTAAAGGATTGATATCAGTTGTATTATTCTGTGTTCTTGCATATGCAACAATTAAGATTTCTTCTTTGTTGCCTGAACTTTACAAGAATCCAGACAGCTTATCCCAGGCATTAATGTCAAGCCTTCCAGCTACCATATTCCAGTTATTAATGGTGGTTGCATGTACATTCGGAAGTGCCGTGCTTCTTGATAAGAAGGTAAGTCTGTAATTCGTATTCTCACAGGATGGGATGCCGGCAAAACCTACTAAAAGCTTCACAGGATTTAATCTAGTAGGTTTTCCGCCTGTAATCCCAGTATTTTACTTACTCTTCCACATAATCAAAAGCAACAGCTTCCATGCGCTCCCTAAACAGCTTGTTAAACACTGCAATTACACGACCAACGCCAATCATCGAAAGAATTGTTCCAAGTCCAAGACCAAGAAGTATATGTCCGGTAAAGAGTCCTATTAAAAATGTTGTGCAGACATTGAATATATCAAAACAGTTCTTGCAGAAGCCCACACCCTTGCCGACTCTGCCTTTAAGCCTTGTAGTATCACTTATTGCCTGTACAATTCCATCTCCAGGATTAGGTATAATTCTCATATTCAGTGACATTGCTGCTCCTATTCCTGTCAATAATACAGCAAGCAGCAATACTACAATCTGTAATACAATGTTGTTATGTACAGATGGAATAAGTGCTGAGAACACATTCAAGAAGCGGGTAAATACTATACTTACCGGTATCTGTAAGGCATCTCTTATAATATACATTCCAAGATACTTAGCTTCTTTTCTGTCTGTAAGATACCACACAGTATGCATTATCATCTCAATTAAAACAAAGATAAAATATACAATCATCGTCATATTGGCGAAGTTAAATCCTATGATATGAGATATCGAATATGGCACTGAAATTATTGGTGAAACACCAAGATTAGCTTTCGTATTAAGCATAATTCCAAGTGCAAGTATCAGTAATCCCAGAAGATAAAACACCCATCTGATAATAAGTTTATTTCTGCTCTTCATTCTTAATTGCCTCCCAGAGGTTTTTCTCAACTTTGCCTGCCATAACAGATAGTGTCTGCACCTCTTCTTCACTGAATCCATTATATATAACATCGTCAATTCTGTTAAATATCCTGATAACTTCATCAGCCTTCTGCGCGCCATAATCAGTAAGCGACACATTCCACGACCTTCTGCTTGCCGGATTATTTTCTCTCTTTAACAGACCATCCTTTTCCATTCTGTCCAATGTTCTTGACATTGTAGTTACATCCATAAGGCAAGCATCCGCCAGTTCTTTCTGGTTCATAATCCCATGTTCTCTTAATTCCTTAAGAATCCTTGGCTGCCCCTGTCCAACTGTAAGCCCAAGCTCTATAAAATATGGTCTTATCAGTCTTCTTCTTAACATTTCTATATCAAAAAATACATTCTTTGTTTTCTTATCCATATTTCATTCCTCTCTTACTCAAGCTCAAACTGTCCTGTATACAACTGATAATATCTGCCCTTCTGCTCAAGCAGTTCATCGTGACTGCCTCGCTCGATTACCTCGCCCTTTTCAAGCACCATTATAGCATTAGAATTTCTTACTGTCGAAAGTCTGTGAGCGATAACAAATACTGTTCTTCCCTCCATTATTGCATCCATTCCCTTCTCTATAAGCCGCTCTGTTCTTGTATCAATTGAGCTTGTAGCCTCATCAAGAATAAGCACCGGCGGCTTGGCAATCGCTGCTCTCGCGATAGCAAGAAGCTGTCTCTGTCCCTGCGAAAGATTGCTGCCATCAGCAGTAAGCATCGTGTCATACCCCCGCGGAAGTCTTGTTATAAATGAATCAGCATTGGCAATCTTAGCTGCTTCCCTGATTTCCTCGTCAGTTGCATCAAGCTTTCCATATCTTATATTATCTGAAATAGTTCCTGTGAACAAATGTGTATCCTGGATTACCATTGCAAGAGAACGCCTTAAGTCATCTTTCTTAATATCCTTTACATCAATTCCATCATATGTAATTGTACCTGACTGAATATCATAAAATCTGTTTATAAGATTAACAATAGTAGTCTTTCCTGCTCCTGTCGAACCAACAAATGCTATCTTCTGTCCCGGCTTTGCAAACAACGAAATCTTGTTAAGTACCTTCTTTTCAGGCACATATCCAAACACAACATCATTAAATCTTACATCACCCTTAAGCTCAATAAACTCCCCTGCCGGCAGCTTCCATGCAAAAAATCCTGTCTTATCAGAAGTTTCTGTAAGGGTATTATCCGCATTTTTAATGACATTGCACAAAGTTACCTTTCCTTCGTCAGGCTCCTCTGCCTCATCCATCATGTCAAATATTCTCTCAGCTCCCGAAAGTGCAGAAAGTATGAAATTAATCTGCTGTGTGAACTGGTTTAATGGCATGGCACTCTGTCTTACATACACAAGATATGCCGATATGCTTCCAAGATCCATAATTCCCTTGATTACAAATATGCCTCCAACACAGGCAGAAAGCGCATAATTAAAATACGACAGGCTTACAATTACAGGAATAAGCATTCCCGAATATGCAAGCGCATTAGTTGATTCCTTCCTGAAGCTCTCATTCATCTCACAGAATTTTTCAAAATTCTTCTGCTCATGGTTAAATACCTTCTCAACCTTCTGTCCTGCCATCATTTCCTGAACGAAGCTGTTGATATTACCAAGTTCCTTCTGCTGTCTGTGATAATATTTCTTGCTGCGTTTACCATTGTATTTGATAAAGATGAACATAAGAATAAGAAAAACAACAACAATAATAGTCAGCCTTACGCTTAATACCAGCATCATTGTTATAGTTCCAAAAAGTGTAAGAAAGCTCTGGATTACCATCGCAAAGCTGTTGTTCATCGCTTCCTGCACCGTATCAACATCATTAGTAAAATGGCTCATAATCTCGCCATGTGTATTATTGTCAAAATATTTCAACGGAAGCTTCTGTGTATGCTTAAACAGATCCATTCGAATCTCACTTACCACCTTCTGGGAAGTATGCACCATAAGCCTGTTGTAACCAAGCGTTGACAACGCGCCACACGCATACATTACACCCATTCCGCACACAGCCATGATAAGTCCTTTCATATTGCCAGGAACAATGAAATTATTAACTACAGGTTTTATTAAAAATGTTCCCATAATTCCTGCACCTGCACTTATAAATACAAGAATTGCTATAAGCAGGAATGCCCATTTATAATGACCCAGATATGTAAGGAGATGCTTAACAGTCTTTTTCGTATCTTTAGGTCTTTTATATCCAACATACTTAGCCATTAAAGATCAGCTCCTTCCTTCTGTGATTCATATATTTCCTGATATATCTTATTAGTCCTTAACAGACTTTCGTGTGTTCCGATTGCATCCACACGACCGCCGTCCATAATAATTATCTGGTCTGCATGACACACTGACGATATTCTCTGTGCAATTATAATCTTAGTCATATCTGGCAGCTTCTTTGCAAGTGCATTTCTTATCTTTCCTTCTGTTGCAGTATCAACCGCACTCGTTGAATCATCAAGAATAAGAACCTTCGGCTTCTTTAATATTGCTCTTGCAATACATATTCTCTGCTTCTGTCCGCCTGATACATTAACACCTTCCTGTCCCATCTCTGCATCAAGTCCTCCAGGAAGCCTGTCTATAAATTCATCAACACACGCTATGCTGCATGCCTCTTTAATCTCATTCAGAGTCGCATTTTCATCGCCCCATCTCAAGTTATCAATAAGCGAACCCGAAAACAGTGTATTCTTCTGTAATACAACTGATATTGCATCTCTTAAATGTCTAACCGGGTATTCCTTAACATTTATTCCATCTATCTTAATCTCGCCCTTACTTGCATCATAAAGTCTTGGAATAAGCTGGATAAGCGTCGTCTTTGATGAACCTGTCTGACCGATTATTCCGACTGTCTGTCCTGCATTAATGTGAAATGAAACATCTGACAGCACATATTCTTTGGCGGTATCCTTATATTTAAACCAGACATGGTTAAATTCAATCTCACCCTTCTTAACTTCAATGTCCTTTGCATTCTCATCAGTTATATCAATCGGCTCATCAATTACCTTCATAATTCTTTCTGCAGAAGCAAGTGACCTTGTCATAAGAAGGAATACATTTGACATCATCATAAGAGAATTAAGTATCAGAAGGACATAGCTTAAGAAAGAAGTAAGCTGTCCAATCATCATCTGTCCTGAATTAATCAGTCTTCCACCAATAAGAAGAATACCAAGAATTGTAGAATACATAACGAACTGCATAGCAGGCATGTTTAGTACAGCTATTCCAAATGCTTTCTCTGATTCGTTTTTCAGATTATCATTAACGTGTCCGAATTTTTCAATTTCGTAATCACCACGCACATATGATTTAACAACTCTTACTGCTGTAAGATTCTCCTCTATACACCTGTTTACAAGGTCAACTGCTCCCTGCATTCTTCCATATCGTGGACCAACATTAATGATTATTATGATGAGCAGGACTGCCAGAACTGGCAGTGCTACAAGAAAGACCAGTGCCAGTGTTGAATTAATCTGGAATGCCAGAGTCGTTGCAAATATCAGCATTACCGGACTTCGTCCAAATGGACGCATCCCTGTCGATACAGCATTCTGAATATTAGTTACATCACTTGTGAGTCGTGTAACCAATGACGAAACACTGAAATGGTCTATATTAAAAAATGAATAAGACTGGAGTTTCTCGTACTCAGCCTTTCTTATATTAGCACCCAGTCCCTGACCTGCAAGTGCAGAAAATCTTGCACTTCCCACACCTAATATAAGTGCAGCAACTGCACATACAGCCATCTGGATACCTTTAGTTATTATATATGGCACATCTGAATTGGTCACACCTATATCAATCAGGTCAGCCATCAGCTTAGGCACCATAATCTCAAGCACAACTTCAACACCTATACATATAAGCGCCAGCCATGCGTATTTCTTATATTCTTTCATATAAGAAAAAATTCTTCTCAACATTACTTGCACCTCCAATTGTTGCATATGCAACTATTGTATTTCCAAATTCAAACAATGTCAAGATAATAACATTTTTACATGTAAAAAGACACCGCCATACCACATAATATGGTACGACAGTGTCTTATGTTTTAAGTAATACTTTTATCTAAGATAAGCTTACTCCTGTTCTGACTTCTTTCTTCCTGTTACAACAACTGTAGCAGCTCCTGCCACACATGTTGCAAGCATAAGAATGTAAAGCATCATGTTAGAATTATCACCTGTCTTAACGGTTTCCTGACTATTGTCTGATGATGGCTCAGCTGGTACTACAACCTTCTTGTAATATACCTTGATAACTGAACCGTTATCAGCTTTATTAGGAATAATTCCTGTTGTTTCTGAATCAAATGTATAACCTTCATACTTATCTGTTGTGTTAATGTCAGCCTTATTAACATCAATTACTGATGGCTCATTTACCCAAACCTTCTTAGTTACTGTAATAGTATCTTCTGTCTGTTCTTCACCATCTTTATAGTACTTGATTGTATAAGTTACATCCTTTGTCTGGCTTGCATCCTTAACATAATATACATTGATAACTGTTCCTGATGCAACTACTGAAGGAATCTCTCCTGTTGCTGCTGAATCTAACTTATATCCAACATACTTGTCTGTTGTGTTAATAGCTGTCTTGTTAACTTCAACTTCTAATGGAGCATTTATCCAGATTCGCTTAGTTACTGTCTGCTTATCTGCTGTTACTTCAACTCCATCTCTAAAGTACTTAACTGTATAAGTTACTTCCTTTGTCTGAAGTTCATCCTTAACATAATATACATTGATAACTGTTCCATCTGCAACTACTGTAGGAATCTCTCCTGTTGCTGCTGAATCCAACTTGTATCCAACATACTTATCCGTTGTATTAATAGCAGTCTTATCAACAGTTAATTCTGATGGATCATTTACCCATACAGTCTTAGTTACTGTCTGCTTGTCTGCTGTTACCTCAGCTCCATCCTTAAAGTACTTAACTGTATATGTGATGTTCTTTGTCTGACTCGCATCTTTTACATAGTATACTTTAATTACGTTCTTTGACGCATCTGTTGTAATTGTTAATGGTAAATTCTCAGTCTTTTCAAACTTATAACCAGGCTTTTCTCCAGGATCGTATGAATTTACTTTAGTATTAAACTGAGCTGACTTATTTAATGTAGCTGACTCATCCTTAACACCATCATAGTAATATTCTACTGAATATCCGTATGTATTAGCTCTGTACTCAATAACAAGTACATTCTGACTTTCATCTGAACCAATAGTTAACTTCTTATCAGCATCTACTACTGTATAACCTTCGATATTCTTCTTATCAGCTCCAACTTCTGTTCCAAACGTTGCTAACTTAGTATATCCAGGAACAAGTTCTGTATCTGTTCCTTCAATGACATACTTTACAGAATAATCAAATGTATCGGACACATAGTAAACCTTTATTACACCCTTATCAGCTATTGTTGATGGTACTGTTGCCGGGTCAGTCTTTTCAAACTTATATCCTGCTCCGAACTTATCTGTAGTATTAATCTCAGATAGCTTTACCTGCTGTTCAGTAGCATTAACCCAGATTGGATTAGTATAACTCTGTGTCTTAGTATCATCCTTAACATTATCTTTGTAATACTCTACTGTATAAGTTACATCCTTTGTCTGTTCATCATCCCTTACATACTTAACAGTAATCTCTTTATCGCCAGTAAGCTGTGTAGCCTCAACAACTTCTATGCTTGGCTTGTAACCAGGGATTGAAGGCGATGTAACTGCTGTTGTGGAATTACCCTTAACTACAGTCTGAACATTATCCTCAGCTGCCTTAGTATCATTTTCAAATACATACTTAATAGTCTGTGTGTACTTAGGAACAACTGTAATAGTTACTGTTGCTTCCTTCTCATAAGTTCTTCCGTCAACTGTAAGAACCGTCTTATATCTAAATGTATCCTCACCACTAAAACCATTGTTAGGAGTATATGTGAATGTACCATCTTCATTGAATGTTATTGTACCATTCTGTGGGTCAGTAACCTTCTCTGCCTTGATTGTTACATTCTTATCCGGATTATTAACTTTTATATTATTATCATTATCTAATACAGATACATCAGCTACTGTAAGTGTCTCTCCCTGATTAACTGTATATGAATCATTAACAGCATCAGGTGTGATTACTGCTGATGGTTCTTCTGCAAAGTCCTGACTATATGTAAGATCACCAACTGTTGCATTGAATGTACAACCAGCGTTAGTATATGAAGATCCTGCATAACCGTCTTTAGCCTTAATCTTAACAGTTATCTCCTGTGCATCTGTTGTAATCTTTTTTGGATAAGTAACTGTAAATGTTCCATTACCATTGTCTGTAACTCCAGTCTGTCCTGGAACAAGTTCGAAATGCTCATTAAGCGTATCAGTTACTGTTGCCGTATCAAAAGGAAGTTCCTTTAATGATGCAATAATACTCTTAAATTCTTTATTTAATTCATCTACATTTGTTGTAGCAAAAAACTTCTTTGCATAGCCAGTCCCAGATTCAGTATAAGTAAACTTAGGTGAAATCTGGAGTTTAATATTAGTTGTTTTTTTAACAGGCGAAGCACTAGACACATATTCACTTACATCAAGATTAGTATCACCCATAGCTGCTCGAACATTATCAGTAACACTATCAATTAATGCAAATGAATATATTGATACATTATCCTTTGCTAATTCCTGTCCCTTCTGACTAGCATAATAAGCCGCTGCTATTTGATTTTTATTATCTTTTATTTCTTCATTATTCTCATTATAGTAACTTGTCTTATAAGCTATATCAGAAATTGTATAATCAGTTTCATTATATGTATATGTCCCACCCACTGCATACTGTGTCATAGATTCTGTTGTAACGGCAGTATTAGGTCTGTTTGCAACACCATCAGTGAAAAGTATAATTGACTTAGCATTAGTATTATTATTAGCAACAAAAATATCTGCTGCAACATCCAGTCCCGCTTTAACATTGGTTTTAGATGCAAGACTTCCAGGATTTGTCATTTTATCAACATTTACACCATATTCATTTTTAGGTGAATTTGCAAACGACTCATTAAAAGCAGCTTCGTTAAATACAGCATCAAGTGCAGCCATAACTTCTGATTTTTTAGTTGTTGATGACTTCTTATATATTGCATTCAACTGATCTAATGCACTTACATTATATATAACAAGTGATATTGTATTCTTATCATTTCCTTCTGGAAGGAATGCATTCAAAAATGAATCAACAGCATTATACATAGCTTTAAATCTTGTATCAGCATATGTATCTGCCATATATTCATTACCATCAGTAGCTCTTGAACCTTTAACTGAACAAGCCATACTAAGTGATGCATCAATAACAAGAACCATATCATTTCTTGTTGCTGAATGAATTGAAGGCATATTCTTTGCGCCGGCTGTAAACTTTAAAGTATAGTAACCATCTGCATCAGGTTCTCCGTATTCATTCACAAGTTCCTTCTTAATATTCAGGACATCCTTATAATTATATGTCTTGACATATATTGTCGTATCCTCTGTTACTGCACTACCGTTAGGTGCATCGCCAACAAGTACTCCGACACTGGAATTAGTTGACCTTACTGTAACGGTATCGCCTGTTTTTACATATTTGACTATTGTCTCAGTGTCATTAACAATAAATGTCACTTTAACATAGTCACTGTACATCTCATCCTTGACAACATTTGGTGTATCAATTTCCACACCTTCTGTAAGGACATTCGTTACATTCTCGTTAGCCCGAGCCACATTAGCTGTGCTTACCAGCATTGGTAAAACACTAGCAGATATCATGACTACTGTAAGCAAACTAACAAGAATTCTTTTTGCTAATCCTTTCTTCATCATTCTTCTCCTTTTCAATGTGTTATATAAGTATTTATCATTATATATCAAGTAGAATACTAGCACAACAGATATTTCGTCATTTACCCCATTTTAGGGGGAGATTTTAAAAAAGCAACATTGTATTACAAAAAAAACAATGCCGAAACCATTTTGGGTTTTTAGTTATGTATTTTTCTTATATACTATATAAGAAATTACTGATGTAATCACTTCGGTAATCCAAAAAGCATGCCATACACCAACAGCACCTGCTATCCTTGACATAACGAATGCAACCGGAATTATTACCGCAACATATCTGCACACAGATATGATAAGTGATGGAAATCCTTTTCCAAGTCCTTCAAGTGCCCCCGCCGAAGTAACTGATACAGTTGATACAATAAATCCGGCACTTATGATTCTTAATGCTGTCTCTCCTTCATTTATTGTGTCAGGATTGCTTGTAAACAGACCGATAAGTGAACCCGGTATTGCAAGACAGAGAATTGTACCTGCTGCCATAATAGCAAATATAAGTACCATTGATGTCTTATATATCTTTCTTACTCTCTCATGCTCTCCTGCTCCGTAATTATATCCCATAAGTGGTCTCATTCCCTGTACAACTCCGTTGGCTGGAAGATAAAGGAATGTCTGCAGCTTGTAATATACTCCAAGTACGAACACATACACAGCCGAGTAAGCCGCAAGTATTACATTAAGCACTGATATAAGAATAGATGGAAGTGCAAGGCTTAAGCTTGCCGGCATACCGATAGAATAAAGTCTCTTTGCCATTGAACCTTCTATTTTCATCTCCGATTTTCTGAATTTAACCGGAATAGGCTTAACGATATATATTATTATATAAAGCACTGCTGCCGAAGTCTGACCTATTCCTGTCGCAAGTGCAGCGCCCTCAATTCCCATTGAAGGAAATGGACCAATTCCGAATATCATCATCGGGTCAAGCACAATATTAACTATACAGCCTGTCATAAGACAGACCATAGAAGCATTCATTCTTCCAACTGCCTGAAACACCTTCTCAAACATAAGCTCAATTCCAAGCATTATTGAAAATGCAAATGCAATATTGGAATATTTAAGTCCCAGTGAAACTATCTCTGCGTCCTTTGTAAACATTTTTAAAAATACCGGCATGCCTGCTATGCATATCACAGTAAGCACAACAGCGTGTATGCAGCTTAAGAGCATGCCCTGACTGGCTGCCTTGTCTGCCTGCTTCTGATTCTGTGCACCCATAAAAAATGATATGACTGCATTAATTCCTATTGCAAATCCTATCATAACCGAGCTTATAAGATTCTGTACCGGAAAGACAAGTGACAAAGCTGTCATCGCATTTTCACTTATCTTAGCAACAAAGAAACTGTCAACAATGTTGTACAATGAATTAACCATCATTGAGATTACCATTGGAAGCGACATTTTTAATAGTAATGGGAGTATCTTCTGCTCTTTCATATATGTCTGATTCATATTAACTACCTATCCTTTTCGTAAAAAAAGAGCCAACGAGTGGCTCTTTTTCTAATGATACACGATAATATTTAATTATTCAACCAGATTCTTTCATACATACATACGCATCCCCCTTTCCGTATGTATGGCTATACTACTGGCACACTCCATCAACAATAGTTATTATCTTATCTGCATAATCCGCCATCTGTCTGTCATGAGTTACCATAATTATTGTCTGATTATGCTTCTGGCTTGCTTTAGATAACATCTGTGCCACAGTACCTGCGCTGCCTGCGTCCAGATTTCCAGTCGGTTCATCCGTAAACTGTACCCCTATCCCCTTATGCCTTGAAAATAGGGGCTTTAACGGTATGTACATTTGTGTACTGTGTACATTTTTCCTTATACGCTAAAAGCAAGCAGGGTCTTTCTTTCCAGAAGTCCCCACTTGCTTTTTTATAATTCTGTTTTTCTAATCATTTTTTGATATACTTCTCATCTGTAATTCCAGCCTTTTTGGCAATACATCGAATCACATCTTGATTAAAATTCATGTATTTCAAATAAAAGTAAAATAGAAACCAAACGACAACTGAACATATAATTATTATTTTGACACACATATAACCTCTCTTTATTCCTCTAAATTTGGCAACAATGATGCAATTGGCCAACTATAAAATTCTTCTTTTTCTATTGCAGACAATTGCTGTATATGTATATCAAATTCATCAAACTGTTTTAACAAAATACATGCGCAACACCTCTCAAATATATTCTCAGAATATTTAATCTGTGCCAATATCTTCCTTTCTTCAAGCTCTAATTCTCTTTTCCGAGCAATAATTTGGAATCTATTTATTGTAAGAATAGTCGAATTCATGGAATATTTCCCTAAGATATCTATTAATTTTTCAGCCAATGACAATATATTTCTATCTCTTTCCTTATCATAAGCCTTTAAAAAATCCAATATTAATCCCAAAAGTTGATCTATTTCTTCTTCACTGATCTTGTTCATTGCTTCCAATAAATCATTTTCATCAAATATCATCTGATATATATCTTCATCTCGTAACGCAAACCATCTGCTAATTTTCTGTGTTTTTCCATCTGGTATATCTTCAAAAATAGCTATCCGTTTACCATCCTTCAAATAATTACGAATTATATATCCATCTTCTTGAATCTTTTCATATTCTAACAACAATTTCCTACGTCCGATTATTTGTTTATAAAGACCACAATTTTCATCTGTTTGGAACGGTAACGATAAAACTCGCATTTCCACTAATCCCTTTTTCAGAAAAAATATTGTGGGTTCTGCATCTAAAATTTCTTTCGTTTTAAATAAACTTCTTTTAATATTTAATTCTTCAAGCATTTCTCCTAATTGAACAATCCGTTTATGATAGGCAAGAAATCTTTCTGTAAAAGCTGTTTGTATTTCCCCTAAGAAATTTTTTCCTAGACTTATATTTTCAATCGATACTTCCTCTGCATCAGAAACAGCTATTATAATTTTCGATGCTTGAAAAACTGTTTCAAAATTATAGTTAGTCGCCTCAACGCAACGAATAGTTGTTTTTTGACTTTTTTCTGTTAAAACAAATTCAATGATTTCACTAATCCTTGTAGTCGTTTGATTTAATGCATAAATATGTCGAATAGGATATCTTTGTTCTATTTTATCATCGATTTTTATTAACCAATCACTTTCAGTCGCAGTAACTAAATCTGTCAGTAAAACTGGTATCTCTATCCCATCCTTCTTGGTATACACATACTTAAAAGGACTTTTAGCAATTGCGATTGCAGGATTCATATACGGAGTTGGTAATGTTGATATAGTAAAATTAGATATAGTATCATAATCGGGAATTGATTTTCCCACTCCTACCATTGCCTGTTTAGGTCTATTTTCTTTAAAAAGAACACAAAGTTCCTCTAATTCTCGGACAGTTTTTACATGGTTTAAATGTACTGTAATGCTCCCTTGTTCTTCTTTGCCTTTCATTATATGGACAATATCTACCGGAAGTAAGATTTTTGCATACATTTTATCACTATATTCCGTTTTTGAAATTGCATCAACAAAAAATATTACCCCGCCATTTTTCAAATAATTTTTCAAATCATTTATATCCACTGGATAGCTTATACTATCTGAATCTGGAAGAGTATTATACTCTTTTCCCTTTACTTGAATGGGAATAAGAAATTCATTTCCTGTCGAAGCCGGCTTTTTAGTTTTGTAATATATGATATTTCCATCCCATGAAACCGTTTTGTCATTCATATGAATATCTGACTCATCCAAATATTCAGATCTAGCACACATTCTTTGTAGTGTTGTTATAGAAAATGTTTCTTGACTACTCATTTATCTGAATCTCCATGTAGTTGTTCATTTCTGAAATTTTATTGTTTTCTATTCCATTATACTATATAGCACACTACGTTTCTAGATATTTTATCCCCACAACCACCAGCAGGCACGTTTCCCACGTCCCTGCCAGCCGCTGATTGTTTTCTTTTTCATTAAAAATTCTTGATCAAATTCAAATCTCTTTTATTCAATGCTTTCCGCATTGCTTCATTTTCTTTCCGTAATGTCTCGTTCTCTCTTTTTAATTTTGCCACCTGCTGTTCTAATTGCAGGATACGGTTGTCCATTGCCATATCTAAAATCTTTCTTCTTTTATCTACCATACCTGCTTGTACCTGCAAGGCATGATCTACTGCTTTTCGTACTTCCGGATTCTTGTAGAAAAATCCTCTGGACAACCCGGTCTTTTGTATCAACTTGGGGACTGTCACTTTATCCTCTTCTTCAATCATCTCCTGAATTGTCAGCTTTGCCCGCTGGATTTTCTCCACGCTCTGTTTATGGTTTACTTCCAGCATCTTGTCATATTTGCTCATATTCTTTCCCCCATCCGGCCAGATTCGCCCGAATCATCCGGCTCATCTCTGCCCTGATTTCTCTTGTTTCATCTGCGATGATCTGGAGACTCATCTTCCTGTAAAATTTCACATTCTTTACAGATGTATGCCCCAGTAGTTTTGCGATGGTCCAGTCATCCAGATGCAGTTCTGTTAAGCGGATACCATATACATGGCGGAACATATGCGTTCCAAATCCAAACAATTCTCCATGATCGTCCCGCAAATCTTTTTTCTGAATCAGATCCATCACCTTGTTTTGAACGGTATTGTACTGCATCGGTCTCTTGCTATTTTTTTCATCCACAAAAATGTAAACCGTATCTCCATACCTTTTCTTGCTATACTCTATTGCTTTTTCAATCAGCAGTTCCAGTTCTGCACTGATAGGCTTCACAAAGGTAGTTGTTTTCATCTGCCGGATCTGGATCATAGGATGTCCGTCCTGCCGATACAGGCAGTCTGTCTGCAGGGTAAGGGTATCGGATATCCTTGTTCCTAACATCTGGTGGATGACCATAAGCCGCTCCATCTGCTCATCCAGCTCCGCAAGCGCTGCATTAAAACGAATCAGCTCACTATCTGAATAAGATTTCAATTTCGGCTGCACCTGTCTGGGCAAGTCACTGGCTAGGAATAAAATTTCTAAGTGTGGATACCCATATAATTTTCCGATGGTTTCCAGCAGTCCCCGGAGGTTCGTCAGATCTGCCCGGTAATTATTTACGCCCTCCGCTTCCGTTGCAAGGTACGTCAGATATTCTTCCAGCAACTCCCGATTCAGTTCTTCTGCCGAATGGATATCGGGATATGTTTCTTTCAGATATTTGGATAGTCTCCGGATGGCTGTCAGTTCTTTGATAATTGTTGCAATCGCTTCATGATGTAAATGTTCATAAACTGCCTTTTTTGTTTCTTCCCGTAAGTCATCCTGGATAATCGCTGTAAAATTCAAAGTCTGCACATTTTTAATCGGATTCTTTTTATAGGCAATGTCCAGATTCTCTAATGTCCAGATATCTTTCTCAATCTCATCCCGTTCCTCTTTGGCTTCTGTAAATCGATATGCCTTCCGCACATACGTGATGACGCTCGATGGCACTGTCTTTTCTTTCCCATATACGCTGATTCCCTGCATGGTCAGTTTCTGCCCATGTTCCAGAAGCCAGCTTCGGATTTTTAGCAGCCATTGTTCCCACTCCAGTTCCTGCAGGCTCTCTGCCCGGATGTGCTTATCCTTTACCATTCTGCAAAATCTCTGATAGATCACTCGTTCCTGTATCATCGTTGCCAATGCACATTGTCGGCTTCGTTCCTCAATAAAGGAACGGAATTCTTTTTGAAGTCCCTTTGTTGGAAGCAGCCCGAAATCAAAGCAATGGGATTCCTTTACCTTCTTTTTCTGTTTTTCATCTGCTCTTGCATAGCAGTCCAAATCGATTAGATATAATTTTTTATCCATGGAACTCTCCTTTCATCAGTTCCGCCGCAAAGCTGTGGGTTTCTTCCTGGAAGTATGCTTCACTGGCTTTTTCCAGTTTCTTCGGCATATAGTCCACATACTGTCTGGTCATTTCTTCGTATTCATGCCCCAGGTAATCCCGCACTGCCTGGAGGGAAATACCGTTATCATAATAAAGCGTAGCCAGGTTATGACGGTAATCATGGGATCTGAAAATGTACTCCCCGTCTGCAATCTTATTTTTCTCACAGTATTTCAACATTTGATACCGTAATGTAGCATACTGGAATGCTCCACCTTTTTTGCTTTTAAACAGATATTCTTCTGGTCCAATCTGATATTTCTTTTTGTACACCTGTACCAGCTTGTACAATGCTTCCGGAATGGGAACCCGCTTATACGTTTTCATTTTCACCTGATATACTTTTAGCCAGTAATCTCCATTCTTTTCTTCATAATCACCACCTGTCAGGGTACACACTTCGCTTCCCCGAATTCCCGTACACCATAAGTGCAGGAACATCAACCGCAGATGTTCCGGAAACTCTGCCAGCTTCGATAAAATTTCCGTATAGATTCTTTCTGGTACGCTGCGGTCATTGTGGCCATGCATTTCTTTCTGCAAATAATACTCATGCCGGAAGGGAATCTTCTTCAGATATCCTTTTACTACAAGAAAGTTGTAAAACTGCAAAATCATAAAGATTCTTCCATTTGCTGTCTTTTCACGGGTATCCTGTCTCTGAATGGATTCCAGATATCTCTGAATCTTCTCTGCTTCCACTTCATAGATTGGCTTTTCTTCTCCATTGAAATGTACCAGGAATGTACGAAGTTCCAGCAGCTTGATTCGGATGGTACTGATAGATAAATCTGTGATTCCAAACAGGTACCGCAGATATTTTTGCAAAATCTTTTGATTTTCTAGGTTGTTCACCTCTTTAAAGGATACCCATTCCACGGGCTTGCTTGGATTCATTCGTTCTCTGGAAAAATGGAAACGTTCCAAAAACCACACATTCGCATTCCAATGAATTTCCGGTGCCTGTAAAAATAGGATTTTTCTGCTCATCCGCAGGATACCAAACACAGCACTTTTCTTTTCCCCTCTAAAATGTTCTGAGAGTTCCTGCTCAAATTGCTGTTCTTTGGCCAGTGTCATGGTCTCAATATCAGCCACTTGATGTTTCATACAAAATTGATAGAGCCTTTGCAGTGCCAGCAGTTTCTCTTTTCTATAACGGCCTTTGTAGGTATGGATCACCTCTTTTAATACTGTAAAAATCTGCATCTTCAAACTTTTTGGACACTCCAGTGTAAAATCCCACAGCAGTTCCTTTCCATCTTTGCTGGTCAGAAAAGATTCTGCTATCTCAATCTCCGGATAATAGGTTAGGCAGATCCACTGATCACGATACTCGGTGGTATAGTTTCTTCGCCCTGCCAGTGTCTGCATCTCTTCTTTCATCTGATGAAGGAAGATTCTGTCAAATCCCCGCAGGCAGGTAATCGGTGCATGAACGGTTTCGTTCCTTTCCAGATATTCTTCGTATCGGATCCTTAGGGCTACGTCCATTTCCGAAATGTCGGTAATCCCCTCTTCTATCAGGAATTTCTTTACCCTGTTTCGTATTTTCCCATTTACCTCTGTGCAGGTATCCACCTGTTCACAGATTTTTTGTTCCAGTGCTTCCCGCTCTTCCTGCTGTTCATAAATATGTAATTGATAAGCGGGCATGTTCTTCACCTCCTACAGGAGTTTCTCCACATCATAAAGGGCAGAATGCTTTGCATAATATTGGTCGCTGGCTTCCATAAGCTGGTCATCTACAAGGTTCAGATATTTGATGGTCGTATCGATGTGCTTATGTCCATATGCCTCACTGATCATTTCCAGTGGCCATCCGGCATCCCGCCTCATATTTCCGAAGTATCTCCGTAGCATATGAGGTGTCGTATGGATGCCTGTCTTTTTCTCCATCCGCTCCAGCATCCGGTAAACTGCGTCCACCTGAAGTGCCTTTCCTTTTGTCTCTCCTTCGATGTTTACAAACAGCATCGGCTGGTGTTGCAGAAATTCCCGGTACTTGGACAAATAAAACAGTAAAAACTGGAAAGTGGCATCACTGACTTTGGATCTTCGGTACGCCGCATTCTTCGCCCTTGCCTTGTTCTCATTGTCATCCCGGAAGAATACCCGGATGGTGTGTCTTTCATAATCAATATCTCTGGTATAATCTACCCCTAAAATCTCGCCGATCCGGTATCCGGTCTCTGCCAGCAGCATGATCAGAAGCTGGTCCCTGCAGTTGGTACACTGCTTCAAAAGTTCCAAAATCTCCTGATGCTCTGCCGGACGGACGTTTCGTTCTTCCTCTTTCAGATAGCCATTGAATGACCGGAACCGCAGCTTCCGTTTTACACCGATGGAATCATGGGTGGTAAAACTGTCATAATATAACACTTTCAGCCTTTCCATATCTGATTCCAGCTCTAAAAAACAGAAAAACCTGAACACGTCTTTTAAGTACGCATTGCAGGTTTTATTGCTTGGCAGTTTCTCTTTCTTTTCATGCAAATGGTTTCCGGCTTTCAGCCAGTGGAGAAATCCCACATAATGTTCATACTGTTCCTGGAATTCCAGTTCCGCCACCTGGGACAGTTCCATCTTTTTCTCATCCAGATATTCCAGATAGAACCGGATGGATTTTGCCCTGCGGCCAACGGTATTCGGGGAACGGTTTGCTCGGATCAAATGCGTCAGATACTTGGACGGGAACAGCACCATCTGCCAGCTCTGATGATCCCGGATTAAAAAATATTCCTGTTTTCCTTCCCAGATATGTTCCACTGCATATCGTGCCATTTTGCTCACCGTCCTTTCCTCTAACGCTATACACATTATACCCACTTCATGTTCAAATAGCTATTCATCAATACCAACAATCCCTCCAAAACCGCCCCAAAAACTGTACTAAACTTTTCCCCTAAAAGCGTCTGGAAAATAAGCACAAGCAACAAGGCTGGAAAGAGAATTTTGCCTATTACAAATAATACTCTACACCTTTCCGGCTGCGGATGAAATCCTGTACCTCTTTCAACTCTTCCGCTATCCGGCAGGACGGAAGCGCACACATCACATCTTCGTGATACTTGCCGCCTTTTACCGCCCGAATATCTAAAATAGACACCACACAAGTATCAGTTTCTGTCCGAATGGCTCTCCCAAATCCCTGGCGCAGTTTCTTCTGCATATCCGGCACAATGATAGATTGGATATAGGATTCCAAAGAGTCATACGTCTCCTTCTCTGCTTCACTGATCGGATCTGGTACTGCAAAAGGCAGTTTCACAATAATTAGAGAGGATACCATATCTCCCGGAAAGTCCACCCCTTCCCAACAAGAACCGGCTGCAAACAACACCCCATTTTCCATGGTCTTAAACCGTAAAATTTCTTCCTGGGAGTGTCTCCATACTTCCACCATGGGGAACGGCAAGCTGTCTCTTAAAAGCTGGTACACACTTCCCATCAGTGTATAAGAAGTAAACAGTACCAGCGTATGCCCATAAGTGGAACAGATCAGGGAATGGATATGATTTGCCACCATCACCGCCTCTTCCCGGCTTCCTCTCCTGCAATGATCCAACGTCTTTGGCAGGTATAGCAGACAATTCTTTTCGTAGGAAAAAGGGGACTCTGCCACATATTCCTGCACTCCTGCCCTTCCTTCCAGCCCGGTGATCTGCCGGGTGCGCAAAAAGCCTGCGCCTGCCTTTAGCGTTCCGCTGGTTAAGATGGCAGACACACCTTCTTCCCGATTCCATAACATCTTCCGAAGTAATTCTGGGATTTCCCGGCTGGCTGCACACAAAATGGGAAGCTGTTCTGTATCCAGACGCAGATAGCGGACATAATTCCCATCGCTGCTGCAAAAACACTCCAGCACATCCTTTGCTTCTTCCAGCCGGTTCCGTATCCACTTTGGAACACTTCGCTCCAGCTTTTCTAAAAGAAATTCCAGCATCTCTACGCCTTCCCACAGAGAAACCACACTATTTGTTGTATTACGGAACGTTTCCCGGATTCCTTTTCCAATTCGGTGTTCTGCACCAACAACATGCAATGCGTCATGCATGACTGTCCGCAGGATTTTTGCCTCTTCTTTCTGATGCTCCCGTTCCAGATAATATGCTATTTCCCGGATATCATCCATACACAGGTTTTTTCCAAACATCTGCCTTGCCGCTTCCGGTAACTTATGAGCTTCATCTACAATCAACGTCCGATAATCAGACAATAAAGGCTTGTATCCTTCTGCTCTGTGATATGCATCTGCCAGTAAATAATTATGATTACAGATTTGAATGAACACATCCTGTTTCCTGGATTCTTCCAGATATCTCTGATAGCGGCACATCTGCCTGCCCGGACATTCTCTTGGACAGAATTTCGGCACACAGACCAGCCTTCTGTCAAACCCGCTCAGATTCTTTACGCTATCCATATCGTAATGCTTTCGCAAGGACAGTAATGCTGCTTTTTGAACAGCATTCTTCTGTTTATGGCGGATTGCTTCGATTCGTTGTTCCAGCCTATTGTCACAGACAAAGTGTTCTTTCCCTTTTCGCACCACTGCCCGAAGCGGGGACTGAATGATTCCTTGCTCCAGCAGCACCCTGGACAAAAAGGGAATATATTCTGTTAAAATGGCTTTCTGCAATGCAATGCTGGAGGTGGACACCACCACCGGGCGCTGTTCCAATGGATTTCCTCGCCCTGTCAGCATGGAATACTTCCGCAATAATACACAGGCTACCAGATAGGCATAGGTCTTCCCAATTCCTACCCCTGCATCACACAAGGCAATCTGTTCTCCCAGCAGAGTATCCAGCATTTCATGGCATAGACGGATCTGCTCTTCCCTGACTGCCAGTCCCTGTTCCGGAAATAGCACCCGGAAGATCTTCTCCACTTCCTGATGCGCTCTTTTTTGATATTCAACTTTATAAAACATAGTACTTCTTTCCGCATGGCGTTAATACCACAAGAATACGGCTGTGACATTTTCCCACAGCCGCATGTATCTGATATCAACGACACACTCTTTTTTGATTTCTTATCGTTTCTTCTTTTCTTTGGCACCGTATTTGTCCTCGACTCCCCGGCTGCCACACCACATCTATGGTAGGGAACATTACAGGCGGATGCTTCGCTTGGCACCGCTCGCAGATTTTCTGAAAGTCTTGCTGATTACAACTTAGAGTCCATCCTCTTCCTTATGGGAAGAAATTCGTATCATTATCCCCCTCCGATGCTCCTGGCGAAAGACCTGCGAAAGTCCATTCACAGCTATAAGGAGTCGCTCAGAATGAGAACAGGCACTGACAGTTTTCTCACGAAATGATCCGCCATAGTCTTTGGACAGACCTTTCCATAACAATCCAGCAGTGCTTGTCCCCATCCGTCCTGGCGCTTATGCTGTCACGCTTCTATCTTTGGGAACGTACCTGTAATGCTGGTATGTGGTTGTCAAGGAACTTTAAAAGGAAAAACATCCCTTTACTTATTAGCCAGCAAACTTTCCTATTTTCTTTCTCCCATTTTCAATTTTTTTATTTTTTCTTTTAAACGGTTGATTCTCAGATAAATCGCATTTGGAGTCAATCCCATTTTTTCAGCAATTTGCTCTGTTGGAATATCCAACATCCGGAAAAATACGATCTGCAAAGTCTCTTTATCTGCCGAACGCAATAGATTAAAAAGTGCTTCGTTTTCTATTTCATCTAACAGAGCCTTTACTGTAGTTATGTTTTCCCTATCTGCACTGCACATAGTTGCTAAACTAATTTCTACTACATCTGAATTTGGGAATTGATGCTCATTATAATTCCTTTCCTTTTTGAAATCTTCCCAATCTTGTTCTCGTAACTTAAGAATGATTTCTTCCTGAACTCCCAATTCCCTCATTTTTGATTCCTCAGCTTCCTTCCACTGTTTCCATTTATATTCTTCTTTTGCTTTATTAAAAGCCATTCCTTCTTCCTCCGATCTGAATTTCTTGAAATCAAATCGGAGTGGTGGCGGTGACCTTGCCTTCTCACAGACAGAAGACCGTATAAACCAGAGTTTGCTCCACAAAAAGAAAGATGCCGCAATCCTGTTTTGAATTGCGACACCACCAAACGTTGTATATGAAGTTAGGTTTTTCTCTTTTGTAGCTCTTTCTGGCACATACACTGCTCCTTTATGTCATGGAACGGAGTCCATTCTTTCCATAAAGAAGTAGTATACAAAACTAAGCTGTCATCAGACTGTCAGTTGTCTGTCAAATAACTGTCAGTTTTTCTGTCATTTCTTTTACAATTATAACCAAATCTTACCATAAAAAGCAGGTTCCATTTTCAGAAACCTGCCTTCTATGATTCCTTATAACCTCTTAAACAATATCCAACCTCTTTTACACTGATGATTATATGTTCTGCACTTACATCTACTTTTTTCAATTTCCGTTTCAATCGATGTACCATACAGTAAATAATATTTGCAATATCCCCATGTGGGTACTCCTGCCATACCAGCTGATAGATCTGACTGTATGTATATACTCTTCCCGGTGTAGACGCTAACAGATATAGGAAATCAAACTCCCTTTTTACAACGTGGATTCTTTTATGCTCCCATTCTACTGTTCTTTGAAGTGGAAGGATTTCCAGTTTTCCAACTATGACAGGAACTTCTTCTTTTCTTTCCGATTTCCACTCTGTATAGCGGCGGATCAATGCATATGCCTGCAGGCTGATTTCTTCTGTACACAGTTGCGTCAATACTACATCCGCTCCGGCCTGAATGATCTTATTTCGCATTTCAGAATGATCCGGTAATAAAACAATCACAGGTGTTATCACCATCTTTCGGATGGTTTCTACAAGTTGGCATATGATTTCCGGTTCTTGCTTTACTGCAATTAAAATCAAATGATACGAGAACACTGTCAAATGAGAAAGGGCATCCTGAATATTTTTTGCCTGATAAATCTCTGTCTGCTGTTCCGGTAAAACCAAGCTTTCCCATAGCACTTCTCCTTCATCCGCAATTACTATAATTCTGTTTTTCTTCACACCCCCATCTCTCTGCTTCTCATATTACAATTCCTCCACATGATTTTCCGAATAATGATAAAAAATAGTTTCCAGTTCCTTACAACACCAGAAGAAATATTCACTACACGTTACATGAATGGTTGCCTCATCTGTCATGAGACTCACTTTTTCAAAACATGGTCTGCCATCAACTTTCAGCTCCTGCAATTGATGCTCCATGATCCAATAAATATCTCCACTTCTAAATGGTCTATGAGAAATATAACGGTAAGAAAATCCTTTCTTTCCTGCATTCGAATTTAAGACCTGATGTGCATATTCCTCATACTCTCCAGGAATCACTTCCCATAAGGGAATTACAGCTTCAGCAGTTTCACTTGCCCTTATCACTTTCAATATATCGCGCATAACAAAAGGCGGCATGATGCACATATCTTTGATTTTACTGCGCGAAATGTGTCCTCTTCCATCATTCCCAGACCACTGAATCACTCTATCACAGATTTCATACCCTTCTGAGGATGAACTGAGCAAAATTACATTCATATAAGTTGACATTTCTACTATTAATCTTACGGCGCTTTGAACCTCGTTTTCTTTCATATCTTGAAACAAACTTTGAAATATATATTGTTTTGAGGTATCAGCAACAAGTTTTATCAAAAACAGTATTTTTTTCTCTCCCAATGTTAATTCTTCTATTTGACAATTTTCTTTCATTTCCAAACCAGCAAGTTCCAGCATCGCTTGAATTGAAAGTGGATCATTTTTTAATGTGGGAAGATTAGAAAGATATTCCCTTACCTTTCTATCTCCCCCCCCCAAAAAAAATCAGTAATTTTTGCAAAGTTTTCAATTTTACAATCCAATACAGCGGATAAAAATGAACATTTTTCTGCTTCTTTTTCTGTATCGATCACAATACCAATAACTTCATACTTTCTTTTCATTATAAGAACACCTCTTTTCTATAGCTTAATTGTAAAACACAAATGTCACAGAAATGTCCTAATCTCTAAAAAATATTGTATTTTATTGCGTTTCTCATTTATAAAATTCCTTTTTTAAGACAGCATACTGAAAAACGGAGGTTGTAGCCCAATAATACAGCAAATAAATCCCGCTAAATACTGTCAATGTAACGATTCCATAGGTCAAGAATAGATTTTCCTGCAAAATTGCTTCTCCAAATACTTTATTTGCTCCTGCAATCAAAAATATCATCATAATCATTGGAAGAATCGCCGGAATGAAAAACAAAATCCCTACCTCTTTTTTTATAAGGCATCTTCTTGTTTTTTGTGCCACTCCCATTTTATCCAAGATCTGATAATTACATCGATTGTAGTTTATTTTTGAAAGTTGTTCAAAAGCTAATATCGTAGAAGATAAAATAATAAAAATAATGCTCAAATATAAGCCGCAAAAAGAAATTGCCGCAAATCCGGTTAAAGAGTTTTCAACGCCCCATGCCTTTACAGTTACGCCCATGGTTACCTGTTCTGGTAAACTTTTTCCATCTTGAAGCTCCGGCATCCATGCATTCGGGTCATGCAAAAACTTCTTCAATTCGTGTTTTAACTCCGGATATCCTCCATTTTCCAATTTCATAACTAAACGAATTTTTTCACCGGAAAGCTGGTTTGCCACTTGATCAGGTACTACCAGAGCATATCCTCTTGTACCTGCCATTTGATATTGTTCCATGGGTTCTGTATGAATTGCTGTTTCTGCAATTTCAAGAACATTTCCAGCTAATGTAATTTTGCTTTTCTGCTCTAACGCTTTTTGAATCTTCTCTACATAATTCCATGTATCACAGTGAATGAAAAATTCATTTGCAGACAGGCTTACAGGCTTTAATCCAAGCATACAACGTAAATGATTATAATCGGATAAGGCTAGGGCTTCCACCGGATACGTATCTGTTCCATAAAGATAATAAATCAGTTCATCTTCTACCTTGCATTGCTGTCTGGTAAATTCTATCATTGGCTCCATGGATTTTTTCGTCAGCGGGGCATCCAGGGCAACTCCCGCATCATACGGATAATACGCTTCCATATTCGCCTTATATCCTGCTCCCATAGAAAGACCTGCAAACATCGTACTTAAAGATACCGTTAAAAGGATTGCGATAATTGCCATAAGCTTTCCGGCAGAATCTACTTTTCTTCCAATCTGTCCAAAATAAAACAGGTTGATGTCCTTATATTTTCTGCGCTTACTTTTATTCAAAAGTCTTAACAGCAAAATTGGTAAATTACGATACATTTCGTATATTCCTGTTGCTGTCAAAATCACAGCGCCAGTCATCCAAAAATAGAATACATTGGTTTGAACTGATAATCCTTTTGCCAGGAAACAGCCTCCGGTAAAGATACATAAGATGGATAAAATAATCAGCGTAATATGAAATCTTAAGGAATGCTTCTTTCCGTTTTCGTTTTTCTGATGATCATAGAGCATATCTACAATTTTACGTCTGCGGATCACCTTTGCTGCACGTAGTATTCCGATACCGTACATAAACATAAAAAATATAAAAGCTGTTGCAAACGCCTTTATGGAAAAAGAAATACGATAGGCATGTGACATCTCAAAAATATGATTGATGATCTGCACCAGCACTCCGGAAAGTCCAACTCCCAAAAAAGTTCCTATAAAAAATGCAGCCATTCCAATCACACCATTTTCAATAAAAAACAGTTTTTGAATATTTGAAGTTTCCATACCCAGTAACTCATAGGTGGCAAATTCCTTTTTCCGTTCTTCCAGCATAAAGCGTATTGCATAGCTGATTACAAAAGATGCAATCAATGCTACAAGAACGGACATTCCCAATATACCTGATGTCAGCATGGATATATTTTCAGACATAGTGAGAACCTCTTTTGAAAATCCAAGCGCTAGAAAGGAATACATCATAGCAGCAGTCAAAGTAATGGTAACAAAATAAATCACATAATTTCGTATGCTTTTTTTCATATTTTGTATTGCAAGCTTAATATACATCACTTACCCCGCCTCCCATCATGGTAAGAACATTCAGAATCTTATCAAAAAATACCTTCCGGGTGTCCTTTCCTTTTAAGATTTCCGTAAAAATTACGCCATCACGCAGGAACAAAATCCGATTGGCATAGCTTGCCGTAAACGCATCATGTGTTACCATCAGAATGGTGGCTCTCAGATTTTCATTCATACTCTGCATGGTGGATAAAAGCATCTGAGATGAATGGCTGTCTAAGGCCCCTGTGGGTTCATCGGCTAAAATCAGCTTCGGATGATTGATGATCGCTCTGGCACAAGCGCATCTCTGCTTTTGACCACCGGAAACCTGATAGGGATATTTATCCAAAATATCGGCAATATTCAGACTTTTCGCAATCTCTTCCACTCTCGGCTCGATTTCCCTGACCGGAATGTGGTTAATGGTCAACGCCAGGGCAATATTCTCACTTATGGTCAACGTATCCAGCAGGTTAAAATCTTGAAAAATAAATCCCAGATTTTCTCTCCGAAACTTGGCAATGGCCTTTTCTTTAATTTCGGTTACATCTGTCCCATCCAGATAAATATGCCCTGCGCTTACCGTATCTATAGTGGAAATACAGTTCAGCATCGTTGTTTTTCCGGATCCTGACGCCCCCATAATACCTAAAAACTCACCTTCCTGCACCGAAAAATCAATATCCTGAATTGCTTTTGTTACATTACCTTCATTTCCATAAAATTTTTGAATATGGTCTAACTTTAAAATTTCTTTCATGATACTTCACCTCGTCTTTTGATATTCTGATTGTAACGGATTTCTGCCTGTGTTTGTATCAAGTTTTCTAACAAAATTCTAACAAAAATGTAAGAAATGCAGGGCTTTTCTTAGCCCTGCACCTGATGAATAAAATGATTGATTTGAAAGGATAGGATCATTGTCGTTCCTGTCTCACCTGACTGGGCGGCAATTCCAATTCCCAGCTTATCACAAAGTCTTTTGCAAAGATAAAGCCCTATACCGGTTGCATTTTGCCGGATACGTCCATTTTGCCCGGTAAAACCTTTCTCAAAAATACGGGGCAGATCATTTGCACAGATCCCGATTCCATGATCTTCTACAAAGAGAAAAATCTGATCTCCCTGCACCTTGGTATAAAAGTGCAATACGGGATGCTCCCGGCTGTATTTTACAGCATTGACAATCAACTGATCCAGAATAAATCGGAGCCATTTGTCATCCGAATAAACCGTCAGTTCACTCTCTTCCGTCTCTAAGGCAACCTGATTCTGCAATAAAAGATACTTGTTATCTGCAATCGCCTGATGCACCACATCAAATAACCGGATTTCCTGAACAGAATAATCCTTTTCCGTATATTCACTACGGGCATAATAAAGCGCCTGTTCTGTAAAGCGATTGGTTTTTTCCAGTTCCCTCATCAATTCTCTGGTAAAAGGCTCTTTATGATTTTCACACAATAGTTTCATTGCAGTAATCGGTGTTTTGATTTCATGAATCCACTGCTCAATATATTCCCGGTACTCCTGTCTCTCCCTTGCTACTGTTCCAATCTGTTCCAGCATAGATTTGGACGCCATTTTTAAGAGTTGAAAATAAACCTGTTCTTCGGCATGTTCCGGTTCCGGAAGCATCTCTGACAACAAGTATTTTTCTTCCAGTCCTTCTGCCATCTTTACTAATCTATTTAATCTCCTTTTTCGCTGATGATAGGTAAACGTCAGTACACCAGCCAGTAACATCGTCCAGATGATAAGAATCACTGCAATACTATCTACATTATTTCCTACAAAGAACAGAAAAACCGATAACAATACCATACAGACGATATTGATGATGAAAATAGGGATTTTGTCTTTCCAATACTGTTTTCCATTCATAATGTGTACCCCTGACGGTGTTTCGTTTTAATAAAGTCTTTAACGCCAATCTTTGATAGTTTTTCTCTGATACGTCCAATATTTACACTCAATGCATTATCATCTACATAGAGCTGATTGTCCCATAAATATTCAATCAGATCTGCTCTCGTGCAAATGGTTCCGGCATGTTCAAATAGATAGTACATAATCTTCAGTTCATTTTTTGTGAGTTCTGTTTGTTTTCCTTCCGCTTCGATTGTTCCAGTCTCTAAAGATAAAGAAACTCCTTGATAAGTCAGATGTCTGCTTTGTGTATCAGGATAAGCACGTTTCAGCAAGGAAGCAATTTTTGCAAGTAAAATGGCTGTGTGATAGGGCTTTGTGATAAAAGCATCTCCTCCAAGCATAATACTGTTCAATTCATCCATATCCGTATTGCAGCTGGTAACAAAGATAATCGGAGCCTGTGAAAAACTCCGAATGCCAGAACAAATGGTAAACCCATTTTCTTGCGGTAATTTAATATCCAATAAAATCAGATGTGGATTTATTTTTCGCACTTGTTCTGTTACATCAGAAAAATCTTCAATAACAGAGGTGTGATATTTATTTCCCTCCAGTACTGTTTGCAGTTCTTTACGGATCACTGGATTATCTTCAATAATTAAAATTTCTGTATTCATAACAATCCTCCTAAACTGCATTATAACATAATGCAGCTAAAATTGGAGCAAGTTTCCCTGCTCCAATTCGTTTTATTCCATTGTTTTGATTTGGTCAACAAGAGATTGCTTTTTCAAATTTCCCGTTGTATATGCAATTAATATCAGCTGAACAGCCAACAGAACAGCCGAATATATCAATACAACCGGCCATGGGAATGAATAGAAAAAATATGGATTTAATGACCGCATGATCTGAATACATAAACTTCCAAGTCCAACTCCTAAAATCAATGTTACAAGCACAGCAAAGAGTGAATAAATCATGCCTTCATAGCAAAGCATTCGGATGAGTTGTTTTTTACTTAAACCAATCGCCTGTAACATTCCAATTTCCTGCTTCCGAGACAAAAAATTTGTAATGGTTGTATTTACGAGATTGATCAGCGAAAAACACACAACAATGATAGCTACTATCAGAAATGCACCGAAAGGTAGTTGCTGATTTCTATTATAATAATTTACGCTTTCTTCTATGGTATCCATAACCAAATCACTGTTTTTATCTATCAGCTGATTTAATGAAGTTTCAATGGTATCGAATTTATCTTTGTCTGTAATTACGGAAATAGTACCTGTGCAATCCATCCCGGTTCCCTCATTTATAAGTTGTTCCGGGAGAGAAAAACATTTATCGAATCCCGTATAATTATAATCGCTTACTATGCCTTTCACAGTATAAGTTTTCGTCATAATATCACCGGATACATTTTCGTAATCAACTTCTACTGTATCACCTAAAGCAACATCCATTCCATTGAGATCTGCACGTTCTTGTAATAGGATAATTCCTTTGTCCGCAATCAATTCATCATAATCAGCAGTTCCTTTTATGAGATTTTTTTCTAAATCAGATTGTTCATCTTGACTAAATCCCTGAATCCAATCTCCAGAAATTCCATTTACACGATATTCTGCGTCCGTATAATACCACCGCTTGATTCCGGTAACACCATCGATAGCTTTGATTGTTTTTACAAAATTTTCATTCAGCATATTTTTTTGTTGTAATTTAGTCAACGAAACTTTTGCAGTATCAAAGGATTGATTAGCATTAAGGTTAATATTAAATTCGCCTTTTGAAAAATCCCTCCCACGCGCTTCTGCAACTCCATCATAGGAAACTAATATCGTTGAAATCAATACAACTAACACGCCTCCAAATGCGAGTGAAAATATGGTTAATATAGATTTTGTTTTTTGCCTGGACAGATTCATTTTAGCAAGTGATGCAGGCGTTATTTTTCGGTACAGCGCCGAACTTTCTTTAGGCTTTCCTTTATAATCCGAATATCGAAGAGCCTCCATTGGAGATACTGCGGCAGCTTTTTTTACAGGAGTATGAATAGAGAGCATTACCATTGTAAAAGCAAAGAACCCACACCCAATCGTCACACATAAAGAAGTCAGCCAGTACCAGCCCTCCGGAATCAGAAAATATCCGATTACATTACCTATAATCAAACCAATGGAAATCCCAACAGCAGCAAGTAACTTTCCTTCTCGGTAAACCATTTTTTTAATCTGCCGTTTCGTTGTTCCAATCGTGCGAAGCTGCCCATAGTTACGTATATTGCTTGCAACGGAAATATAAAAAATGGAATAGATCACAATGCCGGAGCCAATAAAGGTTACAAATCCAATCACGAAATAAAATAACATTTCACTTCCAGAATTTTCGCTCTTCACATTAAAATAAGTGGAGCGAACAATCACATTATCATCGGGGATGTGTAATTGTTTTGCAAGAGTGTCTGCATATTCCGTAGCATCTTCTTCGCTCATGTTTTGAGCGTCTTTTAATCCAAGGTAATAATCTATAACTGTATTATTTCCATACTGTTGTTTCACTAATTCTTTCGATATAATAGCTGTATATCGTCCAATATCTCCGGTTTTAACATTTAAGATTCCTGTCAACCTGAAATCATGATTCATCCCGTCAGAAAATGGTATTTTAATTGTCTGTCCTAATTCAGTTGAATACCCCAAGCTGTCCAAAAAAGATTCCTGTACTACAATTTCATCTTCCGCAGTTGGTAACTTTCCCGAATAAGGCATACTTTGAGATTTTAGCATATCTGCATTTGCGTAAGTAAAATTTACGGTTGAATGGTTTATTTCTTCAGAAAATGCATTGAAAAATTCTCCAATCCACGCGATCTCTTTTTCTTTGTATAATTCCGAACCCTCTTTTTCTGAAATTGCATGATATACAATCTGTGCTGTTTTTTTATTTAGATTTTTTGTTTTCTGTGTAATTCCAAATCCATAAAGGGTAATTGCAGATAATAATGTACTCGCAAGTGTAATCGTAATAATAATAAAGATATTTCTTTTTCGATTTGCTGATATATTCCTGCTTGAAATACGCTTTATTATGGTTTTTGTATCATTTTCAAAAGGCAGCGTCATATGTGTCACCTCCTTAAAAGTTCAATAAGAGACATATTTTTTTGATGCCTTAACGCAATCTCTGATACCAACAAAGAACAAATCACAACTAGCGCACAATAAAACAACGTCACACTAAATGGAAACTGATAATTTAAGTACGTCATCAATCCATTTTTTAATAAAGTGCAAAGAAGATAACCGATAAAACCACCAACAATCAAAGACAAAATCAATCCGATAGAAACAATAAGCAACCCTTCACAACATACCATGGTTGTAAGCTGTTTTTGTGTCATTCCTACGGAACGCATGAGAGCAAATTCTTTTTGCCTAACAATCACACCGGTAAAAATGGTGTTTAGTAAATTCATAATTGCAAAGCAACTGATAAATCCAATAATTACAGCAAGTGCCAAAATCATTCCTTGTAAGAAATTCTCATTTTGGGCAATAGCGCTAGATAATGTAGTAACAGCTAATCGTGGATTTGCCACAAGAATCTGTCTAATTTCTTTTTCTGCTTGTTGCTCCATCTTTTCATCCACACAAATTACCCACTGATATGTCATATTAGATGAGGTGATTTTTTTCATAGAATCATTTGGAAGTAACAGCATATCAATTTTATCTCCATTATTTCCGATTTTACTTTCATCCAATACGGCGGCAATTGAGAACTCCATCTCTTTTGTCTCTGTTCCGTCAAACACTTTCAAATTTATAGAATTTCCAACTTCCGGCTGTATTCCAAAATATTCTTCAAAATCACTTGGACGTCCAATAATAATCTGATTTTGAGATGTTATTTCTTGATATTCTGGAATAGATTTACCTAAATTACATTCTCTGATTAAATCCATATCGGTTTCGTCAAATCCAACAATTGCCCCATTTGATTCTTTTGCATTTAAGTCATTAGACACCGGAAGATTGGTAATTGTTGTTATTTGTTTTACATCACTCACTTGACTGAGAGCGATATATGATTCTTCTGTAAATGGACTACTGCTTTCAACAGTTTCTAAAGCATTTTCTCTTAATTCCTGATCCTGTATTCGAATATAAAATTGTCCTAATGAAAATCCAGACAATGCCATATCCCTTGCGTTAATAGAGGAAAGTATCGAAGAGGCTCCAAACAACAATACTCCTGTTAAAACCAGAGATGTAATCGTTAGAACATTCTTTTTCTTATCTCGTATAATCTGCTCTTTCGCCAATGAAATAGGAGTTATCTTTTTTCCTTTATGCTTATCCCCATAATTTGAGCCCGTCTCATATCGATACGCCTCTATCGGAGATACGCTTGCTGCAATAACTGCTGGTTTTCTAATAGATAACCGTACTGTCATATAAGAAAACAATATAACAATAGGATACGCCCAAAGTAAATTTTTAAATTGGAATCCCTGCGGAACCAAAAAGTACGATAAAAATGTTCCCACTATAAGACCTATCGGTATTGCTATCAAGGATAAAAAAGTTCCTTCTTTGTACACTAATCTTTTAATCTGTTTTTCTGTCATGCCTATGGTACGAAGCTGACCATATTCACGAATAGAATTGATAATAGAGATATAAAATATGCAGTAAATAACCAAAATTCCTGCCATAATAACAATGGCTAATCCGGCAATTCCTGCTATCACCAATAAAACAGATGGCTGGCTTAGTTCCAAATAAGCATGATTGATAGATGGTGACTGCAAAATACCCGCTTCTTTACAGATCTTTGTAATCTCATTTTGAATCTGTTCACTTTCAGAGGCATATTGGGATTTTAAACGAAACATTGCCATTGGCGATAAGGTATTCCAACCATCTATGTCAAGAAAATATTCCATAGAAACAATAGCTGCATACAAAGAACGGTCTGTTCCCTTCGCAGAAGTTTTTATATAACCGGAAATAACAAACTCTTGTCTTTCTTGATTGTTTTCTCCCGGCAAAACAATTTTATCGCCAATTTTCGCATCAATCCCCTGTTTTGACAGATAATCTTTTTCAACTAAAATTTCATTTTTCTTCTGTGGCATGTTCCCTTCAGAAACAGATAATCCATTTAACACTAAACTATCTTCATTGGAACAAGAAATATTTAATTGTAAACCATCGTAAGAAGCACTTTTTATTAATGCATTAAATCCTAATTTTTCTATTCGTTCATCCGCAGATAATTTTTCATATTGTTGTTTTGTAAGACCAGAAACAAGGGCATGATAAGAACCTGTAATACTGTTTCCACCATTTGTATTCACTTCTATGATCCCTGAAACGAGCAATAATACTGCTGTCATTAAAAATGTCGCAAGAGAAATTGCAAAAATAGAGAGATATTTTTTTAATTTATCATGTTTTAATTGTGCAGAAACGATTTTACGAATTATTTCTGTTGTATCATTTTCAAAAGGTAACGTCATATAAATCAACCCCTATCCTACTATTTTTCCATCTTCAATCCTCACAATGCGATCAGCAAGCTGTGCAATAGCATTGTTATGTGTAATCATTACCAATGTCTGATCGAACTCTCTACTGGTTCTCTGAAGCAGTCCTAAAACATCCGCACTAGTTTTAGAGTCAAGGTTACCTGTAGGTTCATCGGCCAACACAATTGCAGGTTTAGCAACCAAGGCTCTTGCAATCGCCACTCTCTGCTGCTGACCACCTGAAAGATTATTTGGCATACTTTTCAGCTTATCTTCCAATCCCAGCATAGTAACAACTTCATCCATAAATTTCTGATCTACGGTATCTCCATCTAGCTCTACCGGAAGAACAATGTTTTCATAGACATTTAAAATCGGAACCAGATTGTAATTTTGGAAGATAAAACCGATATTCCTCCTGCGAAAAATAGTAAGTTGTTCATCATTCATTTTAGCCAGTTCCTTCCCTGCTACAACTACACTTCCTGATGTTGGAGTATCCAATCCTCCCATCATGTGAAGCAACGTGGATTTTCCAGAACCCGAAGTTCCTACCACTGCTACAAATTCTCCCTGCTCAACAGAAAAATTTACACCATCTAAAGCACGAGTTATATTAGGTTCTGTGCCATAATATTTTTTTAAATCCTTTGTCTGTAAAATTGTCATAATCACTACTTCCTTTCTTTGTTTGATGAGTATATGGTAAAGGTCAAATGTTGCAGAAATGTCCTAAAATTCTTTTTTTCTAAAATATTTTTCAAAAAAGGCAGTCTGAGTAAACAGACCGCCGCTTCATTATCTTTGAGGAAGAAATATAGAGAAAGTTGAGCCTTTTCTCACCTCTGATTCAACTGTAATATAGCCACCTTGCATAGTGATAATCTCACGTGCAAGGTATAATCCTATTCCAATCCCATCCACATCATGTACAGCTTCTTCCCGATAAAATCGTTTGAAAATTGTTGCCTGGACACTTTCCGGAATGCCTCTTCCCGTATCCGTTACGGCAATTTCCAAATACATCTCCCAGTCCTGTACTGTTACGTGAATGTCACCGCCTTCCGGAGTATATTTTACTGCATTGTCTAAAAGATTAAACAATGCTTCTGAGGTCCAGCGGCTGTCATGTGCAACCGTTAAATTTTCAGGACAATTTACGGATAAATGAAGATGCTTTCTTTCCATAGGAGCAAGAACCCCATTTATCGCATCTACAAGTGTATCCGCAATGGCTGTTTCTTTCTTTTCCAAGGTAATCACACCAGTTTCCAATCGTGATGTTTTCACCATTCCCTGAATCAAAAAGTCCAATTTATCTAACTGACTGGCAGTAGCATGTAAAAATTCCTTACGTGTCTCATCAGTAATTCTTCTGGTCAACATCGTGTCATTGAGCATTTTTAGATTTGCTATCGGTGTTTTGGTCTGATGCGAAATATCAGATACCAAAGACTGTAATTCTGCTTTTTCTTCTTCTACTTTATGCCGGGTTTCCTGCATTACATGATACAATCTTTCCAGACGATGGCTGATGCGTGCTAACAGTGTTTCTGCTTCATAATTTATTTGCGGACGAACGGTACTGTCCATCATTTCATCTAATGTTCGGCATAGTCCATCTGTAAATACCGATAGTTTCTTCTGGAAATAATGCAAAAAGACTGCACCCCATAGAAACAGAAGGATCATCACGCTGAAACCACCAAGTATCATCCTTATATCTTTTGTGAAGGCATAAAGGATGAACAACAAAAGAATCGATGTCATCGAAGCACCTCCAACGATCAGCCGCAGAAAAGCTCTAGTGGATAAATTCTGTAATTTCATCGTGATTCACCGCCTATCCATTGATACCCCATTCCATAAGCAGTTTTAATATATTTTCGCTCATCTGTTTCAATCTTTTTGCGAATCCGGCTGATGATGGTAGTAAGCGTATGCTCATCTACAAAATCCCCATCAATATCCCACAGTTTCTCAATCAGTTGCCGCTTTGTTAATATAATGTGCGGATTTTTTACAAATAAAAATAAGGTACGGTATTCTTTTGGTGTAAAATCTATCACTTTTCCTTCCAAAACCGCACTCTGCTCGGAAAAGTCAATTTTCAAAACTTCATCCTCAAATACATCATGCTTTGGTGTCCGCAATTCCATATTTGCAAAAACAGCTGCTACCTTTTTGCAGAGAACCATCACCGAAAATGGTTTTGTAATATAATCTGTGCATCCGGCTTCATAGCCTTTCAGCATATCGCCTTCTTTATCATTTGCTGTGATAAACATAATATAGGTATGCTGCCCTCTTCCTCTGATTTCATCACATAAATGCAGACCGTTCCCATCCGGCAGATTAATATCCAACAGAGCGATATCAAATTCACTCTCTTTCAATCGTTCTACTGCATCCAGAAAACTGTATGCAGAAGTTACTTCATAACCATCCGCAGTAAGATTATAAGCCAGTGTTTTATTTAGTACTTTATCATCTTCTACAATTAAAATTTTCCTCAATCCAGATTCTTCCTTTCCCATCTTCTAAACTTATCGCTATTTTAAACCTCAAATGTTGCAGAAATGTCCTAAATACAGTTTTTCTGATAATATCATTTCAAAACATAGATTGATTATATCCTATTTTCTTTCAGGAAAAAATGTTTTCCATAAAAAAATGCTTTTGCCAAAATGTTCCACACTTTTCAGCAAAAGCATTTTTCTCTTATTCCATTGCCCGCATTTGTTCAATCAGGGATTGTTTTTTCTGCCTGCGGATTGTCCAAACAGACAAAATGAACTCTACTGTCACAAGTACTACTACATATACTCCCATCTGCAACCATGGAAATTCGTAAGGAAGGATTTGTCCAGCGTAAGCACTGATACTAAATTTTCTCCATACCAGAAGAGTAATTGGTAGCCCAATGGCAAGCATAAGCAAAATACTGCTAACTACATACCCCATTCCTTCCCATACAGCCATTTGTGTCAATTGTTTTGGAGCTAACCCAACCGAACGCAGCACGCTATTTTCTTGTCTCCGCGAATATTGATTGGAAAGTGTTGTATTGATAAGGTTAATCACACCAAACAAAAAGATGAACCATGAAATCACCTGCATTATGCCATATGCTACATTCATATACCCATAACTATCTACCTTATCCTCAAAGGTATCTAAACCAATATCGGTATGTGAAACAACAAGATTCTCCAAAGCCTTTCCCACTTTTTCCGATTTATCCGGATCACAGACAATATCCCAAGAGTAATCAAAATTAGTTACATCTGGTATTAACTCCTGAAACAGTTTTTCCGGCAAAAACATCATTGGTCCATCCACTCCGATTGGACCATGTCCACTGGCAAAGATAGTTTTTTTTCCATCAAAAAAACCTGATATGGTTACAGGAATCGTTTTCTCTCCCAATGAAAGTTCTATGGTTTCCCCCACTTTTTCTTTTCCATCAAAATCACGATAATTGTCTTTCAATAAAATACCATTGTCGCCAGGCATACTCCCTTCTAAAACAGTTTGTACCAGAAGTTCCCTATTTTCTCTAGTGATCATGTCGCAAGTACCATGAGCAGTAATTCCATGGAAAGTGGCTTCAAAACCTGCTGATTTCCTTGTGACCAGAATCTCTTCCACTCCATCAATATCCTGGATTTCCTGTTTCAATTCTTCATTCAATGGATTTCCCTGTTTGAGAAGATCAATATGTTCCTTATCCGAATCCATATAAATCTTATAATCCCCATTTTTAAAGTGCTGTCTTGCCAGTTTTTCCGGCGATTGCAGAATCAGCAAAGAACTAACAGCTAAAAGCAGAATCCCGCCCAAACTTAGAGAAAACACAATACTGACTGTTTTTTTCCAATCCCTACGAAAGTTCAGCATTCCGAGAGAACAAGGACTAATCTTTTTTCTCTTTGTTCGGTTCTTTATCTTCTTCTGAGGCGAAGTAAAACGAACTGCTTCAACCGGTGAAATATTTGCGGCTAATTTCACTGGCTTTCGGATAGACAGACAAATCATTGTCCAGCAGATCAATACTGTACATCCAATCACTAAAAGATAGCCTAAAAGAGAAAAACCTCTAGGAAACAACAAGAGTGTTACTCCTAAACCAAGCAAAATCCCGATAGACAACCCCTTCCACCCCAGAGAATGTCCTTCTTTTTTTACAATACGCATAATTTGCTTTTTGGTAGCACCAATAGTCCGAAGCTGTCCATAACTTTTTATTTTATCAATAATGGAGATGCGGAAAATACTTTGGATTACAACACATCCGCCTACCAAAACAATACCGGCAAAAGCCATAAGCAGCAAAACATTCTCCATGGAAATGTCTCCGTCAATATAACGGAAATAAGCATCCTGAAATCCGACTCCAGGTATCTGTAACTCCTCTTTGATCTTCTGAACATAAGATTTAATAAGTTCTCCGTCTAACTGATCTACATTTTTCAGATGTACATAGGCAAAGAATCCGTCAGGTTCATACTTCTTACACTGTTCCAGCATTTCTTTTGAGATAAGAAAAGAGTACATATTTTGTTTTTCTTGCCCTGTTGTATCTAAAATGCCTGAAATAGTATACTCCCCTGAAAAACTTTCCGTATCCAAGGTAACAGAATCACCTATATGGCAGTCTGGGGAGAATTTAGAAAGCCATTCTTTACTTACTACAATTTCATTTTTCTCTATCGGTAAATCTCCATCTGCCAATTTCATCTGGGAACGTGCCATATACAGGGTTTCTTTATCAGCATAAGCAAAGAAGCCATTAAATCCCTGTGTAGAAGATTCCTTCCCGTACATATAGTATTCTCCCACACGTGCAAAATTCGGTACCTGTTTTAACTCTTCTATATGTGCTTCATCAACCTGTACATAAGTTGCCTCGTAAGTATCTATCACTTTCTTCTTTTCTGTTTGCATCAGTGAGACTCCAACCAAACCAGAAAGACTGATTAAAAAAGCGGCTAAAACTACTGATATGATTACCATGATATTTCTTCGTTTTTCGCTTTTTAAATTTCTCTTCGCCAGATTCTTGACAATTCCATTTGTATTATTTTCAAAAGGCCAAGTCATAGCCTGCCACCTCCTTACTCCACAATCTTTCCGTCCTCAATGCGGACAATCCGGTCTGCAAGCCGGGCGATCTCATTGTTATGTGTAATCATTACCACCGTCTGGTGAAACTCATAACTGGTCCGTTTGATCAATCCCATAACATCTGCACTGGTTTTCGAGTCGAGGTTCCCTGTAGGTTCATCGGCAAGCACGATTGCAGGTTTTGCAACTAATGCCCTTGCAATCGCAACTCTCTGCTGCTGTCCTCCTGAGAGGTTATTCGGCATATTCTTTAGTTTATCTTCCAGCGCCAGCATATGAACCACCTCATCCATAAATCCCTGATTTACCGTATCTCCATCCAGTTCTACCGGAAGGACAATATTCTCATAAACATTCAAAATCGGAACCAGATTATAATTTTGGAAAATGAAACCAATATTTCTTCTCCTGAAAATCGTCAGCTCCTCATCGTTTTTCTTTGCCAGTTCTTCTCCCCGTACAATAACTCTTCCGCTGGTAGGCGTGTCCAGACCTCCCATCATATGAAGCATCGTGGATTTTCCGGAACCCGAAGTGCCTACTACCGCTACAAATTCGCCTTCTTCCACTGAAAAATTCACACCATCCAGTGCCTTTGTAATATTCGGTTCCGTACCATAATATTTTCTTAAATCGATTGTCTGTAAAATACTCATATTCTATAAGCTCCTTTCTGCCTTTCTTTGTGATGACTCTATTATAAAATACAAATGTCACAGAAATGTCCGAGAAAAGAACAAAATTCAAGGAATTTCAGCCTGAATTGTTACAAATCTCGGACATTTCACTTTTTGCTATTTATTTTTTGCAAGAACTCTTCGATATAGGATTCCGGGAGTTACCAGACTGACTGCCAATAACAACAGCAACATTCCTGCCATTTCTTGCATAGGATAATAGAATACAAAATAAGAAATCTTTGTTTTCATGTACCATCCAATCCCACCTATCAACAGCGTTCCCGTTGTTACCAGAAGAACACTCAGCAACAGCCAGGTAAACATTCCTTCCGCAAGGAACATCCGCTGCAACTGCTTTCTGGTCATTCCCACACAATTCATAATGGCACATTCTTTTTTCCGAAGTAACATATCCGTTACCCTTACATTTAAAAAATTCATAATCCCAATAAAGATCAGGCATCCACTAATTACCAGAAGCAACAGCCTGCTGGTCTGAATATACTCCTGTTCTTTTAATAAAAGGTCTGACCGACTCTCCATCTGGAATAAATTTAATTGCTCCGCATATCCGTTTTCAGACTGAAATTCCATATTTTCTGTTTGGATCATTCCCTTTAACCTGTTTTTGCAGCCGGATTCCTGTTCCTTTTCTACCGAAAAGCTCATTTCAAAGGTCTGTGGGGTCAGATTCTCTGACAGGTTTTCAAAGGTTTCTTCTGTTACAAGAAGAAGATTGGTATTTCTGCCATCCCAGCACAACTCTAATTCCGGAAATCCTTCCTTTGTAATATCCAGATACCCGCAATTTACCAGTGTCTCTGGAAGCAGGTCGGACATATCCGTTCCCACCGGAACCAGGTCATACACTTCTATCGGGGTTCCAAGCTGCTCCAATACCTGCTCTTCTGCATATTCTGATACTCTGTGGTCATGGAGAAGAATTGTTCCGTTTTCGTGTGCAAATGTTTCCCACTCTGCTGTTATCTCCTGCTCTTTCAAAAATTCCTGCAGTTTTTCTTTTTCAGAAGAAGAAATTTTTTGGATCACTGTCGGAACAGTTTCCCCGTCATTTAATAACTTGATGCTATCCCGACCTTGTTTCCCGATAATAGGGTAAAATCCCTGGATCTTTGTTTCATCCTGCAGGCTGTTTCCGGCAGTCTGCTTTATGTTCTCCAAGAATTCTTTCGGGAAAAAGACCATATTTTCTGTATCCGGGGAGGTTTCCATCAGTGTTCTGCAGGCTTCCTGTGTGATGCGGATTTGAAAATCAGGTTCTTTTATAAACTGGTTTTGCAGATCTACTCCCTTTACAATCACCGAAGATCCAAGTGCTAATCCACATCCTATAGTCAGAGAAATCATAGTGATAAAAAAAGCCTTTTTATTGTAAAACAGATATCTCCTGGCCAGATAAACTTCCGGCTTGTTTCCAAAGCTTTGGAAAACCGCTTTCTTTTTCTTTGTTTGTTTCTTCTCTGCAACATTCCCAGTTCCATAGTTCATACACTCCAGAGGACTCAGAACTTTGATTTTTTGCTTTACCAGAAGTATCACAACACCCAAAGTCATTGCCACTGGCAGGATGGCTATCAGAAAGAACACAGGCTGATAGAAAGAAATCCCCTCCAGTTCTTCTGCCTGTCCAAGATACAGTTTTTCAATGACAGAGGGCAGGATTCCAAGTACCACCAGACTGCCTATGGCAACGCCTGCAAGACTTCCCTTTAAGACAACTTCCAGTATCTGCCGGAACATCACTTGTATAATCTGATGCTGTTGTACCCCAATCACTTCCATCAGACCATATTGCTGTAAATCTTTTCCTAATGATAAATTCAAAATATTATAGATGAACAAAAACATACACAGCAGAATCAGAAAAGAAAATAGAGCTGCAAATCCATAGCTTCCCAGCATTCCTTCCACTGCCCGGTATGCAGCCGAATCCATGCTGACGATCCGCTGTCCTTCTTTCAACCGGATATCTTCCTGCAACTGTTGTTCCATCTGTATGCCACTGACAGAATCCTTTTCCGGTTTCAGCAGTATCCTGCAGGGATTCCATCCAGCTCCGCTTTCTTTCAGTTTCTTCTCAGACAAAAATGCAATGGAAGAACTTGCCCCCTGATTCTGATATTCTGTAAAATATCCGGAAAGCTGAAACGTCTGCTGTCCGGTTCCTTTTGTTTGGAAAAGGTCATTCCAATAAAAATCCAGCTTTAATTCCATTCCCACCTTTGGTTCTGAAATTCCCAGATACGCCAAGGTTTTGGTGGAAAGCATGATTTCATTTTCCTGTTTGGGATACGTTCCCACGATCTGTGTATAGGCCGGACAGAGCATAGTTTCAAATGCTGTTTCATCTGCCACAACACAGTCACAATATTTTATCATTTGATCGAATAGTTTTCCGGCAAATTTTTCTTTTCCCGTTTCTGCTATGTAGGAAAGCGTATGCAGCTGTCCTGCCATTTCTTCTGTACCATTTTCAAGATACGTTGACACTGTCATTCCATCTGTCCGGATATGTTTCTGGATGTCCACCTGGATCTTCCCATAGGCAAAACTTATCATACAGAAAATCGCTCCAACGGTAAGTGCAACTGCCAGAAACAAAAGGCGGTTTTTGTTCCGGTTCTGCTTTCGATAAGAATCCAAAAGCACTTTTTCTGCCGGACGGTGATAATCATAGTCTTTCATCTTCCACCACCCTTCCGTCTTTCATGCGGATGATCCGATCTGCCATGGCAGCGATTTTTTCATCATGGGTAACCACAAGCATGGTCTGCTGATATTGCCTGCTGATCTTTTTTAACAGTTCCATAACAGAGACGCTGGTTCTGGAATCCAGATTTCCCGTCAACTCATCCCCCAACAGAATGGTAGGATGGGCGTAGACAGCTCTGGCAATGGCAGCTCTTTGTTGTTGTCCTCCCGATAACTCATCCGGCATCTGAAAGAGCTTCTCTTCGATCCCCAGAGTTTTTGCCAAATGGAAAACCTCTTTTTCATCTACTGTCCTCTCCAGTAATTTTGCCGGAAGCACGATATTCTCAAACACATTCATAGCAGGAATCAGATTATATTTTTGAAAAACAACACCAATGTGCCATCTACGAAAAGATATCTGTTCTTCTAAAGATAATTGCGTCAAATTTACATCATGCACATAAACACATCCATGGGTTGGCTTTTCCAATCCGCTGATCAAATTTATCAGGGTTGACTTTCCGCTTCCGGAAGCACCAATGACTGCAATAAACTCTCCCTCTTTTATGGAAAAGGATACATCATCAACGGCTCTTATATAATTTTCTCCATTTTGATATTCTTTTGTAAGTGAAACTAATTTTACAGCTGCCATAGTATCCTCCATATATTTCTTTATCTCGGCAGAAAAATAGAAAATGCTGACCCCTTTCCAACCTGTGATTCCACCGTAACGTAGCCGCCCTGCTGTGTCACAATTTCCCTGGTCAGATAAAGACCGATCCCAACACCCGGCTGATTATGAATCTCTTCTTCCCGGTAAAACCTCTTGAAAATAGATGCCTGATTGCTCTCTGAAATTCCTTTTCCGGTATCGGATACTTTTATCTCCACATACATTTCCCATTGCGCTACAGACACATGGATGCTTCCTCCTGTCGGGGTATATTTTACCGCATTGTCCAACAGATTAAAAATCGCTTCTTCTGTCCACTTACTGTCATGGGACACACGCACATCCTCCGGACATTCCACTGATACATGGATCTTTTTTTGTTCTGCAGAATATAAGATTCCACTCATAGCTTGCGCTAAAGTATCATATATGAAATGATCTTCTTTTTCTAATTGAATCACCCCGGTTTCCAAACGGGAGGTTTTGACTAATGCCTGTATTAAAAAATCCAGCTTATTGATCTGGCCTCTTACACTTTTAAGAAACTCATTCCGCTCCTGTTCTTCCAGGGATTTTGTCAAAAGTGTATCTACAATCATTTTCATGTTGCTTACCGGAGTCCTGACCTGATGGGAAATATCTGACACCAAGGACTGTAATTCCTGCCTTTCTGCTTCTACCTTCCGGTTACTTTCCTGCAGGATATTATACAGACGCACCAGACGATGATGGATACGGGCAAAAATCGTCTCCCTGTCTGATACATTTTCAGGCTCTTGACTACGGTTCATCATGTCGTCAAGGATCTGGCACAATTCAGAAGTAAAATTTGACAATCTCATCCCCAACAGTTGTACCATAAAAAGCATCCACAGTGTTGCACAGACTATTAATGCCAGACCAACCCATAACACTACGATATTTTTTGTCAGAAAGAATGAGACCAATATGATTGCTGTCATTGAAAGTGCCATTCCAGAAGTCAGCCAAAAAAACATCTTTTTTACAGAGATTTTCTTTCCTATCATGCTGGTTCACCTCCGGTCCATTTGTATCCCATGCCATACACCGTTTTGATATATACTGTTCCATTTGTTTCAATCTTTCCCCGGATGCGGCTTAACGTTGTCGTCAACGTATGCTCGTCCACATAATTCTCTGTGCAGTCCCATATTTTTTCCAACAACTGCTTTCTTGTTAATACACGATTGCGGTTCTGGCAGAACAGGTTCAGCATCCGAAATTCCAAAGTAGATAAGGTTAATGGCTTCCCACCCAGCATAGCTGTCTGCTCTGCAAAATTTAAAAACAGCCTGCCATCATCAAAGACATCCTGCATGGACACATGATGCCGCATCATACGCAGTACATTTTCTACTTTCCTCTGCAGGGAATGGATGGAAAAAGGTTTTGTAATATAATCTACTGCTCCAAGTTCATATCCTCGGATCTCATCACTTTCCCTGTCATTTGCGGTCAAAAAGATTACAATGGTATCACTATATTTATCCCGGATTGTTTTTGCAATTTCATATCCATTTCCATCAGGAAGATTAATATCCAATAGTACCAGGTCAAACGGTTGGCTTTTTAATACTTCCATGGCTTCTTTTACCGTTTCCACAGAAACAATCCCATAGGATTCTGACTGTAGGTTGTAAACTAACATTTTATTTAAAAGTTCATCATCTTCTACGATTAAAATCTGTTTCATTCCTTTTCATCCTTTACGACAATTTTGCTATCATTCCAATTTTTATTTTACAACAGAAATGTCCTAGAAATGTTACATATCGAAAAATTTATGATTTTCTTTTTGAAATCTTAAAAATCTTTTGGAACGCAAAAAAGAAGATGCATGTCACCACACACCTTCTCATTGCTTGCTAAAATTACTTTGTACCGCTTACTTAACATTTAAAACCAATTAATTTTTTCTTTTCTGAATTGGGGCGTATCACTCTTTTGGTACGGATTATAGTTATGAAGATTACAACCGAATTCCTTCAAGGATTGGATTTTATTCTCTGCTGACCATTCAATTAATGAAATTCCATCAAATTCTTCAATGTCTCCATTCTCCATCACATTTTTAAAATACCACTCCACAGCTGTCTGATTCCCTTTGTGAAAAAACTGTTTGATATCCCAGGCGATTACACTCCCTCGCATATTCCATTCCTGAAACCAATGCTTTACGGTTTCACGATTGCTATAACATGGTCCCCAACTTTCTGTATAAATCACGTTCTCTGCAAAAATATCATCCATTCCTAAATCTTTCTTTTCCAGCCACATAGAAAACCATAACCGAATCATCTGTTCTCTCTTATCCATAATAAAATACCTCCTATGTCAAATTCGTTACGGAACCTCTAAACTCAATCTTTTTTCCCATCTATCAAATCATAACTCATATCCAAAAAATCCAAAATTTTTGCCTCGCTTACCGTTCCATCCAGTAACATGGTGATCCAATACTTCTTATTCATGTGATACCCTGGCAGAAAACCGTAGGTCTGTGTCAGAAGTCCCACCATATCCGGTTCGCACTTTACATTGATCACATCTACCATGCCCTCTTCTTCTAATCCCAACTTGGATTTTTCAACCCGTAGAATAGCTGCATACCATTTTCCATTCTTATATCGGAGGATTGCGTTCTCCGGAGAACTCTTCCAAAGATATTCCGGAATTGTTCCATATTGCTTTTTTACATATTCAAAGATTTCTTCCCGTTTCAAATATTCCACTCCCCAATGACTCTATTTTATCAATCTCATGATTGTACTTTTCATATTTATCAGCAGGCAGGACGTGTGCCCTGCCTGCTTTCCTATTATAGCATTGTTCCTCTGCTCCTACAATGCAATCCGTTCTTTGATTTTTTCTCATTTTTTAGTAAGCAACCAGTCCATATCCCAAAATGGACTGGGAATTCACCGTATAGCTGTTCTGCCTTACTGCATCTCCGCTGTTTCCTTCAATCGTATGTACCGTAGTTCCATCGCAGCTTTCCACGATTCCCACATGGTCACTGGCTCCGTCATGATCCCAGTCAAAAAAAATAATCATGCCGGGACTTGGGACACTTCCTGCCCCCTGCCATTTCCCCTGTGCCTGAAACCAGTCCACGCCTGCCGTACAAAGGGAAAACTTTGGCACAGCTCCGTTTTGAATGAGCCCCGCCTGATCCGCACACCAACTGACAAAGCAAGCACACCATTCTTGTCTCTCTGTAAATCCCCACCATGACCAGAACTTCTCTCCGCCTTCATTTCCAAGCTGGCTTTTCGCAATGGTGACAAGCTGCCTGTTTCCAAAAAGTCCGGTAAACCAACCTCCGCCGGAATAATACCGCATCACATGAGGCACATACTCCGGATCACCATACCCCGACCAGCCATGGGCGGCTGCCTGCTCCTGGGAAAACTGCAGCGCATTGGCTTCACTGTAACCGCCAAATTTTTCCAACGCCCACGAGATATATCCATTCCCATAATTATATCCCTGCCAACTGAGTTTTAGCTTGTCCATATCCTGTGGGCTTTGGCATCCGGCTTCCCGGACACAATCTGCATAATACTGTATCCCCACCTTGATGGAATAGTCAGCATCCTGAATCGCACCGGGTGTATTGGGATACTGGGTGTTATAAGGACACTCACTGGCCTGCATGGGATCCGTTCCCCTGCCGCCGCTTTCCTGCATCATAATGGCTTGAATGGCAGGAACATATTCCGGGATGCCAAATTCACTGGCATACTTTTGAATGGCAGGTGTATGTGCCAGCACTTCTGCGCTTAAAGCCTCACTGCTCTGGGAATTTCCCAAAAAGGCTGCACCCCCAATGATCCCCACAATCAGAATCAGAACGACAAACACTGCGCCTCCACCTGCCATCAATGCTGCAAATGCAGCTTTCACTGCATGAGCGGCGGCTTCTGCCATGGCTTTCAATCCTCTTCCGGTTGCCTTTGCAGTCTTTGCACTTTGCTTGGCAGTCTGAACAGAGTGCATGGCAGCCCGTTTCGCTTCCCTGACTGCTTTCATGGATTTGAGTACTTGTTTCTTCTGTAAGACTGCCTGGGTTTTCACCTTCTGGGAAGAAACCGGAGAGGCTTTCACCACACGGGGCGCTGTTTTTACCATCCGATTTCCAGCTTCCTTGATCGTTTTCTCTGCTTCCGGCCTGGCCTTAATGCTTCTTTTGGCTTCTGTTCGCCCTTTCTTTGCCTTTGACTGCCCTGCCTGGGCGGATGTGCCACCCGTTCCTGTTTCTCCGTCCAAAGGGGCTGTCGCAGCTTCTCTCTGCTTTTGTTTCTGCTCCTTTAACTTCTCATAAGTTTTCACTGCCAGCTTCTTACCGCCACGATAGGCTGCCGAAGCACTTTCCTTTCCCACTCGCTGTTCCACACGCTGGATGCGGTTTCCGGCATATTCTACCGGGGATTCCTCTCCCGTTTCTCTTCCGAGCTTATCTGCCATGATGCTGGTCTTTTCTTTTGTCTCCAGCATCGCAGAACGCACCAGTTCTTTCGGAAGCCGGGAGGCTGGATTGCGGATCTTTGGACTTTGATCCCGCACTTTTTCTTTGATATCTTTCAATCACACACCTCCCTTCTTCTGTACTTTCTAACGTTCCCTTCCCCGCTTTTTTGCTTTCTTCTGCTGACTCTCCAGCTGTTCCAGTTCCCTTACTGCTTCCTGCACCAGCGGATGATTGGCATAATAGGGAACATAGGATAATAACTCTTTTCCCTTCTCCCCGGTAACTAATGGATATTCTCCCTCGTTATACAGAGGATCCTCTGCATGGTGCAGGGAAAATTCCAAAGACGGGAGCATCTGAGGGGAACGTTTGCAAAATCTCTGGTAATGCCGGAAGGCTTCTTTTAAAGATGTACATTCGATACATTCCCCCATCCCATGGAACTCCCCGCACTCCGCTGCAAGAAACGTAATGGTTGTTTTTTCTTTCATGGATTTCACCTCCCTTTGAAAAACTTCTCTTTATCGAACCGCAGACTTCTGTTTTTCTTCTTTACCAAACTTCAAAGGGTGTTGTTCCTGTCTCAGTTTCTGCAGGGTATCCTTCACAGACGGTTGTTTTCCTTCTCTTGCTTCCAGCTTCCCTATCTGCTGTTGCAATCGCTCCGTTTTCTGTTCCAACTGATGGATACTCCGCATGGATTGGAATAACACCTTCTGGGTTTGAAAGATGATTCCCTGTTCGGGATTGCGTTCTGTGAGCTTTCGCACCTCTTTTCCACCCGCTTCCAGAAATGCATTCCGCAGATGCCCTTTGGCAACATGCAGTTCTTCCGCCATACTTCCCAGACGATCAATCTTTTGATCCATCGACAGCATCACGCTGTGCAGAGAAGACTGAAGTATTTGTAATCCCTGCGTAAGGTGCATTCCCTTTACCGCAGAGGCAAGGGCATCTTTCCCCTTTTCTTTAAAATCAACAACTGCCTGCTCTGCACGTTTCACAAACTTTGTCTTAAATTCTCCCACCTGAAAACGAAGTGTTTGCACCTGATGTTCCGCCTTCTGGATTGTGTTCACCGCAAAGAGTTTGACCTTGCTTTCCTGCATCACACCCAGTTGCTTCTTCACCTCTCCCAATTCCTTTAGGACGGTTCCCAGCTGCATTTCCATGGAATCAATATAATCTGCCATACAAAGTACATCCCTTTTTTCCTGCTCCATCCCCTGCTGTTCCAACAGTTCCAGTAATGCCCGGACACTGCCCTGCTCCCGAAGCGGTTCTCTCGTTTCCTGGATTTCCACTGTTTGTCCTTCTTCCATTTACATTCCCTCCTTCCCAAAAAGATGCTGCCGAAGAAATTCCAGCAGCACCCTAAATATCTTTTCGACTAACACTCTCCCGGTTTCGTTGTCATCAAGCGGTACAGCTTCGTATTCTTCGGGAAGCTGTTCTCAAATGGCACCAGATTTCCGGAACACCGGATCAGTCCCTTTCCTGCGCCTACATTGGTGATGTAGGATAACTGGTTCTCGGAAATATTCAAAAGGGAAGCCAGTTCATCCCGGTCTGTGGTTGCCTGATTCAAAAGGATCAAAAACTCACTGTTTGCCAGCATCAGCCTTGCCGTATCGGATTTTAACAGTTCCTCTACGTTCTGCGTTAAACCTGTGACAAATCCCTGGTATTTACGGATTCTCTTGTAGAGGCGGTAGAAAAAGTCAGCGCTATATTGGTATCGGAACAATAGATAAAACTCATCGGCAAAGATCCAGGTAGTCTTTCCTTTCTTCCAGTTCTGGATCACACGGTTGAAAATACTGTCCAAAGTAACCAGCATCCCCAGGGGCATGAGCTGCTCTCCCAGTTCCCGGATATCATAGGCAATGATACGGTTCTTCGTATCCACATTGGTTTTCTGTGCAAAGGTATTGAGACTTCCATTGATAAACAGTTCGGAAGACAAGGCAAGTCCTCTGGCCTCTTCTTCCGGCTGGAGCATGAGCTGGCGGTACAAGTCTTTCAAGGTGGGCGCTTCGCTCTGATAACCGCTTCGGATATAGTCCCGGTACACATCTGCGGTACAGCGGTCCAGAATGGATTTCTCCTTTGCCGACAGATTGCCAGCCCCCACTAACTGTTCAAACAAAGACAGGATAAATTCCGACTTTTCAATCAGCGGATTCTTATCGTTTCCATATGCAGAATCCATATCCAGTGCATTCAGATGGGTGTTGGATGTGGCGGAAATTGTGATTACTTCTCCATTCAGTGCTTCCACCAGTGAACCGAATTCAGACTCCGGATCTAAGATCAGGATGTCATCTTCCGTAGACAAGGCAAGGTCCACAATCTCTTCTTTTGCTGAGAAACTTTTTCCCGAACCGCTGACACCCAGACGGAAAGAATTTCCGTTCAGAAGTTTCCTCCGATCTGCCACCAGCATATTTTTGCTCACCGCATTCTGCCCATAGTAAATACCACCCGGCTGCATGATCTCCTGGGTATGGAACGGGATCAATACTGCAGTGGACTCTGTGGTCAAGGTTCGCAGGGCATTGATCTTTCGGATGCCATAAGGCAGTACCGTATTCAAGCCATCCACTTGCTGCCACTTCAAAGTTGCCATCTGGCACAAATGCTTTCTTGCCACGGATAAGATGCTTTCCGTATCCGAATCCAACTGTTTCTTGCTGTCTGCCATATGCACCATGGTAAGGATGCCGAACATCATCCGCTGATCCCTGGTGGTCAGGTCATCCAGCATCTCTTTGGTCTCTTTTCTCTGCAGTTCCATGTCATAGGGCACAATGGCAGAAAAGTTATTATTGGCATTCTGGCGTCTCTGCCAGTTGGTCACATTCGTTTCCACGCCCAGAAGTCTGTTCTGGATTTCCCTTACCGCCTCATCGGTTGGCACCGGGAGGATGTCAATGGACAGCATCAAATCTCGGCTCAAATCACATAATTCCGAAATCATGTCATCTTTCACATAACTGGCATAATCCTGCATATACAGCACCCGCCCGTACCGCTCGTTGATTTTGAAACAGTCTTTGGAAAATTCCATGGACTGGGGACAAATCCAGTCTTTGAAACTGCTCCCCCGTTTGGCAAATGCCTTCATATCAAAGGGAAAACACTGGGGCTGATCTGCCTGAAAGAAATCCCGGAAAATCTGCAGGCGCTGTTCCGCATCCAGTTCTTCCCCAATAGAGGACAGCTTGCTCAGATGGGTGATGATATCCGTTCCCACACGGGCGAAATAGGTTCTTGCCTCATCAATGTTCTTCTTATGGACACTGACCGTCAGATACCGTTCCTGATAAATGCTGTTGTTGGTGCCGCTGACCTTGGATAACAGCATTTCGTTGTATTCCTTCCGGTATGTATCCAGCCCGTCCTCTTTCATCGGCAACAGCAGGGAGGCTTCAAACTCTTCCTTATTGATTCTTCTGTTGTTCAGGGTGATCTTGGCAGATGCGCCGGAATCCAAAGCATTTAACAACTCGCTGTAATCTAAGAACATTTCCGTTTTATCTTCTTTGCTTGCAATGGCATAGTTGATATCCGAAAACCGAAAAGATTTGGAAAATTTCGTCCCGGACTGGAACACCCCATCCGGCCAGATCCGCTGGATGGGAATCGCCTGCTGAACAGACCTTGGGACTTTGAACTTCTCCCGGTCCATTTTTAATGCCTGCTGTAAGGTTTTAATCAAACGCACCACTCCTTCCTGCCTTCTTTTTCTGCTTCATCTGTTTTTTCCTTGCCCGCTGTTCCCGCTTTTTCAAAAGAACAGCGCCATCTCCCCTGGTCTTTTCTCCAAGACTCATAGTCTCTTCCATGCAGGCATGGTACAGATCCTCGCTTTGAAACAGCAATCGCTTGGGGTATAAAAATTCGGACTTGATATATGCCCAGGCAAACTGCTCTGCATTCATGCCATGATACTGGAAGAACCCACAGGCTGCGAAAGGGGCAGCACCAAGAATACACAGCCACCCGGTCATTTCCTGCCCCACATAGTCTCCCAGACCAAAATAAATCCCTACTGCCACAGCGATGGCAAGTAGGGAAAAGATACACTGGCGCAAATTCAGCCCCATAAACATGGACTCCTGATAGTTACGGATTTCTTTATTCATTTTTACTTCCATATATTTTTATCTCTCTCTTTCTCTTTTCTTTTTGCCTGTAAGTTTCCCTTGGTCTTTTTCCGATTCTTTTGGCACATCCAGCCCCCATTGTCTGCAAAATTCTTCCACCCCTTCCCGGTCATACTGGGCAAGCCTTGAAAGGTCAAACGCCACTGGGGTGTAGGTAGCAAAGCCTGACCGGGCCTGTCCCGGCAGTCTGTTTCCCAGCCTGTTCTTTTCGATGAATGCCAGCTTGTCCTTCGTAAAATCACCGCTTATAAATGCCTCTTGGGGTTCCAGCCCATACCCGCCCGGAAGATTTACCGTCAGATCATCAAACAATTCCAACTCCCCTTCTTCCTGGCGATACATCAAAATCGCAAGTCCGTTTCCGTAAGCATAGCTGGATACCTTCAAAGTAATTTCTTCCTGCCCGTATTCCCAAGGGAATGGCAAAGTCTTTCTATCGTTTCTATTTTTCTTCTCATTCATGGTTTTACTTCCTCCTATAATCCCATCATTTCTTTCACAATCCGGTCGGATGCTTTTACCGCCCCAACCAGTACCAATAAGTTAAACACCAACTCTCCGATATAATTCCACACAATGGTCACCGCACTTAAAGAGGTGTCCCCTACTGCCGGCGGACTGGCAGCATATACGGAAAAGATAATGCAGGCCAGTGCAATGATCGCCCCTTCCAGACACACTCCCGCATAGGACTTGATAAAGTTCTTTCCCACCGACTGGGAGGGTTCTCCCGCAAAAGTGGAAATGGGGATGGGTGCAATGGCAGTGTACATATACAGCTTGAACATCCTTCCATATACGGTAAGGATCATAATGAAGGACAGTACCGTAATCAAAAGACTTCCCAGCAAGGTCACAATCCACAAGGGAATGGATTCCAGCATTCCCACCGCTTCAATCTTTTCCACGATCTCTGCCGGAAGTTCTGTCACACCCCCGTTTGTCATGCCCGACTGTGCCATGATGGTGGACACAATCCCCTGCACAATGGAAAACAGCGCTGTCATCAGTTCCATGCCATACATAATGGCGCCTTGTGCCAGAGCAAACCGGATAAAGGCTTTGAGGGCATGCTCCGGCTTCTTCATATCCGTAAAGCTGCCACAGGTCTTGACAATCCCGGCAGCAAAAAACAAGACTAACAGCCCATAACCAATGGCGGTCAGCGCTCCGTTGATTCCAGTGATGACACTCCAAATATCTCCCCCCTTAAAAGATTCCGGGCTTTGGGTAAGCAGTGTCCAGATTTCTGCCAGCTTCTCATTCCAGGTGTTCAGTGCAGAGTTTAGGTTCTGCACGATCCAGTTATCACTCAAACAGCTTCACCTCCTTTGCCGGGGCAGGAAGAATCTCTCCCCGCCCCTTTCCATTTCTTCCTGCTACCCAACGATCAGGTCCAGGATTTCTTTTGCGAAAGTGATGATGACGCCGCCTGCCAGCGTCAGAAACCCGTTGGCTCTCTGGCTGGGATCGTGGCTCTTTAGGCTCAAGCCTACCTGTACCACACCAAATCCCAATAAGATCAGACCGATGGCCCGGATCAGGGAAAAGATAAAGGTGGACAGGTTATTAATAACCGCCAGCGGATCTCCGGCAGCAAGCACCGGCATTGCCCCTACGGTCATAGACAGCACCAGCGCCACATAAAAGGCAAAGGGATATTTTGGCCCTTTTCCCATCCGTTTCGGTACAATGGCATGGCTTCCTGTTTGATTCTTTGGCATTTCATTTGTTTTCTTCAATGGCATTCCTCCAATCAAAAAGACTGCTCCCCTCCGAGGATCTCCTCAGCTGAGAGCAGTTCATAATCATCCAGTCTCCTGGTATCAATGGTTACATCTTCATGGGACAGCGGTGCTTTCGCATAATCATATGGAGGCGCACCGCCATCCTCGGTATATTTCACATTCACATGCTTATGCAAATCGTATTTCTCATCCAAAATGGGATGCTCCCCACGCACCAGCAGCACCGCTTTCCGGTTATCCAAAAGTCGCACTTCATCCGGGGTAAGAAGTTCTCTTCCAGACTGTTGGAAATTCACAGAATAACTTCCGCTTCTCCCCTTGGTCTGCCCGTAGGTATTGGTATCCAACGTTTCTTTTCCCAGTAGTTCTGAGACATATTTATGCCCCTCTTTTTCATTCCCGCCCAGGTATAAAAATTCATCGCAATTCCCGATGAGACTTTCCCAGCTGTCCTTAAACAAGGCTTTCATCTGGGCAATATTCTGAATGATGATACTGCAGGAAATTGCGCGCGACCGCATGGTTGCCAGAAGTTTGTCAAAATCATCCGGCAATGCCACGTTGGGCCACTCATCCATGATGCAGTGTACCGGGATCGGCAGTTTCCCATGGTATTTCCGGTCTGCCACATAATAAAGGGTCTGAAACAGGTTGCTGTAGATCATGCCCACCAGATAATTGAGGCTGGTATCTGCATCCGGGATACAGCAAAACAGCGCCACCTTTTTCTCCCCGATGCTGTAAAGATCCAGTTCATCGGTACAGGTTAAATTGGCGATCTGCTTTAAGTTAAAGGCTGCCAGACGGACACCCACAGAAATCAGGATAGACTTGGCAGTTTTTCCAGCCGCCTGCTTGTAAATGGCATACTGCTTCACCGCAATACTTTCCGGATTTCGCATCTCCAGTCGTTCAAACAAAATATCCAAGGGTGACTGGTATTCCTCATCGTCCTCTTTTACCTGGGCAGAGCCTAACATTTCCATGATCATGGAGAAGTTCTGTTCTTCCGGCGGTGCTTCATGTAACAGATATAACATCAGCGCCTGAAGCAAGGCAGTCTCACTTTTCTCCCAAAACGGATCCGAACTCTGCGCTCCTTTCGGCGTGGTGTTTCGGATCAGGTTGTTGATGAGTTTTAGCACATCCTTGTCATCCCGCACATAAGCAAAGGGATTGTAACAAAAAGAGGTTTCCGGATTGATGAGGTCAAACACCCGCACTTCATATCCTTCCCGCTCCAGTAGTCCTCCGGTTTTCCGCAGAAGCTCTCCTTTGGGATCGGTAATCACCATGGAACAGTTACACTGCATAATGTTGACTACAGCATATGCCCGGCTTTTTCCTGCACCGGAACCGCCCACCACAAGGACATTCAAGTTTCGTTTATGTTTATAGCAGTCCAATCCCATGCGGAAGTTCTGGGTTAAAATGAGATTCTGGGTGTACCGCTTGTCCCGGTAACGCTTGCAGATGGAAGCTGCATCGCCCCACTTGGCAGAGCCATGCTCCACCCCTCTCCGATAATTTTTCTTCTGGGAGTAATAAATACCGATGCCTGACACATAGGCGATTGTGAATGTGAACACACACCGCATCGTGTACGGTGTATAAGTGATAGAAAATGGCTGATCCAGTTTTTCGGTCAGCACTTGTAAGATTTGTAACAGATTGGTATCCGGCTCAATGGCACAGGCAGTGATGGCGCCTGTCCACCAGACAACGGGCAGAAACAACAGCCATACCCAAAGGTCAGAACGTTTCCATGCTACCTCTGCTGGCTTCGCTCCTTCTTCGCTTTTTCACTCTTTGGCGCTTCCTTTGCTGGTCCGTCTACCCTATGAAAAGAATCCACACCGGGAACGATGGCAAGGCTCCGCCCATTCTCCCAATGCATGTGAATCTGTCCGGCATCATCGATAAATGCTACCGTTCCCTGTAATCCCGGCGGCATCCCTGCCTCATCCATAAAGTCCAGGCAGAGCCTTGTTCCTTCGGGATACCGCTTTCGTAATTGTTCCACTTGTTTCTGATTATACATCCTCATAGACATCCCTCCCTTCTGCTACCAGAAGAAGCGCCTGCTGGTGTTCGGTTTCATGACCTTTAAGATCACACTGTCAATGCCATCGCTGTACCTGCCCATGGCCAGATACTTGTCCCGCAGCCGATTGAGGGTATTGCGAAGTTCCCGCTGTTCCCCTGTGGTGATGGGAAGCCTTTTCTCAGAAAGTTCATAGTCCCGGACTTTCTGCAGCATGGCTTCTGTAGCCGGACGAACCTTTCCCATCTGACTTTGGGCTGCCAGTTCGTCTTTTAATGCCACCGTAAACATATTTTTCATGATATTGTCTGTTTTCAAATAGTAATCTGCCATCTTTGGCACCTCCTTTGTTACACCCAACATACCACAAAAACCCCGCAATAGCTATCCCAACAGCGGAACTTTTTCCAGAACTTACCGCTCCGGCTGTTTCTCTTTTTTCTCCTTCTTCGGTGTCTGCTTTGGCGGTTCCTCAAAGGAAAAATCATCTTTAGAAAAAGTCTGCTCCTGTTCCCCGAAGTTCCGTTCCATATGGTTGCGGATGGTATAGGCTGCCTGACGCACATCATTTAAAAAGCCACGCAGTTCCTGGGGATCTTTCTGCCCGTTTGCCTGCATCTCTGCTACTTTTCCAAACTGGAAACCGGACACCTCTGCCCCATACCGCTTACCGATTACATAGGCGGCACAGTATGCCTGGGCATTAACTTTCTTCCTGACATAATTCCCATCATGCTGGTCTAATGCTGCACACGCCAGTTCCCGGTTCACTGCATGGAACGTTGTATTCTCATCCATGCCATTGCGCACATAGACGGTACGCTGTTTCGGGATATACTGTGCCTGGATGCCCTCCGGCAGATTGTCTGCGATCTGCATCCGCACTGGTTGATCCTTTAGTACAGACTGTATCAGTTCTTCCATAGAACGCTGCGGACGTTCTTCCAGAGGCTTTCCACTCATCTGGCTGATGTCAAAGCCCTTACTGATGGTATAGCCTGTGCGCATCTCCCCGTCTTTTTCATATTCCGTACTGACCATATAGGTGTATCCATGCACCCCGGATTTTGGGGAACGGTTCTCTGCCTTCCAGTAATCATAAGACTTTACCACGGTTGCCTGTGGATTCTGTCCGTAGATCAGCAGAAGGTTGGGCGTTTTCTGAGTGTTGCACTGTGCCATAAAATCCAAGAATCCTTTTAAAGATTCTCCATTTTGGAACACTGCCTGCGCCTGGGCGTCAACCTCTGCCCACACTTCTTCCCTCTGCTGTTTTTTCATGGCTGCATATTCTTCTTTTGACAGCCGCTGCTCTACCGCCTGTTCTTCCCCTGCTCCACCTGGGATCATATTCGTTAAATCCATATCACCTTACCTGCCTTTCACTTTTTTCTTTTTTCTCTGCTGGTTTCTCGGTTTTCTCCGACTCTTCTGTGTCTGCCTGCGCTGTTTCTGCTCGGCTTCAATCTTCTTTAGTTCCTGCCGGACAGATGGCTTGTCCCCTTTCCAGCTAGTTTCCTGCCCGGAAAAAGAAGCGCTGTTGTGCGAGGAAGGTTCGGACAGATTCTCTGCCTTCTCCGCCTGGGTAAAATTTTCCCCCGAAGGAGAAACTTCCCCTACATCAAACAAATGCTCTTCTTCATCCAGTTCAAATTCAATGGTCCCTTCCGGCAGCACCACCTTTTCGGTCTTCACCGGAAGTTCCTCTTTCCCTTCTGTTTTCTCGGTAAACTCTGCATCAATCACACGGTCTGCTTCCCGTACTGGCGCTTGTTCTACAACCGCTTCTCCAGCTTCGGATTTTACAAAGTCCAGATTCATCTTGTCCAGCACCCGGTTTACCTTTGCTGCATCATCGGCAAACACCATGATTTCTGCGGACTTGGGATTTTTCTTATCCCGGATGACCACATACAACAGCCCTCTGGATTTGGCTTCCCCGGCAAACTCCCGCAGCCTGTCATGGGGAATGGTGAAAAACTTCATTGCCCGCTGTTCCTTTAACATCCGAAGCAGGTTGGTCTTTCCCCTGGTCTTTTTCTGATCCTTCATCACCGCTACAATCAGCACCGCCAGATTTTTTGCAATGCTTCCACTAATCCGTAAGGTATGTTCCATGCCTTCCATGGAATACCGGACAATCTGATCCGCCGCATCACCGCCATAGTTCATACGCTCTCACCTCCTTACCGATTCCATTCTGCCTCCCTTCGCTGTTTCCCTGACATTTCCTGTACCTCCTCCTGTTCTTTTGCCTGCCTTAACCGCTCTTCCATTTCCAAGGACTGCTTTTCAATCTGCTGGCTTAAACGGATTTTCTTACGAAGTTCTTTTAACTCCCCATTGATTTCCTGAATGCGCATACCGCCCGGTTCTTTCCGGTATAATTCTCTGCGCTCTTTCATCAAAGAAAGTACCTGTTCTTCCAAGGGTTTCCGGTATGCTGCCAGCTCTTCCCTGGTGGTGATCTCTTCCTTTTGTAAAAATTCTATCTGGCTGATTCGTTTCTCCAGCCTCCGAATATCGGAACGCACTGCATAGGGAATCCGCTTTGGTTTCTTCGGAAATACCCCCATCTGATATAAATAGGAATAGTAAAGTCTCTGAAGTCCGGTAAGTTTCCGTCTTGGAAACTGCATCTGCGTGTTTCCATACACCTGTTGGATCTTTGGACGCAGGATCTTCTCCCGGATTTCTGCCTCCCCATATCCTTTTCCCAAGGAACGCAGACGAATATACCGCTCCATCCCCGGTGGTTTTAAGGATGGGTACTTCCGGTTCAGCTTCCAGGTATAGCCCCGTTTCTCCATTTCTTTGACAAACTGACTCCAGGAAAAACTCACACCAATGGCATCCCGGATATCCATGCGGATGGCAGTCCTCCAAGTGGGCTTCCCTTCTGCTTCTGCTTTCCACTGGGCATAATGCATGGCTTTTCCCTGATTCGTCTGGATCACCGAAAGACCATATTTTCTGCATAATTGATCGGAAATCTGACGCACTTCGGTAAAATAACTTTTGGCATTGCTGTGGTATTTTCTCCCATCTACCATACTCACTGAATTCCACACCAGATGATTATGGTAATGCTTCGTATTCAAGTGAGTAGTGATCACGACCTCATACTGCCCTTTCAAAAGCTGCTCTGCCAGTTCCTGTCCAATAAGATGTGCCAGTTCCGGAGATACTTCCCCTTCCGCAAAACTCTGTACCAAATGGTATCCCTGTACCCCTTCTTTTTTATGGAAACGCTCTTTTGTCTTTACCATGTCCACATAGGCATTCTCACAGGTACACCCAATGGCATCTTCAAAAATGGTCTGTTCCGTCTTTTCCCGGTTTAATGCATAATCAATGGCTTCTTCCAGGGATCCGGCACTCTTGGTTGTCTTTGCCCGGTCTTTCACATATTCAATGGAACGGTCCAGGCGGTGGACGGGGAGAACGCTGGTATATGCCATCTACCATTCCTCTTTCACCAGACGCCAGGTCTCTTTGGAAATCCGAAGCATTTCCTGTATGCTGGCTTCCCCTGCCCTCCCTGTTCCATTGGCGACATGAGCCAGCTGGTTCGCATTGTTGCAAAGCCCCGCGATTTTTCGAAGAAGTTCTGCGTGATGCTCACAGGGCTTTGTCTGCAGTTGTGCACCTAAGATCAGGGAACGTAAAAATTCCTCCCTGCTTAGTCCACTCTTTGCTACCTGCCCATCCAGATGGCGAAGTTCTTTCGCATTCAGACGGACAGGAACTACATGGTTTCGTTTTCTCATTCAACCACCTACCTTTTCTTCTTTTCTGCTGTCTCTAAGGGATACACCTGAATTCCCCTGCGTTCCATCTGCCAGAGGAATTCCCCGATCTCCCAGACCTGCCCATTCACATCTACCTGCTTTTCATCCACAAAGCGGCAAAGCCCAATCTCTTTCGTTCCGTCCTCTGCCATCATGCAAAGACTTTCCCCATCCAAAAGGATGAACCGCTTTGTCCCTTCCATATCTCGGAACTGGATCTGTTTTGGTTCTCCCTGTTTCTGTCTGCGTATCCGCATCTGCTCCATCTGCTGATCTTCTCTCTTTCCGGCAACCACACAGCACATCAGTCCAATGCCAAAGGCTGCACCTGCCATTGCCCCAAGAGCCATTCCTGCAAAAAACATTTCACTTCTCTCCTTTCTCGACTGCCGGGGGATTGGGGTTCTCCCCAAAGTGCGTTTGGATATCCAAACGCTATGCTTGCAAAACCAGTTCCACCGATTTCCATCGACTCCCCCATGCAGAATCGATTATGCTTCCTTTTCTTTGATCTTGATCAATCCATCTAATGTGGTACAAATGATATGCAATCGGTCTGCGGTACTAATATCTGTGTTCATCGTTCCGGTGACTTCTTTTCCACAGACCACCACCATCCGACACCGCTTTAAGATCAAGTGGGACATCCGGTTGTATGCCTGCAAATCCTCAGCTTCCCCTTCATCCAGAAAAGGAAGAAATCCAAACCTCGGACAAATGGGAACATATCCCAACTCATAAATCTTCCGGCAATATCGCTGCACCTTCACTCTGCTTTCTTCTGCCGGACAACACACATAGGCCATCGCCTGTTCCATCGCCTCACCCCTTTCCTGCATCCAGGTGGATGCACTTTTCTTCTTCTGAAACAAAGTTGGACATCCATGTGGATGCCCTTGCTATTTCTCGCTCTCTTCTTTTTCCTTTGCTTCCAATGCAAACTTTACACGGTCACTGCCCAGCTTATAATAAGCATCGGTCACTTCAATGCCTACTGTCTCATAGCCTTCTTCCACCGCCGCAAGGATGGTTGTTCCTGCTCCGGCAAAGGGATCTAAGATTCTACCACCCGGCTCACAAATCTGAATGACATCTTTCATCAGCTGCAACGGTTTCTCTGTCACATGAATACGGTTCTGGGGATTTCCATAACGGAACACACCGGGAAGACAGGAAACCGGGCGGTTGATTGGCATCGGGCCATTACTGCCCCACACAATATACTCAGCCTGCTGGCGAAAACGTCCTTTCTGCGGACGAGAGTTTCCCTTATCCCAAACCGCAGTTCCTCTCCAGATCCAGCCTGCCCACTGGAGTGCATCGGTAATAGAGGGATATTGTCTCCAGTCAATAAACAGGCAGATTGGCGCACCAACTTTACAGGCTTTCCGCGCATCGTAGAGCCACTCTGCCATCCAATGGGTCCAGGAACGCTGATCCTTGTTATCCCCATCAAAATCCGGCAGTGCATTCTCTGCCTTCATACTGCTGTATTTCTGATTAGTCGTGCGGTTTCGCTCATTCTGTTTTGTTCCCCCAGACGCATAAGGCGGATCGGTAATCACTGCATCAAAGATCCCCGGCTGAAATGCTTTCACCAGTTTCAGCGTATCTCCATGTAAAATTGTCCAGTTTTTCCCTCCGGTATATTCCTCCGGGTATGTTCCTTCTTTCAATAAGTTCCCTAACTGCAGGGTATTTTCCATAGGCATCATCCTTTCTTATCAGCGCTCCGGCTGTTTTTTACTTTTTGTTTTTTTCTTGCTTTCATTCACTTTATGAATTGAATCACCTCCCCTGAAAACTAACAGCTCCTGTGTCTGATTCTCCACACTCCGGCTTGGCAGAACATTTCCTCTCACCAATACTTTCCCGCATACATTTCCAAAAACCAAGCTATTTCCGAGAATCAAAGGTGCATCTCCTGTTTCCTTTGCCGCAGTAATCTTGGCAAATCCTCGAATGTGTGCCATATTCCAAACCTCTCCAGCTAGAATACGGCAGGATTCCTCTGCAATACTCGTTTGATACATCACTGCAGTTCCCGTAAGAAGGGCATCACCCTTGGCAATCGCTTCTTGGAACAGTCCTGCACTCCTTTCCACTACCGCACGTTCACAGCAGATAGCCTGGTCATAAATCCAGCATGATCCTTCCTGGGAAAGATTTTGCTCATATTCTACAAAGCCACCCAAGGTTCCTTTGGGAACCGCTTCATTTACGTCTACCAATGCTCGGATTCTATGCAGCCATGGAAATTGTGGATGGGCTATGGAAGTGATTTCATATTTCTTCTGCGTTTCGCATTGGACTTCTTTTTGAGAGAACTTTTCTTTTGTATCTACTGAAAAATCAAAAACGACTTCTCCTTCCTCTACGGAATAGGTACGAATACGTGAGGTATCAAAAATTCCCCCTTCGTACTGCCTGCTGAGAAAGTTCTGGATCGCTTCCAGTTCCTGCTGTGTAAGAGGCTCTATTAATGCAAGGCTGGCACAAACATACAAACCATCTTGTTCTTTTTTCACCTGGATATCGAGGTTCTGCACTTTCTCCTTTACAGAATCATCCGCATCATAGTAATCCATCAGATTGAATGGTGCCGACTTTTTTCTGTAATACAATTTTTCCTGCTCCAGTGCCTCTTGGATGGCAGCTTCATAAAGAACAAGATCCTGTCCCTTCAAATCTACAGATTCCCCTTCTTTTGTGGCAAGCCATCCCCACACAGGACTCCATAATTGCAATCTTTTTTCCATAAGACCTCCCTTGTCAGTGTTCTGGCTGTTTATTCTCTTTTCAATCTGTTTCTGCTATTTTTTCTTCCCACATCTCCTTTGATGTGACAAAAGATAACTTCATCGGCATTCTTCCTTCCCACGTTTCTTTGGGGGCTTGGTATCATTCTGAGAAGATGCACTCAGTTCTGTTTCCACATATTCACTGATGATATGAAGTGCCTGATAATAGTTCTCTGATTTCTGGACACGTGCAATCATTTCTTTTGCCTCTTGTCCCTGCCCATTTTCCTGAAGCAGTTTACTTGCCCTGGCCATAACCGCAAACACATTTCCATCCATTCCCAAAAGCTGCATTTTCAGGCGTTTCGGAACATTTACCGGATTTTCTTGTTTCTCCGACTTTTCTTTTGAGACTTCTGATTTTGCCTGTTGAAATTCAAAATCTATGGGGCGCCAAAAGTGTATACACAGTTCACCACCCTCTACCGGAATCTCCTGCTGTTCAAAGCCTTCTCCCCATCCATCACTATATTGTCCGGTGAGATATTCACACAGTTCCGATAATTCTTCCGCCTCCAGATACTCTTTCAATTCTAAAGTTGTACAGCCATATAACACACCATCCGATTCTTTCACCGATGGAACTGCGGACACTACTTTTTCTTTAATGGCAGCACTTCCGTCAAAATAATCCATCAGATTATCGGTCCTATCATCGTCATGTCCGACACAGTTGTATTCTGCAATCTTTTCCTGAATCACAGAAGCATACTCCGTTAAATCATCTCCTTCAAAAAATACCTGCTCTTCTTCAAAGTCATTGTAATCCTCTTCTTCCCAATCTTGTTCCATCTCATTGGGAAGAAAGGTTCCTGTCAGCGGTGTCAATAATTCTATTTTGATCGTATCTTCCATTTGCCTCACCTGCCTCTTTCCTTTTGCTGTTTCTTCTGTTTTTCCACCGCCTGTTTTGCCAGGTCTCCATAGTCTGCGCCTTCCATCTGTGGTAAGTTACAAACTACGGTATATTTTTCCTCATACTGCTCTTTTAACTGCGCACATGCCCATCGCCCGGCAAAATCGTTATCGGTGCAGAGCTCAATTTCTGTCACCTCCGGATGCTCTTTCAGAAAATATTCCAATGCATCCGGGCGCTTCATCTTTTTTGTTGCTCGTTCCGCGCCTTCTTTCGGCGCTGCGATTCCACCCAGAGACAGGCGATACTTATCGGTTCGTCCATCTTCCAGCGTCATATGGGCAAGGGCATCAATACAGGCTTCATACACCGCTACCCGATGGCTTTTCCCCAAAGGCGGAACACAAAAGCTATACTGTTTGTTGCTTCCTTCCTGTTCCATTCGAAAGCTCTTTCCCCGGCTGTCATAAATCCCACGCAGAAACGCATACTTTGCTTCTCCCTGTTCATCCATGCCAACAAAAACAGCGTTATGGTAGGGGGCGCTCTCATACAGGATTCCCAGCTGCACACAATAATCCAGTACCTCATCCCGGATTCCCCTTTGGTTCAAATATCTCCGTACCCGGTAAAAACTGTCGTTGGGGAAAGGCAGGGAAAAGGGCTTCTTCCTGGGGGCTGGTTCTGCTCTGGAAACATACACAGGCGTCTGCTCACACAAGATTTTTACTGCTTCCGTATATCCCATGCCATCTACCTGCATCAAAAACCGGAGAGCCGACATTCCACCAATACCCCTGGACTTCCAATGCCATTTGCTGGTAATCTCATTGATTTTGAAACTGTCATGGTCCTGAAGCTGCCATTCATTTCTTGTCCGTGTTTTTTTCAATCTCCCCGGCTGGTATGTCTGCAGATACTCGTAGGCTCTCACCTGCTTGGCTGCCTGATATTCTTCTTCAGTAACCCAAGTCATCAGATCACTGCATTGCGAAGAGCCTCGACCTTATCGGTGCGCTCCCACGGAAACTCTTTTCTTCCGAAATGCCCGAAGGCTGCAGTCTGTCGGAAAATAGGACGGGTAAGGCGCAGGGTATCCACGATCTGCTTCGGAGTCAGCCCAAACACCAGCGGGATTGCCAGCTCCAGACAGTCATCCGCACACACGTTTCCCGTACCAAACGTGTCCACCTGCACCATAACTGGCTGTGCCACTCCGATTGCATAAGCCAAAGACACTTGACACTTGCTGGCAAGCCCCGCAGCTACGATATTCTTGGCGATATATCTAGCCATATAGGCTGCTGAACGATCCACTTTTGAACAATCCTTTCCGGAAAATGCACCACCGCCATGGGGAACCATGCTTCCATAACTGTCTACCATCAGCTTCCTTCCAGTCAGCCCCGTATCTGCATCCAGTCCTCCACAGACAAAACGCCCCGATGGATTGATATAAATCTTGGTTTCCTCATCCGGTGGCAGGGGACGAAGCGCCGGCAATAACACCTTCTTTCGGATCTCCGCTTCCAGCTTTTTCAAATCTTTTTCTTCCGTATGCTGGCAGGACACTACCACACTATCCAGTCGGACAGGCTTCCCATTTTCATATTCTACGGTCACCTGGGCTTTCCCATCCGGTAAGATCCCCTGAATATAAGAGCTTTGTCTGCAGGCAGATAATTCCCGGACAATCCGATTGGCCAGCACCACAGGCATAGGCATGAGCTGCTTCGTTTCATCACAGGCATATCCGATCATCACACCCTGATCCCCTGCCCCTTGGAACCAGTCTATCTGATTGTCAGACACTCCTTCCCTTCGTTCTTTTGAAGTATCGACTGCCCCTGCAATATCGGGACTCTGTCGATGGACAAAAGTGTCCATTGCAATCCCTTCACTGGAATAACCCACGTCAGACAGTACTTTTCGCACAACTGCAAACACATCCGGTTCATAGGTGCTGGTGATTTCCCCTGCCACAATGATCGTTCCTTTCGTAGCAAGCACCTCACATGCTACTCTGGACTGTTCATCCTGTTTCAGACACACATCCAAGATTGCATCTGCAATCTGGTCACACAATTTGTCCGGGTGTCCTTCTGTTACTGCTTCTGCTGTATAAAATTTTCTCATATGAATTCCCTCTCTTTCATGCAAAAAGGCAGGACACCTTCCTTTTTACGGGAACATATCCTGCCTGATGTTTTATATATTGTTTAATTTTCTCATTTAACCTTTTAATCGGCTTTCAATATCTGATGCACTATACAGTACATCTGTTACAATCACCTTATCTCCCTGGATTACAAAAAAGACCGAATAATTGTCTACCAACAATCTTCTCATCTCTTTGCTTCGTTCCGGCTCTGATTCCATAATACGGATTCTCTCAGCCATAGTATCCAATGTTAAAATAGCGTCTGCAATCCGGTTGTATTGATCCATCGCATTTTCTGGTGCCTGAAGAACATAAGCGATGTGATTATATAACTGCTCCATATCAGCCAATGCTTCATTTGTAATCTCAACCGTATAGTGTTTCATATCAATGATTCTCCCTGAATTTTGCGAACGCTTCTGCTGCATTTTGCACTCTTCCTGCAGCTATATCATTGTAACCTTTTTCCAATTTCTGATGGATTTCTTCTGTTGTCATGGCATCTGCATGAATCGATACTGGTGCTTTTGGTAAAGAAACAGAAAATGGAATTCCACCTGTAAGAGAAATTTGATTCAAATACATATCAATCGCTGTTGACATAGGAACACCTAACTGAGACAATACTTTTTCTGCCCGCTCTTTGACAGTTGGGTTTACTCTTAAGTTTAATGTTGCTGTTTTTTCCATGATCACACCTCCTTGTTTCTTATATTGTAACGCTTTTGTCGTTACAATTCAAGCACTATTTCTCACATTTTCTAAGTTTTATATCCGATTTTACATTTTCATTATACTCTCAGATTTTCGCTTAAAAAACACATTCCAGATAGATGGCAGATACATCCAGATAGCTGCAAAAGTCCCAGTCTTTAAACACTTTCTGACACTACATCACGCCACATTTCGTTGTACATCCTACATCCTCGAACACTTTTGTGTATGATGGTACTGTCCTTTTCATGCAGCCCTGTCTCATATTCTGCACTTTTCGGGTGCTTTCAAACACTTCCCGGCAACTTCAGTTCCAAAAAGCCACCAAAGAGCTGGAAAAGCGCCCATCTTCGAACACTTTCCCAACACTACAAGACTACACAAGCCGCCACGATCCGTTGCACATCCATTAACTTCGAACACTTTTTGTTCCGTAGTGCCACTTCTTACCTGCAGCTTGTATCATATTCTGCACTTTTGGGGTACTTTTGAACACTTTCTGACATTACTGACTCCGAAGCGTACTGGAGATATCCAGAGACCGGAAGAAAGTTCCCACTGTTGAACACTTTTTCCCCTTTAAGCTCCTGTTTTTACTGCCACAAGGATGTTCCGGGCTTGTTTCCACTCATAAGAGCAGGTCACCAGCGTCAGAGTTTTCTCACAACCTATGCCATCTACCCCTGTTTCAAACAACGACAGCGCTTTTGCCTGCGCTACATAAGCCTCCAATTCCTGTGGACTCTGAAAAGATGTCCTCTGGAAGTCGAACATGGACACATCGGCTTTCAAAACTGCCGCTATCCGGTACTCCTCCATCCCTCCCGGTGTCTGAAAGAACACCCTGGGATGTGCTTTCCAGTAATCATAGGAGGCGTACTGATCCAGATTCCCGAACATTGCCCCGCTGTTCATGTTGTGACCGTAGATGGTCAGATTTCCCGATTCTCCCAGAATACAGTCTGCCTGGAGGAACAAACTTCCATTGATGTCGTAGTTTCCCCGGTAATCCCTCGGCAGATAATACTCCGGTTCTTCCGGGCTGCTCTGCAGTACCGGATAATCGATGCCACTCTCCTGGATCGTAAGCCAGCCCCGAACATCCGGATACTGACTCTGGAGGGAGCGAAAGTCAACGGCAGGCACTTCCAGTTCTCTTCCAGCCTGTTCTTCTTTTTGTGTTGGAGAGCCCCCGCCCGGAGGAAATTCCTCCGGGAAGTGGGATTTTAAGTCCTCCACCAGTTCCCGGTTCTGCCGGGGGATGATAACAAAATCATAATAAAGCAACGCTGCACTCATTATGCAGATGACACACAACATCACCTGCAGAATCCACAGCCTACTCTTCTTTTTTCGTTTCATCTGCTTTTTCTGTCTTTCCATGTTTCTTCTTATAAATCATGGTTGCCATGAGTCCGGCTGCTGATGCTCCCAGGAGAACAAACAGCAGGATTGGTTTCCAGTGGTCATCCCCTGTCTGCGGTACACCCGGTGTTTCCGGTGTTCTTGCATCTTTCATTTCCACCTTCTGGATTTCCATGGTATCTTCCAATGTGAATTTCACATCTTCTGCAATCTCATAGCCTTCCGGCGCTGTGATCTCACGCAGAGTCAGCTCTTCCCCTACCGGAAGTTTCTCTGCCAGATGAGGCTTTCCATCCGTTACCCACTCTTCCAGAATCTCACCCTCTTTATTTAAGATCTGCAGCTTGGCACCTTCCAGTTCCTCGCCTGTGGTAATATCCGTCTTGGAAATTTCCACTTTGGAATAATCATCCTTCATCTCCACCTTGGTCACACTGCCATCTTCTTTTACTTCAAACTCGATATCTTCTGCAGATACATAGCCCTCTGCATAAGGCGGCAGTTCTTCGTGAAGGATATACGTTCCTTCTGGCAGTCCATAAACTACGTGTGGTTCTTTTGCACTGATCCACTCTTCTACGATGTTGCCCTCTTTATCGATGATCTGAAGCTTCGCGCCTTCCAGTTCTTCCCCGGTTGTTGCATCGGTTTTCGTAAATTGGCTCTCAGTCGGCTGGTTTTCCACTTCTTTTGTCAGCTTGATTTCTGCAAGGTTCTGGTCTGTGTAAGAGGCATCCATCTCCCAGATTTCTTCATTTGGAAGATATCCCGGTTTTCTCACTTCCTCTTTTACATAATATTTTCCATGATACAGGTCGCAGTCAAAGGTAATCTGCCCGTTCTCATCCGTTGCTTTCTTCTCCAGCAGCGTATCTTTTTCCACCAAGACTTCACCCTGCTGGGACAAGATATCCTTTCTTGCATACAATCCGAAAATCACGCCTTCCAGTTTTTCTTCTGTGACTGCATCTTTTTTCTCTACAGAAATGGAAATCTTCTGTCTTTCATTTTTATAGGCAACGCCTTCATAAACGACAGCCTGCGTATCATCCTTTGCAGTCAGGGTAAATTCCTTCTGTTCCGGGTTCAGTACGAAATGGTCGCCTGCCACCGTTTCTTTCAGATAATAAGAACCCAATGAAAGATTGTTCACCACTGCTTTTCCTTCTTTATCTGTGACCAGGGTTGCTACCAGATCATCTTTTTCATAGCGGATGACCGGATTTCCCTGTTCATCTTTCGCACCATCTGGAGAGTAAATGGTATCCTTGGCATACAGTTCAAAAGTTGCCCCTTCCACCCCGGATTCTTCATATACAAAGTCATGGAACACCCCAGTATCGGTATCCTCTCCGGTCACTGCATCTTTGATCTTTCCAGCCAATCTTTTTGCCTTTGCAAGCAGGGAATCTCCCTTCACTTCTACTGGCTGTTCCCCGGTTTTCGTTAATGTCAGGCTTCCCACCTGCTCATCGTTTGGCTGCTCGACTTCCACAATGACTGCTCCGGTATCCGGATCGATCTGATGGGCAGTATCCGAGGAAACGGTAATCACGATTCCCTCTTTGGCATTTTCTTTGTAACTGCCTTTTCCGGTCACTTCTAGTGGAGAAATCACAGTTTTCCCTTCATACAAGGACATTTCATACCCCTGTCTTACAAATCCTTCCGGCGCTTTCACTTCTTCAATCCGATAGGTGGAACATTTCAGTTCTTCCGGTGTGACCAGATAGCCTTCCTCATTGGTCTTGAAAATGCTAATCGTTTCTTTCTTCGGATAGAATACCGTCTGCTCTACATATTCCTCTTTTTCCATGTCAAAGATTTTATAGGAAGCTCCTGCTTTTAAAACCGGATTGCCTGTCTGTGCATCCTTTTTCACGATTTTTAACAAAAACTCAAACGGACGGTCATCGAACACACGCCATACCATCGGTTCTCTGCTGTCCTCATCAACCTTCACCAAAAACGGATCGATGGCTTTCAAATTCTCCGGTACGGTGCTTTCCTCTACTACATAAAGACCATACGGAAGTTCCGGACTGATGGCATATCCCTTTTTATCGGTAAGAAGTTCCGGCACCGGGACAGCCTTGCCATCCACATAGGTCACTGCCACCTCTTCCTTACTGAAATCATAACCTCGGAAATCTTCCGCAGTAAACTGATCCCCATTGGATGGCTGTAATTCCCCACTCTCTACTTTGGAAAGGCTGCTGACCAGATACACCTGAAAACCTGCCCCTTCCACAAGGTCTGTTTCTGTCTGGTCTCCATCTTCGCTGATCTTGATCAGCTGGAACGCCTGCTTTTTCACCTGTTCCTGTACAGTTAGATCTCTGGTTACCTCTGCCACTTCCTGTCCTTCGTAGGTAAGGGTCACCTCATATTCTGTTGGATCCACCGTATAGCCTTCCGGCGGAGTGATCTCTTTCACATACATTTTCCCCAGATACAGTTCAGAAAAATCTAAAGTGCCATCTTCCTTAATCACGCCCTGTGCGATGAGACTGTCTTTTTTAAACAACACACCCGTCTTTCCATCTGGGTGGACAATATCCTCTCTGGCATACAGACCATACACGGCTCCTGCAAGGGAGCTATCTCCCTGTGGGAGAAAGTCCTGCGTCTCCTTATCAATCTTTTTGATATGGACAGCGCCTCGTACCCTCTCATCGGTTGCAGTGATCGTAACCGTCTTTCCGGCTTCCACATCCACCTTATGGATCACATCACTCTGCGCATACTTGTCCGGAGCCTTGATCTCCTTCACATATACGGTTTTAATGGCCGCCTCAAAGTAATCACTCACTGCCTTTCCCTCTTCCCCGGTGGCTGGCATTTCCATTAACAGATGTTCACACTTGCTGTCTGTATAAATGCCATAGACTGCACCATCCAATGGGTTCTTCGTGTCTGCATCTTTTTTGAGAAGTTCAATCCTTGTCATCTCCAGCCAGTCTACGGTAAAACTTACCGGATTGGCTTTCTCCGATTCAAAGACTCCAATATCCTGATTGCTGTTTCCTGTGGATAACACCAGCGTTCTCCAAGTCTCTCCCACAGAACCATGCAGCTCCCCGGAGGAATAGGTTCCGGTATGAAGCATTGGGGCAGTCAGATAAAAGGTATCCCCGCCATAGATTTTTAACGCACCATTCTCTGCGGAAGTTCCCTTTGTCTTGTTATAAATGGTGATATCTTTTGGTACGTTAACGGAAATATAATTTCGATGATCCCCGGACAATGTGATATCCGGTGTTTTCTGCACATTTCCATCACGGACTGCTTTTACGGATGTTTTAGAAAGAGAAATCTCTCCTTTCGGCGGTTCTTCCATAGCAAACAGATGGTCAATATAAGCGATCACCCCTGCTTTTACCAGATCCTCATACTTGCATCCCGTAAATCCTGCCTCACCTGCGTAAGCATAGCTGGCTGCGATATGGGTATATACATATTTCTCTTCTGCACTTTTCCCGGACAGGTAACTGCCTGTAATATCCCCGGCGCCGCCATAGCCATAATACAGCACTTTCTGCAGGTTCTTATTGCTGTCAAGCACCTGTGCTACATAATCTCCACTCGGCGGTGAAGAACGATGGGATTCCAGACAATAGGCAATCTTTCCATTCACCGTAAACCAGCAGGTCAGATAATTTCCAATATAACTTGGATAGTAAATGGTCTCTCCTTTTTCCAGGTGTACCGTTTCCGGTGCAGTAAAGGTATTTTCTGCACCGGAAAACATCATCACTTCCCCATCCTCAATCTTTTCTTCCAGTTCCCTTGCTGCCTGTGCATCTGCATCTTCCCCGGATACCGTTACTTCCACCTCCGGGATCTCCTGCACAGGCGTCTCCGAATCTTCTTCGGATTTCGTATCCTCTTTCTGTTTCTGCCCACCGTTTTCTTCTGCATGAGCCTGTCCTTCCGTATCCGTCAGGATAATCTTACGAGTAACGGAATAGCTGTCACACGCATCTTTTGGCACAACCCAGTAAGTTGCAATATAAGTCCCTGCCTGGTCTGGATGGTAGGCACTTCCATCCTCTGCTTCAATATGGTCCAAAGTCACATCCTCTTTTTCTGGATCATACTGAATCCCTTCCATGCAGGTCTCTGCCATAAATTCCTTGTCGGAAACATCTTTGGTGATATCCTCTGCAGTCACTGACTGCTCAGGAATTTCCGACACCGGATGCTCCGATTCTGTCTTACTTTCTTTTTCTATCACAGCCTTCTGTGAAATTTCACGTTCTGCCGCATGGACATCCACTAAGTTCCCAAGCGGACTAAGACCCATGAGCAGTGCAAGCCCAAAGGCTGCAAGTCTTGTTTTGATATTCCTTATCTTCATTGCATTCTCCTTTTTTCGTTAAAAATACCGCAGAGGCTTTCCCCTGCGGCTTTGTTATCTGCTGACTTCTGTTTTCTTTTGGCTGGGTTTCTGTCTGCCCACTTCCTCCCGGACACGCTTTAACGCATCGGTCACAGAGCGGCTGGAAATCCCATTCTGATGGCAGCCTTCCACGATCCCCATGAAATAAAGATCCGATGGGATGGCAGGCTGATCTTTATAGGGTGCATTCATGGTATATGCCATGACTTCCCGTTTTACACCATCCTTTCCCTGAACAAGAACAGGCTCCTTCCCATACAGATGGGGATACCCTTCATAAAAGTCCAGGCTTTTTTCACACTCCGGTGTGAGTTTCCAAAGCACTCCTTCCACCCGGCTTCCCTCTTCCGGCAGAATGGTAGCAACACCGCTTCCCTTTCCCCTGCCACAGAACGTCAGGCGATACCCGTCCAGCTTAACATTCTCTACAACAGAAGCTGCCGGACAGCGGTACGCCATCTGGTCTAAGTTCATGTTACTGCCATAGGCAAAATAATATGTTTCTTTCATCTCTACCTCCTATCGGACATCCTCTGCCCGATGATTTCTATTCAAGCATTCATACTGACTGCGGTCATATCTCCACGCCCGATCCCCTTCCAGGTTGGCAAGCAGATGTTCCCGAACATTTTTATATTCCGGTCCGATAAGCCCCAACCGCAGTAAAAAGGTACGGAATGTAAACGCAGGATTCTCGGTAATCTCTGTTTTCCGCATCTGGGTACATTTCTGATTGATGGCCTGAACGGAAATGGCAAGAGCCAGCGTGATATTTGCCCGTACTTTTCCTGCATGGAGGGTACTCTCAAAACATCTCCACTCCAAAGTTCCTTTGGAAAATACTGCATGAAGGTTCAACGCATAGTACCGGGTATCGTCATAATGATCATGGCTTCCATCCCTGCCTCCATACCAGATCTGTTTCAGTTTTTCCATGGAAATGGTGTTGTTTGGCATTCTGCGGATTTTTTCCAACACAATGGGGCGTACTTTCTGACAATAGTTGCTTTCTCTGGAAGTCTGCACTTTCAATGCCTTGAACAGAATATCCTCTTTGGAATACATGATAGTCATAGCATTTTTGAGGCTTCTTGGGGTGTGGTTGGAAGCGTCCACATGAACATGCTGCCCGCAGGACGCATTTACCTTTGCCCCATGATGCCTCAAACACCGCACTACTTCCTGCAGCTTTCCCATCTCTCCATAGGAAAGTTTGGGACTGACCATTTCGGTACTGTATTCACTTCCGGCAGGAACCATGCGTCCACGCTCCCTGCGTTCCGTATAGATGCTCCCATCATACATGAACTTCCATTTCTTTCCTTCCTGATCTGTCACAGACCAGACCCCATAATATCCACCGTCGCAAACTGCCCTTGTCCCAAACAGCTCTGCTACTTTCTCCGCAGCCCTCTGCCTGGTGATCCCTGTCATCTCAATCTCTGTACCGAAATATTGATCCTGAATTCCAATTGCCATACTGCCTTACCTCTTTGTCTTTTCATCCTCTGCCCGGATCTCTGTATCTGCCTGCCGAAGAAGCGTTCCGATGGCTTCGATCACGTTGACGGTCACTCCATTTCCAGCCTGTTTATAAAGCTGGCTGTCCGAAGTCTCCTGTTCTATGCGGTCAATCTGCCAGTCATAAAAGCCCTGCAGCCGCAGACACTCCCTTGGCACCAGCCTCCGGATTCTGCCCCGATAGGCAACTCCATGCCGGTCTGTGGCAGTAATGGTGAACATCGGCTCTTCCGGCTCCTTCATCCTCCGGCCATTCTGCCGGGTTTCTTCTCTTCCCGGATTCAGCACTGCCCTGGCACCTTCCTCTTTTAAGACACCGGAGCATTCCCCTTTATGATTATGGATGCCGGACTGTCTGGTATTCAGACACCTGCACTGCTCTGTGACAAGAGGCGGCACAGACAGATCCACAAAATGAAGCGTTCCCTGCTGGATTCCTGTGGTAAGGGTATGGGCGATCTGATGCCCCACACGCCCTCTTCTGGTGTTCAGTCCTGCATATCCTAAGTCAATGCTGTCGCCTGGATACGCCATCTTATATCCCTGCTTTGTATTCTCCTTAATAGGAACACCCACTTCATACAACCCTGTCTTACCACCCACACCTCCGGCTCCGGAAGTCAGGGTACAGCTTAACCCTTCGGCTTTGTAGATCCGTTCCCCTTGCCTTCCTGTCTGGATTTGTACAAGAGGCGTTCCATTTGCTGTTGGGAAAGGTAATATTTTTCCGGCACATCGTCGATCAAGATATCCGACAATATACACCCGTTTTCTGGATTGGGGGACTCCAAAATCCTTGCTGTTAAGCACTTTCCATTCCACACCGTACCCCAGCTCAGATAACGTACTGAGGATGGTGTGAAACGTCCTGCCTTTGTCATGCGAAAGCAGTCCGGGAACATTTTCAAGGATGAAATACGCAGGTCGCTTGTCTGCAACCAGTCTGGCAATCTCGAAGAACAGAGTTCCTCTGGCATCTGCAAATCCTTCCCGCTTTCCGGCGATAGAGAATGCCTGGCAAGGAAATCCTGCACACAAAAGATCAAAGTCCGGCATTCGTTCAGTTTCGATTGTTCTTGCGTCATTGCAAAACCACTCCCCTTCTGTGTCGAACAGCAATCGGTAGTTCTTATCCGCATAAGCATCCACCTCGCAGTGTCCCACACAGGTAAAACCGCCTGCACGTCTTAACCCTTCCCGGAATCCCCCGATCCCGCTGAATAAATCAAAAAATCGAATGGTTGCGGCTATCAACCTCCTTTGCTGAATAAAAAAAACAGGCGGCATGGTTTTTCTCCCACACCGCCTGCTGGTTTTATAGTTCTATTTGTTTGGCATTATGCGATCTCTTCGGTTTCTTCCCCGGATTCCGGAATCTCTTCTTCCTCTGCATCCTCAGAAATTTCTGCATCCGCCTCTTCCTCTGCGGCTTCCACTGTTTCGGTTTCCGCTTCGGTAGTCTCTTCTTCATAGACATCTTCCGCAGTTTCTTTTGCTTCTTCCAGTCTATCTGTTTCTGCGTTTTCTTCCGGCTGTTCCAGTTCCTTCCATTTGGCTTCTACCTCTTCCACCGCTTTTTCGATGATGCGGATGATAAAATCTTTCTGTTTGATGCCTTCCTTTGTGACTGCCCATTTGACTCTCTGGAATAATTCCTCTGTGACCTGTACTGCTAATGTTCTTTTTTCCATGCTTTCTTCTCCTTTGTTCTCCAGTCTGTTAAAGTGTTCTTCGATCACCTGCCGGATAAAGATCTGTGTACTTGTTTCCCTTTCTTCGATCTCGGCTCGTACCTTCTCATGTAATTCCACCGGGATCTTTCCGCATATGTTCTTCATCTCTGCCATAAGCGTTTTCCCCTTTCGTTTTGTTATACACAACATACTCCAAAATTTGAAAGAAAGCTATTCACAATACCCACTAAAGAATCCATGTCAAATGTATGCAAAACCCAAGCATATCCAACAATGCCATACTTTCCTTGCCCATAGGCCTCACCCCCTTTACTCCTGCTCCATCTGAAATAAAAAATCCAGCATCTGACCGGGAATTTCTTCCTTTTCACATGCTGGCATCCGTTCCACATCGCCACATTTTAACTCTTCCCGAACAGCCTCCTGAATGAGTCTTTTTAAAGTTTCCCTCTCTTCTTGTTCCAGGATCACATCCACCAGATACTGGTTCCTCTGCCCTGTCGGAATCTCCATCAAAAGCTGCCACGCTTTTTCATGTTCCGGGTTCTTAAGGTTTGGGCGGAAGGAAAAGACCGGGCGGCTCACAGCGTCCTCATCTGCCCCACAATCCGTTCATATCCGGCAGCGTTGGCATGGACGTCCGTCAAGTAAATCGGGCGACACAGGCGGTCCTGCTCGCTTACACGGTGTTTAAAAATAGCAGCACCGCCTCCCATGAAAACGGAAGGGACTGCCCGCAGGTCAAAGCCTGCCTCGGTGATCGCAGACAGGATTTTCTCAATATAAAGCCTGCCCTGCCTCTCAATCAAAGACACCACTTCCGCAGGCATGCTGCTGGGTTTTCCACGTAAGACACGCTCGATCTGCGTCTCCGTTACCGACAGTCCTGTATTTCTCCTTACCTGTTCTCTGATCTCATCCATACAACGGATGACACCCAGTTCCAGACTTCTACAGGTAGCTGCGTTAGGAACAGCATTATCAAGCCGCATCAAGTCCACCGTCCAGCCTCCGATATCCACAAGAAGCACAGAAGGCTCATCTTTTAAATACTCTGGATAAAGAGCCAGAGCTGAATATCCCTGGGGGAACAATTTCACATCCTCAATCTGGATCTCATAGCGTTCCCCTTCATATAAAAAACGGATTAGCTGTTTTTGAAATAGATATTCCTTGAATTTCTGTTTTTCCCTTCCAAACCCGGTAAGGGGAAGTCCGGCTGCAAGAACAACTTTCGCTGTCCTTTCCCCCTTTCGCTTTCGAATCTCCTGTGCCAGCGCTGCCAGCGTCAAAAGATAATAATTGTCGTTGGCGGTCTTGTCCTTTACCAATGTCTGTCTCCCAGTCCCACACACATAATATTCTCCCTGGTACTGGAGAACATTCTGCATGGTATAGGGTTCGTATTCATACCGGATGATCCCTGTGGGGAAACACACCTGCTTTGTTTTGATGGCATAATATCCATGGTCGATTCCAATGACCATCACTTACCACTCCCTTCTTTTCTGTTCTATGTAAAATTTCCGTTGAAAGAGCCCTTGCCCCCAAAGGCGCGCCCCGGCAGGCATTCTTTTCTTTCCAGCCTGTTGTTCTTCCTACTCCTGGTCTCGAAAAAATGTTTGGACAGGAAGATAATGCAGTGTTCCTTCCAAAACAAGAGCCTGTCTTTGAAAGCGAAGGATTCCCTGGCTCTGTAACTCTATCATTTCGTAATATGCTTTCTTTGTTAAAAAATAACGATGATATATTCCCGCTTCCTCAAACTTCTCTGTCTGCTTCAACACTAAAAACTCCACCATATACCGGGTGTCCGGTGCAAACCGTTTCTCACATAGCATGGCATCTCCCTGTACTGCCTTCACACCCTCCGACTCCCTGGCTACTGCCAATAATTCATGGATACTGATACTCACCTTTGCTATCACCTCCCTTCCAAAAGAAAAGACAGACACCTAAATGATGCCTGTCTCTTCTGGGATTTCCATTCCCTTTTCTTTATAGATCTTTTTGACTAATTCTTTTAGTTCCTTCCGGATCTTTCTGTCTGGTACATTGTTACAAAATTCCTGTAACCATCTATCCTGCAAATATAAATCAATTTCGGTTATATCACAAGAAACAATACTGCAGGTTTCATCATATAACTGTTCCAGTCTTTGAAAATGTTCTCGGAATTGTTCTCCATAATGATGCCAAATATCCAGGTTCAATCTTGTCAGACCAAGGAAATCGGTAACATACGTCAGCCTGTCCAAATCTGAAAATGTCATTTTTTCTTTTCCCAGCAGGATTTCCCTGTCACGCTTTCCACATAAAAACAGGAAAGCAAACCGTTCTATATCGCTCTGATGCATAATCATTCCCCTTTGCACAAATAATTCCTTATTACGAAACATTATAAAAAGTGAAATCAGTAAAATCAATATAAAGTTTCTTTATTGCGAAACATTGAGAAATGAGAGGATTCTATCATGCAGAAGATCAGACCAGACATGGATATCGGCAAAAATATCCAAGCCATCCGTTATCAAAATAAACTTACGCAAGACCAGGTCATTGCAAAATTAAACCTGATGGGTATCTCCATGTCCAAAAGTACCTATGCCAAGCTGGAAACCAACCGTATGAACATCAAGGTATCGGAACTTGTTGCCCTTGCAAAAATCTTCCATACCGATATCAACACATTCTTTTCCGGGCTTCTCTAAACCGGAAAAGAAACATTTCCTATAATTCTTCTCCCCTCTTCTTTTCCCACTCTCCTTTATCTTTGTTCCCTCCACTCTCTCTTACATTGGGATTGCTTTTGAAATAATTCCTCATATCGAAGAAGTATATCCATACTGTCTTGTGTAAAATCAAAGGACTGAAGCATAGGGTATCGCGGCAATGCACTTGGGACATATTCTAATTGTTCCAACTGCTTAGATGTGTATTTTTTCTTTCTGGCTTCACTATATGGCAAAAGACCGTATTCCGTCTTATACGCTGGAATACGGTCTTTCTTCATTTCCTGTAATGCTTCAATCATATTTTTATGATGGTGTCGGGATTTATAGGTATCTATCTGCCCTCTGGTCATGCCGACAGCCGATGCAAAATCCGATATCCTTTTATAGAATTTCCCTTGAATCTTACATCTTGGAATAAAAGCAAATACCTCAGTCTTGGGCCACCCACATTCATCCCGTAATTGCTTCACTAAACGGAAACATTCTATAAACGAATATTCTGGTTTATAGCGCTGTTGTCCATATACTAACAGCTTGGAGATATTATATTCCCTGCATAAAAAAGCAGCATTCTGATATACTTTCCCTTCATACTCAATTTCATATCTTTTCCCATTATTCCTGATCGGCAAATAAATAGCTTCCTCCAATGTTTTCCCATATTTCAAGCGTTCAAAAACATTGCAGGGCTGCACTTGATACTCCGCACACAATTCTACCAATGTATTATAGGATTTTCCTTCAAAACATATCGGTTCTTTCTGCAATAGTTCAAGAACAATTTCTTCTAATGTCCTGTTTCTTGTATGGATTCTGGCTGAAATGGAAATCTCTCTAATTCCAAATGCTGTTGCCACCTCATATCTGCTCTGATATTTTTTGCCCCATAGCATAATTTTCTTCTCTTGTGCCTCTTTGCAACGATCTACCGCTTCTTCTACTGTTTTGCACCTTTGTATGTAATGTGCTAATGAATTCCAAGGTAATCCATATTCTTCAGCCAACGCTTTAGGCGAACGATATAACTTTCCATTGTATTCAAAAAGTCGCCCTCTTCCTCGCACATCATTGACACACATTTGCATTGCATCTTCTAGCGACCAGCCTCGGCGCCGGAAGGAATATATTCTTTGACGGTCAATTCCATATTCCTCTGCCATTTCTTTTATCGTTTCATATGTTTTCCCATCATAGCAATACGCCATAGTCATCACCTCTTCTCTTTACCACACCAGTATACCCACTTATCGTAAAAAAGCTATTCGGACATACCACTAAAATATTACCTTTATACCTGTCTATTATAGACAATAAAAAACCTGCTACAAGGATGTCTTTCCTCATACCAGATATCAATACTTTCTTCCTACTCCATACACATTTTTTCTCATTACTTGTGTATCATGTACCTATATTGTCATGTAATCCTACTGTGTACACGCTATGTACAGTAAGCACATGGGGTTCAGTTTACATCCGCAAGTATAACAGCAGGATGTGTAATCAGTGCCCTTGCTATTGCAACTCTCTGCTGTTCGCCACCTGACATCTGCGATGGAAACTTATTCTTACAATGTGATATTCCCAATTCCTCTAACAAATCATCAACCTCATTTTCATCAGGTTTCTTTCCGTCGATAAGTATAGGCATAACAATATTTTCGTATGCTGTAAACTCTGGAAACAGACTGTAGTCCTGATATATGTAACCAATCTGTCTCCTTCTGAATTCAGATATTTCCTTGTCCTTCATCCCGGTTATTTTCTTGCCGCCAATAGTAACACTACCTGTATCCGGTTCATCTACACTTCCAAGAATCCTTAACAGAGTCGATTTTCCCGAACCACTCTTTCCAATAATAGCAGTAAATTCTCCCTGTTCAAACTCAAGTGTACAATTCTTAAGTGCTGGTACATCTACACTTCCAGCATGATATGTTCTTTCTATATTTTCCGCTCTGAGCATTATCTCTTTCATAGTTATCCCTCCTGATTACAATTTTCTTACAAATTCTGCATACATTAACAGTTCCATCAAAAGTATTAAAGGCATTGTAATTACACACCATAAAGATTCACGCAGTGCTTCTGCCATACATATTCTTACTATCTTTCCCCGTCTCATCCCCAGACCATGCAGAAGCTTTATCTTATCATATCTTCTGTCCATGCGGTTTCTCACAATAATTGCCATAATAAGAAGCTGCACAACTATCATTGCAATTATGGTTATGCCATACTGTAAAATACTGTTAATAAGCTGTGTCCTGTATGTATTCTTAACATCTACATTGCTGTCATACGAAATATCATTATTATTAAAATACACACCTATCTTATTATTAGTTGCAGAAAATGTTGATGCCAGATTATAGTTAATGCTTATCTGGTTATAGGATAATTCAAAATCCATGTCAGGACTTAACTCCTGTCCTAGATATCTTTCCATTACATCCTTTTGTCTGTCAACCGCCTGCTGTGCCATATTAATGCTGGCAATTGAGGTATAATAACCAAATGCTGGAATTATTCCCTTAAAATCCTCTATAACCTCATCAGTTACTTTAACTACTGCAGCTACCTGTGGAGCTACACATGCATCATAATTAATCTCCATTTCTATAAGTTCATCATCATCCTTTTTATTTCCCGCTTTTGCCTTTGCAAAGGCTTCCTCATACGGGAAATAATAGTAATATGATTTATTAGAAAACTTTTCATAAGTATCTGTACTTACCTGATAATAGTTATAATACAGAGTATCTCCCGCATTAATCGTGTCATCATATCCGCCATCCGGCAGATTTCTTAAGAATAAAACCACCTGTTTTCCTTCTTCAAATGCTTCATAATCAACATATTCTTTATCTATGTATTTTTCCAGTCTGCTGTACAGTTCTTTGGTTGGCTGTGCATATTCTGTAGAAAACAGATATCTGTCTCCATAATCAGGAAGATGCTCGTTATTATATGAACCATTTTCACGATGAAATGTAAATGTCTGCATCTTTTCATAATCCTGTGCATCCCAGAACCAGCTTCTTTCTGATTCAAATGTAGAATATGACACTGAATTTATTCCGTTAATTTCCATCAGCTCGTCAATAAATTCCTTAGAAAATCCTTCCAGAATATTATTGTTAGGGTCCTTTAAGTATTTACTCTGCCCCATATTAATAAAGCCAAGTGACCTTCCTATGCTGTCACTGTCATTAACCTTGATTGCATCATTCCAGTCCCACATATTCCCGGCTTCAACTAATTCCTTTATCTTGTCAAAATGTATGTTATACCTTATTCTCTGCTTGCAGACATAGTCACGCATGTCATACCTGCTTGTGATTTCGCCATTATTACTCACTGACTTCTGAGGCAGATTATTATAATCCTTAAGATAATACCAGTAATTCATAAATAATGCCGTTTTATCCTGATTAGCATCAATATAACCATATATATCCGGCATACTTTCATTGTTCTTATATTCTTTAAAAGCATTTTGAATCTTTAAAGAAGAAAAAATTATAACCATGCATATACACAATGCAAAAAGCCTTACCCCGATTATCATTAATACACCATCTTTTTTTATAAATCTTGAGCTTACCGACATAACAAGATTGTGACTGTTCATTCTGCTCTTATGCTGTCTTATATTTTCTTTTCTTCCGTGCTGCTTCTTTTTAACTGTCCTTTTTCCATAGAATTTTATATTAGCTATTAACCCTGCAAGTTCCTCTATAACCACAGCTACAATAACGGAACACACACTTTTAATAACAACATCCACATTTACTCTGTAAAATTCATAGCCGTTTTTTGCTTCAAGTACATGTCCAGTCACACTTCCCACAATAAGTGCAAGCAGTATTCCTGCTATTCCCGCCGGTATAAGTATAAATGCATTCTCGATTATATACATTTTCCTGATATGAGACTTGTCCATTCCCATATTCTTAAACAACTCATAGGCTTTCTTTCGTCTGTTCCTGTATTCAATCAGCTGATAAGACAAAGCCAGAATTCCAATTACCATAACAACTATATACATATATGCATATACTGTTTTTGATTTCCACGGAGAATAATCATATACTGCAGCATTATATACAGTCTGGCTTTTTACATCCTCCTTAATCTTTTTATATACATTTGCATAATCATGTGTCCGCACAGAATCCTTAAATGGATAAATATAGATATTATAAATAGTACATTTGAATTCTTTTAATCTTTCCTCAGTAACAATTGCTCCTGGAATGTTTTTCCCATCCTGCCATATATTTGTGTAATTATTTAATATTCCAACCAGTGTAAATGTTACACTAAGCCTTCCTTTATCTGAATTAATATTGTCATTTCCATAATAATTAATTGTTACCTTCTGTCCTAGCTCCCCCTCATAGCCAAGTTTAAGCAGAGTATTCCAATCCATAGTTATTTCATCTGAAGCCTCCGGCATCCTTCCCTCTGCCAGTCTGATTCTGCCCTGCTTCATAAAATCGTCCGTCATGCTTCCAACATAAAGCTTTGTGTTATTCCAGTCTGAATCAAATATCCGGACCGTACTCTCTGCCTTTAAAGGCTTTTCCAGAAAGTCATTCTCATCAAGAACCTTGTTTGGCTCTTTCGTTGTTTTCTCACATATATACCAGTCTCCAAACCTCGACTTATTCGATGACATCTGCCACTGGTACATATTCTCCTGAAATATAAGAACTGCTGTCACGAAAAACACCGCCACAAGTGTCGTAAGCGCCGCCTTCCATATCTGCGGGAACCGTCTCCTTATACTTTTGAAAGTAATCTTTAAAACATTCATTCAAGTACCCCCTGTAAGATTTATGTATATACCTTATTACCATGCTTATACCTTATCACGCCAACCTTACAAAAACCTTACAGCTGAATATTTTTATAAGACTTCGCAGTTCTTTGTCCATTTGTTTAACGAATATGCGTCTGTATGTGTGTCGGAGGCATAAAATTTGAATTATGACGAGCTGTGCAGGAGTTAATGCTGCTATATACATAAGGTCAGTTCACAAAAGCTCGTTCAAACGAAGTGCGTTTGCTTTTGTGGACTGTAATAAACTTTGTAGATAGCGGCATTTACTCCTGCTAAGCGATGTCATTCTGAAAATTTTATGCCTCCGACACACATACAGACATGTATATACACATATAAAATGGACAAATAACTGCGAAGTCTCACTCAATTAATCTTCCACCGGTAGCCGATTCCGCGGATTGTCTCTATATAAGCTCTGCCGTCCTCACGGTTTCCAAGCTTTGTCTTTAGCCTGCTCACAGTAACTGTCAGCGTATTATCCTCCACAAATGTTCCGTATCTGTCCCACATTTTCTGAAAAAATGTATCTCTTCTTACAATAAGTCCCTTGTTGTTTATAAGTATCTCTAACACATGAAATTCTGTCGGCGACACACATATCTGTTTATCTGCATGAATAATTGACTTATTCTTAAAGTCTACTGTAAGAGTTCCATCTTTATAAATGTCTGTGCCACCTGATATTCTTCTAACATTAGCCATTATTCTTGATACAAGCTCCGCAACCCTGAACGGCTTCACAACATAATCATCACCGCCGCAGTCAAGTCCTTTGATAATACTGTCTTCATCATCGCACGATGTTAAAAATATTATTATCTGGCTTCCGTGTTCTCTTATCTTCCTGCACACATCAAATCCATTGCCATCAGGCAGATATACATCTAATAGGACTACATCTATTGCAGCTTCTTCCTGTTCATATATTTTATTAAACTGTCCTACACTTGCAGCCTCCACAACTGAATATCCTTTTTCCTGTAATATTCCTGCAAGTTGCTGCCTTATAAAATCATCATCTTCCAATATAAGTATCTTGGTCATATTCCCTCCCAGCCAGTACATTTTCTATATTGTAATGCACTAACCTTACACATATCTTACAATTCAGCCTTTCTCTTAAGAACATATCTTGGTATCTGTACCCTTATGACAGCACCTTTGCCGTCCTCGTTATTACGCACATCTACGGTTCCATGATGTGCTTCAATAATAAGCCGCGACAGGTTAAGTCCTATACCTGCATGTCCTGCAGCAGCACTTCCTGTTGTCTCGAACCTGTCAAATACATACGGTATCCTATCCTCCTCAAATCCGCTTCCATTATCCTTAATATTGACTATACATTTGTCATCTCGGCATACAGCCTTAACTTTAACCGTCTCGCACAGCTCGCTGCTGTTCTGTATTATATTGATAAATGCTTCTCTTATCCATTCTTCATCGGCATTGATACAATAATCTTCATCATCACATTCCACTGTTATATTGCAGTCGTTCTTAGGTAACTGGCTCACAACATCGCAAAGCATGCTGTTCACATTAATGTCCTGCTCTGTCATGATTATCTTGCCTGCTTCCATTCTGCTTATTGTCATCAGCTTACTTATAAATGACCGGATTCTTTCAATCTGTTCAAAACATCTTTCAAGAAGCTCCCTGTTTTCTCCACTCTCCTCTAACCTGTCCAGCGCAAGACTAAGTGCAGTAAGAGGTGTCTTAATCTGATGTGCAATATTCTCTGTAAAATTCTGCAATTTCTCATTACGCTCAACAAGAAATCTTTCATCCGCTTTCTGCTTTTTCTTTAACTGCTGGTTCTCTGCACCAAGATTAATAACATATGAATAGATATCATTATGTCCGATTTTTACAATCATCCTTATACATGCTGTCATTACAACTGCAATTATAATTATTCCTGTCACTGCAATTATCCACTGACCACTTCTAAAATACATATATGATGAACCATTTTCTGTATACCCGCACTGCATAACTACGTTCTTATACTTTGACACATCACTTAACGAATACCTGTTATAAAATATCATATCTATCAGATATTCTCCTGATTTTTCATCTATATTATAAAGTCCTGCTGCCAGTGCCCTGAATTTTAATTCATAAAATCCAGTCGTAGCAACAATTATAAGTATGGCAATTCCTGACATAACACAAAAAGCAGCCATCATTTTTTTCCTGATGACGGCTACTTTCCTTTCTGCTATATGTTCTATATCTTTTTCTTCCTCTATTACTACTGTATCTGACATAAATCCCCCTTAACTCCACCTTGGTAGTTTCTGGGAGTATTATATCATTTTTCTTTATGTTTGTCTGTCAGCAGAACTGACATTATCAATGAAGTTATCGGCACTGTAAGTATTATGCCCATTGTTCCTGATATTCCACGCATTATCTCAATTGCAACTGAGTACATGTTAAGAATCTGATGCATCTGGTATGAATATGCGTATATTATCATGACAAGTCCCAGACTTCCTCCTGCATAAGCAAGAATAAGTGTGTTAGACATTGTTCCTATCATATCACGTCCAATATTAATTCCTGCACGGAATATTTCCTTTGCTGATATGTCAGGTCTGTTTTCTTTAATCTCATGTAATGATGATGAAACTGACATTGCAACATCCATTACTGCTCCTAACGATGCAATCAGTATTCCTGAAAACAACATACCGCCTATATCAAGCTTTGAATTCTGACCTACATATATAAGATTCTCTATATCATCAACATTATATCCTGTTACATGTCCAAAATGTCCGAAAACAAGTGCTATAAGACCTGATACAACCACTCCGGCTATTGTACCAAGCATAGCGCCAATTGATTTTTTCTGAAAATCTGCCAGCAGAATAAATGTTATTAGCGTAATTATGACAACTGATAATGTAGCTGCAATAAATGGTGAAACACCAATATACATCATCGGAATATACATCATTACTACAACTGCAAATGTGAATATAAGTGCGAGTACTGAATTGAAACCTTTCTTTCCTCCAACCAGCCACATAAGTCCGAAAAATGCTGCTAATAACGCAATTATCTCCGGTTCACGGTCATAATTATATACATTGGCTGAGAGATTTCCATTATATTCACTTATATTAGCTATTACCCTTGTTCCAACCTTACAGTTGGCTCCGTACAGATATCCGTTAAGACTGTACGCTTTTACTTCTTCTCCCTTGTGGCTTCCTGATTTAATACGTAAAACAACCTCCTGGCTGTCGCCGCTTTCTAAGTCAGCGGCAGCCTGAAGGTCTTCATTATCATTCTGTATAACCACTGCCTTAACAAACTTAGTATTGTCTTTGGCAAGCAGTGGTTTTCTTTCTACACTTGTGTAGAATAGAAACATCGCAATCATAATAAGTGCCACAACAAGGTATTTACCAAATGTGTCTATTATCTTTCGCAAATGTCTTCCTTCTTTCTGATTCCAACTATAACAGCGCCGATACCTGCTGCTGCGGCAGCCATACAAGCATATACTCTTGCAAGCATGTTATCTCCTGTCTGTGGAGCTTTGCCATTATCGGCCGATGAATTGGTTGAAGTATTATCTGTCGGTGCAGATGGTTCTGTTACAGTATTGTTATCTTCCTGTACAGTAAGTGCATTAATTGCATTAACAACTGCGGTTTTTGCATCCTCTAATGCCTTGGCATCAATCTTAGGTGCATTCTCTGACTTATAATCTGCAAGCTGTGCCTGTGCACCTTCCTGTGCCTGAATGTATATAGTCTTGTCCAGAAGTGTTGATACACCCTTCTTAAATCTGTTAACACTATTTCCGCTTTCAGATGTTGACTTATCTGTTGCATTCTTTACAGAACCATATCCTGACACTCTGTCAGTATCTTTACCATAATTATTTACGATATCTGCAAGCATTGGATCCTTGTCTGTTGTATATGCTGCCTTAATCTTCTTTAATGATGAGAGAGCATCCTTAAGAGAATTCATGCTGGCTTCTGTATAATTAACCTCTGTGCCGTTAATTAAAGCCTCTGCATTATTAATAACCTCATCCACTGACATATCTGTATTAGTCTTATTGATTGTAAAATCATCAGCATATTTATTACCATTGTAGTCATATGTCTTGATGGTAAGTGAGCCGCTCGAAAAATCAATTGTTGAGAATGATGGGAGACATGCATTAGTTCTCTCTGCAATGTAGTATGGTGTGTAGTTAAGCAGATTGTAGTACTTAGAACCTGAGCCTGAACCTGTTGTTATATAAAGAGTTCCATCCGGATTAGTTACTGAACCGCTGCTTATATCATAGTCAACTACATTTCCATCAAGAATCTGATAACTTCTTGAAAATGTATGGTCATGTCCTGTAAGACATATATCAATGTTAAATTCGTCCATTAATGGTGCAAATACAATTCTGTTAGTAGCAGCATCTGTATCTGCATGTGGCTGTCCTGAACCATAGATATCGCTATGGAATATTACAACCTTCCACTTAGCATCAGGATTGCTTGCAACAGCCTTATTCATAAATGTTCTGTGCTCCTCCTGATTGCGGTTGTTGCTGTTTAATGAAATGAATAATACATCTCCATAGTTGAAATAGAAATCACTTCCTGCTGCTGTGCTTCCTAACTTATCCTCTGAATTAGGATTGTTAAAATGTGCTGAATAATCTGAACCAGCCATATCATGATTACCGATTGTTGCAGCGATTGGAAGACTTCTGAATACTGATGGATAAAGATATCCTGCATACTCGCTCTCTCTCGTCTTTTTATCATCATCCTTAGTTGCACCAGACTGGTTAATCTGATCACCTGCCGATAAAAGGAATGATGCATCAGGACATGTCTTTAATGCCTGCTGCATTGTCTTATTCCAGTTATATGCATCTCTTGCAACACTGGCATCATTAGCTGATTTATCTGAGCTGCTTCCTGAAGCACCAACCTGTGGGTCACCAGTAAGAATAACTGAAAACTTATCAGTTGCCTTTGTTGTGTAATCATATTCAGCAGACCATACACTGTCATCTCCTGTGTAATTATCTGTGTACTGATAATGATACTGAGTGTTCTCTTCAAAGTAATCAGCTATGTTTACCTTATTGGCTGCACTGTATAACTTCCCCTGCCAGTTCTCTGCACTGATAGCCTCTGCATTACCTGTTACAACCTTGGCTGATGACTTTGAACCATCCTTCCATACCTTTACTGCTGGTGTTCCTTTTCCAGCTGAATACCATGAAAAATTAAGATCTGCCGCATCTGAGCCTGGAGTTAAAGCTACATTTTCAGTCTGTGCATAAGCTTTTTCTCCTCCCTGCCATACATTAGAAAGCCATTTCTGGAAATCAGCAGAATTATCTGTATCCTGCTTGAAGGTACTCTGACTTACATCCGCCTCACCATATGCAAATGCATTAATAAGTGGTGCCTGACTTACAAGAACTGTTGACATTGCAGCAAGTGCTGCACCTTTTCTTAATAAATTCTTACTTCTCTTCATTTTTTCCTCCACATAATGAGATATATTTATTCGTATACTGTTGTACAACGAATTGTCATTACTATATCCCTATGTGGTAAACTTACAATAATTGTCTTGTAAACCTTGTGTAAAATTCTTGTTGTAAGCAAAAAACAGACACAGACATTTAATGTCTGTGTCCGATTTTTTCAATTTATTTATTTTCAAGCTTTGTAATACATTTATCCAGCGATGTTGCAAACCAGTCAATATCGTTCTCTGAAAATACCATTGGTGGACGAAGCTTTAAGATATTTCCGTAATGGCCTATAACTGATGTAAGAATATGCTCATCTCTTAACATCTCTATTACATTCAACGCCATATCCTTATCAGGTGTCTTATTGCCATCATTCTTAACGAATTCAAATCCTAAGAACAAACCTGCACCTCTTACATCACCTACTGATTCAGGATGTCGCTCCTGTACCTCTTTTAGTGCCTTAAGAAGTGCCGCACCTGCTTTCTTACAGTGTTCCTGAAGATTCTCATCCTTAATATATTTAAGAACAGCATGAGCGGCAGCTATTGATACAGGATTACCACCAAATGTATTAAAGTAAGGAAGCTTGTCGCTGAAGGCTGCAAGTACATCCTCCTTTGCAGCAAGTCCTGAGATTGGAATTCCGTTACCCATAGGCTTACCCATTGTTATCATATCAGGGACAATTCCGTGTCTCGCAAATCCAAAGAATGCCTGTCCTGTTCTTGCAAATCCTGGCTGAACCTCATCAGCTATGAATACTCCGCCATTCTTATGTACAACATCTACTGTTGCTTTTAAGAATCCTACAGGATCAGGATATATACCATCTGATGAGAATATTGAATCAGCAAGGAAACAAGAAAACTTATATCCTGCCTCATTTAATTCATCTATAGTCTTTTGCATCTCTGACGCATACCATGCTGTGAATTCTTCTGGTGTTCCACCATGACGGTAATAATCTGGTGCTGTTATAAGCCTTACATTAGGAAGTAATGGCTGACCGGCTCCAAGTGAAGGTGAACAGCCTGATGTTAATGCACTTGTTCCGTGGTAGGCTTCCTGTGTGATAATTATACCGGTACCACCCGTATAGGCTTCTGCCACACGAAGTGCAAGGTCATTAGCTTCTGAACCTGTACACATATACATTATCTTATTAATCTCATCAGGCATAAGTGCAAGCAGTTCTTTACTGTAATCAAGAATTTTTTCATGAAGATATCTTGTATGTGTATTAAGCGTTTTCATCTGTTCTGTAACTGCATTTACAACAGCAGGATTACAGTGTCCTACACCAGCTACATTGTTATACATATCCAGATATTTGTTACCTTCATCATCCCACAGATAATCTCCTTCTCCACGGACAATGTTAAGTGGCTTTCTATAAAAAAGTCTGTAAGCACCTCCAAGGTATTTTTCTCTCTTACTAATCATTTCCCTTGTTTTAGGACTTAACATAGATGCATATTCTTCCTTAAAACTGTTAGAGTCCATAATACTTGATTCTGTTGCCATAATTTCCTCCATTCTGCAAAAAGAAAAAGCACAGAACCTCTGATTTCTCAGAAATTCTGTGCTCCTTTGCACTGTCATACAGATTCATTCTGTCTGACATATATAATAGCAACATTTGGTTATTTGTCAATTTATAATCAAATGCTTATTAATCATATTTCTTATTTATCTTAAGTTTTACAGATAATGCTATTAAAGCCACGACAATAATACCTGCAAGAACCCATACCCACACAGGAACATTCTTAATGTTATAACATCTTACATTAATCCACATCTGATTAATTCTTGTTGTCTCTTCAGCATCAAAATACTGCATAATGGCACTTCTATCCATAACCTCCTGCGTAGGATACTGTGCTGATAACTGTCTGTATGTCTGTTCTTCTGGAACTTTAAGTATATATCTTTCATCATCAGAATCACCTGAAAAGAAATATCCCAGGGGATAATCTACAACATCTGTATCACTTTCATCTGCTCCATAGTTCCACTTTACATAGTCGAATACAACATCACTGTCACCACCTGATATAACTGATGTATATCCAATATAGCTCATGTTTCTTACAGCATTTTCAGGTTTTGACAGAAAGTTAATAAAGCTCTGTGCTGCCTGCTTTTTCTCTGAATTGCCATTAATTCCAGACTTTAACATTACCCAGCCGTCAAAATAAAGGTTAGTACATTCTTCAGGTACTGCAAAATTAAGCTGAAAATCATCCTCGTCAGCCTGGTCCATAGTATATACAGCATCTCCAGACCACTGATAACCTGCGACTACCTTTCCTGTTATCATATCAGTCTTGGCACTGTCAGTCTCGAATGAATAGGCATTATTCTTAACTGACTGAAGATACTCCTGAATCCTGTCCACATTTGCCTCAGAAGTATCATTCATCTCCTCGGCAAGTTTTTCACGATAATCAGGACTGTTTATAAATGACGCTGACTTTAACTTGTCTGACTTAATTGCACCAACAGCTGCAAACATGGAATCTCTTACATTATCCTTAATCGTTATCTGACGTCTGAATTTGCTGTTATCAATTATCGTCCATGTAGATGCTTCTTTTTCTGTCACCTTATCAGGATTGTACACGATTCCTGTTATACCCCACATATATCCTGCAGCATAGCGGCTCCATGACTCACCATTAATCTTATTCTCGTCAAATGTTTTCTTGATAAATGGAGATACACCCTTAGCATAGTAATTATTAGCAATCGATGTATCATAGAAATCATCTGAAAATGGCTCAAGCCAGTCCTCTGCCATAAGCTTCATTATCATATATTCTGAAGGACAGATTACATCGTAATCATCACCCAGAGTAAGCATGTTGTACAGTTCCTCGTTAGTTCCAAGACAGCTGTACTGTACCTTAACCTTCTTGCCGTAATTCTCATAATACCAGTTCTCGAAATCAGTAATTATCGAATTCTCACCCTTTATGCTTCCACTCTCAAGTTCAATTGTATCATCATCATTCCAGTCTCCGGTATCAATATATTCTTCCCAGTTGCACACACGGAGTATGATTGTATCGTCTGCTGCCACCGCTGTAAGACGGTTTGTATTAAGCACGCCTGTTACTGCTGCTGTACCGCTTACTATCATTAAAGCTGAAAGTATTAACGCATTTATCTTTCCAATAATCTTATTCATCAGCTCCGGCCTCCTCTCGTACAGCTTTTCTTGCTGGTGCAAGATTAATTGCTATCTCAACTACAATAACAATAAGGAATATTATTGTAGATAAAGCCCACAAAGCAGTCTTGATATCAGTCTGTGAACCCTTGGTTGCATTAACAACATAAGTACTTATTGTGTCAAATGTTGCAGGCTTAGTGTATGTTGCAACGAAATAATCATCCAGTGATAATGTAACTGCCATAACAAATCCTGATGCTATGCCGGAAGCAATCTGAGGTATTATTATCTTAAAAAGTGCATACACAGGTGTTGCACCAAGGTCAAGTGCTGCTTCATACAGACTTGGATCCATCTGTTTTAATTTAGGAACAACAGCCAGATATACGAACGGTGCACTCAGTATAACATGTCCCACAACAAGAGGAATATACGTATCCTTACTGACACCTAATACAACTACAAGAAGAATACAGATAGAAAAACCTGTAACTACATCTGCATTGACAACAGGAACCTGATTAAGAACTGACATTGCTCCTTTTACTTTTCCCTTTGAATAAAATGCACCTATAGCACCTGTTGTTCCAAGTATTGTTGCAAGTACAGCACTTCCAACAGCAAGCAGCACAGAACCGATTATCATATTAATAAGCTCCGGAGTCGTAAAAAGTGTTACATAATTATGCATTGAAAATGCATGTATTGCTCCTATATTAGCGGCATCCGTAAAACTGTATACTGCAAGCACAAGAATTGGAATATACATGAACAAAAGGACAATGCATATAATCATATATTTCAGAAATTTCTTCATTATACAAGTCCTCCTCTTCCAGCATTTTCTGAATCTTTATCACCCGAAACCAGAGTTACAATACATATAATAACAAGAAGTATCAATGCTATCATTGAGCCATTGTGCCAGTCATATGCACTGAAATAACTTCCAATCAGACTACCCATAATATATGTGCTGTTATAAAGCATATCAAGAACTACATAGTTAGTCATTGCCGGAAGGAATACCATTGACACACCACTGACAATTCCCGGAACAGACAATGGCAGTATAACCTTGATAAATGTCTGGAAATTATCCGCACCAAGATCCGATGCTGCTTCAATAACACTCTTATCAAGCTTTGAAAGAGTTGTATATAACGGAAGTATCATGAATGGAAGAAAATCGTATGTCATTCCTATTATCGTATTGATAAACGGATAATACGCAAGATTTCCCTCAATCATTGATAATATCTCTTTAAGTGCGGTAATTCTTAATGTGAAATTAATCCACATAGGCATAACAAAAAGCAGAAGTATTACCGCTTTTCTCTTTAACTTACTCTGTGAAAGTATATACGCTACAGGATAAGCAATTATAAGACAGACTGCAGTTGCAACAAATGCAAGTACAAGACTGTAACACAGAGTTCCAAGTGTATTAGGGTCTGTAAAAAAATTCTGCAGATTAACCATGCTGAATTGTCCCTGCCCGTTAGTAAATGCATAATATACAAGAACCAGCAGTGGCGCTGCAACAAATAATATAAGAAACAGCCCATAAGGGATTCCAAGATATTTGCGTGAAAAAGACATATTTCTATCCCCCTACTTCTTCAACTGGAATTTCATCTTCTCTTCAGGCATGATAAGACCAACCTGATCGTCCATATTCCAGAGATATTCATCATCTACAATAAGGTCATGACCATACTCAGTTCTTATTACATAACTGTAATGGTCACCCTTATAGATAAGGTTAATAATCTTACCTGACACAAGACCTGCTGTTACATCATCACTCATCTCAATATCATCAGGCTGGATTGAAACAACAACCCTGAACTTTGAAACATCTACATTTTCACCATTCTCATCAACAAGAACTCCATCTGACATCTTAGTCTTAGGAATAACCTGTGTTAAATCACAGCTTATTATCTTGCCATTAAAGTCAAGCGTATAATCTCCATTAATTGTTGTAACAAAACTTGTGGTATGGTCTTCTGCAAGCATTACATGAATTCCATCAGGCTCAAGCTGCATTCCTACTGTATCACCAACATGATAACACCTGGTAGTTCTTATTATCATCTCATACTTTCCAGATTCAACAGCAACCTCGTAATGCATTCCCTTGAATATAACTGAAGTAACCTCACCAACAACAGTTCCATCCTCCGGCTTTGTAATAATTACATCTTCCGGTCTTATAACAACGTCAACTAAAGTTCCCTCTGGAACATCATCCATTCCGACAAACTCTCCGCCACAGAATCTTACTTTCATGTGTCCTGTCATAATACCTTTGAAAATATTGCTCTCTCCAATAAAATCAGCAACAAAAGCATTCTTAGGCTCATTATATATATCCTCAGGAGTTCCTATCTGCTGAATCTTACCCTCTGATAAGACAACAATCTTATCAGACATTGTAAGTGCCTCTTCCTGGTCATGTGTTACATATATAAATGTAATTCCAAGCTGGTCATGCATATTCTTAAGCTCAATCTGCATCTCCTTACGCATCTTTAAATCAAGTGCCCCGAGTGGTTCATCAAGCATGAGAATCTCAGGTTCATTGACAAGTGCTCTTGCAATTGCGATTCTCTGCTGCTGTCCACCTGAAAGTGTAGATATCTTTCTGTCCTCGAAGCCTTCAAGGTCAACCATATCAAGAACATGCTTAACCTTTTTCCTGATTTCCTCTTTAGGAAGCTTCTTTAACTTAAGTCCAAATGCAATATTTTCATATATATTCATATGTGGAAACAGCGCATAACGCTGAAACACTGTATTAATTGGTCTTTTATTAGCTGGAAGCTGTGATATATCTTCTCCGTTAAGAAGTATCTGTCCGTCTGTAGGAAGTTCAAATCCTGCTATCATTCTTAGTGTGGTTGTCTTTCCACATCCTGATGGTCCTAAAAACGTTACGAATTCCCCCCGTTTTACTTCAAGATTAAAGTCATCAACCGCCTTAAATCCATTATCACTATATACCTTACTGATATGTTTAAGCTCTATTATATTTTCTGATTTACCAGACATATCCAACCTCCGCAATTAACATCCTTTGTTACACCGTCTAACAACTATGCAACCACTTCCTATTTAATATCAAAAATGGGTACAAATCAAGTAATTTCTTGATTTGTACCCATGATTTTTTATTCTTTTATATTATGTAAAAAAATGATAAAACATGTGTTTTATGGTCTGTGATGAAGTTCCTGAACAGTCTTTCCTATTTCGTCCCTTATAGCCTGTCTGTCTTCCGGAATCTTCTGCATTCTTGCAAGCAGATCCGCGGTATCATGCTCAGAGCCAACTTTTCTCAACGACTCACATGCTGCAAATACAACATCATCATCTGCATCATCAACAAATCTCAACAATAAATCTACACTGCTCTGGTCATCGCTTGCCCCAAGTGCCTTGGCTGCTGCAATCTTCCCTTCTTTGCTTCCTGTAATCTCTTCCTGTATTGCATACCAGTCATGATGTTTTACATATTTCTCCATTTTTTCATCTAATGTCTTTTTCTTAAATAACATACCGATGCCTTCTTTCATCTTTTTTTATATTATAGTATTGCATTTTCGATATGTAAAATGTATATTTAATATGTCACTTATATCATAATTATATATCGGAGAATTACTATGACCTTAGATTATTACAGAATATTTTACTATGTTGCAAAATATAAGAGTTTTTCAAAAGCAGCCCGCATGCTCGACAATAACCAGCCTAACATAACCCGCTGCATGAATATATTAGAAAGTGAACTTGATTGCAAGCTTCTCAATCGTTCTCACAAAGGCATCACTCTCACTCCTGAAGGAAATACATTGTATTCTCATGTATCAATCGCCATGAAACAACTTGAAGACGCCGAGAATGCTATTATCAAAAGCAAGAGTCTTTCAGGCGGTACCATATGTATCGGCGTAAGTGAGATTGCTCTTAGAATATTTCTTCTTAAAAAGCTTGAGAAATTCACAGAGCTTTTCCCTGATGTCAAGATAAAGCTTACCAATCACTCCACCAATCAGGCTGTCAATGCACTAAAAGCCGGTCTGGTAGACTTTGCAGTCGTAACCACACCGGTGAATTTAACTAATGATATGAAATCTGAAAACTTATGCTCTTTCAATGACATACTAATTGCCGGACCTAAATACAAGCAACTTTGTAATAAAGCTCTGCATCTTGAAGAACTTCAGGAATATCCTTTCATAAGTCTTGTAGAAGGAACTGGCACACATGACCACTACACTAAGTTTTTCTATGATAATGACCTGCACTTCAACCTTGACATGGAGGCATCCACAACCGATCAGGTTCTTGCCATGGTTCAGTCCAACTTAGGTTTGGGCTTCTATCCTGAACAGCTTGCTTCAGAATATATAATGCGTGGTGAAATATTTCCTGTTTCCCTGCATGAATCTGTTCCCGAAAGAGATATCATACTTATAAGGGAATCGAGACACGCTGAAAACATAGCTGCTAAAAAGCTTATTAACTTCTTAAAGCATACAACTAATTAAAGTCCGTTAACTATCAGAGTCTGTCCTGAATCTCAATAAGGCAATCAAGCAGCAGTGGATTAAATGTACCACACTCACCATTAAGAATCATCTGCATAGCCTTTTCATGTGAATATGCTTTCTTATACACACGGTTACTTGTTAATGCATCATATACATCTGCAACTGAAACGACCTGTGCGCAGATAGGGATATCCTCACCTTTAAGTCCATCCGGATATCCTTTGCCGTCATATCTTTCATGATGTGAACGGCATATCTGCATGGCAACCTGAACGAGCTTCTCATCCTGATACGTATCAAGCTTCTTAAGAATATCTTCCCCTATCACAGTATGTTTCTTCATAATCTCGAACTCTTCTGTTGTAAGTCTTGCCGGCTTATTAATAATCTCTTCTGGAATTCCAATCTTTCCAATATCATGAAGTGCCGACGCAGTGGCTATAATAAATCTGTCATGCCATGTAAGATTATATCTGCCTGTTTTCTTGGTCAATGTTTCAAGAAGCATCTGTGTAATCTGGTTAATATGCAATACATGCTGTCCACTCTCACCATTTCTGAATTCTACAATATGACTCAATATTCCAATCATCATCTGATTGTTATTCTCTTTGTCCTGAATACTCTCAGTTACAAGATTCATAAGTCTTCTCTGCTTTGCATACAGTTTGATAACATTTGATACCCTTCTGTATACAATTCTTGAATCAAATGGCATGCTTATATAATCTGCTATGCCAAGATCATATGCTTTTGTTATTGTGCTATTTCTATCTTCAGTTGATATCATAATAACAGGAATATCTCTCATTCTGTTGTCAGCTCTCATGCTTGTCATAACAGAAAATCCGTCCATTCCCGGCATTATAATATCCAGCAGAACAACTGCAAAATCATATTCTTCTGCTTTTAGTATTTCTAAGCCTTCAGGTCCCCCAGAAGCTTCAATAACATTATACTCATGATTAAACATTGTTTTCAGAAGTTCCCTGTTAGTTCTGTTATCATCAATAACAAGAATATTCTGTTTATCAGATGAATATCCATTTTCACCTGATAGTGTATTAATATCATCATCAATATTCTGCTCTGTGACAACCATATTCTTCTTATTCTTGGCACGATACATAAGACGGTCTGCTTTAGCTACCGCTTCTTCAATTGAACCATCTTCACATACTATTCCACCTATACTTACAGACAAACGTACATTAGGATATCCAGGTATTTCTGTAGCATGTATCTTTCGTTGAATCTGCTGCAGCTTGTCATTCAGAATATCTTCCTTCACTTCTGGTAAAACAAGCAGGAATTCATCTCCACCATATCTTATAAGTATATCTGATTTTCTTATACACTGTCTTATAACACTTGCTGTAGTAGATAATACAGTATCTCCTACACCATGTCCATATGTATCGTTATATATCTTAAAATCATCGAGATCAATAATCGCAACGCCGACTGTCGTTCCAATATTCTTGACTTCTTCTTCGAAATATCTTCTGTTATAAGCACCTGTAAGCACATCCTCATAAAGCTTATGCTTAAGTCCTGTAAGACTATCCATCAGCTTTCTTGAGCCTTCATTATCTATCAGACTGTCATCATCCAGTTTCTTGACAAGTTCCATAACATAGCCATTGCCATCAACCTCAATATATCTTGAAATAACCTGATATAATTGAAAATCTACATATTCAAGCTTCGTTCTCTCCTGCTTTGATTCTGAAACTTTCCTGGAAATACAGTTATCACATCTATGATCTTTTTGCCAGAATTTGAAACATTCACACATAACTTCATGTCCATTACCACTCACAAGACGCAGATTGTTTGCATCAAGAAAACGGACAACATCAAATACCTTTCTTAAAGTCCTGACCTGTTCTTCCAATTGTTCTGTTGTCATAACATAATCTGATACCATATCCAACGTACTCCTTGATACAATAGTGCACTAACTAATCAATAGCTTTAATTGCATTAACTGTTATATTATACTGTTCCTTAACATTTTCAAATGCTTCCTTGGTTCCTGTCAGTTTCCCTACACGTAAGATTTCTGTAATATCTGAACTGACTTTATATAAATTATCAAATCCAAGATTCAGACACACACCTTTAAGTGTATGTGCTGCCCTGAATGCGTTCTCTACATTGCCATCAGCTAAGGCATCTTCAAGATTAGAATAACTGTTATCATCCAAAAACTTTAATGCAAATTTCTTAACAAGAGCTTCACTTGAAAATCTTTCTAAAACACCTTCATAATCTGCTCCCATTGCATCAAAACATTCCTTAGTTGTCATATGCTGTACCTGCCTATATATTATTTACTTATAATTACCTGTATGATGCTATATAATATCATGATTATTATAGTATTGTCAAAGAGCCGTTTGATTTTCCAACATATTTTCAGATTATAGTTTTACATATCCGCAAATATACTGTATATTAAATACATTGCTTTTTAGCAAAATATATGCGGGGGAATTGTTTTATGAAAAAACGAGATTCTTTTAACAACAAATGGGGATTCATCCTTGCCTGTATCGGCTCTGCCGTTGGTATGGGTAATATCTGGATGTTCCCGACAAGAGTATCAATGTATGGCGGTGGTTCATACCTGATACCGTATTTTATATTCGTTGCACTTATTGGTTTCACAGGTGTTATCGGAGAAATGAGTTTTGGTCGTGCTACCAAGTCAGGACCTGTTGATGCATTTGGATATGCATGTGAAACTAAGAATAAGAGAAAGCTTGGTGAGGTTATCGGTTTTATTCCTGTACTTGGCGCACTTGCCATGGCAATTGGTTACACAGTTGTAATGGGCTGGATTCTTAAGTACATGATTGGAGCTTTTACAGGAAAGACACTTGCACCTGCTGACACAGAAGGCTTTGCTGCTTCATTTGGAAGTATGGCAAGTGCATTTGGTAATAATGTATGGCAGATTGTAGCGCTTGTTATTGGTATTATTATTCTTATGTTCGGTGTCGGACGTGGAATTGAAAAAGCCAATAAAATCATGATGCCTGTTTTCTTTATTCTTTTTGCTGTGCTTGGAATATATGTTGCTTTCCAGCCTGGTGCAATAGAAGGCTACAAATACATATTCAGAGTTGATCCTGAGGCATTTGCTGACCCTAAGACATGGATATTCGCTCTTGGCCAGGCATTCTTCTCTCTTTCTGTTGCTGGTAATGGTACTCTTATATATGGTTCTTACCTTTCAGATAATGAAGATATCCCTGCTGCTGCCGGACGTGTTGCGCTGTTCGATACTATAGCAGCCTTGCTCGCAGCTCTTGTTATCATTCCTGCAATGGCAACAACCGGTGCCCAGCTTAATCAGGGTGGTCCAGGACTTATGTTTATCTTTCTTCCAGCACTTTTCAAATCTATGCCTGGCGGATACATAGTCGCAATTATATTCTTTGTTGCTGTATTTATGGCAGGACTTTCTTCTTTAATCAACCTGTATGAAGCACCTATTGCAACTATTCAGGAAAAGCTGCATCTAGGAAGAAAGTCATCTTGTGCAATAATCGCTGCAATAGCACTTGTAGTTTCAATATGTATCCAGGGAATTGTCTCTGGATGGATGGATATACTTTCTATCTACATCTGCCCGCTTGGTGCAGGTCTTGCCGGAATTATGTTCTTCTGGATATGTGGTAAGAAATATGTTGAGACTCAGGTTAATACTGGACGCGATAAGAAATTTACTGACAAATTCTATCCTATATGCAAATACATTTTCTGCCCTGTATGTTTCCTTGTTCTTATACTTGGAATAGTACTTGGCGGAATCGGCTGATTAAGATATTAAAATAAAAGGAATCCTGTGAGCATGGAGGTATTGCCTTTCTGCTTACGGGATTCCTTTTTTATTTATTTGTCACGCTATTTCTGCTTTCTGCCGCATTTTTCACAAAAAAATTTCCTCAAAAGCAGCAATTACAAGCTTAAGAGTTGCTTCGTCCATATCCGAATAATGAATTACAAGTATTCCGTGGTACTTATCCGCATCAGCGAAACAATACTCTGAAAGGCAGTTAATCAGAATCCCCTTCTGCCTGACTGCCCATTTAATCTCAACATCACTTAAGGAAGTCTTCACATGCAGCAGAAAATGTGTTCCCGCATCGTCCTGATATATCGTACTGATTTCATTAAGCCTTGATTCACGAAACATCCTGCAAATCTTTTCACGGCGTCCCCTGTAATCATTGACAAGTCTCTTAATGTGACGCTCAAAGTATCCCTTCTCAATAAATGCCGCCATCGCATACTGTTCAAAGCCCGACACCGTACACGAATAAAAATTCATTGTTGAGATATATTTTTCCATCAGCTTTTCCGGCAGCACCATATATCCTATTCTAAGCGAAGGGACCATTGTCTTTGAAAATGTATTCATGTATATTACCCTGTGACTTCTGTCTCTCGACTGAATGGACGGAATTGGTTTGCCCTGCATACGGAATTCACAGTCAAAATCATCCTCTATTATATATCTGCCTGGCTCCTCCGCCGCCCAATTAAGCAGTTCCTGTCTTCTTGCAACCGGCATAACAAGGCCTATTGGAAAATGATGTTCAGGACTTACATGTGCTACATTTATGTCTTTCATTCTAAGTTCATCAACTTTCATACCCTTATCATCAATATTAACATAATCCCAGTCCACACCATTTTCATCATATATCTTGGTAATCTTACGGTATCCTGGATTCTCAACACCAAACTTCACATCTGAACCTAAGAGCTGTAACAGCCTGTTATACAGATATTCCGTTCCGGCCCCTATAATAATATGGTCTGCTGAAACCTGCATTCCGCGGTATCTGTTAAGATGGTCCGCAATTGCCTCACGAAGCTGCAGCACACCATTAAAAGGCACAGTCTTAAGAAGTGAAGTGTTATAATCGGTCAGGGTTTCCCTCATAACCTTTGCCCATGTAGCAAATGGAAATCTATCATACCGGATATTATTTGCCGTCAAATCAGCAAGATAAGTCTCCTCCTGGAATCTTTTCACAGGGGCAGCATACCCTGGTGCACCACCTGTAACCACGGCAATCTTATTAACATAATACCCTCTTTTTTCCTCAGATCGGATATAACCTTCCAGAAGAAGCTGCTCATATGCGTTCTCCACCGTCTTGACACTTATCTGCAAATGCTGTGAAAGCCCTCGCTTTGATGGCAGCTTCTCATCAGCCTTAAGCTTCCCGTCAGCTATATCTTCCTTAATCAGTTCATACAGATATTCGTACATTGTCTTGTTCCCGCGTTTATCTAAATCATATGTAAGCAAATCTGGTCTCCTGTTATATATGTGTTTTGGATATTTAAAAGATATCAGTTTTAATTATAATAAGATCATATTTAAAAAACAAGGAGGAAAATCCCTCTCCTCACCTGAATGGTTCGGATTTTTCTTCGAAAAACAAGGAGGAATAGAAATACTATGGGAATCTATGCTATTACTGGTGCCTCAAGCGGTATCGGTGCGAAAACTAAAGAATTGTTAATACAGCAGGGACATAAGGTAATTAATATTGATCTTAAAGACGGTGACATCTGCGTAAACCTTGCATTGCAGGAAGGCAGACAGTCTGCTGTTGATCAGTTACATGCTATGTGCCCTGACGGACTTGACGGAATGATATGCAACGCTGGTGTTTCAGGCGCATGCGGTAATCTTGGACTCATTATCTCTCTTAACTACTTCGGAACAGTAGCCGTTGCAAATGGTGTATATGACCTTTTAAAGAAGAGGCACGGAAGCTGTGTTGTAACTGTTTCTAACACAATTTCACAGGGTGCAGGCCGTAAGGATATCGTTGACCTTCTTAATAACATCGGTGATGAAAAGCGTGTATTAAGCCTTGTTTCATCTATGGACAGTACTAACCTTTCAGTAGGAAACAGTCTTTATGTTTCTACTAAATACGCACTTGCAAGATGGGTACGCCGTGTATCTGCAACATGGGCTGCCAATGGTGTCCGTATAAATGCTGTTGCTCCTGGTAATGTACACACAGCCATGACTGCAACAATGAGCACTACAGCAAAGATGGCTCTTAATGCACTTCCTATCCCAACCAAGTACGGTCAGGAGTGCCTCATGGCTCCAGAGGAAATTGCTGAGGTTATGGTGTTCCTTGCTTCAGATTCAGCAAGAGGCGTCAATGGAAACATCATGTTCGTTGATGGTGGTACAGACGCATTATTAAACACAGAGAAAGTATATTAATTAAGGAGGGCATTAAACATGACAGCAATTGAAAAATATGTAGAAGCAATGGAAAACAAAGATTACGCAGGGCTTGCCAATCTCTTTTCTCCAGACGGAATAATCAACGATTATTGTACTAACTCAGCAGCCCAGAACGAATATCATATATATGGACGTGAAGCTATCAACATGTTCTTCCGTAACAAGTTCGGCTTCCGCAAATACTCTATCTTAGATGGTGAAGTTGTGAATTCTACCCAGGCAGAATTCATCGCTAACTTCGGCGGTTACAACATCATGGCCATCGCTACAGTCCGTGAAGTAACAGAAGATGGGCTTATCAAGAGACTTACAGTAAGACCTAAGTAATTAAATATTAAAAATCGTGTATAACCAATCAGGGCATTTGAATTGCAAGTTAATCCCTTACAATCCAAATGCCCTCATTTTTCTTTTTAACATAAACAATAAACTTTCCAAGAGATGCCTTTTCTCTATCTCAATGTCCAATCTGTCACTTTCTTGCGGCTGTTTTGGACTTCCAGCAGCCTTTCATCTACCTCAGCGTCCAATCAACAAAATCTCCCGCACCAGCTGCACAAGCAACATATAACATATCGTTCCGCCTGCGATAGAAACAAGCATCTGCCTTTTCCATTTGTGAAGAAGAACTGTCACAATAATTGCAATCAGCTCTGGCAGACCATAACTGTAGCCTGTCACATTAACATTTTTAAGGCAATACACAATAAGCATTGAGAATATAGCTCCTGCAAGCACCCTTCCAAGATAAGTTATGTACTTTGGTGTTGTCCTCTTTTCATTAAATATAATAAACGGAAGAAAACGCGTTGCCATAGTTCCAATAGTACACATTGCATATATGAGATAGAATTTCTTCCACCCCATATTCTTGAACTTGTCAAGCATTGCTGCTAAATTACTCCATCTGTAAATATATTCAAACCTGTATTTTAATACAGATTGACCTGTTTTTCCATAAGTCTGCTGCCTTCATACTTAAGCTTTATCGAGAAAAATCTCTCCTCCCCCGAAAGAAGAAGGTTAAGAAATACCCTGTCACCCTCCCATGTCGGAAGCTCGGAAACTTCTTCTTTATCAACCCAAGCCAGTTCTCCTTCGTCACATTCAATAAGCTCACCTGTAAAGCCATCTGCCGTAAATACACACATAAGCTCTGGCTCACATTCATTACTTATAAATGTTACAAGCCCGCGGAATCTGTATGAAGTAAGCATAAGACCTGTTTCTTCCTTTACCTCACGCACAAGACATTCCTCAGGAGTCTCCTGATTCTCAGCATGTCCGCCTACTCCAATCCATTTACCTTCATTAATATCATTATGCTTTTTCACTCTGTGAAGCATAAGATACTTCCCGTCCTTCTCTATATAACATAAAGTTGTAGTTATCATCAATTCTACCTTTCATGTCCGATTTTTTCAATTTCATAATTTCTGCATACAACATTAATACCTTCTGTCTTATCCCAGTCAAGACTAACATACACTTTTTTCTTATCAACGTCCCACTTAAGTTCATTAATAGTTATTCCACATCTTGTACGAAGTCCCTTAACCATGCCGCTTCCAAGCTTATCTGACCATGCCGGAAGCAGTTCAATTGTGTGTTCATCCGAATATATAAGCATTTCATTAATAATTCCAACCAGTCCAAATGCGGTATCTGTACAATACACACCTTTGCTCCTGTCAGTATTGTGGTCTGTAAATAAAGTTGTGTAGAATATGTCACTGTGTACAAGCAGATTAAGTGTATCATATACAGCATCTGCATTTTTAAGACGAGCCTCTACTAACGCCTTATGTATCCAGCCATGTGAAGCGGTATCATCTTTTCCTTTATTCTCATGGTTTCTGTTAATGATTGCCTGACGACACGCAGCTGCTAACTTACTATCATGCTGAGTCTGCAAAGTCGGCCATGCCGGATAAAGATGGCTTATATGCCTGTGTGCATTGTTCTCGCCATACTCCTTCATAGACCATTCCTTAACTGCACCTGACTCATCATACATAAAATCAGGTAACAATCTTAAGAGTGCTTCCGCCTCTGATACAGCCTGCATTGCTGCAGTCCTATTCTCTTCAGCCATCTCTTTATTAATCATCTCAATATACATATTAATTACATCTTTAGCCGCAGAGATATCCATTGCTGCATTGGCAGTAATCGCACTATGATATCCAAAAGGCTTATTCTCCGGTGAAAATGATGGAATAATAAGATAATGCTCCCCCGCATTAAGGCTGCATTTTCCCTTCTCATACCTTGCATTACCGTCTGTATCTGTATAATACTCAGGATTTCCTATCTGTTTCCAGAAATTATAGGCTTTTTTAAGAAGTGGCTCATATACATCTTTTCTTACATCAAATGTATCTTTGCCGTACATCTTAATCAGCGACGCATCAAAAGTTGTTATCACAGCGTCGCCGTAAGTCTGTAAGAATTCATAAATAGGAATAAGCATCCAACCAGCACCGGCATTCCAGTACTGGAATGGATAATTAATATCGTACTCTACCATCATTGCCCTATGTCCATCAGTATTAACCGGAACAAGCACTGCATCCTTCATTCCATACACCATTGCCGCATTGTTAACCCAGTCAGGTATCTGTCGAAGTATAAACCACATATAACCAGCACCTGCTTCATACAACCCTGAGCTGTTCATTCCCGAAACCTGAATATTAACATTGGCATCCATTGTGTACGCACTTCTCCACAACAGATTCCACTCACCAACCCACAAGCCGCTGAGTCTTGGTGCTGTCGTTCCTGCGCATGCCTGCATTCCATACAGACCGTTATAATATAATTTCTCCAGCAGATGAGGCATAATGTCATATTCATTTTTCTGCAAGTCAAGCAGTTCTTCATTAGCAGACTCGCAAAAATATCCGCCGTCAAGCTTAAGCTCTATATTCTTATGTTCTAAGCTTACCGGTTCTTCCGTTATATCGGCACTGTCAACTTTGTTAATACATTTGTCTATCAGTGCAAATGTATCTTTGTCATTAACTCTATCCCTGAACTCACAATATTCCCCCAAATCATCTGTCCAGTCTGTGTAAGTTATAAGTGTTATACTCTCTGCATGTGATATATTAATAACCGGCGCATTCTCATCAATGCAAGTGTACGCCCGGATGTCTTTAGGCTTTGATGAAACCCTCATATCACCATCTGTCAATATCCTTGTAACACCTGCAAATCCACCCTTTGCAAGCTCACTTCCCTCATACTCAGGATAATGCACAACCGTACCTATTATGTTACCTCTTACAAATCTTGAATACAGCATATTTCTTTCAGGTGCAGGAATATTGTTCTTCTGAACTCCGAATTTCGGCATAGACTCAAAATCATCTATTGATATCGACATATTCACAGACTTTTCAGATATTATTTTAGTTATAATTACATTCTGTTTTCTCGATGCATATGTACTTTTTGAAACAGAAGCTCCGTCTGATTTAAATGTAGTATTTATTGTACCAGTCTTATAATCTGTCCATCTTCTGTAACCAGAAATATCCGGCTCTCCTTCAAGTGTCAGTCTTATCATATGGCCTGGATGATAACAGTACATATTCGTTCTTTTTCTATCATGTATATTCCATGTATCATCAAAATTAATAACTGACTGTCTGGCTTCATCTAACTGTGCTGTAACATCGTAAGGCACATGTCTTGGCTCTTCCGATGGCATGACAAATTCAACATTCTGATATATAAGACTGTCCTCTATAGGCGCACATGATTCAAGCACGCCAAGCCTTCCATTACCTGCCACCATAGCCTCATGCCATGGCACATCTGTGACATTATAATTATCGTAAGGTTTAATCTGCCTAAACTTCTTTGAAAATGAACTATACATTTTTAGACTTCCTTTTCTACTTATCTTGTTTTTCTTCTTTCTCTTCAGTTCCAAATGATTTAGCGTAAAGATACTTATGTGTTGCAAATAATCCCGCAATTGCAGCCACCCCAGCCAGTACCTCAAAACCTGATACATGTCCTACTATCATCTGTCTTGAAATAGCAAAAAGCAGAACTTCAATAACCGTACCCGGAGTATGAGTGCAAAGCATCTTTACAAACTCAACTCCAATTGCAAATGTCATAACATTCTCAAGGAAATACTCAAGCGTGGCATTATCACAGCCTATTCCCAGCACGCTTTCCACAATAAATTTTCCTGCAAGAAACATTATAACTATCAGTAAAAATGCAGATAATACAATCTCAACATATGAGGCAGCCTGCTGCATTAATTTTCTTAATTTCATTTTCATAGGGTAAACTATCCTTTCAATTAATTTTATATATAGTGCCTTATTTAAGCATTAATTATATCTTATTCTTAATAATTAAGCAATTGTGCCCCTATCGCTTTCATTAAATAATTCAACATAATTATATAGTGAATATGCATAATTTCATTTGACTTTCATAATGTTTTTTAGTAAACTTTAACAAGTTGGTGTTTTGAAGTATGATAATAAATGACGCCACATTTATTATCTCTACAGGCACGCGTAACGGACATAATTTTTTAACGAGGAGAAAAACATGGAAGCTTTATTAATTCTAGTCATCGTTGCAGCCCTGCTTGCGCTCGGTTATGCAGCATTCAACTTCATCGGTGTTAAGAATCTTGATGAAGGAACAGACCGTATGAAAGAAATCGCAGCAGCCATAAGAGTTGGTGCTAACGCATTCATTACATACGAGTATAAGATCATTGCAGTAGTAGTTGTTATTATTGCAATCGCATTTGCAGCTATATTCACTGTCCAGTATGGAGAATTCAGCTGGGAGCCATCTGTATGTTTCATGATTGGTGTTATCATGAGTGCATCAGCAGGCTGGGTAGGTATGAAAATTGCTACTTACGCTAATGTAAGAGTTTCTAATACAGCCCGCAACACTAAGAACATTGGTTCAACACTTAAGGTAGCTTTAAAAGGTGGCTCAGTTATGGGTCTCTGCGTTGGCGGTTTCGCACTTTTAGGACTTTTCCTTGTATACATCATATTTGGATTTGGTCTTAACATGCTTGACATAGAGGCGCTCCGTGGTGCTCATGTATTCACACAGTGTCTTTCATGCTACGCACTTGGCTGCTCTATTGTTGCTATGTTTAACCGTGTTGGTGGCGGTATATATACTAAGGCAGCTGATATGGGAGCTGACCTTGTTGGTAAGACAGAAGCACACATTCCTGAAGATGATCCAAGAAATCCTGCCACTATCGCAGATAACGTTGGTGATAATGTAGGTGATGTTGCCGGACTTGGTTCTGACCTTCTTGAATCATTTGTTGGAGCTATATCTTCAGCAATTATTCTTGCGGTAAGTCTTTACCTTTCAAATGTAGCTAATAACCTTGAAGTTTCAGACGAAATGCTCTCTAAGATGATGTATTTCCCACTTGTATTCGCTGCAATCGGACTTATCGCATCTATTCTTGGTATCGCTTATGTTCTCTTAAAGAAGGGTTCTGATAATCCTCACAGAGATCTTAATATCTCAACATGGAGTGCTGCCGGAATTACAATTATCGGCGGATTCGTTGCTACATATCTGTTATTCAATGGCGAGAATGCAGATATTCTTAAGGTTGCAGGATTTAACATTGGTTTCATATCACCTTGGATTGCTGCTTCACTTGGCGTAGTGAGTGGTGTTATCATCGGTGGTATCGCAGAATACTATACAAGTTATGATTACAAGCCAACACAGACAATTGCACAGGCTTCTAAAGAAGGTGCAGCTTTAACTATCACACAGGGTCTTTCAGTTGGTATGAAGTCTTGTATGTATCCACTTATTGTTTTAGGTATTACAACTTATGCATCATATGCAGTTTCAGGCATGTTTGGTATTGCCATGGCTGCCGTTGGTATGCTTTCATTCGTATCAGCAACTGTTTCTGTTGATACTTATGGACCAATCTCTGATAATGCCGGTGGTATTGCAGAGATGTCAGAGCTCGAACCTAAGGTAAGAGAAATTACTGATAAGCTTGATTCCGTTGGTAACACAACTGCTGCCATCGGTAAAGGCTTTGCTATCGGTTCAGCTTCACTTGCAGCACTTTCACTTATGGTTAGTTTCCTTTATGCATTCCAGCCAGAGGGAAGCAACCTTGACCTTAACTTCACTAACCCGCTTATTCTTGCCGGCGCTTTAGTTGGTGGTGCTCTTCCATATCTGTTCTCAGGTATGCTTATTGAAGCCGTTGCCAATGCTGCCCGTAAAATGGTTGAAGAAGTAAGAAGACAGTTCAGAGACATTCCTGGTATCCTTGAAGGAAAGGCTAAACCAGACTATAAGACATGTATTGAGATATCATCTCAGGGTGCATTAAAGGAAATGCGTATGCCAGCTATCATCTCAATCATCTTCCCTGTAATTGCCGGATTCCTTTTCGGACCTTACTTCGTAGGCGGTCTTCTTATCGGTGCTACTCTTTCAGCTATCATGCTTGCCATCTTTACAGGTAACGCTGGTGGTGCATGGGATAACGGTAAAAAGTACATCGAATCAGGTGCTATTGAAGGACAGGGCAAAGGCTCTCCAGCACATGATGCAGCCGTTGTTGGTGATACTGTAGGTGATCCATTAAAGGATACTGTAGGACCATCTCTTGATATCCTTATCAAGATTATGTCTACTGTTTCACTCGTTGCAGCAGTAATGTTCTACAACTACAATCTACTTTACCTTATCTTTGGTATAAGATAATATTCCGTATAAAGGAGTTGGGGCGACAGACCATAAAGGTCTGCCGCCCCTGTTTTTATGTATATTTATTTTATGAATTTGACATTAGGATATATTGCTTTCTTGGCTTCTTCTTTTCTTTCATTGAATGTAACCTTATTCTGTTCAAAGAGGTTGTCACCATTAGCATCTATTGATACTATAAGCGGTCCAAATTCCTTAACCTTACAGCACCATAATGTTTCTGGCATACCAAGCTCATCCCAGTGATGCTCAGCAATTCTTTCAACCTCTGTTGCTGCTACTACAGCACATCCGGCAGGGAATACGCAGTGGATAGCACCAAATTCCTTACATGCTCTCTCTGTATTAGGACCCATTCCGCCTTTTCCTACAATTACTCTTACACCTGTCTGCTTAGTAAATTCGTATTCGAATTTCTCCATACGCATTGATGTTGTTGGTCCTACAGATACCATCTCATAATCATTCTCTGTTCCTTCAATCTTTCTTACGATAGGACCTGCATGGAATATTGCCTTGTCCTTAATATCATAAGGAAGCTCTCTTCCATATTCTACAAGTCTTCTGTGTGCAACATCACGGCATGTCATTAAATCTCCGTCAAGCCATACAATGTCACCAATCTTAATATCCTTTAAGTCCTCTGCACTTACTGGTGTAACAAGAACCTTTTTATCGCCTCTGATTTCTACCATTTTCTAATCCTCCTATGCGTTCAGGTCTATTGTTGAATGTGTATCACATACTGCATTTAAGTCTTTATCAAATATTACATGACCTCTTCTGTGTGACCAGCAACCTACATTTACAGCTACACCAATTGTTGATGGATGTCTTGCTGTATTTTCAATATTAACTCCCATAACAGAGAATTTACCGCCCATACCCTGAGGTCCAAGTCCGATAGCATTGATTCCATCTTCAAGTAACTTCTCCATCTTAGCTGCATTTTCATTCTCATTATGTGAACCGATTGGTCTCATAAGTGCCTTCTTAGAAAGAAGTGCTGCTGTCTCAACAGATGTTGCAACGCCTACGCCTACAAGAAGTGGAGGACATGCATTAAGTCCATAGCTTGTCATCTGGTCAAGTACGAAATCTGTTATTCCTTCATAACCAGCACCTGGCATAAGAACCATTGCCTTACCTGGAAGTGTACAGCCGCCGCCTGCCATGTATGAATATATCTCGCAGTGGTCGTCATTAGGAACGATATCCCAGAATACTGTCGGAGTTCCCTTACCAACATTTCTCTTAGTGTTGTACTCGTCAAATGTTTCAACAGAGTTATGTCTTAATGGTGTTGCAAATGTTGCCTGTACAACAGCTTCCTTTAACAAGCCCTCAAGTTCATTAATAAGTGGGAAGTTGGTTCCACATTTAACCCAGAACTGTAATACACCTGTATCCTGACAGCTAGGTCTGTCGAGTGATACTGCAAGTCCCTGATTCTTAGTCATTGTCTCATATAATACCTTAGGAAGTGGTGCTGTTTCCTGTGCTGCAAGCTCCTCAAGCTTTGCAATTACATCATCTGGTAACTTCTTACCGATATGGCCAACAAACTTAGCCATCTTGTCTGTCATCAGCTTTACGCTCTCTTCTTTGTTCATATTAGTCCTCCTTGTTTTGCGAAGCAAAATGCGACTGCCCTTGCAGGAGCAGAGGATTTTAGCCTCCTTGTTTTGCATTGTTATGTAACATTTTTTATCTCCGCCATATCCTATGGATAGAACGGATATAATATAGGTAACAAAATCATACACAGCACAAATGATACGAGTATAAGCGGAAGTCCTGATTTTACATAATCCTTAAACTTATATCCGCCAACGCCAACTACCATTGTGTTAGCCGGCATTCCGATTGGTGTTGCGTATGCACATGATCCGGCAATAACTGTAGCAATTACTACTGCTCTTGGATCTGCGTTAAGGCTCTCTGCCAGTGATACAGCAATTGGAACCATAAGCGCTGTTGTTGCTGTATTGGACATGAAGTTCGTAAGTACACATGTGACTACGAATATCACAAGCAGAAGAACTATAGGACTTGGATTAGAACCCATAATTCCAACAATCTTATCTGCTATAAGTGTTCCTGCTCCTGTTTTTTCAAGAGCACTTGCAAGTGCAAGTGAACCACCGAATAACAGTACAACCTTTAAATCAATTGACTTCAGCGCTTCCTTCTCAGATATAACACCTGCAAGAACAAGTATTACTGCTCCGAGACATGCTGAAACCTGTATCTTAATTCCTATCTTATCCTCAAATATCATGGCAAGAATAACAAGAATTAACACAATAAGTGACATTGCCTGTTTCCATTTTGGAACATTGCTGAAATCTTTTGTCTGCTCTGTGGCATCCTCTGTAATAACCTTCTTATCTGGAAGAAGCCTGCAGCCTATTACAACGAAATAGATAATTCCACATATAAGCATTGGTATTCCAATCGGTGCATACATGAAGAAGCTTGTTGAAAGCCCTAATTCTTCAAGAGCATTTACACCCATAAGATTTCCCGGTGCTCCAATTATTGAAAGGTTTCCCCCAAGTGCTGCTGCGAATACCAGAGGCATTAACAGACGGCTTCTTGAATATCCTGATTCATCTGCTATTCCGCAGACAACAGGGATAAGTACTGCTGCTGTTCCCGTATTAGAAAGGAACCCTGACATAATTCCTACGATTAACATTATCGCAATAATAAGTATCTTTTCAGATTTGGCAAATTTAGTAACAATACCTCCGATTTTATTAGCCATACCTGTTTCAAATAGTGCCTGTCCGACTACGAACATTCCGACACACAGTATTACATTGCTGTTTACATATCCTGCAAATGTTTCCTTTACCGTAAGTACGTTGGTAAGATTCAGACCAAGTGCAACTATTGTAGCTGTAAGCCCCAGCGGAATCTTTTCAAGTATGAAACTGACTACAGCAAACAATAAAAACAGTAATGTTATTGTGGTTTGAGACATAACGTTCCCCCTTTCACATATTATTAATTAACTTTCTGTCCGGACTCATCTTTAATGTAACTAAAGTATAATCCTGTTCTCGTAAAAAAACAATTTGATGATTTTTATGTTTCAATAAAAAATTTTTATGTTAAAATATATATATAAAATGCACTAATTTTTGCAGCATTTAACAGGAGGAAGCGCGCTATGACACTTAATCAGCTAAAATATTTCTGCACTGCATGCCGCACCCGCAGCATAACCAAAGCCTCAGAAGAGCTTTTTGTGACGCAGCCTACAATCTCGATTGCCATTAAAGACCTCGAGGCTGAATTTAATATTATTCTTTTTGCAAGAAATGGTAATCATCTGGAACTAACAAGTGCCGGTGAGACATTTTATGAAAAAGCTAAAGACCTGCTAAAACACAGTACAGAAATGCAGAATGAATTCTTAAAATTAGGCAACCGGGTTCCGGTTCTTAAGATAGGAATACCACCTATGTTCAGTACAATCTTTTTCCCTGAAGTACTTAATGCATTTGAAAAGAATCATCCTGATATCCAGACAGAGCTCGATGAATTCGGCTCTGTGCGTGCATGTGATCTCGTACAGAATGAAAAGCTTGACCTTGCAATTGTTAATATGGAGCAATTTAATATAGATAAATTCGAAAGCTGTATTCTTGCTAAAGAACAGCTTATGTACGTTGTCTCTAAGAAACATCCTATGGCTAAGAAAAAATGTATGACAATTGAAGACTTCAGAGATGAGAATCTGCTTATGTTTAATGTGGACTCTGTACAGAATGAGCTTTTGAAAAACAGATTTGACCAGCTAAAGCTTAACCCGAGAATTATTATGCGAAGCAGCCAGTTATATACTGCATTGAAATTCATTGAAAACGGAAGCTGCGGTTGTTTCCTTTTCTCAGATATGCTGCCTCATTTCAAGCAATATAAAGGAATTCCCCTTGAACCACCGATTGATGTTAATATCGGAATCGTATGGAAGAAGGGGAATTTCTTGAGCCACAGTGCCCAGTTATTTATAGATTTTGCGATGCAGTACTGCTCAGAAAACATTACTACTTAACAAGTGCTTCCCAGCGCTCCTTTGGAATTGAACTGCTCGTCACAATACATTCAGGGTCTGGTGCAATGACATGCCTTACAACTTCAAACACCGCCTGTGCATCACACAGCAGGCTCTCTGCGTCACCAAATGTCACTTCACGCACAGCCTTACAGTCAAGAAATGCCTGATTAAGCTTAACGAAATCCTCTGATATGTGAGGCTGGTCTGCGTTGTAATGCTTTCTCATATATGAATCCTTAATGCTGCCATCAGGCATTACAATCTGTAACTTCATCGGCTTATCTGATAATCTGTGTGGTACATTAAGTACCTCTTCAACACTATGAATAAATGTATTGCGCTCATGTCCTACTCCAACAAGCAGAACTTTTCCTCCACAGCTTCTTAATCTGTCATAACATCCGCCTGGTGTACACGGTGTATTGTTGTTCTCCTCACCCGCCAGATATTCTGCCGCTTTCTTTCCAATTCCTGCCATGCTGTGTGTAGGATGTAGTGACCTTATTACTCCATCTCTTTTAAGAAACATATTAGTAAGCAGTCCGACACATGATGGTGTTTCTTTAGGATTATATACTGGTGAGTCCGCATTTATATTCTTCCATGTATGTGTTGGAAGAAGTAAAAGTCCATGTCCGAAATATTCAATCCATGCATCAAGTACTGTATCTGCACCGCCTTCAACTTCTCCGATAGATTTCATTGATGAATGAATAAGAATTGTTTCCTCGCCTGTTAAGCCCATATTCTCTACCTGCTTCTTTAACTGTTCTTTTGTATACATATTAGTCCTCGCTTTTCACATATCAATATAGTAACCATATTAGCACATTTATCCTTGAAATATCCAGCAAACAATGCAATAATTACTTTTGAATAATTTAATTGAAAGGAATTAATTCATCATGACTAAAAGACGATTGACACGCAGACAGCGTCAGGTAAGAAGAAACCGTATTATTCTCGCCTGTGCATCTGCTGCTTTACTTATCATTATTATTGTAATAATATCTGTTTCCATGAAAGGCTGTTCTAAGTCTAAGAAAACAGATAAGAATGGGGAATCTACAACTGCCAAGGTTGAAGAATCAACACAGACAAAAGAGAATGAAATTACAAGTGAAGAAGTTTCATCAACTGATACTTCATCTTCAATTATGTCAGATGCAACATCAGTCTCTGCTTCATCTGACAGTTCTGAATTTGCACCACCTGTAGTTCCATCTGGTAATACAGTTTCCAAAGGTACTACTTCTAAAGGCTTCCAGATTCAGGAAATTAATGGAGCAACTTATATTGACGGAGTACTTATTGCCAATAAGACATATGCTCTTCCTCAGGATTTCATTCCCACTAATCCTGACCAGCCTGTTAATGCAGACAGAAGCTCAACATGTCTTGACAAGACTCTTATGAGTGCATGGAACACTATGTTAAAGGATGCAACTGCTAAAGGTCTTAATATATATATTGCCAGTGGATACCGTTCATATAATTATCAGGTTAATGTATATAACAGATATGTTAAAAGTGATGGTACTGCTGTAGCTGACACATATTCATCAAGACCTGGCAACTCTGAACATCAGACTGGTTTATGCTTTGACCTTAACACTATTGAGGACAGCTTCCAGTACACTAACGAAGGCAAGTGGGTTAATGATAACTGCTACAAATACGGCTTCTGTATCCGCTTCCCTAAAGGCAAAGATTCTGCTACCGGATATCAGTATGAATCATGGCATCTTCGTTATGTAGGTGTTGACCTTGCAACTAAGTTATATAACAATGGTGACTGGTTATCGCTTGAAGAGTACTTTGGAATTACTTCACAGTATCCGAATTAAAAACATAAGGCGCGGAAAAATCCGCGCCTCAATTGTTATAATTGTTTAACAAATCTTCTTACCATTACCAGACATATCAGAATCTCTAACGGCATCAGTACTATAAACCACATCGATTGCCAGATACATTCATACATGCATATCATTACAATTTTATCTCTTTCCGCTCCTGTATTGATAAGAAGTTTAATCCTTTCTGTATACCTTTCCAGCCTTCCCTTCAGAATGATTGTACTTACCATAAGATATATTACAATTGCAGCAATTCCTGTAATTCCATATGTCATCAATGCTTCTATTGTCTTCTGTCTCATCTGGTTCTTTTCATCTGAATATGATGCATACGCAAATCCGGCTGAACCAAGATATGAAGAAACAACATTATCTGTTGCCATTACAGACGAACCAAGATTATACTTTATATTAATCTGGTTAGGACTCATCTTTAATTTCATATAATCAGGCAGCTCATCAAGGAACAGGTATTTTTTAATAAGTTCATTCTGGCTGTCCAATGCATTATGCAAAAGCTGTGTTGAACCAATTACTGTATACTGGCCAAATTCAGGTATTATGTATTTGAATTTTTCTTTTATTTCATCAGTTACCTTTACTACTTTAACCACTTTAGTGCTGGCTGCTGGCACAAGATATGTGTAAAATCCATACTGACTATACCACCACTCCTGTGAAATAATTGATCTCCAGACACCACTGTAATACTCATCTGAACCTGAAGCATCGAGCAATTGTTCTTTACTTATATTCCCAGCTTTATACTGATTATATGTATTTATAATATAGGCATTATCATGTGTCTCGGCATATACATCTAAAATTTCTGTTATCTGCTGGTCAGTTATATTTTTACATATATAATCTTTTATTGCTTGTGTATCTGTCTGACCTTCATATCCATCAATTGTCTCCTCAAGCAATTTATTATAAGCATTGATATATTCGTCGCCTGATTCATAACTGTCATTTCTTTCTAAAACCATTTCATAATTATGAAGTTTAAGAGTAACACCATCCTTCATGCTGTCATCATATACCCCGGAATTATTTACATCCAGAAATACAACAACTTCTGAACCTTCTTTGAATCCATCATAATCCAGATTTCCCCCAGCATAATCATTAAGAGAATTATATATATCCTCCTCCGGTTCCACATATCCGGCAGCAAAAATATATTTTTTATCTGCACCACCTGACTTTAATGATCTTGCCAATGATAGACCATTTCCAACATTATCAGTATTGATACCTGTCCATGTAAATGTTCTTGCTGTTTCGTAATATCCCATGGTTATATCATCTACGCCATCTATATTTTTAAGATAATTCAAAACATCATCACTTATATTCCTGTACATACAGCTGTCGCCAAATTTAACATCATTAAAATAATATTCTGATATGGAATGATTCTGAAATGGAGAATACTCCCATGTATCAGGTATTTTTTTCTCTATCTGCTCTGCAGTATGCACATCTCCTTTTTTCACAAGACTGGCTGTGTAATCATAATAAACTGTATATGAACGGGGAGTCTCTTTTACCGCATAGCCTACAATATCAGGTTTATCCGTTATCCTTAAGTACTCTCTGTATGCAATGATACAATTAATGGCACATACAACAGTAATAACAGCCATTGCCAGAGAAAACACTCTTATTACTATATTCTGGAAACAGCCATCAGACCACTTAAATCTTTTCGCAGTAGTTTTAACAAACGTTTTTTCTGTCATAACATTTTTAAAATTGTATGTCCGTTTTTTTCGGTTCAGGCTACTTAATCTGTCCGTAATAATTTCCGACATAAAACTGACTGCTACTGCAATTACAAGTGTCAGAATAATCCTTATCAGGGTATATTGTCCTATTGAGAAAAATGACACATTTTTAAAATATTTTATTAAAGCCTGTATGACATACCCTGTTCCAGATGCTATACCAAAACCTATGACTGCCGAAATTAAAAGTATAAATATATTCTCTGTTAATATCATAAAAATTATCTGCCCTTTATCAGCCCCAAGGCATTTTTGAATAAATCGGACATTTTTTCTTGTCTTATTATACATTGTAATCTGATATGATATTATCGTTATTCCAACAAGCATAATAAATACATAAATATAATTATTAACTTTTGCATATCCCCACGGCTTATAATCATACACATTACTATTATATGTAAAATTAAACTTAAGGCCTGATTCTTTTCTTAAATTCTCAGCTATACTGCTATAATCCTGTTCATCTATGAAACTTTGTAATGAATATGCATATATGTATGTTTCATCCGTCGCAATATTGTCTGCCTCATTTTCCGTAACAATAATTCCCGGAAGCTTTTTACCATCATTCCATACATTTGTATAGCTGTTCATTATTCCGCAAAGCGTATATTCTTTATCATTAAGTGTTATATTATCTCCAATGTCTGTGCCCTGCCCAAGCCTGATAAGAGAGTTCCTGTCTATTGCTGCCTCATTGTCATTATCCGGCATCTTACCTTTCTCAAGTGCTATACTGCCCATGCTGATAAAGCCATCTGACATTGTACCAATCATAATATCTGATAAATTGGTTCTATCCTTTACGCTTGTTACAGTTTTTGCAGTGTACACATTTCCGGTATAAGGATGTTTTTTAATGCTTTCGTTTTCCTCTGGCTGTTTAGACCTGTACATTACAAACCAGTCTCCAAAATGCTTTTTATTATCAGCCTTCTGCCAGTTTGACATATTTTCCTGCAATAACAGTACCCCTGTAACAAATGTAAATGCGAGCACTACTAATACCATGGACCTTAAAATGTTTTTAAATCTCCTGCGAAGACCCCTGAATGTCAATGCTATAATTTTGCTGTTCATACCCCCACACCCCCTGTCACATTTCCATCTGTGATTGTGAGTATGCGGTCTGCATATTCTGCCATCTGCCTGTCATGTGTAACCATAACAATAGTCTGCTGATACTTAGACGCTGCCAGAGTAAGCATTTGGGCAACTGTTTCTGCACTCGCCGCATCAAGATTTCCGGTCGGCTCATCAGCGAATATAACTGACGGATGTGTAATCAGTGCCCTTGCGATTGCAACTCTCTGCTGTTCACCACCTGACATCTGTGCAGGAAATTTATCCTTACAGTAATCTATGCCAAGTGATTCCATTAATTCAGTGACTTTCTCCTCATCAGCTTGCTCACTGTCAAGAATTAACGGAAGTATTATATTTTCATATGCTGTATATTCAGGAATCAGCTTATAATCCTGATATATGAACCCAATATGCGTGCGTCTGAATTTTGCCAGTTCTGAATTCTTAAGATTATCAATCTCTTTTCCTTCTATGTACACCTTTCCCTCATCTGGCTTGTCTATAGTTCCAAGAATTCTTAACAGTGTTGACTTGCCTGAACCACTCTTTCCGACAATTGCAGTAAATTCGCCCTTTCTTACTTCAATATCACACTGGTTCAGCGCATTAATCTTTACCTGTCCTGCTGTGTAAGTTTTAGATATACCTTTTGCGCTTAATATTATGTCCATATGCATCCCCCTCTCATCCCTGATTTCTATCTGGGATAATTATATCTTGTAAAACTTACATCCAGCTTACATGGACTGATATTTTGTTTTTAATCTGTACATCGGGAGTGTCACAACGAATTCAGCTCCACCATATTTTTCACTATTACCAGCCTTTATGCTTCCATGATGTGCCTGCACAATAAGCTTTGACAGATTAAGTCCTATACCCGCCTTAAAATCCGCCGCACTGCCATTAGTTTCAAATCTGTTAAATATACTGTTAAACTGCTCCGTACTTAACCCTTTGCCATTATCAGCAATCGTAACTACGCAGTCATCATTCTTTCTTGTTACATCAACATATACCTTAGTATTGTCATCTGCTAAATATTCCGCACAGTTGTCGAAAAGATTTATAAAACACTCAACAATCCAGCCTTCATCTGCATACATACACAATTTTTCATCACCATAATCTGTGGCAATTCTATTTCTGTCTACAACACTGCTGTTAATGCTTTCCTGAAGTATTGCCGCAACATCAACCTCATCACTTGTCATGACAACCTTTCCTGCCTCAAATCGGCTTATATCAAGCAGCTTCTTTATAAATGTTTTGATTCTGAACGCATTACCTGTGCAATCAGCTATCTCCTTACGCCGCGGACTGTCATCACATTTTTCCTCAAGCATTTCCAGTTTCATAGTTATGATAGCCAGCGGTGTCTTAATCTGATGTGCTATATTTTCAATAAAATCCTGCATCTTCTGATACTGCTCTTTATTATAAATCTGTTCGTTCTCTAACTGCTTAGAAAGCCTCTCGTTATCTGCATATACATCGCACACTTTCTTTACAAAGCCCTTATGTCCAAGTCTGTAACAATTATATAATCCTGAACCGAGTGCAATTAAAAGAACCACTATTATTGCAATTAAAACATACATTTCCCCATTAAGTCTGCTCATATACGAAAAGCCATGGCTGCCGTATCCGGCACTTTCCATGGCTGTTCTACCTGCTCTGATATTGTTATCTGTTATCCCTGATGAAAACATTTTTCGTACAAATGCTTCACCATATGCATTATCCTCTAAATACAATGCACCTGCCAATGCCTGCTCTTTAAGCCGGTAATAAGCTATAATTCCAGCTATAACAGCCGCATTAATCAATCCATATATAATAACGAAAACGGTCTGCCTTTTTCTGAATACAGACAATTTCTTCTTAATCGTGTTATCCATAAATCCCCCTGAAAGTTATTAGTCAATCCACCTGTAGCCCACATTTCTGATAGTCTCTATGTATTGCTGGTTTTTCTCACCATATGTTCCAAGCTTTGCTTTTATTCTGCTCATTGCAACGGTAAGTGTGTTATATTCAACGAAATTGCCGTGAACATCCCATATTTTCTCGTATATGACATCACGCCTTACGACTCTGCCTTTATTCTCTATAAGCATTTTTACAATATCGAATTCGTTAGTCGATATATTTAGTTCTTCACCATGACGGCTTATCTTATATCTGTCAAAATCAACGACAATATCACCTTTCTTGTAGATATTGCCCGCATTAAACTTGCTTCTTCTTAAGTTGGCACTTATTCTTGAAAGCAGTTCCTTTGTATAAAACGGCTTTGTTATATAATCATCTGCACCTATATCAAGCCCTGTAACTATCTCTTCCTCATTATCGCATGAAGTTAAGAATATAACTGGCACTTCGCTTGATTTTCTTATCTTCCTGCATATATCAAACCCGCTTCCATCAGGAAGCTTGACATCTAACAGAAACATATCAATCTGCGGATTGCCAATAAATTTATCTGCCTCACCGCAGCTTCCGGCAGTAACTATCTCATACCCCTTATCAGTCAGCAAAAGCTTAAGGCTTTCGCATAATTCCTTCTCATCTTCAACAACAGCTATCATAATTTCCGTTCCTTTTCACATATCTGGTCATACTGCTTATACATTTTCTGCACCTCATTTTCAAGCAGATAGTAATGCCTGATGTATGGAACAAGAAGGATAAGTATTGCAATTGCAAGGACAAGCAGAGGCATGCTTAATGCAGAGTCAATCGCCCCTACTATCACATATGCACACACTGTCAGCAGCTCCAATATTGCAAATGTTATGGTTACAATCAAATGCACAAGCCTTTCATGCTGAAAGAATGCCACCTGTGTAAGATGCTCCTGCTTGATGTATTTCCAGTCGCAGTCCTTATCTGACTGTAACAATGAATCTATGTATTTTCTGTATGTTAAAATACGGTTTTTCATAACTATCACCTTCCCGATATTGCACTCTTAAACCATCTTCCAGTCTCAGACAAATCACCATCACTCCAACCGCTCTTCGCACTGCAGCCTGATGATATAAGCGCTGAGGTTTCCGCTTTATTGCTAAGACTCCATGCTATAAAACTCAACTGATTGCTGTTCATGAAGTCAAGCCACTCATTGGCTGACGCATAATCTATTCCACCGTTGCCTGATGCATCACATATACTGCACTCACTGATAAATACAGGAACTCCTGCGTTAAGTGCTGTGCTTATCTTATTTCTTATATTTTCTTTATGTGTTCCCGCATAAAAATGTGCCACATACATAACATTTCCATCATCAAGCATATTGCCGACAACGCTGTCAACATCCTGTGACCAAGTGTTAGTTCCAACAAGTATAAGTGCATGATCGTCGAATTGTCTTATTGTGCCTATTACAGTCTCAGCATATGGCTTAATGTCTGCATTCCAGTCTGCACCTACAGGTTCATTACATATTTCATATATTACATTGTCGTGACCTGAATACTTAGATGCCATTTCTGCAAAGAAATCACATGCCTCCTGTGTGTGTCTTGATGGTGCATAATTAAGCACATGCCAGTCTATGATTACATACATTCCAAGCTGTGTTGCATAATTAACACCATTATCAATAATCTGCTTTAATGCCGCTTTATCTCCACCTGAAAGATATCCATTATATTCTTCAGGATACATCGCAATTCTCACTACATTTGCACCCCAGTCATCCCTTAAGGTTGCAAATGCATCATAATTAACATAGTCTGGGAACCACGATATTCCATGTGTACTTACGCCTCTTAACTGGATAATGTTACCTGATTCGTCAGTTAATTTCGTGCCAGATACCTGAAGTCTTCCTGTAGGAACTGTTGTGACTATACCTGCATTGCTTCCTGTATAAGAGTTATTTCCCGAATCATTTCCATAGTCACTTCCACCCGGCTGTGCTGTGTTCTCATCTGATTGCTTCGAATCTTCCTGTGATATTGTTGATTCTTCACTTGAATCTGCAGCTTCTTCGCCAGCTTTATATGCCTTTCCATCACTGGCAAGAACTATCTCCTTACCTGTGTCAAGCATGAAATCAAGTGTATATTTCGTAAACTCCTCCTTAGACGCAGAACTTATAATAAATCCGACATTATTCATCTGTGCCTGACTTTCAATTATCTTATTATAATCAACAGGCACAACACTCCACTCTGAATCAGATGTATCAACTGTACAGTTCCAACATTGCTCTAAAGTTGTATTACTTATTGTATTAAGCTTAAATGTCCAGTCCGATATCTTTACCGCCTCTTTATTATCAATAACAAGGTCGTACTGTGCATAGAATCTGCCATTGCCCTCCCACGAATTAGACTGCTTAAACTGCATTGTTACAGATGTCTGTACCTGTTTTCTTTCATCTGCCTTAGCTGCCTCTGTCACAGAACCAGTCTGTTTCTCATTATTCACCGTACTTTCTGCATTAACATTTTCCTTATGTTTCCCTGATTTTGATAATACTGCAAATGTAACAGCTAATCCTGCTACAATTATAGCTATAACTATTATTATACATAATTTCTTTTTATTCATCATATATTTTCCCACCCCATTTTTTTATTATAGCAAAATATACAAAAATACACCATATCCTGCATTATAATCAGAATATGGTGTTAAAATTATCTTTTTTCTCTGTCAATATATTCTTTTTTAGTTACAAGACTCTTATATGCAGGACGTATTATCTTATCTGTAGTTATTAATTCTTCCAGCCTGTGAGCACTCCAGCCAACTATTCGGGCTATAGCAAATAAAGGTGTATATAACTCTCTTGGTATATTAAGCATATCATATACAAATCCACTATAGAAATCTATATTAGGACTTACTCCTTTATATATTTTCCGCTGTTCAGCTATAAGCCTTGGTGCAATTTTTTCAATATTATTATATAAAAGCATATCTTCATTGCGCCCCTTATCTGTTGCAAGCTGCTCCACGAACCCCTTAAACACTTTCTCTCTTGGATCTGAGATAGAATATACTGCATGTCCCATACCATATATAAGACCTTTTTTATCAAATGCCTGCTTGTTAAGCAATTTATCCAGATATGCAGCTATTTCTTCTTCATCTGCATAATCTTTAACATGCTCCTTAATATCATCCATCATATTCATAACCATAAGATTAGCGCCACCATGTTTCTTTCCTTTTAATGATGACATAGCTGCGGCAATAACAGAATATGTATCAGAACCAGAGGATGTTACAACTCTTGTAGTAAATGTAGAGTTATTACCACCACCATGTTCCATATGCAACAGTAATGCGATATCAAGAACCCTTGCTTCCAAATCCGTAAAACATGTATCTGGTCTAAGCATTCTGAGGAAATTCTCAGCTATAGATAATTCCTTTTCTGGTCTGTGAATATACATGCTCTGATCCTTCTCATAATGATTATAAGCATGATATGCATATGCTGCAATCATCGGAAATGTTGCAATAAGCTGCATACTCTGTCTTAACACATTAGGTATATCCAAGTTATCTTTTTTCTTATCATATGAACCAAGAGTCAGAATGCTCCTTGTCATTGAGCCCATTATATCCTCTGTAGGAGCCTTCATTATAACATCTCTTGTAAAATTAGTTGGCAGCTTCATACACTCTGATAACTCGTCACGGAATTCCTTTAACTGGTCATTGTCAGGAAGTTCTCCAAACAAGAGCAGATATGCTCCTTCTTCAAAAACATATTTTTTTCCCTTGCTTCCTGCAACAAAATCTCTTATATTGTATCCTCTGTATGACAATTCTCCATCACATGGACACTTTTGACCATCACGGTATTCAAAAGCCTTTATGTCAGATATATTAGTAAGCCCTGTCAATACTCCCTGACCATTTTCATCTCGTAATCCACGCTTTACGCCATACTCCGAATACAAGTTCTTGTTAATACTATCATTGTTTTCACAAAGAACCGCCATCTGCTCCATGTAATTATCAATATTGTTCATTCCCATTACCCCTTTCCTGCTACTCATTAAAACTTTTTATATTATTCATTTTCAGATAATATATTATTAAACTTAAACATAAATACTATCGTTGTTACAATAGCCGCAATAATATCACTTACCGGCTCTGCAAGAAATACAGCAAATACTTTATCTTGAAAAATCAATGGTAATATGAATATAAGCGGTATCAACAATATAAGTTTCCTTAAACATGCCAGTATAAGACTGACTTTTGCCTGTCCCAACGCCATAAAACTCTGCTGGCAGCTTACCTGAAATCCCATGGCAAATATTCCTGCCATATATATTCTCAATGCCCATGCTGTATAATTCACAAGTACTTTGTCACTTGTAAATATGCCGGCAAACAGCTGTGGTGTAAGCATCATAATTGCCCAGCTTATACATGTGAATATTACACATGCTTTAAACTGCGTAAAAAATGCTTTCTTAACCCTGTCATTATTCTTTGCTCCATAGTTGTAACTGATAACCGGCTGTCCGCCCTGACATATTCCCTGTAACGGCATAACAATAAGCTGATTAGTGCTTGTTATAATTGTCATTGCTCCTACCGCAAGGTCTCCGCCGTATCTGGAAAGACTTGATGTAAAGCTGATTGACAAAATACTCTCTGTAGATAACATTACAAATGTTGATATTCCGAGTGCAAGACACGGTCCGATTATCTTCGCATCAAGTCTTAAGTTAGCTTTCTTAAGACGCAGGATTGTCTTGTTACCAGTCAGGAAACGCAGAATCCACACAGCTCCGACAGCCTGACTAAGCACTGTTGCCAGTGCTGCTCCTCTTACTCCCATATTAAATACAAATATAAATACAGGATCCAGAACAATATTAGTCACTGCACCAATTACTGTAGTCAGCATGCTGATCTTAGCAAACCCCTGTGTTGTGATAAACATGTTCATTGCCATAACAATCAGGACAAATACGCTTCCGAGAATATATATTCTTGCATATGACAGAGCATATGGAAGCGTTGCATCACTTGCGCCAAACCATCTTAAAAGCTGTGGTGCTGATACATAAAACACCGCCGTCAATACAACCGCACATATCATTATAAATGTAAAACAATTTCCTATAATTCTCTCAGCTGTATCATTGTCCTTCTTTCCCATAAATATTGCTGCCCTTGGTGCTCCTCCTGAACCGGCAAGCATTGCGAAAGCATTAATAAGCATAAGTATGGGAGTGAAAAGTCCGACCCCTGTAAGAGCATTAGCCCCAATACCCGGAATATGTCCTATATATACACGGTCAACTATGTTATACAACAGATTAACAACCTGTGCTACAACTGCGGGAATTGCAAGCGAAGCAAGAAGCTTTGTTATATTTCCCTCTCCCAGATTTCTTGTCATATTATTATTCTTCATAATAAACCTCTTAGTTCTGTTTAATTGCCAGATGTCTTTCTCACATATACTGACCATTAATTTATTTAACTATAATATCATTAATTATTTACATAGTATATAGATTTTTATCTGTTTACGAAATTTTCATAAATATCCACATTAGCGACATGCCTCACAAGAAGCACATAAAAGCTGCCACACATTTACTATAAAGTGGCAGCTTTTGTATGACATTTTTATTATAATAATTTATTTTGTCTTATAACCAAATTCAGGAATTGCACTCCATCTGTTACGGAAGTAATGAGCAACCATCTTTGGTTTTCTGTCTCTTGTGAACAGTCCCTTCTTATTACCTTGTACTCTTAACAGGCTCTGGCTTGTTGCAAAGTCTGCGAAGTTCCATGCCTGTTCACCTACAACAAAGTCGAATTCATCAAATACTTTATTATTCATCTCATAATATTCTACCTGATATTCTTCTGTATACATAACAGATGTTGTGTCATGGAGTCCGCTCACTGTATCAGCTCCATATTCTGTAAACATAACAGGCTTTCCAAGTTTGCCCCAGTCTGAGAGTTCTTTACGAAGTCCAGTCTCTGACACCTCAAGATCAGGACCACCAAAATACCATCCATAATATCTGTTAAGACAGATTACATCACTTAATTGAGCTGAGCAGTCTGTATCAGCTGTCGTTCCCTGAACACTTACCAATGTACATGGTCGTTTCTGAGGATCTAATTCTCTTGCAAGATCATATAAAGGCTTAAAGTATTCATATGCACCTTCTGCTGCTGAATCAGGTTCGTTAGCTATGCTCCACATAACAACACATGCATGGTTCTTATCTCTTGATATCAAATCACGGATAACATCCTTATGATGTTCCTGTGTCTGCACTCCATGCTCCTTATCAAATGTTCCTATTCTCTCTCCACCAAAATTAGCTCCTCCGCCGAACTGAAGATTGACTCCTACTGCTGTTGTTTCATCGATAACAACAATACCTTCTTCATCACAAAGTCTCATCATCTCCTCACTATAAGGATAATGACTTGTTCTGAAGCTGTTAGCATGCTGCCACTTCATAATTGATATATCCTTTGTATTCATAGGCAGATTTATTCCACGGCCATTAGGAAATGTATCTTCGTGCTTTCCGTAACCTTTAAAGTAAAATGACTTTTCATTAATCAAAAACTTTGTACCATCTACTCTTACACTTCTTACACCATATGGAAGTGTATACACATCCTGTCCTGCTGTAACCTTTATCTTATAAAGATAAGCATTTAATGGCTGCCATAATCTTACATTACTTATCTCAAATGTGCCTTCTGACCCTTCTGTTTCTGAAAGCTTTGTGCCTTCTTCATCAAATAATTCAACTTTACATGTTATGTTGTTGTAATCTTTTCCTTTAATTTCAACATTATAATTAAGTACTGCCGATGGTTCTTCTTTTGTGAAATCAATGTCAGCTGTAACTGTAATATCATTGATATATGTTTCAGGTGTTGTGTAGATTTTTACAGGTCTTGTAATTCCACAATAATTAAAGAAGTCAAAGTTAGGATTGTTCTGTGGTTTGTCAGATGCACCTGCACCCATGCCACCCATCATTCCACTCATCATGTTAGCCTTACCACCAACTGGCAGAGTTGTGTAATCAATAACATTATTAACCGCAATGGTAAGGAGATTATCACCATCCTGTAAATGATCATTTAATTCTACTTCAAATGGAAGAAATCCTCCTTTATGCTCACATATCAGTTTGCCATTGAGATATATCATGGCATAATGTGTAACTGCTGCACAACGTAGTACAATTCTCTGGCTCTTTACATATTCTGGAACTGATATATTTCTCTGATAAAATACCCATCCATAATGATCTCTGAAATCTGTCCCCTCCTTAAGATCATTATAAGAAGCTGGCACGGGCATTGTATCTGCATCTTTCAAAGGTTTCTCATACCATTTTTCTTCAAAACCTTTTCCGTTATCTAACTTAAAATTCCAAACCCCGCTTAAATCGCTTAATAATCTTGACTGTGTTAAAACTGGATATAACATAATTAATTCCTCCTGATTTATATTTATAATATTTTTACTGCTGTTCCTTAGCTGCTCTAATTTCTTTTAACTTAGCTGCATTTGCTTCTACTCTCTTTTTATTCAAAGGATATAAGAATATTAATGCAAGCAATAATAATGTCATTCCGGCTGCCGGCATAAGACATGTCACATTGTAGATTCCGTCAATAACCTTAGGATCAAATGCTGTAGCTGTTGTATAACCAACAATCGAAAGAAGTACACCCGCTAAACCTGATGAACATGCCTGTCCTAACTTTCTTGCAAATGAATATACTGAGTAAATTGTACCATCCTGACGTACACCATTCTGAACTTCTGATTCATCGATAACATCCGTAATCATAGCCCATATAACCATGTTAAACATTGAAGTACCGATTGTTGCTATAATTATTAAAGCTATCCAGATCCATACATTATGAGTGTGAATTATAAATAATGTTATAAATGAAGCTGCACTGATAATACATCCTATAACTGACAATTCTTTCTTTCCAATTTTTGATGCAAGCTTTGTAATAAATGTTGAAAGTAAAAGTATCACTATTGTTCCTGAAAGACTTGCAATCGACATTGCTTTTATATTGCCAAAATAATTTGGATAAATATATGCGTTCATGTTACTTAATGATAACTGTGCAAGTAAAAATACTAGTGCACAAACAATAATACCTATTAATGATCTGTTATGTGCAAGTTCCTTTATAAGCTCGCCAAACGAGAATTTCTGTGTGTTCTGTCCAACCTTAACTCTTTCCGTTGTCATTTTGTAGCAAAGCATATAGCAGATCACTGCTCCTATTGAACATACCAAAGCCCCCAGCATCATTTTCTGACCAGATAATACTGAATTTCCTGCTTCATCTGTATAATATACTACAAGTGGTAATACAACTCCTATCGCTGTCTGAGCAAGTGTAGCGCCTATTGTTCTCCAGTTAGAAAGAGAAGTTCTGTCTGTCGGATTGTCTGAAATCGCTGATGCCATTGAACCATAAGGAATATTAATTCCTGTGTAGCATATACTTCCCCAAAGAAGGTAAGTGAAAAACATCCAGAAAATCTTAAATCCCATCGGCATATCTTTAAACCATGTCGCATACATCAGAAATGATGCTAATGCAACAGGACCACACATTCGTCTGAGCCAGGGTGCGAATTTACCTTTCTTTCCCGGCCTGCTCCTGTCAACTATCTGTCCCATTGTTACATCTGTTATAGCATCAACAAATCTTGCTGCCATCATCATAAGGCCGACCAGTGCTGCTGAAACCCCCATAACATCAGTATAAAACTTCAACAAAAACATAGCTGATAACAAAAAAGTAAAATCGTTACCGAAATCACCAAACATATAACCAAGCTTGTCTTTTATACCAAATGGCCTCACCTTTCCATTGTTATCTGTCATAATAAAACCTCCATCACTTTATTAAATATTATAGATATTTTTTCTTTAAAGACCGTCCTTAAATATTATGTGCACTATTATGTGCTCTCTTTTCTATGTCTTTATATTAACCTATAAATAACATACCCGTTATTACAGATTTTAGTATATCTAGTATTATTTTTACCCATATATTTTTTATGGCAAAAATTGTACTATAAAAAATCAAATCATTACTAACATGTCAGTATCAGTTTCGTAACATGTTAGTATCAGCTGGGGTGACATGTCAGTTTATTTTTATGCTTTGAATTTTTGTTTTCTTCTGTTATTATAATATAGTAATAAAAACTGATAGAGATTGGAGGTTTATATGAACTATAAAGTATATCTGGACTACACCATGGAACTATTATCTAAGATAAAAATCCCATCTTATATAATTGACACACCATTTCTCTGGGATGACAGATATGATGGTGAATTAAGAAAAACTATCCTCAGTGATGCATTTTTAATTAATCATAAAGAAACATTTCAGAACTTTATTAACTGTTCTGGCAAAAATAATACAATTCTTCTAATTCATGACAGTTTCGCTTGTGATTATATATATATTAAATTGCCCGACTCAAAAAAAGCTTTCTTTGCCGGACCTTTTTCATTTGAAAAGTTTACCAATCAAAGAATTGATGATTTATGTTCATACAATTCAATACCACCAAGATTTACTGATTTTATGCAGCTTTATTATGCCGCACTCCCGGTATTTGCAGATGAACGATGTATAGAAGCAATTATAAACTGTTTATGTAGTAAATTGTGGAGCAGTTACACACTTGAGAAAAAACATTTTCTTAATAAAAATGCTTCTGAATACATGTACAATGATTATACCCCCGAACCGACAAAGCAATCCATTGAAGTTCTTGAACAACGCTATAATGATGAATCTCTTCTGATGGAATATGTTGCTCATGGTGATTTTGAATCAATTGACAAGCTTGCTCATCTTAATTCATCTGGAATTAAACCCCGCCTGTCAGATTCAATCCGCGATAGAAAGAATTTCATGATAATTCTTAATACCCTTTGCAGGAAAGCTGCCCAATCAGCATATGTTCATCCTATTCATCTTGATGAGATATCACGCAAATTTGCTATCAGGATAGAATCCTGTACCACAATTGCCCAGCTTGAAACCCTGGAAAATGAAATCACGCGTAAATATTGTCTGCTTGTTCAATCTTATTCTTTAAGAAAATATAGCAAACCTGTCCAAAATATTATTAATTATATCTCGTTTAACCTTACTGATGATCTCAGCCTTAATGCTATTTCTGCTGAATTTGCTTTAAACAGCAGTTATGTATCTTCTCTGTTTAAACGTGAAACCGGCTCAACGCTCACTAATTTTGTTAATAATAAACGTATTGAACACGCTATCTACCTGCTCAATACAACCAAGCTTCCTATACAGGACATTGCTGTACAATGTGGAATTACAGATGTTAATTATTTCACCAAGCTTTTCAAAAAAATCAAAAACATGACTCCTTCTCAATATAGAGAAATGATTCAATAAATAAAAACAACCATCTGGATACCTGTCGATTTCCGGTATCCAGATGGTTGTTTTTAATTGTTTTCAAAATAATCAGGATAAATTATTCTTAACTTATCAATCTCATTAAAAATTCTGTTAATATGTCCTTTAATAACACGAAGATACATTCTTTTATCTTTTTTCCTTATTGCGTCTATAAGCATCTCATGTTCCTCATTAGTTTTAACACTAATAGAACTATTAAGTTCTGCTAAGAAACGTATTCTGTTATAATGACTCATCTGCATTTTAATTATATTAGCAGCAAGCTGTTCTCCAGAGCTTTCATATATAAGTTCATGAAAAGCATTATCGATTTCAATCCTTGGAACTTTTTCATTACATTTATCATAATTAATGAGACGGCTGTTTAATTCTTCCATCTTATCAAGCATCTCATTGCTGACATGCTCAAAAACCGGGTCTACCATACCCACTTCAAGACTTTTTCTGACAAACCATTCCTGTTCAAAACGTCTGCAATTAATACTTGCAACATATGTGCCTGACTGAGGTATTATTTTGAGAAGTCCCTCCTTTTCAAGATTAACAATTGCCTCTCTTGCCGGTGTTCTCGAAACATTGTACCTTACAGCTATCTTCTGTGCACTTATTGAATCTCCCGGTACAAGCTTGAAATTCATGATATCGTATTTTAATTTTTCGTATGTGTCTTCGTTTAATGATTTTTCCATAACCCTGCGGCCTTTCTTATACTATGAGCCTGCTTGTTATATATATTAAAGGTATTTTTTAAGTGTATTTCTTACAGCACCCTTTCCTGCTATCTCTTCAACAAACATCTCTTCTATTTTATCGCCAATTCCTGCTTCATATAAATTTATACCAAATATATTAGCATTTGACAATAAATTCTTAAGCTGTCCTGTATAAGATGATATGTCACCTATTTTTATACCTGATAAATGCTTCTTTAATTCATCTGCCATCGGATCTGGAGACAATTCGAAGCTTTCGCCATTATCATCAATTCCAAGAAGATATCTGCACCATCCTGCAATTGCCAATGGAATCGCTATTAATTCTTTGGCACTTCCGTCCTTTGCAACATATGACTTAATTGTTTCACCATACCGTATTCCTACCTTCTGTGAAGTATCTGTCGCTATTCTTTGCGGTGTATCAGGCATAAAAGGATTAGGTATTCTTACATTAAGAACTTCATCCACAAACTTCTGTGGTGAAATTATCTCCGGATTAATTACCACAGGCATTCCCTCAGATAACCCAATTCGTCTCACAAGCTCTGAAAGTTCCTTGTCTTTCATTTCATCAGCAATCAGATTATATCCTAATAAGCAGCCATATACTGCTAAGGCTGTGTGTAACGGATTAAGGCAGGTTGTTACTTTCATACGCTCAACCTTATTAACTGTCTGTCTGTCAGTCATATACACACCTGCTTTTTCAAGCTGAGGTCTGCCATTAGGAAACCTGTCTTCTATTACAAGATACTGTGGTCCTTCAGCATTTACAAATGGAGCAATATATGTCTTCTTAGATGTTATCACCGGACTCATATCCTCAACACCTGCTTCCTCTAATGCTTTAGCAACACTATCTGCTGGTCTTGGTGTAATTTTATCAATCATAGACCATGGAAATGATACAAGCTCTTCATTATTCACATAATCAACAAAATCATTACCAACAAATCCATTTTTATTCCACTCAGTTACCATCTCGGTTATCGAATTTCTAAGTTTCTCTCCGTTATGTGAGCAGTTATCCATTGATACAACTGCAATCGGTGCCTTACAGGCTTTAAAACGTTCATACAAAAGTGCTGCTGTTACTGCCATTGCTGATGTTGCTTTTTCTGGTCCATTATCAATGTCTTCCCTGATAAAAGAGAAAAACTCTCCTTTAGAATCCTTCAACGCATAACCTTTTTCTGTAATAGTAAATGACACCATCTGAAGCCCAGGGTCAGCAAATATCTCCTTTAATCTTTTCCATTCCTTCTGCGAATATGATTGTGCCTTAATAGCTTCTGTAAGTGAACCAAGTACCTTTTTTTCTGTATTTCCATCCTCCTTCAATGTAACAGCCATAACAAGATTATCAAATGGCTTATATATTTTATCTACTACATCGAAGTCAAATGTTTCAACACATGTAATGCCTTTATCTGAAACTCCTTGTTCTAATAATGAATCTGCAATTCCACCAATGAATATCCTGAAAATATTGCCAATACCAAAATGTACCCATACAGGTGACTTTTTTGTATCCTCTGCAACCTTTTCAACATCATATGAAGGCAGCTTTATGCCAGCCTTTTCCCAATCTGTCGTATTCTTAATACCATTTATTGAAAGTTTCATAATATCCTCCATTATGTCATAAAAACCCAATGTTAATAATTACTTTGATGATTTATCAATAGCTTCCCATAAGCCATTAAGGTATGTTGCACCTAAAGCCCTGTCATATAAACCATAACCTGGCATAGCCACCTCATCCCATATCATTCTTCCATGGTCTGGTCTTATAATGCCGTCAAAACCTGTATCATATAATGTTTTCATAATCTTATACATATCCATAGAACCATCAGATGATAAATGTGCTGCTTCTTCAAAATCCCTAGATGAATTATATTTAAGGTTTCTCACATGTGCAAATGGTATTCTTCCTCTGCACGCCTTGATAATCTCACAAATATCATTATTCTGGTTAGAGCCAAATGAACCCGTACAAAGTGTTATTCCGTTATATGGTTTATTTACAGCATCAAGAAGTTTTGTAACAGAATCCTTACCTGTCATAATTCTTGGAAGTCCAAATATAGGCCACGCAGGGTCATCCGGATGAATACCCATCTTTATATCATACTTCTCACATACCGGACCAATCGCTTCCAGAAAATATACCAGATTATTAAACAGCTTCTCTGCGTCAACATCTTTATACATTTCAAAAAGTTCTTTTAATCTGTCAAGGCGCTCTGGTTCCCATCCTGGCATTACGAATCCATTAGACATCTTTGCAACTGATTCCTTCATATGCTCCGGATCAATCATATCAACTGTATCCTGATTATATGCAAGCACCGTTGAACCATCAGTTCTTTCTCTTGCAAGTTCTGATCGTGTCCAGTCAAATACAGGCATAAAATTGTAACATACCACATGAATATCCGCTTCTCCAAGAGCCTGCAGAGTCTTTATATAATTGTCAATGTGCTCATCTGCCTTAGCTGTGCCAATCTTAATATCATCTGACACATTAACAGATTCAATACCAGCGATTCCCAACCCGGCATCTTCAACAATCCTTTTAAGCTCCGCTATTTCCTCTGGAAGCCACCGCTCCCCAGCCTGCTTACCAAAAAGCGTTGTAATAACATTCTTTACACCTGGAATCTGTCTGATCTGCTTAAGTGTTACGCTGTCGTATCCTGGTCCATACCATCTCAATGTCATATCCATAACAAAAATCCTCCTTTTACATAACAACATTATTATTCTGTACCATATTTGCATAATTATTTGCTATGTGTATACTAACATGTCAGTTCTAACATGTCAATGTATTTTTTGAGTTTATTTTATTATGTTTTTCAATTTATTTTGATATCTTTTCCTTCTGCTTCACCATATTGACATGAGTAATTCCCATCACCCTGTCATAGAACATCTGCCGTGTACTGCTGAACAGACATAATATGAAATCTATCGCAAAATATGCCGTAACCATAAGGCACAATACACATACTGCTATACTGACAGAGAATCTCCACCCATAAGCCTTAAGTGCCACATGATAAAGATTATATGCATATACAGGAGATGGCAGGCTTAAAACATACAGAATAAAATATCTTCCCATAAGCCTGAAAACATTCACTCTCCTGTGAGTATCAGCCTCAATATTCTCAGCTTCGTAATCAGCAGTCTTGTTATCAGTTTTCTTACTATCTGCCCTCACTAGTCTTATATTAACAAGTGCCTTGCCTATAGTTCTTCCCTTAGTTACTGCTGTAACTATTGTAAATGTAATAACTATATATACAGCTATGACAACCAGATATCTTACATCGTACACAGCATTCATACACTTTTCTTTATCTATTGCAAAAAATACGGCAACCGGAGCCATTATCACAAGCATATCCAACGCCCATGCTATTATTCTTCTGAATTCCGACACAATCTGTCCTCTGTTGTAAGCAACCTCATCCATTCTGTCACGCTTTGGAAGCATGAAAACAACCGCCGGCATAACCCAGAAGCCCACCATTCCTCCAAGTGTGTTACATATCAGGTCGTCCACTTCAAAGAATCTGTATGGATAAGGATATATTCCATACAAGCCTGACAACTGCGTAAGCTCAAAAAACAGGCTGTAGCAGAATGACATTATAAGCACCTGCCACCATTTTCTCTTAAAATAGTATCTCAGATACACACCAAATGGCACTAACAGCAGAATATTGAAAGCAATCTGCCAAAAGTCACCACATTTGAACAGATTAATATATGTTGCCGGATTCGATAAAATAACATTCGCAGTAGCAATGACTCTTCTTACCGCATCAAATGGCACTAACAACATACATGCCGAATCCGGTGTCACTGAATCAATCGGAGGCAGCGGAAGCACTGTCATAAAATATGAGGTAATCATGTAGAATATAAATGTGTACACAACTCCTGTTCTTATTACAAGTATAGAGCCATATTTATGATATTCGTATATTATGTACGGCAGTGTGAAAAGCACGGCAAGAACCGGAAACACATAACACGCTGAAATTATCGGTTTTAAGTATATTTCCATGAATTATCTCCAGTCCACATTCTTGGCATTCATCGCTTTTTCTTTAAGTGTTGCCAGTCTCTTTATTGCTTCATTAAGTGTATCGTCCTGCTTTGCGAAATGAAATCTCACAAGATTATGCACATCTTCCCTGAAAAAGCTTGAACCCGGAACTGCCGCCACACCAACGAACTGTGCCATCCATTCGCAAAATTTCACATCATCTTTAACTCCGAATTCACTCACATCAACAAGCACATAATATGCGCCCTGTGGGTCTGTGTATTTTAATCCCAGCTTCTTAAGACCGCCTACAAATACCTCTTTCATATGCGCATAATGTGCGGCAAGTTCATCATAATAGCCATCACCAAACTCTAATCCCACAACTGCTGCCTCCATCAATGGTGCGGCTGCACCAACTGTAAGGAAATCATGTACCTTTTTAACTCTGTCGATTATCTGTGGGTTAGCAATAACATAACCTAATCTCCAGCCTGTTATTGAGTATGTCTTAGACAGCGAATTGCACACTATCGTTCTTTCTCTCATACCCTCAAGCGACTGCATGTAAATATGCTTATTAGGTGCATACACAATATGCTCATACACTTCATCTGTAACAACATATGCGTCATATTTCTTTGCAAGTTCAGCAATTGTCTGCATTTCCTCCATTGTAAACACCTTACCGCATGGGTTGGAAGGATTACACAGAATTAATGCCTTAGCGCCCTGTCTGAATGCATCTTCTAACTTTTCCTTATCAAAATGAAATTCTGGTGGAACTAATGGAACATATATCGGCTCTGCGCCTGAAAGAATTGTATCTGCACCGTAATTCTCATAAAAAGGCGAGAATATTACAACCTTGTCACCCGGATTAGTAATGCTAAGCATTGTAGCCATCATTGCCTCTGTACTTCCGCATGTGACAACAATCTCTGTCTCAGGGTCAATCTTAACACCAGAAAAATGTTCATATTTCTTAGCAACTGCATCTCTGAAATTCTTAGCTCCCCATGTCAATGCATACTGATGAGGTCCTTCGCCTGCAACTCTTGCAAGCCTGTCTGTTATAGCCTTTGGTGGGTCAAAATCAGGAAATCCCTGCGATAAATTAACTGCACCATATTTATTAGCAACTCTTGTCATTCTTCTGATGACAGAGTCTGTAAAATTTGCTGATCTGTTACTTAACTCTTTCATGTAAATGTGTCCTCCGTTATTTAAGTATTTTCATAATTTCAATGCCATTTATTATAGCACTGTTCACAAAATTCTCACAAACTTTCCAACTCATTTTCACATTTCCCATTTATTATTAACAATGTCGAAAGACAACAGACAAACTTTTTCATAAAAAAGATGGCTGTCTAATCTCCCAATACAGCAGCCATCGGATGTTTGAAAAACATTTTTCCCCCTCATAAAGAGAGCCGGGATATACGAACTTCAACCCCATTGTCAGTCCGTATATCCTGGCTCTCTTATTTAATCTGCTATATATTCTTTCAGCTTTTTCTCACTATCTAATCTGCACGCAACAATAGTAGACATTATCATGTATTTTACCACACCTTTTGCAATATGCTCCTCGTAACGGCATTTCATATCGACAGGATATCCCGATACAAGAAAATGTATCTGGTACTTATCCTGATTTCTTGATATAAATGCACTTACATACAGCCCATTAAGCACTGCCGTAACTATTTCATCATCAGTAATCGGAATGTTTATCTTGTAGCCCGGCGATGAAAATGAGACTGCTCCGTCTCTGTTATGGAATCTTCCGTCCGCAATCTCTGCTATTGAATATCCGCCAACATGATTCATCATTGCACCAAGCACTGGCATTTCAAGGTCATTCTCAATTATATAATTGTAACAATCTGTTGGAGTATTAAACATTTTCCTTCTCCTATATTTCGTAATCCATGCATGACCTTACTGCTGTGTAAGGTCTTACCTTGCTGTCTGCAACTGCCACATGCTTAGGATGTACGGCATAACCCTTTAAACTTTCCACGCTGTCAAATGTTGTGTCTAACATTACATCTGCTGTAGAACTTGGAAGACACTCTGTTCTTACTTTTACCTCTATAAGTCCCGGAATCTGTCCTGCAAGACCTTCAAGTCCTTCCTTAATACCTGCCTTAACCTGCTCTTTTTCTTCTCCTGCAAGCTCGTCCTTTAATTTCCATAAAATAACATGCTTTACCATAATAATTGCTCCTTATCTAAATAAATATTTGTACTTGTTCATCTGACTGTATATGATTAACTCCACCCTTTTTCTTTCTTCCGGTGGATACATATCTGCGTTATTAACTATATCGCTTACATTCTTTTTAGTAAATAGAAATTGCAGATTCTGTCCGTATAAATTTTCGGCCACATCAAGCTGCTCATCAAAATTCTGACTTACGCTCTTGCTCTTAACTTCTGATATCATCTGATATATATCCTGTTCCATTGGATAATCCATTGTTGTATCTGACAGAAGCCCTGCACCATTATCAAACACCGGACAATATTTATACTCTCCTTTTCCATTCATCAAGACAGCAATATTATGCATATGCCTGTCCTCATTTAGGAAAAATGCGTCTATTGTAAATAGTCTGCATATATACTCACCCCAATTATTAAGACCTGTTATATTCTTTATAGCATTTACAAGAAATTCAAGCCTTTCCTTCACATCACTCATATGCCACAAAACACTTGTAAGACTTTCATTATATACATTTTTAAATAGTCTCTCCAATGTAATTATCTGCCAGTCTTCATCTATAAAAGATCTGCTCCTGACTCCATTATATATCTGTCTTTTATATTTAATCTGTTCCGGTTCATATAATACATACTCGTCTTCATTAAGATTAGTATACTTTAATAAATGTGATATAACATATTCCGCTAACCCCTCGTATCCAGTATAATCAGCTTTATACCATATGCTTTCGTTTTCCCATTTTAACTGATTTCCCTTAGATGACTGTCGGATATTGGTTCTTATATTCTGTTCAAAAAGTTCGACCATAAACATTCCTCCATCATCTACTTCTCTATTCTTATCCAGAAATCATCCTCTGCCATACGCCCCTGCGTCTTTTCTATTATCATAAATGTGTCATAAAACGGAAGTCCGATATCCTCCAGCACAAGCTTCATCTTATCTCTTGTTCTTGGAAAACATCTTGACTCAAGGAATTCCTTATAGTCATTGTAATCAGGATTTTCATTAACACCAAATGCACGAAACATCAGCTTGTCTGTATAATTCTTTATTCTCACAAGCTGCTTTGCGTCATCAACATCTATCAGTGTACAAATGTCGTCCTTATACATATAAAACATTCTGACTGGAAATTCTTTTTCCGGTATTATCAGTCTGTTCACATAATCAGGATAATCATTAATCATCTTAGAAAGTAAAACAATTGGACCTGTAATCTTAGCATTTTCTTTTTCCCATCGTTCTATTGTCGGTTTCGATGTTCCTACAAGACTGGCAAATTCTTTCTGTGTCAGTCCAAGATTCTTTCGCAGATTCTTAATATCCTCAGATGTAATATAATCTTTTAATGCAAACATTGTGTCACTTCCTTTCAGTCCTTGATGAATAATGACTTTTCATAACCCGAGTGTACCATGTACGCATTTTATTGTAAACAAAAAGTCGTTAAAATGATGGTTTTTATTTATAATAATCTCATCATTTTAACGACTTTATTCATATAAAAATATTTCTCACTTAAATCAGATAGCTTCCAAAGCCTGTGCAATATCTGCAATCAGATCCTTCTTATCCTCAAGACCACATGAGATACGGATAAGTCCTGCTGGAATTCCAGCGGCTTTAAGCTGCTCATCATTCATCTGTCTGTGTGTTGATGTTGCAGGGTTAAGGCAGCATGTTCTCGCATCTGCTACATGAGTTTCGATAGCTGCAAGCTTCAGATTCTTCATAAACTTCTCAGCAGCCTCTCTTCCACCCTTTAACTCGAATGAAACTACTCCGCAGCCGCCATCTGGCATGTACTTCTTAGCTGTCTCATAGTACTTGTTAGAAGGAAGTCCCGGATAATTAACGAATTCAACCTTATCCTGCTTCTCAAGAAATTCTGCAACAGCCTGTCCGTTTTCAACATGTCTTGGCATACGCACATGAAGTGATTCAAGACCGAGATTTAAGATAAATGCATTCTGTGGAGACTGTATGCAGCCTAAATCTCTCATAAGCTGCGAAGTACATTTTGTTATAAATGCGCCTTCTTTACCGAACTTCTCGGCATATGTAATTCCATGATATGATTCATCAGGTGTGCAGAGTCCAGGGAACTTGTCTGCATGTGCCATCCAGTCAAACTTTCCGCTGTCTACGATAGCTCCACCGACTGCTGCTCCATGTCCGTCCATATATTTAGTTGTTGAATGTGTTACAATATCTGCTCCCCATTCAATTGGTCTGCAATTAACTGGTGTTGGGAATGTATTATCGACGATAAGTGGTACACCGTGTGCATGTGCTGCATTTGCAAACTTCTCAATATCTAATACTGTAAGTGCAGGATTGGCAATTGTCTCACCAAATACAGCTCTTGTGTTATCCTTGAACGCTGCATTAAGTTCTTGCTCTGTGCAGTCAGGGTCAACAAATGTTGCTTCAATTCCCATCTTCTTCAAAGTAACATCAATAAGGTTAAATGTTCCTCCATATATAGAAGATGATGCTACTATATGGCTTCCAGCTTCGCAAATATTAAATAAAGCGAAGAAATTAGCTGCCTGTCCTGATGAAGTAAGCATTGCTGCACTTCCACCTTCAAGGGCTGCAATCTTAGCTGCCACATAATCATTAGTTGGATTCTGAAGTCTTGTGTAGAAATATCCACTTGCTTCAAGGTCAAAAAGTTTTCCCATATCCTCACTTGTATCATACTTAAATGTAGTAGACTGGATTATAGGAATCTGTCTTGGTTCACCATTTCCAGGAGTATAGCCTGCCTGGACGCATTTTGTGTTAATTGAATAATTATCCATATTTCCCTCCGGCTTTATATGTTTACATCGACATGAATTATATCACAAACACAAAGCATATAACAGCACATTTTAAAAATCGGGCTACACATTTATTAACATAATATGTTATGATATCAATTATGCTATTATCAGTTTTTAATAATATTGTATAATAATTAAGAGGTTTTATTATGAATAATCAGTCAGCGACTATGAACACAAAAGATAATCCGCTTGGATATAAAAAAGAATCCACTCTGCTTGTTGGTTTTGCAATTCCATGCATTATTTCAATGCTTGTGACAGCGCTTTACAATATTGTCGATCAGATATTTATCGGCCAGGGAATCGGCATGCTTGGAAATGCTGCGACTAATATTGCATTTCCACTTTCAACAACATGTACAGCTATATCGCTTCTTCTCGGTATAGGAAGCGCGACTAATTTCTCGCTGTATCTTGGTGCCGGTGAAAAGAACGAATCTGAAAAATATGCCGGCAATGGTATTGTGCTTATGGCATTGTTTGGAATATTTCTGTTCCTTGTAACCACTATATTCTTAACACCTATGCTTAAATTCTTTGGTGCAACTAAAGATGTACTTCCTTATGCAAAGGCATATACAAGAATCACTGCGTTTGGCTTCCCATTCTTAATTGCAAACACTGGTATGAGCAAGCTTATTCTCGCAGATGGAAGCCCACGATATTCCATGACATCTATGCTTGCTGGTGCCATAGTAAATACTATTCTTGACCCATTGTTTATCTTTGTCTTTAACATGGGAATGACTGGTGCTGCTCTTGCAACAATTACAGGCCAGATAATTTCATTTTCAATCAGTCTGCGTTATATGTTTCATTTTAAGACAATTAAACTTAACAGGGAAAGTTTTATTGTATCTGCTGCCCACTGTAAGAAAATATTTATTCTTGGAGCAAGTGCCTGCTTTAATCAGATTGCAATGACCGTTGTACAGATTGTTATGAACAATACGCTGTCACACTACGGCGCACAATCAATATACGGTGGAGACATTCCTCTTGCCTGCGCCGGAATTATAACTAAAGTTAATATGATTTTCATGTCATTTGTTATCGGGATATCTCAGGGAACACAGCCTGTTATAGGTTTTAACTATGGTGCAAAGAAGTACGCCCGCGTAAGAAAAACTTATCTTCTTGCACTTGGTGCAGCTTCCGCCCTGTCTTTAATCGCATTTGCATGCTTCCAAATATTCCCAAGACAGATTATCAGCATATTTGGTAACGGAAGTGACCTGTACTTTAAATTCTCTGAAAGATATTTCAGAATATATATGTTTCTGACAATTGTGAATGGTATCCAGCCTGTAACTTCCAATTTCTTTAACTCAATTGGCAAATCACAGCTTGGTGTATTCATGTCGCTTACAAGGCAGATTATTTTCCTGCTGCCGCTTATTATTATATTTCCTATATTCATGGGAATTAACGGTGTTATGTATGCCGGACCTATAGCAGACGCTGCCGCTGCTATCGTATGCGGATATTTTACTATAAGAGAATTAAAAGAACTGAAAAAGCTCGAAAAAGGGTGATGCCTGAAAGCACCACCCTATAGACTATATATCTGTCCCCTCTACTTGTAATCAATTATTATTTCTGCCAAGAATCTTAGACATTCCTGTTGCCACAAAAAGATATACAACCATATTAACTACTGACTTAAGAAGAAGTCCTGGTGCTGAAGCTAATCCTGCGGCAAAGCTGCCTGCTATTATTGCACCAAATACAACATATCCTAATGTCATGAAAAGTAATGTACCAACTGCACCAACAATTCCTTTTACTGAAATAACCTTGCATCTGTCAAACTTACTTTTCATATTGCCAAATATTGCGCATGCTATTATTGGCATTATTGTCTTTATTATAAGTGTTGGAACTGCCCATACTGCAAATCCAGTTAATATATCTGCCATCGCAGAACCAATTCCTCCTGCGAGTGCGCCAACAACTGGTCCGAAGAAAAATGCACATATAAGTATTACACTGTCTCCCAAATGTGCATATCCCAAAGGAATAGGAATCTGTACCACCATTGTTGCAACACATGTAAGTGCCATAAATACTGCTGTTATACACATCTGTGTTACAGTAATATGAAATCCTTCTTTCTTAATCCCCTGCTGTACTGACTGTGTCTGTTGTGCTTCCATTTTATCTGCCTCCTATATCAACATACTTTAATTGCACATAAGAATAACAGATAAAGTGACATGTGTACATTGTCATTTTGAGTTAAATTTATATGGTCAGATTTAAAATCTATTCTCCCCTTCTTTCTTAATCAATTCATCCATAAGCTCTTTATAAGCTGAGGCTTCAAGCGGAAGTTCTACTTTTATGCCTTTGCATGCTGAATAATAAGCACTGGCACACAACATGAGTGAATTAATTCCCTCACTGCCCTTAACGGTCAGATAAGACTCATCATCTTTAAGCACCGCATTTGCAAAGTTTTCAAATAACTGTGCATATGGCTCAGATGCCTTCTCGAACTGTATAGTTTCCTCTGCAAATGTCATATTCTGCCTTGAGTTGACTTCTTCGTTCTTGATATACTCACATACATCTCTGTGTTTTGTAATGGTGAGCGTGTCGTCTTCCAGAAGAATTCTTGCCTTCGTTCCTATAATCTCAAGTCGCTCTTCATGGCAGGCTTCGCCTGTTGATAGTATAAATGTACCGGTCTTTCCATTGTCATATTCCATAACGATAGTAGCCTCATCATCTACTATAAAGTCGTTGTATTTTCCAAATGGAATCGCTGCAAAAAGCTTCTGTGGCATTCCAAACAGGTACTGATACATATCAAGAATATGCTGTCCCTGATTGATAAGTGCTCCACCGCCTTCACCTGCAAAGCTGCTTCTCCATGAGCCAGATTTATGATAGTATGAGGTTCTTAAATATCGTGAATTAATAAGACATACCCGCTTTATATCTCCTAATTCACCATTGTCTATCATCTGCTTAATCCTGATGTATTTAGGGTAAAGCCTCTGGTGAAATATTATTCCATATATTCTGCCACTTTCACTGGCAGCCTTCTGCATTGCAAGTGCCTCGCCAATATCTGCCGCAGCTGGCTTGTCACATAACACTGCTTTTCCCTTTGCAAATGCTTTCAAAGCCAGTTCTTTATGAGTTTTATGAGGAGTTGCTATAATAACTGCATCATAACATGATTCTCCTGTCTCAAATAATTCTTCTGCACTCCTGAATATCCTTGCATTATCACCATCAGTATTAACAAGTGATTCGCCCCATTCAATAAGTTCATCTCTTCTTATAACCACAGCTGATAATTTCATATTCGGAACTTCTCCCGCTGTTATCATTCTGGCATATTTCTTTCCAACACTTCCTACACCTATAAGTGCCACCTTTAACAATTCTTTCTGCATACCATGTACCCCGTTTCATTATATTAACTATGCACCACTTCTCCTGTTTCCACAGCCTTCTTCAGTAAGATGGCGGCATACGCATCTGCAAGGGCATCCTCCATACTATATGGTGCAGACGCATTTCCTCTGCTATACTCTGCCGTATTCTTCATCATTACTGCGATTGCTGTTTCATCTTCTGACAGACCACACAATCCAAATTCCGGCTCATATATAATCTTATTATTAAATGAAATTTTCTTAATTTCACGAATCTTCTCAAAATTAGGATTAGAATTTCCTGTATTAATCACATGGAAATCCGTTATAATTCTGCCAGTCTGACCTTCATTATTCTCATCAAGATAATATACACAGTCATCAATAAGTTCGCCTCTTACACCCTGAACTTTAAGCGTATTCTTTCTGATTGGTGACCTGTACTGCTCCGAATCAAAATCATACCATGCCACTTTCCCGCTTTCGAATTCAAATGTGGCGACGCATCTTTTCTTTCCTGCAATCCTGCCATCAGTGAACTTATCATATCTTGTAAGAGTCTGTGTTGTAGGAAACTCATATGTCTTAGCTGAAACTGTATACTTCTCTCCCGGATTAACTCCAAGAAATGCTCTTATAAGACTTATTCCATGATATTCATGCGCCAGTGACACATTTGCACAGCTGACATCACCAATAATTCCTTCATTAATAAGCTTTAATGATGCTTTAATATTAGGATACTCCCTGTACTGTTCAGCAACCACCTGTTTTTTACCACACTTGTAATAAGAATACAGTTTATTAAGCGAATCCGTATCAAGTGCCGCCGGAGTCTCTGATAAAACAGTTATTCCACGGTCAAGCCATTCCATTGAAACATCACATATTGCATCCTTCTTAACAGCCACAACTGCAAAATCAGGTTTATATGCCACGCATTCTTCTATAGATGTAGTTGTATGTATCTGATACTGACCGGCAATTAAGTCCGCTTTCTCCTGCGTCCTGCAATACATCGCATCAATACAGAATATTTCAGGCAGAGCCTTTGCTACGCGTACATAATATAAGGCCCGCCAGCCTGAACCGATTATAATAAAATGATATTTAGATCTCAATATACACCTCTCCCTTAACCCTTCTGTCATATATCTCACCAAGCCACCTCATAATAATCCCCTTTGGCTTTTCAAAAGGTGTCCTGTGACTCAGCATGAATTTCTCCGCTTTAATGTTCTGTAATACATTTATTTCTTCTTTTAATATGCCTGCATTGTACAAGTTATGTCCGCATTTCTGCATAGCATATAATGCATCTCCAAGAAAACACCACTCTTCGTTTACTTCCAACGCAACACAGCTCTTTGCATGGCTTGAAGGCAGTGGAAATATGTGAAGTGACACATCTCCATCCTGAATATATATGTCATCTTCTACGACTGTTCCCATGTCAGTGTGCCTATGGGTATACTTTCCCTGATACACCTCATCAACGCCCATACCCGGAAGATTACCGATATGATCCTCGTGAAAATGTGACAAGATAGCATTAACTTTTTTTCCATTGCTATATGTGTCTATTATCGCAGGAATGTCTGGATGATTACCAACATCATACAACCATAATGCATCCTTTCCCTGAATCATCACGACATTAGCTGACAATGGGTTCTCTGTAGGTGATATATACGATATCAAATTATTAATTGCAACGACTCTACATTTGTCCATTCTTTACTCCAGAAACTCAACATGTCCATCCTCAAGATGGTACACTGCTCCTATAACCTCAAGACCTTTTTCTTCCAGAAGCTTCATATCCGTGTTCTCCTCTATCACCTTAACACTATGCTTTACATTAAGACATGTTGCAATATATTCATCTTTCTCTTCCTTAATAGCTTCCCTTATGTCGTCAGTTATATACTTGATATGTCCGTCGGGGTCATGCTTTATTGCCGCCTCAACTGCACCGCAATGGTTATGTCCAAGTACAACCACCAGCTTACAGTCAAGATAGTCTGCTGCATATTCAATACTTCCAAGCTGATGCGAATCCACTACATTTCCTGCCACGCGGATAACAAAAAGTTCCCCTATTCCCGCTGAGAATATTGCTTCCGGTACCTGTCTGGAATCCGAACAGCACAGAACAATCGCATATGGATGCTGACCATTCTTTAATGTATCCACGCGCCTTTCCAGCGAAACATCTCCTGGATTGCTTGTAGCATTAATAAATCTTTTATTACCCTCTATTAATCTTGACTTTGCTTCATGTGCTGGTATTGACATATTATCCCGCCTTTCACAACTTACTTTCCTACAGTTTAACAGAATTTTACCCATATTAAAACCCCGTCTGCAATATACCACATATGATATATAACAGGCGGGGCTGATTATTTTATTCTAAATCATATCAAGTTTTGTGTTACTTAAATGCTTTTAGAGAATTTTTTGATTTTGCGACAGTCATTCCAATCGCTAATCCGGATACTGCCATTAACATAATAAGAATTCTCATATCAGATGAATCTCCTGTTGGCACTACATCAACTGAACTATCTGGAACATCTTCTCTGTCATCTGTATCTTTATTAATATCATCATTGCCATTATTAATGTCATTATCTGGTACATCAATAACTTCTCCTGTTACACCCTTGTAATCTACGCTTACAGAATGAATAGTAACTCTGTTACCAGACTTTCCTGCACCAGATGTACCTGTATGCTGGAATCCTATTCCACTGTAACTGTTTACTTCATTCTCAAATACATGGCTTAAATGTACCTCATGAGGCATGATATTGCTTGCTGAGTCCTGAGATGATGTTGTTGTAACATCTGCTGTAAATGTATTGCCAGTCACATCAAGCTTAATTGTGCATCCTGGAAGAAATGCTGTTGATATGACTGAATCTTCAAGCGGAATTGCAACTCCATTCTTATATTCCATCAATGTAAATGTACATGACTTAGCTGCAAAGCTACTAAGGGCCGGATCACTTATAGATGGTACTCTGGCAATTCTTAAGCCATAACCAGTCATTGTTTTTGCATCATATTTGAAATAGATATCTATGAACTGTTTAGCACTACCGAAGCCCTGTGCCCCTGTTTTATGAGGAGAAAGAGTCAATGTCATTGACATATCTTTTCTTGCAGTATCATCAACATATACAAGTCTTGCACCCTGTGTAGTTGTCTGAAGTCCCGTAGTTCCTGATGCTCCTGATGCTCCCTGTGCATATGTATATGGACGCTCACCTGAAACAGGCTTATATGCTTTGTCACTCCACTCTCCACCTTCTCTGTATTCAGCAGGCAGATAGAATCCTCCATACCAATTACCAGCTTCAAGTGTGTTTTTCCATTCATAATTATTCTCTTCTGTATCATTCTCAGCTTCAATATATGCAAAATGCTCAAGATCAACATTATATGACTGTTTCTGTTCATCTGCTACATATGCTGACTTGATAAGTTCAGAAGCTGCAGTAAATACTGAACTGCCTTCTACTGAATTCAAACGCTTTGGTATAACTTCACAGATAATATAATGATTAACATCATCTAAGCGGAGTACATATGAAGAGTATGGCTTAGCATCACTATCTACATATGTTGTCTGTGCAACGAGGACTTTATCTGTTCCTTCCTTGTCTGTAGCACGATACCAGTTAATTATACTTTCGTCTGCTGCTTCACTATTATCTGTAAATGCATACGTTACATTAATCATTCCATTCTCAGGTGCTGATAAAACAGGTTTTTCTGATAATACAGGTGCCTCAAATATCTTAGGAGTAACTGTAAAATGTAATACTTTCTTCATTCCGTTGGCTGCTGTTGCAACAAGACAGCCTTTCTTATTGTCTAATGTTGAGTTGTCACCCTTTACTATTACAGTACCATCAGCCTGTGGTTCAATAACAAGCGTATCGTCTTCAGTACTCCATGTTACAGTCTTGTCATTGTCACCAAGAACAACAGGCGTAACCTGAAGTGAATCAGAAACATTTCCCTGAAGTACCGGAACAACATCCTTAGCAATTCCTGGATAGTCAAACTGGATATTCCATGTACCGGTTGGCATATAATCCTTCTGATTTAACGGATCCCATTCATCATAACCCGCACCATTTAAGAGATTATATATATTATATTCCCCATTATACTTAAATGCTTTCATCTGCTCTTCATCAGGAGTTACTGATAAATCCGGATAATCAGGACTGATTGTCAATGGCTGTCCATTAAGAGTATTATTAGAAACAATCTGTCTTATATCATCAGAAAAATTACTCTGTTTCCATTCCATACCAGTCATGTCGCCCTTAAAATCACAGTCAATAAAAGCAAACGGTTTTGTATTCTTACATAATGTAATTGTTTTATTATCTGATAACTGTGTTGTAAATTCACAGCCTAAGAATGCCTGCATATAGAATGATGCTCCACCACAAGGAGTATTAGAAAACAGGCTAAACGTACAATTTTCAAATATCGTTATATAACCGGTTCCAAGCGAATCATCTGTACACTCAAGATGACAATCTTTTATAAGAGAACGCTTAGGTCTGTCATCTCTTGAGAAAAGATTAAGTCTTGATATAATGTTACAATTTTCAAAGAACCATTCATCCATATCTGTAATGCCAGGAACTTTAGTAACAGCCTGTGCCTGTGTAACAGCTTCCTGTCTCTTAGTATGATTCTTAGTAGTATCTCTTTCATACACTAGATCTACATTACAATAATTTCCGATTGTAAGGTCTTTTGCATGAAATCCGTCGCCTACACCAATTGTGTTAAAGTTACCATTAGCTCCTGCATTCTGTCCTCTGTCTGATGCAATTACTACATCATCACGATTACCAGTCATTCCTACAAGTGTTATATAAGCCTGTGGAATTATAAGACCTATAAGATCATTCTTATCACGATCTTCTGTCTTAGTATAATCGTCAGTCCAATATACATCCGGCTCAAGATAAATAATTGTTGGATTATTCTTTGTGCCAGGAATTGCATTAGCTACTGCTTCCTGAAGTGTCTTATATGAATATCCGCTTGAAGAAGCTAAATTCTGATTTACATATAATGCATGCTCTGAAAGAGTAACTGATTCACCATTATAGTAAATCGTCTGTGTATCATCGGCTTTCGTAAATGTAAGAGAGCCAATACGAGAACTAGTGAAGATGAGTGCAAAAGCCATCAAAAATGCGATAAAGGCCGATGCATGTTTCTTGTGTCTTAGCATATTCTATTCCTCCGTTCATTGTGATTATGAACCCATTATATCCAGATTGTACTAATATAAATACAAAAAATCAGTTCAAAAATCATAATAAAACGAAAAAACAGCATTTTCACATTATTTCTCTAAAAGCCACGCTATCTCTTCCTTATAAGGAGGCTCTTTCTTATCAGTTCCTTCAACTGCTACCCATGGGGTCTCAAGAATCTTAGGGACATCTAAGAATCTTTCATCATGGACAAGTCTGTGAAGAGTCTCATATCCTATATTTCCTTTATCAATGTTGGCATGTCTGTCCTTATGCGCTCCAAGCGGATTCATGCTGTCATTGATATGAAACACTGCTATCTGGTCAAGACCAATCACCCTGTCAAATTCTGCAAATACTTCATCATAATGATTAACTAAATCATAACCAGCATCATTAACATGGCATGTATCAAAACACACTCTCAATCTGTCCTTCTTGTCAACGCCATCATAGATTGCCTTAAGCTCTTCAAATGTCCTGCCTATCTCGCTTCCCTTGCCAGCCATTGTCTCAAGTGCAATATATACATCATCATTGTTCTGGTTAAGCACTGTATTAAGTCCTTTGATAATCTGTGCGGTTCCGGCTTCAACTCCGGCATTAACATGGCTTCCTGGATGAAGCACCATTATATGGCTTCCCATGGCAGCAGTCCTTATAATTTCTTTTTCAAGAAATTCAACAGCAAGCTCATAAGTCTCTGGCTTAATTGTATTTGCAAGATTGATTATATAAGGTGCATGTACAATAATCTCCTCAATTCCATGTTCCTTAGCATACTTCCAGCCAGCTTCTATATTAAGCTCACTTATTTCTTTTCTTCTTGTATTCTGTGGCGCACCTGTGTATAACATAAATACATTAGCCCCATAAGAAACTGCTTCCTTCGCAGATGCAAGAAACATTTCCTTACCTGCCATTCCCACATGACTTCCAAGCTTTATATTTGACATATATGATTCCTCCAATATTTAACTTTCTTTATTAATTAATGCTCTGCCCCATTAACTATAATGGGGGTGTTAACATCACTACAATTTACTGTGTATACAAAACATTTATCTTAATCAACCACCTTCAGAATCTCAGAAAGATTATCCTGTATTCCCTTGGCAACTTGCGGTTTATTCATCGAATACACGTGAATATGATTAACACCATTAGCCATAAGATCTATTATCTGGTCTGTAGCATACGCAATTCCTGCCTGCTTCATAGCAGCTTCTGTATCTCCAAATCTGTCTACAATATTCTTAAATCTTTCTGGAACATTACAGCCTGAAAGTTTAACTGCATTCTTCACCTGAACCTGTCTTGTAATAGGCATAATTCCTGGAATTATAGGTACTGCAATTCCAGCTTCACGCACTCTGTACATAAAGTTAAAGAATATATTATTATCAAAAAACATCTGTGTTGTAAGATACTCACAGCCTGCCTCAACCTTTTTCTTAAGCCCCTCAATATCTGCCTGTTTACTTGCTGAATCCGGATGGACCTCAGGATAACATGCTCCACCCACACAGAAATCGCCATTCTCTTTAATTAACTTTACAAGGTCTGATGCATGTGAAAAATCTGTAAATGCGTTTCCATTAAAATCTTTTGGAACATCACCTCTTAATGCAAGAATATTCTCAATCCCAGCCTCCTTCATCTGTGAAAGTGCCTGCTCTATGCTCTCTTTTGTTGCACATACACATGTAAGATGTGCTATCGTAGGAACATTGAACTTTTTCTGAATATCCCCCGCAAGTCTTATTGTATGTCCCTTAGTGCTTCCCCCAGCGCCATATGTAACGCTCATGTAGCTTGGCTGTAACTGTGCTATACCAAATGCAGCCTTCTCCACATTAGCAAAATCCATATCCTTCTTAGGTGGAAACACCTCAAATGACAACGTAGTTTTATCCAATTCTAATAATTCTCTTATCTTCATAACCTGCCCCTGTAGATTTACATATTTTTCATATTATAACATATGCTTCCTGTATGTTATACACACTTTCAATATTTTATACATAAAAAATTCTCAAGTGCTTTTATTGTAAATGTGTGATAGAATATATAATTAGCTTTATTATATTAAGTACAACAACATATACATGGAGATAATTAAGATGAATAATTATAAACAAGGACTACTAGCTGGGATACCTATTGCCCTTGGCTATCTGTCAGTTTCTTTTACATTTGGAATAATGGCCGTATCCTTCGGTCTTAGCTGGTGGCAGGCTGTTCTTATATCGATGACAACTGTAACATCTGCCGGTCAGTTTGCTGGTATTGGAATCATGATTCATCCAGGTCAGTACATTCAAATGCTTATATCACAGATTACTATTAATGTAAGATACTCTTTCATGTCTATATCAATAGGTCAAAAAGCTGACAGCCGTTTTCGAGGTATATACCGCTGGCTTCTTGGTTTCTTTATAACTGATGAGATATTTGCAGTTGCAACTAAGGAAGATGAAATCAAACGCAGCTATTTTGCCGGACTTGCTACCCTGCCTTATTTTGGCTGGGCACTCGGCACATTTATCGGGGCTATCCTTGGAAATGTTCTTCCAGACCGTCTTATGAGCGCTTTAAGTGTGGCAATCTATGGAATGTTTGTTGCTGTAGTTGTTCCTGAGATGAAGAAGGCACGTCCTGTCCTCATCGTAGTAATTATAGCCATATTACTCAGCTGCCTATTCTACTATGTACCGCTTCTGTCTAAGATTTCAAGCGGTATCACTATTACAATTGTTGCCATCTCGGCAGCCTTTATTGGTTCAATATTCTTTCCTGTCAAAGATGAAACTGATAATTCTGCCAATTAAACCTTCAGGAGGATATTATGAAAAACAGTACTTTCTTTATATATCTTCTGATACTGGCAGGAACAACCTACCTTATCAGAGTAATACCATTTATTGCAATTAAGGAAAAGATTAATAATCGTTTTATACGTTCTTTTCTGTATTACATACCATATGCCGTTCTTACAGCTATGACAATCCCAGCTATATTCTACGCAACTAATTGGTGGGTTGGTGCTGTCGCTGGTCTTTTAGTTGCAGTTTTATTTGCATTAAAAGGCAAAGGACTTACAACCGTTGCAATTGCATCATGTGTAGCTGTATTTCTTGTTGAACTAATTAAATTCTAAAAACAGATATATCAAGCCTTGACTTTTTTCAATATAAAACATATTATTTAGTTAAATAATTGAAATCTGAATATTGTGATTTAATTAGAGAGGCGGTACTTCCCTATGTGTAAGTTAAGGTTTAAAATAAAGAATTCTAAAGGTTTCAGTCTCGTTGAACTAATTGTTGTTATTGCCATTATGGCTGTTCTTGTTGGTATCCTTACTCCAACTTTAATAAAACAAATTGAGAAGTCAAATCGTTCTAGAGATATGACTAACGCCAAACATATTGAGCAGATTCTCCTTGATTTATGTATTAATGGCAATGTCCAGATTCCGGAGATTGACAACCCTGAAAGCTCCAGCGGATATGGTGTATGGATTATGCTATGTAATAAGAATCAGGATTTTGCTCCTGTACCTTATCATAACAAAAAGATTGGTGGAATGTGGTGCGGTGCTAACAATGGCGTTATTGTCAATGGCAAAGCTTCTAATAACGATTGGACCTATAATAAAGATTTAGAAGCATATTTAAAGGATGCCGGCCTTGACATATATGCACTTAGAACATTTAGCAGCAGTAGGAATAACGGCTGGGACTGGATTATTATCGAAGTTGGTTATGACAGCAACCGTACGCTTGTTTCCAGAATATATTCCGGATTCAAGAATGAAGATGGTGGATTAACCAAAACCCAGACAACCAATATTGAAAAATACATGTATGGTAAATAATATTAAAAGTGCATTCTGATATCATATATTCAGAATGCACTTTTATTTACTCTCAATAAGTTATTCTCTTGTTCTTTCTTTAACATAGTTCTCAAGAACATTCACAGTCTTATCAACTCCCAAAGGACTACTGTTGATACACATATCATAATATCTTGCATCACCCCATTTGAAATCAGAATACTTGTTATGATACTGTTTTCTGGATTTATCGTGTCTTCTCATCTTACTGTATGCGTCAGATTCTGAAATATCATATCGTTCCATAACTCTTTGAATCTTCTGTTCTTTATCACCCGTAACAAATACGGACATCAGACAGTCATAATCTTTAAGAACTGTCTCCGAACAACGGCCTACTACCACAAAGGACTCTCCACTCTCTGCTTTCTTACGGATATAATCAAACTGGAATTGTGCAATAATCTCTTCATAAGAATTAGTATGATTGCCAACTCTTCTTGATAACAGACGGTTAGTTGGCTTTTCATCATATTTGTGCAATTCAGCCGCATCTGCATTCATTCCTGCAGCTATCTCATCTAACATTGACCTGTCATAGAATACAAGATCTAACCTTTCAGCAAGCTTCGCTGCAATCTCATGTCCTCCGCTTCCGAATTCACGGCTAATTGAAATAACTAACTGTTCTCCCATAAAACCCCCTTTTCTGCACATAATCTATGCATAACCAATTAACAATACCTTACAAATATGCACACCATAGATATAAGCACTGCTATTATTGTTGCTGGAACGGCTGTACGGCAATATTTTCCCCAGCCAATCATATATCCGTTCTTCGCCGCCACTGATGTACCAACAACATTTGCAGATGCACCTATTGGTGTTGCACTTCCTCCAACATCAGTTCCCATAGAAAGTGCCCATGCAAGAACAGAAAGATCAACGCCCTGTGTTGCTGCCAGACTCTTAATAACCGGCACCATAGTTGCCGCAAAAGGAATATTATCAATAAGAGCACTTGCAAATGCAGATACCACAATAATAATTGCAACCATAAGCTTAAGATTGCCTTTGCTCACACGGCCTATAAATGCTGCAATAATCTCCAATATGCCAGTCTGCTCAAGTCCACCAACAACAATAAACAATCCTACAAAGAATAAAAGTGTTTTATAATCGATTAACTTCAACATATGTAAAGCCTTCTTACCAGATGCAATAAGTGAAAATACTGCAATAACAAGACCGATAAATGCAACTGTAAGTCCTGTCAGTGCATGTGTCACAAGCATTACAACGGCACAGAAGAATATAACACAGCTTAATGCGAAATTCTTCTTGTTGACAATAGCTTCTGCCGGACTTGGCATTGATGCTGCCAGTTTATCAATGTCTGATGATGATGCAAGCTCTTTTCTGTATGCTATAAGAAAATACACTACAATAAACACCATACTGATTGCAGCAATCAGTCCTGTATGTGTAATAAATGTTGAAAATGAAAAATTAAGTGATGTACCAATAATTATATTAGGTGGATCTCCGCACATTGTTGCCGAACCTCCAAGATTAGCACAAAATATCTCTGATAAAATCATCGGTACAGGATTAAACTTTAGCATCTTTGCCAGCTCTATAGATACAGCTGCTAAGAATAATATAACTGTTATGCTGTCTATAAACATAGCCAGGCAAAAAGACATAATCATGAATGTTATAAATAATGCTCTTGTACGATAATGCACTGCCTTGGCAAGAAGCATACACAGCCATCTGAAGAATCCTGCATCAGCCATAACCTCAACCATAATCATCATACCTGCAATGAATATAATAGTTGACCAGTTAATACCTGTAACGGCTTCCCCTGCTGCACCTGACTGATACCAGAAACTTGTTGTAAATATGCTTCTTATATTAAGAGTACTCATAATCGCTTTCGGCGACCTCATAATAATTCCAAATACACCAATCAGCGTCAATGCCCCGCATCCAAGCGTCACATAATGCCTCTCTATCTTATCAAGAACTATCAATACAAACATAGAAATAAAAATAATTAATGCCAATACCTGCTCTGCCAACATATTAAATTCCCCCAATAGCATGTTAAATAAATAACAAATCCTTGCTATATTATACGCGAATTAATTAACAATAGCAACTTTTTATCAAAACATTTTCGCTCTTATTTTCTTACTTTTAAAACCATTGTTGTTATAAATGCCTGTATAGGAACTGTCAGTATCACTCCTATTGTTCCACATAATCCGCATACAATTTCTATTATTATGGAGTTATACCCCATAAGCTGCAGATACGGCATTTCATATGAATATATTGTAAGAAGCGTTCCTGTTGCTGAGCCCGTATATGCAAGAATGAGTGTGTTGGACATTGTTCCCATCATGTCATGTCCCACATGCATTCCTGACATAAATAATTCTTTTGCCTTCAGATGCGGTGCTTTTTCGTGGATTTCTGTTATTGCCGCTACAATTGATACACTTACATCCATAACAGCTCCCAGAGAGGATATTAATATTCCTGCATATAATATATCTGAAACATGCAGCTTAGAATTATTGGCAATATATATCATTGATTCAACATCTGTCATATTATATCCGTTTAAATGTGACATACTTCCTGCAATCATTGCCAGTCCGCCTGATATTATAATACCTGTTGATGTTCCTATTATAGCGCATATAGTTTTTGACGAAAAACCGTTGAGTATGTATATTGAAGCCGCCAGAATAACAATTGATGTAATAAGTGCAGCAAATACCCCATTCATACCGGTATAAAGAAGCGGAACATACATGCAGATTACACATATAAATGTAAATACAAGTGCATATAAAGAAGCTGCTCCTTTCTTACCACCAACAAGCACAAGGCTTAATGAAAACAGCCCAAGCAATACATATACCATCATTGTTCTGTCATAATTATATACAGCACCTGTAAGTGTTCCATCAATATCTTTTATAACTGCAATTACCTTAGTTCCATTTGTACAGAATGCACCCCTCTGATATGAATTAGAATTATCCAGTTCACAATCAAGTCCCCTGTACTGTCCACTCGTAATTCGTGCCTTTACCTTCTGTGCCCCGCTAAATGGCTGTCCCCCTGAATTATCTTCAATCATCTGGACAACTTTTGCTTTAACATATACTATGCCATTATCTGCTTTAATATGAGCTCTCTGTATTTGACAACTTCCGATGATGATTCCCGCAAGAATCACCACCGGAAGCAGTACACGGAGAGTTCTCTTATATAAACTTCTCCTGTTTTCCATTAATATTATGCCTCTTTTTTCTTCTTAACTGATACAATACCTACTGCAATGGCTGACATGCCTGCAAGTATATATATCCATATTCTTGCATTGTCGCCTGTTGCTATGATGTTTCCAGATTTATCAGAAGTATCCTGGCTATCATCTGTTATTACATCTGTGTTCTTCTTTGCAGTTGTGAATTCATATACACCACTCATCTTAACACCAGTTGCTGCATTAGTTACTACTGCATACCATTTATAACCAGTATTTGATTCAAGGTTATTTACCTGAAGGACAGCCTTTCCTGTTGATGAATCAACATTTGCAGTTCCAATCTCTTCATTAGTGTAAACATAAGCGTTAAAGCTCTTTTCTAGAATCGTCTGCTCATTGGTGTTAAACTCAACATCAAGAACCATCTCATCAACACCTGTTGCTGATGCTCCCTCAACATTTAATGTATGAACATCTGTATCATAGTAATTGAAATCGTCCATACATGGTGAGTATGAATTCATGTAGATTTTATTGTTATCAAGGTCAAAATAGAGGAATTTAATATATTCGTTACCGCCTTCAAATCCTGACTGATAATCAGTACATATCTGGTATACTGTTCTGTCATTCTTGCCATCTCCATCATCATCAAACATTACTGTCTCATATGAAGAGCCGTGATAATGTCCATTGAGTACTGCGAACACATTTGGATTCTTGGCAACTACATTCTTCTGTACAAGCTGTCCATAGTAATCAAGGTATGTACCTGAACTCTGCTTTACATTAGTGTATGTATGGAAGCAGAGTATTGCCTTTCTGTCACTGTACTGCTGAAGCACCTGATTCATCCAGTCAATTTCTTCCTGATATATATTCCAGCTCATATACACAATAACAAAGTCCTGACCACCTTCGCTGATTAAATCGTAATGGCCTTTATTATTCTTATATGACTCACCATATGTATTCTGTGATTTGAAACGGTTTTCTCCAAAATATTTGTAATAATTCTCATAATCTGCAAGACCTGCCGCCACATCATGGTTTCCACCAAGAACGCCATATGACATACCTGCCTTATCAAGTATTCCCATTGCCTCATCAGCATTTTCCCACTCGTAAGTCATATCAACATCATCAACGATATCTCCTGTGTGGATTACATATTTTATCTTACGCTCGTCTGCATTATTAACAATCCAGTTGTTGATGTTAAGGAAATGATTCTGCCACTCCTCTGCATAATACTGGGTATCTGTCTCCCATGCGAAGCAGAAATCATAATCTTTAGGAACTGTAGTACCATCCCAGTCTGCATTGTTATCAAGCTTTCCATCTGTAACAGTGTCTAACTCAGGAAGTGCTGAATCTGCTGTACACTGGACAATAATTGTTGCTGTGTTGTTCTTCACATGATTAGCTACTGTAAATGCTGCATCCTTAATTGTTCCGTTGCTGTCTGCTTTTGCAATCTCATCCCATTCACCATTTGCAGTATTTAATACATACATTGTCTCTGCATGTGTTCCATCATTGTTGGAAGCCTTTCCGTCCCAGTCCGCCACAATCATTTCATCATCCTTAGCGTCAGCTACATTGACTGTATACTGGATATATGGAAGTATTCCTTCTGATGTGTTAGTTTTAATGCTGTCTGCATTAATCTTTTCTGCCTTGTAAAATGTTGCTTTTGTATCTGATTTAACATTAGATACATTAAGATAAAGTGAAGCACTGTTGTCTGTTATATCTGTTGTTCCACCTGCTGTAATAGTTATCTGTGTTCCATCAACTGTAAACACAGCTGTCTTAGTTGTCTCATTTCCTGCTGCATCCTTTGCAAATGCTGAGATAATATGTTGTCCATCTCCTAATGAATATGCTGTTGTCTCATACACATCATTAATCTGCTCACCATCTAAAGTTACAACAAATGTATCTAAAGTATGTTCTTCTGTAACCTTTGGACTAAATGTAAGATTTCCACTTAGTACGCTTCCATCTTCTACTCCCAGGTCGATTTCTGGAGCTTTGTTATCCACAATAAATGTAACTTCTTTAGTGCTTGCACCATTAGTTACCTTTAATGTATGCTCTCCATCTGAAAGCTTTGTAGTATCTATCTGTGTACCAACTGCTGTAACCTCTGTGGCTGGTATTGAAAAACTTGCATCCATATATGGACACATTCCTGTTGAATCACCAATATAGTGAACTGTTTCATAAGCTGTACTGAGGTTAGTCTTGGCACTTGTAGCTGAATCATCTGGTCCAATCTTTGTTGGATAATATACATTTCCATTAATAAGCTTTAATGCAAGCTTTGTAACTGTGAAATCTTCTCTATTAGCATCAGGAAGAAGATATTCATCAACGGTCGCTCCATATGTACCTGCCCAGAATCTGAGTGTAATATCATATGACGCATTTTCTTCGTTATATGTAAAGTAGCTGTTATCAATATGAATAGCCTGTCCATCTAATATCTGGTACTGCCATTTTCCAATTGACGCAATTGTTTTGTTATCTGTAGTTGTAACCGCATTTTTAAAATAACTGTCTCTGCCATCAGCATGGAATGTATAATAAGCCCCATCCTCAAGCATAGGGACTGTCTGACACTCTGTTCCGTCTACATATATCTGTGATGAATGATTATCTCCACCATCATTGGCAGTTACAGATATTGTTCCGCTTACCTCCTGCTTGTCACTGATATTAGTTCTTATACCATCAACTTCATTAAGCTTGCTGATATTAACTCTGTACATATCACTTAATGTACTGCGGTATCTGTTATCGGCACTTACATAGAACTCAACGTAATCATGTGAGAACAGCTCATCTGCCGGAATCAGTGCCTCATAAAGGTTAGGTACTCGTCTTTTTATCTCTGTTGAGCTGTACCAGCTTCCTGTTCCATCAAACCTGTAATATGTTGTAATTCCTGTTCTTGGAAGGCTGCCATTCTCCGCAAAGTAGAAATTAACTCTTAACTCATCCCCCTGCATAATGGATTCTGGAACAACATCATTAAGTCTTAAAGTTAAAGCTGAGCCATCATCCTTTAAATATGTATACTGGTCGGCAGAAACAACTCCCATAGAAGTTGCTGCATTACCTGTTTTAAGAAGCATTTCCGGACCTTCCGGATTAACCATAAGCTCTGCTGACTTATTGTCCTTACAATCTGAACTTCCAATATAAGAATAATAAGAAACCATCTTTCTTGTTCCATCAGAATCAAGCTTATAAAGTTCAACCACACGGTTAGTATTATTCATTCCATTCTGGCCTGTGCATAAATATACAGGAATATCATCACTTATATTATAAGCTGCACGGAATTCTTTCTCTGTAGGAAAACTTGTATAATTCTTAAGGTAATTAATTCTGTAATACCACAGAACCGCTGTCTTTCCTGCTGGAACAACGCATCCTTCTGATGAACCTATATTTGACTCTGCATTTTCATCATAATGACTTAACTGTAATATCTTTCTGCTTCCCTCTTTAACAGCATATCCAAACTGATATTCATTATTGAGGTCGACATCATGGTCAGTTGTATTAACAACCTCAACACATTCCATCAAATCATCACTAATTCCATAAACACTGCTTCTGTTAATATCATTAGGCCTTACTTCTGTAATAAATACACCATCCGCAATCTGATTATCAGGCACCTTGGCATTAACAAGGCCATTAAGCTGTCCTGAATATACATATCCAGGTGAAGGCTCACACATTTCACGGTATACCTGCATCTCATTACCCATATCAGGAATTGCCAGTTCAACTGAATATCCGTCCATTGTGTCAACCTTATCAGTTGCCTTGAATGTAGAGATAATTCTGTCATCTGACTTTGTCTTTAATGAAAATGTTGATGTAACTGCCCAGTTCACTCCACTTGTAACCTTAAGTACAACTGCATCATCTGGAATACGCATCTGTCTTCTGAACTCTTCCTCAGTTGGAATTGCAGTTGTAACATCACTTCTGTAATTCCACAGTACAACCTTTTCCTCTGGCTGGATTATAACTTCATCATTACCATCCATAGTAGTAACCTTCTGAACTGTATCATCATATACAAATTCGTATGTATCGTTGAAATTAACAGCTTTGTCATATGTGCTTGTTATTTCAACAAACTCCATCAAATCAGTTGTACTCTTATAAAGTTTAATACTTTCGTACCCACTTTTCTCTCTTGTGTTATTCTTCTCACTTCTGTCTACATCATTCTGGTAAATTTCTGTAATCCACAAACCTTCTTTATTAAAGGTTTCACTTGCTGCAACACTATTCGCACCCGTCTGACTTGCTATAAGCGGTGAAATGTTTGCCATAATACTGCCTGCCATCATAACAGCAACCACAGTACCTGCTATTATCTTATTTTTTCTCCTTCTCATGACATTCTCCTTATTAGTTTGGCTTTTAAGAAACGTCATAATTATAGAAATGCTATGTAAAATCTAGCTTTATGTTAAAGAAAATTGTAGGTAAAATTTTCATTTGTTCTGTCCTTTTCCTACTAAGGATTTGAGGCAAAAAAAGCACCAGAAGAATACGTTGCATTCGCTTCTTATGGTGCTTCTGTTTTAAATATTATATTGTATCAACAAGTCAACTATTCCAATTACTTAATAAGACTTTCCTTAATCTTAACAACTGCCTTATGGATATTAACAGGCTCATCCATTGTACAATTAGGGCGGTGGATATCATTAGTAAAGTATACTGTAAATTCACCAGGATGTAATGTAACGAACTGCTCATTCTCTACTGTCTCATAAAAGATATTGTCTTTACCAGCTGGCTCTTCACCTGTAACTCCTGGAAGAAGTGGTGCATATCCCTGAACTTCTTTTCCTGTGAAAAGATACTGGATATCAATATAATTTCTGTGACTTTCTGCACGCTTATTCTCAACTGGAGCTGTTGTCTGATCCTGAATAAGAACAAAAATGTTATCTCCATCAAGTTCATATCTTCCTACTGGAAGCTCAGCTGTCTCTGGCTTTGCAAGAAATTCAAGTGCAGTATTAATAGCTGCTGGGTACTGGTAGTTACCTTTTTTTGCATTAAGTGATGCGTAAATCATTATTATTTTACCTCGAATCTGTTAAAATTTTATATACTAAATATATCATTATCGATAAAAAGTTTCAATATTTTTCTTAATACTCAGCCTTTAATGTTCAGCTTTTAATTGAGCCTTTTAATTCATATCTGATTCCACATATGCCTTGTTCAAAATACATTACACCATCTTCTCAACAGCCTTTACCCATGCGTGATTAGGGTCATCACAAGGTGTAAGCTGTCTTGTATCAGCACCTGCCATTACCCAGAGATAATATACCTGATATCCTGGTGCTGCTGCTACCGGATGATAGCCATTCTTAATCGCTACGCTGTCACCATTCTTTATTATGTAACTATCTCTTAATGACATATCGTCACTATACATTACCTGAATACCAAAGCCCTGACCTGGATTCACCTTGAAATGATAGATTTCCTCCATATTTACCTCAAATGGAAGATTATCTGTATCATGCTTATGTGATGGATAACTTGACCACTGTCCCGGCATGCTGTAAGTCTCGCCAAGCACGATTCTGTCAACCTTTCCCTCATATTTTGAAGTAATAATATCATTAACATCTCTCTGCCAGTTAAGCTTGCCTCTGTGTTCAGTTGTAACATCACCTGCATCTATTACAAATGCTTCATACTTCTTTCTTGCTTTAACCTTGCACACACCTATTTCAAGCATCATGCTTCCGGTTGCTGTAACTTCATACTTAGAATCTCTTGGAACATAAACAGTCGTTGGCTTGCCGTCAAACACGCTTCTTCTTGAACCAAGCTTGTCAAATGTGACATCATCAACCTTAACACTGCATGTTCCCTGTAAAATAACAAGTCCTATTTCATATTCCCCTGATTCATAAACCGCATTTTCACTCGGCTCAAGTCTTATCAAATCAAAACCTATTAATTCCAAGCCAGCTTCTTTATCTACAACTTCCTGATAACCCTTGTTATCATTGCCTTCATAAAATCTTCTCATGTTCGTATCTCCTTATAAATAGATTTAATATTATTCTATTATCTCATTGGTGTTGTATCAACAGTTATTTTCAATTTCTATGCACTTCTGGCCAGTCCTCAAATCTTCCGTTCACAACTGCATGCATAATTCTGTCCTTAGTTCCCGGATTATCTCTATTAATCTGCTCCATAAGCTGCTTGGCATATTCCCTCTTAGTCGAACCATCAACCGGACAGGTGTTCTTAACAACCTTGATTCCCTGATTAATCACAAAATTAGCCACACCCTTTTCCGGCACATACATCATTGGCCGTATAACCGTAACCCCTGCCTCCGGCAGATATGTAACTGGTGGAAATGCGTAAAACCGCCCTTCAAATATAAGAGACATTAATGCTGTTTCTATAAAATCGTCCTTATTATGTGCATATGCAATCTTATTGATTCCAAGCTCTCCAAGCCTCTTATACATTGCGCCTTTTCTAAGCTTCGCACACAGTGAACATGGTCTTTCATCTTTATTATCCTCAAAGACAATCTTCGCAATCTCTGTATCAACCTGTTCATATGGCACATTTATACTCTCACAGAACTTCCTCACTCCTGTAAAATCCATTCCCTCAAATCCAACATTACAGGTAATTGCATACAGTTCAAACTTCTTCGGATAAAATCTGTTAAGTATCTTCATTGCATGCAGCAATGCAAGCGAATCCTTGCCACCTGATACTCCAACGGCAATCTTATCGCCTTCCTCTATCATGTTGTAATCTTCTATTGCCTGTCTTATAAGGCTTAATAATTTCTGTTGTTGCATAAAATATATCCTCTGTCGTAAAAAAATAGCCACCATCTCATCTTCAGTATCAACTAAAATCCATTCTCCCTCCCCCGGTTATACTATCATATATTAAATTGTATAATATCCTTATGTGGATTAGTCTGTGACAATCCAACCCTTACTATTTTCCCTTTTATTGGAACAAAATGTGTCTGTAATACTCTCATTGCCATTATCATCTGTTCTTTTTCAAGTTTCTTTCCCAATGTTATGTGTGGAAACCAGTTATATGGTTTGTAACAACGATTAATTGTTACATCTTCTCTTGCAGAAAATATATCATACACCTCATTGGAAAGATGCATTAAATATTCGTCCAGAACAGGTGTAGCATACATAACATACGGCAGAAACTGCCCGATTGAAAATATATTTATCTCTCCTGCACCTATTTTATTAAGCTTCATGAATTCTTCCTTAAGATTATCAGGTTTTCTTGTTTCGAAGCTTGAAATTGTCAGATGCGGAGGAACATTATTCTCAATCATATAAGTATTACCTGTTTCTTTTGCAATATTATCAATTAACCTCTGCAATCCTTTTGTTACATGTTCATCAAAATATGCTGATATAAGATACATATGCCGCCTCATTATTATTAATCACCTATGCCAAACTCTCTGGCAATTCTACATCTATTACTATTTTTCTTTATCTATGTGTGAAGCAATAAATTTCCCAATGATTGCAAGTATCAAAATAGAGACATAAAACCTCGGATCACGATGTTCTCCATATAAAGCAAACCAAATAACGATTGAAAATACCAATATAGTGTATACTGGCAAAAAGAATTTTTTCATAAGTACTGCTCCTTTATTCGTCAAATCCGAATTTCTATTTGTCTTGCCATGTCATTACATAATCTTTTTCTCCGGTAGCCTCATCTAAGCCACTATGCTGAATCTCAAATCCTTCTCTCTTATAAAAAGATATTGCCCGTGCGTTCTTTTGGTATACGTTCAAGTGCAACTTATTCCTTTTATCCTTTGCATAATTCAGCAGAATTTTACCTATACCCTGCGATTGCATTTCACCAGAAACAAAAATGCCCTCAACATATTCATCATTTAACCCTATAAAACCCTGTATTTCTGTATCATACTCATACACATAAACCTCTGCTAGTAACAACGCTTCTTTTACTGATTTGAAATTTCTTTTCCAGTATTCGGCGGGAATAAAATTATGTGCCTTTATATTTGTATCCAACCATATATCTGCAACTTTATTTATATCATCCCTTTGAAATTCTCTAATCATAACAGTGACTCTCCATAAACTTGAATTTTCAAATTAGTCTTTGCAAATAACCTTTAAACCTTCACCATCAATTACAATTCCCTGACGGTTGTTAATTGGGCATAGATTCAAATCCGAAAACTCAGTCATTATTTTCTCGGTAACTTTCTTAAATGGTGCTGTAAGATAATGCGGAAGAACATAGAAATCAATCAAATCAAGCCCTGCATCATCTTCTTGTGAGTAGTCCTCCGGCTTTTCATCCATTTGTTCAATATATTGGATAGTTGGAGCGCATATAATCGCACCCGCCGATTCACCGATCATCAGTTTTCCCTTTGCCAATTCCTTCTTCAATAGCTCATCCGTTCCCGTTTTACGGAGCTGGTCCATAAGGAAGAAAGAATTTCCACCAGTAAAATATATCACATCCGCATCTTCAAAAACGGACTGTATCGTTAAATAAGCCTCCGTTGAAATATCAATTTCCGTTACGGCTGCTCCCAGTTTATTGAATAGCTTTCGAGCCGAGCCGACATAACCGGTATAGCCTTCACGCAGCGAAGCTGTGGGAATAAATGCGACTTTCTTGTTATCAATTTCTTCTTTTATCAAACTTCCTACACTTGAAAAGTGCGAACATAAAAACAGTTTCATCCATATCCTCCTTAACAAATTCCGATTCATCATGTAAGAGTAAGGTCTATCCGGCCTTGCTCTTTTCCTTTAAAATGGCGGTCTGGTCTGACGAAATTTCCGATTGGGACACCACGCCCGCAGACAAATGTGTCAGCCAGCCTCCATTTATCTCATAGTACCATTATCAGCGTACCTGCACCGATCAGTACAATTCATATAATCAGCATCAAACAAAGCAAGATGCAGGACTTTCGCTTTTTCAATAATCTGCAGAATTTCAATAATATTTGTTACTTCTCGATCTTTTCTTCTCATAGATAAATACCTAAAGAATCGTACACGATTCCTCCTTTTTCAAATTTTAAAAATATACAATCTTGAATTTATCGTTCCTGTATTTCCTTACCGCTGAGGTGCTCCACTTCTATTTCGAAAATTTGCACAGCCTTTCCTGCGTGGGCAATTTCCTCATCAACTAACTGTTCGCTGGGATAGTATTTCATTGCAAATCGTTTTAACAGAGTTGTTGCTCTTGCACCGGATTCTACGAGGTGACATCGGCCGAACACCACAACGCTCTGCACAAACGGTGCCCAATCTTCTTCTTTAATGGTTTCATTTCCATATACCGTGAAGCATACTTTGTCACAGGCACGCAGTGCATCTACTTTATGACCTACGCGTGCTCCATGAAAATAAATTTTCTGCGCATCGTCATCGTAGACATAGTTGATAGGAATTGCATAGGGATATCCGTCATCTCCATTTACGGCAAGAACGCCACGTCGGCTGGACTGCAAAAGAGCCTTTGCCGTGTCGATGCTGATTTCATTTTTCTTTTTACGAATTGTTCTGAACATGATATTATTCTCCTTCTTATGCTGATACAACTACCGATTGTTTTAATTCTTCTCAGTTCCACCTTCTTGCCCTTAGGACAAGAAGTATCCCCCGCTCAAAGAGCTCGGTCAATTCAAATCTTCTATTGCTTTCAGTCTCTGCTGAAGACTGAAAGTTACCTTCGCTTTACTATTTCTAATAGTTTTCTCACATAATCATCTGCGTGGTTTATTGAAAACTCTCCATGATTCATATTAGGAAGAACTTGTATAAAACTATCCTGCAATTTTTCATGAATGATTTTAGCAGATTTTTTCATTGATTGCTTTTCTTTTTCTCCAACATAAATTTGAACGGTTGCTTCACACTCTCCAATGCCATCTTTTAGTGAATATACTGAGTTTTCCTGTAAAAAGGCAATCATATCACTCTTTCTAATAGCATAAGTACACTTTCCACTATTGCATACTTACATATATCTTTGCGTTGAGATAAAATTTCAAGCAAAATCTGCCCTCCAAGCGATAGTCCTCCCATCATTAAAACAGAACCGCCCAATTTGCTATTTACAAATTCTATAATATCCAAAGCATTATTCTCTATCGTTGTAAACTGCTTATCACATCCTGCATGACCATCTAATATAGACAAAACCACATGATAATCTGTTTGAAGTCTTTCAGCAACCTCTTTGTAATTCCACCATGATAAACCGCCTCCGTGTAAGATGATAATTACATCGCTGTTTTCTTTTCCATATTCTACATAATTCAACCTCTTTCACCTCGCTGTAAACTTCCGATTCTAATGTCTCTATTATACCATAATGATACTATTATAAAAAAGGAAAAAGAGCTCCTTCGAGCTCTTTTGAGTCAGTTCTGCAAACTGGAATTTATATAATTATCTCTCTAACTTTCCCCATTTTATAGGCTTTCC